>Ga0213872_10000033_pt1 | contig 135667 bp, 134 predicted proteins | sample VelepicomBERX_R2_FD_160071 | JGI IMG/M metagenome (GOLD analysis project Ga0213872, IMG submission 160071) | Rhizosphere microbial communities from Vellozia epidendroides in rupestrian grasslands, the National Park of Serra do Cipo, Brazil - RX_R2 | ecosystem: Host-associated > Plants > Roots...
TGCTCGAGTCGCTCGGCTTCACGCCGGCCGCGGCAGACGAGGCGCGGCTCTACGCGGGCGCCGCAGACGCGCTCGTGATGGTTCGCGCCGCCGCGGTCTGAACGGCCTGCGCGGCCTGCCTCCGCGCCGACCATTGCGCGCACCTTACGTCCGAGCGGCGCGCCGATGTACTGGGCGCAGCGGCGTTGCTTCGGCGCCGAGCGCCGGCGCGCGCTTGAGAATCGTCAAACAAGCCGCATGCCGCCGGGCTCGAATGAGGCCATTGGGAACGTCCCCATGCCCTGGAGTCCTGCAAATGCGAACCCTCTGCGCCCTGACCCTGATCGCTCTCGCGCTCGGCGCCCTCGCCGGCACCGCCCGCGCCGCCGGCGACGACACCCCCTGGCTCGTGCGCCTGCGCGCGACCCATCTCGACTCGGCCAACAGCGACAGCACCGGCCTGGGCCTGTCGATCAACAACAAGACTTTTCCCGAGCTCGACTTCAGCTACTTCTTCACGCCGAGCGTCTCGGCCGAGCTGGTCCTGACCTACCCGCAGAAGCAGACGCTGTACTCGAACGGCGCCGTGATCGGCACGCTCAAGCACCTGCCGCCGACCCTGCTCGTGCAGTACCAGTTCATCCCCTCGGGCGGCGTCCATCCCTATGTCGGCGTCGGCGTCAACTACACGAACTTCTCGAGCGTGACGTTCACGCCGGCGGTCGTCGCGGCGCTGCACCCGAGCCTCAAGGACAACAGCTTCGGCGCGGCCGGCCAGCTCGGCGTCGACATCGACGTCGGCCGCGGCGTGGTGCTGAACTTCGACGCCAAGAAGGTCGGCATCGGCACGACCGTGTACTCGAGCGGCACGGCGGCCGGCAAGTTCAAGGTCGACCCGACCCTGCTCAGCGTCGGCGTCGGCTGGCGCTTCTAATCCCGCGCCGCCGGCCCGGGAAATTGATTTGCATATCATCTATTGATATTCAAATCGATTCCCGCCCATGCCGCCCCGCCCCGACGCCCCGAGCCAGATCATCGGCATCCTGATCGGCCAGGCGCACCGCCGCCTGCGCCGCGCCGTCGACGCGCACCTGCAGCCCTTCGGCCTGACCGAGGCGTTCTGGCTGCCGCTGCTGCGCCTGTCGCGCGCCGGCGGCCCGCTGCGCCAGAAGGAGCTCGCCGCGCTGCTCTCGCTCGACAGCTCCTCGGTCGTGCGCCTGCTCGACGGCCTGCAGGCGGCCGGCTACGTCGAGCGCCGCGAGGACGACGGCGACCGCCGCGCGAAGGCGATCACGCTGACGCCGGCCGGCCGCGAGGTCGTCGCCCAGGTCGAGGCGACGGCCGCGCGCGTGCGCAGCAGCGCGCTCGCGGGCCTGCCGGCCGAGGACGTCGCGACGGCCGTGCGCGTGCTGCGCCAGATCTGCGACACGCTCGCCGACGCCGACGAGCAGTGAAGCCGCAGCCGTCCCTCATCCCATGACGCTCGATACCCCGATCACGCCGCGCATGCGCGCGCTGATCACGCTCTCGGTCATGCTCGCGACCATCATGCAGGTGATCGACGGCACGATCGCCAACGTCGCGCTGCCGCATATGCAGGGCACGCTGTCGGCCACCCAGGACCAGATCTCCTGGGTGCTGACCTCCTACATCGTCGCCTCGGCGATCGCGACGCCGCTGACCGGCTGGGCCGCCGGCCATTACGGCCGCAAGGAGGTCTTCCTCGTCTCGGTCGTCGGCTTCACGCTCGCGTCGGTGCTGTGCGGCATGTCGAGCACGCTGTTCGAGATCGTCGCCGCGCGCCTGCTGCAGGGCCTGTTCGGCGCCGCGCTCGTGCCGCTGTCGCAGGCCGTGATGCTCGACATCAACCCGCAGGAAAAGCACGCGCAGGCGATGGCCGTATGGGGCATGGGCGTGACGATCGGCCCGATCATCGGCCCCTCGCTGGGCGGCTGGCTGACCGACAACTACTCGTGGCGCTGGGTCTTCTACGTCAACGTGCCGGTCGGCATCCTCGCGTTCATCGGCATCTGGGCCTGCATGCCCAAGACGAAGAAGCACGAGCGCCCGCTCGACCTGTTCGGCTTCGTCACGCTGTCGCTCGCGATCGGGGCGCTGCAGATGTTCCTCGACCGCGGCGACGACCGCGACTGGTTCAGCTCGGCCGAGATCAAGCTCGAGGCGCTCGTCGCGGCGCTCGCGCTCGCCTACTTCCTCGTCCACACGCTGACGGTGCGCGGCACCTCCTTCTTCAACCGCCGCCTCGCGCTCGACCGCAACTTCATGGCCGGCTGCGGCTTCTACTTCGTGCTCGGCGCGGTGCTCTACGCGACGCGCGCGCTGCTGCCGCCGTTCCTGCAGACCCTGATGGGCTATTCGGTGCTCGACGCGGGCCTCGTCACGGCGCCGAGCGGCGCGGGCTCGATGCTCGCGATGATGCTCGCGGGCCGGCTCGTCGGGCGCTTCAAGCCGCGCACGCTGATCGCGCTCGGCTTCAGCGTTTCAGCGCTGTCGCTGTGGCAGATGTCCCGGTTCACGCTGGACATGGACAGCCACCTCGTGATCGTCTCGGGCTTCGTCCAGGGCCTCGGCCTGGGCCTGATCTCGGTGCCGCTGACGGCCGCGAGCTTCTCGACGCTCGACCCCGCGCTGCGCGGCGACGGCACGGCGATCTACTCGCTCGCGCGCAATATCGGCTCGAGCATCGGCATCTCGTTCATGCAGAGCGAGCTCACGCGCCACCTGAAGGTCGCGCACGCCCAGCTCGCCGAGAACGTCTCGATCTACAACCCGGCCGCCGCGGCCTGGCATATCGACACGCCGACCGGCCTCGCGCGCGTCGAGGCCGAGGTCAACCGCCAGGCCGGCATGATGGCCTACCTCGCCGATTTCCGGCTCATGCTGCTGCTGACCGTCGCCGTGATGCCGCTGCTCGTGCTGATGAAGCAGGCGAAGAAAAGGCCCGGCGCGGCCGACGCGCCGCCGCCTGACGTCGCCGAGCATTGACCGGCCCAAACCGTGACGCTTTGCTCACCAAAGCGTCCCGAAAAGCCTTGTTTCACGCCTTGTCGTGACCTGGCGCAAGGCGCTCGGCACAATCCGGCGCTTTGCCCAAACCGGTCCGTCCCATGTCCCGTCTGCCCGAACGGCTGCGCGCGCTCTGCCGCGCCGCGGCCCTGCTCTGCGCTGCCCTCTCCGCCCTGCCCGCCGGGGCCGAGCCCCTGATCCAGCCGCTCGCCGGCGCCGGCTCGACGGCCGCCGCGCCGGTCTACAGGATCTGGGCCACCGAATACGCGAAGGACCATGGCGAGCCGCTCGCCTACGACGCGGTGGGCTCGGGCGCCGGCATGGCGCGCATCGAGGCCGGCAGCGTCGACTTCGGCGCGTCGGACGTGATCGCGTCGAAGGCCGACCTCGCGAAGCACGACCTCGTGATGTTCCCGACCGTGATCACCGGCGTCGTGCCGATCGTCAACGTCGCCCACCTCGGACCGAACCGACTGCACCTGAGCGGCGACGTGCTCGCGCGCATCTTCCTCGGCGAGATCACGCAGTGGAACGCACCCGAGATCCGCGCGCTGAACCCGGGCCTCGCGCTGCCGGCCGAGCCGATCGTGCTCGTCGTGCGCGCCGACGGCTCGGGCACGACCTACCACTTCGCCGACTACCTGGGCCGCCAGAGCGCGGCCTGGAAGCAGCGCTACCCGGCCGCGACCAAGCTCGCGTGGCCGGCCACGGCGCAGGCCGTCGCGGGCAGCGGCGGCGTGTCCAAGACGGTCCGCGCAACCGAGGGCGCGATCGGCTATATCGACTACAACTACGTGCTCGACGACGGCCTCGCCGGCGTCGCGCTGCGCAACGCCGACGGCCAGTTCGTGTCGGCGAGCGCCGAGGGCTTCCGCGAGGCGGCGCTGCACAGCAGCTGGTACGCGACCGGCGACTTCGCGTCCGAGCTCAACGACATGCCGGGCCCGAAGTCCTGGCCGATCACGATGGGCACGTACATCGCGGTGCCGCGCGTCGCGAACCGCGCGAGCCAGGTCGAGCGCGCGCTGCGCTTCGTGACCTGGGGCTATCTGCACGGCGACCTGCTCGCGCGCCAGGCCAAGTTCGTGCCGCTGCCCGACAAGGTCCAGGCGAGCGCCTACAACGAGATGGCGCGCGTGCTCGACCCGAGCGGCAAGTCGCTCGGCGCGGCGGCGCTCGCGGACTTGATGAAGGCGCGCTGAGCGCTCAGGCCAGGATATTGACCGCCAAGCCGTGGCCGGCCTTGGCCAGGCGGTCGTCGTGAGTCCATAGCGCGCTGCAGCCATGCGTCTGCGCGCAGGCGAGATGCAGGGCGTCGGGCGTCTTTAGTCCGAAGCGCGCACGCAGCTCGGCGGCGCGAACGAAGACGGCATCGCTCATGTCGAGCAGGTGCAACTGAGCCAGCGCCGCTTCATAGCGCTGCTGCAATACCAGATGGCCGTCGCGCATCGGCTTGACCAGGCATTCGAGCTTGGCCAGCGACGAGATGGCCAGGCGCGTCGGCGCTGCGGCCGCCAGGGCAGCGACCGTCCGAGACCCGAACAGCGGATCCTGCTCGATCGCATAGATCAGCAGGCAGCTGTCGAGGTAGATCACTCCCAGGCCTCGCGTTCGGCCGCGATGCCTGCCGCGATCTCGGCGTGACTGCGCTGCAGATGCACCGGCAACGGATGACTGCGCAGCCATTCCAGGAATCCACGCGCCTCACCCTGCACGACCGGCTGCCCGGGCTTCACCGCGACCAGTCTTGCGACCGGTTGGCCACGGTTCGCGATCAGCACTTCCTCGCCGGCCTGTGCGGAGCGGATCAGCTGGGACAGGCTGTTCTTGGCCTCGAGTACGTTGACCTGCATGGCCGGCGCCTCGTTCGTGGTGGATAGGCAGGCCATTTTAAATCATCAGGCCAAACAAGGCCATATCTGGCCAGATCTGGCCAGATCACATCAACCCAGCGCCGCGAACGCATCCCGCGTGAGGTTCTCGGGCGGGCCGTCGGCGCGGCACGCGACGTCGTCCTCGATGCGGATGCCGCCGAAGCGCGCGAGGCGCTCGACCTTGTCCCAGTCGACCGCGTCGCCATGCGCGCCCGCGCGCAGCTTGCTCAGCAGCGTCGGGATGAAGTACAGGCCCGGCTCGATCGTCACGACCATGCCGGGCTCGAGCCGGCGCGTCAGGCGCAGGAACGGGTGGCCCTCGGGCTTGGGCGCGACAGCACCGCTCGCGTCGGCCATGAAGCCGCCGATGTCGTGGACCTGCAGGCCCAGCAGGTGGCCGATGCCGTGCGGGAAAAAGGTGCTGCTCACGCCGTTCGCGACGATCGCCTCGGCGCTCATCTTGACGATGCCCTGGTCGGCGAGGATCGCCGCGACGCGGCGGTGCGTCGACAGGTGGATGTCGCGGTAGTCGACGCCCGCGCGGACCTCGTCGCACAGCGCGAGCTGGGCCGCCTCCATCGCGGCGAGCACGGCGTCGAACTCGGCAGCGTCGGCGTCGCCGTGCGTCCAGGTCCGCGTGATGTCGGCCGCGTAGCCGTTGACCTGGGCGCCCGCGTCGATCAGCAGGCTGCGCGAGCGCGCCGGCGCCGTGGCGTCCTGGTACTGGTAGTGCAGCACCGCGCAATGCTCGTCGAGCGCGACGATATTCGTGTACGGCAGGTCGCGGTCGGTATGGCCGCTCGCAGCCAGGTAGGCGCGGTGGATGTCGAGCTCCGACGCGCCGGCCAGGAAGGCCGCGCGCGCGGCCGCGTGCGCGGGCACCGCGCGGGCCTGGGCCGCGCGCATCTGCTGGAGCTCGTAGGGCGTCTTGCACGCGCGCGGGAAGTGCAGCAGGTTCAGCAGCTCGGGCGTCGCGCTCGGCGCGACGCCGGGCAGCGCCGCGTCGGCCTCGGCGATCACGGCGAGCCGGCCGTGGCCCTGCAGCAGCGCGGCGGCGTCGGCCGGGTCGCTGATCACGCAGACCTCGCACCGCTCGACCCATTCGCCCTCGGGCGCGGCCGGCGGCACATGCCAGTAGTCGTCGGGCTGGTAGTAGACGACGCGCGGCTTGCGGCCCGGGCGCACGAGCAGCCAGCTGTGCGCGTGCTGGGTCAGCGGCAGCCAATGCTTGAAATGCGGGTTGGGCTGGAACAGGTAGGGGCGGTCGTCGAGGAACGCGTATTTCTCGATGCCGGCGGCGATCGCGAGCGCGTCGAAGCCGCATTGCGCGAGCGCGGCTTCGGCGCGCGCCTGCAGGGTGTTCAGGTGGTCGGCGTAAAGACTCATGGTCGGTCTGCTTCGGGAAAGAAAGGACGGGTCATCCGTTGACGTCCCACACCACGCCTTCCTCGGTCAGGATGGCGTCGAGCGGCACGTCGTGCGGTTCGGGTTTGAGCAGGGGCTGGAAGCCATGGGCGTAGCCGATGCCGGCCGTGGCCGGGCGCGGCCGCAGCTCGGCGAGCGTGCGGTCCATGAAGCCGCCGCCGTAGCCGAGGCGCAGGCCCGCGGGGCCGTAGCCGAGGCAGGGCACGATCATCAGCTGGGGCTCGAACACGTCGGTGTCCTTGGGCTTGGGGATGCCGAACGCGTCCTCCTCCATCGGGCAGCCCGGGTACCAGACGTGGAAGCGCAGCGTGCCGTGCTCCTTGTCGACGACGGGCAGGCCGATGCGCCGCGTCGGGTCGGCCTCGCTCCAGCGGAACAGCGCGGGCAGCGGGTCGAACTCGCCCTTGATCGGCCAGTACGCGCCGATCGTGCGCTCGCGCCGACGCACGAGCCACACGCGCAGCACGCGCTGCAGGTCCTCGGCACGCGCGAGCCGGTCGGGCAGGTCGAGGCGCTCCTGGATCAGCTTGTGGCGCAGCGCGAGACGGTCGTTGAAGTCCACGGTCGTGAGGTGGCAGCGGCGAATGCCGGAGCTTACAGTGCGCGAGCCCCCATCGCCGCGAGGAAGCCGCGCTTCATGGACGAGTTCATCCGCCATTGCATCGAATTGCTCCAGCCGCTCGGCGCCGTGCGCGTCAAGTCCATGTTCGGCGGCCACGGCGTCTACGTCGACGAGCTCTTCGTCGCGATCGCCGCCGCCGAGCAGCTTTACCTGAAGGCCGACGCGACGACGCGGCCGCGCTTCGAGGCGGCCGGCTGCGAGCCGTTCCGCTACGCGAAGAAGGACGGCGAGGTCGCGAGCTTCAGCTATTACCGCCCGCCCGAGGACGCGCTCGAGTCGCCGGCACTGATGCTGCCCTGGGCGCGCCTCGCGCTCGAGGCCGCGCTGCGCGCGCGGGCCGCGAAACCCGCGCCGCGGGCACCCACGGCGAAGCGCAAACCGCCGGCCGCCAAGAAATCCGTCGCGCTCAAGCGACGATGACTTCCCGCTCGGTCAGCACGAGGCTCAGCGGCGCGTCGTGCGGCTCGACCGCGAACGCCGCCTCGCTGACCGACCAGGCCAGGCCGACGCTCGTCACGCCCGGGTGGGCCGCGATCCAGCGGTCGAAGTAGCCGCCGCCGTAGCCGAGCCGGTAGCCCTCGCGCGTAAAGCCGACGCAGGGCACGAGCACGAGGTCGGGCACGCATTCGGCGCCCGCGCTGGCCGGGATCCCGCATTCGTCGCGCACGCCGGGTGTCTTGCCGTCCCAACGCCGGTAGCGCATCTCCTGGGGGTTCTTGCGCGCAAACGGCAAAGCCAGTTCGCACGGCAGGGCCATCGCGACGGCGCCTGCGTTAAATTCCCCCTCGAGCGGCCAGTAGAGTCCCAGGCATTGGGGCTCGAGCTGGGCGAGCAGATCGCGCAGCGAATGCTCGAGCGCTATCACCGCGGTATGCGCGGCGTGCGCGGCCGGGGCCCCGAGCCAGTCGCGCCGGCGCGCGAGCAGTTCGCGGCGCAGCGCCGCGCGGTCATGGGGCAGGGTGTCAGTCATCGGGAACGCGTTTTGAGAATCTGGGCAGTATATGGAGCGCTGGCGCTGGGCACCGCAGCGATCGGCAGTGCAGGGGCGCAAGCGCCGACGAGCCTCGCCGTCGAGGCCCGTGCGCAGTACGCGCTGAAGGACCGGCCGCGCGACGCCGACGCCGCGCGCGCGCAGCTCGCCGAACTGAGCCGCGCCGCGCTGGAACGCCAGGACCCGCTCGCGGCCTGGATCGACTACTGGGCGCTCGGCGCGCGCCTGAAGGACGCGAGCCAGGACGAGGTCGACGCGTTCTACGCGCGCTGGCGCGGCAGCTATGTCGAGGACCGGCTGCGCAACGACTGGCTGCTCGAGCTCGGCCGGCGCCAGGACTGGCCGCACCTGCTCAAGGACTACGCGGCGTTTCGCATGCGCGACGACCGCGAGGTCGACTGCTATGTCCAGCTCGCCGGCTACCGCATCGCGCCGCGCGACGCCTCGCCCGCGGCGATGCGCGACGCCTGGCTCGCCCAGCGCGCCGGCGACGACGGCTGCGCGCTGCTCGCGAGCACGCTGCGCGCCGACGGCCGCATCGCCGAGGCTGACCTCTGGCTGCGCCTGCGCCTCGCCGTGCAGGCCCAGAAACCGCGCGCGATCAAGCAGACGGCCGATCTGCTCGGCGCGCCGATCGCGAAGTCGGTCGCCGAGATCCAGGACAAGGCCGGCAAATACCTCGAGCGCCACGCGCGCGCGGGCGCGTTCACCGATACCCGCGTCGAGCAGGAGCTGACGACACTCGCGCTGTTGCGCGTCGCCGCGAGCGACCCGGGCCAGGCCGCCGACCTGCTCGGCAAGCGCTGGGAGCGCCGCCTGCCGGGCGAGCTCGCCGCCTGGGTCTGGCTCGAGGTCGCGCGCCAGAGCAGCGCGAACCTCGACAGCACGACCGCGCTCGACGCGTTCGGGCACGGGCTCGAGCGGTTCGACCCGCGCGCGCCCAAGGCCGGCGCCGACGCGGCCTACGCGTGGAGCCGCGAGACGCTCGGCGCGATCGCGCGCGCGGCGCTGCGCGCGGGCCGCTGGGACCAGCTGCTGACGGCAACCGAGCTGATGCCCGCGGCCGAACAGAAGCTGCCGAACTGGCAGTACTGGCGCGCGCGCGCGCTGCTCGCGACGCTGCCGGCCGCGCCGGCCGGCGCGGCGAGCGGGGCCGGCGGCGGCGCGAGCGCCGCGCCCGGCGACGCCGCCGCGCAAAGCCAGCGCGAACGCGCGAACGCGCTGCTCTCGGCGCTCGCGAGCGCGCCGCAGGCCGGCCTCGACTTCTACGGCCGTCTCGCCGCCGAAGACCTCGGCCGCGACCCGGTGATGCCCGCGGCCGCGCCGCCGCCGACGCCCGACGAGCGCGCGCGCGTCGCCGCGCTGCCGGGCCTGCAGCGCGCCCAGGCGCTGCTCGCGCTCGACCTGCGCAACGAGGCGCTGCGCGAATGGAACTTCACGATGCGCGACCTCGACGAACGCGCGCTGCTCGCCGCCGCCGACCTCGCGTGCACGGCGACGATCTGGGACCGCTGCATCAGCTCGAGCGAGCGCATGCGCGGCGCGATCGACCTGGCCCAGCGCTACCCGACGCCCTACCGCGACGCGCTCGTCGCCGAGGCCACGGCGGCCGGCATCGACCCGGCCTATGTCTACGGCCTGATCCGCCAGGAGTCGCGCTTCTACATGGGCTCGCGCTCGGCCGTCGGCGCGCATGGCCTGATGCAGGTGATGCCCGACACCGCGCGCTGGATCGCGCGCAAGGCCGGCCTGCCGTTCGACCCCGCGACGCTCGGCGACACCGAGGTCAACCTGCGCATCGGCACCGCCTACCTGCGCTACGTGCTCGCGAACTTCGACGCCTCGCTGCCGCTCGCGGCCGCGGCCTACAACGCCGGCCCCGCGCGGCCGCGCCGCTGGCGCCAGGGCGACGCGCTCGACGCCGCCGTGTGGGTCGAGACCATCCCGTTCTACGAGACGCGCGACTACGTGCGCAACGTGCTCGTCAACACCCTCGTCTATCGCCAGCGCCTCGGCGCCGCGACGCCGACCCTGCACGCGCTGCTCGGCGGCCCGATCGGCCCGCCGGTGACGCCCGCCGCCACCGGCGACGCCGCCCTCCCCCCGAAAGATCAATCGCAATGAAGCTCTATATCGCGAACAAGAACTACTCGTCCTGGTCGATGCGGCCCTGGGTGCTGATGACCGGGCTCGGCATCGCGTTCGAGGAAGTCATGGTGCCGTTCGACTTCGGCCCCGACTCGCGCTTCGCGGCGACGCTCGCGCCGATCGCGCCGACCGGCCAGGTGCCGGTGCTCGTCGACGCCGCGGGCTTCGCGGTCTGGGAAAGCCTCGCGATCGTCGAGGCGCTGCACGAGCGCTTCCCGGCGGCCGGCGTCTGGCCCGCCGACGCGCAGGCCCGCGCCCGCGCGCGCAGCGTCTGCGCCGAGATGCACGCGGGCTTCGGCCAGCTGCGCCGGCTCTGCCCGATGAACGTCGAGGCGCATCTGCCCGAGGTCGGCGCGCGGCTGTGGCGCGACGAAGCCGGCCTGCGCGCGAACGTCGCGCGCGTCGAGCAGCTCTGGGGCGACGCGCTCGCCGCGAGCGGCGGGCCCTTCCTGTTCGGCGCGTTCGGCGCGGCCGACGCGTTCTTTGCGCCGGTGGTCATGCGCACGAGCCGCTACGCGCTGCCGCTGGGTCCCGTGGCGCAGGCCTACGCCGAGCGGCTCGAAGCGCACCCGGCCGTGCAGGCCTGGATCGCCGGCGCGCTCGCGGAAAAGACCTTCGTGCCCGAGGACGAGCCCTACCGCAGCGCGCGCTGATTCGGCCGCGGGCGGCGCCGCGCGACCACGCCCAGTCCGGCCAGGCCCGCCGCGACCAGTGCGGCGCTGTCGGGTTCGGGCACGGCCGCCGCGGCCGCCGAGCTCAGCAGGTAGGAGCCCGCCGTGGCGCTCGGCGCGACAACGGCCTTGACCTCGTAGTAGTAGCTGCCCGCGGCGAGATCGCCGAAGTCGTGGGTGGTCGCGGTCGCGCCGAAGGCGAAGGAGCCGACCGGCGTGCCGTCGCCGACCTCGTACAGCCACACTTTGCCGTTCGTCAGGGCGAAGGTGCCGTTCGCACCGTTGTTGGCGACCGCCACCGCGGACAGCAGGTCGGCCTGGCCCGACAGCGTGAAGGTGAAGGTATCGTCGATGGCCGCGTTCGCGCCATGCGCCGAACCGGTGCCGATCTCGATTGCGGCGTGCGCGCCCCAATTCGTCGTCGTCGCCGACACAGCAGTCGCGGCCAGCGACAACGAGGCAAAGGCCAGTGCCTTGAAATTCATATGGACTCTCCGTACAACTCAATCGCAGCGTCCATCCCTTTGCCATGGCAAAGCGACGTGCAGGCTCTTGTCGTGGGAGATCCTAGCGTCGGCCCCGCTGGGGCGCGCTCCCTTACTCCAGGGACAGGCGGGCGCCTGGCGGCGCGTGCCGGACTCAGGCGCGGCGACGGCGCCCGATCAGGCCGATCGCCGCGACGCCGGCCGCGAACAGCGCGGCGCTGCCCGGCTCGGGCACCGGCGCGGCAAGCGTGGAGGTCAGCAGGTAGGAACCGGCCGCGGCCGTCGGCGCGACGGCCGCCTTGACTTCGTAGTAGTAGCTGCCAGCGGCGAGGTCGCCGAAGTCGTAGCTCGTCGCGCTGGCGCCGAACGAGAAGGTGGCGAGCGGCGTTGCGTTGCCGACCGCGTACAGCGAGACCTGCTCGTGCGCGATGGCCACCAGGCCGTTCACGCCATCGTCGGCGACGGCGACGGCGCTGAGGTCGGACAGGCTGGCGAGCGCGAAGCTGTAGGTGTCGTCGATCTGCGTGTTCGCGCCGATCGCGAAACCGGCACCGAGCTGGGCCGTGGCGTGCACGCCCCAGTTCGTCGTGGTCGCGGACGCGGCGCCGGAAACGAACAAAGTGGCCAGGGCCAGGATCTTGAACATCATGCGGACTCTCCGTACAGCCAGCCGGGTAGGGTTGTCGATATGCTGGTGCACTGCTGCGTCGCTGGCCCTTGGCTGCGGGGGCCGGGTCCCGCGCTCGGGGCGGGAAAACGCGCGATCCAGAGGAACTACTTTAGACAGAATTCGTGACAGTCCTGCGATGTCAATAGTCTGCATAGACTACCCTCCCATGAAGATTTACAAAGTCGGCGGCGCGGTCCGCGATGCCCTGCTCGGGCGGCCCGTCAGCGACGTCGACTGGGTCGTCGTCGGCGCCGACCCGGCCACGATGCTCGCGGCCGGCTACGTCGCCGTGGGCAAGGATTTCCCGGTCTTCCTCCACCCCGAGACGCACGCCGAATACGCGCTCGCGCGCACCGAGCGCAAGACCGCGCCCGGCTACCACGGCTTCGCGTTCCACGCGGCGCCCGAGGTCACGCTCGAGCAGGACCTCGCGCGCCGCGACCTGACGATCAACGCGATGGCGCAAGGCCCTGACGGCGCGATCGTCGACCCTTTCGGCGGGCAGCGCGACCTCGCCGCGCGCGTGCTGCGCCATGTCTCGCCCGCGTTCGCCGAGGACCCGGTGCGCATCCTGCGCCTCGCGCGCTTCGCCGCGCGCTTTCACGACTTCACGATCGCGCCCGAGACGCTCGCGCTGATGCGCGCGATGGTGGCGGCCGGCGAGGTCGACGCGCTCGTGCCCGAGCGCGTCTGGCAGGAGGTTTCGCGCGGCCTGATGGAGGCGCGCCCCGAGCGCATGATCGAGGCGCTGCGCGACTGCGGCGCGCTCGCCGTGCTCGCGCCCGAGCTCGAACGCCTGTTCGGCGTGCCGCAGCCGCCCGAGCACCACCCCGAGGTCGACACCGGCGCGCACCTGCTGCTCGTGCTCGGCCAATGCGCGCGCGCGGGCGCGCCGCTCGCGGTGCGCTACGCCTGCCTGTGCCACGACCTCGGCAAGGGCGAGACGCGCGCCGAGGAGCTGCCGCGCCATATCGCCCACGAGGCGCGCAGCGTGAAGCTCGCCGCGGCCCTGAGCGCGCGCTGGCGCGTGCCGACCGACTGCCGCGAGCTCGCCGAGCTGCTCGCGCGCGAGCACACCCACGTGCACCAGTCGCTCGGCTTCTCGGCCGAGGCGCGGCTGCGCCTGCTCGAGCGCTGCGACGCGTGGCGCCGCCCCGAGCGCTTCGCGCAGATGCTGCTCGGCTGCGAATGCGACGCGCGCGGCCGCCTCGGGCTCGAGCAGCGCGACTACCCGCAGCGCGCCGCGCGCCTCGCCGACCTGCACGCGGCCCAGGCCGTCGACCTTGCGGCCGTCAGCGCAGCGGCGCTCGCCAAGGGGCTCGCGGGCCCCGAAATCGGCCGCGCGGTGCAGCGCGCGCGGCTCGCCGCCCTGCAGGAGTTATCCTGACCGCCGCCAACAAGCCGCCACGCGGCCCGAGAACCAAGGAGACACCCGCCATGAGCGCCACCGCCCCGAACGCTTCGCAGTCCAAGCTGGGCACCGTGATCCGCGTGACCAGCGGCAACTTCATGGAGATGTTCGACTTCTTCCTGTTCGGCATCTACGCGACCAATATCGCGAAGGCCTTCTTCCCGGGCGAGAGCGAGTTCGCGAAGCTGATGCTGACCTTCCTGACCTTCGCGGCGGGTTTCCTGATGCGGCCCCTGGGCGCGATCATCCTCGGCGCCTACGTCGACCGGGTCGGCCGCCGCCAGGGCCTGATCGTCACGCTCGCGCTGATGGCGATGGGCACGATGCTGATCGCGTTCGTGCCGGGCTTCGCGACGATCGGCTACGCGGCGCCGCTGCTCGTGCTTGCCGGGCGCCTGCTGCAGGGCTTCTCGGCCGGCGTCGAGCTCGGCAGCGTGTCGGTCTACCTGTCGGAGATGGCGACGCCGGGCCACAAGGGCTATTACGTGTCGTGGCAGTCGGCGAGCCAGCAGGTCGCGATCGTCGTCGCCGCGGCGCTCGGCTACGGCGTCAACGCCTGGCTGACGCCCGAGCAGGTCGCCGACTGGGGCTGGCGCGTGCCGTTCTTCGTCGGCTGCATGATCGTGCCGGTGCTGTTCGTGATCCGCCGCTCGCTGCAGGAGACCGAGGCCTTCCTGCAGCGCAAGCACCGCCCCGACGCGCGCGAGATCTTCCGCTCGCTCGTGCAGAACTTCGGCATCGTCGTCGCCGGCATGCTGCTCGTGTCGATGACGACGGTGTCGTTCTACCTGATCACGGTGTACGCGCCGACCTTCGGCCAGAAGGTCCTCGACCTCAGCGCGACGGACAGCCTGCTCGTGACCTTCTGCGTCGGCATCTCGAACTTCGTCTGGCTGCCGGTCATGGGCGCGCTGTCGGACCGCGTCGGCCGCAAGCCGCTGCTCGTGATCTTCACCTTGTTGACGATGCTCACGTCCTACCCGGCGCTCGCCTGGCTGACCGGCGCGCCGAGCTTCGCGACGATGCTGGTCGTGCTGCTGTGGCTGTCCTTCCTGTACGCGAGCTACAACGGCGCGATGGTCGTGGCGCTGACCGAGGTCATGCCGGTCGACGTGCGCACCTCGGGCTTCGCACTCGCCTACAGTCTCGCAACGGCGCTGTTCGGCGGCAACACGCCGGCGATCGCGACCTGGCTGATCAAGGAAACCGGCAACAAGGCCTCGCCGGGCCTGTGGATGAGCGCCGCCGCGCTGTGCGGCCTGATCGCGACGCTCGTGCTGTACCGGCGCGCGGCCGCGGCGGCGGCGGCGCCCGCGCGCGCCTAGCGCGCCGGCTGCGCGGACCATTCGGCGCGCAGCAGCCCGTACATCGCGCTGTCCGAGACCTCGCCCGCGACGATCCAGCGCTCGCGCAGCAGCCCTTCCGCCCGGAAGCCGAGGCGCTCGAGCAGGCGCGCCGACGCCGTATTGCGCGGGTCGATGTCCGCCTCGACGCGGTTCAGGTCGAGGTGCTCGAAACCGTAGTCCAGCAGCGCCTGCACGGCCTCGCGCGCGTAGCCCTGCCCCCAGGCCGAGCTCGCGAGCGCGTAGCCGACCTCGGCACGCCGGCAGCCGCGGTCGACATGGAACAGCACGCAGCGGCCGATCACGCGCGCGTCCGCGGCGCGCTCGACCAGCAGCGCGAGCACGCTGCCGTCGGCGCCGCCCTGCAGGTCGCGCGCGACGCGCCGCTCGGCCTCGGCGAGGTCGGCCCAGGGCGGGCTGCTGCCGTAGCGCGCGACCGCGGGGTCGGCGAAGATCTCGAGCAGCGCCGGCGCGTCGGACCCGCGTACGGCGCGCAGGCGCAGCCGCGGCGTCTCGAGCGACAGGCCGGCGTCAAACGCACTCATCGCGGGCCGCGGCTCAGAGCGCCTCGATATGCGCGAGGTCGACGTCCCGCGTCTCGCGGGACACGAGCAGCGCGACCAGCGTGACGAGCGCATTGCCGGCCAGGTACAGACCGACGCCCGACAGGCCGTAGTTCTTGTTGAGGTCGATCGCGACGAGCGTCGCGACCGACGCGCCGACGATCGACGCGAGGTTGTAGGCGAGCGAGGCGCCCGAGTAGCGCACCTCGGTCGGGAACAGCTCGGGCAGCAGCGCGGCCATCGGGCCGAAGGTCAGGCCCATCAGCGCGAGCCCGACGACGATGAAGCGCAGCACGCCGCCGGCGTCGGCGCCGCCGAGCAGCTGCGGCATCGCGAGGCCGAACGCGCCGATCGCGACGGTCACGACGATCAGCCAGACGCGCCGGCCGACGCGGTCGGCGACGACGCCGCCGAGGCTCGTGCCGACGCCGAACACGACCGCGCCGACGAGCAGGATGCCCGTGAAGGTGTTGGCCGGGATGCCGAGGCCGGTCGCGAAGCCGGCCGGCGAGACGCCGACCGGGCTCTTCGAATAGACCTGGACGAAGGCCGTCATCAGGTAGAACAGCACGTAGGTCGTCGTCATGATGAACATGCCGAGCAGCACCGCGGGCGTGTGGCGGCGGAACACCGCGAGCACCGGCGCGTGCAGCTTGCGGCCCTGCGCCTCGACCTCGCGGAACACCGCGCTCTCGTGCAGGTTCAGGCGCACGTACAGGCCCACCGCGACGAGCACGATCGAGAGCAGGAACGGGATGCGCCAGCCCCAGGCGACGAGCGCCTGCGGGCCCAGCGCGTTGCTGACGAGGAAGAACACGCCGTTCGCCGCGAACAGGCCGATCGGCGCGCCGAGCTGCGGGAAGCTGCCGAACCAGCCACGCCGGCCCTGCGGCGCGTTCTCGGTCGCGACGAGCGCGGCGCCGCCCCATTCGCCGCCGAGGCCGATGCCCTGGCCGAAGCGCAGCAGGCACAGCAGCAGCGGCGCGGCGAAGCCGATCTGCTCGTAGTTCGGCAGCAGGCCGATCGCGATCGTCGACAGGCCCATCGTCAACAGCGACGCGACGAGCGTGCGCTTGCGGCCGATGCGGTCGCCGAAATGGCCGAACAGCGCCGAGCCGATCGGCCGCGCGATGAACGCGAGCGCGAGCGTCAGCAGCGCCGCGAGCTGGCCGACCGCGGGGTCGGCCTTGGGGAAGAACTGGGTGTTGAACACCAGCACCGCGGCCGTCGCGTAGATGTAGAAGTCGTAGAACTCGATCGCCGTGCCGACCAGCGAGGCGATCGCGACCTGGCGCGGCGTGTTGCGGGGTGCGGCGGCGGCGGCCGGCGCGCCCGTCGAGGGCAGAGCGGACATGGGTTCCTTTCGTGACGGCGTCGGCGATTGTCACGCCGAAGTCACGCCCGCCGCCTCGGGCCTCGCCCTGCCCCGGGCGCCGCGGTTTCGCTAAAGCGTATGCGAGCGATCGCCGTGCGCGAAGCCGACCGCGTCGAACTCTGGGCCCGCGACGAAACCGACGACCTTGAACAGCTCGCCCATCTCGTGCTCGTTGATCAGCTTCGCGGCCATCGCGCGCTCGGCCGTCGACGCGTGCCGGAGGCGCTCGGCGATGCCGCAGTTGAGCAGGAAATGGCCCTGGTTGGTGTAGCCGAGCACGTTCAGCCCCGCGTCCTGGCCGGCCAGCGCGACGCCGGTGAAGTTCACGTGCGCGGTGATGTCCTTCGCGCCGACCTGCACGAGCGGGTCGGGGTCGGCCTGGTGCAGGTGATGGCACATCAGCGTGCCGCCGTGGCGCTGCGGCAGGTAGTACTCGGCCTCGGGGAAGCCGTAGTCGACGAAGAAGGCCGCGCCGCGCGCGAGCGTCGCCGCGAGCGTGCGCACGAAGGCCTCGGCCTGGACATGGGTCTCGGTCACGGTGCCAGGCACGGCGCCCGGCATCGGCGGCGGCACGGCGGCGCTCGCGCGGTCCTCGAACGCGAAGCCGGCGGCGCCCACGACGACGCCGCGCTCGCGCCACTGCGCGCCGTCGAACGCGTGGAGCTGCACGGGCATCGCGTCGAGCACCTCGTTGCCGACGACGACGCCCTCGATGCGCTCGGGCAGGCGGTCGAGCCATTCGACGCGCGCGCGCCAGGGGGCGAGCTTCTCGGCCTGGCGCGCCTTCAGCGAGCCCGACAGGTCGACGATCACGTAGCGGCGGATGCGCGTGCCGAGCTCGGCGAGCAGCTGCGCGGCGAGCGCGCCGCTGCCGGCGCCGAACTCCCAGACCTCGTCGGTGCCGGTTGCCTCGAGCGCCTGGCCGACCTGGGCGCCGAGCGCGGCCCCGAACAGCGGCGACATCTCGGGCGCCGTGACGAAGTCCGACCCGGATTGCGGCAGCGCGCCGAACTTGCGCCGCGGCCCGGTGTAGTAGCCGACGCCCGGGGCGTAGAGCGCGAGCGCCATGAAGCGGTCGAACGGCAGCCAGCCGCCCGCGCGTTCGACCTCGGCGGCGATCAGCGCGCTAACTTGCGGTTCCGGCGGATTCATAGACTTCGCGGGCCAGGCACAGGTCATCCCAGGCGAGCGCCTTGTCGGGCAGGCTGCGCAGCAGGTAGGCCGGGTGGTAGGTGACGATCAGCGGCACGCCCTGGTAGGCGTGGACGCGGCCGCGCAGGCGGCCGATCGGCTCGGCCGTGCGCAGCAGCTGCTGCACGGCGAAGCGGCCCATCGCGACGATCACGCGCGGCTGCACGAGCTCGAGCTGGCGCTGCAGATAGGGCTCGCAGGCGGCCAGCTCGGCCGGCTCGGGGTTGCGGTTGCGCGGCGGCCGGCACTTGAGCGTGTTCGCGATGAAGACCTGGCGCTCGACCGGGCCCTCGGCGCGGCCGAGGCCCAGCGCGCGCAGCATGTTGTCGAGCAGCCGGCCGGCTTCGCCGACAAAGGGCTCGCCGCGCAGGTCCTCCTGCTCGCCGGGCGCCTCGCCGACGATCAGCCAATGCGCGCGCTCGTTGCCGACGCCGAACACGGTCTGCTTGCGCGACTCGCACAGGCCGCAGGCGCGGCAGGCCGCGACGTCGTCGCGCAGCGCCGGCCACTCGAGCGCGGCGATGCGCGCGGCGCGCGCGGGGTCGGCGGCGGCAGGCGTCGCGACCGGCGCCGCAGGCCGCACGCTCGGCGCGGCGGGCCGCTCGGCGACCGGCGCGGGGCGCGCAACGAGCGCCGGCGCCTCCGCTGCGACGTCCGGTCGGTCTGCTTCCGCAAGACCGGTTTCTTCTTCGGGCGCGACGTCGACCGGCGCCGCCTGCGCCCAGACCCGCAGGCCCATCGCCTCCAACATCGCCCGCTGACGCGCATCCCAGCCCATGTCAGCGCGCCCCCAGGTCAAAGCTCATCAGCACCGCGTCCTCGCGGCCGCCGTCGGGCTGCGGGTAATAGGCGCGGCGCTGGCCGACCTCCTTGAGGCCGTAGACCGCGTAGACCTGGCGCGCGCGCTGGTTCGACACGCGCACCTCGAGCCAGAGCTCGCGCGCGCCGCGCGCGCGCGCCTCGGCGCAGACCGCGTCGAGCAGCTCGAGCGCGTGGCCGCGGCCCTGGTGCTCGGGCGCGACCGTGATGTTGAGCAGGTGCATCTCGTCGACGCCGTGCATCGCGAGGCAGTAGCCGAGCAGCGCGCCGTCGGCGTCGCGCAGCACGCGCGCGAAATGGCCGGCCGCGATCGAGTCGATGAAGTTGCCGCGCGTCCACGGCACGCTGTAGCAGCGCTGCTCGACCGCGTGGACCGCGTCGGCGTCGGCCGCGGCCATGGGCACGAGCCGCGTCGCGTCGACGGGCAGCGCGCTCATCGCAGGCCTCCGGCGGCGAGGCGCTCGGCCGTCGTCAGCGCGACCTTGTCGCGCACGTAGACCGGCTGCGCCTCGGCCGCGTCGAGCCGGTGGCCGGCCGCCCAGCCCTGGCACGCGAGCGCCGCGAGCGCCTGCGCGCGCGCGCGCGTGCGCGGCCAGGCCGCGCGGGGCAAGGGCCCGAGCGCGGCCGCGAAGACCTCGAGCGCGTTGCCGGCCGCGGCCGGCGGCGCGCCCCAGCGCGCGCGCAGCGCGCCGGGCGCGTACAGCGCGGGCTCGCAAAGCGTGCGCCACTGCGTGCCGTCCCAGGCGTATTCGGCCGCGTAGATCTCGTCCATGCGCGCGTCCATCGCAACCCAGATCGGGCTTGTCAGCGGCGCGCCGGCCTGCTCGGCCTGGGCGCGCGCGTCCTCGGCGACGATCCGCAGGCTGTCGACCGGCACGACCGGCTTGGCCGCGCCGAACGCGAGGCCCTGGGCGACCGCGCAGGCCGTGCGCAGGCCCGTGAACGCGCCGGGGCCGCGGCCGAACGCGATCGCGTCGACGTCGGCGAGCGCGAGCCCCGCCTCGGCGAGCAGCTCGTGGACGAGCGGCACGATGCGCGCCGACGCCTGCGCGCCGCCCGCGTCCTCGCGCAGGTAGAGCGCGTCGCCCGCCGCCAGCGCCAGGGCCAGGCTTTCGGTAGCGCTGTCCAGGGCGAGCAGGACGGACACGGTGGTTAGGGCGGGTTTAGAACGGGTTGTTCTTGGCCCGCGAGATCGCCAGGTTGGCGAGTTGCGTCTGCATGCCCGGGGCGATCAGCGTGTTCGTCGCCCACATGTAGTTCGTCGCCGTCGCGCCCGTCAGCAGCGTGTTGGTCGTGCAGTTCTGCGGCAGCACGCCGAGCAGGCAGGCCGCATCGACGGCGTCGGTCATGCCGTAGACGCTCGGGTAGCGCGCTGCCGTCTCGGTGGTTTCGTCGAACAGCACGAGACCGATCATGCGGCCGTCGTTGATCAGCGCGACGCGCATCGCGACGTTGAAGGCGTTGGACAGGTCGGCCAGCAGCTGGGCGCGGTCGATGTCGTTGTGGGCGGAGCGCTCGGCGATCGCGTAGGGCGTGACGCCGAGGTCGGGGATCGTCGAGACGACGACCTTGCCGCCGGCCTGGGCGATGCGGTTGATCTGCCCGCCGAGCTGGGTGCCGCGCGACTGCGCCTGCGCGATCAGGCTCGCGCGGTCCTGCGCCGGAAATTCCTTGTAGAGCTCGAGCACGTCGTTCTCGCCGATCATCACCATCACGAGGTCCTTGCTCGTGAAGTAGTTGACCGACAGATGATTGTCGATCGCGTTCTGCACGTCCTGCACCTTCGCGCCGGGCGTCGCGTAGAGGATGCCCTCGGGCGTCGCGCTATGGCTCGGGTCGCATTGCGGGAACGCGAGCAGGAAGGCCGCCGCGAGCTGCTGGATCCAGATCGGGTTGATCGTGCAGTCGATCTGGCCCGTCGTCGAATTGACACCGTTGATGCCGTACTTGATGCCCTGCTTGGTGATGACGCTCATCTCGTCGCCGAAGGCGATTACGCGCGTCGGCGCGAACGGCTGGATCTGCGAACCGCCGCCGCCGCAGGCGCCCAGCGTCGAAAGGGCCAGCACGGCCAGCAGGCAGCGGCCCCAGCGGCTCGCGCCTTGCTTGAAACTCTTCATGAACACTCCGTACATAGGAAACCTTCGCCCCGCCTCATCCGCCCGCATGCGCCGCCGCGGCGCGGCCGAGGCGGTCGCGCACGCCGTCCCAGTCGCTGCCCGGCGGCGGGCTCTCGACCCAGATCTCGCGCGCGCCCGCGGCGTCGAGCTCGCGCAGCGCCGCAAACAGTTCGTGGGCCGCGGCGGCCGCCGTCGCGGGCATGGTCCGCACGAACGGGCCGGGCGGGGTCAGGGGCGTGCGCGAATATACCGCCACCCCGTCAAGCGGGCTTTGCCGCGCTTGAAGTTCGGTCAGGCGCGCGGCGAGCGTCGCCGCGTCGAACAGGCGCACCACGGCGCGCGGCGCGTAATGCGCCTCGAGCGTGCCCGAGGCGCGCGGTGCCGCGGCGTCGGCCGCGCGCAGCGGCTCGCCGAGCGCGGCTTCGATGCGCCCGGCCGTGATCAGGCCCGGGCGCAGCAGCGCCACGATACCCTGGCCGGCGCGACTGCAGTCGACGATGCTCGACTCGATGCCGACCTCGCAGGCGCCGCCGTCGAGCACGAGCAGCTCCGGGCCGAACTCCTCGGCGACATGGGCCGCGCGCGTCGGGCTGACGCGGCCGAAGCGGTTCGCGCTCGGCGCCGCGAGGCCGGCGACGCCGCGCTCGCGCGCGGCGACGAGCACCGCGTGGGCGAGCGGGTGCGCGGGGCAGCGCAGGCCGATCGTGTCCTGGCCGCCCGCGGCCGCCGCGGCGACGCCGGGCCGGCGCGGCACGATCACGGTCAGCGGGCCGGGCCAGAACGCGGCTATCAGGCGCTGCGCCTGGGGCGGCAGCGCGGCCGCGAACGCGGCCGCGCCGGCCGCGTCGGCGACATGGACGATCAGCGGGTGGTCGGCCGGCCGGCCCTTGGCCGCGAAGATCTTCGCGACGGCCGCGTCGGCGTCGGCGCGCGCGGCGAGGCCGTAGACGGTCTCGGTCGGCAGCGCCGCGAGCTCGCCCGCGGCGAGCGCCGCAGCGGTGCGCGCAATCGAGGCAGGGTCGCGTCCGTCGAGCAGCATGGTCGGTGCGATCGCCGGGCTCACCAGTCGCCCGGCAGGCCGAGGATCTGCGCGGCGCGGCGCGCGAGCGCGCCGGCCTCGTCGGCGCTCGCCGCCGTGACGTTCAGGTGGCCCATCTTGCGGCCCGGGCGCGCGCTGGTCTTGCCGTAGAGATGCAGGTGGGTGCCGGGCAGCGCGAGCACGGCGGCCCAGTCGGGCGCGCGCTCGGCACCCGCGGCGTCGAACCACAGGTCGCCGAGCAGGTTCAGCATCACGACCGGCGAATGCAGGCGCGGCGTGCGCAGCGGCAGGCCGGCCATCGCGCGCACCTGCAGCTCGAACTGCGAGACGTCGCAGGCGTCGAGCGTGTAATGGCCCGAGTTGTGCGGGCGCGGCGCCATCTCGTTGACGACGAGGCGGCCGTCGGCGAGCAGGAAGAACTCGACGCACAGCACGCCGACGTAGTTCATCGACGCGGCGATGCGCGCGGCCGCCGCGGCGGCCTCGGCCTGCTGGGCGGCGCTCAAGGCCGGCGCCGGCACCTCGGTCACGGCGAGGATGCCGTCGCGGTGCAGGTTCTGCTGGACCGGGAACTCGACGACCTCGCCGGCCGCGTTGCGCGCGACGATCACCGAGCATTCGAGCGCGAGCGGCAGCAGGGCCTCGAGCACGCAGTCGACGCGGCCGAGCCGCTGCCAGGCCGCGGCGAGTTCGGCGCGGGTCGCCACGCGCACCTGGCCCTTGCCGTCGTAGCCGAGCCGTGCGGTCTTGAGGATGCCGGGCAGCAGCGTGTCGGGCACGCCGGCCAGGTCGGCCTCGCGCGCGATCACCGCGTGCGGCGCGCAGGCGACGCCGCTGGCCTCGAAATGGGCTTTTTCGCGCGCGCGGTCCTGGCAGATCGCGACGGCGGCGCCGGCCGGCGCGACCGCAAGATGCGCGGCGAGGCGCTCGAGCGCCGCCGCAGGCACGTTCTCGAACTCGGTCGTCACGGCCTGGCAGGACGCGGCGAGCCGGTCGAGCGCCGCGGCGTCGAGGTAGTCGGCCTGCAGGTGCGCATGGGCGATCAGGCCGGCCGGGCTGTGCGGGTCCGGGTCGAGCACGACGGTGCGGTAGCCGAGCGCGTGAGCGCTGGCCAGGAACATGCGGCCGAGCTGGCCGCCGCCGAGCACGCCGAGCGTCGCCTCACCGGGCAGGAGCAGCGTTTGCGTCATCGGCCCAGGTCCGCCGTCATCGCGCGCGCGGCCTCGGTCTGGCGCAGGCGGAAGGCCGCGAGCCGGGCCAGCAGCGCCGGGTCCTCGGCCGCGAGCATGGCCACGGCGAACAGCGCCGCGTTGGCTGCGCCGGCGGCGCCGATCGCGAAGGTCGCGACCGGCACGCCCTTGGGCATCTGGACGATCGAATGCAGCGAGTCGACGCCCTGCAGGTGGCGGCTCGCGACCGGCACGCCGAGCACGGGGACGGTCGTCTTGGCCGCGAGCATGCCGGGCAGATGGGCGGCGCCGCCGGCGCCGGCGATGATCGCGCGCAGGCCGCGTCCCTGCGCGGCCTCGGCGTAGGCGAACATCTCGTCGGGCATGCGATGGGCCGAGACCACGCGCGCCTCATGTGCGACGCCGAACTCGGCGAGAATATCGGCCGCGTGCTTCATGGTCTCCCAGTCGCTGCTGGAACCCATGACCACGCCGACTCTGGGTTGGCTCTCAGGCTGGAACTCGTCTTGCACGGCGCACCGAAAGTCTGGGGTTGCAAAACCTTGAATTGTAGGCGGCACCCGCCACCTTCCTCCGAGCCCGTCATTTTCCCCCCGGCCATGATCGACATCACCCTAGCCAATTTCGAAGCCGAGCTGATCCAGGGCTCCATGGACAAGCCCGTCCTGCTCGACATCTGGGCGCCCTGGTGCGGCCCCTGCCGCCAGCTCGGCCCCCTGCTCGAGACGCTCGAGACCGCCTACGCGGGCCGCTTCACGCTCGCCAAGCTCAATAGCGACGAGGTGCCCGAGATCGCGACCCAGCTGAGCCAGATGTTCGGGGTGCGCTCGATTCCGTTCTGCGTGCTGTTCGCCCAGGGCCAGCCGGTCGATGGCTTCGTCGGCGCGCTGCCCGAGGCGCAGATCCGCGAGTTCCTCGACCGCCATGTGCCGAGCGGCGAGGCGCTCGAGGCCGCCGACGAGCTCGCCGAGGCCGAGGCGCTCGCCGCCGGCGGCGACCTCGAGGCCGCGCTCGCCCACCTGGCCCAGGCCGTCGAGGCCGACCCGGCCAACGAGGCCGCGCGCTACGACTACGTGCGCGCGCTGCTCGAGCTCGGCCTGCTGCAGGACGCGAAGGCCGCGTTCGCGCCGGTCGCCGCCCAGGCCGCCGACACGCTTACCCCGCACGCGCGCTTCGCCGCGCTGGCCGCCTGGCTCGCCGCCTGCGAGGCCGCGCCGGGCGTCGACGCGAGCGCGCTGCAGGCCGCGATCGGCGCGAACAAGCGCGACTTCGCGGCGCGCTACGCGCTCGCGCAGACGCGCGTCGCGGCCCAGGACTTCCCCGGCGCGATGGACGAGCTGCTCGAGATCATCATGCGCGACAAGGCCTGGAACGGTGAGGCCGCACGCAAGCTCTATGTCGCGATCCTCGAGCTGCTGACCAAGCCCGCGCCCAAGGCCCAGGCCGCCGAGGCCAAGGGCACGCTCGAGCTCGCGGGCCGTGCGGCGACCCCGGCCGGCGACCCGCTGGTCGACCAGTACCGGCGCAAGCTCAGCATGGCGCTGTTCTAAGCGCCGCGACCGGCGCGCCGCTCAGGCGAGCCAGTCGGCCGGCGGCGCGGCGAGGCCGGCGGCGCCGAGCGCGCGGCTCCATTGGCGCTGCTGGCGCTCGAACTCGTCCCAGCAGGCCGCGGCCCGCGCCGCGTGCTCGCGCTGCCCGGCCGCGTCGCCGAGCCGGCCGTGGACCTGCGCGACGCGCGTATGGGTGGCCGCGCGGTCGTCGATATCGCAGGCCTCGCCGAGCTGGGCGATCGCCCGTCCGGCCTGCTGCCGCGCCTGCTCCTCGTCGCCGAGGCAGGCGCAGCACCAGGCGAGGTCGGCGATCATGCCCGCGCCATGCTGGGCCAGGATATAGGCGAGCGCCTGCGGCAGGTGCTGGACGAACAGCGCGCGCGCGTCGGCGTGCGCGCCCTGGGCCGTCAGCAGCTGGGCGCGCAGCAGCGGCGTGAGGTCGCCCCAGGCCATGCCGCCGGTCGCGGTGTCGTAATGGGCGACCGACTCCACGCCGGCGAGCGATTCGGCGACCGGCGCGTCGGGGTCGCGCAGGTGCGCGTGGCGCAGCCGCACCGCGCGGCGCTCGGTCACGTTGTAGAGCAGCGCCGACAGGCTCGCCTCGTCGCCGTCGAGCGTGGCCTGGCGGTGGCCGCCGCGGTACCAGCCCTGCGCAACCTCGTGCGCGCCGGCGAAGTCGTAGGCCATGCCGAGCACGACCGCGAGGCGGAAGCGCGCGCCGTACAACGCCGGCCCGGCGAGTTCGCGCGCGGCCAGCGCGTGCCGGACGAGCGCGTCGAGGTCGTGGCGCACGTAGGCGAGCTGGGTCAGCCAGGCCTCGGCGAGCGCCTGCAGCGCGCGGTCGCCCGCGGCCGCGGCGAGCCCGGCCGCGCTGCCGAGCTTGTCGACCGGCCGGCTCGCGAGGTCGCCGAAATAGCTGCTCAGCGCCTCGGCGAACTGCAGCCAGGCGCCCAGGCGCGGGCTCGAGACCTGGAAGGCCAGGCGGTGCAGCGCCGCGAGCTCGTCGCGCGCGAACTCGCCCGCGCCGTGGCGCACGAGCAGGGCCGCACGCTCGGCGCGCAGGCAGGCCGCGGCGATCGGCTCGCTGGACGCGCGGATCGCGTCGTCGAGCTCGCGCAGGCGCCGCGAGCGGCTCGCGGGCCGCGGCTTGGCCGGTCGCGGCATGGTCGCCACCCTGCTCAGCGGGTCAGGCGCTCGAGCGCCTCGCGGTACTTGAGCGAGGTCTGCTCGATCACCTCCGCCGGCAGCGCCGGCGCGGGCGCGACCTTGCCCCAGGGCTTGCCGTCGACCTCGGCCTGCTCGAGCCAGTCGCGCAGGTACTGCTTGTCGAAGCTCGGCGGGTTGGCGCCGACCGCGTAGCGCTCGGCCGGCCAGTAGCGCGAGGAGTCGGGCGTCAGCACCTCGTCCATCAGCGTCAGGGTGCCTTCGGCGCTATCACCGAAGTCCAGGCCGAATTCGAACTTGGTGTCCGCGATGATGATGCCCTTGCTCAGCGCGAAGTCGGCCGCGCGCTGGTACAGCGCGATCGAGACCGCGCGCACGCGCTCGGCGAGCTCGGCGCCGATCAGGCCGACGCAGCGCTCGAAGTCGATGTTCTCGTCGTGCGCGCCCATCTCGGCCTTGGTCGCCGGCGTGAAGATCGGCGCGGGCAGCTTCTCGGCGTTGCGCAGGCCCGGCGGCAGCGCGACGCCGCAGACCTGGCCGTTCGCGCGGTACTCGGCCCAGCCGCTGCCGGCGAGGTAGCCGCGCACGACGGCTTCGATCGGCAGGGGCTTGAGGCGCTTGACGAGCATCGCGCGCTCGCGCACCTGCTCGACCTCGGCCGGCGCGACGACCGACAGCGGGTCGTCGCCGGTCAGGTGGTTCGGCACGATGCCGTCGAGCTTGGCGAACCAGAACAGCGCCATCTGCGTGAGCAGCGCGCCCTTGCCCGGGATCGGCTCGGCCATGATCACGTCGAAGGCCGAGATGCGGTCCGACGCGACCATCAGGATGCGGTCGGCGCCGACCGCGTAGTTCTCGCGCACCTTGCCGCGGCCGATCAGGGGCAGGGAGGTCAGCGAGGAGGTGTGCAATGCGGTGCTCATGGGGTCGGGCTCGGTCGGGGGGACCCGCGATTCTAGGTCGCCCGCCGCCCCCTGCCCGCCCCTAGGTCCGCTCGCGCGGCCCCGGCCCGACGCGTTGCCGCAAGCCTTACTGGACGCGCTGGGCGAGCTCGCCGCGCGCGTAGGCGGCGGCCGTGTCGACGAGCGTGCGCGGCGCGATCTTCGCGGCCTGGCCCTCGCAGCCGAACTCGAGGTAGCGCTGCTTGCAGATCGCCTTCGCGGCCTCGCGCGCGGGCTTGAGCCATTCGCGCGCGTCGAACTTGTCGGGGTTCTCGTGCAGGAACTTGCGCACGGCGGCCGTCATCGCGAGGCGGATGTCGGTGTCGATATTGATCTTGCGCACGCCGTATTTGATGGCTTCCTGGATCTCCTCGACCGGTACGCCGTAGGTTTCCTTCATCTTGCCGCCGTACTGGTTGATCAGCGCCAGCAGGTCCTGCGGCACGCTCGACGAGCCGTGCATGACGAGGTGGGTGTTCGGGATGCGCGCGTGGATTTCCTTGACGCGGCCGATCGCGAGGATGTCGCCGGTCGGCTTGCGGCTGAACTTGTAGGCGCCGTGGCTGGTGCCGATCGCGATCGCCAGCGCGTCGAGCTGGGTGCGCTTGACGAAGTCGGCGGCCTGCTCGGGGTCGGTCAGCAGCTGGTCGTGCGTCATCACGGCGTCCGTGCCGTGGCCGTCTTCCTTGTCGCCCTGCATGGTCTCGAGCGAGCCGAGGCAGCCGAGCTCGCCCTCGACCGTCACGCCGAGCGCGTGGGCCATGTCGACGACCTTGCGCGTGACGTCGACGTTGTAGTCGTAGCTCGCGATCGACTTGCCGTCGGCCTCGAGCGAGCCGTCCATCATCACCGACGAGAAGCCGAGGTCGATCGCGCCGCGGCACACGTCGGGGCTCTGGCCATGGTCCTGGTGCATGACGAGCGGGATCTGCGGGTAGGCCTCGACGGCCGCCTGGATCAGGTGCTTGATGAAGCTTTCGCCCGCGTACTTGCGCGCACCGGCCGAAGCCTGCAGGATCACCGGCGCGCCGACCTCGAAGGCCGCGCTCATGACGGCCTGGACCTGCTCGAGGTTGTTGACGTTGAAGGCCGGAATGCCGTAACCCTGCTCGGCGGCATGGTCGAGCAGTTGGCGCATGGATACGAGTGCCATGGAGAGTCTCCGCGGGATAGTTGAGGAATCGGGGAGCGCGGCGTGAGCCTACGCCGGAAGCGCCGCCGGCGGGTGATGTAACCGCGCTGTAACCACCCCGATTCTACGTAGCCGCGACGCGGCGGCCGTTCAGGCGACGCGGCAGACCTTGAGCATGTTGGTGCCGCCCGGGTAGCCCATCGGCTCGCCGCAGGTGATCGCGTAGGTGTCGCCGGGCATCAGCACGCCGCGCTCGACGAGCAGGCGCTCGGCCGCCGCGAGGGCCGCGTCGCGGTCGTCGAAGCGCGGCATCAACAGCGACTGGACGTTGCGGTAGGCGCACATCTTGCGCTGGCTGATCGGCTGCGTGGTCAGCGCGACGATCGGCACCTTGATGCGGTGGCGGCTCATCCACAGCGCGGTCGAGCCCGACTCGGTCAGCGCGACGATCGCCTTGCAGCCGAGGTGGTAGGCCGTGAACAGCGCGCCCATCGCGATCGACTGGTCGATGCGGCCGAAGGTGCGGCCCGTGAAGTCGGTGTCGAGGTTGACGTCCTCGGCGCGCTCGGCCTCGAGCGCGATCGCGGCCATCTGCTCGATCGTCTCGACCGGGTATTTGCCGGCGGCCGTCTCGGCGCTGAGCATCACGGCGTCGGTGCCGTCGAGCACGGCGTTGGCGACGTCGGAGACCTCGGCGCGCGTCGGCACCGGATTCACGATCATCGACTCCATCATCTGGGTCGCCGTGATCGCGATCTTGTCCATCTCGCGCGCGAGCTTGATCATGCGCTTTTGCAGCGCCGGCACGGCCGCGTTGCCGACCTCGACGGCGAGGTCGCCGCGCGCGACCATGATGCCGTCGCTGGCCTTGAGGATGGCCTCGAGCTGCGGGATCGCCTCGCTGCGCTCGATCTTCGCGATCAGGCCCGGCTTGTGGCGCCAGGGTTCGCCGGCGACGTTCGCGAGCTGGCGCGCCATCTCCATGTCGGTCGCGTTCTTCGGGAAGCTCACGGCCAGGTACTCGCACTGGAAGCTCATCGCGGTCTTGATGTCCTCCATGTCCTTGGCCGTCAGCGCGGGCGCGGTCAGGCCGCCGCCCTGCTTGTTGATGCCCTTGTTGTTCGACAGCTCGCCGCCGATCTTGACGATCGTGTGGACCTGCGAGCCGCGCACCGCGTCGACCGTCAGCACGAGCAGGCCGTCGTTGAGCAGCAGGGTGTCGCCGGGCTTGACGTCGCGCGGCAGCTCCTTGTAGTCGAGGCCGACGGCGTGCTCGTCGCCGAGCTCGGTGCGGTCGGCGTCGAGCACGAAGGGCGTGCCGTTGATCAGCTCGATCTTGCCGTTCGCGAACTTGCCGACGCGGATCTTCGGGCCCTGCAGGTCGGCCATGATCGCGACTTCCTTGCCGGCGGTCTTCGCGGCCTCGCGGACCATCGCGGCGCGCGCGATATGGTCCTCGGCCTTGCCGTGCGAGAAGTTCAGGCGCACCACGTCGACGCCGGCGCGGATCATGCGCTCGAGCACCTCGGGCGACGAAGAGGCCGGGCCGAGCGTGGCGACGATCTTGGTGGAACGGGTCATGGGCTTGTCTCGCTGCGTCCTTGTGTGATGCGGCGATTATGGGACGACCAAACCGCCTATCGCGAGTTTCAGGCGGTTTCGTTTCAGCATTCCGCGTCCGCAGTGCCAGACGGACCGAGCGGTCGCCGTGGATCTGGCTCTGCCAGGCCACTGGCGGCGCCCCCTCGAGGGGGAGGCGCGCAGCGCCTCGGGGGTGGGCTCATTTCGCGACCGCATCGGCGACGGCCAATGCCGTCATGTTGACGATGCGCCGCACCGTCGCCGACGGCGTCAGGATGTGCACGGGCGCGGCCGCGCCGAGCAGCATCGGGCCGACCGTCTTGCCGCTGCCCGAGGTGATCTTGAGCACGTTGAACAGGATGTTCGCAGCGTCGAGCGTCGGCAGCACGAGCAGGTTGGCCGCGCCCTTGAGGCGGCTCGACGGCAGGAAGGCCTCGCGCACGGTCTCCGACAGGGCCGCGTCGCCGTGCATCTCGCCGTCGCACTCGACCTCGGGATGCGCGGCGCTGAAGAGCTCGTAGGCGCGCCGCATCTTGAGCGCCGACGCGCGCTTGCTCGAACCGTACATCGAATGCGAGACGAAGGCCAGGCGCGGCGCGAGGCCGAAGCGCTTGAGCTCCTCGGCCGCGAGCGCGGCGATCTCGGCGAGCGTCTCGGCGTCGGGGTCCTCGTTGACGTAGGTGTCGGTGATGAACAGCGTGTGGCTCTCCATCATCACGGCGTTCATCGCCGCGAAATGGCCGGCGCCCGGGCGGCGGCCGACGAGGTCCGCGACATGCTCCATATGCGCCTCGAAGCGGCCGACCATGCCGCACAGCAGCGCGTCGGCGTCGCCGAGCTCGAGCGCGAGGCAGCCGATCACGGTCGACGAACGGCGCACCGCGGCCTTGGCCATCTCGGGCGTCACGCCGTTGCGGCCCATGATGCGGTGGTAGGTCTCCCAGTACTGGCGGAAGCGCGCGTCGTTGTTCGGGTCGATCGCGTCGACGCCCTCGCCGAGCCTCAGGCGCAGGCCGGCGCGCTCGATGCGCATCTTGATGACCTCGGGGCGGCCGATCAGGGTCGGGCGCGCGAGGCCCTCGTCGAGCGCGATCTGCACGGCGCGCAGCACGCGCTCGTCCTCGCCCTCGGCGTAGATCACGCGCTTGGGCGTGGCCTTGGCCGTCGCGAACACCGGGCGCATGAACATGCCGGTCTGGTAGACGAAGCGGCTCAGGTCCTGGCGGTAGGCCTCGAGGTCGGCGATCGGGCGCGTCGCGACGCCGGACTCGACGGCCGCCTGGGCGACGGCCGGCGCGATGCGCAGGATCAGGCGCGCGTCGAAGGGCTTGGGGATCAGGTAGTCGGGACCGAAGCTCAGGTCCTGGCCCGGGTAGGCGGCCGCGACCTCGTCGCTCGTCTCGGCCTTCGCGAGCGCCGCGATCTCGCGCACGCAGGCGAGCTTCATCGGCTCGGTGATGCGCGTCGCGCCGCAGTCGAGCGCGCCGCGGAAGATGTACGGGAAGCACAAGACGTTGTTGACCTGGTTCGGATAGTCCGAACGGCCGGTCGCGATCAGGCAGTCGGGGCGCGCGGCCTTGGCGAGCTCCGGGCGGATCTCGGGCTCGGGGTTCGCGAGCGCGAGGATCACGGGCTTGTCGCCCATGGTCTTGACCATCTCGGGCGTCAGCACGCCGGCGGCCGAGCAGCCGAGGAACACGTCGGCGCCCGCGACGACGTCGGCGAGCGTGCGCGCGTCGGTGCGCTGGCAGTAGCGCTGCTTGCTCTCGTCGAGCTTGCCCTCGTTGAAATCCTGGCGCCCCTCGCGGATCACGCCCTTGGAGTCGACGGCGTAGACGTTCTCGCGCTTGAGGCCGAGGCCGACCATCAGGTCCAGGCAGGCGATCGCGGCGGCGCCCGCGCCCGAGGCGACGAGCTTGACCGCGCCGATGTCCTTGCCGACGAGCTCGAGCGCGTTGATCAGCGCCGCGGCGCTGATGATCGCCGTGCCGTGCTGGTCGTCGTGGAAGACCGGGATGTTCATGCGCTCGCGCAGCTTCTTCTCGATATAGAAGCACTCGGGCGCCTTGATGTCCTCGAGGTTCACGCCGCCGAGCGTCGGCTCGAGCGCGGCGATGATGTCGACGAGCTTGTCGGGGTCGCGCTCGGCGAGCTCGATGTCGAACACGTCGATGCCCGCGAACTTCTTGAACAGGCCGCCCTTGCCTTCCATGACCGGCTTCGCGGCGAGGGGGCCGATGTCGCCCAGGCCCAGCACGGCCGTGCCGTTCGTGACGACGCCGACGAGGTTGCCGCGCGCCGTGTACTCGGCCGCGAGCCTCGGGTCGCGCTCGATGTCGAGGCAGGGGTAGGCGACGCCGGGCGAGTAGGCGAGCGAGAGGTCGCGCTGGTTTGACAGCGGCTTGGTCGGCGTGACCGAGACCTTGCCGCGCGTCGGGTGGCGGTGGTAGTCGAGCGCCGCTTCGCGCAGCGCTGCCTCGGCCGGGCTCAGCGGCGCGTCGTTCTTTTCCATGCTTTGTCTCCTCGGGTCCAGCGGGCGGCCAGCTTACTCCCGCCGCCGCGGCCCGGCGATGCCATGGACTAAGGCCCGCATGCAAGATACGCAAGGGCGCCGATCCGGAGGAGCGGCCGCTTTTGCGCTAGCTAGCCCCGTTCCGGGCCCTCAGCCGGCCGCGCGCTTCGCGAGGATCTCGAAGGCCGGCAGGGTCTTGCCCTCGAGCACCTCGAGGAAGGCGCCGCCGCCGGTCGAGATATAGCCGACGTCCTTGTCGATGCCGTATTTCGCGATCGCGGCGAGGGTGTCGCCGCCGCCGGCGATCGAGAACGCGCTCGACGCGGCGATCGCGCGCGCGATCGCCTCGGTGCCGTGCGAGAACGCGTCGAACTCGAACACGCCGACCGGGCCGTTCCAGACGATCGTGCCGGCGCTCTTGAGCTGTTCGGCGAGGATCGCCGCGGTCTTCGGGCCGATGTCGAGGATCAGGTCGTCGCCGGCGACTTCGTTCGCGGCCTTGATGGTCGCCGGCGCGTCGGCGGCGAAGGCCTTGGCCGTGACGACGTCGACCGGGATCGGCACGGCGGCGCCGCGCGCCTTCATCGCCTCGATCACGGCGACGGCCTCGCCGACGAGGTCGGGCTCGGCCAGCGACTTGCCGATCTTCAGGCCGGCCGCGAGCATGAAGGTGTTCGCGATGCCGCCGCCGACGACGAGGCCGTCGACGTTCTTCGCGAGCGACTGCAGGATGGTCAGCTTGGTCGAGACCTTGGAGCCGGCGACGATCGCGACGAGCGGGCGCTTGGGCGCGGCGAGCGCCTTGCCGATCGCGTCGATCTCGGCCGCGAGCAGCGGGCCGGCGCACGCGACCGGCGCGAACTGCGCGAGGCCGTAGGTCGTGCCCTCGGCGCGGTGGGCGGTGCCGAACGCGTCGTTGACGTAGATGTCGCACAGCTGCGCCATCCTGCGCGCGAGCGCCTCGTCGTTCTTCTTCTCGCCCTTGTTGACGCGGCAGTTTTCGAGCAGCACGAGCTGGCCCGGCGCGACGTCGACGCCGTCGACCCAGTTCGCGACGAGCGGCACCCCGTTTTCGTAGGGATGGCCGAGCAGCTCGCCCATGCGTGCGGCGACCGGCGCGAGCGAGTCCTCGGGCTTGAACGCGCCTTCGGTCGGGCGGCCCAGGTGCGAGGTCACCATCACGGCCGCGCCGGCCTCGAGCGCGAGCCGGATCGCCGGGATCGACGCGCGGATGCGCGTGTCCTCGGTGATGCGACCCGCGTCGTCCTGCGGCACGTTGAGGTCGGCGCGGATGAAGACACGCTTGCCGGCCACCTGGCCGTTGGCGACGAGATCGGAGAAACGCAGGACGTTCATGGTTCGCAGGAAGTGGTGAGGAAGGGGCGGGGCCGGAGCTTACCAACGCGGCGCGCCCAAACAAAAAAGCCCACGGACGGATTGTCCTATGGGCTCGCCGACACATCGGCAAGAGAAGCCGGCCGCTGGAATGACCGGCCGCTGAGGGTAATCAGTTGTCGAGCTTCGTGACGCGACCGGCGCCCGCGATCGAGCTCGTGACGACCGGCGCGCCGTGGTAGCTCACGTCGCCCTGGCCGGCGACCGTGATCGACAGGGTCTTGCTCGCGCGCACGAGCGCGTCGCCCGAGCCCGCGACCGAGATCTTGACGTCGTCGGCGGCGAAGTCGGGCGCCGTGACGTCGCCGGAGCCGCTGACCGAGACCTTGAAGTCGCGTGCATGGCCGGCCGCCTTGACGTCGCCGCTGCCGGAGATCGACAGCTTCAGCGCGTCGGCGTCGAGCTGCTCGAACGTGAGGTCGCCCGAGCCCGAGATCGACGCGCTGACCTCGCCGCCCTTGATCGCGCCGACCTTGACGTCGCCGGAGCCCGCGATGCTGATCGCGCGCAGCGCCGGCATGTCGAGCGTGACCTGCGGCGTGCCGGTCGCGTGCAGGTTGTAGCCGCGCTTGGTGCCGATCTCGAGCGTGCGGCCATGGCCGTTGTCGACGATGCGCGTCTCGATATAGGGCAGCAGGTTCGCGTCGGTCTTGATCTCGACGTGGTTCGCGCCGGCCTGCCGCACCGTGACCTTGAAGTCCCCGGCGAGCGAGACACCGTCGAACGCCCCCGGGTCGCGCTGCTCGGCGGTGATCTGGCCCGAACCGTCGACGCGCTCGCCGCCCCAGGGCCAGGCGTGGGCGAGGCCGGCGCTGGCGGCGAGGCCGGCGGCGATCAGGGTCAGGGCGAGGCGGCGGCGGGGCGTGGTCATGGGGCTCTCCGGACAGGTCTTGTTGCGATGCCGCGCATGATGCGGTGGCGCTCGACCCCGACCAAGCCGGCTGCGACGGATTGCGGATTCAGGGGGCTGGGCCGCAGCTGGCGCCGGCTGGCCGGCGCCGGCGCCCCGCCTACTTGGCCGCGGCCTTGGCGCCGGGCTTCGCGCCCTTGTCGGACGGCTTGTCGGCGCCCTTGCCCGGGATCTTGTTGTCGGGCTTGTCGCCGCTGCCCCCACCGCTGCCGTCGGACGCGGCGTTGCCGCCGCTGCCGTCCCCGCCATCGCTCGCGGCTGCGGCCGGCGGGATGCCCGGGATGTTGTTGTCGCGCATATACCCGTCCATCTCCTTCCAGCCCGCGAAGATCGCGGCCTTGCTGGCCTTGGGGTTCTGGGAGTAACAGTCCTCGAGGGCGCGCATCGACTGGCGGCACGCGCTGCCGATGGCCTTGCCCTCGGCGGCCTTGGCCGCTTCGACCTTGGCCGGCGTGTCGATGCCGAGCTGGTCGCAGGCGGCCAGCGCGAGCACCATCGGGAGGAGGGGAACGAGGCGCTTCATCATCCTTCGTCTATCGGCCGGTCGCGGCGCAGCTTGAGGGCCTTGAGGGCCTTGAGGGCGCTAAGGGTATCAGCCGCGGCGCGCCATGCCCATCAGGCGTTCGATGCGCTCGTCGGTCGGCGGGTGGGTCGCGAACAGGCCGGCCAGGCCGCCGCCCGACAGCGGGTTCATGATCATCATCTGGGCGGTCTCCGGGTGGGCGTTCGCGGTGTCGAACGGCAGGCCCTGGGCCGCGCGGTGGATCTTTGCGAGCGCCGACGCGAGCGCCTCGGGGTCGCCCGAGATCTCGGCGCCGCCGCGGTCGGCCTCGAATTCGCGCGCGCGGCTGATCGCGAGCTGGATCAGGCTCGCGGCGATCGGCGCGAGGATCGCGACGAGGATGCCGACGATCGGGTTGACCGGCCGGCCCTCCTCGTCGCGGCCGCCGAAGAACATCGCGAAGTTCGCGAGCATCGAGATCGCGCCGGCCATGGTCGCGCTGACCGTGCTCGTGAGGATGTCGCGGTGCTTCACGTGGGCGAGCTCGTGGCCCATCACGCCGCGCAGCTCGCGCTCGCCGAGCATGCGCACGATGCCGGTCGTCGCGGCGACGGCCGCGTGCGCGGGGTTGCGGCCGGTCGCGAACGCGTTCGGCGCGTCCTCGTCGATCAGGTAGACGCGCGGCATCGGCAGACCCGCGCGCTGCGCGAGCTCGCGCACGAGGCGGTAGAACTGCGGCGCCGTGCTCTCGTCGACCTCCCGGGCGTTGTACATCTTCAGCACCAGGGTGTCGGAGAACCAGTAGCTGAAGAAGTTCATGCCCACGGCGACGAGCAGGGCGATCAGCATGCCGGCCTTGCCGCCGAGCATCGCGCCGAGCGCCATGAACAGCGCGGTAATGGCCGCCATCAGGACGGCCGTCTTCATCAGGTTGAACATCGCAGGAGCCTCGCTGGACCACCGGGCGGAACCGCCCGCCCGACGTCGCAGATGGGGATGGTTCGAGCCTACTTCAAGCCGGCGCCCGGCGCTGGGCCCGAGCTTAAGCCAGGCCAAAGCCTTGTTCAGCGGGGGCGAATTGCGAAGCGCGCACCAACATCGATCGCCTGGGCCTGGAGCAGGGCCGCGGCCGGCAGGCGCTTGCCGCCCGCGCGCTGGAGCTCGGTCAGGCGCAGCGCGCCGCGGCCGCAGGCGACGACCGGGCCGCGCGCGTCGACGGCGAGCACCTGGCCGGCCTCGCCGGCCGCGTCCACGCATTCGGCGCGCCAGACCTTGAGCGCCGCGCCGTCGAGCTCGGCGAGACCGCCCGGGAACGGGTCGAACGCGCGCAGCCGGCGCTCGATCTGCACGGCGTCCTCGCGCCAGTCGATCCGCGCCTCGTCCTTCGCGATCTTGTGCGCGTAGGTGACGCCCTCGGCCGGCTGGGCCACCGGCGCCAGCGCCGGCAGCGCGCCGAGCGCCTGCACGATCAGGCGCGCACCCTGGGCCGCGAGACGGTCGTGCAGCGTCGCCGTGGTGTCGTCGGGTGCGATCGCGAGCGACTCGACGAGCAGCATCGCGCCGGTGTCCAGGCCCGCGTCCATCTGCATGATCGTCGTGCCGCTCGCCGCGTCGCCGGCCTCGATGGCGCGGTGGATCGGCGCGGCGCCGCGCCAGCGCGGCAGCAGCGACGCGTGGATGTTCAGGCAGCCCAGGCGCGGCAGATCGAGCACCCATTGCGGCAGGATCAGGCCGTAGGCCGCGACGACCATCACGTCGGGCCGCGCCTGCTCGAGCGCCGCGCGCGCGGCCGCCGCGTCGGCGGCAAAGCGACCGTCGAGCCGCAGGCCCTGCGGCTGGGCGACCGCGAGGCCGTGCCCGGCCGCGAGCCGCTTGACCGCCGAGGCCTGCAGCCTCATGCCGCGGCCCGCGGGGCGGTCGGGCTGGGTCAGCACCAGCGGCACCTCGTAGCCAGCCGCGACGATGGCCGCGAGCGCGGCAGCCGCGAACTCCGGCGTGCCGGCGAAGACGACGCGCATCGCCGCGCCCCTCAGCGGCGCGACGCGGTCTCGCGCGCCTTCTTCACCAGCTTGGTCCTGATCCGCTCGCGCTTGAGCGGGCTCAGGTACTCGACGAAGACCTTGCCCATCAGGTGGTCCATCTCGTGCTGCACGCACACGGCGAGCAGGCCCTCGGCCTCGAACTCGTAGGTGTCGCCGTCGCGGTTCAGCGCGCGCACCTTGACGCGCGCGTGGCGCGGCACCTTGTCATAGATCTGCGGGACCGACAGGCAGCCCTCCTCGCCCTCGCTCATCTCCTCGCTCGTCTCGACGAGCTCGGGGTTGATCAGCACGCGCGGCTCGTCGCGCCCCTCGGAGGTGTCCATCACGAGCACGCGCTCGTGCACGTCGACCTGGGTCGCGGCGAGGCCGACGCCGTCGGCTTCGTACATGGTCTCGAGCATGTCGTCGACGAGCTGACGGATGCGCGCGTCGACCGCGACGACCGGCTTGGCGACGAGGTGCAGCTTGGGATCGGGGTACTTGAGAATGTTCAGGATGGCCATGGGGCTGAGCAGTCATGCCGGTGTGGACTCGACACAACGCCTGTCTGTAAGTGCTTGCAAGGGCGGCGCACTATTGCCGGCGCGCCGCCGCGTTTCATTGCGACGCTGCTGGAATGGGGGCAGAATCCGCCGCAGTTCCAGGGGGATTTTGACATCTCCGGAGCCTTGCCGCTTCGGCCCCCCGCCACCCGGTCCCTGCGTGGGAGAGAGAGCTCGATGCCCCTGCCAACGATCCGTCGTGCGTCCCTGCCCGCCTGCCTGGCGCTGGCCCTTACCGCCGCCGTCCCCGTCGCGGCTCGGGCCCAGGCCCCCAACTACCCGATCACGCCGCAGCAGCGCGCGACGGCCGAGCAGGTCGCGAAGGCCGGCGTCCCCGAGTCCGAGCTCGCCGCCGACGCGCCCGACACCTACACGGTCAAGCGCCACGACACGCTCTGGGACATTTCCAAGCTCTTTCTGCGCAGCCCGTGGCGCTGGCCCGAGCTGTGGGGCATGAACAAGGCCGAGATCGCGAACCCGCACCTGATCTACCCGGGCCAGGTGCTGATGCTCGTGCGCCGCGACGGCCGCGCCCAGCTGCAGGTCGCGACCTCGCAGAACGGCAGCGGCGGCGGCGAGCCGGGCGTCGTCAAGCTCTCGCCGCGGGTGCGCTCTGGCGCCGTCGACGACAGCTCGATCCCGCCGATCCCGCTCGACCTGATCGAGCCGTTCCTGACCCAGGCCGTCGTGTTCGACACCGACGCGCTCGCGAGCGCGCCGCGCATCGTCGCGACGCCCGAGTCGCGCACGGTCCTCGGCAAGGGCGACCTCGCCTACGCGCGCGGCGACTTCGGCGGCGCGACCGACGTGCGCCTGTTCCGCGAGGCCAAGCCGATCCGCGACCCGTCGACCCAGCAGGTGCTCGGCTACGAGGCCGCCTACGTCGGCGCGGCCGACCTGATCCGCGAGGGCGAGACGCGCAAGGACGGCAAGGACGAGGTGATCGTCCCTGCGACGCTGCGGATTCGCTCGGTGCGCCTCGAGGCCGGCGTCGGCGACCGCATCGCGCCGATGCCCGCCCAGGAGTTCGTCCATTACGTGCCGCACGCGCCCGAGCGCCCGGTCAGCGGCCAGATCGCCTCGGTCTATGGCGAGTCGATCCGCGCGGGCCAGAACAATATCGTCGTGATCAACCGCGGCGCCGCCGACGGCCTCGAGCGCGGCCATGTGCTCGAGCTGTGGAAGCACGGCCGCGCGGCCGTCGACGCGACCGGCGAGCACAAGGTCGACATCAAGCTGCCGGACGAGCGCAGCGGCATGCTGTTCGTGTTCCAGACCTACCAGCATGTGTCCTACGCGCTGATCCTGTCGGCCTACGACGCGATCGAGATCGGCGACCGCTTCACCCAGCCGTAGTCCGACAGCCCCAGCCCCCATACAAGGACGCGCTCGATGTTGGAGCGCTCAGAACTCGCCGCCTGGCTCCACCTGACCACCTCTCCGGGGCTCGGGCGCGCCGCCGCGCGCCGCCTGCTCGCGCTCGCCGGCAGCCCCGCGGCCGCGCTCGAGCTGCCCGACGCGCGCCTCGGCGCGGCGCTCGACGCCGTCCAGCGCGCGGCCTGGCGCGCCGGCCCGCCCGACGTCGACGCGCTCGTCGCGCGCCACTGGGCCTGGCTGCAGGCCGGCGCGGGCCGCGACCTGCTCGTGCTCGGCGACCCCGACTACCCGACGCCGCTGCTGCAGACCGCGGACCCGCCGCTGCTGCTGTGGCTGCACGGCCGCCGCGAGCTGCTCGCGCGGCCCATGCTCGCCGTCGTCGGCAGCCGCAACCCGAGCGCCCAGGGCGTCGACCATGCCCACGCGTTCGCGGCCGCGCTCGCCGATGCGGGCCTGCTCGTCGCGTCGGGCCTCGCGCTCGGCATCGACGGCGCCGCCCACGCGGGCGCGCTCGCGCGCGGCGCGCCGACGCTCGCCGTCGTCGGCACCGGCCTCGACCGCATTTACCCGCGCGCGAACGCCGCGCTGTGGCGGCGCATCGCCACCGAGGGCCTGATCGTCGGCGAATACGCGCTCGGCACGCCGCCGCTCGCGCAGAACTTCCCGCAGCGCAACCGCATCCTCGCGGGCCTCGCGCGCGGCTGCCTGGTCGTCGAGGCGGGGCTGCGCTCGGGCTCGCTGATCACGGCCCGGCTCGCCGCCGAAGCCGGCCGCGAGGTCTACGCGATCCCGGGCTCGATCCACGCGCCGCAAAGCCGCGGCTGCCACGTGCTGCTGCGCGAGGGGGCCAAGCTCGTCGAGACCGTCGCCGACGTGCTCGAGGAGCTGCCGCGCGCGCGACCGGCCCTCGCCTTCCCCGACGCGCCGGACGCGACCCTCGCGCCGGGACCGCGCCGCGTGCTCGAGCGCATGGGCTTCGACCCGATCGGCTTCGACGCGCTGCTCGCGCGCGCGACCGGCACGCCCGAGGAGCTCGCCGCCTGGCTGCTCGAGCTCGAGCTCGACGGCCATGTCGCACGTCTCGCGGGGCAGTTATTTCAGCGCCGCGGTAGAACCTAGGCAAGTCCGGTAAAGCCCTGTTTCCGCCCGGCATCTGGCGCGGATCGATTCAAGGGGCGTCGAGTATCATGGGCCCATGTTCGACGTGCTGGTCTACCTCTACGAAACCTACTGGCGCCCGGACGCCTGCCCGGACCACGCCCAGCTCGCGCGCAAGCTGACGGCCGTCGGCTTCGAGAGCGAGGAGATCCAGGAAGCCCTGTCCTGGCTCGACGGCCTGGCCGGCGTGGCCGAGTCCTACGCTGGCGAACAGGGCGCGGCGAGCCTGCGCGTGTACCAGCCCGGCGAGCTCGACCACCTCGGCGAGGCTTCGGTCGGCTTCATCAGCTTCCTCGAGTCGGCCGGCGTGCTGCCGCCGCCGATGCGCGAGATCGTCGTCGACCGCGCGATGGCGATCCCCGGCGCGCCGCTCGACCTCGAAGACCTCAAGATCATCGTCCTGATGGTGTTCTGGAGCCTCGGCGAGGAACCCGACGCGCTGATCCTCGACGAGCTCTTCGTCGCCCCGGAAGACCGGCTGATCCACTGACGTGGGGCCCCTCGGGGACTCGGCGACCGGCGGCATCGAGCCGCCGACCACCACGGCCGGGCCGGCTTGGGGCGGCCCGGCGCTCGGCCCGAAATACCGCTTCCCGGGGCAGTTTCAGGCGAGCAGCCGGCTCGGGTCGGCCTCGAGCTTCTCGAGCGCGCTGCGCGTCGCCTTGACGGTGAGCGCCTCTTCCTGGGCCGGCTGGAGCAGGCCGGCCTGCAGGAACGCGGCCATGCGGTGGAGCTGGAACAGCACGCCGCGCCCACCCGGCGTGACGAACAGCGCGAGGTGGTGGCGCATGCCGCGCCAGGCGAGCTGGACGACCTCGGTGCGCGCGCGGTAGTCGAGCTTGTACCAGCCGCCGACCGGCAGCTCGCGCGCCCAGGCGAGCATCGCCGCGGTCGGCGGCATGCCGCCGTCGGCGACGACCTCCATGTCGTCGGACTCGTGGCCCGACAGGTCGCGCATCAGGCTCTCGCTGAACTGGACCGAGCCCTCGCCCTCGGGCAGCATCGCCTCGAGCGTCTCGAGCTGTTCCATCAGCTCGTCCAGGCGCTCGCGCGGGATCGCCGCGGTCTTGGCCGTGAACGCCGCGGCGAGCGCGTTGTTGAGCTCGCGCACATGCTGGTCCTGCTTCTCGAGCGACAGGCCGGCCTGGTGCATGCCGTCGCGCAGGGTCTTGAGCAGCGGCGGCAGGCGCCGGATCACCTCGGCGCGCTCGTCGCGCGAGACCTTGGCGCTGGCCGACCAGATCAGGTCGGCGGCCGCGCGCTTCATGGTCTTGGTCGTCTCGCTCTGGCCGCCCTCGCGCATCGCCGCGACGGCAAGCACGTCGGCCCAGACCTGGAACAGGAACAGGCGCACGCCGTCCTGGACCGGCACCTCGTTGAGCATCTTGCGCAGCTCGATCGTGTACTGGATCGCGAGGGTCTCGCGCTGCTCGACCTGCTGGGCCAGCGAGACGCCCTTGACCGTGGCCTGGTTCTCTTTCTCGAAGTAGTTCGCGAGGAACTTCTCGAACTCGGTGAGCACCGTCGCGAACACGCGCCGGCCCGTGTCGGGGTAGGCCTCGACGACCTGCACGACGCGCTTGATCTCGCGCTCGAGCGGCTGCTCGTTGTCGCCGTGCAGCGAAGCGCTGCCGGCCGAGAAGCCCATCACGCAGGCGCCCATGCGGTCGATCAGCTGGCGCGCCGGGTGGTCGTTGACGGCGAAGAAGTCAGGCTCGCTGACGGCGACCCGCAGCACCGGCATCTGCAGGCGCGCGAACCACACGCGCACCGAGGCCGGCAGGCGCTCCTCGGTCAGGATGCTCTGGAACATCATCGCGACGATCTCGATCGTCGCGCGCTCGGCCGGCGAGTCGGCGGCCTGCTTGAGCACCTGCTTGAACGCCTGCTGGCGCGAGCGGATCTCGTCGAGCGCCATCGGCGCCGTGGCTGGCACGACATGCTCGGCCTGGCGCTGCAGCATGTCCTGGGCGTGGCGGATCGCGGCGCTCAGGCGCGGCGAGGCCGGCACGCCGGTCGGCGCGCCGTCGCCCGCGGAACCACTCCCGGCTGCGCCCGCCGCGCCAGCCGCGGATCCGGCGCCCGGGGGGCCGGCCGGCAGCGCCGCACCCGCCCCCACCCCACCACGCACGGCCGGGCCGGCCGCGCCCGCCGCGCCTGCCGGTGTCGCCCCGACATGGCCATGCGCGGCCGCGTAGCCGGGCACGTGGCGGTCGAGCACGCGCTGGAGCAGCGCCATGACCTGCTCGGCCTGCTGGCTCGGCACGAGGCGCTCGGCGCCGGCGTTGCCGAGGCCTGCGCCCACGCGCATGCCGGGCGCGACGGCCGCGCCGCCGCCGACCGGCAGGTTCGGCACGAGCGCGCCCGGGATCGCCGCGACGACCTGCTGGGCGGCGGCGTGTGCGGCCTGGGGCGAACGGCGGATGAACGGGCGCAGGTCGACCTCGGGCATGACCTGCTGGGCGATCAGCCAGCGGTTGACCTCGTGGTAGGCCTCGCCGACGAGGCTCGCGAACTCCTCGTGTAGCTCGGCCTGCAGCATGTTCCAGACCGAGCCGTCGAGGCCCGCGCGGTGCCAGGCATCGAGCACGAGCTCGGCGATCGTCTGCGAGCGCAGCAGGTCGCGCGCGTCGAGGTCGTCGCGGCGTTCGAGCATCTGCATGCGCGTGCGCAGGTCCGTGAACTCCCAGGTCGCGCGGTCCATCATCGCGAGGCTCAGGCGCGAACAGGCAATCTGGCGCTCGATCGTGACGTCGTCGACGAGCGTCATCTGGCCGCTCGGCACGTCGCCGCGCGACGGCTCGGGCACGCCGTGCAGGAAGCCCTGGCGCAGCGCCTGCAGGAAATTCGACTGCCAGACCTGGCCACGCCGGTTCCAGCTCTGCACGGCGTCGCGCCGCGCGACCATGATCGGGTATTCGGCCGGCGCGAGCAGCAGCTGCGCCGTATGGTTGTTGAGACCGCTCGTCAGCGGCACCATGCCCCGCATCAGCGCTTCGAGGAAGACGCGCCGTGCCTGCTGGGCCAGGGCCTTGTTGCGGACGGCGTCGGTCATGGAGGCGTGGGCGGGGCCTTGGGCGCGAGTGGCAGGAGTGAAACGACTCTACACCACGGCGCCTGCGTTCGGGTCGTTCGGGTCGTCCTTGGAAACCGCCACTTTGACCAGATCCTCGCGCTTGACGCCAAGCCACATCGCGATCGCCGCGGCGACGAACACCGAGGAGTAGATGCCGAAGCAGATGCCGATCGTCAGCGCGACCGCGAAGTAATGCAGCGTCGGGCCGCCGAAGACCAGCATCGACAGCACGACGAGCTGGGTGCAGCCGTGGGTGATGATGGTGCGGCTGATCGTGCTCGTGATCGCGTGGTCGATGACCTCGGGCGTCGACAGCTTGCGCCAGCGCCGGAACGCCTCGCGCACCCGGTCGAAGATCACGACCGACTCGTTGACCGAGTAGCCGAGCACGGCGAGCACGGCGGCGAGCACCGTCAGCGAGAACTCCCAGCGGAAGAACGCGAAGAAGCCGAGGATGATGACGACGTCGTGCAGGTTGGCGATCACGCCGGCGAGGCCGAACTTCCACTCGAAGCGCAGCGCCAGATAGATCACGATGCCGATGACGACGAAGGCAAGCGCCTTCGCGCCGTTCGTCGCGAGCTCGGCGCCGACCGACGGGCCGACGACCTCGCTGCGCGACAGCACGACGGGCTCGGCCGCGGCCGCCGTCGTGCAGGCCTGCTTGGACTCGGCCTGGCCCTGGGCGCTGACCGTGTCGTGCTGGCTCACCTGACCGCCCTCGGCGCCGCACAGCGCGCCGAAGACCTGGCCGACGAGCTCGGTCTGCTTGACGCCGGGCTTGACCGGCAGGCGGATCATCAGGTCGTGCGAGCTGCCGAAGGCCTGGACCTGGACGTCCTCGTAGCCGAGCTTGGCGATCGTGCCGCGCGTCTTGTCGGCGTCGGCGGCCTGGGCGTAGTGCACCTCGATATTGGTGCCGCCCGTGAACTCGATCGAGAAGTGCAGGCCGCGCGTGACCAGGAAGAACACGGCGGCCGCGAAGGTCAGGAAGGAGATCGCGTTGAAGACCAACGCGTAGCGCATGAACGGGATGTCGCGCTTGATGCGGAAGAGTTCCATGACTTGCTACCTCAGGCCTTGGCCTTGTTGTCCGGCGCTTCGGGCGCCGGCTTCCAGACCTGGCCGATGGACAGGGACTTGAGCTTCTTCTGGCGGCCGTACCACAGGTTGGCGAGCGCGCGCGAGAACATCACCGACGAGAACATCGAGGTCAGGATGCCCAGGCAGTGCACGACCGCGAAGCCGCGCACCGGGCCCGAGCCGAAGGTGAGCAGCGCGACGCCGGCGATCAGCGTCGTCACGTTCGAGTCCAGGATGGTGCCGAACGCGCGCTCGTAGCCGAGGTTGATCGCGACCTGCGGGTTCGCGCCGCCGCGCAGCTCCTCGCGGATGCGCTCGTTGATCAGCACGTTCGCGTCGATCGCCATGCCGAGCACGAGCGCGATCGCGGCGATGCCCGGCAGCGTGACGGTCGACTGGATCATCGACAGCACGGCGACGAGCAGCAGCAGGTTGAAGCCCAGCGCGAGCGCCGAGAACAGCCCGAACAGCATGTAGTACACGCACATGAACAGCGCGACCGCGGCGAAGCCGCCGATCACGGAGTTCACGCCCTTGGCGATGTTCTCGGCGCCGAGGCTCGGGCCGATGGTGCGCTGCTCGATGATGTCCATCGGCGCGGCGAGCGAGCCCGCGCGCAGCAGCAGCGCCGTGTCGGCGGCCTCCTGGGCCGACATCGCGCCGGTGATCTGGAACGAGTTGCCGAGCTCGGAGCGGATCGTCGGCGAGGTCACGACCTCGCCCTTGCCCTTCTCGAAGAGCAGGATCGCCATGCGCTTGCCGATGTTCTCGCGCGAGACCTCCTGCATGATGCGCGCGCCCTTGGCGTTGACGCGCAGCGCGACGGCGGGCTGGTGGTTCTCGTCGAAGCTCGACTGCGCGTCGTCGAGGTCGTCGCCGGTCAGCACGACCTGGCGCTTGACGATGATCGGGCCGGTCTTGCGGTCCATGTAGCGCTCGTCGCCGAACGGCACCGGCGCGGCGCCGGTCAGCGCGGCCTGCGCCTCGGCGCTGTCGTCGGCCATGCGCAGCTCGAGCGTCGCGGTGCGGCCGATGATCTCCTGGGCGTGCGCGGCGTCCTGCACGCCGGGCAGTTCGACGACGATGCGGTCGGCGCCCTGGCGCTGGATCACGGGCTCGGAGGTGCCGAGCGCGTTGACGCGGTTGTGCAGCGTCGTGATGTTCTGCGTGATCGCGGCGTCCTGCACGGCCGTGAGCGACTGCGGCTTGAGCGCGCCGACGAGGCCGCCGTCGGCGGTTTCCGTCCAGATCACGTCGGGCTGGGCGTTCGCGAGCACGTTCTCGGCGGCCTTGCGCGCGTCGGCGTCGCGGAACGCGATGCGCACCGTGTCGCCGTCGCGCTCGACGCCGGCGTGGCGGATGTCCTTGTCGCGCAGGGTCAGGCGCGCGTCGCCGGCGATCGACTCGGTCTTCTTGGTCAGCGCCGCCTTCATGTCGACCTGCATCAGGAAATGCACGCCGCCGCGCAGGTCCAGGCCCAGGTACATCGGGAACGCGTGCAGCGAGGCCAGCCATTGCGGCGAACGCGACACGAGGTTCAGCGCGACGACGTAGGCCGGGTCGTTCGGGTCGGCGTTGAGCGCCGCGTTGATCGCGTCCTTGGCCTTGATCTGCTCGTCGGTATTGGCGAGCCGCACCTTGATCGAGCCGGCGTCGAGCTGGCTCTGGTCGGGCGTGATGCCGGCCTGCTTGAGCGCAGCCTGGACGCGATCGTTGAGCGCGTCGTCGACCTTGACGGTGACCTTGCTGCTCGAGACCTGCACGGCCGGCGCCTGGCCGAACAGGTTCGGCAGCGTATAGACCAGGCCGACCAGCAGCGCGACGACGAGCATCGCGTACTTCCACAACGGATAACGGTTCATGAGGACTTCCTCTTGGGCCGGCGGTGCGCCGGCCGGGCCGCGCTCGCGCGCGCCGGATTACTTGATGCTGCCCTTAGGCAGCACCTGGACGACGGCGCTGCGCTGGATCTGCAGCTCGACGCCGCTGGCGACTTCGATGCTCAGGATCGACTCGCCCATCTTGGTCACGCGGCCGAGCACGCCGCCGGTCGTGACGACCTCGTCGCCCTTGGCGACGGCCTCGATCATGGCCTTGTGCTCCTTCTGGCGCTTCATCTGCGGGCGGATCATGATGAAGTACATGACCACGAACATCAGCACCAGGAAGAACATGCTGCCGAGCGGCGATTCGGAGCCCGATGCGGCACCGGCCGTCTGGGCAAAAGCGTTGGAAATGAACACGACGGATCCTTAGGGGTGGGGCGGCGCGCGCGCAAGCGCGTCCGCACGCGGACGAAGGGCGGATTGTAGTCGGCCGGGGCGCGCCGACCCGGCCGGACCGGCGCCGCGCGCCCTCGGCACTTTCCCGGCATCGCCGCGGCGCAAAGGCCGCCGTGCGCCGACCGCGTCAGCGCTCGACGCCCCCTTGCCGACGAGGCGCGCCGCGTCCCGCGGCGCGCCGGCTCAATGGCTGTCCTTGTCGGTCTTCTTGTCGTCGTACTTCTTGGCGTCGGCCTTCGGGTCGCCCTTGGCGTCGCTACCAGGCTTGGCCACCGGTCGGCCCGCGCCGCTCGGGTAGGCGGCCATCACGCGCTCGGGCTCGACGGTGTCGAGGTAGGCCGCGTACTGGTCCTCGGTGCACTCGTACTTGCTGGCGTACTTCGCGCCGGCCTCGTACTTCTGGTCGTAGGCGGCCGTCGACTTGTCCGCAGCGTAGTACTTCTGCGCGCATTCGCTGCGCAGGGCGGTGACGGCGGGGCTGTAGGGCTGGGCCGGTTCGGCGGCCAGGGCCGCGCCGACGGCGAGCAGGGGGAGCACGATCAGCAACTTTTTCATCATCCACCTCGATGAAGGGTTAGCGCCAAGCTTGCAGGGGCCCGTCGGGTCGCGCCACCTTTCCGTCCGTGGCGCTGCGCCAGCGTGCCTGCCCGTAGCGTAGGCCGAATCGGCCCGTAACGCCAGGATTCGGCGGCATGCAAGGCGGGTTTTGCCGGTTTCCGGGCGCCGCCGCCCGCGGCGGCGGCCGGCCCGACAATCGCGCGATGCCCGGACTCGCCCCTGCCCTCGTCGTCGACGGCGCGCTGGCGCGCATCACGCTGCGCCGGCCGCGCCTCGCGAACCGCCTCGAGCTCGAGGACCTGCGCACGCTGCGCGCCCAGCTCGACGCGGTCAACCGCGACGCGCGCGTGCGCGTGCTGCTGCTCGCGGCCGAGGGCCGGCATTTCTGCAGCGGCTTCAACATCCACGCGGCGCCCGGCGTCGACGCGGGCGCGCTGTTCGAGGCGCTGTCGGACGACTGGGAGGCCGCGCGGCCGATCACGGTCGCGTCGATCCAGGGCGGCGTCTACGGCGGCGCGACCGACCTCGCGCTGGCCTGCGACTTCCGCCTCGGCACCGCGGCCTGCGAGATGTTCGTGCCGGCCGCGCGCCTGGGCCTGCATTTCTACCGCGGCGGCATGCAGCGCTACGTGACCCGGCTGGGCCTTGGCTGGGCCAAGCGCGTGCTGCTCGCGGGCGAGACGCTCGACGCCGCGGCGATGCACGCGAGCGGCTTTCTCGACCAGTTGCTCGCCGACCCGGCCGCGCTCGACGCGGCCGTCGGCGCGCTGCTCGAGCGCCTGCTCGGCATGGCGCCGCTCGCGCTGCTGGGCATGAAGAAGCACCTGAACGCGATCGCGCGCGATGCGCTGGACCTGCAGGCGCTCAGCGCCGACCTCGCACGCGCGAACGCCTCGCGCGACCTCGCCGAGGGCCTGCGGGCCTGGGCCGAGCGGCGCGCGCCGGAATTCGACGGTGAATAGGCACGCCGTGCGCATTCAGAGGATCCCTAGGCGCCGGCTCTTGCCAAATCAGGGAAAATAGGGGGTCGCCGAGTTCTGGCGGCGCGCCCGGGCCGAGGAAATCCGGGCCGCCGCCGCGGCAAGCCGTCCATTCTTCTTCAGCAACTCTCAGCATTCACAGGATCAGCGTGGCCAAGGAAACCACCAAGACGACCATCGAAGCCGATGGTTTGCGCTATCGCTCGAAAGCCCCCGGTTCGCCGTTCGCGGCAACCTCCTCGTTCGGTGCGGCGACGATGTCGTGCTTTCTGTGCGGCAAGCACCGCCCCCGCGCGATGCTCAAGTCGCGCAAGCTGCTCGGCAAGTCCCAGCCGGTCTGCGCGCCGTCGTGCAAGGAGCTCGACGCCCAGCTCGCGACGAAGTAGTCGTTCCAGACGCTGAATAGGGCGACACGGCGCGCGGCGATCCTGCGCGCCGTGTCGCCCTCCTTCGTTTAGAACATCGTGTTGGTGTTCTGCGCGCTCGCGGGAATCGCCTGGAGCACATCCCAATGCTCGGCTACACGGCCGTCGGCGTTGAAGCGGAAGATGTCTACGGCCGCGCTCGGCACGCCGGCCCAATCGTGGTAGTGCACGTGCACGAAGGCGAAATTGCCGTCGATCGCGATGCGCTTGACCTCGCAGGGCACGCGGCCGACCTTGCGCACATAGGCGACGATCGCCTCGGGGCCGTTCGGCAGCGTCGGGTTGTGCTGGATATAGGGGCTCGCGACCAGGCTCGGGAACAGCTCGGCCTGGCCTTCGTTGAACACCTTGTCATAGATCGTCGACAGGGTCTTCTCGATCGTTGCGCGCTTCATGATGGGCGTCCTCGGTAGTGCTTACCGCGGCATTTGGCCCGCGGGGGCCGAGGCGGCCCCTGACCTGCGTCAGCCGCCGTAGAAGCAGCCTGCGCAGACCTGGCGGTAGCGCGCGTTGCCGCCGATCAGCACCTGCTCGCCCTCGGCGACGCGCGCGCCGTTCGCGTCCATGCGGATGTTCATCGTCGCCTTCTTGCCGCAGCGGCAGGCCGTGCGGATCTCCTCGAGGTTGTCGGCGAGCGTGAGCAGCGCGGCCGCGCCCGGGAACGGGTTGCCCTGGAAGTCCGAGCGCAGGCCGAAGCACATGACCGGGATGTGGCGCGCGTGGACCCAGCGGTGCAGCTGCTTGACCTGCTCGACGGTCAGGAACTGCGCCTCGTCGATCAGCACGCAGGCGACATCGGCCTTTGCGAGCAGCGCGAGGAAGTCGACCTGGCGGTCGTAGGTGTCGGCCTCGCGCTGCAGGCCGATGCGCGACGCGATCACGCCGCGGCCCGCGCGGTCGTCGAGCGCCGAGGTCAGCAGCAGCACCGACTCGCCGTTTTCCTCGTAGTTGTGGGCCACCTGCAGCAGCGAGCTGGTCTTGCCCGCGTTCATCGCGGCGTAGCGGAAGAAGAGTTTGGCCATCGAGCGATTGTCGGCGTCGGCGAGCCAAGGGTTAACCCGTGACGCATATGAGCCGCAGTCAAGGGGAAGCGATGTAGCGACGCGTCACATTCGCTGCCTACTATTGAGGTGCTGTACCTCGCGTTCGAACAACCCGGACCACGATGAGCAAAGACACCTTCACCGCCGTCAGCAACGACGGCCTGCGCTACGAATCCAAGCTGAACGGTTCGCCGTTCCTGGGCAGCGGCCACACCCGCTCCTGCTTCAAGTGCGGCCGCCACCGCCCGCCGAGCAGTCTGCAGTCGAAGCGCATCCTCGGCCGCACCGAAGTCGTCTGCAAGCCAGGCTGCGACAAGAAGTCCTGAAGAATTCCTGAGCAGCGGCCCCGACGGGGCCGCTTCTTCATGATGGCCCCGCACGAGGTCCCGCCGCGACGGGCCGGGGCCAACGCCCCTCGGCGTTTCCATGTCCCTGCGCCGACGCGGCCCGGGGCGCCTCGGCAACAATGCCGCGGACTCCACAAGGAAACGCCCCATGATTCTCGAGATCGCCGACATCCGCATCGCCCCGGGCCAGCAGGCCGCCTTCGAGGCCGCCATCGCCAAGGGCCTCGCCGAGGTCATCAGCCATGCGCGCGGCTTTCGCAACGCGCGCGTCGAGCATGGTGTCGAGTCGCCCGAGCGCTACATGCTGATGATCGAGTGGGACACGCTCGAGGACCACACCGTGCATTTCCGCGGCGGCCCGCTGTTCGCGCAGTGGCGCGCGATCGTCGGCCCGTTCTTCGCGGTGCCGCCGCAGGTCGAGCATTTCGCGACCGTGCTCAAGCACGGTTGAGCGCCGCGCGCTGCGGTTTCAGTAGAGCGCGCGGCCCTCGGCGTCGAACGCGATCGCCTGCGCCGCGTCGACGCGCAGGCGCACTACCGCGTGGCGCTGCAGGCCCGCGCCCTCGGCGACGCCGAGCTTGACCGCGACCGCCGCGTCGACGCCGTCGACGCGCGCATAGGCGAGCACCATGTCGCCGAGCTGCTCGACGAGCTCGAGCCGGGCCGGCAGGCCGCCCTCGGCGTCGGGCGCGGCGTCGACGCGCAGGTGCTCGGGCCGCAGGCCGACGCTGACGGTGCCGGCCGGCAGCGGCGCCGTGCCGGGCAGCGCGGCCGCGACGAGCGCGGCCGGCAGCTCGTTGATCCGCGGCGAGCCGAGAAAGCCCGCGACGAAGCGGTTCACCGGGCGCTGGTAGACCTCCATCGGCGCGCCGACCTGCTCGATGCGCCCGGCGTTGAACACGGCGATGCGGTCGCCGAGCGTCATCGCCTCGACCTGGTCGTGCGTGACATAGACGATCGTCGCGCCGAGCCGCTCGTGCAGGCGCGCGAGCTCGATGCGCATCTCGTTGCGCAGCGCCGCGTCGAGGTTGGACAACGGCTCGTCGAACAGGAAGACCTCGGGCTCGCGCACGATCGCGCGGCCGATCGCGACGCGCTGGCGCTGCCCGCCCGAGAGCTGCCTGGGCTTGCGCTCGAGCAGGCTCTCGAGGCGCAGGCTCTGCGCGGCGCGCCGCACGGCCGCGTCGACCTCGGCGCGCGGCCGCCCGGCCATCTTGAGCGCGAAGCCCATGTTCTGGGCCACCGTCATGTGCGGGTACAGCGCGTAGCTCTGGAACACCATCGCGACGCCGCGCTGCGCCGGCGCGACGTCGGTGACGTCGCGGCCGCCGATCAGGATCCGGCCGTCGCTGACGTCCTCGAGCCCCGCGAGCATGCGCAGCGTCGTGCTCTTGCCGCAGCCCGATGGCCCGACGAGCACCATGAACTCGCCGGGCTCGACGACGAGGTCGAGGTCCTTGACGATCCAGTTCGACGCGTCCCCGTAGCGCTTCGCGACGCGCTCGAATTTCAGCCCCGCCATGCTCAGGCGCCCCGCTGGCTGCGGTGCGCCGCGATCATCTCGCGGTACCAGTGCGCGCTGTCCTTGGGCGTGCGCCGCTGCGTCGCGTAGTCGACGTGGAACAGGCCGAAGCGGCGCAGATAGCCCGAGTTCCATTCGAAGTTGTCGAGCAGGCTCCAGTAGAAATAGCCGCGCACGTCGGCGCCGAGCTCGATCGCGCGGCGGACCGCCTGCAGGTGCAGGCGCAGGTACTCGATGCGCTCGACGTCGGGCACGCGGCCGTCCGTCACGTCGCGATCGGGGTTGGCCATGCCGTTCTCGGTGATGAAGATCGGCGGCGGCTGGTACTCGCGCTGCACGCGCACGAGGAACTGCGTCAGCGCCATCGGGTAGATCTCCCAGCCCATGTCGGTATGGCCGTGGTGCGCCTCGAGCCGCACCGGCGGCGCCGCCGTGCTGATCACGTTGCGCGTGTAGAAGTTCAGGCCCAGGAAGTCGAGCGGCTGGTGGATCAGCGCGAGGTCGCCGGCCTCGACGCGCGGCGCGGCGGCGCCGAGGTCGGCGATCACGTCGGCCGGGTACTGGCCGCGGAACAGCGGGTCCATGTACCAGCGCAGGTTCGTGCCGTCGTCGGCGCGCACCGCGCGGCGGTCGGCCTCGGTCGGCTCGGCCGGGTAGGCCGGCGTATGGTTGAGCACGATGCCCAGGCGCGTCGTCGTGTGCGGGCGCATCGCCCGGATCGCCGCGCCGTGCATCAGCAGCAGGTGGTGCGAGACCTGAAAGGCCTCGGCGCGGTCGGCGTGGCCGGGCGCGAACTGCGCGGTCTCGTAGCCGAGCGTCGCCGAGCACCAGGGCTCGTTGAGCGTCGCGATCGACGCGAGCCGGGCGCCGAAGCGGCGCGCGACCTCGGCCGCGTAGGCCGCGAACGGCGCGACGACGCGGCGGTCGAGCAGGCCGCCGAACGCGTCCTCGAGCGCCGCGGGCAGGTCCCAGTGGTAGAGCGTCGCATGCGCCTCGATGCCGGCCGCCTCGAGCGCGTCGAGCAGGCGCGCGTAGAACGCGAAGCCGGCCTCGTTCCAGGCGCCCTGCCCGTCCGGCTGGACGCGCGACCACGAGATCGAGAAGCGGTAGGCTCTCAGGCCCAGCCACTTCATGTGCGCGACATCCTCCCCGAAGCGGTGGTAATGGTCGCAGGCGACGTCGATGTTCGAGGCGCCGTCGATGCGCCCGGGCTCGCGGCAGAAGCGGTCCCAGATCGACGCGGCGCGGCCGTCCTCGAACGCCGCGCCCTCGATCTGGGCGGCGCTGGTGGCGGCGCCCCAGACGAAGGCGGGCGCGAAGCCGACGGCGATGTCGGCGGGGGTCTGTTCAGGTTCGGCCATGTTCAGCTCTTGACGGCACCGGAGGTAAGCCCGGCGACGAGGCGCCGGGCACTGAAGAAATAGGCGACGAGCAGCGGCAGCATCGCGATGGCGCTGCCCATCATCAGCGCGCCCCACTCGGTGTTGTTGGGCACCTGCATCGAGCGCAGCGCGAGCGGCAGCGTGTAGTTCTCGACGCTGTGCATGACGACGAGCGGCGCGACGAAGTTGTTCCACGAGGTGATGAAGGTGATCAGCCCGAGCGTGCCGAGCGCCGGCCCGAGCAGGGGCAGCACGATCGAGCGGAACACGCGGAACTCGCCGCAGCCGTCCATGCGCGCGGCGTCGATCAGGTCGCGCGGGATCGCCGACGCGATGTACTGGCGCATCATGAAGATGCCCAGCGCGCCCGCCGCCGCGGGCACGTACAGCCCGCGCGGCCGGTCGAGCCAGCCGAGGAAGTCGAGCACCATGAAGCTCGGGATCATGTTCAGGAAGCTCGGCAGCATCATCGAGCCGAGCACGAGCGCGAACAGCGCGTTCTTGCCGCGGAACTCGTAGACCGCGAACGCGTAGCCGGCGAGCGAGCACAGCAGCAGGTTCAGCGCCGTCGTCATGGCCGCGACGTACAGGCTCATGCCGAGGTTGCGCCAGTACGGCAGGCGCTCGAGCAGCAGCGCGAGGTTGCTGCGCGCCGACAGGCCGAACCACAGCGGCGGCGGCGAGCTGTAGATCTCGGTGCGCGGCCGCGTCGCGAACACGAAGGTGAAGTAGAACGGCGCGATCAGCAGCAGCGCGCCCAGGGCCACGATCAGCCAGGCGAGCCAGGGGCGCTTGGGCGTCATTCGCCCCTCCCCTCGCGGCCGAACAGGCGCGCGTTGAGCCAGGCCAGCGCGACGATCAGCGCGAACACGAGCCAGGACACGGCCGACGCCGCGCCGAAGTCGCCCTCGCCGAACGCGAGCCGGTACATGAAGATCGCGAGCGTCATGACCGACTGGCTCACGCCCTGCTCGATGTCGACGAGGATGAAGGGCTCCTCGAACAGCTGCAGGCTGCCGATGATGCTCAGCGTCACGGCGAAGTAGATCATCGGCCGCAGCAGCGGCACGGTAACGTGGAAGAAACGCCGCACCGGACTCGCGCCGTCGAGCGTCGCGGCCTCGTTGAGCTCGGGCGAGATGGTCTGCAGCGCCGACAGGTAGAGCACGGTGTTCCAGCCCAGGTAGCGCCAGAACACGACGAAGGCGACGGTCGGTTTGGCGTAGTGCGCGTCGCCGAGCCAGTCGATCGGGTGGTCGGGCATGAACGAGCCGAGCAGCGGCACGCGCGTGAGTTCGGCGAGCAGCGCGTTGACGGCGCCGTAGTCGCGCGACAGCAGGGTCGAGAAGATCAGCGCGATCGCGACGCTGCTGGTGATGTAGGGAACGAAGTAGGCGCCGACGACGAGATCGCGCCCGCGCCGGATCTTCTCGTGGACGAAGGCCGCGAGCGGCAGCGCGACGAGGTGCTGCGGCAGCGCCGTCGCGACGCTGAGCCACAGGGTGTTGCCGACAGCGCGGTGGAACCACGGGTCGGTCAGCACGAAGCGGAAGTTCTCGAGGCCGACGAAGTGCATGGCCTTGAGCCCTTCGGCGGGATCCCATTCGTGCACGGCCAGCCAGGCCGAGAACAGCAGCGGGAACAGGCCGAAGACGGCGAACAGGATGAAGAACGGCGAGACGAATACGTAGGGCGCGACGTCGCGCGCGCGCAGCGGCCGGCGCTTGCGGGCGGCAACCAGGGCGGCAGGGGTGGTGGCGTCCATGCGGCTCACCTCCAGCGCGCGCGGTGCTCGATCAGCACGCGCGCATCGCGCAGCGCGTCGCGCACGGCGACGCCTTGGCTGACGACCTGCTCGAACGCGTCGCGGATCACGTCGGTCGCGACGGCGTCGTAGCGATTGACAGGGATCGCCGGCACCTTGGCCGCGATGTCGCGCCACATCACGCGCGCGCGCTGCCCGCCGAGGTAGGGGATCGGCGCGGCCATGCTCGCGTCCTGCTGCGCCTCGAGCAGCGCGGGGAAGCTGTCGAGCACGCGCAGCGACTGCAGCTGGACCTCGCGGTCGGCGCACAGCAGCTTGACGAACTCCCAGGCGAGCGCCTTGTGCTGCGCCTGCTTGGGGATCGCGTAGAACGAGCCGCCGTAGGACGCGAACGCGCCGCCGGGCAGCGGCGCCGAGCGCCAGCGGCCCGCCTGGTCCGGCGCGATCCAGTTGCGCAGGTGGCCGGTCAGCCAGGCGCCCATCAGCTGGGTCGCGATGCGGCCGCGCTTGAGGCCCGCGACCCAGTCGTTCGACCAGGGTTGCGCGCGCCCCTCGATGCCGTCGCGGTGCGCCTGCAGGCTCATCTCGAACGCGCGCACGAAGCGCGCGGACTCGACGAGCACATGGCCGTCGGCGTCGAAGTACAGGCCCTCGCCGTCGTGCAGGCCGGCGCGCAGCAGGATGTCGCGCAGGTCGCTCGCGTCGCCGAGCAGGTAGGCGCCGGTCGCTGCCTTGAGCTTGCGGCCGGCGGCGAGGTAGCTGTCCCAGCTCGCCGTGAGTTCGGCCTCGCCGACGCCGGCCTGGTCGAACAGGTCCTTGCGGTAGAGCAGCGTGCCGGGGCCGATGTCGGTCGGCAGCGTCGTGAGCTCGCCCTTCTTGTTGATCGCCTGCGTGAACGCGTAGCGCTCGAAGCGCTCGCGCAGCGCCATGCCGTCGTAGGGCGGGCCCGCGAGGTTCTCGAGGCCGCCCGAGGCCCCGAACTTGCCGACGAAGCGGAAGTCCAGCGCCATCACGTCGGGCAGGCCCGCGCCGGTCGCGAGCGCCGTCGTCATCGCCGTGTGGTGGTCGGCGATCTGGCGCGACACCAGCTTGATCTCGATGTCGGGATGGCGCCGCGCCCATTGCGCGCGCGCGGCCTGGGCGGCGCGGTCGAGGTCCGGAAACGACGCGACGACCAGCGTCGTCTCGACGCCCTGCGCCGGCGCCGCGCCGAGGCGTCCGAGCAGGCAGGATCCCAGCGAGGCGGCAAATCGTCTTCGTTTCATTCGGCGCGGATACTAGGTCCCGACTGACAGCGTTGTCAATACGATGAACAATGGGTATTCCCCCTAGTGCGGAACGGCGCCGCACCCATTGAACAGTTCGCCGATCGACCTAATAATTCGACGGGCGACAGCGCTGTCATACCCGATTTGCAAGGCGCGCGTCGCGACGGCGACGCCGCCGCCCGGTTCCAAGAACAAGAGCGCCTCCAAGGCCGCCCGGCAGTCCCTCAGTAGTTCAACAAAGCGCAGTACATCGAGCCGCAGGGGCCCCGCCCTGCGCGGCCTTACCGCCGACATACAGGAGACACATGAGACAAGCCCACCCCCCTCGCCAGCGCCCGCTTGCGCTGAAGCCCGTGGCGGCCGCCTGTGCGGTCACGCTGGGCTTGTGCGCGCCCGCGGCCATGGCCCAGCAGGCGGCGCAAGCGCCCCAACAAGCCGCGTCGGCGCCCGAGCCGAGCGTGCTCGACACGGTCGTCGTGACCGGCATCCGCCAGTCGATGGCGTCGTCGCTGAACCTCAAGCGCGACTCGCACGGCGTGGTCGACGGCATCGTCGCCGAAGACATCGGCAAGTTCCCCGACACCAACCTCGCCGAGTCGATGCAGCGCATCGCCGGCGTGTCGATCGACCGCAACGCGAGCGGCGAAGGCGCGCAGGTCACGGTCCGCGGCGTCGGCCCGGACTACAACATGACGCTGCTGAACGGCCGGCAGATGCCGACCAACGACATCTCGGACATCAACCTCGGCATCACCGGTTCGCGCTCGTTCGACTTCTCCAACCTGTCGTCCGACTCGATCGCCGGCGTCGAGGTGTTCAAGACCTCGCGCGCCAACCTGCCGGCCGGCGGCATCGGCGCGACGATCAATATCCGCACCGCGCGCCCGCTCGACATGAAGGAGCGCGTCGCCGCGATCAGCATCAAGGCCAACGACGACGCGTCGAACGGCCGCCTGCCGACGGCCATGCAGGGCAACAAGGTCACGCCCGACGTGTCCGGCATCTATAGCGAGACCTTTGCCGGCGGCACCTTCGGCATCGCGATCTCGGGCAGCTACTCCAAGCGCGACTCGGGCCAGAACAAGGCCTACACGCAGGGCGGCTGGCGCACCTTCAAGGCGAGCGACACGGCCGACTGGGGCACGATCCCGCCGGCCCCGACCAGCGGCACCGACCCGGTCACGAACCGCCCGACCGGCAACATGCTGTACTCGACCTCGGTGGACATGCGCTACTCGATGACGGCGATCGAGCGCACGCGCGAGAACGGCCAGCTCACGCTGCAGTACGCGCCGAGCAAGAACCTCAAGTTCACCTTCGACGAGACGGTCGCGGCGAACACCCTCAACGAGAAGAACGCCGAGGACTCGAGCTGGTTCAACTTCTCGTTCGGCGGCCCGCTGACCTTCGTCGGCAGCCCGGTGGCGACGCCGGTCGTCCAGACGGCGCTGTTCCCGAACAACGACCACGACTACGCGATCAACACCGGCGTCTACGGCCAGAAGTACCGGCTCAACAGCACCGGCCTGAACGTCGAGTGGAAGGCGGCCGACAACCTGGACGTGGTTTTCGACGGCCATCATTCGAACGGCAAGACCAGCCCGAACAGCCCCTACGGCACCTACTCGACGATGGACCTGGGCATGTTCGCGCAGGGCACCGCGGTCGCGTACTACGACCAGAAGCTGCCGATCCTGAGCTTGCCGACGACGGTCTACGGCGCGCAGCACCTCGAGCTCGAGGGCTCGCAGTTCATCAACAAGCTCAGCGACCAGACCGTCGACCAGTTCCAGACCGGCGCGACCTACAAGATGGGCGCGGACGACAAGCTCAATGCGGGCCTCGGCTTCACGAACGTGAAGAACCGCTCGGCGCAGTCCTCGAACCAGAACAACGACTGGGGCGGCATCGGCGCGCAGGGCGACTACGCGAACGTGCCGGTCAACATGTCCAGCCTCGGCGGCTACTACTCGCAGATCCCGGGCCACAACGACCCGCGCCTGTACTCGACCTTCTACCAGGCCGACTTCAACGCGCTGCACGCGCAGGCGATCCAGATCGCGATGCAGTACGGCACGCAGACGCACCCGGCGCCGCTGACGGCGGCGCAGGCCCAGGCCTACTTCTCCGCGCCGGCCGACTATGCGTCCGGCGTCGGCGGCAACGCCGACTGGCGCACGACCGAGAAGTCGACGAGCGCCTACGCGCAGTGGGAGCACAGCTTCGACACCACGATCCCGCAAAACCTGTCGGCGGGCCTGCGCTATGAAAGCAGCAAGGTCGACTCGTCGTCGCAGGTCACGTCGTACACCGGCTCGATCTGGTCTTCGCAGAACGAGGTCGACCTGACCGGCGGCTCCAACACCTTCGGTTCGGCCACGGGCAAGTACACCTATTGGCTGCCGAGCGTCGACTGGGACGCCGACATCAGCGACAAGTTCAAGGTGCGCGCGAGCTTCGGCGAGACCATCGGGCGCCCGACCTGGGACCAGCTGCAGGGCGGCCTGAGCCTGAGCAGCTCGGGCAACGCCGGCGGCGGTTCCGGCTCGGCCGGCAACCCCGCGCTCAAGCCGATGCTGTCGAAGAACCTCGACTTTTCGGCCGAGTACTACTACGCGAAGTCGAGCTATGTCGCGCTGAGCCCGTTCTACAAGCAGATCAGCGACTTCGTCGGCACCTCGACGGTCAACATCACCGTGCCGGGCCTGACGACGCCGATCGGCGGCGCCTACTACAAGGCGGCCCAGGCCGCGTGCGGCGCGAACGCCCAGCCGCTGTGCATCCGCAACTACATCTTCAACACCTACGCGGGCCGGCCCGGCGTGACGGTGGTCAACGCGAGCGGCAACGAGATCCTGGGTTCGATCACGGGCCAGCCGGGCGACCCGCTGATGAACTTCGTCGTGACGGAGCCGTCCAACGAAAAGGGCGACCACATCAACGGCGTGGAGTTCAACTTCCAGCACATGTTCGGCCGGAGCGGCTTCGGCGTGGCGGGCAACTACACCTGGGTGAAGACGGGCCTGAAGTACGACAACACGAACCTGAACTCCCAGTCGGCGCTCGTCGGCGTCAGCAACTCGGCCAACCTCGTCGGCTTCTATGAAGACGAGGCCTGGTCGGTGCGGGCGGCCTACAACTGGCGCGGCGAGTTCCTCGCGTCGAAGACCGACGGCGCGGGCAACAACCCGATCTACACCGAGCCCTACGGCCAGGTCGACATGTCGATCAACTACAAGCTGGGCAAGAACCTGACGATCCAGGCCGACCTGCTGAACCTGAACGACGGCTACATCCGTCAGCACGGTCGGGCCTACGACCAGCTCGTGTCGGTCTGGCAGACCGGGCGCCGCTACCTGGTCGGCGCGCGCTACAAGTTCTGAGCGGACGTCCGCGCGCACGGCGTTGCGCGCGCGCGGACACAGGGCAACCCCGTACGCCGTACGGGGTTGCCCTGTTCCCCAACCGGTACCATGGCCGCTTCCGGGGCGGCCTTCCATTCCTATGCTCGAACTGCTCAACAACGTGACGCACAAGGACCTGCGCGTCGTCACCCGGCGCGGCGCGCGCTGGGGCGACGACCAGATGTCCTGCCCCGTCACCCTCGACGAATTCAGCCGTCTGCAGGCGCATTACCCGATCGTTTTCCAGCAGGACGGGCCGGGCCGCTTCCGGCCCATCGTGCTGTTCGGCCTGCAGGACGGCGAGAACCTCTACCTCGACGGCGAGCGCTGGGACGCCGACTACCTGCCGCTCGCGATGCGCCGCATGCCCTTCTCGATCGGCGTGGACCAGGCCAGCGACGAGATGCGCATGATGGTCGACATGGCGAGCCCGCGCATCGCCGCCGCCGACATCGAAGGCGAGGCGGTTTTTCGCCCCCACGGCGGCAACACCGACTACCTCGAGGAGGCCAACTCGGTGCTGCGCACGCTGCACGAAGGCCTGCAGGCGACGCCGGCCTTCGTCGAAGCGCTCGTCCGCCACGAGCTGCTCGAACCCTTCGTGCTCGACGTCGAGCGGCCCGACGGCTCGCATGGCCGGCTGCAGGGCCTGCACATGATCGTCGAGGAGCGCCTCGCGGCGCTCGACGGCGCGACGGTGGCGCGGCTGCACGAGGCCGACTACCTGCGGCCGATCTATCTGGCCGTCGCGTCGATCTCGCACCTGGACCGGCTGGTCCGGCGCCATCTGGCCCGCGCCGCGGCGGCCTGAGGCCATGAGCGCCCGCACGGCCGCTCCGAAGGGCGCTCGCTCCCGCTCGGCGGGACAGCGCGTGGCGCGAAGGGTGCCCCAGTGAGCGCGCCGGCGCCCGACTGGCCCAGCGCGACCGAGCCCGTGCTGCTGCGCGGCCTCGTCGCCGACTGGCCGCTCGTGCAGGCCGCGCGACGCTCCGACGCGGCGTTCTGCGAGCTCCTGCGCGGCTTCGGCCGCGACGCGAAGGTCGGCCTGTGGCGCGGCGCGCCGGCGATCGACGGCCGCTTCTTCTACGACGCCGATTTCACCGGCTTCAACTTCCGGCCCGAAGTCCGCGGCCTCGACGCGCTGCTCGACGAGCTGCTGGCCGGCGGCGCCGACGCGCTCTACCTCGGCTCGACCGAGCTCGACGGCACGTTCCCGGGCCTGCGCGCGCAGCTCCCGCTCGCCGCGCTCGACGCGCGCGCGCCGCGCGCCAACCTCTGGCTCGGCAACCGCATCCGCATCGCGCCGCATTTCGACCTGCCCGACAACCTCGCCTGCGTGGTCGCGGGCCGGCGCCGCTTCACGCTGTTCGCGCCCGAGCAGGTCGGCAATCTCTATATCGGCCCGCTCGACCTCACGCCGGCCGGCCAGCCGATCAGCCTCGTCGACACGAAGCACCCGGACCTCGCGCGTTTCCCGCGCTACGCCGAAGCGCGCAAGGCCGCGCGGGTGTTCGAGCTCGAGCCCGGCGACGCGCTGTTCATCCCGAGCCAGTGGTGGCACGGCGTCGAGGGCCTCGACGCGCTCAACGGGCTCGTGAACTTCTGGTGGCGGCAGTCGCCCGCCTATATGGACACGCCGCTGAACACGCTGATGCTGGCACTGCTGTCGCTGCGCGACCTGCCGCCGGCGCAGCGCGACGCGTGGCGCGCGCTGTTCGACCACTTCGTATTCGACGCCGACGGCGACACCGCCGCCCATATCCCCGAGCGCGCGCGCGGCGTGCTCGGGCCGCTCGACGAAGCGCGCGCGCGCCAGCTGCGCGCCGTCCTGCTGAACCGCTTGAACCGATGACGAGCCCATGATGAACAGCAAACCGATCCGACGCATCCTGATCGCCGGCGGCGGCACGGCCGGCTGGATGGCCGCGGCCTGCCTGTCCAAGTGCCTGGGCCGGCAGTACGAGATCCGCCTCGTCGAGTCCGAGGAGATCGGCACGGTCGGCGTCGGCGAGGCGACGATCCCGACGCTGCACTTCTTCCACGAGATCCTCGACCTCGACGAGAAGGAGTTCATGCAGGCCACCCAGGCGACGTTCAAGCTCGGCATCCTGTTCGAGAACTGGCGCAACGTCGGCGAGCATTACGTGCACTCGTTCGGCAAGACCGGCAAGTCGCACTGGACCGCGAGCTTCCAGCATTTCTGGCTCGAGGGCCGCAAGCGCGGCCTCGCGAGCGCCTACGCCGACTACTGCCTCGAGCTCAAGGCCGCGCTCGACAACCGCTTCGCGCACCTGCCCGACAACGGCATCAACTTCGCCTACCACCTCGACGCGACGCTCTACGGCGCGTTCCTGCGCCGCTACGCCGAGGCGCTCGGCGTCACGCGCATCGAGGGCAAGATGGTCAGGGTCCACCAGGACCCCCAAACCGAGCACGTCACCGGCCTGACGCTCGCCGACGGCCGCCTGCTCGAGGCCGACTTCTTCATCGACTGCACGGGCATGCGCAGCGTGCTGCTCGGCGAGACGCTCGGCGTGCCCTTCGAGGACTGGTCGCACTGGCTGCCCTGCGACTCGGCCGTGGCCGCGCAGACCGCGCTGGTCGGCGAGGCCGCGCCCTACACCTGCTCGATCGCCCATCCCTGGGGCTGGCAATGGCGCATCCCGCTGCAGCACCGCGTCGGCAACGGCCTCGTCTACAGCAGCAAACACCTGAGCGACGAGGACGCGAAGGCCGCGCTGCTCGCGAACGTGCGCGGCGAGGTCGTCCGCCCGCCGCGCGTGATCAAGTTCAAGCCCGGCCAGCGCGACGTCGTCTGGAAGCACAACGTCGTCGCGATCGGCCTGTCCAGCGGCTTCCTCGAACCGCTCGAGTCGACCAGCATCCACCTGATCCAGAAGGGCCTGACGCGCCTGGTCCAGCTGTTCCCGACCGACGGCATCCAGCAGAGCGACGTCGACGAGTACAACCGCCAGTCGCGCACGGCGATCGAGATCATCCGCGACTTCATCATCCTGCACTACCACGTGACGAACCGGACGGACTCCGAGTTCTGGCGCTACTGCCGCGAGATGGCGGTGCCCGAGCTGCTGCGCCACCGCATCCAGATGTTCCGCGACAGCGCCCGCGTGATGCTGACCGAGGGCGAGCTGTTCGCCGAGAACTCCTGGGTCCAGGTCATGATGGGCCAGGGCATCACGCCGGCCGGCCACCACCCGATCACGCGCCAGATGGACGACGGCGTGCTCGGCGACTTCCTCGGCCAACTGCGCAAGGACGTCGCGCGCACGCTGATGAAGCTGCCCAGGCACCAGGCCTATATCGAGCAGTTCTGCCCGGCGCCCAAGCCCGCCGACGCGGCCATGCCGGTGGCGGTGCCGCCAGCTCAGGCGGGGCTGCGCGTCAACCCGCACGCGCGCATCACGACGCTGCGGCTCGCCGACGGCTCGCCGGTGCTCGTCGTCGACGACTTCGCGCTGAACCCGGAGCTGCTCCTCGCGCGCGCGCAGGCCTCGCAGGGGCAGATGGTCCGCCCGCCCGGCCATCCCTATCCGGGCCCGCAGTTGCCCCTGCCGCCCGAATTCACGGCACCCGTCCAGGACTTCTTCGAAACGCATTGCCGGCCCCTGCTCGGCGTCGGCGCGCTCCAGGCCATGATCGGCCGCCTGTCCCGCGTCACGCAGGACGGCGCCACGCTCGACGCGCGCCAGCGCGTGTGCCACCGCGACGACTCGGGCCTGCCCGCGGGCCAGGCCATGTCGGCCTCGGTCCACTACCTGTTCGACGACGAGCGGCTCGGCGGCACGGTGTTCTTCCGCCCGCGGATGCCGGTGCGCGAGACTGCCCTGTTCGTCCATGACGCGTCCACGCTCGACGCCGAGGCCTTCGGCGCGAAGTACGATCTGCCGCCCGCCTACATGACCGAGAGCAACCGCTACTTCGAGGTCATCGGCCGCGTGCCGGCCAAGTGGAACCGCGCGATCTTCTACAGCGGCAGCCTGTTCCACTCGGGCGATATCCGTTGGTCCGCCGACGCGGGCTACGACCGGGGCCTCGGCCGGCTGACCGTCAACGCCTTCTTCATGAGCCGGCAAGGCTAGTCCGAAAGAAAGAACTCATGCTATACCGCCCGCTCGGCCGCACCGGCTGGAACGTCTCCGCGATCGGCTTCGGCGCCTGGGCCATCGGTGGCACCTGGGGCCGCACCGACGACGCGGCCTCGATGGCCGCGCTGCACCGCGCGCTCGACCGCGGCGTGAACTTCTTCGACACCGCCGACGTCTACGGCGACGGCCACAGCGAGCGGCTGCTCGCGCGCCTGCGCCGCGAGCGCCCGGGCGAGGCCTTCCACGTCGCCACCAAGGCCGGCCGGCGCCTGAACCCGCACGCGGCCGAGGGCTACCGCGACCTGCGCCCCTTCGTCGAGCGCAGCCTGCGCCATCTCGACGTCGAGGCGCTCGACCTGCTGCAGCTGCACTGCCCGCCGAGCGCCGTCTACGCGATGCCCGAGGTCTTCGCCGGCCTCGACATGCTCGTGCAAGAGGGCAAGCTGCGCCATTACGGCGTCAGCGTCGAGCGCATCGACGAGGCGCTGGCCGCGCTCGAGTACCCGAACGTGCAGTCGGTGCAGATCGTCTTCAACCTGTTCCGCCAGCGCCCCGCCGAGGCCTTCCTGCCCGCGGCCCGGGCCGCCGGCGTCGGCGTGCTCGCGCGGCTGCCGCTGAGCAGCGGCATGCTCAGCGGCAAGTTCACGCGCGACAGCCGCTTCAGCGCCGACGACCATCGCGCGTTCAACCGCCAGGGCGAGGCCTTCGACCGCGGCGAGACCTTCTCGGGCGTCGACTACGAGCAGGGCCTTGCCGCCGTCGACGAACTCCGCGCGCTGCTGCCGCCGGGCACGAGCCTCGCGCGCCTGGCGCTGCGCTGGATCCTCATGCACGAGGCCGTCACGAGCGCGATCCCGGGCGGCCGCACGCCCGCGCAGGTCGACGAGAACGTCGGCGCAGCCGAGCTCGCCGCCCTGCCCGACGCGCTGATGCAGGCGCTCGCCGAGGTCTACCTGCGGCGCATCGCGCCGCAGGTGCACGGACTCTGGTAAGGGGGCTGGGGCGCTCGCGCTTCAGCCGCGCGGCGCCGCCGTCGAATTGCGCACGACGAGCTCGTGCGGCAGCACGCGGTGCAGCGGCCGCTCGTCCTCGGCCGCGGCGCTCGCGCCGATCAGCATCTCGACGGCCGCGCGCGCCATCTCGGCCGTGGGCTGGCGCACGGTCGTGAGCGGCGGCCACACGAGGCTGGCCGCCGGCGAATCGTCGAAGCCGACGACGGAGAGGTCCTGCGGCACGCTCAGGCCGAGCCGGTGTGCGGCGGCGAGCACGCCGAGCGCCATGTCGTCGTTGCTCGCGAACACCGCGGTCGGCCGCACGCGCCGGCTCAGCAGCTGGTGCGCGCCCTCGACGCCGCTCGCGAACGTGAAGCTGCCCTGGTGAATGAGCTCGGGGTCGACGCTCAGGCCATGCTCGGCCATCGCGTTGCAGAAGCCCTGGTAGCGCAGGCTCGACGCGGACTGGTCGGGCGCGCCCTTGATCAGCGCGATGCGGCGGTGGCCGAGGCTGATCAGCAGGTGCGTGAGCTCCTCGGCCGCGCGCACGTCGTCCATGCTGACCGAGGGCAGCGCCGCGCGGCTGCGCGCGCCGCGGTGGCCGCGCGCGAGGTCCGGCGACATCAGCACGCAGGGCGTGTTCGTGTCGGTGAGCGCCTTGAGCACCTTGGGGTTGTCGCACAGCGGCGGCGTGAGCAGCATGCCGTCGGGGCGCAGCGCGAGCACCATGCGCTCGACCTGCTGCTCGAGGTCGGGGGCGTCGCCGTGCAGCGACTCGACGACGAGGTGGTAGCCGGCCTCGCGGCAGCGCAGCGTCGCGCCCTGCTGGACGCCGCCGACGAAGGCCGCGCTCGGGTCGTAGTAGAGCAGGCCGATGATGAACGAGCGCGCGCCGGCGAGGCTGCGCGCCGACTGCTTGGGCCGGTACTTGAGCGCGGCGACGACCTCGAGCACCTGGGCGCGCGTGCGCTCGTTGACGCCGGGCTCCTGGTTGACGACGCGCGAAACGGTCTTGATCGACACGCCGGCCTGCGCCGCCACGTCGACGATCGTCGCCGCGCGGCCGATCGGATTGCTGCTCGCCCCCACGTTGAACTCCTGCGGGCCCGCGCCCGCTCGCCATGAAAAACGGCCGAGACCCTTGCGGGCGTCGGCCGTTGCGATTGTCAGCTGAAACAGCTGCTTACTTCTTGGCCTTCTTGGCAGCCGGCTTGGCGGCGGCCTTGCCGGCCTTCTCGGCCTTGCGAGCGGCGGCCTTGGGGTCGACGGCGGCCTTGAAGCCGGCGCCCGGGGTGAACTTGGGCAGCTTGGCCGCGGCGATCTTGATCTTCTCGCCGGTGCTGGGGTTCACGCCGGTGCGCGCGGCACGTGCGTGCTGCTTGAACGTGCCGAAGCCCGGGATGGACACAGCGCCGCCCTTCTTGACCGTGGTGACCACGGCGTCCAGCAGGGTTTCGACGATGCGGCCAGCTTCGGCCTTGCTCAGCTCATGCTTGCCGGCCAGGTGCTCGATCAGTTCAGTCTTGTTCATGCGGAGGTCTCGTCTCTCAGAAATGCCCGACGATCTCGGGCGGGCGCCATTCTCACTCAAATCGAGCAGGATGCCGATGAAATCGGGGAAATCCCATAGATGGGTGACTCAGAACGGCTCGCGAACGAGCTTCTTGTGATCGCCCGCGACGAGCATCAGCGCGGCCGAGCTGTAGAGCCGATGGAACTCGGCGACCATTTCGCCGTTCGCGACGACCGGGTCGGTCGCGACGAGCGCGCGGGCCTCCTCCACGTCGGGCACCGCGAACACGAACAGGCCGCGCCAGTCGTCGGGCGTCGCGCCGGGCGTCTGGCCGAACGGCCCGGCCACGGCGAGCTTGCCGGCGTCGGCGAGGCGCTGGATGTTCGCGAAATGGCCCGCGAACATCGCGTCGCGCTCGGGGCCCGCGGGCATGCGGTGCGGGCCCGTGTGCAGGACGACGAGCACGTACATGCGCATGCCGTGGGCGTCGGCGCCGAGCTGGGTCGCAAGGGCCGCGTCGTAGTCGGGGGGCGGGGCGGAGGCGGGGGGCGCCGCTTGGGCTGACGCAGAAACTGCCGCGGTGCTCAACAGGGCACAGGCGAAAAGACCGGCAAGGCTGGAGCGCATGGCGAATCCCCCGAGGACTGGTGTTGGTGCACGGATCGTAGAGCGCCAAGCACGTCTCTGGAAGGACTCGGTCACGCAAGCGCGACCCCGGTCCGGCTTGCAAGCCGGACCTTTCGAGTCCTCACGCGAAGCCCGCAGGGGCTTCGCTTCCTGGGGCGGCCAAAGGCCGCGTTGCGCGCCTGCGGCGCGCAACCACCAAATGCAAAGGGCCAGCACGAATGTGCTGGCCCTTTTCATTTGGTGCCCAGGAGAGGACTCGAACCTCCACGGTGTTACCCGCTAGTACCTGAAACTAGTGCGTCTACCAATTCCGCCACCTGGGCAGGTGCTCACCGGGTTGCCCCGACAAGAGGCCGGACTATAGCATCACTGCCATGCGTCGATTGCTTCCCTCTTTCTCGATGTCGCTGCGGGACCTGCTGGTCTCGATCGGCCCGCTCGTGCTGCTCGTCACCGCGCTGCTCGTCGCCGCGTACTGGTGGGTCCAGCCGCAACCGCCGCACACCGTGCGCCTCGCGACCGGCCCGGCCGGTTCGAGCTACGCGTTGTTCGGCAAGCGCTACGCAGCCCAGCTCGAGCCCTACGGCATCAGCGTCGAGCTCGTGCCCACCGCGGGCTCGGCCGACAACCTCGAGGCGCTGCGCACCGGCCGCGCCGACCTCGGCTTCGTGCGCGGCGGCACCGGCGACATCGCGGCCGGCGACGAGGACACGCTGCTCTCGCTCGGCAGCCTGTTCTACGAGCCGCTGTGGATCTTCTACCGCCAGGCCGCGCTGCCGAAGAAGCCCGCCGTCGACGAGCTGCCCCAGCTCGCGCGCCTGCGCATCAACGTGGATGCGCCCGGCAGCGGCGTGCCCGCGCTGATGCTCCAGCTGTTCAAGGCGAACCGGCTCGACCCGGCCAAGCTGCACCTGAGCCAGCGGCCCTCGGAGGAGGCCGTGCAGGCGCTGCTCGCGGGCGAGCTCGACGTCGTCGTGCTCGCGTCGGCGCCGCAGTCGCGCTTCGTCCACCAGCTGCTGCACGCGCCCGGCGTCACGCTGCTCGACCTCGCCCAGGCCGACGCGTACAGCCGCCGCTTCGGCTTCCTGTCGAGCGTGACGCTGCCGCGCGGCGTGACCGACCTCGCCGCCGACATGCCCGACCACGACGTCTCGATGGTCGCGCTGACGACCTCGCTGCTCGCGCGCGACGACACCCACCCGGCGCTGCGCGAGCTGTTCGCCGAGGCCGCCGTGCGCCTGCACGGCGACGCGGGCTGGTTCAACCGCGCGCGCGACTTCCCGAACACGCGCACCAGCGAGCTGCCGGTGAGCGCCGAAGGCGACCAGGCGATCAACGGCACGCCGCCGGTCTGGAAGCGCTACCTGCCGTTCTGGCTCGCCAACCTGCTGCAGCGCATGGGCCTGCTGATCGGCGGCCTCGTCGTGCTGCTGCTGCCGCTGTCGCGCATCGTGCCGCCGCTGTACGCGTGGCGCGTGCGCCGGCGCGTGTTCCGCTGGTACGCGCTGCTGCGCGAGGTCGAGGAGCGGCTCGAGAACCGATCCGAGTCGACCGAGCAGCTGCTCGAGCGCCTCGCCCACCTCGACGACCGCGTGAACCGCGTCGCCGTGCCGCTGTCCTACGCCGACGAGCTCTACGCGCTGCGCAACAACGTCCACGCGGTGCGCAAGCGAGTGCTCGCAAGGGCCGAGCCTGCGGCGCCGGCCGTCGCGCCGACCTGAAAGCAAAAGGGCCACCGCGAGGTGGCCCTTCTTACGCCAGGCGCGCGGCTTCAGATGTCGAACTTGACGCCCTGCGCGAGCGGCAGTTCGCTCGAGTAGTTGATCGTGTTCGTCGTGCGGCGCATATAGGTCTTCCACGCGTCGGAGCCCGACTCGCGGCCGCCGCCGGTTTCCTTCTCGCCGCCGAACGCGCCGCCGATCTCGGCGCCGCTCGTGCCGATGTTGACGTTCGCGATGCCGCAGTCCGAGCCGGCCGCGCTCAGGAAGCGCTCGGCCTCGCGCAGGTCGGTCGTGAAGATGCTCGACGACAGGCCCTGCGGCACGTCGTTGTGCAGGGCGATCGCCTCGTCGAGCGTCTCGTAGCGCAGCACGTAGAGGATGGGCGCGAAGGTCTCGTGGCGCACGATGCCGGTCTGCGCGGGCATCCTGACGAGCGCGGGCTCGGCGTACCAGGCCTCGGGAGCTTCAGCTGCGAGCGCACGCGCGCCGCCGGTCACGACGCCGCCCTGCTCGCGCGCCTGCGCGAGCGCCGTCTGCATCGCGTCGAACGCGGCCTTGTCGATCAGCGGGCCGATCAGGTTGCCGGCCTCGAGCGGGTTGCCGATGCGCAGCTGCCGGCGCGCCTTCTCGAGGCGCTCGACGAGCTGGTCGTGCACGCTCGCGTGCGCGATCACGCGGCGCGTGCTCGTGCAGCGCTGGCCGGCCGTGCCGTAGGCGCCGAACAGGATGCCGCGCACGGCGAGGTCGAGGTCGGCGCTCGGCGTGACGACGATCGCGTTGTTGCCGCCGAGCTCGAGCAGGCAGCGGCCGAAGCGCGCGGCGACGCGCGGGCCGACCGCGCGGCCCATGCGCGTCGAGCCGGTCGCCGACAGCAGCGCGACGCGCGGGTCGTCGACGAGCGCCTCGCCGACGGCCGCGCCGCCGTTGAGCACCTGCGACAGGTGCGCGGGCAGCGCGCCGTGCAGGGCCGTGAAGCGCTGGCACGCGCGTTCGAACAGCGCCTGCGTCGCGAGCGCCGTCAGCGGCGTCTTCTCGCTCGGCTTCCACACGCAGGTGTCGCCGGCGACGAGGGCCAGCGCGGCGTTCCAGGCCCACACGGCCACGGGGAAGTTGAACGCGCTGATGATGCCGACGACGCCGAGCGGCAGGTACTGCTCCATCATGCGGTGGCCCGGGCGCTCGCTCGCGATCGTCAGGCCGTGCAGCTGGCGCGACAGGCCGACCGCGAAGTCGCAGATGTCGATCATCTCCTGGACTTCGCCCTCGCCTTCGCTCGTGATCTTGCCGGCCTCGAGCGAGACCAGGCGCGCGAGCGCGCCCTTGTGCGCGCGCAGCTCCTCGCCGAACAGGCGCACGAGCTCGCCGCGCTTCGGCGCGGGAACGACGCGCCACTGGACGAAGGCGGCCTGGGCCAGCGTGATCGCCTCGCGCATCTGCGCGGTGTCGGCCTCATGGACCTGGCCGAGCGCGGCGCCGTCGATCGGCGAACGGCTGCGCAGCGTGCCGCCCGCGTATTGGGGGAGCTCGAGGCCCAGCGATTGGAGGAGGTCTGCTGTCGTCATGGGGGGGCTCATTGCGGAAGAAGTGTACCGACTGCGTCGATCCGGCCCGGCCGCTTGCAAGCGGCCGGGCCTTCGGCAGGCGTCGGCAAGCACGCAGGTGCTTGCCTCGGTCCTGCCTCAGCCAATCGATTCGACCTGGCGCGACTGCTGGTAGGCCTTGCCGAAGCGGTTCGCGAGGAAGTCGGGCAGCTTGACCTCTTCCTGGCGGATGAAGCCGCTCTGCGGCAGCCGGCCTTCGCGGAACAGGTCGACGGCGGCGCAGATGCCGGCGGCCGTCGTGATCTGGATCGCCGAGATCGGCGCCGCGCCGTCGCGCTCGGCGAAGATCTTGCGCGCGAACACTTCCTGCATCAGCACGCCGCGCTTCATGCCCGAGACGGTCACGAACACGAGCACGACGTCCTGCATGGTCGCGGGCATGCTCTTGCGCATCACGCCCTTGAGCAGCTCCTGGTCGCCCTTGAAGCTCAGGTCGTCGAGCAGGAACTTCATCAGGTCGCGGTGGCCCGGGTAGCGCACCGTCTTGTAGTCGAGGTTGCGGACCTTGCCGGCCCAGGTCTCGCACAGCGTGCCGAGGCCGCCCGAGGTGTTGAAGGCCTCGTACTCGACGCCGTCGAGCGAGAAATGCTCGAGGCCCTCGAGCGGCAGCGCCGCGATCGACGCGCCGTCGTGGATCGCCTCGCACGGGTGGCAGTACTCGTTGATCAGGCCGTCGACGCTCCAGGTCAGGTTGTACTTGAGCGCGTTGGTCGGGAAGGCCGGCAGCGCGCCGACGCGCATCTTCACGTCGGACAGCGTGTCGAAGCCCTGCGCGAGGTGGTGCGCGACGATGCCGATGAAGCCGGGCGCGAGGCCGCATTGCGGCATGAACGCCGTGGGCGCGCCTTCGGCGATCTGCTTGATCTCCTTGGTCGCGGCGACGTCCTCGGTCAGGTCGAAGTAATGGCAGCCGACTTCGCGGGCGAGGCGCGCGGCCGGGATCGCGAGGTGGTAGGGCAGCGCGTTGACGACGACCTGCTGGCCGCGCAGCGCGGGCGCGAGCGCCGCGCTGTTCTCGGTGTCGACCTCGGCCGTCGCGATGCCTTCCTTGGCCAGCGCGGCGAGGGCCTGCGGGTTGCGGTCGATCACGGTGACGCTGTAGTCGCCCGAAGCGTGGAGCAGGCGGGCGATGGTCTGGCCGATATGTCCGGCGCCGAGCAGGGCAACTTTCATGGCGATCGATCCTCAAACGGGAAGCAGGTAACGGATGGCCGAAGCTTAGGCAGGCTTGCCGACGAAAGAAAGCAATGTTTCGTCGAAAATATTGCCAGTTTCGACGCTTCGTCAGAAATTTCCGCCGATCCGGCAAAACCAAGGGAAATCACCATGAGCACGCGCCGCCGCCCGGCCGCTTCCGCCGCCGCCGCGCCGCCCAGCGCGGTCGGCGGCCCCAAGGACGCCCTCGACCGCGAGCTGCTCACGCTGCTGCAGGCGAACGCGCGCGCGAGCACCGCCGAGCTCGCGCGCCGCCTCGGCATCGCGCGCACGACCGTCGTCGCGCGGCTCGCGCGGCTCGAGGGCGCGGGCGCGATCGTCGGCTACACGGTGCGCCTGGGCCTCGCCGAGCGCGAGCGCAGCGTCGAGGCCTTCGTCGGCATCACCGTGAGCCCGAAGGCCGGGCGCGAGGTCGTCAAGCGCCTGACGCGCTTGCCCGAGCTGCGCCAGCTCGCGTCGGTCAGCGGCGAGTTCGACTACATGGCCGTGCTGCAGGCCGAGTCGACCGTGCGCCTCGACGCGCTGCTCGACGAGATCGGCGAGATCGAAGGCGTGCTGCGCACCAACAGCTCGGTCGTGCTCGCGATGCGCGTCGACCGGGTCGCGTGACGCCGTCTCGAAAAGCCTGAGATGATGCGGGCCGCAAGGAGACGACCATGACGCTGTTGATCGCCGGACTGCTGCTGTTCCTCGGGCTCCATTCGCTGCGCATCTTTGCCGACGGATGGCGCAGCGCGCGCATCGCGCAATGGGGCGCGGGCCCGTGGAAGCTCGGCTACACGGTGCTGTCGCTCGCCGGCCTTGCCGCGATCGTCTGGGGCTACGGACTCGCGCGCCACGACCCGATCGTGCTGTGGCCGGCCCTGCCCTTCATGCGCCATGTCACCGGGCTGCTGATGCTCGTCGCGCTCGTGCTGCTCGCGGCCGCCTACCTGCCGCGCAGCGGGTTCAAGCTGCGCCTCGGCCACCCGATGCTGCTCGGCACCAAGACCTGGGCCTTCGCCCACCTGCTCGCGAACAACACGCTGCACGACGAGCTGCTGTTCGGCAGCTTCCTGGTGTGGTCGGTGCTGTGCTTCCGCAGCGCGCGGCGGCGCGACCGCGCGGCGGCCGCGGCGTCGTCAGCGCCTGCGGTCCGGGCGGAACCGGTGCAGACCCTGCTCGCGTTCGTGCTCGGCCTGCTGCTCTGGGGCGCGATCGCGTTCTGGGCGCATGAATGGGCGATCGGGGTGCGGCCGATCTAAGCCGACCCGGGTTTCGATTCGTAAGGATCTACCGACACGGCGGCACGGCAGTGCGATTGCCGGCTTGGCGATCCACGCGCGCCTCGACTTTCATTGGCGTCGATTGCCTCACATCAAATTAAATTTTTTTCGAAAATAATTTAATATAAATCGATCTGAGCGCCCATATTCAAGCCGCCATGGACCATCCTCATCGCGCAGGTCGATACATCCAGCAGCCGACGGGCTACCGGGCCTTCATCCCAGAACCGCTGCCGCCGAATCCCCCCATCGACTACGACGGCCGTCTGCGGGTACTCCTCTCGGAAGCGGACCGCGACATCGGGCGCCTGGACGCGCTGGCAGCCATGCTGCCGAATCCGGACCTATTCGTTGCCATGTATGTGCGGCACGAGGCCGTCCTGTCGTCCCAGATCGAGGGCACGCAAAGCACGCTCGAAGACGTGCTGGCATTCGAGGCAAACGCCGTCGGCGACGCCACACCCAAAGATGTCGAGGAGGTCGTCAACTACGTCGGAGCCATGAATCACGGCCTCGCTCGGTTAAGCGACCTGCCACTGTCGCTGCGCCTGCTTCGCGAGATTCACGACAAGCTGATGCAGGGGGTGCGTGGAGGCGAAAAATCCCCAGGCGAGTTCCGAACCACTCAGAACTGGATTGGTGGGCAGGGCAGTACGCTCGCAAACGCCGCGTTCATCCCGCCGCCACCCCACGAGCTCATGAATGCGCTCGGCCGACTCGAAGTCTTTTTGCACGAGGCCCGCGACGAAGTGCCTTTGCTCGTCCGCTGCGCGCTCGCGCATGCCCAGTTCGAGACCATCCACCCATTTCTCGACGGCAATGGACGCGTAGGACGCTTGCTGATCACCTTGATGCTGTGCGAGGACGGGGCATTGACGCGTCCGCTCCTGTACCTGTCCCTGTTCCTGAAGGCACGACGCGCTGAGTACTACGACCGCCTCACGGCGATTCGACACCAAGGTCATTGGGAGGCCTGGATCGCATTCTTCCTCAGGGGCGTCAGCGTAACCGCACGGGCGGCGACACGGACCGCGCAGAACATCATCGCCATGCGCGAAGCCCATCGCCAAGACGTTTCCAGCGAAGCTAAGGCGCTCGCGCTGCTCGACCACCTTTTGAGGCACCCCACCGTATCGGTCAAACGCGTGGCTCAGTTGCTCGACTGCACGGTGCCCACGGCAACCAAGCTGATCCATCGCTTCGAATCGCAAGGATGGTTGCGTGAGGTCACCGGCTACGGTCGCAATCGTCTGTGGCTCTATCAGCCCTACCTTGACTTGTTTCATGCCGAAGCGCTCGACGCGTTGATCCCTTAAATCAGCGACCTAGCGAATCCGTGTACCTCGTTCAACCCGATGAACACGGCGATTTTCGGCTCTACCCCCGCCGCGCCGCGAGCATCGCCGCCATGCGCTCGTGGATCACGTTGACGGCCTTGAGCGGCCGCAGCATGACCTTGAACTCGACGATGCGGCCGGCCTCGTTCCACTTGATGAGGTCGACGCCGTTGACGAGCACGCCGTCGATCTCCGTCTCGAACTCGAGCATCGCGTCGCTCGCGCCGACGATCTCGCGCACGTAGCGGAAGCTCGGGTTGCCGAAGACCTCGAAGGCCGCCGCGAGGTAGGCCTGGCACAGCGGCTTGCCGCGCTGCGGCGTGTGCACGACCGGCGAGAGGAACACGGCGTCGTCGGCGAGCAGCGCGTCGAGGCCGGCGGCGTTCTTGGTGCGGACCAGCTCGTGCCAGGTCGCGATCGGGTGGAGGGTATCCATGCGCGAAGCCTAGCGCAAAGCCGGCGCCACGCGGCAGCAATCAAGGCGCATCGCGGCGATGGGACACTCGTCGGCGGCGAACCGCCCGTTCCGGAAATAACCCCATGCCGACGCTCTCGCGCCTCCTGTTTTCGAGCCTGGCCCTGTCGCTGACTTGCTGGTCCGCCGCGGCCCAGCCCGCCGCCGCGCCGCAGCCCGTCGAGATCCCGCCCGGCCGCCTGTCGTCGTCGCCGGCGCCGCTCAAGGCCTTTCTGTTCGAGCCCGCGGGCGCGGGGCCCTTCCCGGCCGTCGTGATGCTGCACGGCTGCGGCGGCGCCTACGCGCGCGACGGCACCACGCTCAACGCACGCCACCTGATGTGGGGCGAGTACCTCGCCGCGCATGGCTTTGCCGCGCTGATGCTCGACAGCTTCACCTCGCGCGGCATCAAGGAGATCTGCACGGTCAAGTACAACCGGCGCACGATCAAGGAGTCCGAGCGCGTCGGCGACGCGTACGCGGCGCTGGCCTGGCTCGACGCGCGCCCCGAGGTCGACCCGCAGCGCGCGGCCTTGCTCGGCTGGTCGCACGGCGCGGGCGTGACGCTCGACGCGATGACCCGCCAACCCAAGGACGCCCCCGCGTTCCGCGCGGCCGCGGCCTTCTACCCGGGCTGCACGACGCGCGCGAAGCAGCCCGAACGCTTCCATCCCTACGCGCCGCTGTTCATCCTGATCGGCGAATCCGACGACTGGACCCCGGCCGCGCCTTGCGAGGCGCTCGCCGCGGCCGTCGCCGCGCGCGGCGAGCCGCTGCGCATCCAGACCTTCCCGGGCGCGTACCACGACTTCGACAACCCGGCGCTCAAGGGCCCGCATGTGCGCAAGGAAGTGCCGAACGGCGTGCACCCGGGCCAGGGCGTGACGGTCGCCCCGAACCCGGCGGCGCGCGAGGAGGCGATGGGGCGGGTGCTGGAGTTCTTCGGCGAGCCGCGGCGCTGAGGCGGTGCCTTCGACGAGAACACCAGAGAACGGCAGGTTCAGCGCTGGGCGGCCAGCGGCACGGCGAGCCTTGGAAACGCCCTGAGCAGCTTGGCATCCATCGTCGCCAGCTTCACCCCGAGCGCCATGGCCAGCGCCGCGAACTCGCAGTCGTACGCGGAGCAATCGCTGTCGCGGACCAGTTCGAGCACCTGGCGGGAATCCACTTCGTATTCGGCGCCGGCGAGCAGGCTTTCGGCCTCTCGCTGCAGCTCGAGGGCCGCCTCGAAGCTCAGCGTCTTTCTGCGCAGATGGCCGGCAAGAATGTTTCGGAATTCGCTGCGCCACAGCAGCGGCGCCGCCCAGTCGGGATCGCGCGCCAACAAGGCCTCGGCCTTATCGCTATGGTCGCCACGCAGGTACAGGTACGCGACGACGTTGCTGTCGACGACGATCACCGGCGGCCCTCGCGCTTGTACGCGTCGATGTCCACGGCGCGAAACCCTCGCTGCGGCTGCGCCGCTCGCAAGGCACGCGCCCGCGCAAGCCGCTCGTCCACGGTGACCCTGGCCGGCAGCAGCACGGACTCGAGGCAGACGATCGCCTCGCTGTTCAGACTTCTGCGGTTGGCCGCGGCAGACGCCTTCAGGCGCTCGTACACGTCCTCCGGGATGTTCTTCAATGTCAGGGTGGTCGGCATCGCGGGCTCTCTGGTGCGATGTTCCATTTTGGTTCCATTCCGGTGCACTTACAAGTCCGCGCGCGCCGTTCGGCAGAAGACGGGAAAGCCGAATTCGGCTTCGGCCGCAAGACCGCACGGCCCACAATCCGCCCCATATCGACTCCCAGCAGGAACGCGCCGTGCAGGTTCTGGAAGGCATCAAGGTCATCGAGCTCGGCCAGCTCATCGCGGGGCCGTTCGCGGCCAAGACGCTCGCCGACTTCGGCGCGCGCGTGATCAAGATCGAGCCGCCGGGCCAGGGCGACCCGCTGCGCCAATGGCGCATGCAGCGCGCGGGCACCTCGGTCTGGTGGGACGCGCAGTCGCGCAACAAGGAATCGGTCTGCGCCGACCTGCGCGCAGCCGAGGGCCAGGCGTTCGTGCGCGAGCTCGCGCGCGACGCCGACGTGCTGATCGAGAACTTCCGCCCCGGCACGCTCGAGGGCTGGGGCCTCGGCTGGGACGCGCTGCACGCGCTGAACCCGCGCCTCGTGATGCTGCGCGTGTCGGGCTTCGGCCAGACCGGCCCGCGCGCGCGCGAGCCCGGCTTCGCGGCCGTCGCCGAGGCCTTCGGTGGCCTGCGCTACCTGATGGGCGAGCCCGGCCGCGCGCCGGTGCGCGCGGGCGTTTCGCTCGGCGACACCGTCGCCGGCCTGCACGGCGCCCTGGGCGTGCTGCTCGCGCTGTACCAGCGCGACGCGCGCGGCGGCCAGGGCCAGCTCGTCGACCTCGCGCTCTACGAGGCGATGTTCAACCTCAGCGAGAGCCTGCTGCCCGAGTACGACGCGTTCGGCCATGTGCGCGAGCCGGCCGGCGGCGCGCTGCCGGGCATCACGCCGTCCAACGCCTACCGCTGCGCCGACGGCGCGTCGCTGCTGATCGCCGGCAACGGCGACAGCCTGTTCAAGCGCCTGATGCAGGCGATCGGACGCCCCGACCTCGGCGCCGACCCGGGCCTCGCCGGCAACGAGGGCCGCAGCGCGCGCGCCGCCGAGCTCGACGCCGCGATCGGCGCGTGGACGGCCGCGCGCCCGCTCGACGCGGCGCTCGCGCAGCTGACGGCGGCCGAGGTCCCGGCGAGCCGCATCTACACGATCGCCGAGATCGCCGCCGACCCGCATTACGCGGCGCGCGGCAGCATCGAGCGCATCCCGTCTTCGACCGGCGGCGACGTCGCCGTGCCGGCGATCGTGCCGCGCCTGTCGGCGACGCCGGGCGCCGTGCGCCACGCGGCGCCGCGGCTCGGCGAGCACACCGAGGCCGTGCGGCAGGAACTGACCCGCAGGAAGCCGGACGCCGCGTGAGCCGCGCGTGCGCCCAAGCGGCGCCTTCTTGCGCCTTCGCGCACCTCGGCGAGCAGCGCGACCGTGTCGGAGGCAGGGGCCGCCGCGTCCGGACTTCGAGCGTCCAAGTGGCCGCCTCCCCATTTCTGCCGAAGCGCCGCACCGAGTATGCGGCGCCGCCCCCTTGCGTCGGCAAATACATGCGATTAAAGTGATATCACTTTCATTCGCTCCGAGGAGCTTCCATGAACCAGTCCCCGCACCGCGAAGCCGCGGCGGCCAGCGCCAACGGCTATCTGATGTTCGTCGTCGCGCTCGCGCTGCTGATCGGCGGCGTCGCGCAGATCGTCAATGCGGCCGCGAACCCCTCGCTCGCGGCGCTCGCGGCCGGCCTGCTGTGCGTGATCCTCGGCGTTCTGTGCCTGGTCGGCCTGTACATGCTGCAGCCGAACGAGGCCGCGATCCTCACGCTGTTCGGCGCCTACGCGGGCAGCGACCGCACGGCCGGCCTGCGCTGGGCCAACCCATTCAAGTCCAAGCGCAAGATCTCGCTGCGCGCGCGCAACCTCAACGTCGCGACGCTCAAGGTCAACGACAAGCGCGGCAACCCGGTCGAGATCGGCGCCGTCGTGGTCTGGCGCGTGCACGACAGCGCGCAGGCGGTGTTCGACGTCGACAACTGCGAGACCTTCGTCGGCCTGCAGGCCGAGGCCGCGGTGCGCCACCTCGCATCGCTGTACGCCTACGACGACGGCGACGACCTGCGCGAGGGCGAGACGACGCTGCGCGCCGGCCAGGACGAGGTCGCCGCGGCGATGCGCGCCGAGCTCCAGGCGCGCTTCGCGCCGGCCGGCGTCGAGGTGCTCGACGCCAAGCTCACCCACCTCGCCTACGCGCCCGAGATCGCCCAGGTCATGCTGCGCCGCCAGCAGGCCGAGGCCGTGATCAGCGCGCGCCAGAAGATCGTGCTCGGCGCCGTCAGCATGGTCGAGAGCGCCCTCAAGGGCCTGTCAGAGCGCGGCATCGTCGAGCTCGACGACGAGCGCAAGGCCGCGATGGTCTCGAACCTGCTCGTCGTGCTGTGCTCGGACCGCGAGACCCAGCCGATCGTCAACGCGGGCACGCTCTACAACTGAGGCGAAAGGAGGCTGCGATGCGCCTTGCCGTCCTGTGCGCCTGGCTGGCCCTGGTCGCGCTGCTCGTGCTGACGCTGCCGCTGCTGCCCGCCCGGGTCGCGAGCCCCGGGCACGCGGGCCAGGCGCTGCCGGCGCTCGGCTACGTGGCCCTGCTCGCCGGCACGAGCGGCGCGGTGCTCGCGCTGATGTCGGCGCCGCTGCTCGGCTGGCTCGGCCGCCACGCGCCGCTGCTCGTCAAGGTCCCGCACCGCCGCTACTGGCTCGCGCCCGAGCGGCGCGACGCCTCGATCGCGCGGCTGCGCGCACGCATGTGGCCGATGCAGCTCTACGTGTTGCTCGTGTTCGCGTTCGTGCACCTCCATGTGCTCTGGCACGCCCACCCCGAATGGCCGCAGGCGCCGGGCAGGATCTGGGCGCTCGTGCTGCCCGTCCATGTCGTCGTCGCGGCGGTCTGGTCGATCGGCCTGCGCCGGGCGTTCCCCAAGCCGCCCTGACCCGCCATGGCCAGCCCCGACAAGAAAGCCTTCGCGCTGCGCCTCGACCCGGCGCTGTGGGACGCGATCGAGCGCCTCGCCGCGCAGGAGCTGCGCTCGAGCAACGCACAGATCGAGTTCCTGCTGCGCGAGGCGCTCGCGCGCCGCGGCATCAAGCCCGCGCCCAGCGCACCGGCCAAGCGCGGCCGGCCGAGCGGCGCGGACAAGTAGGCAGGGCGCGCGCGAACCGGGCGTCGCGCGCGATGCCTGCCTCGCCGAATCGCCAAGGCTCGCGGCGCCGGCGCGCCGCAGAATCGCCGGCATGACGACCAGCGCATCCGGCAACCCGCATTGGCGCCGCAACCTCGCGGTGTGCATGCTCGGCTCGTTCACGACCATCGTCGCGATGACGCTGCTGCTGCCCTTTCTGCCGCTCTACGTCGAGCAGCTCGGCGTGCACGAGCGCGCGGCCGTCGTGCAGTGGTCGGGCGCGGCGTTCGGCGCGACCTTCTTCAGCGCCGCGCTCGTCGCGCCGCTGTGGGGCCGCCTCGCCGACCGCTACGGCCGCAAGCTGATGCTGATTCGCGCGAGCCTGGGCATGGCCGTCGCGATGGCGCTGATCGGCGTCGCGCAGAGCGCCTGGCAGCTCGTCGCGCTGCGCCTGCTCGCGGGCCTGCTCGGCGGCTACGCGTCGGGCTCGACCGTGCTCGTCGCGACGCAGACGCCCAAGGAGCGCACCGGCTGGGCGCTCGGCACGCTCGCATCGGCGATCATGGCCGGCAACCTCGTCGGGCCCCTGCTCGGCGGCGTGCTGCCGCCGCTGATCGGCATCCGCGCGACCTTCTTCGCGGCCGGCGCGGCGATCTTCGGCGCCTTCCTCGCGACCGCGCTGCTGATCCGCGAGGAACGGCCGGCCCCCGCCGCGCGGCGCGCCGCGCAGGCCGGCGGCTGGCGCGCCATCCCCGACCGCCGGCCGCTGCTCGCGATGCTGTTCACGGGCCTGCTGCTGATGCTCGCGAACATGTCGATCGAGCCGATCATCACGGTCTACGTCGCCGAGCTCGTGGGCGACCCGGCGCGGGTCACGCTGGTCGCCGGCGTCGTAATGTCGGCGGCCGCGCTCGGCAGCATCCTGTCGGCCGCGCGGCTCGGCCGGCTCGCCGACCGCGTCGGCCACTGGCGCGTGATCGTCGCCTGCCTCGCGGTCGCCGCGGCGCTGCTGATCCCGCAGGCGCTCGTCACGGCCGGCTGGCAGCTCGTCGTGCTGCGCTTCCTGATGGGCCTGGCGCTCGGCGGCCTGCTGCCCTGCATCGCGAGCGTGATCCGCCACAACGTGCCCGAGGGCCTGGCTGGCCAGATGCTCGGCTGGTCGACCTCGGCGCAGTACGCGGGCCAGGTCGTCGGCCCGCTGCTCGGAGGCTTCGTCGGCGGCCATGTCGGCATGCGCGCGGTGTTCTACGGCACCTGCGTGCTGCTCGCCGCCGGCGCGGCCTGGAACGCGTGGGCGCGGGCGCGCTGCGAGGCCGCGGCGCCCCAATGACGCGCGCATCGGGTAAAAAGCGCGACGCAACCCACGCCGCCACCCGGAGCCCCGACTTGACCCGACCCGCCACCGCGCCCCACCCGCTCGTCCAGCTGCTGCGCTACGCGCGCCCGCACCGCGCCGCGATCCGGCTCGCGACGCTGTACTCGATCCTCAACAAGCTGTTCGACGTGCTGCCCGAGGTGCTGATCGGCGCGGCCGTCGACGTCGTCGTGCGCGGCGACCAGAGCTTTCTCGCGCGCTCGGTGCTCGTGCATGTCGGCGTGACGACGGTCTGGGGCCAGCTGCTCGCGCTCGGGGCGCTGAACGTCGCCGTCTGGGGCTTCGAGTCGCTGTTCGAGTACCTGCTCGAGGTCGAATGGCGACGCCTCGCCCAGGACCTCCAGCACGAGCTGCGCCAGGACGCATACGTGCATACACAGAAGCTCGATCTGGCGTTCTTCGAGAACCAGCGCACCGGCGCGCTGATGTCCGTGCTCAACGACGACATCAACCAGATGGAGCGCTTCATCAACTTCGGCGCGACCCAGATCATCCAGGTCTTCTTCGGCTCGGCGCTCGTCTCGGCCGTGTTCTTCGCGCTGCAGCCGGGCATCGCGCTGATCTCGCTCGTGCCGATCCCGGTGATCCTGCTCGGCGCGTTCTGGTTCCAGAAAAAGCTCGCGCCGCGCTACGCCGAGGTCCGCGAGGCCGCCGGCGACGTCGCGGCGCGCCTGAACAACAACCTGCTGGGCCTCGCGACGATCAAGGCCTACGCGGCCGAGGACTTCGAGGCGCGCCATATCGAGCAGGCGAGCGCGGCCTACCGCGTCGCGAACGAGCGCGCGATCGCGGTCTCGGCCGCGATCACGCCCGTGATCCGCATGGCCATCCTCGCCGGCTTCACGGCGACGCTGGTCTACGGCGGCTGGCTCACGCTGCACGGCCGGCTCGAGGTCGGCGCCTACTCGGTGCTGGTGTTCCTGACCCAGCGCCTGCTGTGGCCGATGACGCGGCTCGCCGAGGTCGCCGACATGTACCAGCGCTCGATGGCCGCGACCGAGCGCGCCCTGGGCCTGCTCGCGACGCCGATCCGCATCGCCTACGAGGGCCGCCACCTCGCGCCCGGCGCGACGCGCGGCGCGCTCGAGTTCGAGCAGCTCGGCTTCGCCTACGACGCCAGCCACGCGCCGACGCTCAGCGAGGTTACGCTCGGCGTCGCGGCCGGCGAGACCGTCGCGTTCGTCGGCAGCACGGGCTCGGGCAAGTCGACGCTCGTCAAGCTGCTCTTGCGCTTCTACGAGCCGCAGCAGGGCCGCATCCGGCTCGACGGCGTGCCGATCGCCGAGCTCAATCTGCAGGACCTGCGCCGCGCGATCGGCTACGTGGCCCAGGACGCGTTCCTGACCGACGGCACGATCGCCGAGAACATCGCCTACGGCGCGCCGGGCGCGACCGACGCCGCGATCCGCGAGGCCGCGCGCCAGGCCGAATGCCTCGAGTTCATCGACCGCCTGCCGCTCGGCTTCGCGACGCGCGTCGGCGAGCGCGGCCAGAAGCTCTCGGGCGGCCAGCGCCAGCGCCTGGCGCTCGCGCGCGCGATCCTCAAGGACCCGGCGATCCTGATCCTCGACGAGGCGACCAGCGCCGTCGACAACGAGACCGAGGCCGCGATCCAGCGCTCGCTCGCGGTCGTGAGCCGCGGCCGCACGACGCTGGTGATCGCGCACCGCCTGTCGACCGTGCGCCAGGCCGACCGCATCCACCTCGTCGAGCGCGGCCGCATCGTCGAGAGCGGCACGCACGAGCAGCTCGTCGCGGCCGGCGCCGCCTACGCGGCGCTGTGGCGCCTGCAGACCGGCGAGGTCCCGGCCGCGGAGCCCGCGTGATGGGCGGCGTCGCCAAGCGCGAGTTCCTGCGCTGGCTCGGCGCCGGCGCGGCGCTCGGGCCCGCGCTCGGCGCGGCGGCCGATTGCTACGCGGCGGCCACGCCCGGTGGCCCCGACGCGCCGCCCGCCGGCCACGGCCCGCTGTTCTTCGGCCGCGACGACGCGGCCTACGCGGCGCTGAACCAGGGCTACAACAAGCGCCTGCATTTCCTGCCGCGCTATATCGCGGCGTGCGCCGACGCGGCCGACGTGCAGCGCGCGCTCGCGCTCGCGCGCCGGCAAGGCCTCGCCGTCGCGGTGCGCAGCGGCGGCCACAGCTTCGAGGGCTTCTCGAGCAACGACGACGGCCTCGTCGTCAACGTCGCGCGCCTGAAGCGCGTGCGCTGGCTCGACGCCGAGACCGTCGAGATCGGCGCGGGCTGCACGCTGCAGGAAGTCCAGGCCGCGCTGTTCCCGCGCGGCCGCCTGCTGCCGGCCGGCTCCTGCGGCAGCGTCGGCATCGCCGGGCTGACGCTCGGCGGCGGCTACGGTTTTTTCAGCCGCGCCCATGGCCTGACCTGCGACAGCCTGCTCGGCCTGAGCCTCGTCGCGCCCGACGGCCGGCTCGTCGATACCGACGAGGACGCCGAGCTGCTGTGGGCCTGCAAGGGCGGCGGCAACGGCAATTTCGGCGTCGTCACGGCGCTGCGCTTTCGCACCCAGCCGATGCCGGCGCGCTTCGCCGCCTGCGTGCTGAAGTTCCGCGGCCTCGACGCCGCGCGCTACGGCCGCGTGCTGCAGGCCTGGTTCGAGGTCGCCGACGCGCTGCCCGTCGACGCGTTCGCGGCCTGCGTGCTCAACGGCCGCACCGTGACGGTGCTGCTCGCCGGCCATGGCGTCGACCTCCAGCATGCCGCGCGCCCGCTCGCGCCGCTGGCCGCGAGCGTCGCGCCGACGCTCGGCACGCCGCTGCCGCAGGCGATGCGGCGCTACTACGGCCGCCCCGGCCCGATCGACTTCAAGAACGCGTCGGCCGGCCTGTACCGCGGCGCGCAGGACCTCGCGCCGCTGCAGGAGGCGCTGTTCGAGCAGGTCGTCGCGCACCCGGGCCTGGTGTTCCAGGTCAACACGCTGGGTGGGCGCATCGCCGACCCGGCCTTCGAGCAGGCCTCGTGCTACCCGCACCGCCACCTGCCGTATCTGGGCGAGCTGCAGGCCTACTGGGACGGCACGACCCAGCCGCAGGCCGGGCCGCGGCTGATGGCCGCGTTCGAATCGATCCAGGCGCTGTTCCGCGCGCACGGCGTGACGGCCCATTACCGCAATTACCCGGACCTGAACTTTCGCGACTGGGAACACGCCTATTACGGCGCGAACTACGCGCGCCTGCAGGCCGTCAAGCGGCGCTACGACGCCGGCGGGCTGCTGCGTTATCCGCAGGGCGTGCGGCCGGCTTGAGGCGGCCGTCGCATCAGGGTCCCCAGAAGCGCCACCAGGGCCGCGCCGGCGCGGCGGGGGCCGGCGCGCGCCGCGCCTCGCCCGAGGCAGGCCGGAACATCATGTCGATGCTCGCGCGGTCCATGCCCGGCGGCACCGGCTGGTCGAAGGACGCGACGATCAGGCCGCCGACGAACACGCGCAGCGTGCTGCCGCCCCAGCCGTAGACGACGACGCGCTCGGACTGCACGTCGACCGACAGCTCGCCGACGAGCCGCGAGTTCGCGTGGAGCTCGGCCTCGGCGCCGGCCGCGAGCACGTAGCCTTCGCCCCAGGGCTCGAACCACAGGCTCAAGGCGCTATCGGCGGGCGCGCGCAGCGTGAGGGCGTGCTGGGGCATGTCGGCTGATCGGCGGGTGACGAGGGCGTGAGCATTCCAACAGAAAACCACGCCGGGCGCCTAGGCAAAAATGCCCATGGCGAGCGCGCGTCGATGCGATCTTTTGAAGCACCGCCCGCCGAGCCGCCTCGGCGGGCGGCCGGCTTCACTCGGCCTGGGCGAGCTCGCGCGCCTTCAGCGCCGTCATCAGCCCGAGCAGCGTCGCGATCGCGTTGCCGCCCTCGCCGGCCTGGCCGCCGAGCTGGATCTGCGGCACCAGCGGCACCTTGGCCGCTTCGAAGGCCTCGGCCAGGCGCAGCATCACGGTCTGCGTGAGCTGCTTGTCGGCGCCCTCGCCCTCGAGCGCCTCGGACTTCGCGCGGATCGCCGCGCCCTCGGCCTCGCCGATCGAGCGGATCGCGGCCGCGCGGCCCTGGCCCTCGCGCTCCTGGCGGAACGCCTCGGCCTGGGCGAGCGCCTCGATCTCCTGGCGGCGCTTCTCGGCCGCCTTGACGCTCGCCGCGCCCTGGTTCTCCTTGATCGAGATGTCGACGAGCGAGGCGGTCAGCTCGGTCTGCTTCTCGGCGCGCTTCTCGGCCTCGTTGAGCTCGCGCTGCTTGTTCGCGGCGATCTCCTTCTGCGCGTAGGTCTCGACCTGCTCGCGCGCGATCTGGCGGTCGCGCAGCTGGGCCATGATCGCCTCGATCTTCTGGTCGCCGGCCTGCGGGCGCGGCGTACCGATCAGCACCTCCTGGAACTCGAGCGAGTAGGCGAGGAAACGCTCGCGCATGTCCTGCGAGGCCTTGGCCTGGAGCTCGCTGCGCGACTGGATCAGCTCGATGAAGGTGCGCGTCTGCGAGACGTTCTTGAAGTAGCTCGAGACCATCGGGTCGAGCGTCTGCTCGACGAGCTGCTTGACGTTGCCGAAGCGCTGCACGACGAGCGGCGCCTTGCGGTAGTCGATGTGCACGACGACCGACAGCGGCAGCAGCGGCTCGAACGCGTCCTTCGTGATCAGCGTGATCTCGCGCAGATTGCTGTCGAAGCTCGAGCCGCTCTCGCCGCTCTTCCACATCAGCACGAAGTTCGTCGTCGGCACGAGCTCGATCTTGCCCGCGTAGGTGTTGAACGCGTACTTGCCGGGCATCAGCGGCTCGCGCCAGACGCCGCGGCAGCCGGCCTTGACGAGCTCGCCGTGGCTGTACTCGCTGCCCGACACGTCCTCGCCGCGCGCGCCCGTGTACGACACGACGACGCCGACGAAGCCGACCGGGATGATGGTCTTGGGCGTGAACTCGACCGTCGCGAACAGGCGGTTGATGTAGTAGGTGCCCTCGACGAGCACGCGCTCCTGGCGGCCGCGCCGGCCGCCCGCGGCGAGAAAGGCCTCGGGTTCCTGGAAGCTCAGGTGGGTGTCGCCGACGTCGGGGGCAAGCAGCTCGTCGCGCGTGAGCGCCGGGCCGTCCTGCACGGTGATCACGGCGAGGCGGTCCGCGTCGGCGGCGACGCCGTCGGCGTTGATCACGACCGGGCGGAACGCGCCGCGCTCGTCGAGCAGCGCGCGCATGTTCTCGAAGTACACGCGCTCGCCCGCGTCGAGCGCGAGCGCGTAGGTCGCCTCCTCGGTCATCACGACGAACAGCGCCGGGTTCACGATATGCGTGCCCTCGCGCAGCACCTTGCGCTGCGGCCCCTTCTGGCCGCCCGCGGCGAGAAAGCCGCGCACGTCGCAGAAGTCGTTGGCCGCGGCGTTGCTCGCGAGCGTCTGGCTCGCGTCGAGGTCGAGGCCGTCGCGCGCGAACACATAGCCGATCTTGCCCTGCGTGACGGCGACCATCGTGCGGATATGCACGCGGTACTGGAAGGGCGCGAACAGGTGATAGCCGCCGCGCAGCAGCTCCGGCTGGAAGCCGGCCTCGCCGTCGAGCGCGAGCAGGCCCTGGTGGACCGAGCCCTTGAGGCTCCAGAGCTTCTCGACGACGCCGACGCGGTCGTTCGGGATGTAGCGCAGCACGCCGGCCATGCGCACGAGGATCGCGAGCACGCCGAGCGTGGCCGCGGTGACGAACAGGATCAGCCATCCCCCGCTGATTTCATTGACAGACATTTTCCGATCTCCGTTGACGTTGGGGCGGCGGCGCCGCCCTGGCGCCTTTGTCGCTCCGCGCGCATTAGGAAGTCATATGGATGCGCCGATGCCCGCCTACACTGGGCCGCGATGCGTACCGAATTCCTTCTGATCGGCATCGGCGCGGCCGTGCTGCTGTCGTACTGGTTCCACCACCTGGGCCGCGTGCTGCGCCTGCCCTCGGTCGTGTTCCTGCTCGCCACGGGCCTGATCGCACGCGCCGCCGCGCAGGGCTTCGGCGTGCCGCTCGAGCCGCCCGCGGCGCTGCTGCCGCTGCTCGGCACGGTCGGCCTGATCCTGATCGTGCTCGAGGGCGCGCTCGACCTCGAGCTCAAGGCCGGCCAGCGCCCGTTCCTGCTCCGGACCTCGGGCGCCGCGCTGGCCGGCGTGCTCGCGTTCGTGCTGCCGGTCGGCGCGCTGCTGCACTACACGGTCGGCCTCGACTGGGCCGGCGCGTTCCTCGTCGCCGCGCCGTTCGCGGTGATCTCGAGCGCCGTCGCGATCCCCGCCGCGGGCCTGCTCGCGCCGCGCGAGCGCGAGTTCGTCGTCTACGAGAGCTCGTGGTCGGACATCTTCGGCGTGATGGCCTTCAACGCCGCGGCCGTCGCGTTCGAGGGCGGCGGCGCGACGACGAACCTGGTCGTCGGCGGCGTCGCCGTGCTCGCGATCGGCACCTGCATCGGCCTCGCGATGTACTGGCTCGTCGGCCACCTCGAGGGCCACGTGAAGTTCATGCCGCTGATCTTCGCGCTGATCCTCGTCTACGGCGCGGCCAAGGCGCTGCACCTGTCGCCGCTGCTGATCGTGATGCTGCTGGGCCTGCTGCTCAACAACGCCGCGCTACTGCGCCGCGTGCGCTGGCTCGCGCCGCTGCACAGCGCGCATTACGGCGTCGAGCTCGGCAAGCTCAAGCACCTGACGGCCGAGGCGACCTTTCTCGCGCGCACCTTCTTCTTCCTGCTGCTCGGCTACCAGACCGACCTCGCGAGCCTCGCCGACCCGCGCGCCTGGGCGCTCGCCGTGCCGGTCGTGCTGCTCGTCGCGGGCCTGCGCTGGCTCGTGCTGCGCGCGCTCGTCGGGCCGCGCACGCGGCCGCTGCTGTGGGTGTCGCCGCGCGGGCTGATCACGGTGCTGCTGTTCTACAGCCTGCCTGCGGGCCTCGTGCCGGCCGCGTTCCCGCGCGGCGCGTTGATCCTCGTCGTGCTGCTGTCCTGCGTCGTGATGGCCGCGGGCCTGCGCGCCGACGCCGCGCCCGGCGCAGTGCCGGCAGAAGTCGACGAGGAAGAGGGAAGCGATCCGGACGAGGCCGCCGGGTCGGCGCGCTGAGGCGCGGCGACGGCCCGGCCGGCCTCAATCGTCGTGGCCGTCGTGCCGCAGCGCGCGCTCGATGCGCCGGTCCGGCACGAACCAGATCACCGCGATCAGCACGTAGAGCGCCTGCGAGATCCTAGGGTCGAGCCAGGCCGCCGGGATCGCGGTCAGGTAGACGAGCGGCGAGAGCTTGCCCTTCCAGTCGCTGCCGAGCGCGCGCGCGAGCGTCGAGTCCGGGCCTTCGGTCGCGACGATGCATTGCTGCAGCAGCCAGTACGCGAACGCGGCCATCAGCAGCACGAAGCCGTAGACGGCTGCGGGCAGCGACGCCGCATGGTTGTCGCCCATCCAGGCCGTCGTGACCGGGAACAGCGAGAGCCAGAACAGCAGGTTCAGGTTCGCCCACAGCATGCCGCCCTTCACGCGCTTCGCCGCGTGCAGCAGGTGGTGGTGGTTGTTCCAGTAGATGCCGACGTAGATGAAGCTCAGCACATAGCTGAGGAAGGCGGGCACGAGCGGCACGAGCGCGTCGGCGCCGCCGCCATGCGGCACCTTGAGCTCGAGCACCATGATCGTGATGATGATCGCGAGCACGCCGTCGCTGAAGGCCTCGAGCCGCGTCTTGCCCATGCTTATTCGCCCCGCGCAAAACCGTAGGCGCGTTCGACCCGGGCGATGCGCACGACGTAGTCCTCGTACCAGCGCTCGCGGCCGAGCCGCTGGGCGGCCTGGTGCGCGCGCACGGCCTTCCAGTGCTGCATCGCCTCGAGGTCGGTCCAGTAGGACACCGTGAGGCCGAAGCCGTCGGCGTCGCGCACGCTCTCGACGCCGAGGTAGCCGGGCTGGCCCGCGGCGAGCGCGAGCATCGCGTCGGCCGTCGCGCCGTAGCCCTCGGGGTCGGCGGCGCCGCGGCGCGAGGCGAAGATCACCGCGTAGTACGGCGGTTCGGGGAGTCTGGCGATCATGGTCGGGTTCGGGTTCGGGATGGATCTCAGCGCTGCACGACGCCGACGCCGTGCGGCGCCGCACGGAACGCCGGCAGCTGTTCGGCCGCGGCCGACCAGGCCGTGAGCAGCGGGTAGGCATCGGGCGCCGCGACGCCGGGCACCATGTCCTGGACGAAGAACCAGGTCACGGCCGTCGTCAGGCCGGCCTGGTCGATCGCGGCGACGTCGGGCGGCGCGCGGCGCAGCTCGGCCTCGAGTTCGCCGAGCGCGGCGAGCAGCTGGCCCGTCACGCGCTCGACCCACACGCCGTGGCGCTTGTCGGCCGGGCGCAGCTCGCGCTCGTAGACGAGCTGCACGGCCTTCTCGCAGGCCGCGAGCGCGAGGCCGACGCCGCGCAGCGCGGCCTGGCGCGCGGGCAGCGCCGCGGGCATCAGCGAGCGGCCCGCGCGCGCCTCGGCCCAGTCGATGATCAGCGTCGAGTCCATCAGCACCGTGCCGTCGTCGCAGACCAGGGTCGGCGCCTTGACGACCGGGTTGATCGCGCGGAACGCCTCGAAGGTGCGGAACACCGACAGCGCCTCGTGCGCGAAGTCCAGGCCCAGCAGCTGCAGCGTGATCGCAGTGCGCCTCACATAGGGCGAGTCGAGCATGCCGATGAGCTTCATTGCGCTTCCTTGAGTTGTCTGGCGAGGTGGTCGAGCTTGAGCACGGTGGCCCAGTTGCGCGTCGTCACGAGGCTGGGGCCCTTGCCGACGAGCGCGGCGCCCGCGCGGCTCTCGAGGATGCCCGAGCCGCAATACAGGTAGGCGGCCTCGCGGCCGACGTGGAAGCGCTCGGGCGGCGCCACGAGCGCGGCGGTGCGGTCGCGCAGCGCCGCGAGCGCGTCCGGCGTCGGCACGAACGCGACGAGCAGGCGCGACGGGTCGAGCCCCTCGGCCGTCACGTCCCAGGGCAGGTCGGCGACGACGCGCGCGAGCTCGGCGTCGCTCTTGACGACGACGGGCACCTCGAAGCCGAGCTTGTCGAACAGCTGCGCGGCGATCTCGGCCGCGAGTTTCTCGGGCTGGCGCGCGGCGCTCAGGAACGCCGCGTTGCCGCTGTTGAGCAGGGTCGCGGGCGCCGCGCAGCCGAGCTCGGCGAGCCAGGCCTTCCAGTCGGCCATCGGCACGCGCTTGTTGCCGCCGACGTTGACGCCGCGCAGCAGCGCGACATGGGGCTTTTTCGTCATTGCGCTCCTCGCCGGGCGTCCATCAAGCGGGTCAGGCCGAGCAGGGCGCCCAGCGCCGGCGTTTCCATGCCGAGGTGGCGCGCGATCTCGTAGGGCGCGCCGAGCAGCGCCGCGAGCTCGAGCGGGCGGCCGGCCTCGAGGTCCTGCAGCATCGAGGTCTTGAACGCGCCGAGCTTGCGCGTGACCGCGTGGCGCGCCTCCGGTTCCTGCTCGACCGGGCAGCCGATGCGCGCGCCGAGCGCCGCGGCCTCGCGCATGACCTGGCTGACGAAGCCGCGCACGAGTTCGTCGTCGAGGATGCGGTCGCAGGTCGCGCGCGTGAGCGCCGAGACCGGGTTCATCGTCATATTGCCCCAGAGCTTGTACCAGATGTCCTGCTGGATGCGCTCCGACACCGTGAGCTCGAAGCCGGCCGCGCCGAGCAATGCAGCGACGCGCTCGAGCTCGGGCGGGCGCCCGCCGGCCGGCACGCCGACGATCAGGCCCCGGCCCTGCACATGCCGCACCACGCCGGGCGCGGGCGCCGTGCAGGCCGCGTGCACGACGCAGCCGATCACCTGCGCGGTCGGGATCGCCGCGCGGATGCGGCCGCCCGGGTCGACGCTGGCGAGGCGCAGGTCCTGCGCGTCGCCGCGCAGCCCGTCGAGAAACCACCAGGGCACGCCGTTCATCGCGACGAGCACGCGCGTGTGCGGGCCGATCAGGCGCGCGATCTGCGCGCTCGCGGCGCCGAGCGCCGGGCCCTTGAGCGCAACGACGACGAGGTCCTGCGCGCCGAGCGCGGCCGCGTCGTCGCTCGCGTGCAGCGCGACGCGCGTGGCCTCGCCCGCACTGTTTTCGAAGCGCAGGCCCTCGGCGCGCACGGCCGCGAGCGTCGCGCCGCGCGCGAGCGCGCTCAGTTCGACGCCGGGCTGGCCCGCGAGGCGTGCGGCGAGCCAGCCGCCGATCGCGCCGAGGCCGACGATGCAGATCTTCTTCATGCTCATCGACCGAGTGTCGCATCGACGCCCGCGGCGTGACTTGCGTTCAAGTCGACTTGAGCTTGGACAATCGCGCCATGACCGACTCCCGCATCCGCCACCCCCGCTGGGTCGTCGCCGCCGTCTGCGCGCTCTCGATGATGAGCACGATCGGCGTGTCGATGGCCTACCCGATCCTCGCGCCGATCTTCGTCGGCGGTCCGGTCGACGGCTTCACGCATTTCGCGGGCCTCGACCCGCGCCTGCTGATGGGTGCGGCGCTCGCCGCGAACCCGGCCGGCATCCTGCTCGGCAGCCTGTTCGTCGGCCCGCTGTCGGACCGCTACGGCCGCCGCACGCTGCTGACCATCACGCTGTTCGGCTGCTTCGTCGGCTACCTCGTCACGGCCTACGCGCTGCACGGGCGCCATTTCCTGCTGTTCGTCGCGATGCGCTTCGCGACCGGCCTGACCGAGGGCAACACGGCCGTCGCGCGCGCGCTGCTCGCCGACCTCGCCGCGCCCGCCCCGACGAGCGGCCACCCGCCGATCGATCGCACGCGCGCGTTCGCGACGCTCAACGCCTGCCTGTACATCGGCTGGCTGCTCGGCCCGCTCGTCGGCGGCCTGACCCTGCCGCTCGGCGACGCCTGGCCCTTCGTGCTCGCGGCGCTCGCGATGCTGCCCTGCCAGCTCGTGCTCCAGCTCGCGCTGCCGCGCCAGCCGCGCAAGCAGGGACCGCTCGAGCTGCTGCGCGCGATGCGCGAGCAGCAGTCGCTGGGCCTGCTCGCGCGCGAGCCGCGGCTCGTGCCGCTGTTCGTGCTGCAGCTGCTCTATACCCTGGGCATCAACGCGCTCTACGAGTTCTCGCCGCTGTGGCTGCTCGAGGTGCTCGGGCTCTCGAGCGTCGGCATCGCCTGGGTCACGGCGACGCAATGCGCGGCGATGACGCTGACGAGCCTCGCCGCCGGCCGTTTCGCGCGCGGCAAGCCGCGCCTGAGCCGCGCCGCCGAGGCCGCGCTGCTCGCGGCCCTGTGCATCGCCGTGCTCGCGGCCGCGCCAGGCTGGCTCGGCGTCGTGTGCATCGTCGGCGCCGGCGCCGCGCAGTCGCTCTACAACGCGGTGCTGCCGGCCTGGATGTCCGAGCATTTCGCCGCGCATGGCCAGGGCCGCGTGATGGGCCTGCTGACGACGACCTTCTGCCTCGCCAACGTGCTGATCGCGCTGCTCGGCAGCGTCTTGTCGGTGCTGTCGGTGCGCGCCGTGATGGCGCTCGGCGGCGCCTGCTGCGTGATGGCGGCGAGCCTGCTGCTCAGGCACGCGCGGCGCGAGGCGTGACGCGCCGCCCTCTCAACGCCGCGGCGGCCGCAGCGTCCATTCGTCGAGCCAGTCGCTGCCGGCCGCGGTGCTGCGCGCCCACAGCGCCTCCTCGCGCGGGTCGGGCGTGCCGGGCTGCCAGAACTTCACGCGCTGCTCGCGGCGCCGCGGCGTGCGGCTGTCGGGACGCGGGGACTTGTCTTGGGATGGGCGCATGGCCGTACTCCTGTCGCTGCATCGGCGCCTTCAGGGACGCCGTGAAACCAATGTAGGAGCGCGCGCCTCAAGCCGGGATAGAGCTTCGCGCCGCGCGCATCAAGACCGCGTCAAGAAGCCCTGCCGGCGACCGGGCCCCGCGATCCGGCCGAGAATCGGCGCATGAAATACCTGCACACCATGGTCCGCGTCGCCGACCTCGACGCCTCGCTGCGCTTCTACCGTGACGCCCTCGGCCTCGTCGAGGCGCGCCGCAACGACTACGAAGCCGGCCGCTTCACGCTCGTCTACCTCGCCGCCCCCGGCGACGCGCCGGGCCCTTACCAGCCGCAGATCGAGCTGACCTACAACTGGCCCGACGCCGACGGCAAGACCGAGACCTACACGGGCGGCCGCAACTTCGGCCATGTGGCCCTGGCCGTCCCCGATATCTACGCGGCCTGCGCACGCCTGCAGGAGCACGGCGTGACGATCCTGCGCCCGCCGCGCGACGGCCGCATGGCCTTCGTGCGCTCGCCCGACGAGATCTCGATCGAGCTGCTCCAGGACGGCCCTGCCCTCGCCCCGGCCGAGCCCTGGGCGTCGATGGCCAATACCGGCAGCTGGTAGCCGCGCCGGTGCCGCGCCGTCGTCTGTGGCGGCGCGGCCACCCTAAATCCCGCAGCAATTCACGCTCGCGCGCTGTGCGTACACAGGTCAGCGCTTGCTGATCCTGATCAACCGCTATCGTCCGCCGACTCGTTTCTAACAACTTTGGGGACTCATGATGGATAGCGCGCAAGCGGCGGGTGGTCTGCTGAACCGGCTCGGAGTGGGACAACGTCTGTGGCTCTCGGTCGGCTTCGTCGCCCTGGGCCTGGTCGCGATCGTCGCGACGGTCGCGACGCGCAGCGCGACGCTGCAGGAAACCAGCGAATCGGAAAGCGCGCTGCAGGACGCAAAGACCGCGCTGGTTTCGCGCTGGGCCACGCTGGCCTCGGCCAACGCCGCGCGCCAGCTCGCGATGGCGCTCAGCGACGACGCGAACATCGGCGCGACCTTCAAGGACCGCGTCGCCGCGACCTCGACCGAGATCGACCAGACCGTCGACGCGCTCGCGAAGCTTGCGCTCGACCCCGACGAGCAGGCCCTGCTCGCGCGCGGCAAGGCCCAGCGCGAGGCGAGCCGCAACGCGCTGGGCGCCGTGCGCTCGGCCGGCGCCGAGGCCGCGCGCAGCCAGTACGAACCGGCGCAGCAGGCCTATCTGGCCGCGCTGCAGGACTTCCTCAAGCACCAGACCGAGGCCAAGAGCGCGCTGCAGCAGCGCATCGGCGAGATGCGCCACGCGAACATCAATGTCGCCGTCGCCGGCATCGGCGCCCTGCTGCTGCTGCTCGCGGCGGGCGCCCAGGTGCTGATCCGCTCGATCCAGCAGCCGCTCGAGCGCGCCACCGAGTTCGCGGGCCGCATCGCCGGCGGCGACCTCAGCGCGCGCGTGCATTCGCGCCGCGGCGACGAGTTCGGCCAGCTGCTCAACGCGCTCGACGACATGGTCGCGAAGCTGCGTTCGGTCGTCGGCGAGGTGCGTCACGGCGTCGAGTCGGTCTCGACCGCGTCGGCCGAGATCGCGACCGGCAACCAGGACCTGTCGGCGCGCACCGAGCAGACCGCGTCGAACCTCGAGCAGACGGCGAGCTCGATGGAGCAGCTGACCGGCACGGTGTCGAACAGCGCCGACGTCGCGCGCCAGGCCAACCAGCTCGCCGCGTCGGCCGCCGAGGCGGCGACGCGCGGCGGCAGCGTCGTCACCCAGGTGCGCACGAACATGGACGAGATCACCGCGAGCTCGCGCAAGATCAACGACATCATCGGCGTGATCGACGGCATCGCGTTCCAGACCAATATCCTCGCGCTGAACGCGGCCGTGGAAGCCGCGCGCGCGGGCGAGCAGGGCCGCGGCTTCGCGGTCGTCGCCGGCGAGGTGCGCACGCTGGCCCAGCGCAGCGCCCAGGCCGCAAAGGAGATCAAGACGCTGATCCAGGCCTCGGTCGAGCGCGTCGAATCGGGCGCGGGCCTGGTCGAGCAGACCGGCGCGGCGATGGACGAGATCGTCACGAGCGTGCGCCGCGTCACCGACATGATCGGCGAGATCGCGTCGGCCGCGACCGAGCAGCGCGACGGCATCTCGCAGGTCAACGTCGCCGTCAACAACCTCGACCAAATGACCCAGCAGAACGCCGCGCTCGTCGAGGAATCGGCCGCGGCCGCGCAGTCGCTGCGCGAGCAGGCGGCGCGCCTCGCCGAGGTCGTCGCGGTGTTCAACGTCGGCAACAAGGCGGTCGCCGCCGCGAAGCCGGCCGGCACGACCGCCCGGTCCGCCGCGCCCGCAGCGTCGTCGACCCAAGCCGCCGCGAAGACCCCGATCGCCAAGCCCGCCGTCAAGCCCGCGGCCAAGCCGGCCGCGCGCGCGCGCCAGGCCGCGCCGGGCAAGCCGGCCAGCGCGCCGGCCGCCGCCACCGCACCGGCGCCTGCGCTGGCCACGGCCGACGCGGGCGACTGGGAAACCTTCTAGGGCGCGTTAACGCTACGGTGACCCGTGCGAACGGGTCGCCCAGGGATGCAGGGGAAGGCGCGCGCCGCCGTCCGTCGCGCCTAGAGCGCCGACAGCGCGAGCCAGCCCAGCACCGCGAGCGGCGCCGTGTCGGCGCGCAGGATGCGCGGCCCGAGCTGCACGCCGACGAAGCCGCGCGCCCGCGCGGCGTCTTCCTCGATCGCCGACAGCCCGCCCTCGGGGCCGCTGAGCACGAGCGTCGCCGCGCCGGCCTCGGCCGCGCGCCGCGCGATCGGCTCGGCCGCGGTCGGGCTCAGCAGCCAGCGCCGCGTGTCGGCAGCAGCAGGCAGCGCGGCCAGCCAGTCGGCGAGGCCGCGCACCGGCTCGATCCGCGCCACAACGCTGCGCCCGCTCTGCTCGCAGGCCGCGACCGCGACGCCCTGCCAATGCGCGCGCTTCCTGTCGGCGCGCTCGCCCGCGAGGCGCAGCACCGAGCGCTCGCTCGTCAAGGGCTGGATCGCCGCGACGCCGAGCTCGGTCGCCTTCTCGACGATGCCGTCCATGCGGTCGTTCGCCGGCATCACGAGCGCGAGCGTGACCGCGTGGCCAAGCTCGCGCGCGACCGCCTGCGGCGCGCCGACGCGCACGCGCACCTCGCTGCGGCCCATCGCGAGGACCTCGGCCGGCCAGTCGCAGCCGGCCCCGTCGAACAGGGTCAGCGCGTCGCCGGGCTGCAGGCGCAGCACCTGGACATGGCGCGCCGCGCCGGGCGGCAGGCTCAGTTCGGCGTCAGCGCCGGCGAGCGGCTGCTCGACATGGATACGGGGCATGTGGCAACGGGATTCGAGGTCGGGGTCAGAGCTGCAGTTCGCCGCGCACGCGCTCGGCCGCGGCCTCGCCGTGCAGGCGCTCGACCTCCGCGACGAGGTGCCGGCCGAGCGCCTGCAGCGCCGCGAGGTCGCCGCAGCGCTCGACGTCGAGCACCATCTTGTAGCCCTTGATCAGGCCCAGTTGCTTCTTCGCGTTCTGGGTCAGGTAGGCGTAGAGCTCATCGTAGCGCAGCGCGCCCGGCGCGGGCTCCGGTGCGGGCGCCGATTCCGCCGCCGCCGGTGGCGCGACCGCGGCGGGCACGGCGGATGCGGCCGCGTGGCCAGCCTGCGCGCCGACCACGCGCGCCGACGGCCGCCCGACGCTCGGCGCGGCGATCAGGCCCTGCTCGATCAGGTAGTCGAGGTCGGCCTCGGTGCTGCCATGGACCATCGCGAGCCAGCCGCGCGCGCTGCGGCTCGCGTCGAGCATCAGCAGCAGGTTGCGCGCGCTGCGCGACAACGGCAACGCGCGCTGCCTGATCTCGGCGCGGCCGGCCTCCGTCTTCTGATAGGACTGGTCCAGCATGCTCGGCTCCCATCCCTGGGCAAAGGACCCCCGCTTTTTAGCGCAAGCCGGGCCGCGTGCGGCGCCGCGCCCGCGCGGCGCGTGACGCAAGTCGCGCGACTTGCGCCTCGTAACGCCGCAAGGCTCAGGCCTTGTGGTCGCGCAGCTCGCGGCGCAGGACCTTGCCCACGGCGCTCTTCGGCAGGTCGGTGCGGAACTCGATCACCTTGGGGCGCTTGTAGCCGGTCAGGTTGGCTTCGCAGTAGGCGCGCACGTCGGCCTCGGTCAGCGCCGGGTTCTTCCTGACGATCACGAGCTTGACGGCCTCGCCCGACTTCTCGTCGGGCACGCCGACGGCCGCGGCCTCGAGCACGCCGTCCATCTGCGTGATCACGTCCTCGACCTCGTTCGGGTAGACGTTGAAGCCGCTGACCAGGATCATGTCCTTCTTGCGGTCGACGATGCGGAAGTAGCCGCGCTCGTCGACGACGCCGACGTCGCCGGTGCGGAAGAAGCCGTCGGCCGTCATGACCTTCGCGGTCTCGTCGGGACGCTGCCAGTAGCCGGCCATGACCTGCGGGCCGCGGATCGCGATCTCGCCCGGCTGGCCCTGCGGCACCTCGTTGCCCGCGTCGTCGAGCAGGCTCATCTCGGTGTTCGACACCGGCAGGCCGATCGTGCCCGTGTACGCGAGGCTGTCGGTCGGGTTGCAGCTCGCGACCGGCGAGGTCTCCGACAGGCCGTAGCCCTCGACGATCGGGCAGCCGGTCTTCTCGAGCCAGAGCTTGGCCGTCGCCTGCTGCACGGCCATGCCGCCGCCGACCGACATCACGAGGTGACTCCAGTCAACCTTGGCGAAATCCTTGTGGTGGGCCATGGCCATGAACAGCGTGTTCACGGCCGGCAGGCTGTGCACGCGGTGCTTGGACAGCTCCTTGAACAGCGCGGGCAGGTCGCGCGGGTTCGGGATCATGATGTTGCAGCCGCCCAGGCGCATCGACAGCATCAGGTTCGCCGTGAAGCCGAAGATGTGATACAGCGGCAGTGCGCAAACGGTGTTGAGCTGCTCGCCGGCCGGCACCTTCTTGAGCGCGGGCTGGTACCAGGCCGCGGCCTGCAGCGTGTTCGCGACGAGATTGCTGTGCAGCAGCACGGCGCCCTTGGACACGCCGGTCGTGCCGCCCGTGTACTGCAGCACCGCGATGTCCGACGCCGCGATCGCGGGCGCCTTGAACGGCTGGTGGCGGCCGCGCGCGACGGCCTGCTTGAACGGCACGGCGCCCGGCAGCTCGAAGTCGGGCACGAGCTTCTTCACCTTGCGCACGACGTAGTTGACGATCATGCCGAGCGGGAAGCCGAGCAGTTCGCCCATCGACGCGAGCACGATGTGCTTGGTCGGCACGCTGCCGAGCACCTGCTGCAGCGTCGCCGCGAAGTTCTCGAGGATCACGATCGCCTTCGCGCCCGAATCCTTGAGCTGGTGCTCGAGCTCGCGCGGCGTGTACAGCGGGTTGACGTTGACGACGACATAGCCCGCGCGCAGCACCGCCGCCACGGCGATCGGGTACTGGAACACGTTGGGCATCATGATGGCGACGCGGTCGCCCTTCTCGAGGCCCAGGCTCTGGAAATAGGCGGCGAGCGCGCGCGAGGCTTCGTCGAGCTCGGCGTAGCTGAGGCTCTTGCCCATCATCTTGCAGGCGGAGCGCTCGGCGTACTGGCTGAACGCCGCGCTCATCAGCTCGACCAGGTTCGGGTAGGTCGCGACGTCGAGCTCCGCAGGCACCTCTTGCGGGTACTGCGCGAGCCAGGCCTTCTTGTCCATCTTTTTGTCTCCGTACAAACCTGCGGATTCTGACTCATTCCTGACGCCTGGCCGGTCAGGTGAATCCTGGGCGCCACAAGCGCTCCCCGTCGACGGCTACTCGACGGCCTTGACCATCTCCTCGACGACCTTCTTCGCGTCGCCGAACACCATCATGGTCTTGTCCATGTAGAACAGCTCGTTGTCGAGGCCCGCGTAGCCGGCCGCCATCGAGCGCTTGTTCACGATCACGGTCTTGGCCTTGTAGGCCTCGAGGATGGGCATGCCGTAGATCGCGCTGCCCTTGACGTGGGCCGCGGGGTTCACGACGTCGTTGGCGCCGAGGATGATCGCGACGTCGGCCTGGCCGAACTCGGCGTTGATGTCCTCCATCTCGAAGACCTGGTCGTAGGGCACCTCGGCCTCGGCGAGCAGCACGTTCATGTGGCCGGGCATGCGGCCCGCGACCGGGTGGATCGCGTACTTGACCGTCACGCCGCGCTCGACGAGCTTGTCGACGAGCTCCTTGACCGCGTGCTGGGCGCGCGCGACGGCGAGGCCGTAGCCGGGCACGATGATCACGGTCTCGGCGTTCGCCATCACGAAGGCCGCGTCGTCGGCGCTGCCGCTCTTGACCGGACGCTGCTCGCCGCCCGAAGCCGCCGTGGCGGCTTCTCCCCCAAAACCGCCGAGGATCACGCTGAGGAACGAGCGGTTCATCGCCTTGCACATGATGTACGAGAGGATCGCGCCCGAGCTGCCGACGAGGCTGCCCGCGATGATCAGCATCGGGTTGTTCAGCGAGAAGCCGATGCCGGCGGCGGCCCAGCCCGAGTAGCTGTTGAGCATCGAGACGACGACCGGCATGTCGGCGCCGCCGATCGGGATGATCAGCGTGACGCCGAGCACGAAGCCGAGCAGCACGACGCTCCAGAAGTCGAGCGCGTTCTGCGAATCCCAGAAGCCGAACACGAAGAACGCGGCGGCGAGCCCGCACAGCGCGTTCAGGACATGCTGGCCCTTGAACTGCACGGGCGCGCCCTGGAACAGGCGGAACCTGCTCTTGCCGCCCAGCTTGCCCCAGGCGATCACCGAGCCCGTGAAGGTCAGCGCGCCGATGAACGCGCCGAGCGCGAGTTCGACGCGGTTGCCCGGCGGAATCGCTTGGTCGCCATGCGCGGCGATGCCGAACGCGCCGGGCTCGACCGCCGCCGCGACCGCGATCGCGACGGCCGCGAGGCCGATCATGCTGTGGAAGAACGCGACGAGCTCGGGCATTTTGGTCATCTCGACCGTCTTCGCGCGCCACGCGCCGTAGCCGCCGCCGAGCACGAGGCCCAGCAGCACCCACAGCAGGCCCAGGCCGGAGCCCCCGGCCAGCTTGACGATCAGCGCCGCCGTGGTCAGCCCCGCGATCGTCATGCCGGACATGCCGAACGCGTTGCCGCGGATCGAGGTGGTCGGGTGCGACAGTCCCTTGAGCGCCTGGATGAAGCACACGCTCGCAATCAAATAGAGCAGGACGACGAGGTTCATGCTCATTGCGCGCCCTCCTTCTTCGCGGCGGCGGCCGGCTTGTCCTTCTTCTTGAACATCGCGAGCATGCGCCTGGTCACGAGAAAGCCGCCGAAGATGTTGACGGCCGCGAGCGCGACCGCGAGCACGCCCATGCCTTTCGCGAACGGCGTCTCGGTCAGCGCCGCCGCGAGCATCGCGCCGACGCTCACGATCGCCGAGATCGCGTTGGTCACGGCCATCAGCGGCGTGTGCAGCGCCGGCGTGACGGTCCAGACGACGTGGTAGCCGACGTAGACCGCCAGCACGAAGATGATCAGGTTGATCAGGGTATGGTCGACCGCTTCCATGGCGCGCCTTCCTTTTTCTCGTTTCAGTTCTTCGTGACCTTGCCGCCCTGGGCGACGAGGCAGGCCGCGACGATGTCGTCGTCCATCGGGACGACGAGCTTGCCGTCCTTGTCGACGACGAGCTTGAGGAAGTCGAGCACGTTGCGCGCGTACAGCGCCGACGCGTCGGCCGCGACCTGGGCCGGCAGATTGGTCTCGCCGACGAGCGTCACGCCATGCTGCTGGACGGTCTTGCCGGCCTGGGTCAGCGGGCAGTTGCCGCCGGCCGCCGCCGCGAGGTCGACGATCACCGAGCCCGGCTTCATGCTCTTGACCATCGCCTCGGTCACCAGCACCGGCGCGGGCCGGCCCGGGATCAGCGCGGTCGTGATCACGATGTCGGCCTGGGCCACGCGCTTCGCGACCTCGAGCTTCTGGCGCTCGAGCCAGCTCGGCGGCATGGGCTTGGCGTAGCCGCCGACGCCTTCGGCCGCCGCCTTCTCCTCGGGCGTATCAAAGGGCACGTCGATGAACTTCGCGCCGAGCGACTCGACCTGCTCCTTGACCGAGGGCCGCACGTCCGAGGCCTCGATCACGGCGCCGAGGCGCTTGGCCGTCGCGATCGCCTGCAGGCCCGCGACGCCGACGCCGAGCACGACGACGCGCGCGGCCTTCACCGTGCCGGCCGCCGTCATCAGCATCGGGAAGAAGCGCTGGTAGCGGTTCGCCGCGATCATCACCGCCTTGTAGCCGGCGATATTGGCCTGGCTCGACAGCACGTCCATGCTCTGCGCGCGCGTCGTGCGCGGCGCGGCCTCGAGCGCGAACGCCGTGAGCTGCGCCTCGGCGAGGGCCTCGAGCCCGGCCGCGTCGAAGGGGTTGAGCATGCCGACGACGGCCGCGCCAGGCTCCATCAGCTGGAGCTCGGCCGCGTCAGGGCGCTGGACCTTGAGCACGAGCTCGCACTCGAAGGCCTTGCTGCGGTCGACGATCTCGCAGCCGACGGCGGCGTAGGCCTCGTCGGGGCTGCTCGCGCGGCTGCCCGCGCCCTTCTCGATCCTCAGCACATGGCCCTGCGCCTTGAGCTTCTTCGCCGTCTCGGGGGTGACGGCCACGCGGGTCTCTCCGGCCGCGCTCTCGCGCGGGACGCCTATCAGCATGCGGGTCTCCAATGCGGTTCAGGCCGGCGCAGCTTACACAAACTGTGCGAACAGGGACCCTCTGCAAAACCCCGGTGGGCCGCGGCGGGCCTTGGCGGGATGCTGGGCAAGGCGCGAGCCGCCGGCCTGACTCGCGTCAGGTCAAGGCTCGCAACGCCGCCCAGCGCCCGCCAAGACCCGCCCCGAAGGGTTCGTGCGATAACAGGCCCGCGCGGGTGTTGCGGCGCTCGGCTGTCGGGCCACCAGCCCGACCTTCGCACCGCGCCTACGCGCCGGCCTGTTCTCGCGCGAACGCGACCCACCGGGGTTCTGCAGAGGGTCCCTCGCCCCATGCGGGCAAGTTCGCAGGGCTTCGCCGACAATCGGGGCCTGGCGCCCCGGATTGCAGCTGCACCGAGGGCGCCGAGCATACGTTCCCCCCGATGAGCAAAAAACAACGCATCGTCGTCGGCCTGTCCGGCGGCGTCGACTCCGCCGTGTCGGCCTGGCTGCTGAAACAGCAGGGCCACGAGGTCGTCGGCATCTTCATGAAGAACTGGGAAGACGACGACGACAGCGCGTACTGCTCGTCGAACGTCGACTTCGTCGACGCCGCGGCCGTCGCCGACGTGATCGGCATCGAGATCGAGCACGTGAACTTCGCGGCCGACTACAAGGACCGCGTGTTTGCGGCCTTTCTGCGCGAGTACCGGGCCGGTCGCACGCCGAACCCCGACGTGCTGTGCAACGCCGAAATCAAGTTCAAGGCCTTCCTCGACCACGCGCTGCGGCTCGGCGCCGAGAAGATCGCGACGGGTCATTACGCGCGCGTTCGCGAGCTCGCCGGAACGCACCAGTTGCTCAAGGGCCTCGACCCCGCGAAGGACCAGAGCTACTTCCTGCACCGCCTGAACCAGCCGCAATTGGCGAAGACGCTGTTTCCGGTTGGCGAACTGAAAAAGACCGAGGTCCGCCGCATCGCCGAAGACATCAGGCTGCCGAACGCCAGGAAGAAGGACTCGACCGGCATCTGCTTTATCGGCGAGCGGCCGTTCCGCGAGTTCCTGAACCGCTACCTGGCCCACGCGCCGGGCCCGATCAAGGACGAGCGCGGCCGCAAGATCGGCGAGCATGTGGGCCTGTCGTTCTACACGCTGGGGCAGCGCCAGGGCCTCGGCATCGGCGGCATCAAGGAGAAGGGGTCAGCGCGCGGCGGCGGCGCGCACGCCCCCTGGTTCGTCGCGCGCAAGGACCTCGAGCGCAACACCCTCGTCGTCGTCCAGGGCCACGAGCACCCGTGGCTGCAAAGCCGCCGCCTCGTCGCCGACGACCTGGCCTGGACCGGCGCCGCGCCGGCCGACGCGCGAGAAGGCTTCGCCGCCAAGACCCGCTACCGCCAGGCCGACGCGGCCTGCGCCTACGCCGCCCAGGGCGAGCAGCGCTTCGAGCTGCGCTTCGCCGCGCCGCAATGGGCGGTCACGCCGGGCCAGAGCGCGGTGCTCTACGCCGGCGAGGTCTGCCTCGGCGGCGGCGTGATCGCCGAGGCCCATGCCGAGGCCTGAGCTGCGCGACCGCTTCGGCGAGCGCTTCGACCGCCTGCTCGTGCGCGTCGCCCAGCCGAGCGTCGTGCTGCGCGTCGCCGCGCTCGCGATCTGCGTGCTCGAAGTGTTCGCGGCGGTCGGCGCGCTGCTGGGCTTTCGCACCGACGCCTACGACGGCCTCGTGCCCGCGCTCTACCAGCGCCTCGGCGGCGCGCCGAGCGACCGCGCGCTGCTGCTCGCCTGCCTCGCCCTCGTGCTCACGTTCGCCTGGGCCTGCTGGCGCCTGACGCGCGACGGCAGCGCCGACCAGCCGCCGCACCACGCGCTCGCGCGCATCCTCACCGTCGACCTGCTCGCCGTGTGCGTGACGCCGGGCCTGCCCTTCCTCGTCACGGCGCTCGCGGCCGTGCTGCTGCGCGTACGCGAAGCCTTCCTGTTCGCGCTGTTCCAGGTCGCGCTCAACGTCGGCCTGTACGCGCTGCTGCCCTCGGCCGACGCGCCGGCCGCCGGCGTCGACCTGCCGGGCTGGTTCGACAAGCTGAGCCTGCTCGTCTCGATGGCCGCGCTGCACGGCCTCGCGTTCGGCCTGGGCCGCATGGCCGCGGCCGAGGCCGAGAAGCGCCGCTGGCTGCAGGTCATGCTCGCCGAGCGCGTGTCGGCCGAGCAGCTGCTCGCCGAGCAGCTGCGCTACGCCGAGCGGCTCGCGCTCGCGCGCGAGTTCCACGACGTGTTCGGCCACCACCTGACGGCGCTGAACCTGCAGCTCCAGCTCGGCAGCGCGCTGCTCCAGCGCGAGGACGCGACGAGCGCCGCGCAGGCCGTCGAGCGCGCGCGCGAGGGCGCGGCGCGCCTGCTCGACGACGTGCGCGAGGCCGTGTCGGCGCAGCGCAGCTCGCGCCGCATCGACCTGTCGGCCGCGCTCGAGGCGCTCGCGAGCGGCGTCGAGAGCACGCGCGTCGAGCTCGCCGTCGCCGACGCCGCGCGCGACCTGAGCCCGCGCGTCGCCCACGCGCTGCTGCGCTGCGTGCAGGAGGCCGTGACGAACGCGGTGCGCCACGCCCGCGCGACGCGCGTGCACGTCGCGCTCGAGGTCGACCGCGGCGGCCTGGTCCACCTGCGCATCGAGGACGATGGCCGCGGCGCGCCACGCTATGCTGCGGGCAACGGACTCAAGGGCATGGGCGAGCGCATGGCCGAACTCGGCGGGCGCATGCAGGTCAGCGCCCAGGGTCCGGGCTTCCGCATCGAACTCGAATGTCCGACAACGGCATGAAGATCAACATCCTGCTGGTCGAAGACCAGCAACTCGTGCGCGACGGCCTCAAGGGCCTGCTCGCGCTGCACGACGACGTCGTCGTCACGGCCGAGGCCGGCGACGGCGTCGAGGCGCTCGAGCGCCTCGACGTCATGGCGGCCGCGTCCGACCTGCCCGACCTGGTGCTGTCGGACATGCGCATGCCGCGGCTCGACGGCGTCGGCCTGATCCGCGCGCTCGCGGCGCGCGCGCTCGCGATCCCGGTCGTGCTCTTGACGACCTTCGACGACGCGCAGGCCTTCGACGAGGCGGTCGGCGCGGGCGCGCGCGGCTTTCTGCTCAAGGCGATCAGCCCCGAGACGCTCGTCGAGGCGCTGCGCGAGGTCGCGGCCGGCGGCACGGCGCTGCGCCCCTCGCTGACGACGCGCGTCGCCGGCGCCGCGCGCGGCCAGGCCCGCGCGTTCGAGGCGATCGAGGCGCCCGAACCGCTGTCGCCGAAGGAGCTCCAGGTGCTGCGCCTCGTCGCGAGCGGCCGCTCGAACACCGAGATCGCGGGCCTGCTCGGCAATAGCGAGGGCGTGATCAAGAACCACTGCTCGGCGATCTTCTCGAAGATGGGCGTGCGCGACCGCACGCAGGCCGTGCTGCGCGCGATCGACCTCGGCTGGATTTAAGCGGTTGCGTGGGCGGCCGGCACGGCCGCCTTCTCGTGGACGCGGCGCCCCGCCGTCGCCCACAGCAGCAGCGCGCAGCCGAGGCCGAGCAGGCTCGTCGTGCCGAAGAACGTCATCATCGGCGCGTAGCCCGCCGGGTTCAGCGCGCTCGCGCCGGCGCGGTCGTTGAGCCAGCCCGCGACGAGGTTGGCGCCGCCGATGCCGAAGTTCTGCACGACCCACATCAGGCCGATCGCGGTGCCGAAGCGCGCGGGCGGGACGAGCCGGCTCGTCAGCGGCCACATCACGGCCGGCACGAGCGAGTAGCTGACGCCGAGCAGCGCCGTCGCGATCCACAGGCTCCAATGCGTGAGCGCCATCACGGCGAGCGCGATCGGCAGCAGCGTCGCGCCGAACGCGAGCAGCGGCGCGTAGCGGCCGGTGCGGTCGCACAGCCAGCCGAAAGCCGGCGTCGCGAACACGGCGGCGAAGAACACATAGCTGTTCATGTCGCCGGCGGTCGCGAGGTCGAGGCCGTGGGCGTGCTGGAAATACTTGATCGAGAAAGTGCTGCGGAAGGCCAGGATCACCGCGTACCAGAGCACGCACAGCCCGAGCAGGAACCAGTAGGCGCGGCCGAAGTGGAACAGGTCGCGCCAGACGAACTTCTCGTGCATGGTCTTGCTCGCCTGGCGTAGCGCGGCGCGGCGGCGGCGCGGGCCGACGTCGATGCCCGCGTAGACCGCCGAGGCGACGAAGGACGAGGCCGCGAACCCGAGCGCGATCAGCAGCGGCGCCTGCCAGCCCTGGGCGTAGGCCGCGGCGAACCAGCTCGTCGACTTGTCGGCCGAGGCCGAGCCGAGCCGGCCCAGCGACAGCGTCAGCGCCATCGCGAAGGCCATCTTGTCGGCCTTGAAATAGTCGGCCACGGCCGCGAGCGTCGCGATATTGAAGGTCTCGGCGCCGACGCCGAAGAACAGGCGCCCGGCCGCCATGCCGGCGAAGTTCGGGCTCAGCGCGGTCAACGCCGCGCCGGCCAGGCAGACCGCCGAGGTCACGACCATCATGCGCGCAGCGCCGAAGCGGTCGACGAGCAGGCCGCCGACCAGGACCATCACGATGTTCGGCAGGCTGTAGATCGCGTTGAGCATGCCGATGTCGGAGTCGCTGAAGCCGCGCTGGCTCTGCAGCAGGTCGGCCACCGGCCCGATCGAGTCGTAGACATAGCTGTTGCCGTAGAAGGCCGCGGCGACGAGCGCGCAGACGATCCAGGCGGTCAGCGGGCCGTGGGTCCGCTCATTCCGGTCGGTCATAGGGTTTCCTTGTCGTCGAGCCGGGTCGGCCAAACATGGGGCGCGATTGTGGCAAATCCGGCGCGGCCATGGCCGTCCGTGCAGAATCGGGCGAGGAGGTGCCGCCATGTCCGCCGCCGTGATCCCCTGCCTGCGCTACGCCGACGCCCACGCCGCCATTGCCTGGCTGGTGCGCGCGTTCGGCTTCGAGATCAACCTCGTCGTGCCCGACGCCCAGGGCGGCATCGCCCATGCCCAGCTGCTGTGGCGCGACGCGAAGCGCGGCCACGCGATGGTGATGCTCGGCTCGGCCGAGCCGCTCGGCGAGTTCGGCCGGCTGATGGCCCAGCCGCTCGCCTGCGAGGGCCGCTCGACGCAGTCGAGCTACCTGATCGTCGACGCGATCGACGCGCACCACGAGCGCGCGCGCGCCGCCGGCGCCGAGATCGTGCTGCCGATCGTCGACCAGGAATACGGCGGCCGCGGCTACACCTGCCGCGACCTCGAGGGTCATTTGTGGAGCTTCGGCAGCTACGACCCCTGGGGCGAGGAGAACCGCGCATGAACGATCTGCAGTACCGATCATCGTCGCGCCACGCCGCCCTGCTCGCGGCGCTGTGCGCCGTCGCGAGCGCCTGTGCGGCGGGCCCCGCGGCCCAGGACAAGCCGCCGCAGGCCGTGCCGCCGGTGCTGCCGACGGCGCCTGCCTCGGCGGCATCGGGCGTCGGCGCATCCGACCGCGCGCGTGCCTGGGCCGACATCGAAGCGCTCGTCGGCGACGCGAACTGCAGCGCCGACGCGCAATGCCATGTCGTCGGCGTCGGCGCGCGCGCCTGCGGCGGGCCCGCGCGCTATATCGCGTGGTCGAGCCGCATGACCGACGCGGACCAGCTCGACGCCGCCGTGCAGCGCCACGCGGCGCTCGAGCGCGAGGCGCTGAAGGGGCGCGTGTCGAACTGCCTCGCGCTGCCCGAGCCGGTCGCGCAGTGCCGGCCGGCCTCGGGCGTGGTCGCCGGCGCGATGGCCGGGGTCGGTCGCTGCGTGATCGTGCCCGGCGCGCGCCCGCGCCTGCCCGAATAGGCGACCTTCAGTTCGAGTCGGAGAAGGCCGGCGTCGGCGCCGAGGCGGACCGTCCCCCTGGCGTCCGGGCCGGCGCCGACGCGGCGACCGGCGCGTCGCCAGCGTAGTCGCCGGCCGTGAAGCGCCAGTCGCTCGCGACCTTGACGGCGCGCATCAGCGGCGTGAGCTCGCGCAGCAGCTTGTGGTCGGAGCGGCTGTGCACGCCGCTGAAGCGGCGCGGGTCGCTCGGGTCGGGTTCGAGCACCCAGTCGGCCTCGCCCGTGAACGGGTCGACGTAGCGCTGGCGCAGGTGGTGGCGCTCGACCTGGCCGCGCCGGTCCTCGAGCAGCTCGTCGAGCGTCTGCGGGTACTGCTCGAGCCCCGGCGTCGCGGCGCGGTAGGCGTCGATCGCGCGCGCGATCGCGGCGCCGCGGAACTCGAGCTCGCGTTCGCGCTCGCGCTCGGCCGCGTTCTGCCAGGCCTCGCCGGCTGCTGCGAGCGCGGCCGCGCTGATCGCGACGAAGAACAGCACGATCAGGTAGGTGAAGCCGGCCTCTCGACTGGCGCGGGCTGTTGCGCGGGGCGCCGGGCCGCCCCAAGGCCCGGGCGTGGGGTCGGCGCCGGCGGGCATCCCCGACGTCGCGGCCCGCCCCCTCGGGGGACGGCTCCCGTACGCGGGGGCCGGGGGCCCACCCTTACCAGTCCGCATAGAGTCGGCCGTCGCTGCCGCGGCCCGCGGCGCCGCTGCGCACGTCGTAGACATTGCCGCGCAGCTGGCCGTCGGGCGGCGGCGCGACGAGCACCCATTGGGTGGCGTTCTCGGTCAGCGGGTCCTCGGGGATATCGCGGATATAGCGGTCGGCGACGAGCTCGTCGAGCGAGTCCGGGTAGCGCCCCCGGTCCGCCGCGAAATGGTCGATCGCGTCGCGCATCACGTTCAGCGAGGTGTGCAGGGCGGTTTCCTTGGACTTGTTGAGGCTCGCGAAGTAGCGCGGCGCCGCGATCGCCGCGAGCAGCGCGACGATCGCCATCACGACGATCAGCTCGATCAGCGTGAAGCCGCGGCTCTTGGGGCTGCGCTGCATCGGGGTCACCAGTCCTTGTAGAAGCTGCCGTCGATCGCGCGGCGCTCGGACTGCGAGTGCACGTCGAACACGTCGCGGCCGGGCCGCGGCGCGTCGGGCGGGCTGTCGTAGGCGCGCGGCGCCCAGGTCTGCTCGGCCGGCTGGCCCGGGTCGGCGAACGGGTCGCGCGGCAAGCTGCGCAGGAAATAGATCATCGAACCGTCGGGCGAGCGCACGTCCTTGACGCCCTTGACGAGGCTCGCGAGGTCGGGCGGGTAGCCGCTCGCGTCGGCGGCGCGCGCGATGCGACCCTCGTCGGCCGCGTGCTTGTACGCGTCGATCGCGCCGCGCAGCGTGCGCAACGCGCTGCGCAACGCGTATTCCTGCGTGCGCTGGACCGAGAGCTCGAGCACCGGCCGCGCGACGCCGACGAGCATCGCGACGATCGCGAGCACGACGAGCATCTCGATCAGCGTAAAGCCGCGACGCGACCGGGCGAGGGGCTTCATTTCACCGCACCGACCTGCACCAGGCCCGAGCCGTCGAGCTGAACCTCGGGCGGCGCGACGCCGGCCGGTCCGTCGCCGACATGCAGGCCGCCGACGCCGATATTGAGCGACTGCCCGGCCGCGGCCGGCAACGCGCGCAGCATGACGACGCGGCTGCCCTGGGCCGGAACCTCGACGGCGAGCGAGCCGCCGCTAGCCTTCGCGGCGCCGGCCTCGGCCGACTCGAGCCGCGCGGCGTCGAACTCGACGTTGCCGGCGAGCGTGAACGCGCTGTTGTTGCGCAGCGTGACCGCGACGTTGCCGCCCGGGTCGACCTGCGGCGTGACCTCGAGCGTCAGGGTCGCGCGCTGAGCCTCGGCAGCCGCGTCGGCGTTGCCGTCCATGCTCGCGCGCTGCGCCGCGGTCTGCACCGGCACGCGCGCGGCGGCGCTGACCGGGCCGCTGCCCATGCCGACGCCGACATTGCCGCGCGACTTCAGCATCACGCTGAACGCACCCGGCGACGCGTCGGTGCCGCTCGCGAGGCGCGCGTTGGCCGCGTCGGGCAGCGCGAGGTTGCGCAGCACATGCGGGGTGATCAGCATCACGATCTCGCTCTTGTTGCGCGTGTCGGTGCGGGTGCCGAACAGGCGGCCGAGCACGGGCATGTTCTGCAGGCCAGGCACGCCGGTCGCGCTGCTGCGGTCCTCGTCGTTGATCAGGCCCGCGAGCACCTGCGTCTCGCCGTCGGCGAGGCGCAGCGTCGTCGTGGTCTGGCGCTGGCCGGTCTGGTAGGCCGTCGTGCCGCCCGGGCCGGTGACCTGGTTGAGCAGGCTCGAGACCTCGAGGTTGATCTTGATGCTCACGTCGTTGTCGAGCTGCACGACCGGCTCGACCTCGAGCTTCAGGCCCACGTCGAGGTAGCTCACCGAGGCCGCGACCGAGGTGCTGCCGTTGAAGTTGGTCGTGGTCGTGAAGACCGGCACCTTCTCGCCGATCTGGACCTTGGCCTTTTCCTTGTTGCGCACGCGGATCTTCGGGTTCGCGAGCAGGTTCGCGTCGCCGTCCGTGCCCGTGAGCGTCGCGACGACGGCCGGGTTCGCGATGCTCGCGCGGAACTGGCCGCGCTGCGACAGCAGCGCCGTGGTCGGCGTGGTCACTCCCGTGCCGGTGCCCGCCGAGTTCGCCGTGCCCGGCAGGCCGTAGGACACCTGGCTCGGCCATTGCAGGCCCAGCGAGTCGAGCTTGTCGGTCGAGAGCTCGAGGATCTGCACGTCGAGCATGACCTCGGGCTCGGGCAGGTCGACCGAGGCGATCAGCTTCTCGGCCAGGCGCATGACCTCGGGGGTGTCGCGCACGACGATCATGTTCAGGCGGTCGTCGACATGGACGTCGCGCACCTTCGCGATCGTGCGCAGCAGGGTCTGGACCTGCTTGGCGTCGGCGTTGGTCAGGTAGATCGTGCGCGTGACGAGCTCCTGGTGCTCGCGCTCCTTGGCCTGGGTGTTCGGGTAGATCAGCACCGTCGTGTCGTTGAGCAGCTGGCGGTCGAGGCCCTGCGTCGACAGGATCACGCGCATCGCCTCGTCGAGCGAGACGTTGCGCAGGAACACCGTGACCTTGGCGTCGCCGCGCACGTCGCGGTCGAACACGAAGTTCACGCTCGAGCTGCGCGCGAGCGCCTCGAAGACCTGGCGCAGCGGCGCGTCGCGGAACTCGAGCGTGACGGGCTTCTGGAACGCGGGTGCCATCTCGGTGCCGCCGGCCGTCAGCGCATCCAGCGGGCGCGCCTGGGCGATCTGCGCGAGCAGCGCGCGCGCCGCCGGGTGCTGCGGCGTCTCGGCGAGCACCTCGCGCGTGATCGCGTCGGCGCGGTCGAGCTGGCCCTGCTGCAAGGCCCGGCGCGCGAGCTCCAGACGTTGCGCCTGGGCCGCGCCGCGCGCGATGTCGGCCTCGAGCTGGGGCAGGCGCGCGTTCTTCGGGTCGAGCGCGCGCAGCTGCGCGAGCGCCTGGTTCGCCTCGTCCCAATGGCCGATCTGGCGCAGGCCGTCGATCTGTAGCACGAGGCGGCCCGCGAGCTGGTCGTGCACGCGCGCCTGGGCGACGACGAGTTCGTGGTCGTCGGGGTGCTTGTGCACCGCGTCGTCGAGCACCTGGACGGCCTGGGGCAACTGGTTCGAGCGGGTGAGGTCCTCGGCCTGGCGCAATGCCGGGTCGGCGCAGCCCGCGAGCACGAGCGTCAGCGCGAGCGCTGCGGCGGCGAGAACGAAGGTCTTGTCGGGCAGCAGCTTCATGGCGTCGGGCGGAAAGTCAGAACTTGTTTGAGCTTGGCGGGGCGCCAGATCAGCGTCAGGCCGGTGTCGTTGACGGCGTCGACCTGCCATTGGCCGTCGATCACGTCGCCCGCGCGCACGGCGAGCGTGCGCGCGGGGCTCGCGAGCAGCGCGACCGGCACGGGCCGGCCGTCGCGGCCGTCCTCGACCATGCGGCCGATCAGCTGGTAGGCGAGCGGCGGCGCGACCGGCGGTGCGGGCGGGCGCGGCGGCGGCGGCGGTGGCGGTGGCGGGGGCGGCGGCGGCGTCCACGCGAGGAACTGCGCGTCGCTGGCGGCGGGCCAGGGCGGGCGCGCGCTCGCGTGGAGGATCGGGGCGAGCACGTCGCGGAACGGGGCGGCGTCGTGGCCGACGGCCTTCGCGGCGCCGGCGCGCTTGCCGCCACCGTTGCGCGCGTCGGTGCCCGTGTCGAGCGCAGCCGCGTTGCCGCGACGCGAAGCGCCGGCCTGGGGCTGGGCCGCGTCGCTGTCGTCTTCGCCGCTCTGCGCGGCCCACAGCGTCGCCGCGAGCGTCGCGGCGAGCAGGCCGCCGAGCGCCCATTGGCGCGGCGTCACGGGCTTCTTGTTCAGATTCTGGCTCACGAGGCCTTGCTCCCCGTGGCGCTGCTGCCCGGGCTGGCGGCCCGACCGTGCAACGACCAGACGAGCTCGGCGTCGACCTGGTCGTTCTGCGGGCCGTTGCGCTGCAGGCGCAGGCTGTCGAGGCTCAGCGCCGGGTCGTGCGCGAGCGCGGCCTCGACGAACGCGCGCAGCTGCGCGTAATGGCCGGTGATCGGCATGTTCACGCGCAGGTGCTCGACGCCGATGCCTGCGTCGACGCTGAGCCGGTAGTCGGTGCGCGGGCTCGCCAGGCCGTTGCGGATCGCGAGCTCGAGCAGGTCGGCGAGGCGCTCCTGGCGGCGCGCGGCCGCCGGCAGCTCGGCGAGCCAGGTCTGCGGGTCCTGCGGCGTCAGCGCGTCGGCCGCGCGGGGCGCGACGCGTTGCGCGAGCTGCGCGGCGTGGAGTTCGCGGCGCAGCGCGTCCGCGCGGTCCTGCTGCGCCGCGGTCTGCGCGTCCCAGCGCTGCGCAACGGCGGCGCAGGCCGCGGTGGCGAGCAGCGCGACCAGGCCGACCGCGCCCGGCCAGCCAAAGCGGCGCGCGTGGGCGACCGCCGTGATCATCAGTTGGCGGGCGTTCATCGGCGCGCTCCCGGTGCGGACGCGGCCGCCATATGCGTTGCGGCCGCGGCGGGTCGCGCGGACCTTGCGGTCGCCGCCGGGGGCGCCGACGCCGCCGTCGCAGCGGACGCCGATGCCGCCGCCAGCTGGGCCTCGGCGGCCGCGCTCGCGAGCAGCGGCGCGTCGACGCGCGCGCCGATCTCGAAGCGCTGGCCCGGCTGGCCCGGCGGACCTTCCTCGATGCGGTTCATCAGCACCTCGTCGAAGCCCGGCGCGGCGCCGAGCCGATCGACCAGCTGCAGCGCGGCCGCCTTGTCCGACGCGAGGCCGGCCAGGCGCAGGTTCGCGCGCGCCGCGTTGTAGTCGAGGTTGAGCCAGTCGACGCGGCCGCCGCTGCCGCCGCCGCCGAGGCCGCGCGCGTCGGGCTTTGCGGCGCCGAACAGGCCGGCCTGTTCGACGGTCGCGAGCAGCGGGCCCCAGGGCGTGTCGAGCAGCGCCTGCACGGCGCGCAACTCGCGCAGCTTGCTGTCCTCGGCGGCGCGGCTGGCCGCCGTGATCGATGTCGACACCGCGAGCTGCGGCTTGTTCGCGCCGCCATGCTGGGCCGCGTCGTGCGCGGCGTGCGTGAGGCGTTCGAGGTCTGCCACCCGCGCGTCGGCGTCGACGCGTTGCCGGTGGCTGCCCGCGAGGCTCCAGCCGGCCGTCGCGAGCACGATCAGGCCGGTGGCCGCGAGCGGCCAGGCCAGGGGCGAGCGCGGCGTGCGCGTGCCGAGGAAATCGGGCGCCGGCAGCATCGCGTCGGCGGCGGCGTCGGCAAACAGTTCGGCGTCGGGCGCCGCGGTGTCGAGCCGGCCGAGCAGCGTGACGCCGGGCAGCGCCGGCGTCGCGACAGCGTCGAGCCCGAAGCCACCGAGCACGACGCGCGGCGGCGCGGCGGTCCCAGCGCCACCCTGCGCAGGCGTCGCCGTCGGCTCCGCATCGCGCAGCTCGGCGAGCAGCGCCTGCAGCGCCGCATGCGTGGGCTCGGCCAGGCGCAGCGCGCGCAGGCCCGTCACGCGGCCCGCGCCCAAGGTGATCCAGCTCAAGAGCGAGCCCTCGACCCAGGCCAGCGCCGCGCGCTCGGCGGCAAACCAGTCGGGCTCGCGGCGCTTGAGTGCGCGCAGCAGCGGCGCCCAGAACGGTTCGACGCGGCGCAGGCTCACGCCATGTTCTTCTGCCGCGGCACGCAGCAGCGCAAGGTCGACGCCGTGCAGCGCGCTCGCGCCGCCTTGGCTCCCCTGGCCCGACCCGCCGCCGGGCGCGCCGACCTGCCAGCTCGCAACGGCCCAGCGCTGCGCGCTCGCGCCGTAGTAATGGACGAACTGCTGGCGCGCATAAGCCTCGCGCGCCGCCGCGTCGGCGAGCGGCAGGCCGGGCTCGAATGCGAAGTCGTGCAGCAGCCGCGCGCCGACGACGAGCGCGCAGGCCGCGCCCGGGTTCGCCGCGCACCAGTCGGTGAACGGCACATCGCGCGCGGCGGTGCCGACGCCGTCGCGCACGCCGGCCGCGCCGAGCATCATGGTCCGCGGCTTCGCGAAACGCGCCGCAAGCTTGTGGCGCTGAAGGTCGAACTTACTCATCGAGGGTCACCCGTTCGAGTTCCTCGAAGGTGGTTTCGCCGCGCAGCACGGCGGCCAGCGTGACCGTGCGCAGCGGCTTCATGCCGCGGCCGCGCGCGGCCTCCTTGATCTGCGACATCGGCGCGCGCGCCGCGATCAGGTCGCGCAGGCCGTCGTCGAGCTTGAGCAGCTCGGCCACCGCGCGCCGGCCCTTGTAGCCGGTGCCGCGGCAATGGCCGCAGCCCTCGCCCTTGAGGTAACGCCCTTCATCAGCTGACACGCCGTGGCGCGCGAGCACCTCGGCCTCGGGTTGATGCGGCCGCGCGCAATGCGTGCAGGTCAGGCGCACGAGGCGCTGCGCGAGCACGGCGTTCAAGGCCGACACCACGTTGTACAGGTCCAGCCCCATGTGCATGAAGCGGCCGACCACGTCGAACGCGTTGTTCGCGTGGACCGTGCTGAACACGAGGTGGCCCGTCAGCGCGGCCTGCACGGCGATCTGCGCGGTCTCGGCGTCGCGGATCTCGCCGACCATCACGCGGTCCGGGTCGTGGCGCAGGATCGAGCGCAGGCCGCGCGAGAAGGTCAGGCCCTTCTTTTCGTTGACGGGGATCTGCACGACGCCCGACAGCTGGTACTCGACCGGGTCCTCGATCGTGATGATCTTGTCGACGCCGGTGTGGATCTCGGCCAGCGTCGCGTACAGCGTCGTCGTCTTGCCCGAGCCGGTCGGGCCGGTCACGAGCAGCATGCCGTGGGGCTGGCGCGCCTGGTGGCGGATCGCCGCGCGCTCGACGTCGTCGAAGCCGAGCGCGTCGAGCGTGAGCGAGCCGGCGCTGCGCTGGATGCGCGCGCGGTCGAGGATACGCACGACGGCGTCCTCGCCGAACACGCTCGGCATGATCGACAGCCGGAAATCGACCTCGCGGCCCTGCACGCGCAGCTTGAAGCGGCCGTCCTGCGGCAGGCGGCGCTCGCCGATGTCGAGCTCGGCCATGACCTTCAGGCGCGAGACGAGCTGCTCGGCGACGGCCGCGCCCTCGACCTGGCGCACGACGGCCATCACGCCGTCGACGCGGAAGCGGATCGTGGCACCCCGCGCGGTGCACTCGATGTGCACGTCGGACGCGCCGTCCTGCAGCGCGTCGTAGAGCGTCGCGTTCAGGAGGCGCACGACCGGGCTCGCCTGCTCGGACAGGCGCAGGGCCGAGAGCTCCTCGGCGAGCTGCCCGGCGTCGGCCTCGACCGAGGCCTCCTCGACGTCCGACAGCGCCCGGAAGTCCGCCTCGCCCGCGCCGAGCCAATGCGTGACGGCCGCGGCGTCGCAGCGCAGCCAGCGCACCGGCGCGTTCAGCCGTGCCTCGACGCTTTGCTGCAGCATCGCGTCGAGCTCGCGCTCGGCGAGCAGGGTGCGGCGCCCGCCCGCGCCGACCGCGAGCACCGCGCGCCAGCGCTGCGCCTGGGCCTGCGGCCATTGCTCGAAGTCGAGGTGCCAGGGGCCTTGCTCGGCGGGCAGCCAGTCGCTGAGTGAAGTAGTCATTGCACTTGGTCGACTAACTGGAAGATGGGCATGGACATCAGCACGATGATTCCGCAGTCATGGAGCCCCTCGCCCCGCGGGTACGCGGGTCGATCCCCCGAGGGGATGCGCGCCGGCTCGGGAGCGGCCCAGCGCTCGGCGCGCCAGCATCGGCTTGTGCCTTCGTTACTCATTGCACCTGATCCACGAGTTGGAAGATCGGCATGTACATCAGCACGATGATTCCGCCGATCAGGACGCCCATGACGAGCATCAAGGCCGGGTTGATCGCGCGCGTCAGCAGCTCGGTCAGTCGCACGGCTTCTTCGTCGTGAAACGCCGCGGCGCGCTCGAGCATGCTTGCGACCTCGCCGCTGCGCTCGCCGACGCGGACCATGCGGCGCGCGACCGGGGTGCTCAGGTCCTGCGCATCGAGCGCTTCGGACAGGCGCTCGCCGCGCTCGATCGCCTCGGCCGCGGCGCCCACGTCGGCGCGCCAGGGCGCGGCGACGACGCCCTGCACGATGCGCAGCGCCGCGAGCGCCGGCACGCCGGCCGCGAGCAGCATCGCAAGGCTGCGGTACAGGCGCGCGAGCGCGAGCACGCGCAGCTTCGGCCCCAAGAGCGGCATGGTCCACAGGGCCGCCTGCAGGCGCAGCTTGAGCGCGGGCTGGCGCACGATCATGAAGACCAGCGCCGCGAAGGCCGCGACGCCGCCGAGCACCGCGGCCGGATGCTGGCCGGCCGTCTGGCCGAACGCGATCAGCACGCGCGAGCCCCAGGGCAGGTCGTTGCCGAGGCCGTCGAGGATGCCGGCGAAGCGCGGCAGCACGTAGAGCAGCAGGAACAGGATCACGGCCGAGCCGACGCCGAGCAGCATCAGCGGATACACGCAGGCCGCGACGAGGCGCGCGCGCAGCGCGTCGACCCAGGCAAGGTACTTGGCGTGCTGGGCCAGCGCGGTGCTCAGCTGCCCGGTGCGCTCGTTCGCGGCGACGATCGCGCAGACGAGCTCGTCGAAGGCCTGCGGCTGCTCGCGCAGCGCCGTGGAGAGCGGCTGGCCCTGCTCGACCGTCGCGACGACGGCGTCGAGCGCCGCTTGCACGCTCGCGCTGCCCTCCTTCTCGCGCAGCGTCGTCAGCGCCTCGAGCAGCGGGATGCCCGCGTCGAGCAGCACGGCGAGCTCCTGGCTGAACAGCTGGAGCGGGAAACGGCCCTCGCGGCGCAGCGCGGCGCGCCAGCCGCCTTCGCCGGCGGCCCCGTCGGCCGCGACCTCTTCCACGGCGAGTACATGCTGCGGCAGCACGCCCAGGGCCGCGGCGACCGACTGGCGGTCGGCGGCCTCGATGCGTTGCGTCCTCACCCCCTCGGGGCGGAAGACGCGGGCGTTGAAGGCGGGCATGGCGGGCGCGGTGGCAGAGGCGAGCGGCGGCGGCGGCAGCAAATCTGCGCGCTCACCAGTTCGTCACGTCGGCGTCCTCGCCCTCGCCGCCCGGACGGCCGTCGCGGCCGTAGGAAACGAGGTCGTAGTCGCCGTGTTCGCCCGGGGCCTTGTACACATAGTCGTGGTGCCAGGGGTCCTGTGGCACGGCCTTGCTCAGGTAGGGGCCGGCCCAGCGCGTCTCGTCGGCCGGCTTGGTCGTCAGGGCCGCGAGGCCCTGCTCGGTCGTCGGGTAATGGCCGCAGTCCAGGCGGTACTGGTCAAGCGCCTTCTCGAAGCCGACGATCTGCGCCTTCGCGGCCTTGACCTCGGACTTGCCGATCTGGCCGAAGAACTTCGGGCCCACGTAGCCCGCGAGCAGACCGATGATGACCATGACGACCAGCAGCTCCAGCAGGGTGAAGCCGCGAGATGAGGGGCGGGTGGTGGACATGGCGGGCTCGAAACGGGGTGGCAAACGAGAAGCGCGCTATTCCATCACCGGCTTGTGACAGAAGCGTTGGGATTGCGGACGTCCCCGAATATTTGCCAAAGGCAATGGAAAAGGCCCGTGACGCCAGGCGTCACGGGCCTTTATTGCTAGCGAGCCGGGGGCGTCGCGGTCAGAACGGGATGTCGTCGTCCATATCGTCGAACCCCGTGCTCGACTTCGGCGCGGGCCGCGGCGCGGCGGGTGCGCGCGGTGCCGGGGGGCGCGGCGCGCGGGCGTTGCCGGTCTCGCCGAAGTCGCCGCCGCCACCACCGGACGGGGCCGACGAGCGCGAGTAGCCGCCGCCACCGCCGCCGCCCATGTCGTCACCGCCGCCGCCGCCTTCGCGGCCGCCGAGCAGCTGCATGGTGTCGCAGACGATTTCGGTCGTGTAGTTGTCGCGGCCGTCCTTGTCCTGCCACTTGCGGGTCTTCAGGCGGCCCTCGATATAGACCGGGCGGCCCTTCTTCAGGTATTCGCCGGCGATCTCGGCCTGGCGGTCGTACAGCACGACGCGGTGCCATTCGGTTTCTTCCTGGCGCTCGCCGCTGTCGCGGTTCTTCCAGTTGCGCGTGGTCGCCAGGTTCAGGTTGCAGACGGCCGCGCCGCTCGGGGTGTAGCGGACTTCGGGGTCGCGCCCGAGGTTGCCGATGAGGATGACTTTGTTGACGCTGGCCATGACGCGCTCGTAACGTTTTTGCGGAAGCGTCAATTATGCCGCCCTGGTCAATCCGGGCTCCATCCCGCAAAGTCAGGCGGCGTCAGGAGGAACCATGACCTACCCGCTCCACCTCATCGGCCCGAACGACGTCAGCACGCCCGAGGGCGGGCTCTACCCATTCGACCTGTTCGCGCACCGCTACCTCGCGCAGGGCGATTCCTGGTTCTCGATCGGCGCGATCCCGCCGACCGCGACGACCAACCTGCTCCAGCCGCTACAGCTCGCCCAGGCGGCCGTCGCCGTGAACTGCGCGATCCCGGGCCGCGCGCTCGCCCACATGACCGACCGCCTCGGCAACCCGGGCTTCATCAAGCTGCTCGATCAATGGACCTGGGACGCGCTGCTGCTCTCGGGCGGCGGCAACGATCTGATCGACGCGGCCCAGGTCGGCCCCGACCAGCCGGCCGCGCTGCGCCTGCTCGCCACAGCGGCCGAGCGCCCGGCCGACCCCGCGCCCGACGACTGCATCAGCGCCCCCGGCTGGGCCACCTTCGCGGCCCACCTGGGCCAGGTTTTCGGCGAATTCATGGCGCTGCGCGCGACCGGCCCCAACCAGGCGACGCCGCTCGTGCTGCACGACTACGCGTTCCTGACGCCGCGCTTCGCGCCGGCCGGCCCGGGCTTCGGCCCCTGGCTCGCGCCCGCGCTGCAGGCCTTCGACGTGCCCGCGCCGCTGTGGAAACCCGTGGCCGACGCGCTGCTCGCGCGCCTCGGCGCGCTGCTGCACGCGCTCGTCGCCGCGCACCAGGACGGCACGCTGCAGCTCGTCGACAGCCAGACCGTGGCCCTGGTCCAGGCCGACCCGGCGAGCACCGGCGCCTCGGGCGACTTCGCGAACGAGATCCACCCGGCCGCGAGCGGCTACGCGAGGCTCGCCGCGGCCTGGGCGCCCGTGCTTGACGCCCTGCCCTGAGCCGGCCGCCGGCGCCGCGCCTCCGGAGCGGCCCGGCAAGCGGCCGCGCCATGCCCGGCCGCGGCGAGCGACGCTTCGCCGCCACGTTCCCGCATTTGATCGCAGCCGGGCTGCGGCGCCCGTCAGGCCTTCTTAAGATGCGCCGCATGGACCACCCGAACCCGCCGCCCCGGCACCGCCTGCCCCGCATCGGCCTCGCCTATGCGGGCGCCTGCATGCTGGCCTGGCTGCTCTACGTGCTCGCCGGCACCGAGGTCCAGCGCGGCCTGTGGGAGTGGCGCGAGGCGGTCTACCAGGCCAGCCTGTCGCTGTGGCCCGCGATGCTGCTCGGCGCGCTCGCCCTGCCCTGGGTGCGCCGGCTCCAGGGCCGCAGCGCCGGCGCGGCCGTCGCGCTGCACATGCTCGCGGCGCTCGCGTTCGGCGCGCTGTGGCAGGGGCTCGAGTTCGCGGCGTCCTGGGGACTGTTCGGCGTCGACCATGCGCGCGCGATGCTCGGCCAGACACTGCTGTGGCGCGCGATCTGGGGCGTCGTCGTCTACGCGGCGCTCGCCGCGGCGTTCAGCGCCGTGCTCCAGGCCCAGGCCGCGCGCGCGGCCCTGCTCAGCGCCGCCCAGGCCGAGGCCGCGCTCGCGCGCGCCGAGCTCGCCGCGATCAGCGGCAAGCTGAACCCGCATTTCCTGTTCAACACGCTGAACACGCTGATCGCGCTGACGCGCCGCGACCCGCAGGCGGCCGAGCAGGGCCTGCTGCGCTTCGCCGGCATGCTGCGTTACGTGCTCGGCACCAGGCGCGAGACGACCGAGCGCGTCGCGCTCGCCGACGAGATCGAGTTCGTGCGCGACTACCTCGCGCTCGAGGGCCTGCGCCTGGGCGCGCGCCTGCACGTCGAGTGGCAGCTCGACCCGGCCACGCTGGCCGACGAGATCCCGCCGCTGACGCTGCAGCCGCTCGTCGAGAACAGCGTCGTGCACGGCGTCGCACCGCGCCTCGCGGGCGCGCGCATCCGCATCGAGGCGCGCCGCAACGCGCTGAACCAGGGCCTCGACCTCACGATCGCCGACGACGGCCCGGGCTGCGATCCGGCCGAGATCACGCGCGAGCGCGCCCCCGGCGCGCCCGGCGGCATCGGCCTCGCCGCGCTGCGCCGCCGCTTCGAGCTCGACTTCGACGGCCGCGCGCGCCTGCGCGTGCGCACCGCCCGCGGCCAGGGCTTCCAGGTCGACCTTTGGATACCGCAGACATGAGCAAGATACGAACCCTGATCGCCGAAGACGAGGCGATCGCCGCCGCGAGCCTCGCCGACTGGGTGCGCGAGCACCCGCGCCTCGAGCTCGTCGGCGTGTGCGCCGACGGCGCGAGCGCGCTCGCCGCGGCCCGCGCCCGGCAGGCCGAGCTGCTGCTGTCCGACATCAACATGCCGGGCATGACGGGCCTGCAGCTCGCGCGCGCGCTGAGCGCCGACGAGGCGCGCCCCGCGCTGATCTTCACGACCGCCTACGACGAGCACGCGCTTGCGGCCTTCGAGCTGCACGCGCTCGACTACCTGCTCAAGCCCTTCTCGCACGAACGCTTCCTCGAAGCCGTCGAGCATGCGCTCGCGAACCGGCCCGCGCCGAGCGAGGTCGCCGACGCGCTCGCCGCCGACGCGGGGCCGCTCGAGCGCGTGCTCGTGCGCGACCAGGGCAAGATCTTTCCGCTCCAGGTCGACGCGATCGAGTACCTGCACGCCGACAGCAAGTACACGGCGATCGTGAGCCGCGGCCGCAGCTACCTCGTGCGCCTGCCGATCGCGACCTTCGAGCAGCGCCTCGACGCCGCGCGCTTCCTGCGCCTGCAGCGCGGCGTGATCGTGAACCTCGACTGCGTCGAGTCGATGACGCCCGACGAGAGCTCGCAGCTCGTCGTGCTGATGCGCGACGGCACGCGCTTCACGGCGAGCCGCGAGGTGTCCAAGAAACTCCGGGAGCAGTCGATATGAGAACCGCCGCCTTCACCACCACCGCCATTTGCGCCGCCCTGCTGCTCCTCGGCGCCGCGCCGGCCCGCGCCGACGACGCGCGCACCTACGCGCCGGGGCCGTTCGACCGCATCGAGATCGACGGCCACGCGCGCGTCACGCTGACGCAGGGCGCGACCGACCAGGTCGTCGTGCACGGCGACGACGCGACGCAGCGCCGCGTCGAGGTCAGCCTCGACGGCACGCGGCTGAGCGTTCACACGAGCGAGAACTGGAAGTTCTGGCGCAACGACGCGCTGCACGTCGACGTGCAGATGCGCGAGCCGCGCGCGATCTCGCTGTCGGGCGCGAGCGACCTGATCGCCCAGGGCCCGCTGCACGCGCAGAGCCTGACGATCGACATCTCGGGCACGGCCAACGTGCGCATGGACGCGATCGACGCCGACGCGCTGCGCTTCGACGTCTCGGGCGCCGGCGACGGCCGCCTCGCGGGCCGCGCGGGCGCGCTCGCGATCTCGCTGTCGGGCACCGGCAAGATCAAGGCCGAGGATCTCAGGACCAGCTCGGCCAAGGTCTCGATCAGCGGCGCCGGCGGCGCGCGCCTGTGGGTCACCGACGCGCTCGACGTCGACATCTCGGGCATCGGCAGCGTCGACTACTGGGGTCACCCGGCCAGGCTGCGCCGCGACACCTCGGGGCTCGGCTCGATCAAGGCGCTCGGCGACAAGCACTGAGCACCCGGATCGGGGCCGCCCCGATCAGCCCGGCTGCTTGGTCGTGCGCAGATAGGGCTTGATCGTCTTGAAGCCCGGGAACTTCTCGGCGGCTTCCTCGTTGGACACGGCCGGGGTGATGATCACGTCGTCGCCCTGCTGCCAGTTCACCGGCGTCGCGACCTTGTGCTTGGCGGTCAGCTGCATCGAGTCGAGCACGCGCAGGATCTCGTCGAAGTTGCGGCCCGTCGTCATCGGGTAGGTCAGCATCAGCTTGATCTTCTTGTCGGGGCCGACGATGAAGACCGAGCGCACGGTCGCGTTGGTCGCCGCGGTGCGGCCTTCCGAACCGCCCGACTCGTCGGCCGGCAGCATGTTGTAGAGCTTCGCGACGGCGAGGTCGGTGTCCCCGATCATCGGGTACTTGACCTTCGCACCCTGCGTTTCCTCGATGTCGGCGGCCCAGCGCTCGTGGTTGTCCACGGGGTCGATGGACAGGCCGATCAGCTTCGCGCCGCGCTTCGTGAACTCGGGCTCGATGCGGGCCATGTAGCCGAGCTCGGTCGTGCACACCGGCGTGAAGTCCTTCGGGTGCGAGAACAGGATCGCCCAGCTGTCGCCGATCCACTCGTGGAAGTCGATCACGCCATGGGTGGTCTGGGCCTTGAAGTTCGGGGCGGTGTCGTTGATGCGAAGGGACATGGTCATCCTCCTGGGTTGATGGACCCGCGCAGTATCGACCGCGCGGCCGCTGGAAACGCGCGCAGTATCCCCAGCCGCAGCATCGATATTCGCGTATCGATAGGCGGTTTCGGCCGGCGGCGTCGGCGAACTTGACACCTGCGCTGCGCCGCCGCGTTCCGGGCGCTATCCGCCCGTCGGCAGGTCCTTGTTTTTATGGCCAAAGCCTGTTCGTGGCATATGACTTGCTCGCAGAGAAAGCGACGCAAGCTGTTGTGCGTACTTGCAAAACCCAGCCTTCGTGGAGGTGTCGCATGTTCAACGGACTTCGGCTCGCAGGCCTGATCGGTGCCGGCCTGTCCCTTCTTGCCGTCGCAGGCCCGGCCCGGGCCGACACCACGGCCTACTGGACCGTCTGGACCGCGGCCAACCCGGGCCAGGGCACGGCGACGGGCGTGATCACGCTGCCCGACAGCTCGACCGTCACGGTGACCTTCGCCGCGATCAACAGCGACGGCTCGCCGGGCAACTTCCTCGGCGCCTATACCGCCAGCAATCCCGAGTGGACGGGCTGGAGCGACTTCCAGAGCGACTACCTGAGCGCGCAGGTCAACACGATCCCGGGCGACACGATGCTGCAGCTCGTCGGCGGCCAGAACGAGACCTACGAGGTCACGCTGAGCGCGCCCATCGTCGGCCCGCTGATGGACATCGTGAGCCTGGGCGCCGCGGGCACCAATACCCAGTACGACTTCAACGCGCCGTTCACGATCCTGAGCCAGGGCCAGGACTACTGGGGCGGCTGCGCGACCTGCCTGACCCAGTCCGGCAACGACCTGATCGGCAACGAAGGCAGCGGCACGATCCAGTTCAACGGCACCTACTCGAGCTTCGACTGGACCGTGCCGGTCGGCGAGAACTGGCACGGCTTCACCTTCGGCATCGAGACGACCCAGGCGCTGCTGCAGCAGCAGAACAGCGTGCCCGAGCCCGGCGGCGCGCTGCTCGTCGGCATCGCGCTCGGCGGACTGGCCGCGGCGCGGCGGCGGCGCTGAGCATGCGGCTACGGCGCGCAGCGGCTTCCGTGCCGGCGCTCGCTAACATGGCCGGGTGAATCTCCGCCCCGCCAGCCGCGCCCTGCGCGTCCAGTTCTTCGTCTCCGGCCTGCTGTTCGCGACCTGGGGCGTCCATGTACCGACGGTCGCGCGGCATTACGGCCTCGACGAGCGCGGCCTCGCGCTCGCGATGCTCGCGGCCGGCGTCGGCTCGCTCGCCGCTTTAAGCCAGGCCGGCCGCGTCGTCGCGCGCTGGGGCCCGGCCGGCGTCGCGCGCGCGACCGGGCTGATCTGCTGCGTCGCGATCGCGAGCCTCGTCGCGAGCACGCACCTCGCCGCACTGCTTGCGCTGATGCTCGCGTTCGGCGTCTGCGCGAGCCTGTTCGACGTCTCGATCAACGCCGAGGCGAGCGAGGTCGAGCGCCGCGGCGGCGGCCACGTGATGAGCGGCTTCCACGCGATGTTCAGCCTCGGCGGCATGTGCGGCGCGGGCCTCGGCAGCGCCGCCCAGGCGCTCGGCGTCGATGCCCAGCAGCACCTGCTGCTTGCCGCGGCGCTCGGCGCGCCGGCCGTGCTCGCCGCCTGCGCGTTCATGCTGCCGATGAAGCCGCCCGAGCCCGGCGCGCGCGAGCCGCTGAGCCTGCCGCACGGCGCGCTCGCGCTGATCGGCCTGCTCGCGGCGCTGGGCCTGCTCAGCGAAGGCGCGATGTACGACTGGAGCGTGCTCTACATGAAGCAGGAGCGTGCGAGCGACGCCGCGACGGCAGCGCTCGCCTACGCGGCGTTCAGCGCCGCGATGGCGCTCGGCCGCTTCGGCGGCGACCGGGTCCGCGCGCGCTGGGCGCCCGTGACGCTGCTGCGCGCGAGCGGCGCGCTCGCCGCGGCCGGCATGGCCGCGGCGCTGCTGCTGCCCTGGGCGCCGGCCGTGCTCGTCGCGTTCGGCGCCGTCGGGCTCAGCCTCGCCAACGTCGTGCCCGTGCTGTTCAGCGCCGCGTCGCGCCAGCCCGGCGTCGCGCCCGCGCACGGCATCGCGGCCGTGACCTCGGTCGGCTACCTCGGCATGATGGCCGGGCCGCCGCTGATCGGCGTCGTCGCGCACGCGACCTCGCTCGGCACCGGCCTCGTCGCCGTCGCGGTGTTCGCGGCGGCGATGGCGCTCGCGGCGCAGCGCGCGCTCGCGCCGCGGGGCCGCGCGACGGAACCTGCCGCCGGCGCCGCCGACGCCCCATAGCAGGCCCGCCCTGATCCCGCGCAGGGCGCTTCCCGACTTGTGCCCGACAATCGCGGGTTCCATGAGCAGCAGCACCGACCCCCTCGCCATCCTCCAGGAAGTCTTCGGCTACGCGGCGTTCCGCGGCCAGCAGGCCGACATCGTCGACCGCGTCGTCGCCGGCGGCGACGCGCTCGTGCTGATGCCCACGGGCGGCGGCAAGAGCCTGTGCTACCAGGTCCCGGCGATCGCGCGGCACCGCGCCGGGCGCGGCGTCGCGCTCGTCGTGAGCCCGCTGATCGCGCTGATGCAGGACCAGGTCGGCGCGCTCGAGGAACTCGGCGTCCATGCGGCCTTCCTGAACTCGACGCTCGAAGGGCACGCGGCCGCCCAGGTCGAGCGCGAGCTGCTCGCGGGCCGGCTCGTGCTGCTCTACGCGGCGCCCGAGCGCGTGACGAACCCGCGCTTCCTCGCCATGCTCGACTCGCTGTACGAGCGCGGCCTGCTGTCGCTGTTCGCGATCGACGAGGCCCATTGCGTGAGCCAATGGGGCCACGACTTCCGCAGCGAGTACCTCGAGCTGTCGCTGCTGCACGAGCGCTTCGCCGACGTGCCGCGCGTCGCGCTGACGGCGACGGCCGACGCGATCACGCGCGCCGACATCATCGAGCGCCTGCAGCTGCAGGACGCCGAGGTCTTCGTCAGCAGCTTCGACCGCCCGAACATCCGCTACACGATCGTCGAGAAGGTCGACGCGCGCGCCCAGCTGCTGCGCTTCATCGAGGACGAGCACCCGGGCGACGCCGGCGTCGTCTACTGCCAGAGCCGCCGCAAGGTCGAGGAGACGGCCGAGTGGCTGCAGGCCGCCGGCGTCAAGGCCCTGCCCTACCACGCCGGCCTCGAGGCCGCCGTGCGCAAGCGCCACCAGGACCGCTTCCTGCGCGAGGACGGCCTCGTGATGTGCGCGACGATCGCGTTCGGCATGGGCATCGACAAGCCCGACGTGCGCTTCGTCGCCCACCTCGACCTGCCCAAGAACATCGAGGGCTATTACCAGGAGACCGGCCGCGCGGGCCGCGACGGCGCGGCCGCGAACGCGTGGATGACCTACGGCCTCGCCGACGTCGTCAACCAGCGCCGCATGATCGACGAGAGCCCGGCCGAGGAGACCTTCAAGCAGGTCCAGCGCGGCAAGCTCGACGCGCTGCTCGCGCTCGCCGAGGCGACCGACTGCCGGCGCGCGCGCCTGCTCGGCTACTTCGGCGAACAGTATCGAGAACCCTCGCCGGAGCTCGACCCCAACGACACCGCGACCGCCGCCGGGCCGCCCCACGGCGGCGGCAGCCCCCTCGGGGGGCAGGAGCGAAGCGACGTGGGGGTCTCATGCGGCAACTGCGACAACTGCCTGCAGCCGCCCGCGACCTGGGACGCAACCGAGGCCGCGCGCAAGCTGCTGTCGTGCATCTACCGCTTCCACCAGAACGGTGGCCAGCGCTTCGGCGCGGGCCACCTGATCGACGTGCTGCGCGGCAAGGCCACGCCCAAGGTCGCGCAATACGGCCACGAGCACCTGTCGACCTGGGCGATCGGCGCAGACCTGTCCGAGCAGCAGTGGCGCGGCGTGCTGCGCCAGCTCGTCGCGCTCGGCCATGTATTCACCGAGGGCGAGTTCCACACGCTCGCGCTCGCCGACTCGGCGCGCGAGGTGCTGCGCGGCGGCGTCCAGCTGCATCTGCGCGAGGCGCTCAAGGCGACGCGCGGTCGCAAGGGTTCGCGCGCCGTGCCCAAGACCAGCGAGGGCCTCGAGCTCGACGCCGCGGCGACGGCGCGCTTCGACGCGCTCAAGGCCTGGCGCGCCGAGGTCGCGCGCGAGCATGGCCTGCCGGCCTACGTGATCTTCCAGAACGTCACGCTCGCCGAGATGGCGCGCCAGCAGCCCGACTCGCTCGACGCGCTCGCCGGCATCAGCGGCGTCGGCGCGAAGAAGCTCGAGGCCTACGGCCGCGAGATCCTGCGCGTGCTCGAGCAGTGCTGACGCGCCCGCCGCGGCGCGGCGGCCTCAGTGCACGCCGTGCATGCGCCGGACGATCCAGCGGTTCAGCGCGTAGAGCACCAGGCCCGCGCCGATCGGCACGAGCGTGAAGATCAGGAAGAAGCCGGCGAGCGAATAGGCCTTGGCGATGGCGTCGATATAGCTGCCGGTCAGGCCGGCGAGCTTGTTGCCGAGCGAAGTGAAGAAGTACCACAGGCCGAACATCAGGCCGAGCAGCCGCGTCGGCACGAGCTTGCTCACGTATGACAGGCCGACCGGCGACAGGCACAGCTCGCCCATCGTGTGGAACAGGTAGGCGAGCACCAGGAAGACCATGCTGACCTGGGCCGTGCGCGCGCCCGGCGCGATGCCCGACGCGCCGTAGGCGAGCGCCGCGAAGCCGAGGCCGACGAGCACGAGGCCGGTGCCGAACTTGACCGGCGCGCTCGGGTTCCACCAGCGCTCCCACAGGCGCGAGAACAGCGGCGCGAGCACGACGATGAAGAACGCGTTGAGCACGCCGAACCAGGTCGCCGGCACCTGGGTCTGGTCGGCGCCGAACTCGCGCGCGAGCATCCACAGCACGAGACCCCAGACGAGCGCGAGCGCGGCGGTCAGCAGCAGGTTGGCGACGCGCTGGTGGGCCGGCTGGATGCGCCACATCTTCACGAGCAGGCCTGTGAGGATCGCCAGCGGGATCAGCGTCATCAGGCTGTTGACGACGTTGAAGATCACGCCGCTCGGGCCCGACAGCACGCGGTCGGTGTAGTCGGCCGCGAAGATCGTCATCGAGCCGCCGGCCTGCTCGAACGCGAACCAGAAGAAGATCGTGAAGAAGGACAGCAGGCCGACGACGAGCAGGCGGTCGCGCACGACATGGGCCTCGGCCAGGTCGGCCGTACGGCCGGTGTCGCGCGGCGCGGCGCCGGCCGCCGGCTCGAGGCCGATGCCGCCGAGGATGCTCTGGCCGAAGTAGAACTGCAGCGCGCCGAGCAGCATGAACAGGCCGGCGAGGCCGAAGCCGTAGTTCCAGCCGAGCTTCTCGCCGAGGTAGCCGCACAGCAGCGTGCCGAAGAACGAGCCCGAGTTCACGCCCATGTAGAACAGCGTGTAGCCGCCGTCGCGGCCGGCCTCGTTGTCGGACGTGTAGAGCTGGCCGACGACGGCCGAGATGTTCGGCTTGAACAGGCCGGTGCCGAGCGTGATCAGCGCGAGGCCCGCGTAGAAGCTCGGCACGGTGCCGAGGAACAGCGAGAAATGGCCGGCCGCGATCGCGAGGCCGCCGATCATGATCGAGCGGCGCGTGCCGAGCAGGCGGTCGGCGACGGCGCCGCCGACGATCGGCGTCAGGTACACGGCGAAGGTGTACCAGCCGTACAGGTCCGCGGCGTCGGCGCGGCTCCAGCCCCAGCCGCCCCGTCCCGCCGTCGCGATCAGGAACAGCGTGAGCAGGCTGCGCATGCCGTAGTAGGAGAAACGCTCCCACATCTCGGTGAAGAACAGCATGAACAGGCTGTCCGGGTGGCCGAGGATGGTGCGGGCCGGCGCGGCGGCGGTCGGGGAATGGCTCAAGCGGGTGACCTCATGAATCGATGGCGCCCCAGCCGCGCTCGTGGCGCGGTGGGGCGAACTTCGGATTGTCGCGGCGACGCGGGCCTCGCCCGGGCAGGCGTTTCCCGCAGAGCCTGCGGGTTTCCACCGGAATCGGGGGGATGGCGCGATGCGCGGCGACGAATTGCGGACCGAAGGTGCAAATTCAGCGCTCCGGCGCCGCCGGGCTGCGTTAGAGTGCCGCCGGTCAATGGCCGCGGCGATAGCGCGACCAGCCGTCGGATCAAAAAACAAAATCTTCAGGGAAGAACAGGGCCCGCATGCGCGTTTGCTCGCTCGCTTCGGTTCGCTCGCTGATCGTGCTCGGCGAGCCGCTGGCCTTCAGCGTGCGTGACGCCTCCCACATGCTGCTGCTGGCCCAGGGCCAGGTCATCGCGGACGAACCCCAGCTGATGGCGCTGCTGCGCCGCGGCGCCGTCGTCGAGGCCGACGCGGTCGCGCAGCTGCGCAACCCGGCGCGCCGCAGCCTGAGCCCCGAGGAGCGCCTGGCCCAGCTGCCGGCCGCCTGGGACCGCATGAACGGCGACGTGCGCCAGGCCCTCGCCGCGCCGGCCGACGCGCCCGCCGCCGCGGTGAGCCGCGCGACGACGCTGCTGCTCGGCCTGATCGACGCGGCGCCCGACGTGGCGCTCTCGCAGATCGTGCGCCAGCGCGACGTCGAGGAAGGCCATTACGGCGTCCAGCATTCGATCCACGCGGCCACGGCCTGCCGCGCCGCGGCGCGCTACCTCGGCTGGGACTCGGCCGCGCAGCGCCGCGCGTTCCAGGCCGCGCTGACGATGAACCTCGGCATGCTCGACCTGCAGGCGCGGCTCGCCCACCAGTCGGCGCCGCTGACCTTCGAGCAGCGCGAGCAGATCCGCTCGCACCCGCAGCGCAGCGTCGAGATGCTCGAGGCCGCCGGCGTGAGCGACGCCGACTGGCTCGACGCCGTGCTCAAGCACCACGAGCACCCGGACGGCTCGGGCTACCCGAGCGGCCTGCGCGAGATCGGCGAGATGGCGCAGCTGCTGCGCTTCGCCGACGTCTACACCGCGCGGCTCGCGGCGCGCGCGAGCCGGCCCGCGATGAGCGCCCACCAGGTCGGCGCCGAGCTGCACCAGATGGCCGACTCGAGCCCGCTCGCGGCCGCGCTGATCAAGGCCTTCGGCGTGTTCCCGCCGGGCAGCTTCGTGCGCCTCGCGTCGGGCGAGATCGGCATGGTCGTGCGCAACGGCGAGAAGGCCTACCGGCCCGTCGTCGTCGCGCTGACCAACGCGGCCGGCGAGCCGCGCCTGACGCCGCTGATGCGCGACAGCGCCGACGCGTCGCACGCGGTCGTCGGCCTGCTGCCGCCCAAGGCGCTGCCGATGCGGCTCGGCGAGGAGCGCATCGCGAGCCTGATCGGCGGGGTCGTTGCCTAGATCGCGCGCCCGTCAGAGAAATGGGTTCTCGACGCGCACGCCGCCCAGGACGGCGCCGTGCCGCATGTCTTCGCTCAAAACCCGCACGCAACCACTGACGGCGGCGGCTTGAACGATCAGCGCGTCGTAGAAGGACAGATTCCTGAGAACGTGAAGGTCCAGCGCGGCTTCGATGCGGTCCGCCGACGTCGTCACCATCTCGAAGCGCCGATAGAAACCGATGCGCTGCCGGATCAGCTCCGGGGGCAGGCGCAACTTGCGCAGCGCGACGTTCGCGTATTCCTGCAGCACTTGCGTCGACAGCACCGCGTTTCCAGCCGCGCGCAGCGAGGTGATCAACGCGATGGCCTGCTGCTGCTTGCGCGGCTCGTCAGCGGCATCGGCGTAGACGAGGACGTTCGTGTCGAGCAGGCTACGCACGACGATTGGCTTCCTCGCGGTCGAAGCGCCAGCCGTCGAGGCGACCAGGCGTGGCGCGCGCCGATTGCTCGAAAGCCTGCAGCTCGCCAGCCAGTTGCTGACTGCCCGCCAGATGCTCCAGATAGTCGCGGACCGCCTGGTTCAGGCTCTTGCCCATCGTGGCCGCGGCTGCACGAGCCTGTTCGGCAACATGCTCGTCTACAGACAAAGTGATGTTCAAGATATCGACCTCCGTGCGCACATATTATGTGCATACGCTGAAAAGAATACCGGCGAAGGGACGGCGGGATCAGATCGACATGTCGTAGTCGATCGTGAGCGGCGCGTGGTCGCTGAATTTCTGGTCACGGTAGATCGATTCGGCCTTCGCGAGCGCCGCGAGCTTGGGCGTCGCGAAGTGGTAGTCGAGCCGCCAGCCCACGTTCTTCGCGTAGGCCTGGCCGCGGTTGCTCCACCACGTGTACTGCTCGGCCGCCGGATTCAGCGTGCGGAACACGTCGACCAGCCCCCCCTCCCCGAACAACTTGTCCAGCCACGCGCGCTCCTCGGGCAGAAAGCCCGAGTTTTTCACGTTGCCCTTCCAGTTCTTCAGGTCGATCTCCTTGTGGGCGATATTCACGTCGCCGACCAGGATGAACTCGCGCTCGGCCTTGAGCGCCATCAGGTGCGGGTAGATCGCGGCGAGGAAGCGGAACTTGGCCTGCTGGCGTTCCTCGCCGCTCGAGCCGCTCGGGAAGTAGCAGCTGACGATCGAGAGCTTGCGGCCCGGCTTGTCGAAGCGCTTCTCGATCCAGCGGCCCTCGGCGTCGAACTCGGGCACGCCGATGCCGGCGATCACGTCGCTGGGCTCGGTGTGCGTGTACAGGCCGACGCCCGAGTAGCCCTTTTTCTCGGCGTAGTGGAAATGTCCGGCGAGCGCGCCGCTGCGGTCGAACTTGCCGGCGACGTCCTCGTGCTGGGCCTTGACCTCCTGGACGCCGACCGCGTCGGCCTGCTGGCCGGCGAGCCAGTCGAAGAAGCCCTTGGTCGAGGCGGAGCGGATGCCGTTGAGGTTGGCGGTGATCAGGCGCATGGCGGCATGACGGGTGGGCTGCGGGGTCGCGCAGTATCGCCGCTGCATCGGCTGCAAGCTGGCAGTAGGGTGCGGCGCCGCGGTGACGGCTTTTGACAACAAAAGCCCCGGCTTTGTCGGCCTGCATGTGTCAGATTTGTTGCGCCGCAACGAAAATCCGTGGCTCCACTCCACCAACGAGTTACTCATGACCACTGTCAAGACCCTGACCCTGGCCGTGTCCCTGGCCCTGGCGGCCTGGCCCGCATTCGCCCAAGACGCGGCTGCGCCCGCCGACGCCGCCAGCGCCCCGGCCAAGGCCGACAAGACCCAGCTCGAAACCGTGGTCGTCACGGCCCAGCGTCGCGCCGAGAACATCAAGGACGTGCCGACGGCCGTCTCGACCGTCAGCGGCGACGCGCTCGACGCGCTGAACGCGAGCGGCGAAGACGTGCGCATGCTGTCGGGCCGCCTGCCGAGCCTGAACATCGAGTCCTCGTTCGGCCGCGCATTCCCGCGCTTCTACATCCGCGGCTACGGCAACACCGACTTCCACCTGAACGCGTCCCAGCCGGTCTCGCTGGTGCTCGACGACGTCGTGCAGGAGAACCCGATCCTCAAGGGCTTCCCGATCTTCGACACCAAGGCCGTCGAGGTGATCGCCGGCCCGCAGGGCACGCTGTTCGGCCGCAACACGCCGGCCGGCGTCGTCAAGTTCGACTCGGTCGCGCCCTCGCACGCCGACGACGGCTACGTGAGCATCGGCGTCGGCAACTACAGCACGATCAACGCCGAGGCCGCGGCCAACGTGCCGATGACCGGCGACTGGGCCGTGCGCGTCTCGGCGCAGGAGCAGCACCGCGGCAACTGGGTCAGGAACACCTACCAGCCGACCTCGCCCGACCCCAGCTACACGGCCAAGACCGAGGGCTACGACGACGCGGCGATCCGCGTCCAGGCGCTCTACAAGACGACCGACTTCAGCGCGCTGTTCAACGTCCACGGCCGCGACCTCGACGGTAGCCCGCGCCTCTTCCGCGCCGGCATCATCCAGCCCGGCACGAACAACCTGATCGCCGGCTTCAAGCCCGACCAGATGTCGATCGACGGCCGCAACACCCAGACCGTGCACTCGGCCGGCGCGAGCGCGCGCCTGAAGTGGTCGGGCAACAGCGACTTCGACATCTACTCGATCACGGCGATCGAGACGGTGCAACCGTTCAGCCGCGGCGACGTCGACGGCGGCGCGCCCCCGTACAGCTTCCCGACCGGTGCGCTCAACGTCGCGCTGTTCCCGGACGAGACCTCCGACGCGCTGCACGGCCACCGCCAGCTGACCCAGGAAGTGCGCCTCGAGTCCAAGGACCCGGGCCCGTTCAAGTGGCAGGGCGGCGTGTTCCTGTTCGACGAGCGCTACACCTGGGAAAACATCGACTACTCGGGCGCGCCGCCCTACGGCACCGGCAACCCGCTGTACGCCGAGACGCACCAGAGCAACCGCGCCTACGCGCTGTTCGGCGCCGTGACCTACCAGGTCACGAGCGACCTCAAGCTTGGCGGCGGCCTGCGCTACACCGACGACAAGAAGACCCTCTACTCGTGGGCACCGGCGACGAACGGCCAGGCGCTCGACGCGGCGAACGGCCTCGGCGCGAACACCAAGGACTCGAAGTGGACCTGGGACACCTCGGCCGTCTACTCGCTCGACAAGAACACCAATATCTACGCCAAGATCGGCTCGGGCTTCCGCGCGTCGACGGTGCTGCCGGCCGGCGAGTTCGGCCCGCTGACGACGGCCGGCCCGGAATCGCTGACCTCCTATGAGCTCGGCGTCAAGAGCGACTTCTGGCAGCGCCGCGCGCGCCTGTCGGCCGACGTCTACAGCTACGACGTCAAGAACCTGCAGCTGACCGAGGTCGGCGGCACCGGCAACAGCAACGCGGTCAAGAGCGCGAAGAAGGTCAAGGGCAACGGCCTCGAGGTCAACCTCGACCTGCTGCCGCTCGACAACCTGATGCTCCACCTGTCGGGCTCGATCAACAACACCAAGATCCAGGACCCGAACCTGACGGTCGCGAGCTGCGGCGGCGGCTGCACGGTGACCAACCCCTTCGTCGGCGCGCCGAGCTCGGGTGGCGAGGTCTACGTGAACGGCAACCCGCTGCCGAACGCGCCCAAGTACGTCGGCAACTTCAACCTGCGCTACGGCTTCCCGCAGGAGGACGGCAGCGAGTACTACGTCTACACCGACTGGACCTACCGCAGCCACGTCAACTTCTTCATCTACGAGTCCGTCGAGTTCACCGGCAAGCCGCTGACCGAAGGCGGCCTGCGCGGCGGCTACATCTGGCACGACGGCAAGTACGAGCTGGCGGCCTATGTGCGCAACATCCAGAACAAGGTCGTCGTGACCGGCGCGATCGACTTCAACAACCTGACGGGCTTCATCAACGACCCGCGCACCTACGGCGTGCAGTTCAAGGCCTCGTTCTGAGTCCCGGCGAGGGGCGACGCGCCCCTCGCACGCCCCACAGGCCCGCCCGAGCCCCGGCTCGCGCGGGCCGTTTTTTTGGCCGGCGAGCGTCAACGCCTCGCAACAAGCCCCGTTGTCTGTCAAGCCCCCGTCAATCCTAGAATGCCTGCCATGAGCAATTCCTCACACAACGCCCAGGACTTCGTGGCCTTCGCCGTCGAAGCGGGCGTGTTGCGCTTCGGCGAGTTCAAGACCAAGGCCGGGCGCCTGAGCCCGTATTTCTTCAACGCCGGCCTGTTCGACGACGGCGCCAAGCTCGGCCGCCTCGCGGCGTTCTACGCCGAGGCGCTGATCGCGTCGGGGCTCGAGTTCGACCTGATCTTCGGCCCCGCGTACAAGGGCATCTCGCTCGCCGCGGCGGTCGCGATCGAGCTCGCGCGGCGCGGCCGCAATGTGCCCTTCGCGTACAACCGCAAGGAGGCCAAGGACCATGGCGAGGGCGGCACGCTCGTCGGCGCGCCGGTCCAGGGCCGCGTGCTGATCATCGACGACGTGATCTCGGCCGGCACCTCGGTGCGCGAGTCGATCGCGATGATCGAGGCCGCCGGCGCCCGGCCCTGCGGCGTCGTGATCGCGCTCGACCGCCAGGAGAAGGCCGCCGAGAACGGCGTCGACATGCCCTGGTCGGCCGTGCAGTACGTGGGCCAGCAGCTCAAGCTGCCGGTCGTCGCGATTGCCGGCCTCGCCGACCTGCTCGCCTATCTGCGCGCGGCCAGCAGCCCCGCGATCGCCGCGCATTCGCAGGCCGTGCAGGCCTACCGCGACCGCTACGGCGTCTAACCCAGCCCTGCCCCGATGCCCGTCCGCCCCGCCCCCCGCCGTCTGCTCGCCCTGGCCCGCCTGGTCGGCCTGCTCGCGCTCGCGCAGGGCGCGGCGGCGCAGGTGATCTACACCTGCACGACGCCGGACGGCCGCAAGCTGACCTCGGACCGGCCGATCGCCGACTGCACGAGCCGCGAGCAGCGCGTGCTCAACGCCGACGGCTCGCAGCGCGGCGTGCTGCCGGCCTACCTGTCGCCCGAGGAGCGCGCGAACAAGGAGGCCGAGGACCGCCGCCTCGCCGCCGAACATGTGCGCCAGCAGGAGGCCGTGCGGCGCGACCGCAACCTGATGCAACGCTTCCCGAACGAGGCCGCGCATCAGGCCGCGCGCGCGAACGCGCTCGACGACGCGAACAAGGCCATGCATCTCTCGGAGCTGCGCATCAAGGACCTCGCGCTGGAGCGCCGGCCGCTCGACGACGAGGCCGAGTTCTACAAGGGCAAGGCGCTGCCTGGCAAGCTCAAACAGGCGCTCGACGCGAACGACGCGTCGGTCGAGGCGCAGAAGCAGCTGATCGAGAACCAGAAGGCCGAGATCGTGCGCATCAACAAGCGCTACGACGCGGAGCTCGCGCGCCTGAAGAAGCTCTGGGCCGGCGCCGCGCCGGGCAGCCTGCCGCCGAGCGACGCCGAGCAGCAGCCCTGAGAGGCGCGGCGCACGGGCCGCATGGCGCCTTGCACGAGGCCGTCGCGGGCCGCGGCGCGGTGCGCACACGGGCGCGCGAGCGCATAGAGTTGCGTCAGAGCCGGTCCAGATCAGGGGGAGATTGGCGTCCATCCATCCGTTTCGAGGAGCCCTCCCTTGCTCAACAATCTGAAAATCGGCGTGCGCCTGGGCGCCGCGTTCGCGGTCGTGCTGGCCCTGACCCTGCTGCTCGGCGGCTTCAGCCTGCGCAGCCTCGGCGTCGTCAACGCGGCGACCGACGACCTCGCGACCAACTGGCTGCCGGGCACCCGTTTTCTCGGCGCGTTCGCGACCGCCTTGAACGCCGAGCGGCGCGCCGAAGCGGTGATTGCGGTCAGCGACGACGCCGCCACGCTCGAGGCCCAGACCAGTTCGCGCCAGACCCAGCAGCGCCGCGCCGACGCAGCCTGGGAGTCCTACGCCAAGACCATCAGCTCGCCCGACGAGCGCGTGCTGGCGGACGCGATCGTCGCGGCGCTCAAGGCCTACCGCGAGCAGGCCGAGCGCTGCGTCGCGACGGCACGCGGCGGCGACCACCCGGGGGCCTACAAGATCTACAACGTCGAAGGCCGTGCGGCGTTCACCGCGCTCAGCGACGCCACGCAAAAGGACATCGACTTCCAGACCGAGGGCGCGGACAAGGCCTACGCCGCTTCGCAGGCCGAGTTCACCGGCACGCGCCGGATCGTCGTCGCGCTGCTGGTCGTCTCGACCGGCCTGGGCGCCGCACTGGCATTCGTGATCACGCGCTCGATCACCACGCCGATCCAGCAGGCCGTGTGGCTCGCGCGCACCGTCGCGGACGGCGACCTGAGCGTGCAGGTCCGCAGCGACCGCAAGGACGAGACCGGCGCGCTGCTCGGCGCGCTCGGCGAGATGAACGAGCGCCTCGCCGGCATCGTCGGCGACGTGCGCCTGGTCTCGGATTCGATCGCGACGGGCTCCAGCGAAATCGCCTCGGGCAACCAGGACCTGTCGCAGCGCACCGAGGAGCAGGCCAGCAACCTCGAGCAGACCGCCGCGGCGATGGAGGAACTCTCCTCGACCGTGCGCAACAACGCCGACGCGGCCCAGCAGGCGCGCCAGATCGCGCAGAACGCCGCGCAGGCCGCGGAGCGCGGCGGGGCGGTGGTCCAGGAGGTCGTCACGACCATGGCCGACATCTCGACGAGCTCGCGCAAGATCGCCGACATCATCGGCGTGATCGACGGCATCGCGTTCCAGACCAATATCCTCGCCCTGAACGCCGCCGTCGAGGCGGCGCGCGCCGGCGAGCAGGGGCGCGGCTTCGCCGTCGTCGCCGGCGAAGTGCGCTCGCTCGCCCAGCGCAGCGCCGCGGCCGCCAAGGAGATCAAGGGCCTGATCAACGCGAGCGCCGAGCGCGTCGAGGCCGGCACGACGTTGGTCGGCAACGCCGGCGCGGCGATCGGCGACGTCGTCCTGCAGGTCCAGCGCGTCAACGACCTGGTCGGCGAAATCAGCGCCGCGAGCGTCGAGCAGAGCAAGGGCATCGGCCAGGTCGGCGAGGCCGTCACCCAGCTCGACCAGGTGACCCAGCAGAACGCCGCGCTCGTCGAGCAGAGCGCCGCCGCCGCGGAAAGCCTCAAGCACCAGGCCGGCCGGCTCGCGCAGGCGATGGCGGTCTTCAAGCTCGCGCGCGCGACCGCGCCGGCGCCTGCCGCGGCACCGCGGCCCGCCGCACCGCGCCCCGCCGCCGCGCCGC
>Ga0213872_10000034_pt1 | contig 133158 bp, 122 predicted proteins | sample VelepicomBERX_R2_FD_160071 | JGI IMG/M metagenome (GOLD analysis project Ga0213872, IMG submission 160071) | Rhizosphere microbial communities from Vellozia epidendroides in rupestrian grasslands, the National Park of Serra do Cipo, Brazil - RX_R2 | ecosystem: Host-associated > Plants > Roots...
GTGAGTGAAGTACCTGCAGGGCTATCCGGCCGCATTGCAGCAGCGGGTGAGCGAGATGATGGCCAACGGCGAACTCGGTCCCTGGCTGGGGCGGCGCTACCCGCTTCGGCACGAGGTCCGCAGCGACACGGCGCTGTTCGACTACACGCAGGAATTGAAGGCGCGCTACATGCGCAATGCCGCGCCGCTCAACAAGGTCTGCTTCGACGCCAAGTTAAAGATCATCCAGCACGCCCTGGGCACGCACACCCGGGCGCCGCAGCAACAAGGCACGAAGACCAAGATGCGCCGGGAGATCCGCGTGGCCTCGCTGTTCCGCGAGGCGCCGCCGGAGTTCCTGAAGATGATCGTCGTGCACGAGCTTGCCCATCTGAAGGAGCTCGAGCACGACAAGGCCTTCTACGCCTTGTGCCACCACATCGAACCAGAGTACGCGCAGCTGGAGTTTGACTGCCGCGTCTGGCTCACGCATCTGGAATCGCAATAGGGGGCCTATTACGCAAATGGCCCAATACGAGTAACAGGGTGCCCCAAACTCGCGCCCCTGCTCGCACCCCGCCGTTGCTTGGGCCTTTTGCGTCGTAAGACCCCGCAATAAAAAAAAGCCCGGTCAGGGACCGGGCTTGAAATCGGTACGGATGTACCGAGGAGACAATCTGTCTTGGCGTCTGATCAGGCAGCCTTCTTGACGGTCTTGGCAGCGGCCTTGGTCGTCTTCGTGGCGGCTTCGGTCGCGGCGACGAAATTGGCTTCAGCGACGTCGGAGGCTTGCTTGGCGGCCTTCTGGACCGACTCGAAAGCGTTGGTGGCGGCGGCCACGGCCGACTTCACCAGGGCGACGGCGTTCTCGGTGCCGGCCGGAGCGTTCTTGGCGGCGCTGTCGATCACGCTAGCGAACTTGGCTTGCAGTTCCGCGATCTGGGTTTCGGCAACCTTCACGACTTCGGCGTTGGTGCTGGAGGCGATCTCGTACAGATGACGGCTGTAGGAAGCGGCCTTCTCGGCGGTCGGCTGCAGCAGGGCGGTCTGCAGGCTCAGCAGTTCCTGGGCGTCCTTGACCGACAGGGCGGCCTGGGCGTTGTCCGAGACTTCGCCGAGGGCGGTCTTGGCGACTTGCAGGTTCAACTCGACGAGCTTCTCCACGCCTTCAAATGCCTTGTTGGTCAGACCGAACAGGGTCTCGACGTTGGCCTTCTGGGCGGCAAACAGTTGTTCAGCGGTCAGCATAATGGGCTCCTAGTTCGGGGCTCCGCCCCGCGGTTGATGGTGATCCTGGTATTGCTTTGTTGCAGTGCACAAAACGAAGTATAGGGATGCAGGGGGCGATTGCAAGGACTATTTGCTGCGACGCAGCAATTTAGGTCCAGAACCCTAAATCTCTGGCGCGATGGAAGAATCGACGCCCCTTGGACTGGAACTGCCCATGAGCCCAGAAGAACGCGTTGCCGCCGTCGACGAAGCCATCAACACCCGGGGCTCCCTGCGCGCCTTCCTGCCCACGCCCGTTCCCCGGGCCCAGATTGAGGAGATCCTGCGGGTTGCATCTCGGGCACCCTCGGGCACCAACACCCAGCCCTGGCAGGTCCATGTGCTGACCGGACCGGCCCGCGACCGGCTTTGCCGTCGGGTCCGCGCGGCCTACGACGATCCCGAGGAGCGCGCGCGCCATACCGAGGAGTACGCCTACTACCCGATCGAGTGGCGCTCACCCTATATCGACCGCCGCCGCAAGGTCGGCTGGGATCTCTATGGCTTGCTGGGCATTGCCAAGACCGACAAGGCGCGCATGCACGAGCAACATGGCCGTAACTACGCATTCTTCGACGCGCCGGTCGGCCTCATCTTCACCATCGACCGGGTCATGCAGCGGGGCTCCTGGCTGGACTACGGCATGTTCCTTCAGAACGTGATGGTGGCGGCGCGCGCGCGCGGCCTGCACACCTGCCCGCAGGCGGCCTGGACGCAGTTCCATCGCATCATTGCCGAGGAGCTAGGCTTGAGCCCCGAGCAGATGGTCGTCTGCGGCATGGCGCTCGGCCATGCGGACATGAGCAAGGCGGAGAACACCCTGGTGACCGAACGCGAGCCCGTCGCCGGCTTCACCCGATTCATGGAGAACTGAATGGGTCCGAAGATTCTTGTCGCCCGCCGCGTCTTCCCGGAGATTGTGGCCCGACTGCAGCAGCATTTTGAGGTGGATCACAATGAGGGCGACGAGGTGCTGGGCGCCCGCCTGGCCGAGCGCTTGCAAGGTTGTGCTGGCGTCTTCATCACGGGCAGCGAGCGCATCGATCAAGCCCTGCTCGATGCCTGCCCGCAGCTCAAGGCCGTCTGCGCCATGACCGTCGGCTTCAACAATGTGGACGTGGCGGCCTGCACCGCGCGCGGCGTGCGGGTCTCCAACGCTCCTGATGTGCTCACCGAGACGACCGCCGACTTCGGCTTCGCCCTCATGATGGCCGCCGCCCGCCGCCTTGCCGAGAGCGAGCATTACCTGCGCCGCGGCGAGTGGACCCGCTGGAGTATCGACATGTTTGCCGGCAGCGACATCCATGGCGCCACGCTCGGCATTCTCGGAATGGGGCGCATCGGCCAGGCCATTGCGCGCCGCGGCCACCTGGGCTTCGGCATGCCGGTGATTTATCACAACCGCAGCCGGCTCGCGCCCGAGGTCGAGGCAAGTCTGGGGGCGCGCTGGGTGGACAAGGACAGCCTGCTGTGCGAGGCCGACCACCTCGTGCTCGTTCTGCCCTACAGCCCCGAGGCCCATCACATCATCGGCGCGCGCGAGCTCTCCCTGATGAAGCCGAGTGCCACGCTGACAAACATCGCGCGCGGCGGCATCGTCGACGATGCCGCCCTGGCCGAAGCGCTCGCCAAAAAAACCATCGCCGCGGCCGGCCTGGACGTCTACGAAGGCGAGCCCAAGCTCAATCCCGCCCTGCTCGAAGTGCCCAACATCGTGCTGACCCCGCACATCGCCAGCGCCAGTATTCCAACCCGGCGGGCCATGGCCAATCTTGCGGTCGACAATCTCATCGCGGCGTTTACGGGTGGGCGCATGCCGACCTTGCTCAATCCCTGAGCCGCCCCGGCCTCTGCTAAGGTCGAGGCTCTTTCCTGGCAAGAGCGGAGACATCGAATGCTGGTCACCACCACCGAGAACATCCCGGGTTCACGCGTTGTCGAGGTCAAGGGCCAGGTCTTCGGCCTGGTCGTGCGCAGCCGTGGCCTGGCGGGCAACTTCATGGCAGGCCTGCGCTCCCTGGTCGGCGGCGAAATTACCGAATACACCCAGTTGCTGGAAGAGACCCGCCGCCATGCGCTTGATCGCATGATCAAGAACGCCCAGCTGATGGGCGCCAACGCGGTGGTCATGATGCGTTTCGATTCCTCGGAGATCGGCCAGACCATGAGCGAGATCGTGGCCTACGGCACGGCCGTGGTCGTCGAGAAGCTGCCGGGCTGAGGCATGCTGCGTAAGACTCTGATCGGCATCTCGGCAGCAGCGTTGCTGATCGGATTGGCGCTGCTGTTTGCGGGCCAATCCGGCGGCGGACCGCTGAGCCTCTGGGCGGGCATCCTCCTGCTGGCCCTGTTGGTGGAGAACTGGCGCTATCGCGGCCGCAAGGCGCCGCTGGACGGGGAGTGGCTGCGCACCGAGGAGCGCTTCGTCGATCCCGAGTCAGGCGACACACTCAGGGTCTACTACGACCCACGCAGCGGCCAGCGCCGCTACGAGAAGTGTGAGGACCCCTCGGACGGGCCGCCCAGCCCGTGACCTCCGGCGCCAACCCGCGCCGCTGAGACAATCCCGCGCATGACCTTGATCGATGCGCTTGTGCTTGGCCTGCTGGCCATTGTCCTGATCTTGCTCGTCCTGCTGCTCACGCGCAGGGCTGAGAACCTGGAGCCCCAGCTCGAACGACTCGAGCGCGAACTGCGCGACGAACTCAGCCGCAGCGGCGCCACCACCCGCCAGGAGCTGACGCTCGCACTCTCGCAGCTCCAGCGCACCGTCAATGAGCAGACGCTGGCCTCGCGCGGCGCCCAGGACCAGGCCCTGGCTCGACTGACGGAGGCGCTGAACAACCGCTTGGGCGAGCGCATGGGCGAGTTGCGTCAGACGGTGGAGCAGCGCCTGATGTCCATCCAGCAGGACAATGAGAAGAAGCTCGAGCAGATGCGTGCCACGGTGGACGAGAAGCTCCATGCCACGCTGGAGCAACGCCTGGGCGAGAGTTTCAAGCAGGTGGCCGAACGGCTGGAGCAGGTGCACAAGGGCCTGGGCGAGATGCAGGGCCTGGCGCGCGATGTGGGCTCGCTCAATCGCGTGCTCGTGAACGTGAAGACACGCGGGACCTTCGGCGAGACCCAACTTGCCGCGCTGCTCGAACAGGTCTTCACGCCCGAGCAGTACGCCGCCAACGTCAGCACACTGCCGGGCTCCAGTAACCGCGTGGACTTCGCCATCCGCCTGCCGGGCCAGCGCGGCGACGGCGCACCGCTGTGGCTGCCCATTGACGCCAAGTTCCCGCGCGAGGACTACGAGCGCCTCGTCGATGCCCAGGAGAAGGGCGAGCCGGCGCTGGCCGAAGCCGCCGCCAAGGCCATCGAGAACCGCCTGCGCTCTGAGGCCTCCAGCATCCGCGAGAAGTACGTGAGCCCGCCGCACACCACGGATTTCGCCATCCTCTTCGTGCCGACCGAGGGCCTGTATGCCGAGGCGCTGCGCCGCCCGGGCCTGGTGCAGGCGTTGCAGCAGGAACACAAGATCATGCTGGCCGGCCCGACCACCCTGCTGGCCACGCTCAACAGCCTGCAGATGGGCTTCCGCACTCTGGCGCTGGAGAAGCGCTCGGCCGAGGTCTGGGACGTGCTTGGCGCGGTGAAGACCGAGTTCGGCAAGTTCGGCGAGGTGCTGGCCAAGACCAAGAAGAAGCTCGAAGAGGCCAGCAACACGATCGAGTCGGCTGAGGTTCGCACCCGCGCCATGAGCAAGAAGCTCCGCGGCGTGGAGGCCTTGCCCGAGACCCAGAGCCAGAGCCTCCTCGACATCAGCGGCGCTGAAGCGGACACCGAGGGTGACGAGGCTTGAAGTCCACCTCAGCTGCCCTGATCGCGCGAGGCTTCCCCTGGCTGATTGCCAGCCTCGTGGCTACGCATGCGGGCATGGCCGTCACGCGCGTGACCGCCAGCCTCTGGCTGCTCTCGCACGGCCATGGCGAATGGCTGGTCGGCGTGCTGATCAGCTGTTCCGCTGCCGGCCCGGTGCTGCTTTCGTTGTGGGCGGGTCGCCAGGCGGACCGCTTCGGACTGCACAGGCCGCTGCTCATCGGCACGGTCCTGAGCTTGGCGGGTGCCTTGTCGGCCCTGCTGTGGCCCGCACCGGCGACGATGGCGATCGCTTCCTTTCTCTGCGGATCGGCCGTGGGCATCCTGGCCGTGGCGATCCAGCGCGAGGCCGGGCTGATCGGCGAGGAGGTCGGCGACCTCAAGCGCGTGTTCAGCTGGGTGGCCCTGGGGCCGGCGCTGTCGAACGTACTCTCGCCGGTGCTCGCCGGCCTCCTCATCGACCACGCGGGCCATGCGATGGCCTTCGGGCTCGCCGTGGCCTTGCCCCTGCTGGCCTGGGGCCTGGGCCAGCGTGTGCCGCGCCACGCCCCGCGTGGCGCCGAGCAGGCCTCGCGCGATCGTCCGGCCTGGCTGCTGCTGCGTGACCGCGGTCTGCGCAACCTGCTGATGATCAACGTCGTGCTGACGGCCTGCTGGGATGCGCACACCTTCGTCGTACCCGTGGTCGGCCACGCGCAAGGCCTCTCAGCCTCGAGCATCGGCCTGGTGCTGGGCTCCTTCGCCACGGCGGCCACGGTCGTGCGCCTGCTGATCGTGCGCTGGGGCCGCGGCCTGGATGAACTGACAGTGCTGCGAACGGCCATGGTCATGGTCGCGCTCACCCTCATCGTCTACGCCTGGCTACCGGGAACGCCAGGCCTGATGTTCGGCTCGGCCGTGCTCGGCCTGGCCTTGGGCTCCTACCAGCCCATGATCCTCTCGGCTCTGCACCAGGTCACGCCGGCCGACCGCCAAGGCCAGGCCCTGGGCCTGCGCATGCTGGTCAGCTCGGGCATGAGCATGGCCATGCCGCTATCTTTCGGCGCGATCGCCGCCAGCACCGCCGCCTTCGGGCCCCTGTGGCTGATGGCGCTGCTGGCCGTCGGTGCGCAGGTGCCCGCTCAATCGCTCAAACCCATCCTCGATCGTCTTTCCGCAAGGAGCGCGACATGAAGCATCTGACCCTGGCCCTGATTCTCGTGCTCGCCGGCCCCGCCCTGGCAGCGCCGGCGCCCGTTCCCGCTCCGACCTTTGTTCGCGAGCTCGGCGGCATCAGCGAGTACCGCCTGCCCAACGGCTTGCAGATCCTGTTCTTCCCCGACGAGGCGCAGACCACCACGACCGTCAACGTGACCTACCGCGTGGGCAGCCGCTACGAGAGCCAGGGCGAGTACGGAATGGCTCACCTGCTGGAGCACATGCTCTTCAAGGGCACGCCCAAGCACAAGGACATCCCCACCGAGTTCGCCAAGCTGGCCATGCGCTTCAATGGCACGACCACCGCGGATCGCACCAACTACTTCGCCAGCTTCAACGCCGACGACAAGACCCTGGCCTACGCGCTGGATCTCGAAGCCGACCGCATGGTCAACAGCTTCATCGCCAAGGCCGACCTGGATAAGGAGATGAGCGTCGTTCGCAACGAATACGAGCGCGGAGAGAGCGAACCCGGTGCCGTCTTGCAAAAGCGCGTGATGTCGGCAGCCTACGAATGGCACGCCTACGGCCACGCCACCATCGGCCCCAAGAGCGATATCGAGGGCGTGCCCATCGAGCGCCTCCAGGCCTTCTACAGGCGCTTCTATCGGCCCGACAATGCCACCGTGCTGGTGGCCGGACGCTTCGAGCCCAAGGCCACGCTGGCGCGCATCGCCGCAGCCTTTGGTCCCCTGAAGAAGCCGGCCGAGCCCGTCGCTCAGCCCTACACGCAGGAGCCCGCCCAGGATGGCGAGCGTACCGTGGTCGTGCGGCGCGTCGGCGGTCAGCCCATGCTGATGGCGGCCTACCATGTGCCCGCCATCGGCCATCCCGATTCGGCTGCTTTGCTGGTCTACGGCCTGCTGATGTCCATGCAGCCCAGCGGCCATCTCTACAAGGAACTCGTGGAGACCAAGCTGGCCGTCTATGCCGGCCTGGGTGGCCTGGGCCAGGCCGATCCGGGCATCGCGAACGCCTTCGCCGTGCTGCCCAAGGAGGCTGATGCCGCCGCCGTCGAGACCCGGCTGCTCGATCTGGCCGAGGGCCGCGCAGACAAGCCCTTCACCGAGGACGAGCTCAAGCGCGTGCGCGACCTCGCCGTGCTCTCCTATCGCAATCAGATGAAGTCGCCTGAGGGCCTGATCGGCCAGATCTCGGGCCTGCTCGGTGCAGGCGACTGGCGCTTGCTGTTCCAGCTCATGGACGACCTTCCCAAGGTCACCCTGACCGATGTGGAGCGCGTGCGCAAGGCCTACTTCCGTTCGGCCAACCGGACGCTGGGCCGCTATGTGCCGGCCGAGCAAGTCGAGCGCGTGGAGATTCCCCCCGCGCCGCTCCTGGCCGAGCGGCTGGCCCAGCTCAAGCCGCCGCCCAAGGTGGAGGAGGGCGAGCGCTTCGACCCCACGCCCGAGGCGCTGGCCGCGCGCAGCGTGTTCAAGACCTTGAAGAGCGGCATCGAGCTAGAGACGCTGCAAAAGCAGACCCGTGGCAACACGGTGACCCTGCAATTGCAGCTGCGCTGGGGCGAGCCGCGCGCCACCACGGCCGCGCTGGGCACGACGCAGATCGACGAGCTGCTGTTCGAGGGCACGCCCGACATCGACAAGCAGAAGGTGCATGACGAGTTCGTTCGCCTCAAGGCCGGTGTGAGCATCGACGGCGGCAACCAGGGTGCCACCCTTTCCATCACCGCCGAGAAGGACACGCTGATCGAAAGCCTGCGCCTGGCCGCCGAGCTGATGCAGCACCCGCTGCTGCCGGTCGACGCTTTCGACCGCATCAAGAAGGCCCAGCTCGCGGGTTTGGAGGGCTCGCGCCAGGAACTCGGCGTGCTGCGCACGGACGCCGTGCGCGGGTACTACAACCGCGCCCGCGGCGTCGCCATCGGCGACCCCGACTACATGATGAGCCTGGACGAACGTATCGCGGAGGCCCGCAGCACGCGCATCGAGGACGTGCGCGCCTTCTACGAGCAGTACTGGTCGGCCGACGCTGCGCGCGTGGCCGTGGTCGGCGCCATCCCCGAGGGCCTGGAGGCCGCGATCGAGCAGGCCTTCGGTGCGTGGAAGAAGCCCGGCGCGCCGCGCTTCGAGCGCTGGGTGCCCAAGCCCCTGACCCTGGAGCCGGCGCGCGTGGACGTGCAGGCCAAGGACAAGGCCAACGCCGAGATGCACATGGGCCTGCGCTTCGCCCTCAACCGCGAGGACGCCGACTACCTGCCCCTGCTGCTGGCCGCCCGTGTCTTCGGCGAGGGCGGCATGGAGACGCGCCTGTCCACGCGCGTGCGCCGCACCGACGGCCTGACCTACGGCATCGGCGCGGATCTCGGCGTTCCGTATTACGGACGCGATGCGGGCCTCTCGATCCGGGCGAGCTTTGCCCCCGAGAACCGTGACAAAGTCATCGCCATCGTGAAGGAGGAGCTCGAGCGCATGGGCCGCGAGGGCATCACGGCGGCCGAGCTCGAGCGTGCTCGGCACGAGGTGCTTGAGGCCCGCAAGCGCAGCCGCTCGCGAGACGGCGCCCTGGCCGGCACGCTCAACTTCATGGCCGAGACGGGCAAGCACTGGGACGAAGAGGCGCGCCTCGATGCGCGCATTGCCGCCGTGACGCTGGAGCAGGCCAATGCCGCGTGGCGCCAGTACGTGCGGCCGGACGCCTTCCTAACCAGCACTGCCGGCGACTTCGAAGGCAAGACGCAGGCGCACTGAGTCGGGCCGGCTGTTGCCGCGTGGACACGGGAGTTCTCCGTACGTAGGATCCGCATCGCGAGCGGATTCTGCGTTGTTGCCTGGGTTTCGGCGACAGGGGCACCGGAGCAGGAAGGGGGCGTCAAGCTCGCGTAAGGGATCGGTCGCAGCGTGGCGGGGTCGTCGCCAAGGCGGCGCCCCATATTTACTACACAGCGAGACAACCCATGACCCAACTTGCCAAGTCCCTGCTGGCCGCCAGTCTGCTGGCCGCCTTCTCCGTGGCCCAGGCCGCCGACCCGATCAAGATCGGCGTGAGTGGGCCCTTCACGGGCGGCTCCTCGAGCATGGGCGTGTCCATGCGCGACGGCGTCCGCCTCGCCGCCAAGGAGATCAACGCCGCTGGCGGCGTGCTGGGCCGCCAGATCGAGCTCGTGGAACGCGACGACGAGGCCAAGAACGAGCGCGGCGTGCAGATCGCCCAGGAACTGATCAACCGCGAACAGGTGGTGGCCACCGTCGGCTACATCAACACCGGCGTGGCCCTGGCCTCGCAGCGCTTTTACCAGCAGGCCAAGATCCCGGTGATGAACAATGTCGCCACGGGCTCGCTGATCACGCATCAGTTCGACAGCCAGCCCGAGAGCTACGTCTTCCGCAACTCGGCCAATGACAGCATTCAGGCGCCGATGATCGTGCAAGAGGTGGTGCGCCGCGGCTTCAAGAAGGTCGCCATCATGGCCGACTCGACCAACTACGGTCAGCTGGGCCAGAAGGATCTCGTTGCCGCGCTCGAGAAGAAGGGCTTGGCCCCAGTGGTGAACGAGAAGTTCAACATCGGCGACGTCGACATGACCGCCCAGCTGCTCAAAGCCAAGGCTGCCGGCGCCGATGCGGTGCTGACCTACGGCATCGGCCCTGAGTTGGCCCAACTCGCCAACGGCATGACCAAAATCGGCTGGAAGGTGCCCATGGTCGGCTCATGGACACTGTCCATGGCCAACTACATCGACAACGCCGGCCCCGGCGGCGAAGGCGCTCGCATGCCGCAGACCTTCATCCAGGAGCCGACCAACGCCAAGCGCCAGAGCTTCATCATCTCCTTCCTGAAGACCTTCAATCCCAAGGGCGGTCGCATGGATTCGCCCGTGTCGGCGGCGCAGGGCTATGACTCGATCTACTTGCTGGCAGCGGCCATGAAGCAGGCCGGCAGTACCGAGGGCCCCAAGGTCAAGGCCGCGCTGGAAGACCTGAAGGCTCCGGTGGAGGGCGTGGTCACGACCTACAAGAAGCCCTACTCCAAGACCAACCACGAGGCCATCGACATGACGATGCCGGTGTTCGGAGAGGTCAAGAACGGCCGTGTGGTCTACGCCTACGAGGCCGACCAGAAGAAGGCGACCGCCGAGGGCAAGAAGTAAGTCCTGCCTTGGGTATCCGGTCCCGCCCGGCTTGACGGCCCGGCGGGACTTGCTTTGAATTGGCAAGCCTTTCGTTCGGCCCTGCGGCCCGAATCTCATGGACCTCCAGATCCTCACCCAGCTCATCCTCAGCGGCATCGCCCTGGGAATGATCTATGCCGTCGTCTCCTTCGGCTACCAGCTCACCTTCGCCACCTCCGACACGCTGAACTTCGGCCAGGGCGAGGCCTTGATGCTCGGCGCCCTCGTGGGCCTGTCGCTCACGCGTGCAGGCGTCAACTACTGGCTGGTACTGCCGCTGGTGTGCGTGTTCGGCGCGATGCAAGGCGCGCTCGTCGAGTTCATCGCCGTGCGGCCGGCCATCAAGATCAAGAGCGAGTTCGGCTGGATCATGTCTACCATCGCCCTGGGCATCATCTTCAAGAACGTGGCCGAGAACGTCTGGGGCCGCGACCAGATGCCCTTCCCCTCGCCGGTGCCCGAGGCGCCGCTGCCCTTCCTGGGTGCCAATGTGCTGCCGCGCGAGTTGCTCGTGGTGGTGGGCGCCCTGGCCATGATGCTGGCCGTGGAGATGTTCAACCGCCGCTCCATCTACGGCAAGGCTGTGGTCGCCACCTTCAACGATCGCGATGCCGCCAAGCTCATGGGTATCAACACGAGCCTGGTGATCACGTTCTCGTACGCGCTCTCCTCCATGGCCGCGGCCCTGGCCGGCGTACTCGTCGCGCCCATCACTCTGGCTGGCGCCACGATGGGCGGCACCTTGGGCCTGAAGGCCTTCGCCGTCGCCATCATCGGCGGCCTGACCAGTGGTATGGGCATCATCGTCGGCGGCATCATCCTCGGCGTGGTCGAGAAGCTTTCGGGCTTTTACATCTCGACCGGCTACCAGGACGTTCCTGGCCTCGTGCTCCTCTTGATCGTGTTGGCCATCAAACCCGCCGGCCTGTTCGGCAAGACCGCGATCAAGAAGGTCTGACGCGCATGAAAACAAAGACGATCTTGGGCGCCCTGGTCGGCGTCGCTCTGCTTGCGGCCTTCCCCCTGGTGGTCAGCAACCCGTATTACATCCACCTGCTGGTCACCATCATGATCTACGCGATCGTGCTATTCGGCCTGGACATCGTGGTGGGCGACACCGGCCAGGTCTCGCTGGGCCATGCGGGCCTGTTCGGCGTGGGCGCGTACACGGTGGGCACCATGGTGATGCACTGGGGCTCGCCGGTGCTTGTGGTGCTGGTCTCGGCCATCCTCATCAGTGCCGTGTTCGGCGCCCTGCTGGCCTTGCCGGCGCTGCGCGTCACGGGCCCGTATCTTGCGATGGTGACCCTGGCTTTCGGCACCATCATCCAGATCCTGATCAACGAGATGGATTTCCTCACCGCAGGGCCACTGGGCATCATGCTGACCAAGCCGGTGCTGCTCACGCACCAGCTGACTGACACCGAGTTCTTCTGGGTCGTGGCCGCACTGATGATCGCCTCGATGATCTTCGTTGACCGCGTGCTGCGTTCGCACCTGGGCCGCACCTTCGAGGCCTTGCGCGGTAGCCCCGTGGCCTCGGACTGCATGGGTGTCTCGGTCTATCGCTACAAGGTCTATGCCTTCGTGGTCAGTGCCGGACTTGCCGGCCTGGCAGGGGGGCTCTACGCCTTCTCCGAGCAGTACATCTCGCCCAATACCTACAACTTCGAGCTGACCGTGCTGTTCCTGCTCTCGGTCATCATGGGCGGTCGCAAGTCGCGGGCGGGCTCGCTGATCGGCGCCACCATCCTCGTGATGCTGCCCAATCTGCTCGACGACATCGGCCAGTTCCGCGTCGTCGCCGCCTCGCTGGCCGTGCTGGTGCTGGTCTCCGTGATCGTGGGCGTCAGGCGCGGTCGTCTCACGCTGAAGGCGGCGGCTGTGCCCGTGATCGGCAGCGCGGCTTTGGCCGTCGTGTCCTTCGTGCTGAACGGCCTGGCCGACTGGCGGCTCACCATCTACGGCCTGATCACGCTCTTCATCGTTTACTACCTGCAGGACGGCATCGTCGGCTTCATTCGCAGCGCGCTCAATCTCAAGACCGGCGCAGCGGCGATGGCGGAGGAGGTGCGCCAGGCCGCGGCCGACGGCATGAAGGCCCAGGCCCTGACCGCGCAGGCGGCCGGCAGCGGCGAGGTGCTGCTGTCGGCCAAGCAGGTGCTCATGCAGTTCGGCGGCCTGAAGGCGCTCAACGATGTGGACCTCGTCGTGCGGCGCGGCAGCATCCACGGCCTGATCGGGCCGAACGGCTCGGGCAAGAGCACGATGATGAACGTGCTGACCGGCATCTACGTGCCCACGGCAGGCACCATTGCCTTCAAGGACAAGCAGGTCAACGGCCGCAGCTCGGCGCAGATCGCGCTCTCCGGCATTGCGCGCACCTTCCAAAACGTGCAGCTCTTCGGCGAGATGACCGCGCTGCAGAACGTGCAGGTGGGCCTGCACCACGCCTACCGCAGCAACTTGCTCCAAGTGGCGCTCTCGCTGCCGGGCTTCAAGCGCGAGCGCCGCGCCAACGCGGCGCGCGCCTTGGCCTTGCTGGAATTCGTCGGCCTCGCGGACATGGCCGGCGAGGAAGCGCGCAACCTGCCCTACGGCCGCCAGCGCCTTCTCGAGATCGCCCGTGCCCTGGCGCTCGACCCCGAACTGCTGCTGCTGGACGAGCCGGCCGCCGGCCTGACCGCGCCCGATATCGGGGAACTGCTCAAGATCATCAAGAAGATCCGCGAGCATGGCGTGACGGTGATCCTCATCGAGCACCACATGGACGTGGTGATGAGCTTGTGCGACACCGTTTCCGTGCTGGACTTCGGCCAGAAGATCGCAGAGGGCCTGCCCGCAGAAGTACAAGCCGACGAAAAGGTCATTGAGGCCTACCTCGGTGGCCAGGCAGCATGACGCAGGATTAACCAGTTATGTTGACGATCAAGAATTTGAGCGCCGGCTACGGCAAGGTCCAGGTCCTGCACGGCATCGACATCGAGGTGCCCAAGGGGAAGGTGGTCACGCTGATCGGCTCCAACGGCGCCGGCAAGACCACGACCATGCGTGCCATCAGCGGCATGATCAAGCCGACCGCCGGCGAAATCACGCTCAACGGCAAACGCGTGGATGGCCTGGAGAGTTACCACATCGCCCGGCTGGGCCTCGCGCATTCGCCCGAGGGCCGCCGCGTTTTCGCGACGATGAGCGTGACCGACAACCTGCGCCTGGGTGCCTTCCCGCGCTACACCGGCGCCCGGCCCAAGGGTGACGTGACGGCCGACCTGGACAAAGCCATGGAGCTGTTCCCGCGTCTCAAGGAGCGCCGCGAGCAGTTGGCCGGAACGCTCTCCGGCGGCGAGCAGCAGATGCTGGCCATGGCCCGCGCCGTCATGCTCAACCCCGAGGTCGTGCTGCTCGACGAGCCGTCGATGGGCCTGGCCCCCATCCTCGTCGATGAGGTCTTCAAGATCATCGGCCGGCTCAAGACGCAGGGGGTGACCATGCTGCTGGTCGAGCAGTTCGCCGCCGCGGCGCTGGCCGTGGCCGACGAGGCCTATGTGCTGGAAAACGGCAGCATCTCGCTGCATGGTCCGGCCGCCCGGCTGCGCGACGACCCGGCCGTGAAGGCCGCCTACCTCGGCGGGGGGCACTGAGCGGGCTGAGTGCCGAGCCGTTAGCATGGGGCCATCCGTCCCTGCGGAGTTGCGATGCGTGCATTCGCCCTGAGCCTCTTGCTGCAGCTGTTCGCGGTTACGGCCTTCGCGCAGACCGAGGACGAACCGGGCGAGGAGATGGTCGAGGCCGATGCTCCCAAGCTCGATCGGGCGAGCGCCCAGGCGCTTCTCGCGCAGGCGCTGCCCGAGGGCCAGCCCGAGCGCATCGCGTTGCTGCAGCAGCAGGCCGGCGCGGCACGAACGCTGGAGGACCGCCCCCGGCAGATCGCGGTCCTGGCCGAACTCTTCAAACTCAGCGCCGGCCGCCCGGAAATGGAGCGCTGGATACGCCCTTATCTGTCGGCCGAATTCAGCTGGGGCCGCCAGGCGCAGGCACGCGCGGCCGGCGAAGCGGTGATGGCCGACAAGCGGTATTCGCCGCTTGCGCGCACCGGCGCGGCGCTGCGCCTGGCTTGGTACGCCGCGCAAGGTTCGGACCGCGCCATCGCCTTGCGCACGGCTTCGCTGGCGGAAGGTATGGCCCGTGAGCAGATCTCCCTGCTCGGAGCCGATAGCCCGCGCGGCCTGGCCATCGAGGTGGAGCGGCTGCAGGTCCATGCCGAGTCGGAGAGATGGAGAGGCAACTTCGACGCAGCCACGGCCTCGCTGCGCGAAGCGGTGCGGGCGGGAGGCCGCATGCTCGCGGCAGCACCGGCCTCCGACCCAGCCCTGCGCCAGGAGGCGCAGGCCCTCACCGACGGCTCTCTGGGCATGCTGTGCTATGCCTTGGTGCGCGCCGGTCGTGCACCCGAGGCCATTGCCATTGCCGATGGCTACGTGGCCCAGGCGCGTGCCGGCCGGCTCGGCAATGGGCAGGACGCGCGCTGGTTCTACCGCCAGGCGCACGCCTTGGTGGCGGCACAGCGCTACGTCGCCGGCCTGGCTGCTGCCCGGGAATCGGATGCGATGCTGGCCAGCGCGGGTGCGAGTCTGGCAAGCCACACACGCCTGCTCGCGCAGCTGGAGCAGTTGAACGCGCTCATGGGGCTCAAGCGCTGGGCCGAGGCGGACGCGCTCTACCAGAGCTACCTCGCCGCGGTCAGTGACGATGCGTTGGCGAAGGACCGTGCGTCCGACTGGCGCCTGCGTGTGCTGCTCGCGGCCGAGAACGGCCGCAGCGAGGAGGCGCTCAAAGAGGTGGAGCGCATTCATCGTTTCCGGGGCCGCATCTATGGCGAAGACCATCCTCAGACGCAGGAAGCCGCCGGCGTGCGCGGCCTGGTCAAGCTTATCCGCGGAGACCTCGGGGGTGCGCTCAAGGACTACGAGCAGCTCTTCGTGGCGGTGCTCGACGTCCCCGGCGGCTGGCTCGATCTGGAGCTGCGCGGTGCGCGCGGCTTCGCGCTTGGCGTTGCCTTCGACCAGTTCCTGGAGGTGGTGGCGCAGCGCGCACTGGCCCGGCAAGCGCTGGAGCCGCGCATGATCGAGCGCGCCTTGCAGCTGGCCGATCGCCAACGCCTGTCCAGCACCCAGCGCGCACTGGTGGACAGTGCAGCGCGGCTGCGCGCCTCTACGCCCCAGCTGGCCGCCTTGCTGGAGGAGGAGCAGCGAATCCGCCGCCTTCACGCAGAGCGCGCAGGCGGTCTGTCCGAGCTCTTGGGCGAAGAGGATCGCCGACGCAAGGAGATGGCCGGCGAGGCCTTCAAGTCACTGCCCGACGCCGAACGCAAGGCCGCTGCTGCCGCGCTCAGGGATTTGCGCGAGCGCATCAAGCAGGGCCAGGTAGGCGTGAGCGAAGCGCGCGCCGAGCTGACCGCACAGCGCGAGCGCATCACCAAGGCTTTTCCGGCCTATGGCGATCTCGTCATGCCGCCCACCCCGACGGCCGCGCAGCTGCGCGGCCTGCTCGGGCCTGACGAGGCGCTGCTGCTCGTGCACAGTCTCGAGGACGCCACCCTCGTGTGGCTGATCGCGCCCGGCCGAGACGAGCCCGCCTTTCACGTGCAGCCCTTTGGCGAGGCGCAACTCGCTGCGCGCGTGGGCGCGGTTCGGCGCATGCTGGACCTGAGCCAGGGCGTCGCGCCCAAGCTCGACGAGGCCGAGCTGCAGGCGCTCTACCGCGAACTGATGGGGCCGCTGCCACTGGACTTCACCAGGACCCCCTCGCTGATCGTGGCCAGCAGCGGCGCCTTGGCCAGTCTGCCACTGGCTGCGCTCGTGACCGAGCCTGGCGGCGGCCACTGGCTCTTGCGCAAGGCTGCCGTCTCGCAGCTGCCGGCGGCCAGTTCACTGCAAAGCCTGCGCCGTTTGGCACCGCCGCGCGAGGCGGACAAGCCCTTGATCGGCTTCGGCGACCCGGCCTTCAAGGCCGCTTCATCGTCGACAGTCGGTTCCACTTCGCGAGGCCTTGGCGCCGCATCCACCCGCTATGACGCCGCTTGGGGATTCCGCTATGCCGACATCCCGCCGCTGCCCGACACCCGCAACGAGTTGCAAGCCCTGGCCAGGCAGCTCGGCGGCGGGGATCTGCGCTTCGGTGCCCAGGCCACGCGCGCGGCGGTGCTGGCCGCGCCGCTGCTGGAAAACCGGGTCGTCGCATTCGCCACGCACGGCCTCATGCCTGGCGAGCTTCCTGGTATCTCCAAACCGGCCTTGGCCATGGCGGCCACAGGCGCGGAGGGTGAGTCGCCCCTGCTGGAGCTCGACGATGTGCTGGGCCTCAAGCTCAATGCGCAATGGGTCCTGCTGTCTGCTTGCAATACCGCCGCAGGCGAGCAGGGCGGTGCGGCCATGACGGGCCTGGTGCGCGGCTTCTTCTTCGCTGGCGCGCGCTCGGTGCTGGCCACACACTGGGCCGTGGATTCGGCGGCCGCGGCGGCGCTCGTGCCCGTGGCGCTCGCCCCGGGGCTGCCTCGGGCGCAAGCCCTCAGGCAGGCGCAGCTGGCGCTGGCCGACGGCAAGCTCGGGCAAGGGCGGTGGGTGCACCCCTATTTCTGGGCCGGCTACGCCCTTTTTGGGGATCCGAAGAAGTAATCAGCTATTGAAGCGTCATGAGCATCGCTCTAGCATCGGGGCATGCGCTCCATCCTGCTCACATCCCTGATGCTTGTGGCCATGCCCAGCATGGCCGATCCTGTTTGCGAAGTTGCCGCGCTCACAGGTGAAGCCCGAGTCGGCGTGAAGCTGCTGGTCGTCGGTGACAAGCTCGACGCAGGCGCGGAGGTTCGCACCGGCGTGAAAGGGCGGCTGCGGCTGCGCTGCGTGGATGGGTCGAGTCTTGTGCTTGGCGACGCCACCCAGCTCAAGCTGAGCGAGTTCACGCCTGCTGCAAATGGCCAGCTCCGCAAGGCTTCACTGTGGCTCGAGCTGGGCGTGATTGGCCAGAAGGTGACGTCGGGTGGCAGCTGGGAGGTGCGCACGCCCAGTGCCGTCACGGCGGTGCGGGGCACGGAGTTCATGGTCGAGGTCTCGGGTGAGCAGGCCACCGCCGTGCACGTCAAGGAGGGTGAAGTGGCCGTGGAGGCGCCGTCGCACACCCGCGGCATCGCACCGCGTCCCGTGATCAAGCTCGACCGCGACGCCAACGGCACGCAATGCACGCCGCGCGGCGGCTGCGTGGCCGCCGCGCACTGGTCGCACGATCGCGTGCGCGAGTTGCAGGACAAGCTGGACTTCTGATGCAAAGTCGCCGCCAGCGCCTTGCATTCCTGCTCGTGGCGCTGCTGGCTTCGGCGTTTGCCGTGTTGATGTGGGCGCAGCGCGCGAGGGTCGGCCTGCTCGATCGCATCGATCGCATGACGCTCGATGCGCAGATGCAGTGGCGCAATGTGCTCACGCCGCAGGCCCCGATCAGCCTGCTGATGATCGACGACGCCAGCCTGCAGGGCCTGGGCGGCGTGGACCGCCGCCGCCTCGCCGAGGCCATCGACAAGCTGACCCAGGCTGGCGCCCAGCTCGTCGCGCTGGACGTGCTGCTTGTCGAGCCCGGCGCGCCCGGTGTCGACGAGGCCTTGGCCCAGGCGATGGCGCGTTCCGGGCGCGTGTACATCCCCTTCGCCCTGCCCGAGGAAGCCGGCCCGAGCGCGCCGCCGCCGCGCGTGCTGCTCGACAACACCTATACGCGCTGGGGCGGTGAACCGGCCCTGGCGTTCGTGCCCTTGAAGCCGGCGCGTGTGCTGGCTCCTCGCACAGAGTTCGCCGCCGCAGCGGCCGGTCTGGGCCATGTCACGAGCAAGCGCGCCCCGGATGGCACGATGCGCTACGACCTGCCGGGACTGATCTACGACGGCGAGGCCTATCCTTCGCTCGCCCTGCGCATTGCGGCCGCTGCGAAGGGGCTGCCGTGGCGTGAGGCGAGCATCGACTTCGGCGGCGCGCTCTACCTCGGTCCCGAGACCCTGCCGCTCGACGAGCTGTCGCGGCAGTGGGTCAACTATTACGGGCGCATGGGTCGCTTCGAGCAGTTCCGCCTCGACGATCTGCTGGCCGGCCGTGTGCCGCGCGAGAAGTTGGCCGGGCGCATCGTTATCGCCGGTGCGGTGGCACTGGGCAGCGGCGATGTCGTCCCCACGCCCTTCGACGCCGCCCTTCCGGGCGTGGAACGCCTCGCCACCGTGGTGGACAACTTGATCAGCGGGCGCGTGCTCGTGCGGCCTGCTTGGGCCGGCGGGACGGAGTTCGCTGCCATGCTGGTGCTGCCCCTGATCGCAGTCGGCGCCATCGGCGCCTGGCCGCTGCGACGGGCGATCTCAGCGCTGCTCGTGCTGGGACTGCTGCTGCTGCTGGGTCTGCAATGGCGCTTCACCCAGCATCGCGAGTTCATCTCGCCGGTCTTCCCCTTCGTAGCCCTGCTGCTGGCCAGCGCCGGGGCGCTCGCGGTGCGTGGCGGCGTGGAACGCTCGCAGCGCATGGCCGCGCTGCTGGCGCTGCGGGCCAGCGAGCGCCGCTATGCCCTGGCAGCGCAAGGCGCCAACGACGGCCTGTGGGATTGGGACATCACCAGCGGCGAGGTGCACTTCTCGCCGCGCTGGTGCACGCTGATGGGCCTGGACGAAGCCGAGGCCGTCGGCATGGAGGCCTGGACCAAGCCCCTGCCCGAGCCGCAGCGCGTCGCCTTCGAACAGGCGCTGCAGACTCACTTGCATGGTCGCAGTCAGCAGCTCTATCACATGCTCGAATTTACGCAGGGCGGCCAGACGCGTTGGCTGCTGGCGCGCGGCATGGCCACGCTGGAGGACGGCAAGCCCGCGCGCATGGCAGGCTCTCTCACCGACGTGAGCGAGTTGCACCGCCTGCAGCAGCAACTGAGCCACGACGCGCTCTACGACCGCCTGACCGGACTGGGCAATCGCAGCCTGTTCCGTGCGCAGCTCGATCAACTGCTCGCTTCCGCGCCGCCCAAGAGCGTCGGTGTGCTGCTGCTGGGCATGGACGGAATGCGGGCGTTCAACGAAAGCCATGGCGTGATCCAGGGGGACACGGCGCTGATCGAGGTGGCACAGCGCCTGCGCCGCATCGAGGGCGTGGCCGTGCAGCCCGCACGCATTGGCCCCGACGAGTTTGCGGTCGCCGCTCCCATGCGCGCCGGAGAGACCAACCTTGTAGCGCCGCTGATGGCCTGCCTTGCCGAGCCGCTGCAAGTCGACGGGCAGAGCCTGAAACTCAGCGCCTGTCTCGGCTTGGCGCACGCGAGCGAAGGCCTGGTCAGTACGGACGAGCTCATCGGCGCGGCCGAAAGCGCACTGGCGCGTGCCAAGCAGCAAGGCCCCGGCCATTGGCACCGCTTCGACGCTGCCGAGCAACTCGTGGAGCAATCGCGCCGCTGGATGATTGATCAGATTGACAAGGCGCTCGCCGTCAACGACCAGTTCCAGCTGCACTACCAACCCTTCGTGCGCCTCTCGGACCGCTCCCTGCTTGGCTTTGAGGCCCTGATTCGCTGGATTCATCCGACCAAGGGCCTGGTGATGCCCGGTGATTTCATTCCCGTGGCCGAGGCCAGCGGCCAGATCGAAGCCATCGGCCGCTGGACCTTGTTCGAAGCGGTGGCGCAGCTGCGCCGCTGGCGAAACATCGGCTTCGTCGGTGAGATCGCCGTCAACGTCTCCGGCGTGCAGCTCGAGAATGACCTTCAACTGCTGGCAGATGCCCGCGCCGTCAAGGAGGCGCTGGGCCCCGTGCCCGCCCACCAGCTCAAGCTCGAGGTGACCGAGAGCATGGCCATGAGCAACCCGCAGCGCAGCGCCGAACTGCTGCAGGAACTGGCCGCCATGGGCTTCAAGATCAGCATCGACGATTTCGGTACCGGCTACTCCAGCCTGGCCTACTTGCACCGCTTCCCTTTCGATACTCTGAAGATCGACCGCAGCTTCGTCATGCGCCTGGCCGCAGGGCGCGAGGCGCAGGAGATCGTGCGCACCATCGTTGGCCTCGCGCATGCGCTCAGCAAGCAGACGCTCGCCGAGGGCGTGGAGGACGAGACCCAGGCCAGGCTGCTGCTGCAGTCGGGCGTGCAGGTGGGGCAGGGCTGGCTGTGGTCCAAGGCGCTGCCAGCGGCGCAGGCCGAGATGGTGATCAAGACTGTGCCTTGGCGCAGGGCGCCGGCGCCGCAAGCTCAGGTTGCGACGGCGTCTTGACGGGCCGCAAAGATGGGGGCGCGCTGCGCGCATGCAGGGGATCTGCGGGCTGCAGACGTGGCAGAGTCGCGGTACAAAGGCGGCTCCAAGAATAGGGAGCCCGTCAATGCGCAGAGTCCTCCTTGCCCTTGCCCTTGCCCTTGTCCTTGTCCTTGTCTTGGGCCTGGCCAGTTGCAGCATGTCCGTGGACACCAAGCTCGCCGCTCAGGCCGTGGTCAAGTTCCATGAGATGTTGGACGCCGAGGAGTACGACGCGATCTACGACGGCTCGGCCGAGGATCTCAAGCAGGCCTCGAGCAAGGAGAAGTTCGTCGCCTTGCTGAAGGGCGTCCATCGAAAGCTCGGCAATACCCGGGCCTCGGACCAGCAGAGCTGGAACGTCAACTACCAGACCACCGGCAGCTTTGTCAGCATGGGCTACCGGACCTTCTACACGGAGGACAATGCCGACGAGCGCTTTGTCTACCGCATGCTGGGCGAGCAGGCCCTGCTGGCCGGCTATCACATCGAGTCCGATGCCTTCATCACCAAATAGCTTGGTGGCCTCCTGGGGCCACGCACGGCGTGGCCTTCACGCCATCGGCGATGGCCACTCGGTGCGCGACGTCGTCCTGGCTGCCCATGCGACACCTGATCGCAAGTACCACACGCTCCAGCATCTCCAGCAGTGCCTGAGCGTCGTTGAGACCGTGAGCCATCTGCCGGATAGGCCGGCGGAAGTCGAAATGGCACGATGGTTTCATGACGCGATCTACGAGTTCAAGGGCGCGAACAACGAAGCCAGGAGCGCGGACTGGGCGCACGAGGAGCTTCGCCGAGCCGACGTCGATCCTGCCGTCGCTGCACGCGTACGCGATCTGGCGCCGATGACGTGCCACGCGTCCAACCTACACAGGACAGACGAGCAGCTTCTCGTCGACATCGATCTGGCCATCCTCGGTGCAGAGCCGGCGCGCTTTGCCGAATGCGAACAACAAATTCGCGAGGAGCTCGCTCGTGTGCCGAGCTACGGGTTGCGCACGAAGCGCAAGTCCGTCTTCAAGCCCTTTCTCGATCGCGAGACGATCTACAGCACGCAGGTCTTGCATCAGAAGCTGGAAGCACGTGCGAGGAACAACCTGGCCTCGGCGCTTGCAGGCCAGATCAAGGAAGATGCCGCAGACGCAGGACTGAAACACGGCGAGCCATGCCGCCACCCCTCGACTCCTTGATGAGGTCGCAAATGCGTAGACGTGAAGTCCTGAAGGCTGCTGTCTCCGCGGCCCTGCCGCTGCCGACCGCGACGGCCGCGATAACCGCGACGGCAGCGACGGCCGCGATGCCAACCGCCGAACCCTTCGAGCGGGTCCGCCCCGGCATGCCTGGCTGGCCTGCCGAAGCGCAGTGGGCCCAGCTCAACAGCCAGTTGGGCGGTCGCCTGATCCGCCTGGGTACGCCTTTGGCGATGACGAAGAGCGTGCGGGCCGAGCTGGCCAATCCCTTCTTCGTCGGTGACACGCCCGAGCTCACGCAGACCAGCGGCTGGGTCGATGCCTGGCAATCGCAGCCCAGCAGCTATGCGGTGGCAGCGCACGATGCGGCCGACGTAGCGGCGGCGGTGAACTTCGCGCGCGAGCACCAGCTGCGCCTGGTGATCAAGGGGGGCGGGCACAGCTACCAGGGCACCTCCTGTGCGCCCGACTCACTGCTCATCTGGACCCGCGCGATGAACAGCGTGGCCGTGATCGACGGCTTTGTGCCGCAGGGCGGCGAGGGCAAGATGGCGCCTCAGCCGGCCGTGAGCGTTGGTGCCGGCGCCATGTGGGCCGATGCCTACGATGCCGTCACCACCCGCGCAGGCCGCTACGTGCAGGGCGGCGGCTGCACGACGGTGGGCGTGGCGGGCCTTGTTCAGAGCGGTGGTTTCGGCAGCTTCTCCAAGGCCTACGGCACGGCGGCTGCCGGGCTGCTGGAGGCCGAGGTCGTGACGGCCGACGGCCGCGTGCGCATCGTCAACGCTTTCCAGGATCCCGAACTGTTCTGGGGCCTCAAGGGCGGAGGCGGCGGCAGCCTTGCGGTGGTGACGCGGCTGACGCTACGCACCCGCGAGCTGCCCGAGAACTTCGGTGCCGTCTTCGGCACCATCGAGGCCGACAGCGACGACGCCTACCGCGCCCTGATCGCGCGCGTCGTCGAGTTCTGCCGCGAGAACCTCGTCAACCGTCACTGGGGTGAGCAGATCAAGCTCGAAGGCGAGAAGGCACTGGGCCTGTCGCTGGTCTTCCAGGGCTTGAGCCGCGAGCAGGCGATGGCGGTATGGCAGCCCTTTGTCGACTGGGTCAAGGCGCGGCCCGAGTACCGCCTCACGCGGCCGTTGCAGGTCTTGGTCATCCCGGCTCGGCACTTCTGGGACGCCCCGGTGCTCAATCGCGCCGTGCCAGGCGTCATGGTGCCCGACGACCGATCCGGCGCGCCGCCGCATCACGCCGTCTGGGCCGGCGATCGCGACCAGGTGGGCTGGTTCATCCATGGCTACCACTCGGCTTGGCTTCCGGCCGACCTGCTCAAGCCCGAGCGCCAGGGCGCGCTCGTCGATGCCTTGTTCGAATGCAAGCGCTACTGGGATGTGGCCCTGCACCTGAACAAGGGCCTTGCGGGCGCGTCGGCAGACGATATCGACGCCGCGCGCGACACGGCAACCCACCCTCAGGTGCTCAATGCCTTCGCGCTCGCTATCGTTGCAGGAGGAGCGGGACCGGCGTATGCCGGCCTGCCGGCCCCGGACCTGACGCGCGCCCGTCGCAGCGCCTCGACGATGGAACGTGCGGCCGCCAGGCTGCTCAAGGTGGCGCCGCTGGCCGGCGCATATGTGTCCGAGAGCGACTTCTTCCAGAGCGATTGGCAGCAGGCATTCTGGGGTGCCAACTATGCGCGCTTGCTCGCGGCCAAGCGTCGCTACGACCCCGAGGGTCTGTTCTTTGTCCACCACGGCGTGGGCAGCGAGGGCTGGAGCGAAGACGGCTTCTCGCGCCTTGTGTGACTCAGCGGTTCACCATCGCCCGCACCGCCGGCGCATGACGCGCACCTTGTGTGGGTTTGGCGGCGACGGCCGCTTCGATCTCCTGCGGGTCCCGTGCCGACAGCGAAAGGTTCGCGGCCGCCGTGTTCTCCCCGAGCCGGCGGGCCTCGCAGGCGGTGAGGCTCGGCGTGGAGGCCTTGCGCGCCGGAACCTAACGCTCGCCTTCCGAGGCGTACACGAGCTGCCCGCCGACCCAGGTCTGCAAGACCTTCGTGTGCAGCAGTCCCCGGGCTTCCACGCTCAGCGGATCGCGGTCCACGAGGATGAAGTCGGCGCGGTGGCCGGGCAGCAAGCTGCCGACCTCGTCCTCGCGGTGGGCGGCGTAGGCGGCCCAGGTGGTGAAGCAGGCCAGGGCTTGCGTGCGGCTCATGGCCTGCGCGCCGTACCAGCCGCCCGGGGGATGGCCCTCGGCGTCCTGGCGTGTGATGGCGGCGTAGAGACCGGCCCAGGGGGTGGGCTCCTCGACGGGGGTGTCCGAGCCGCAGGCCAAGCGCGCGCCGCTCTGGATCAGGCGTTGCCAGGCGTAGGCGCCCTGGATGCGATCGGGGCCGATGCGGTCTTCGGCCATGTTAATGTCCGAGGTGGCGTGCACCGGCTGAACTGAGGCGATCACGCCGCTCTTGGCGAAGCGCGGGATGTCAGACAGGGCGATGACCTGTGCGTGCTCGATGCGGTGGCGCAGCAGCACGCTCTTGCTGCCGTACACGCGATGCATGGACTCGAAGGCACCCAGCGCCTGGCGGTTGGCGGCATCGCCGATGGCATGGACATTGATCTGGAAGCCCATACCTACCAGCGGGCGGATTTGCGCCGTCAGCTCGGCATCGTTCTGAAACAGCAGGCCGCGAGACTCGGGCAGGTCACTGTAGGGCGCGAGCAGGGCGGCGCCGCGGCTGCCCAGGGCGCCGTCGGCGAAGACCTTGATGGCGCGCAGGCTGTACATGCCGTCCGCCATGGGCTGGATGGGTCCGCTGGCGCGCAGCTTGGCGATCAGGCTCGCATCAGTGAGGAGGGCCATGCCGTCCACGCGCAGCTGCAGCGTGCCCTTGGCGGCCATATCGCGGAGTTCGCGGTCCGCAGTCTCGCTGATGCCAGCGTCGTGGATGCCCGTGAGACCCAGGCTCAGCAGCTCCTGCTGGGCCGCGGCCAGGGCGGCGCGGGTTTCCTCGGGCGTAGAGGCTGGAAGGCGGTGCTCGATGAGCTCCATGGCGCCGTCGACGAGCACGCCCGTGGGATCGCCGCTTGCGTCGCGCTCGATGCGCCCGCCCGCCGGATCGGGCGTGTCGCGCGTGATGCCGGCCAGGCTCAGCGCGCGGCTGTTTGCCCAGCCCGCATGGCCGTCCACGCGCTCCAGCCAGACGGGGCGGATGCTTTCGGCGCTGTCGAGTTCCCCGGCCGTGGGGAATCGCCCCAGCTTCCAGATCGCCTGGTTCCAGCCGCCGCCGCGGATCCACGCGCTGTCGGCATGGTCCGCGGCGTAGGCGCGGACAGCGGCCAGCGCAGTGGCGAGGTCCGGCGTGTCGCGCAGCGAGAGCTGGCCCCTGGACACGCCCAGGTCTGCCATGTGGACATGCGCGTCGATCAGGCCGGGCATGAGCACGCGGCCCTGGGCATCAATGCGCCGCGCGTTCTGCGCTCGCGCCTGGAGCTGGCGCAGGGTGCCGGTGGCCTTGACACGGCCGTCGGCATCGGTGAGCAGAGCCTCGAATCGCAGCACGCGGCCCTGCGCGTCGAGCGTCAGACCGTGGGCGTTGTGGATGAGCACAGGCTCGGCGGCATGGCCATGGGCATGGGCCAGGCCCAGAGCGGCGAGCAGGGGGAGGGCGCGAAGCAGTTCTTGCATGCGCCGCAGTATGTCAGCTCATGCCTTGGTGACGGAGCAGCGCATCGATCTCGGGCTCGCGGCCGCGGAAGGCCTTGAAGTTGTCGATTGCATCGCGCGAGCCGCCCATCTCGAGGATGTTGTGCAGGTAGCGCCGGCCGGTGGCGGGATTGAATACGCCTTCCTCCTCGAACGCACTCCACGCGTCGGCGGAGAGCACCTCGGCCCATTTGTAGCTGTAGTAGCCGGCCGCATAGCCGCCCGCGAAGATGTGGCTGAAGCTGTGCTGCATGCGGTTGAAAGGCGGCGGAATCAGCACGGCGACTTCCCGGCGGGTATCGTCGATCACGGCCTGGATGCGCGTTTCCGTGCCGGGTTCGGCGTGCAGGCGCATGTCGAAGAGCGCGAACTCGACCTGGCGTAGCGTCTGCAGGCCGCTCTGGAAATTCTTGGCCGCCGTCATTTTGTCGAAGAGCGCGCGGGGCAGGGTCTCACCCGTATCTACGTGGGCGGTCAGCTTCTGCAGCACTTCCCATTCCCAGCAGAAGTTCTCCATGAACTGGCTGGGCAGCTCGACGGCGTCCCACTCCACGCCCGAGATGCCGGCCACGCCGCGCTCGTCGACCTGCGTGAGCAGGTGATGCAGGCCGTGGCCGAACTCGTGGAACAGGGTCGTCACGTCATCGTGGGTGAGCAAGGCGGGTTTGTCGCCTACGGGTGCCATGAAGTTGCACACCAGCTGTGCGACGGGCGTCTGCAGTTGGCCATCGGGTCGGGCCCAGCGGCCGCGTACATCGTCCATCCAGGCGCCGGGGCGCTTGCCGGTGCGGGCGTAGAGGTCGAGGTAGAACTGGCCTACAAGCTGGCCGTCGCGGTCGAGGCGATAGAACTTGACGCTCTCGTGCCAGACCTCGGCCTGGTCTTCGACGATCTTCACGTCGAACAGGCGTTCGATGATCTCGAACAGGCCGGCCAGCACTCGCGGCGCGGTGAAGTAGGGGCGAACCTCTTCATCGCTGAAGGCATAGCGGGCGAGCTTGAGCTTCTCGGAGGCGTAAGGCACGTCCCAGGCCTGCAGCTCGTCCAGGCCCAGCTCCGCCGCGGCGAAGGCGCGCAGCTCCGCCAGATCCTTCGCGGCGAATGGCCGGGCGCGGCGGGCGAGGTCACGCAAGAAGTCCAGCACCTGGGCCGGCTCGTGCGCCATCTTGGCCACGAGCGAGGTCTCAGCGAAATTCGCGTGGCCCAGCAGTTGGGCCTCTTCCTGGCGCAGCATCAGCAGCTCCTGCATCAGGGCGGAGTTGTCGAGGTTTGCGGCGCCGAATTCGCTGGCGCGGGTGGCGTAGGCACGGTAGAGCTGCTCGCGCAGCGCGCGGTCCTCGGCGTACTGCATCACGGGCATGTAGCTCGGGAAATGCAAGGTGATCTTATGGCCGTCCTTGCCCTCGCCTTGCGCGGCTGCGAGCGCGGCCGTCACGACGTCCGCGGGCACGCCGCGCAGTTGCTCGGCGCTCGCGTAGAGCGCAAAGCCGTCGGTGGCGTCCATCACGTGCTCGGAGAACTGCTGAGCGAGCTCGGCGCTGCGTTCCTGGATGGCGGCGAAGCGCGTCTTGGCATCGCCCTGCAGCTCGGCACCGCCGAGCACGAAGTCGCGCAGGGCGTGGCGCAGCACCTGCTGGCGCGCCGGGCTCTGCTTAGAGATGTCCATGGCCTTGTACTTGGCGTAGAGCGCCTCGCTGGCGCCCAGGCGCGTGTAAAACTCGGTCACGGCCGGCAGCATGGCGTTATAGGCCTCGCGCAGCTCGGGCGTGTTGGCCACGGCGTTGAGGTGACCCACGGCGCCCCAGGCCACGCCCAGGCGCTCGCAGGGGAGGTCGAGCGTGCGCAGCAAGGTGTCGTAGTCGGCAGGCGTCTGCGCGGCGGTCGATTGCGCCAGTGCCGCATCGGCAGCGGCCAGCAACTGTTGAATGGCCGGCGCGATGTGCTCGGGCTTGATCTGCGCGAAATGGGGCAGGGCGTCCTGAGAAAGGAGGGGATTGCTCATGATTCGGTCTGCGGGGAAGGGGTACTGCGGGCCTCGATGATCGCGCCGATCGTCAACCCCGCCAGCAAGTCATAGACGCGCGTCCGGTCTTGCGGCGCCCGCTCGAAATGCTGGTCGAGATGATGCGGCGAGCCGGCCACGATCTCGTGGTGGCGTGAGGCGCAGCCGGAGGCAGCGTCGAAATAGCGTTGCTGAATCTCGGCCGGGACGACGGCATCCGCGCCGGCCGAGACGATCTGCAGGCGGCCTTCGTACGCGGCCACGGCGTCGAAGGCGTCGGAGTCACGCCAGCTCAGGGGCTGGCGGATGGTCGCGGCGAAGTCGGGGCCGAAGCGCAGCGCGGCGGCTCCGGCGCTGTAGGCCGCGCTGATCACGAGGCCCAGGGCTGCGAAGCCATGTCGGCGCGCGGCCAGGGCGGCGATGTGGCCGCCCATGCTGAAGCCGATCACGGCCATGGCGGACGGCGCCAGGCGGCGTGCCGCGATCACCGCATCGACCTGGGCTGAACGCTCGGTCAGGGAGGAGCCGATCAGCGAGCCTTCGCTCTGGCCGTGGCCGATGAAGTCGAAGGCGGTGGAGGCAATGCCGTGCTCGAAGAAGAACTCACGCAGTGGCGCGAGGCCCTTGCTGGTCGAGCAGCCACCGCCATGGAGCAGCAGCACTGAGGCGCGAGCATCTTCGGGATGCCAGTGGCTGCCGCGCAGGCAGCGGCCTTCGAACTGGAGCTCGAAATCCTGGACCGCCATTGCTCAAAGCTCCAGCGTCATGAAGGCGCTGTAGGGATCGAGCTGGTAGTCGGCGAAGGGGCCGGTCTCCTTGAAGCCGAAGCTGGCATAGAGCGTGCGCGCAGGCAAGAAGGCATCCTGCGTGCCGGTCTCCAGTGAGAGGCGAGCCATGCCGCGCCCGCGCGCTGTGGCGATGATGTGGGCCAGCATGAGGCGGCCGGCACCGCGGCGGCGGGCGGCCGTGGGCGTGCGCATGGACTTGATCTCGCCGTGCGTGGCGTCGAGCATCTTCAGCGCGCCGCAGCCGACGAGCTGTCCATCGTCCCAGGCGGCCCAGAAGCTGATCTCGGGCTGGCGCAGTCGGTCGAGATCCAGCGCATGCACGCTCTCGGGCGGCGACTCGGCGTGCATTTGGGCCAGGTGCTCCTCGAGCAGGGCGCGGATCTCGGGACCGCTGAGATCGTCGAGACGGATGTTCATGCGCGTTCCGCCGACTCCATGGTGTTGACCAGCAGCATGGTGATGGTCATGGGGCCGACGCCGCCAGGAACGGGCGTGATCCAACCGGCCACCTCCTTGACGCCGTCGAAGTCCACATCGCCGCAAAGCTTGCCCTCGTCGTTGCGGTTCATGCCCACGTCGATGACGACGGCGCCGGGCTTGACCATGTCGGCCGTCAGCACGTTGCGCTTGCCCACGGCGGCGACCACGACGTCGGCCTGGCGCGTCATGGCGCGCAGGTCGGCGGTGCCGCTGTGGCAGATCGTGACGGTGGCGTTGGCGGCCAGGAGCATCAGCGCCATGGGCTTGCCGACGATGTTGGAGCGGCCGATGACGACGGCATGCTTGCCGCGAAGGTCGGCCATGCCGATGGCTTCCAGCATCTTCATGCAGCCGTAGGGCGTGCAGGCCTTGAAGCCAGCCTCACCGACCATCAGCGCGCCGGCGCTGGAGACGTGGAAGCCGTCCACGTCCTTGGCGGGCGAGATGGCTTCGATGACCTTGTGGTCATCGATGTGCTTGGGCAGGGGCAGTTGGACGAGGATGCCGTGGATGGCCGGATCCTTGTTGAGTGCATCCACGCGGGCCAGCAGCTCGGCCTCGGTCATCGTGGCCTCGTACTTTTCCAGCACCGAGTGGAAGCCGACCTCCTCGCAGGCCTTGACCTTGTTGCGCACGTAGACGGCGCTGGCGGGGTTGTCGCCGACCAGCACCACGGCCAGGCCGGGCTTGACGCCCCGGGCGGTGGATGCGGCGGCGCGGCGCGCGACGTCCGCGCGGACCTGCTTGGAGAGTGCAACGCCGTCGATCAGTTGTGCGGTCATGAGGGAACTCCTGGAAAGCAAAAGGCCGCTTCGACAGCGGCCTTGTGCGTGTGGGGATTGATCAGTTCTTGGCCGGCGCGCCGAGGGCGATCTTGAGCAGGTCGGCCACGGTGTTGGCGTTGAGCTTTTCCATGATGTTGGCGCGGTGCGCCTCCACCGTCTTGATGCTGATGCCCAGGTCGTCGGCGATTTGCTTGTTCAGGCGGCCGGCGACGATGCGCTCGAGCACCTGGGCCTCACGCGTGGTGAGGCGCGAGAGCAGGGCGTCGCGGCTGGCTGCTTCTTGGTGAGTGGAGAAGGCCTGGCGGGCCTGCTCGAGCATGCGGTCCACAAGGGCCAGCAGCTCGTCCTCCTTGAAGGGCTTCTCGATGAAGTCCATCGCGCCCTTCTTCATCGTCTGCACAGCCATAGGCACGTCGCCGTGGCCGGTGATGAAGACCACGGGCAGCGGGCTGCGGCGTTCGATCAGGCGGTCCTGCAGTTCGAGGCCGCTCATGCCTTCCATGCGGATGTCTGCGATCAGGCAGGCCACCTCACGCGGGTCGTAGCGGGAAAGGAAGCTCTCGGCCGAGTCAAAACACCTGACGCGGTAGTCCTTGCCTTCGAGGAGCCATTGCAGGGAGTCTCGAACCGCCTCGTCATCATCGACGACGTAGACATTGCCCTTCTTCGGAATCAAGCTCATGGTGTTGCAGTCAGGTTTGCAGCATTGCCCGGCAAGGGCTCGGGCCTGGAGGAATCAACGGGAATGGTGAAGGCGAACCTGCACCCCACTACAGCGGCACCATTGTAGAGGTTCTCCGCACGCATCCGGCCCTGGTGCGACTCCACGATGGAGCGGCACAGGCCCAGTCCGATACCCATGCCATCGACCTTGGTGGAGAAGAAGGCCTCGTACATTCGGGAGAGAACCTCCTCTGGGAGACCCGGGCCCATATCGGTCACGCTGAACTCGATGTGACCCCCGAGCTCGGGGGAGTGCTTGGGGACAACCCTCAGCTCGATGTGCCGGCGTGACGCCGGCAACGAGGCGTTGTCGATGGCCTCGGCCGAGTTCTTCAACAAATTGAGGATGACCTGCTCGATCAGGATGGGGTCCACCAGCATCGACGGAAGGCGCTGGGCCACATAGGTGTGCAGGGCCACGTTGCGGCGGCGCAGCTCGATGCCGGCAAGATCGACGGCGTCCTCCACCACCTCGGCCGCGCTGGTGGCCTGCCGCTGCGGCTCGCTGCGCTTCACGAAGTTGCGGATGCGGTGAATGATCTGGCCGGCGCGCTGGGCTTGCTTGGCGGTTTTCTCGAGCGCGGCCAGCAGGTCGTCGCGGGCGATGTTGTCGCTCTTCACACGCGAGACCATGCCGTTGCAGTAGTTGGTGATGGCGGTGAGCGGCTGGTTCAGCTCGTGCGCCACGCTGGAGGCCATCTCGCCCATCGTCATCAGGCGGCTGGTCACGGCGGCCTTCTCGGCTTGCTGGGCGGCCAGGGCCTCGGCGTGGCGGCGCACGGTGATGTCGGTGGCAATCAGCATCTGCGCCAGGCGGCCGTCGGTCCATTGCAGATAGCGCGAACGCACGTCGAACCACATGTCGAGAGACTCGACGTAGACCTCACGCGGATCGGAGCCGGCCTGCTCGGCCATCGCGTGCAGGGGCAGGGCGTCTTCGACGTCGAGCTCGGCATCGGCGGTGGGCTCCTCGTCGGGGCTGTGCGTCAGGGCGCCACCGGCCAAGAGGGCATGGCCGGCCGGATCGGCGCCGAACCAGAGCCGGTAGCTGCGGTTGGCGAAGAGCAGCTCGCCTTGCTGGACCGAGAGCACGGACACGGCCGCGTCCAGACCTTCAAGCACGGTGGTGAAGCGCTCGTGCGAGGCCGAGAGCTGGTCGCGCACGCGCTTGGCCTCGGTGATGTTCGTGATCGAGGCCATCCAGCCGCTCTGCTTGCCCTTGGTGTCCACGAGCGGCGACACGTACATGCGGGCGTCGAAGACCGTGCCGTCCTTGCGCATGACCTTGACCTCGGCGCCGCCGGCCGGGCTGCGGCCCTGCACCTCCTGCTGCTGCAGGCGCGAGTTCTCCTCGAAGCGGTCCGGCGGCCAATAGGGGTAGGGTGGCTTGCGCCCGATCAGCTCGGCCTCGCTGAATCCCGTCATCGCGCAAAAGGCCGGGTTCACGTAGGTGATGCGCGACTCCATGTCCATGGCGCGCATGCCCGTGAGCATGGAGTTCTCCATCGCGCGGCGGAAGTTCATCTCGCTGGTCAGCGCGTTCTGGATCTGCAGGCGCCGGCGCATGTGGCGCCAGGTGCCAAGCAGCATCCACACGGTCAGGATGGACAGGGCCACGACCATCCAGAACAGCGCGCTGGAGACGAGACCGCCCGAGGTGCGATAGCCCTGGCCGCGCAGCACCAGGCCGTTGAGCGCCGGGGCCAGTGGCGCCTCGCTGAAGACCGAGGCGCGCACCGGCTTCTTGCCGGGCATCGGCGTGATGGTGCTCGAGACGATCTGGTCGTTGGCGTCGAGCACGGCGATCGGGTGGTGGGTGGACACCTCGACCGGGACGGCACGGCGCAGCAGCACGTCCACGGAGTATTCGGCCACCAGTATGCCGGCGAAATTGCCGCGGTCCATCAAGGGAACCTGGAGCTGGAACACCGTGCCGCCGCCGGCGGAGAAGGGCTGCGAATAAACGGGCTGGTGCTTCTCGCGAGCGGCCTCGAAAGCGAGCTCCACCGCGCTGCTTTGGTTGGGATGCGGCATCGACGGGTTTTCGCGCGAGCCGAGCAGCGGGCCGTCGTCCTGCAGGCTCGACTGGGAGACGCCGGCGCGCCGCTCACGCAGGGCCGTGATCCACAACACCTGGGTCAGCTCGGGGCGCTCGCGCACCAGGGCCAGAGCCTGGGCGTTGAAGTCGCGGGCGTCGATGACGTGCGTGGTCAGCTCGCGCGCCACACGCACGAGCTGTTCCTGGTTCTCGATCAGGCGCAGGCGGATCTGCTGCTGGGCGATCTCGGTGTCGCGCTTGACGGCCTCCGACTCGCGTTCAATTTCCTCATTGCGCAGGTACCAGAAGGCCGAGATCATCGCTGCGAGGAAGAGCAGCACCGAGATCAGCGGACCGAGGGTGGCGAAGCGGTCCTGGCGCGAGGGCGACTGACGGCGCCACCAGCTGCCGACGATGCGGCGCATGGGCTGGAAGAGGCGCCGCGCGGCGGTACCGGGATCGAAGGGGAAGGGCATGGGCGAAATTATCGGCGCGTGAGCAAGCTCCTCTTTCATCGACTCCCCCCAGAAGTTCCCTTGATAATTCACAATATGAAATTCACTCGCGCGATTTGGAATTCATAAGAGCTTGTGAGACACTCCCGCTCGCACCCGCAATACAACCTGGCAGCGCCCATGAGCGCGCGCCTGTCTGACTGGAGACAACCATGTCCGCACAACCGAGTAGCTTCCTGGGCGCCAGCGCAAGCGATGTCGATGCTCAAGAAACCAGGGAATGGCTGGACGCGCTCTCGGCCGTCATCGGCGCAGAAGGAGGCGAGCGCGCCCACTTCCTGCTCGAAACTCTGATCGACCATGCCCGCCAGGCCGGCGTCGATGTGCCCTTCTCGGCCACCACGGCCTACGTGAACACCATCCCGCCGGAGCAGGAAGAGCGCATGCCCGGCAATATCGAGATGGAAGAGCGGCTGCGCGCCTTCATGCGCTGGAACGCCATGGCCATGGTCGTGCGCGCCAACCGGCTGAACCCGGAAGACGGCGGTGACCTCGGCGGCCACATCTCCAGCTTCGCCTCGCTGGCTACCATGCTGGGCTGCGGCTTCAACCACTTCTGGCACGGTGACGACGGCGTGCACGGCGGCGACCTGCTCTACATCCAGGGCCACAGCGCGCCCGGCATCTATGCCCGAGCCTTCCTGGAAGGGCGCATCAGCGAAGAGCAGTTGCTGAACTTCCGCCAGGAAGTCGACGGCAAGGGCCTGTCCAGCTATCCGCACCCCAAGCTGATGCCCGAGTTCTGGCAGTTCCCCACGGTCTCCATGGGGCTGGGCCCCTTGATGGCCATCTACCAGGCGCGCTTCCTCAAGTACCTGCACGCCCGTGGCATCGCCGACACGAGCAAGCGAAAGGTCTGGGTTTTCCTTGGCGACGGCGAGATGGACGAGCCCGAGTCGCTCGGCGCCATCGGTCTGGCCGCGCGCGAGAAGCTCGACAACCTGATCTTCATCGTCAACTGCAACCTCCAGCGCCTGGATGGCCCGGTGCGTGGCAACGGCAAGATCATCCAGGAGCTCGAGGGTGAGTTCCGCGGCGCGGGCTGGAACGTCATCAAGCTGCTGTGGGGCTCTTATTGGGATCCGCTGCTGGCGCGCGACAAGGACGAGCTGCTGCGCAAGGTCATGATGGAGACGCTTGACGGCGACTACCAGGCCTTCAAGGCCAACGACGGCGCCTTCGTGCGCAAGAACTTCTTCGGCCGCCACCCCGAGCTGCTGAAGATGGTCGAGAAAATGAGCGACGAGGACATCTGGCGCCTGCAGCGCGGCGGCCACGATCCGCAGAAGGTCTACGCCGCCTATCACAAGGCCGTGAACACCAAGGGCCAGCCCACCGTCATGCTGATCAAGACCGTCAAGGGCTACGGCATGGGCAAGATCGGCGAGGGAAAGAACACCGCCCACCAGACCAAGAAGCTGCAGGACGAGGACATCAAGGCTTTCCGCGACCGCTTCAACATCCCTATCCCCGACCACGAGCTGCCGAACATTCCGTTCTACAAGCCGGCCGACGACACGCCCGAGATGCAGTACCTGCAGGCGCGCCGCGCCGCGCTGGGCGGCTACCTGCCCAAGCGCCGCCCCAAGGCCGAGGAACACCTCAAGGTGCCCGACCTGGCCACCTTCCAGGCCGTGCTCGATGCCACGGCCGAAGGCCGCGAGATTTCCACCACGCAGGCCTACGTGCGTTTCCTGACCACGCTACTGCGCGACAAGGAACTCGGCCCCCGCACCGTGCCCGTGCTCGTGGACGAGGCGCGCACCTTCGGCATGGAAGGCCTGTTCCGCCAGATCGGCATCTACAACCCTGCGGGTCAGCAGTACACGCCGGTCGACAAGGATCAGGTGATGTACTACCGCGAGGACGTGGCGGGCCAAATCCTGCAGGAGGGCATCAACGAGGCTGGCGGTATGGCCTCCTGGATCGCCGCGGCGACGTCGTACTCGACGAACAACCGCGTGATGATTCCCTTCTACGTCTACTACTCAATGTTCGGTTTCCAGCGCATCGGCGATCTCGCCTGGGCGGCAGGCGACATGCAGGCGCGCGGCTTTTTGCTCGGCGGCACGTCGGGCCGCACGACTCTGAACGGCGAAGGTCTGCAGCACGAGGATGGCCACAGCCACATCCTGGCCGGCACGATCCCGAACTGCGTCTCCTACGACCCGACCTTCGCGCACGAAGTGGCCGTGATCATGCATCATGGCCTCAAGCGCATGGTCGAGAACCAGGAAAACGTGTTTTTCTACATCACCCTGCTCAACGAGAACTACGCCATGCCGGGCCTAAAGGCCGGCACCGAGGAGCAGATCCTCAAGGGCATGTACCTGCTCGAAGAGGCGCAGCCGCACGCTCTGACGGTCAACCTGCTCGGCTCGGGCACCATCCTGCGCGAAAGCCAGGCCGCCAAGAAGCTGCTCGAGGAAGACTGGGGCATCGGTGCCAATGTGTGGAGTTGCCCGAGCTTCAATGAGCTCGCCCGCGACGGCCAGAACGCCGAGCGCTGGAACCTGCTGCACCCGACCGAGCTGGCTTGCGTGCCCTTTGTGACGCAGCAGCTGAGCAAAGTGCAAGGCCCCGTCGTCGCTTGCACGGACTACATGAAGAGCTACGCCGAGCAGATCCGCGCCTACATTCCGGCCGGCCGTTCGTACAAGGTGCTGGGCACCGACGGCTTCGGCCGCTCGGACTTCCGCTCCAAGCTACGCGCGCACTTCGAGGTGAATCGCCACTATGTTGTCGTGGCCGCGCTGAAGGCGCTGGCTGAGGAGGGCAAGATCTCGGCTTCGAAGGTCGCCCAGGCGATCACGAAGTACGGCATCAATGTCGACAAGATCAACCCGCTGTACGCCTAAAGCGACGCACCGACGGAGACAAGAACATGGCATTGGTTGAAGTGAAAGTGCCGGACATCGGCGACTTCGATGGCGTGGGCGTGATCGAGTTGCTGGTCAAGCCCGGCGACACGGTCAAGGTGGAGCAGAGCCTGATCACGGTCGAGAGCGACAAGGCCTCCATGGAAATCCCCTCGAGTGCCGCGGGCGTGGTCAAGGAACTCAGGGTCAAGGTCGGCGACACGGTCAAGGAAGGCAGCGTGGTGCTGTTGCTCGAAGCCGAGGGCGCGGGCGCTGTTGCACCCGCCCCGGCGCCGGTTCAGGCCCCGCTGATTGCAGCTGCTGCACCTGCACCTGCACCGGCCCCGGTGCCCGTGCCAGCTGCTGGGGCTGTGGCAGGCGGTATGGTTGAGGTCGTGGTGCCCGACATCGGCGACTTCGACGAAGTGGCCGTCATCGAGGTCTTCGTGAAGGCCGGCGACACCATCAAGGTCGAGCAAAGCCTGATCACGGTCGAGAGCGACAAGGCCTCCATGGAGATTCCGTCCAGTCACGCCGGCGTGATCAAGGACTTCAAGGTCAAGCTCGGCGACAAGGTCAAGAAGGGCACGCTGCTGGCGCTTGTCGAGGCGACGGGTGGTGCTGCCGCAGCGCCGGCCCCGGCCCCGGCTCCGGCTCCGGCTCTGGTCGCCGCACCTGCGCCCGCTCCCGGGGCCACTGCCGCGGCTGCGGTCCTCGTTGCGCCGGCTGCCGCCATGCCGGCCCATCAGCCCGGCACGCCCAGCGGCTCGCTGCCGCATGCCTCGCCCTCCATCCGCAAACTCGCTCGCGAGCTCGGCGTACCCCTGGTCGAGGTCAAGGGCAGCGGCCCCAAGGGCCGCATCACCGAGCTGGATGTGCAGGGCTTCGTCAAGGCCGTGATGGCCGGCACGACGCAGACCGCCGCGCAGAAGGCTGCGGCGCCCGCGGGTGCTGCCGCCGCCGGCGCCTTCCCCGGCCTGCTGCCCTGGCCCAAGGTCGACTTCGAGAAGTTCGGCCCCGTGGAGCGCAAGGATCTAAGCCGCATCAAGAAGATCTCCGGCGCGAACCTGCATCGCAACTGGGTGATCATTCCCCACGTCACCAACCACGACGACGCCGACATCACCGAGCTGGAAGCCTTCCGCGTCCAGTTGAACAAGGAGAACGAGAAGGCTGGCATCAAGGTCACCATGCTGGCCTTCATGATCAAGGCCGCCGTGGCCTCGCTCAAGAAGTTCCCGGAGTTCAACGCCTCGCTGGACGGCGACACGCTGGTGCTGAAGAACTACTTCCACATCGGCTTCGCCGCGGACACGCCCAACGGGCTGGTCGTGCCGGTGATCAAGGATGCCGACAAGAAGGGCATCTTCCAGATCAGCCAGGAGATGAGCGAGCTGGCCAAGAAGGCCCGCGACGGCAAGCTCACGCCGGCCGAGATGAGCGGCGGATGCTTCTCGATCTCGTCCCTGGGCGGCATCGGCGGCAAGTACTTCACGCCGATCATCAATGCGCCCGAGGTGGCCATCATGGGTGTGTGCAAGAGCAGCACCGAGCCCGTGTGGGACGGCAAGGCCTTCGTGCCGCGCCTGATCCTGCCGCTCTCGCTGTCGTGGGACCACCGCGTCATCGACGGTGCTGCCGCTGCACGCTTCAACGTGTACTTCGCTTCCCTGCTGGCGGACTTCCGCCGTATTGCGCTGTAAGGAGAAGCGGACATGGCAACGATTGAAGTCAAGCTGCCCGACATCGGCGATTTCGACGAAGTCGGCGTGATCGAGGTGCTGGTCAAGGCCGGCGATGTGGTCAAGGTCGAACAGAGCCTCATTACCGTCGAGAGCGACAAGGCCTCGATGGAGATTCCCTCCAGCACCGCCGGTGTGGTGAAGGAGCTCAAGGTTCAGGTTGGCGACAAGGTCAAGCAGGGCACCCTGATCCTGCTTCTGGATGCCGAAGGTGCGGTTGCCGCTGAGCCGGCACACGCGCCTGCACCCACCGCCGCGGCGCCGGCGCCGGTACCTGCAGCTGCCCCTACGCCCGCCCCGCAGGCCGCGAGCTACGGCGGCGCCAGCGATGCGCAATATGACGTGATCGTGCTCGGCGGCGGCCCTGGCGGCTACTCGGCCGCCTTCCGCGCCGCGGACCTGGGCCTGAAGGTCGCCATCGTCGAGCGCTACGCAACGCTTGGCGGCGTGTGCCTGAACGTGGGCTGCATCCCCTCCAAGGCCCTGCTGCACGTGGCGGCCGTGATGGACGAGGTCAAGCACTTCGCCGATCTGGGCGTGGCCTATGCCGAACCCGAAGTCGACATGGGCAAGCTGCTGGCGCACAAGAACAAGGTCGTGGGCAAGCTCACGGGCGGCCTGGCGGCCATGGCCAAGATGCGCAAGGTCACGGTCGTGCGCGGCTACGGCACGCTGCTGGACGCGCATCACCTGACCGTGGCCGAGACCACCGGCACGGCGCAGGGGCAAACCGGCAAGACCCAGGTGCTGGGCTTCAAGGCCATCATCCTGGCGGCCGGCTCGCAGGCCGTGCGCCTGCCATTCATGCCGGACGATCCGCTTGTCATTGATTCCACCGGCGCGCTCGAGCTGACCAGCCGCCCTAAGCGCATGCTCATCGTCGGCGGCGGCATCATCGGCCTGGAGATGGGCACGGTGTACAGCACGCTCGGCGCGCGGCTGGACGTGGTCGAGATGCTGCCCACGCTGATGACTGGCGCGGACCGCGATCTCGTCAAGGTCTGGCAAAAGATGAACGCCCCGCGCTTCGACAACATCATGTTGAACACGAAGACGGTGGCAGCGGAGAGCACGCCCGAGGGGATCAAGGTGACCTTCGAAGGCGAGGGTGCACCGAAAGAGCCGCAGGTCTACGACCTCGTGCTCCAGGCCGTGGGCCGCACGCCCAACGGCAAGAAGATCGGCGCGGACAAGGCCGGCGTGATCGTCAGCGACCGCGGTTTTGTGCCGGTGGACGTGCAGATGCGCACCAATGTGCCCAACATCTTCGCCATCGGCGACCTCGTGGGCCAGCCCATGCTCGCGCACAAGGCCGTCCACGAGGGCCATGTGGCGGCCGAAGTGATCGCCGGAGAGCTGCTCGGCGATGCCAAGCTCGCCAAGGCCCGCTTCGATGCCCGCGTGATCCCGAGCGTGGCCTACACCGACCCTGAGGTGGCCTGGGTGGGCCTGACCGAGGACGAGGCCAAGGCCAAGGGCATCAAGGTCAAGAAGGGCCTGTTCCCCTGGACCGCCTCGGGCCGCGCCATCGCCAACGGCCGCGATGAGGGCTTCACCAAGCTGCTCTTCGACGAGGAGACGCACCGCATCCTCGGCGGCGGCATCGTCGGAACCCATGCCGGCGACATGATTGGCGAAATCGCGCTGGCCATCGAGATGGGCGCCGACGCGGTGGACATCGGCAAGACCATCCACCCGCACCCCACGCTGGGCGAGAGCATCGGCATGGCGGCGGAGGTGGCACACGGCTCCTGTACGGACGTGCCGCCGCTGCGCAAGTAGAGCTTGGCATCGCGGCTCCGGAAGCCAGGGATTGGTCATGGTCTGTAAATAGACCCAATTCAGTCCGAGTGCCTCCGGAGCTTGTTCATGCGCTACTCATCGCAGGTCAAGACCACCAGTGACCTCAAAGCCAATGCCGACGAGGTGCTGGCGCAACTTGCCGATCAGCGCGAGCCGCCGAGTATCTCGCTGAACAGCGAAGCCACGGCGGTGCTGCTCGACATCGCCTCGTTCGAACAAGCGCAGGAGGCTCTGGCGCCGCTGAATCTGCTGGCGCTGGGCAATCAGGATCTGGAGGCGGGTCGGGTGAAGCCGCTGGCCGAGGTCGTCGCGCGCCTGATCCCGTGGCGCAGAGCAGGCTCTGGAATCGCTGCATGCCTATGTGGCGGTCTTCGACAGCACAGCCAAAGCCGACGCGCCGCTGGATAGGCCGACGGAAGGCGTCCAGAGCCTGGCATATTTTCGCGAGCGCGCCAGTCTGCCCGAGCGGCCGCTGAGCGAGGGCATCAAGGGCTTTCGATAGACGTCGTTCAAGCCGTGCCGGGAGATCTAGCGGATGATCTATCAGGTGATCGACCAGGTGATCGACCAGGTGATGGAGCGTCGCGTGGTCATCTACCTGATCGCGGACGGGCGCAGGGGTATTGAGGCGCTCACGGCGAGGCGACTGCGTGGGGCCTACATTCATTGACGAGAGTGATACCGTTCGTTCATGAAGACAGCCCTCCTCATCATCGACGTCCAGCACGCTCTCAGCCACGGCGAATACGCGGCCTTCGAGGCCGATCGCGTGATCGTGCGGATCAACGAAGTCGCAGCCCGCGTGCGAGCGGCTGGCGCACCAGTCATCGTCATCCAGCATGAGGCGGCGGGTGGCGCGCTGGCCCACGGCACGTCAGGCTGGCAGCTGTCCCGCGGCCTGAAGGTCGAGCCCGGCGACGTGCTGTTGCGCAAGATGGCCACCGATTCCTTCCATGGGACCGAGTTGCAGGCGGTGCTGCAGGAGCGCGGCGTGACGGAGTTGATCGTCTGCGGTTTCCAGAGCGAGTTCTGCGTGGACACGACCACTCGCCGCGCGCTGGCGCTCGGCTATTCGGTCACCTTGGTCGCCGACGGGCATTCGACGCTGGACAACGGTGTGCTCAGCGCGGCGCTGATCTCAGCGCACCATAACGAGACGCTGGCCAACATCACGAGCTTCGGCCCGCGCGCCGTGGCCGTGCCAGCGGCGCAGATACGCGTCGAGCGCTGAGGGCAGAGCCATGGCGGCCGCCGTTGTCTTTGTCGCTGACGTTGAGCGCGTGTCTGCCTTCTACGAGGCGGTGGCCGGGATGGTGCGCATCGCCGCAGATGCCGGCTATGTGCTGCTCGAATCGGCCGACCTGCAGCTGACCGTCCACGCACTGCGTGGCGACCTGGCCGTAGCTGAGTGCCCGACGCGCGAGGAAGGCCACATCAAGCTCTGCCTGACCGTGCCCGATCTCGCCCTCGCGCGCGGGCATGCCACCGCGCACGGCGGCCAGGTCTGGCCGCCCGAGCGTGAATGGGAGTTGCGCGGGCTGCGCAACTTCAGGGCCTGCGATGGCCGCGACCCCGAGGGAAATGTGTTCCAGCTGCGCCAGCCGCTGCTGGATGCGCCGGCTCGGCTCCTGGCCGTGCACCCGGTGCTTGCGGCGCGCGATGTGATGGAGTCGGTGCGGTTTTTCGAGCAACTGGGCTTTGCCTTGGCTTTCATTGATGACGCCGGGAGTCCGCGTTACGCGGCGTTGCGCCGTGACGGCGCGGAACTGCACTTGCAATGGGCTGATGCTGGCCAATGGGTGCCGGGGCTGGACCGGCCCGTCTACCGCTTCCTGGTCGACGATGTCGACGGCCTGCACCAGGCCCTGGCCGGCTTCATCTCGCAGGCACACACCGGTAGCCCTTGGGCCCGGCCGGCCGAGACCCCCTGGGGCACGCGTGAGTTCCATGTGCGCGATCCGGCGGGTAATGGCCTGCAGTTCTATCGACCGCTCTGAAACGGTACAGTCCGGGCGGGTTTCGGCAGGTTTCGGCGGTGCGAAGTGCGGTGATCAGTGCCAGCATGCGCGCTTCGAACCGGAGGGAAGGCCATGGGCTTCGACCGGAAGTACCTGTTGTTCTCGCTGGGCTACGTCGCCGTCGGCATGGGGCTGGGTGTCTACATGGGCGCATCGAAGAACCATGGGCAACTCGTCCCTCACACGCACATCCTGCTGCTGGTGGGCTTCGTGGAGTCCTTCATCTACGGCCTGATCCACAAGCTGTGGCTGCAGGCACCGGGGCGCGGGCTGGCGAATGCGCAGTTCGTGCTGCATGAGGCGAGCGCGGTGGTGATGATCGTCGGCCTCTTCGCGCTCTTCGGGGGACTGGTCCCGGAAGGGGCCATGGGGCCGGTCCTGGGCATCGCCTCCGTTGCCGTGCTGCTGGCGGCGCTATGGATGATCGCGCTGGTGTTGAAGTTCCCCGCCAAGGCGAACGCCTAGGAATCGCTCGTATTGCGCCGCACCATGGCATGGGCGACATTAGCGCCCGAACCAGGTGGAGGGCAAGATGAGCGACGGCTTGGAAGTTCCGGGCGAGGTGCTGGCGGCGGCGGTGTTGGCCCAGGCCGCGAGCGAGGGCGGGCGCCAAGACGTGCATGACGCGGCGCACGGATGCGCCAATTGCGGTGCGGCGCTGCGCGGCCGCTTCTGCGCCCAATGCGGCCAGGCCGCCCATGTGCACCGCTCGCTGCTGCACATGTTCGAAGAGCTGCTGCACGGCATTTTCCATTTCGAGACCAAGGCCTGGCGCACCCTGCCGCTGCTGATGTTCCGCCCCGGGCGGATCACTCGCGAGTACATCGACGGCAAGCGCGTGCGCTATGTGGGGCCGCTGCCGCTCTTCCTGTTCATGATGTTCGCGATGTTCATGACGTTCTCGTTGACGAGCGGGCATGAAGGCAGCGCGGGCGCCGTGAAGATCTCGCAGGACGGCAAGACCGAGAACCTGACGGCCGCTCAGGCGCTCGAGCGCTTGCAGGCCGAGCTCAAGGCGCTGCCGCCCGAGGCGGCGCGAAGCCCGACCCAGGCCGAGAGGGCCGAGGAGCTGGAGACGCAAATCAGCGCGCTCAAGTGGATGCCCGGGGTGGCCAAGGACGAAGGCGAGGGGGAAAAGCCGGTGAGCGCCGCGAAGATCCACGAGCAGCTGACCAAGCTCTCGTCGTCCTTGGCCACGCCCGGGATCGAGCAGAAGATCCTGCACGCTGCCAACAACAAGGAGCTGGCCCTCTACAAGATCAAGAACGGTGCGGCCAAATTCGCGATCCTGCTGGTACCGATAACGCTGCCTTTCCTGTGGCTGCTGTTCGCCTTGCGCCGTCGATACAAGATGTTCGACCACGCGGTGTTCTCGTTCTATTCGCTGTCGGCCATGGCCCTGCTGATGAGCGTGCTGGCCATCTTGGGCACATGGAAGCTTGGCGGCGCAGTGGGCCTGCTGGCCATCGTTGCGCCGCCCCTGCACATGTACAAGCAACTGCGCGGCACTTACGAGCTGTCGCGCTTCGCGGCCCTGTGGCGCACGGCGGCCCTGCTCTTTTATGCGCTGATCGCGCTGCTGGCCTATTTCATCTTCGTTGTCGTGGTGAGCATGTGAGCATGAAGAAGAGCAGCGAAGCGCCGGATCAGCCGCCCGGCGTCCTCATCGACCAGCGCATCGCCGAGCTGGGCGGCTGGCGCGGGCAGGCGCTGGCGCGCATGCGCGCCCTGATCCACGAGGCCGATCCCGAGGTGGTCGAGGCCTGGAAATGGGCCGTGCCCGTGTGGGAGCACGGCGGTGGCCTGTGCACCGGCGAGGCCTACAAGGACAAGATCAAGCTGACCTTCCACAAAGGCGCTTCGCTGCCCGACCCCAACAAGCTCTTCAACTCAAGCCTCGTAGGCAATGTGCGGCGCGCGCTCGACATCTTCGAGGGCGTGGAGGTCGACGCGGCCGCATTCAAGGCGCTGATCCGCGCTGCGGTGGAGCTCAACGCCACGAAAGCCAAGCCTCGCAAGCCCGGCAAGGGCCCGCAGCCCTGACCGGCTTCAGGGCGCATACATCGCCTTCGCATCGGCCTTGAACGCCGCCGCGCTGGCGGGCCGGCTGTAGAACATGTGGCCGCCGGCATAGGTGGCAAGCCGAATCTTGGCCTGGCCGCCGAAGCGCGGCAGCTGGTCGATCACGAGGCGCGAGGTGAAGAAGGGGCAGGCCAGGTCGTTCCAGCCATGGGCGATCAGCACGGTCATCTTCGGATCGGTGGCCATGGCTTGTCGCAGCTCGCTGACGGGCTTGTCGCTGAGGTTCTCGACGCGGTCCCAGGCGCTGCCGACGGCTTCGGACAGCGCCTCGTAGTGGGCATCGGTTTTCCAGCCCACCTCGCGCTGGATGAAGTCCACCATTGCCGTCGTGGCTGGAGCCAGCACGCCGTTGATCAGCGGGTCGGACGAACGCTGGCTGAAGGACTCCGGGAAGGGGTCGAAGGCGGTCAGGCTGGAGTCGTACCAGCTGCCAATTTTGCGCTCGGCGCGATGGGCTTCGCGCAGATACGTGGCCGCGTCCACGCGGCCGTCGAGCCGCTCGACCAGAGCCGGATCGAGGCCGGTGTACTCGGCGACTTGCTTGACGATGCGCTGCACGGCGACGGCATCGGCGCGGCCGGCCAGGAAGTCGACCACGAACTGCGTGCGCACATAACGTTCCACCTCGGCGACATGGTCGGCCGTCAGCGTGCCCCTGCGCTCGAAGTTGCCGGCTGCCATGGTGGGCAGGTTGATCATCCAGGGCAGAGGCGAGAGGGCCGTGCCGTCGCCGATGGCGGCGGGGTCCAGGTAGGGCGAGACCATGACCACCCCGGACACGCCCACGCCCATGTGCGTCTGCAGGTTCAGCGCCAGGCGCGGTGCGCGGTAGCCGCCATAGCTTTCGCCCATTAAGTACTTGGGCGAACGCAGACGGTTGTTCTTGACGAGCCAGTCATAGACCACATGCGCGAGGTAGCGGATATCGGCCTCGGCGTTGAAGAACTCCTTCTTGCTCTCGGCCTCGTCGGTCAACGAGCGCGAGTAGCCGGTGCCGACGGGGTCGATGAAGACAAGGTCTGTCATGTCCAGCCAGGTGTCGGGGTTGTCGCCGATCTTCAGTTCCGAGGGCACGTCCCCGCGGTCGCCGAACTGCACGCGACGCGGGCCCACGGCACCCATGTTGAGCCACACCGAGGACGCACCCGGTCCGCCGTTGAAGGCGAAGGTCACGGGCCGTGCCGGATTGCCGCCCGGCAGGGTGTAGGCCGTGAAGACGACCTCGGCGATCTTCTTGCCCTTGGCGTTGTAGACGGGGATCTTGCCGACCGTGGCCTGGTAGTTCAGCGGCTTGCCGGCGAGCGTGATGCTCTGCGAGACGCTGCGGTCCTCCGGCAAGGGCGCGAGCATGTCGGCATTGGCACTTGCAGCCGGCTTGGGCGGCTCGGCCTTCTTGTCGTCGGCCCAGGTGGGCGAGAAAACAAGAATGAGGGCACCGGCAAGTCCGGCAATCAGGATGCGGCGCAAAAGCATGGGGGTCTCCCTTGAGGTGGCCGCAGTGTAGGGAGGCCGGCGCGCTGGCGCGCCGAGGTTTACCCGGCCTCGTCGAGCCAGGCGCACGAGGCCTCTTCCCATTGGTCGAGGTCGTCGATGCCGATCTGCAGCCAGTCGAGCGCGCGGGCATGGTGGGCGGCCCAATCTGCATCGTCGTCCAGGCCTTCGTGGCGGCGCATCAGGTGCTCGGCAAGTAGGCCCAGCGCCACCAGGGTCTGGACTTCGGGCTCTACGTCGGACGCGCCCAGCACGCTGAAGTCGTGGTGCAAGCGCACCGCGGCCATCAGCTCGGGAGGCATGTTCCACACGCGGGCCACCAGGGCGCCGACCACGGCATGGTCAGTCCGGTGGTTGGCGTTCTCGGTGGCGATGAAGGGGCGGTCGATGCGTGCCTCGGCCTCGACCAGAGTGGCGCCATAGCCTCGCACGCTCTGCAGCAACACCGGGATGCCCACGTGCAGAAAGAGGCCGTACAGATGCGCGACGTCCCGGGACATGCCGGCCAGCTGCTCGGCCAGAAAACGGCAGGCCGCGGCGCGCTTGGCCGCGCGCTGCCAGAAGCGCTGCAGGCGCGGGTGGGTCACGGGGATGGCGTTGGAGGCCAGGAAGCTCGTCATCAGCAGGGCGCTCTCGGTCAGGCCCAGGCGCGTCATGGCTTGGCCCACGGTGGAGCAAGGCGGACCGAGCGGTCGATAAAGCGGGCCGTTGGCCGTACGGAGCAGGGTGGCCGACATCGCCACGTCGTCGGCCGCGATGCGGGCGACGGCGGTCAAGTCCGGTTCAGGCCTGTTCATGGCGTCCTGGAGCAGCGCCAGGGCCTCGGGGCAGGGTGGGATCTTGATCTGCTTGAGGCTCCCGCTCTTGCGCGAGTTGTCAACTTCTTGGCGGATTGCTGAGGCTTTCATCGTTCGGTGCGCGCATGCCACGGAAGAAGCCCGTCAGTGCGGGCCCCTCCCTGTAAAGTGCGTTGGATTATCGACACGGGGCGGCGTGCCATAGGAATACCGCCCATGGCGAAGTGCAATTACTCCTCGGTCCGCCGCTCCGGTCCATGGCCTTTTCCCAACGCAGCAGTTTCAGACTCCTGCGCACGCTGGCGTTCGCGCTGGCGCTTGCGTCGGCGTGCATGGGTGCGCCCGCGCTGGACTCGGCTCGGTTCTTGGAATCCGCAGAGAAGCGCGGCCCGCACACGGTCGCCGAAGCGCGGGCCGTGCTCAAGCTGATCGAGCGCGCCTCCACGCAGGACGAGCTGGTACGCCTCATCCTGGTCAACGACTTCTTCGATCAGCACATCCGCTACGCCGAGGACATCGACGTGTGGGGCGTGCTCGACTACTGGGCAAGCCCGCTGGAGGCCTTGCAAAAGGGCGCCGGCGACTGTGAGGACTACGCCATTGCCAAGTACTTCACCCTGGCCTCGGCCGGCGTGCCCATCGCCAAGCTGCGCATGGTCTATGTGCGCGCGATGGTGGACGGCAAGTCCTTGGCCCACATGGTGTTGGCCTACTATGCGCAACCGGGCGCCGAGCCGCTGATTCTGGACAATCTCATTACCGAGGTGAAGCCAGCGTCCCAGCGGCCCGATCTCACGCCGCAGTTCAGTTTCAACAGCGAAGGCCTCTGGAACGGCCAGGGCGCGCCGTGGGGCAACCCGGCGTCGCGCATTTCGCAATGGCGCGACGTGCTGATGAAGGTGAAGGACGAGGGGTTCTGATGAAGACCGAAGATTTCGACAAGTCGCGAGATAGATATTCCGAAGGAGGACGGACATGTCCCTGATGCGTCAAGTGTGGCTGCTCGTGCTGGGGGTGGTGCTGACCTCGCTGGTCGGCAGCGTGGCCGTCTCGGCAAGCTCGGTGCGCCACCTGATCGGAACCCAGCTGGAGGTCAAGAACGCGGACAATGCCGTGGCCCTGGCCCTGGCGCTGTCGCAGCAGCATGGCGACCCGGCGCTGATGGAACTGCTGATCTCGGCCCAGTTCGATCTTGGGCACTACGAGCGCGTGACCTGGCGTACGGCCGACGGCAAGGTGGCCGTCGAAAAGAGCGCCCCTCAGCAGGTGACCGCCCGCGCACCGGCCTGGTTCATGCACCTGCTTCCGTTCAAGGTCGCGCCAGGCCTGGCCCAGGTCTCTAGCGGCTGGAGCGCGCTGGGTTCGGTCGAGGTCGTCAGCCACTCGGCCTATGCCTATGACGAACTGTGGAACAGCCTGCTCAACACCCTGGCCCTGCTGAGCGGAGTGGGCTTGCTGGCCGTGGCCGTCGCTTACGTCACGCTCACGCGCATCCGCCGCCCGCTGGACAACGCCGTGGCCCAGGCCCAGTCCGTCGTGGAAGGCAGTTATCGGCTGGTCGAGGAATCGCGCGTGCCAGAGCTGCAGCGCCTCACCTCCGCCATGAACGCCATGGTGCTGCGCGTGAAGGCCATGTTCGAGGCCCAGGCCGAGCAGTTGCAAGTGCTGCGCGTGCAGGCGCATTGCGACGTGCTCACTGGCATGAGTTCGCGCAAGCATTTTCTGGCCGAGTTCGAGTCGGCGCTCACGCGCGACGAGGGCCCCGCCCGCGGCGGCCTCGTGATGGTCCGGCTGCGCGACCTCTCGGGATTGAACCAGCGCATGGGCAGACCCGCTGTGGATGAAGTGCTCGGTGCCATCGCCAAGGCCATCAAGGCCTATCCCGAGAGCGTCAACGGCTGCTTGGCCGGTCGCTTGAACGGCGCCGACTTCGCGCTTTGGCTGCCTGCGCCCGACGTGGCCGCCGAGACCGCCGCCGCCCTCGCCGAGGCCCTGCGCGCTAGCCTGCCCGCGTTCGGCAACGGCATTCGCGTGGCCCTGGGCTCGGTGGAGTTGCCGCGCGAGAGCTCGATGGGCCAATGGCTGGGCCTGGTGGACTCCGCGCTTGCGAAGGCGGAGAACCAGTCGGGCTTCATCGTCGAGGCCGTGTCCGAAGGCGTGGACAACGCACCCGTGCAGGGTGAGCGTGCCTGGCGCGCACAGGTCATCGAAGCCCTCAAGGCGCGGCGTGCCCGCCTGGTCGAATTTCCGGTGCTCGATCGCCAGGGGCAACTCGTGCATCTCGAATGCCCGCTGCAACTCAAGCTGGATCCCGGCGGCGAGTTCGAGCCCGCAGCTCGCTGGCTCCCTCTTGCCGCGCGCAGCCGCCTGACGGCCGAGGCCGATGCGCTGGCCGTGCAGCTCGCCCTGGATGCGATCCAGCGAGACGGACAGGCGCGCGCCATCAATATCGGCCAGGCCTCGCTGCAGGATGGCGGCTTCATCGCGCGGCTGCGCGAGCTGGTCTTCGCTCAGCCCACGGCCGCCCGTAAGCTCAGCCTGGAGATGCCGGAGAGTGTGGCCATCCAGCATTTCGACCTGCTCTTCGAGATGGGCCGCCAGCTGAGGCCGCTGGGTGTGAAGCTCGGCCTCGAGCATGCCGGCGCAGGTCTAGCCCAGGTCGAGCGGCTCTTCCAGGCCGGGCTCGACTACATCAAGCTCGACGCTGCCGTGGTGACGGGCCTGGTCGGCGACACCGCGCGCATCGCCTTCGTGCGGGGCCTGCTGGTCATGCTGCGCAGCCTCTCGCTCAAAGTCTATGGCGAAGGGCTCAACGAGGCAGAGGACGTGCAGGCCCTGTGGGATTGCGAGCTCGACGGCGTGACGGGCCCTTGGGCCACCCGGGCGGGGAGCTGAAGCCCAGGCGTTCGAAGGCGCGCTCTTGCGCTCAGCGGATGTCCGCGCTGTGCAGCGCGAAGGGCCGGTTCAGGTGCCGATCCTCGAAGAAGCGCGTGAGGGTTTCGCGCACCGTTCGGAACGCGAGCTGATCCCACGGGATCTCGGCCTCGCTGAAGAGACGGGCTTCGAGGGTCTCGGGGCCCGGATCGAAGCGCGTGGACAGCAGCCGCGCGCGGTAAAACAGGTGGACTTGGCCCACCGTCGTTACGTTCAGCAAGGTGTAGAGGTTCTGCAGCTCGATCTGGGCGCCTGCCTCTTCCTGCGTCTCGCGCGCCGCGCCTTCCGCCGCGCTCTCGCCGAGCTCGAGGAACCCGGCGGGCAGCGTCCACAAGCCGTAGCGCGGCTCGATCGCCCGCTTGCACAGCAGCACCTGATCGTTCCAGATCGGCAGCGTGCCGACGACGTTGATCGGGTTCTCGTAATGGATCTCGCCGCAGGCCGTGCAGGTGGCGCGCTCGCGGTTGTCGTCAGCTGGCACGCGGTACTCGCAGGGGGCACCGCAGGTGGGGCAATACTGGAAGCGGCGGGGCTTGAACATTCGTCCAGTGTAGGGCGGCGTCGCGCGCCAGGGCCGCATGGCATCATGCCGTGATGGAGCTCTACAACTACTTCCGGTCCTCGGCTTCTTGGCGCGTGCGCATCGCGCTGGCGCTCAAGGGCCTGGGCTACGATTACCGCGGAGTGCACCTGCTGCGCAACGAGCAGATGGCGGCAGAGTTCGGCGCGCTGACGCCGGCCCAGCTCGTGCCTCTGCTGCGCGACGGCGATGCGCTGATCAGCCAGTCCATGGCCATCATCGAGTACCTCGACGAGACACACCCCGAGCCACCTTTGCTGCCGAGCGAGCCCGTGGCTCGCGCCCAGGTGAGGGCACTGGCCCAGGATATCGCCTGCGAGATCCACCCGCTCAACAACCTGCGCGTGCTGCGCTATCTGGTGAAGGTGCTCGGGCTGGACGAGGAGCGCAAGAGTCAGTGGATTCGCCATTGGGTGGAGGGCGGGCTGGCCGTGGTCGAGCAGCGTCTGCAGAAGTCTGCCGGCCGCTTCTGTTTCGGCGACGAGCCCGGCATGGCCGATTGCCTGCTGGTCCCGCAGGTCTTCAACGCGCACCGCACCGATTGCAATCTCGATGGCTTCCCAACGATCCTGCGTATCAACGAGCATTGTCTGAGCCTCCCGGCCTTTGCGGATACGCATCCCTCGAAGTGCCCCGATGCTGAATGAGGAGTGGCTGAGGCCCGACTGGGCGGTGTCGCAGGTGCGCGCCTTCATGACCACACGTGCCGGCGGCCTCAGCCAGGGCGTGCACGCGAGCATGAACATCGGCCGCTCGGTCGGCGACGACCTTTCGACCGTGATGGAAAACCGCGCGCGGGTCGGCCAGGCGCTCGGCGCGCAGCCCGTCTTCATGCCCCAGGTCCACGGGACCGAGGTGCTGCGCCTGGAGCCCGCCTACGCCGTGCCCTTCGCCGACATGCCCAAGGCCGATGCTGCCGTGAGCACCACGCCGGGGCTGGCCGTGGCGATCCAGGTGGCCGACTGCCTGCCCGTGCTGTTCGCAGCGCCGGGCGGTGTCGCCGGTGCCCACGCGGGCTGGCGCGGCCTCGCGGCCGGCGTGCTGGAGAACACCGTGTCCGCCCTGTGCGAGGCCGCGCATTGCCGCCCCGGCCAGCTGCATGCATGGATGGGGGCGTGCATCGGCCCCGAAGCCTTCGAGGTGGGCGCCGATGTGCTTGAGGCTTTCGGCGTGGTGCCGCAGCCACGCAACGTCGAGCATTTCCTCTATCGACCCAACGCCGCTGGCCAAGCGCGCTGGCGCGCCGATCTGCCCGGCCTGGCGCGTGCGCGCCTAGAGCGGCTGGATCTGGCCGGGATCAGCGGTGGTTGCTGGTGCACCTTCAGCGACCAGCGCTTCTTTTCCTACCGGCGCGAGCGCATCGATGGACCCCACAGCCCCCGTGGCCGCATGGTCGCCGCCATCGCTTTGCGCTGAGCGCTGCTCCGACAGCTGCCGAGCCCGGCGTCGATGCGGCGCCAGCGCGATGTAGAGCACGATGCCCAGCGGCAGCAGGCCGTAGAACAGGAAGGTGAACAGCGCGCCGAGCAGGCCGCCCTGCGGGCTGGTGGCCTCGGCGGCCGTGGCGAGTACGACCACGAACATCCAGGCTGCGGCAATCATGTAGAGCATCCTCAAGGATAGCTCGGGCTTGGCAAGGCACTTGCGTTGCAGTGCGTCATGGAGCCCGTAACTCCTTCGAGTTAGCATGGTTGCACAGGCAGGACCAGCAAACTGGAGACATATGCAGAGCGCAGCGGCGAATGCGGCGGGCTTTTCCGCCGAGGACATGGGCAGGGCGATTCGGGAGGCGATGGGGGCCGGGCTGGGTGGCCTTGGTGGGCTCGACGGGCTTGGAGATGCGGTCCAGTCCGTGTTCGGCACGATGCCGCCCTCGCTCGACCCGGCCGTGATGGCCCAGCTGCAGACCGAATACCTCGAGGAGGCCGCGGCTCTGTGGAACGGCACGCTGCAGGGCGAGGCCACTCCGCTCAAGGATCGCCGCTTCGCCGGCACGGACTGGGCTGCCAATCCGCTCTCCAACTTCTCGGCCCGGCTCTATCTGCTCAATGCCCGCACGCTGGGCCGCATGGCCGATGCCGTGGAGGGTGACGACAAGACCCGGGCACGCGTGCGCTTCGCCGTCCAGCAATGGGTGGATGCATCGGCGCCGAGCAACTTCTTGGCGCTCAATGCCGACGCGCTCAAGCTCGCCGTGGACAGCGGCGGCGAAAGCATCACGCGCGGCGTGCAGCAGCTGCTGGCCGACATGCAGCGCGGCCATGTCTCGCAGACCGATGAGAGCGCCTTCGAGGTGGGCGTGAACGTCGCCACCAGCGAGGGCAGCGTGGTCTTCGAGAACGAGTTCTTCCAGCTGCTCGAATACAAGCCGCTCACGTCCCAGGTGCACGAGAAGCCCTTCTTGCTGATCCCGCCCTGTATCAACAAGTACTACATCCTCGACCTCCAGCCCGAGAACTCGCTGATCCGCTACGCCGTCGAGCAGGGGCATAGAACCTTCGTTGTTTCCTGGCGCAATCCCGACGCTGAGTGCGCCGCCTGGGACTGGGACGACTACATCGAGCAGGCCGGCATCAAGGCCATCCACGTGGTGCAGGAGATCTGTGGTGCCAAGACGATCAACGCGCTGGGCTTTTGCGTCGGAGGCACCATCCTCTCCACGGCCCTGGCCGTGCTGGCCGCGCGTGGCGAGCAGCCGGCCGCCAGCGTCACCTTGCTGACGACGCTGCTCGACTTCTCAGACACTGGCATCCTCGACATCTTCGTGGATGAGCCCTCGGTCCAACTGCGTGAAGCTACCATCGGAACGAAGTGCCCCACGGGCCCCGGCCTGCTGCGCGGCCAGGAGCTGGCCACCACCTTCAGCTTCCTGCGGCCCAATGACCTCGTGTGGAACTACGTCGTCGCCAATTACCTCAAGGGCGAGGCGCCGCCGGCCTTCGACCTGCTCTACTGGAACGGCGACGCCACCAACCTGCCCGGCCCCATGTACGCCTGGTACCTGCGCCACGCCTACCTGCAGAACGAGTTGCGCAAGCCGGGTGTGCTCACCGTCTGCGGAGAGAAGCTCGACCTCGGCGCGATCAAGGCACCGGTCTACATCTACGGCTCGCGTGAGGACCACATCGTGCCGTGGGAGGCTGCGTATCGCAGCACTCAGATCATGAAGGGCAAGAAGCGCTTCGTGCTCGGCGCCTCGGGCCATATCGCCGGCGTGATCAACCCGCCGGCCAAGAACAAACGCAGCCACTGGATCGGCAAGACCGACGCCCTGCCGGCCCGCCCGCAGGACTGGCTGGATGCTGCCACGGAGCTTCCCGGCAGCTGGTGGACAGACTGGAGCCGCTGGCTCGCGGGCCATGCCGGCCCGATGAAGGCCGCGCCGCGCAAGCCCGGCGGCAGGGGCTACGCGGCCATCGAACCCGCTCCCGGCCGCTACGTCAAGGCCAAGGCCTGACCCTCACTCGACCCAATCAAGAGGAGACCCACCATGAGTACCGACATCGTCATCGTCGCCGCAGCGCGCACGGCCATCGGCAAGTTCGGCGGCACGCTGGCCAAGACACCCGCCACCGAACTCGGCGCGGCCGTGGTCCAGGACCTGCTACGCCGCACCGGCCTCTCGGGCGCGCAGATCGACGAGGTGATCCTCGGCCAGGTGCTGCAGGCCGGCACGGGCCAGAATCCGGCGCGCCAGACCGTCATCAAGGCCGGCCTGCCCAACACCGTACCGGCCATGACGATCAACAAGGTCTGCGGCTCGGGCCTCAAGGCCGTGATGCTCGCGGCGCAGGCCATCCGCGACGGCGACTCGCAGATCGTCATCGCCGGCGGCCAGGAGAGCATGAGCCTCTCGCCCCATGTGCTCATGGGCTCGCGCGACGGCCAGCGCATGGGCGACTGGAAGATGGTCGACACCATGATCAACGACGGTCTCTGGGACGTCTACAACCAGTACCACATGGGCATCACCGCCGAGAACGTGGCCAAGAAGTACGGCGTCAGCCGCGAGCAGCAAGATGCGCTCGCCCTGGCCTCGCAACAAAAGGCCGCGGCCGCGCAGGACGCGGGCCGTTTCGCCGACGAGATCGTGCCCTTCAGCATCGCCCAGAAGAAGGGCGATCCCATCGTGTTTGCGGCCGACGAATTCATCAACCGCAAGAGCAATGCCGAGGTATTGGCCGGCCTGCGCCCCGCCTTCGACAAGGCCGGTAGCGTCACGGCGGGCAATGCCTCGGGCCTCAACGATGGTGCCGCTGCGGTGATGGTGATGAGCGCAGCCCAAGCAGAGAAACTCGGCCTCAAGCCCCTGGGCCGCATCGCCTCTTACGCCTCGGCCGGCCTCGACCCGGCAATCATGGGCATGGGCCCAGTACCCGCGGCGCGCAAGGCGCTGGAGCGCGCCGGCTGGAAGCCCGCGGACTTGGACCTGCTGGAGATCAACGAGGCCTTCGCGGCCCAGGCTTGCGCAGTGCATGCCGAGATGGGCTGGGACACCAGCAAGGTCAACGTCAACGGCGGCGCCATCGCACTGGGCCACCCAATCGGAGCCTCAGGCTGCCGCGTGCTGGTGACGTTGTTGCACGAGATGCAAAAGCGCAATGTCCGCAAGGGCATCGCTTCGCTGTGCATCGGCGGTGGCATGGGCGTGGCGCTGACCGTTGAGCGTTGAGCGTTCAAGAAGTTTTTGGAGAAGGCGCCGATTTGCGGCGACCAAAGAGCCCAAGCGGCAAAGGAGACTGAAGCATGAGCAAGAAGGTTGCATACGTGACGGGTGGCATGGGCGGCATCGGGACCGCCATGTGCCAGCGACTCCACAGGGAGGGGTTCACCGTCATCGCCGGTTGCGGCCCGAGTCGCGACTTCAACAAGTGGCTGGCCGAGCAAGAGGCCCAGGGCTACAAGTTCCATGCCTCGGTCGGCAACGTGGCCGATTGGGAATCGACTGTGCAGGCCTTTGAGAAGGTCAAGGCAGAGTTCGGCACGATCAGCGTGCTGGTCAACAACGCCGGCATCACGCGCGACGGCCAGTTCCGCAAGATGAGCCTGGCCGACTGGCAGGCCGTGATGAGCACCAACCTCGACAGCATGTTCAACGTCACCAAGCAGGTGATCGACGGCATGCTCGACCAGGGCTGGGGCCGCGTCATCAACATCTCTTCCGTCAACGGCGAGAAGGGCCAGTTCGGCCAGACCAACTACTCGGCTGCCAAGGCCGGCATGCACGGCTTCACCATGGCCCTGGCTCAAGAAGTGGCGAGCAAAGGCGTGACGGTCAACACCGTGAGTCCGGGCTATATCGGCACCGACATGGTCAAGGCCATTCGCCCCGACGTGCTCGAGAAAATCATCGGCACCATCCCGATCAAGCGCTTGGGTACCCCCGAGGAAATCGCCTCCATCGTCGCCTGGCTGGCGGGGAACGACTCCGGTTTCACCACCGGCGCGGACTTCTCATGCAACGGCGGCTTGCACATGGGGTGAGCGTGGACGGGGGGCAGCCCTGAGGGCTGCCCGACGCCCCGCAAACGCCAGGCCGCGTCACGAGCGGCTTGGCTGGGGAGAGGACGGCAATCCTGGATGAATGCCATGAGTAACTGGAAACACGACGGCGTGCGCGTCATCCCAGGTGATCGCCTCGATGCCAACACGGCACAGACGCCTGGCATGGACCGCAAGGCCGCGATCAACTTCGCCCGGGTCGGTGCGCAAAAACTCTGGGCCGGCACGGTCCACATCCATCCCAACGCGAAGACCGGCGCCCATCACCATGGGCCCCTGGAAAGCGTGATCTACATCGTTAAGGGCAGAGCGCGCATGCGCTGGGGCGAGCACCTGGAGTTCACTGCCGAGGCCGGCCCTGGCGACTTCATCTACGTGCCGCCCTTCGTACCGCACCAGGAGATCAATGCCAGCGCCACCGAGGCGCTTGAGTGCGTGCTCTGCCGCAGCGACGGCGAGGCCGTCGCGATCAATCTCGACATTGAGCCGGCGGAGCCGCCGGAGGATGTGCGATGGGTGGATCCCACTCATCCGGGATGAAGGTAGGTCATGCTTTGATGGCCCTTGGCCTTGGCCTTGGCCTGTGTGCGGTGATGGCATGGGCTGACCCGAACTCCTGCAGGGAGCGTTACGAGCAATTGCGGCCGCTCGCGCTGCGAATGCCATGGATGGAATTCGACCAGTCGGACAAGGGCTGGCGCTCGTTGCAGGACTGTGGCGTTGAAGCTGCGCTCTTGATTGATCAGTACGCAGCGCGCGTTGAGGACGTGACGCGCCGGCTGCGCTGGCACCAAGCGCAGTTGCTGGCGATGGCCGGGCACGCCGATGCGGCGATCCGCTCGGCACTTGCTTCGCGTAACCCGCCGGAGATCGAGGGCAATTCCGCATTCCGCTGGAACCCTTATGCGGACGCAACGATCGCCTTTCTCCGCAAGGACCGGAAGGAGATTGAAGTACAACGCGATTTGCTGCGCCTGGCCGTCGTAGAGCATCCAGAGAATCGCAACAACCTTGCTGTTCTGGATCGATTGGCGGACTGTTTCGACAAGTCGTACAAGCAGGCTTACGTTTGCGAGACGAATTCGCCCTGACCCGAATCAGGGCAGGGATGCGCAACTACTCGCAGCGCACCAGCTACTTCACCTGTTTCTTGTCCAACTTGCGCGCCAGCGTGCGCCGGTGCATGCCGAGCCTTCGCGCAGTCTCCGAGATGTTGAAGCCCGTCTCAGCCAACGTCTCGTGGATGCGTTCCCATTCGAGCGTCTTGATCGAGCTTGCCCGATTGGTCAGCTCCACCTCCGTCGTGCCCTCACCGCGCTGGAATGCGGCCTCAATGTCGTCAGTGTTGCTGGGCTTGGCGAGATAGTGGCAGGCGCCGAGCTTGATGGCCTCGACGGCCGTGGCGATGCTGGCGAATCCAGTCAGCACGACGATCAGCATGCCTTCGTCGTGCTGGGCCAGGGCCTGGACGCAGGCCAGGCCCGACGCGTCGCCCTGCAGCTTCAGGTCCACCACGGCATGCGTAGGCGCGAAGCTCTCGATCAGGGGCAGCAGCGTTTCCAGCCCGGTGGCCAATTGCACGACGTAGCCACGCCGCTCGAAGGATCGGGCGAGGGTGCGCGCGAAGGTGGCGTCGTCTTCGACGATCAGTAGGCGGCGTTTTTCAGTCGTCATCGTTCAGGCTTACGGCCGACAGGGGCAGCGTGATTGTCACCTCGGCCCCGATGGGGCTGCTGCGCACGTCGACCTTGCCCCCGAGCGTGCGGGCGACGTTGAAGACCAAGAAGAGGCCCAGGCCCGAGCCGTGCCGCCCCTTGGTCGACTGGTAAGGCTTGCCGAGCTGGGCCAGGACCTGCGGCGCGAAGCCGGGGCCATGGTCGCTGACGCTGACGCCCAGCAACTCGCCCTCGCGCGAAACGCTGAGCCGCTGGAAGGCGGGTGAGGCTTCGAGTGCATTGTCGAGCAGGTTGTCGATCATCTGCTTGAGCGCGGAGTCGGCCACCATGGGCTCATTGGCGCCGAAACGATTCTCGTAGACCAGGGCATTGGCCGGCCTTGTGCGCTGCCAATGGGCGACGAGATCCTCGAAGAAGTCGTGCACGGTCGTGGCTTCCGAGGACTCGCTGCGCGCGCCGCCGGCCGAGAGCAGGATGCCGCTGACGATGGCCTTGCAGCGCCGCACCTGCAGCTCCATGTCCTCGACTTCCTGCAGCAGTTCGGGGTCGGAGGTGAAGTGGGGAAGATGCAGCCAGTCGCCGAGGATGACGGCCAGCGTGGACAGCGGCGTACCCAGCTCGTGCGCAGCACCCGAGGCCAGCAGGCCCATGCGCACGATGTGCTCCTCCTCGCTGGCTCGCTCGCGTGCGGCGGCAAGGCGAGCATCGCGGCGGCGGATATTGCCCATGATGCGGGTCACGAAGGTCACCAGCAGGGCGGCATTGAGCGCGATGCAGACGAGCAAGCCCTTGATGTAGACGTTGGAGAGCCCCGAGCCGTGGTCGAGGGCCAGCGGTAAGGACCATTGCGACAGGCCCGCGAGGCAGGCCATGCTCACGGCCACCAGGCCCCAGGCGCCCCAGGCCGGCAGCAGCACGGCGCCGAGCACGACTTGCAGCAGGTAAAGCGAGGCGAAAGGGTTGCCGATGCCACCGGTCAGGTAGAGCTGGGCGGTGAGCACGGCGACGTCGACGAGCAGGGCGGACATCAGCTCGTAGTTGGATACCTCGCGCCCGATGTGCAAACGCATCCATGAGAGCAGGTTGAAGGCCACGAGCAGCGCCAGCACCAGCAGCATCTGAGGCAGCGGGATGCCGATGCGAAAGCCGTAGTACACGACCTCGATGGCCATCACCTGGCCGAGCACGGCTGCCCAGCGCAGCTGGATCAGCAGCTCGAGGTTGTTGACACCGGTGTCGCCCGAGGACCCAGCCCGGTCTTGCTTGTCAGTCAGCGGCATGGCCGCGATTGTCTCCGCGCAGCACCAACCAGCCCGCGCCTACGCAAAGCACGGCGAGCGCGAACCAGGTCAGCGCGTACTGCAGGTGGTTGTCGGGGAAGCTGATCACCGTGAGGCCTCCCTGGGGCCAGGCCTCCTGCGGGCCGTGTTCGTCCTGGTCGACGAAATAGGGCTCGGCGCGCGCGAGCTTCAGCTGCGCGGCGATGGCGGCCACGTCGCGCGAGAACCAGCGGCCGGTGGCGGGGTCGTTGGCACGCAGCAGGCTGCCGTGGGGCTCACTCAGCCGCAGCAGGCCGGTCACGACCCGCGGCCCTAGCGGAGCCGTCTCGCCGGTGGATCCCTGTGGCACGAAGCCGCGGTTGACGAGCACCTGGCGGCCATCGGCCAGCGTGAATGGCTGGACAAGCCAGTGGCCGGCGCCCAGCTTGGTGTTCGCTTGCACGAGTACGCTGGCGGCCTCGAAGCGGCCTTCGAGCCTGACATGGCTGTACTCGGCATCGGGCGCGATGTCGCCGCTCGGCGCCGCATGCACGCGAGACTGCACGCGCTCGATCAGCGCATGCTTCCACTCACGGCGTTGCAGCTGCCAGCAGCCCAGCACGGTGAACAGAACAAAGAAAAAGGCCACGCCCGTGAGGAGCGTGGCCTTGGCCCTGGTGGAGGCGGCCATCAGGGCATGGCCTTCAGTTCCTGCAGGGTCGGCATCATGTTCGCGTTCATGTGATACATGACCCACAGCGAACCGCTGAGCGTGATGACCACGAGCACGACCGTGAAGATCAGCGCCAGCATGGTCCAGCCACCTTCGGAGCGGGTGTTCATGTGCAGGAAGTACACCATGTGCACGACGATCTGCACGGCCGCGAAGGCCAAGATCACAAGCGCCGTGGTGCTCTTGCTCGGCAACACCTTATGCATCACAAGCCAGAAGGGGATGGCTGTGAGGACGACCGAGAGCAGGAAGCCGATGGTGTAGCTCTTCAGCGTGCCGTGGTCGTGGCCACCGCCGTCATGGTGGTTGTCGCCATGGGAATGGTCGCCGTGGTGATCGTGGTTGTGGTCAGCCATCACAGCACTCCCATCAGATAGACAAAGGTGAACACGCCGATCCAGACCACGTCCAAGAAGTGCCAAAACATGGACAGGCACATCAGGCGGCGCTTGTTGGCAGCGGTCAGGCCGAACTTGCCGACCTGGATCATCAGCGTGATCAGCCAGACGATGCCGAAGGTGACGTGCAGGCCGTGCGTGCCGACCAGCGAGAAGAAACTCGTCAGGAAGGCGCTGGCCTGCGGTCCGTGGCCGTGCTCGATCAGATGGTGGAACTCGAAGAGTTCTACGCCCAGGAAGGCCGCGCCGAAGAGTCCGGTGACGACCAGCCACAGCTGCACGGAGCCGACCTTGCCCTTTTGCATCTCGAGCATGGCGAAGCCATAGGTGATCGAGGACATCAAAAGGAAGGCCGTGTTGAGCGCCACGATGGGCAGGTCGAACAGTTCGGCGCCGCCGGGGCCGCCGGCGTAAGAGCGCCCCAGCACGCCGTACGCGGCGAACAGGCAGGCGAACACCAGGCAGTCGCTCATCAGGTAGAGCCAAAAGCCCAGCAGCGTGCCGTTCTCCGGGTGGTGGTCCCGGACAAGGAAGCGGTTGTTGAGGGTGGTATCAGACATTGCGAATCAAGCCTGTTGGGCCTATTAGGCGAGTTGGGCGAGTTGGGCGGTGCGGGCCTCTTCGGTCCGGGTGACCTGGTCCACCTTGATGTAGTAGTCGCGGTTGTAGTTGAACGTGTGCACGATCGCGCCCAAGATCAGGGAGGCGAAGGACACGCCGGCAATCAGCCACATGTGCCAGATCATGGCGAAGCCCATCACGCCTGCGATGCCGGCCAAGATGATGCCGGCGCCGGTGTTCTTGGGCATGTGGATGTCCACGAAGCCGCCGGTCGGGCGCTGGAAGCCCGCGGACTTCATGTCGTGCCAGGCGTCGTTGTCATACACGCGCGGCGTGAAGGCGAAGTTGTAGTCCGGCGGGGGCGAGGAGGTGCTCCACTCCAGCGTTCGGCCGCCCCAGGGGTCGCCCGACACGTCGGCCAGCTCCTTGCGCTTCCAGATGCTGTAGCCGATCTGGACGATGAAGGCGCCGATGCCGGCAGCGATCAGCAGCGCGCCGAAGGCGGCGATGATGAACCAGACCTGCAGCGAGGGATCGTCGAAGTGGCTCATGCGGCGGGTCACGCCCATCAGGCCCAGCACGTACAGCGGCATGAAGGCGAAGAAGAAGCCGATCTGCCAGCACCAGAACGAGACCTTGCCCCAGAACGGGTCCAGCTTGAAGCCGAAGGCCTTGGGGAACCAGAAGTTGATGCCGGCGAACAGGCCGAACAGCACGCCGCCGATGATCACGTTGTGGAAGTGCGCGATCAGGAACAGGCTGTTGTGCAGCACGAAGTCCGCCGGGGGCACGGCAAGCAGCACACCGGTCATGCCGCCGATCACGAAGGTGACCATAAAGCCCACGGTCCACAGCATCGGCACCTCAAACTTGATGCGGCCGCGGTACATGGTGAACAGCCAGTTGAAGATTTTCGCTCCCGTCGGGATCGAGATGATCATCGTCGAGATGCCGAAGAAGCTGTTCACGCTGGCGCCGCTGCCCATGGTGAAGAAGTGGTGCAGCCAGACGAGGTAGGAGAGGATCGTGATCACGACCGTGGCGTAGACCATCGAGGCATAGCCGAAAAGGCGCTTGCCCGAGAAGGTGGACACCACTTCCGAGAAGATGCCGAAGACCGGCAGCACCAGGATGTAGACCTCAGGGTGGCCCCAGATCCAGATCAGGTTCACGTACATCATGGCGTTGCCGCCGAGGTCGTTCGTGAAGAAGTTGGTGCCGACGTAGCGGTCCATCGAGAGCATGGCCAGCACGGCGGTCAGGACCGGGAAGGCTGCCACGATCAGCACGTTGGTGCACAGGGCCGTCCAGGTGAAGACGGGCATCTTCATCATGGTCATGCCGGGGGCGCGCATCTTCACGATGGTGGCGATCAGGTTCACGCCCGACAGCAAGGTGCCCACACCCGCGATCTGCAGGGACCAGATGTAGTAGTCCACCCCCACGTCAGGACTGAACTGGATGCCCGACAGCGGCGGGTAGGCCAGCCAACCAGTCTTAGCGAACTCGCCAATGAACAGCGAGATCATCACGAGCGTGCCGCCCGAGGCCGTCATCCAGAAGCTGAAGTTGTTCAGGAACGGGAAGGCCACGTCGCGTGCGCCGATCTGCAGCGGCACCACGTAGTTCATGAAGCCCGTCACCAGGGGCATGGCGACGAAGAAGATCATGATCACGCCGTGGGCGGTGAAGACTTGGTCGTAGTGGTGCGGCGGCAGGAAGCCCATGTTGTCGCCGAAGGCCATGGACTGCTGGGCACGCATCATCACCGCGTCGGCAAAGCCGCGCAGCAGGAAGACGATGCCCATGACGATGTACATCACGCCGATCTTCTTGTGGTCGATGCTGGTGAACCACTCGCGCCACAGGTAGCCCCACAGGCGGTACTTGGTCAGCAGCGCCAGCAGCGCCAAGCCTCCGAGCGCCACGGCGGCGAAAGTACCCACCAGGATGGGCTCGTGGTACGGAATTGCTTCAAGGCTGAGCTTGCCCAGAAGCAGGGTCTGGATATCGGTTGTCATTCAGTACGGCTCACTTGTTGCTTGGCCTGGAGCAGGGCGCGCACGCTGGCGCGACGCTTGGCCTCTTCGGGCGTGCAGTTGGCGTCGTCCTCGCCCATGGCGGTAGCGTGATCCTTGGCCATCATCTGGTCCACGCACATTGCGCCAGGAGCCACGCAGCGGTTCAGGATCGCGCCGTAGAGATCAGGGGCCACGCTGCCGTAGTAGCGCACAGCGTCCTTGTGGCTGGGCTTCTCCAGGGCCAGGTAGCCCTCGCGGTCCAGCTTCTGGTTTGCATCCTTGACCTTGGCGACCCATGCGCCGAAGTCGGCGTCGGACAGGCCGTGGAACTTGAAGCGCATGTCGGAGAAACCGGCACCGCTGTAGTTGGCGGAGAAACCGTCGAACACGCCGGGCTCGTTGATCACCGCATGCAGCTTGGTTTCCATCGCGGGCATGGCGTAGATCTGGCCGGCCAGGGCGGGAATGTAGAAGCTGTTCATCACGCCGGAGGCGGTGATCTTGAACTGGATCGGACGGTCCACCGGTGCGGCCACCTCATTGACGAGGGCGATGCCCTGCTCCGGATAGATGAAGAGCCACTTCCAGTCGAGGGCCACGGCCTCGATCACCAGGGGCTTGACGTCCTTGGACACCGGGCGCTTCTCGCCAATGCGGTCCAGCGGGCGGTAGGGATCCAGCGTGTGCGTGGTGATCCAGGTCAGCGCGCCCAGGGCAATGATGATGAGCAGCGGCGCCGCCCAGATCACCAGTTCCAGCTGGGTGGAGTGGTCCCACTCCGGCTTATAGGTGGCCTTGGTGTTCGAGGCGCGGTAGCGCCAGGCGAAGAGCAGGGCCAGGAGGATGACCGGCACGACGATCAGCAGCATCAGCCAGGTCGCAACGACGACGAGGTGACCTTGCTGGGCGGCGACGTCGCCGGAGGGGTTGAGCACAACGGTGTTGCAGCCCGCCAGCAAGGCGGTCAACGCTAACACGGCCGGTCCACGAAGCTTTTTAGGGAAAGACATGCTATAGGCGGACAAAAGGGACCATAAAACAGGCGCAGAATGTATGCGCAACAGCCTGCGAAGGCGATTGGACGTTTTGTCCCATGCCTGCGCAAGGTTTTTCGACGGCAACCTATGGGTATTACGAACGATGTCCAGTCTCAGCCATCTCCACGACCATCCCGAAGAACTCACGCCCGATGGCGAACACGGCGCCCATGACGTGTCGCCCGGTGATATCGCCGTCGGCGTGGTCATCGGCCGTGCTTCCGAGTATTTTGACTTCTTCGTCTATGGCATCGCCTCGGTGCTCGTGTTTCCCAGACTGCTCTTTCCCTTCGCCTCGCCCTTGGAGGCGCAGCTCTGGTCCTTCGCGATCTTCTCGCTGGCTTTCGTGGCCCGGCCCTTCGGCACGGCGATCTCGATGAACATCCAGCGACGTTGGGGATTGACGACCAAGCTCACCGGTGCCCTGTTCCTGCTGGGCACCTGCACAGTGACCATCGCTTTCTTGCAGGGCTATGCGGCCCAGGGCGAGCAGGCCATCGTCATTCTGGTGCTGCTTCGCATCGGGCAGGGCCTGGCGCTGGGCGGGTCCTGGGACGGCCTGCCCTCGCTGCTGGCCATGAGTGCTCCACAAGGCAAGCGCGGCTGGTACGCCATGCTGGGCCAGCTGGGCGCGCCCATCGGCTTCATCATCGCCAGCTCGCTCTTCGTGTTCCTGTACGGCAACCTCTCGGAAGGCGACTTCTTCTCCTGGGGCTGGCGCTATCCTTTCTTCGTCGCCTTCGCCATCAACGTTGTGGCCCTGTTCTCGCGTCTGCGCATGGTCGTGACGCCCGAGTACGTCGAGCTGCTCGAAAAGCGCGAGCTCGAGCCCGTCAGTGCGCGCGAGATCATCAAGGCCCAGGGCGACAACATGCTGATCGGCGCCTTCGCGGCTCTCGCCAGCTTTGCGCTCTTCCACATCGTCACGGTCTTCCCGCTGTCCTGGCTGCACCTGTTCTCGCAGCAGTCGGTCATCCAGGTGCTCAGCTTCCAGATCTTCGGCGGCTTCCTGATCGCCGCCGGCATCGTTGCCTCGGGCGCCATCGCCGACAAGCTGGGCCGCCGCCGCACGCTCGGTTCGTTGGCCACGATGATCGCCGTGTACAGCGGCTTCGCCCCGACCCTGCTCAAGGGCGGGGCGCTCGGTGAAGACCTCTTCATCTTGCTCGGCTGCATGCTGCTGGGCCTGTCCTACGGCCAGTCCTCCGGTTCGGTGACCTCCAACTTCCTGCCCAAGTACCGCTACGTGGGTGCCGCGCTCACGGCCGACATGGCCTGGCTGGTTGGCGCGGCTTTCGCGCCTCTGGTCGCACTGGGCCTCTCGGCCAAGTTCGGCCTGGGCTTCCTGAGCTTGTACCTGCTCAGCGGCGCTGCCGCGACGCTGGGCGCGCTGCGCTTGAGCCGCACGCTGGAGGCATCCAAGGACTGAGCGTCGAGCCGCTACAGTGTGAACCCGGCCCCGTCGCGGTGATGGCGCCGGGTTCTTGCATTCTGGGTCCTTGGCGGCGATGGCCAATAATCCGGCCTGCTGCTCAATGGAATTGATCGATGTTTTCTCGCATTTGTAGCGCCGTGGCGCTGACGTTCGGCCTGAGCCCTCTTGCCCAGGCTGCCACCCCGATTTTCGTGCTCAACTCGCTCGACGCCGACATCAGCGTCGTCGATCCGGTGAGCTTCAAGCAGGTCCAGCGTATTCCCACCGGCAAGGAGCCGCACCACCTCTACCTCTCGCCAGACGAGAAGTCCCTGGTGGTGGCCAATGCTCTTGGGGATTCGCTGACATTCCTCGATCCGGCCACGGCCCGGGTGCAGCGCGTCGTGCGCGGGCTCGGTGACCCCTACCACCTGCGCTTCTCTCCCGACATGAAGTGGTTTGTCACGGCGGCCAACCGGCTCGATTTCGTGGCGATCTACCGCTGGGTGCCCAGCGATCCGAACAACCCGGCCCAACTCGTCAAGCGCGTGCCCGCGCCCAAGACGCCCAGCCACCTGTCCATCGACTCCAAGAGCACGACCGTCTTCGCCAGCTTGCAAGACAGCGATCAGCTCGCGGCCATCGACCTGAACACACAGACCACGCGCTGGACTGCCTCCGTGGGCAAGATGCCGGCCGACATCTTCCTGCTGCCCGACGACAAGACCCTGCTCGTGGCCCTGACCGGCGACGACAAGGTCGAGGTCTACGACGTCTCCGGGGCGAGCGGCCCCAAGCTCATCAAGCGCATCAGCACGGGCAAGGGCGCGCACAGCTTCCGCAACTGGGGCGACCATCGCCATGTGCTGGTGTCCAACCGCGCCGGGAACTCGATCAGCAAGATCGACACGCAGACGCTGAGTGTGGTGGACCAATACCCAGCGCCCGGTGGCCCCGACGACATGGAAGTGCTCAAGGACGGCAAGACCATCCTTGTCACCTCGCGCTGGGCTCGCAAGCTGACCGAGATCGACACGGTCACGCACAAGGTTGTGCGTCAGGTCAATGTCGGCAAGTCGCCGCACGGGGTCTACACGCTCGATCACATGCCGAGGCAGTGATGATGCGTCGACGTGCGGCCTTGGGCCTGGCACTGCTGCCATGGCGCGCCTTCGCGCAGCCGGACGACAAGCGCATCTACCTGAGCTTCGACACCGGCCACATGGGCGTGGCCAACCTGATCGTCGATACGCTCAGGCGTTTCGAGGCGCGCGCCACTTTCTTCCTCGCCAACGAGCCCACGCTGACGGGCGGCTTCACGCTCGACGAGGAGTGGGCGCCCTGGTGGAAGGCGCGGGCGGCAGAGGGACACGATTTCGGCTCCCACACCTGGGACCATGACATCTGGCTCGAGGACCTGCCCGGGGATCGCTTCAAGGTTCGCACCGTGGCCGGGCTCAATGCGCCTGTGATCCACGAGCTCAGTGCCGCGCAGTACGCTGAGAACCTGCAGCGCGTGGCCAGCCGCTTCAAGGCCATGACGGGCCAGGCGATGGGGCCGATCTTCCGCGCACCGGGCGGCAAGACCTCGCCGGCGCTGTTGGCCGCAGCGGCCCGGGCGGGATTCCAGCATGTGGGCTGGGCCCCGGCCGGCTTTTCGGGCGACGAGCTGCCGAGCGACAAATACCCGAATGCTGAACTGCTCGAACGTGCGCTCAAGAACCTAAGGCCCGGCGACATCGTGCTGGCCCATCTGGGGATCTGGTCGCGCCTGGACCCGTGGGCGCCGGCCGTACTCGAGCCTTTGATGCGGGGCCTCAAGGAGCGGGGCATGAGCTTTGCGCCGATCCGTGAGCATCCGCGCTACGCTCCCCTCTATCGCAAAGCCTGATGGATGACCTTTTCGCTGCCGCTCAGCAGTGGCTCTTCGAGTCCCTGGTGGAGCCGCTTGTTTTCAGCCTGGGCCTGGGCAATCTGCTCGAGGACGCCTTTGACGCCACGGGCTGGTTGCTCGTCGGGCTGATCCAGCTCGCGATCATGCTCACCGTGTTCAAGCTGCTGGAGCGCTGGCGCCCGGTCGAGCCGGTGACTGACCGCAAGGCTGTGCGCGTGGACGTGATCTACACCTTGATCCATCGCCTGGGTCTTTTCCGGCTGGCGCTCTTCTTCTGCATCGATCCCCTGTGGGACTCGCTTTCGGGTCATATGCGCCTGGCCGGCATCCCGACGCTTCAGCTCGATGCCCTGTGGCCCGGTGTGACCGATCAGGCCCTGGTCAGCTTCGCGCTCTACCTCCTGGTCATTGATTTCATCGGCTACTGGCTGCATCGCGCCCAGCACCACTTCGAGTGGTGGTGGCAGCTGCACGCGTTGCACCACAGCCAGCGCCAGATGACGATGTGGAGCGATAACCGCAACCACCTGCTCGACGATCTGCTGATCGACGCCACCTTCGTGCTGATCGCGCGCCTGATCGGCGTGGCGCCGGGGCAGTTCATCGCACTGGTGGCGGTCACGCAGCTGCTGCAGAGCTTGCAGCACGCCAATGTCCGGTTGTCCTTCGGGCCCGTCTTCGAGCGCGTGCTCGTGAGCCCGCGTTATCACCGCCTCCACCATGCCATCGGGATCGGGCACGAGACCGAGGGCAAGGGCACGCTCGGCGGCCACAACTTCGGCGTGCTCTTGCCGGTCTGGGACATCCTTTTCGGCACGGCAAAACTAGACGGCCAGTTCGAACCTACCGGCGTGCGCGACCAGCTGCCCGAAGAGGGCGGCCGCGACTACGGCCGCGGCTTCTGGTCCCAGCAGTGGCTGGGGCTCAAACGTCTCTTTATCTGGAGCGCCTGAATGGTCAACACCGTGGGCCGCGTGCTGGACGCCTTTTGGCGCGCGGCCGCCTACTGCTTGCATCCGCGCGTGATCGCGCTCTCGCTCGTGCCACTGCTGCTCACGGCGGCGCTGGCCTGGGGCCTGGGCTACTTCTTCTGGGAAAGCGCGGTGGACTCGGTCCGCGCCACGCTCGATTCTTGGAAGCTGATCGACTCACTGCTGGGCTGGCTCAGCTTCGTCGGCGCCAGCGATTTCCGCGCTGCGCTCGCGCCCATGATCGTGCTGGCGCTGGCCCTGCCCGTGCTGGTCGTGTTCTCGCTCTTCGTGGTGGCCTTGCTGATGACGCCGGCCCTGGTGCGTCTCGTGGCGGCCCGGCGCTTCCGGGCGCTCGAGAAGAAACAGGGGGGCTCAGCCTGGTGGAAAAGCCTGGGTTGGTCGGTGTGGCACTGCTTCCTGGCCTGCGTGTTGCTGTTGCTCAGCATGCCGTTCTGGCTGATCCCACCGCTGGTGCTTATTCTGCCGCCGCTGATCTGCGGCTGGCTCGGCTATCGCATTTTTGCCTTCGATGTGTTGGCCGAGCATGCCTCCGTCGAAGAGCGCCAGCAGTTGATGAAGGAGCATCGCGCGCCGCTGCTGGGCCTGGGTGTGATCACCGGCTACCTGGGGGCTGCACCAGCCGCGATCTGGGCGCTCAGCGTGATGGCCGTCGTGCTGGCCCCCCTGCTGATCCTCGTATCCGTCTGGCTCTACGTCCTGGTGTTCGCCTTCTCGACGCTGTGGTTCACGCATTACTCGCTGAGCGCGCTGGCAGAGTTGCGGGCGCGCGTGCCCGCAGCGGTGGTCGTGGACATGGCGGAGGAGGCCGTTCAATGAAGGTGGGCCTCATCGTCATCGGCGACGAGATCCTCTCGGGCAAGCGTGTGGACAAGCATCTCGCGCGCTTCATCGAGTTGCTGTCCGAGCGCGGCATGCAGCTCTCCTGGGCCAAGTACATCGGCGACGATCGCGAGCACATCGCGGCCGAGCTGAAGCAGGCCTTCGACAGCGGTGATCTCGTGATCTCTTGCGGCGGCATCGGCGCTACGCCAGACGATCACACGCGGCAGGCGGCCGCGCGGGCGCTCGGCCGTGACCTGGTGCTGCACCGCGAGGCTCGCGAACTGATCTGGCAGCGCGTGCAGCAGATGGCGGCCGAGCAGGGCCGCGAGGTCGACGAGCATCACCCCGACACGCTGCGCCGCTTCGAAATGGGCATGTTCCCGGCCGGAGCGGCCATCGTCCCCAATCCCTACAACAAGATTCCGGGCTTTTCGGTCGGCACGGTCTACTTCGTGCCCGGATTCCCCGTCATGGCGCATCCGATGATGGCCTGGGTGCTGGACGAGAAGCACCGCGCCCTGCACCGCGAGCGCGCGAACGCCGAGCTGTCAATGATCGTCCGCGGCGCCATGGAGGCCAGTCTCACGCCGTTGATGGAAGCCGTCGAGGCCGCCTTCCCGGGCGTCAAGGTCTTCAGTCTGCCCAGTGTCGACCACCCGCAATGGGGCCGGCATATCGAGCTGGGCGTGAAGGGCGACGCGGGCTTCATGCCGTCGGCCTACGCCATGCTCAAGAAGGGCGTGATCGATTTTGGTGCGTCTATTGACGCCGAAATGGTGCGTTGAGACTTTCCAAATTGGTGCGGGCGTATGATCGCCCCCGCAATATCGCGGACATAGGCTTGGCACAAGTCCTGCTTATTCTTCTGCGGTGCTGGATCCGTCCGGCGCGAACCGAATTCATTCCCGTCCACCCCCAAAAAAGCATTCCTAGGAGCATTTGATGGCCAAGACCGTCGCCGATGTGATGAGCATGGTGAAGGATCACGAAGTCAAGTTCGTTGACTTCCGCTTCACCGATACCCGCGGCAAGGAGCAGCACGTTTCCGTGCCCGTGTCCGCTTTCGACGATGACAAGTTCGTCTCCGGCCACGCCTTTGACGGCTCCTCGATCGCCGGCTGGAAGGGCATCGAGGCCTCTGACATGCTGCTGATGCCGGACCCGAATACGGCCAATATCGACCCCTTCTTCGAAGAGCCGACTCTGATCCTGTCTTGCGACGTGGTGGACCCCGCCGACGGCAAGGCCTACGAGCGCGATCCCCGCTCGCTGGCCAAGCGCGCCGAGGCCTACCTGAAGTCCTCGGGCCTGGGCGACACGGCCTACTTCGGTCCCGAACCTGAATTCTTCATCTTCGACTCGGTCCGCTGGGGCAACGAGATGTCGGGCTCCTTCTTCAAGGTCGAATCGGAAGAAGGCGCTTGGAACAGCGCCAAGGAATACGAGCACGGCAACAGCGGCTACCGTCCCACCGTCAAGGGTGGCTACTTCCCCGTGCCGCCGGTCGATTCAGGCCAGGACATGCGCTCGGAGATGTGCCTGATCCTCGAGCAGATGGGCATCCCGGTCGAGGTGCACCACCACGAAGTGGCCAATGCCGGCCAAATGGAAATCGGCACCAAGTTCAGCTCGCTGGTCCAGCGCGCTGACTGGCTGCAGCTGCAGAAGTACATCATCCAGAACGTCGCCCATGCCTACGGCAAGACTGCGACCTTCATGCCCAAGCCCCTGGTCGGTGACAACGGCTCCGGCATGCACGTGCACCAGTCGGTCTGGAAGGACGGCAAGAACCTGTTCGCCGGCGACGGCTATGCGGGCCTCTCCGAGTTCGCCCTGTACTACATCGGCGGCATCATCAAGCACGCTCGCGCGTTGAACGCCATCACCAACCCCGGCACGAACTCGTACAAGCGTCTGGTGCCCGGCTTCGAAGCCCCGGTGAAGCTGGCCTACTCGGCCAAGAACCGCTCGGCCTCGATTCGCATCCCCTATGTGGCGAATCCCAAGGGCCGTCGCATCGAGGCGCGCTTCCCCGATCCTTCGGCCAACCCCTACCTCGCCTTCTCGGCTCTGCTGATGGCCGGTCTGGACGGCGTGGAGAACAAGATCCATCCGGGCGAAGCCGCCACCAAGGATCTCTATCATCTGCCGCCGGAGGAAGATGCAAAGATCCCGACCGTCTGCCACAGCCTCGACCAGGCCCTCGACTATCTGGACAAGGGCCGCGCCTTCCTGACCAAGGGCGGCGTGTTCACCGACTCCTACATCGATGCCTACATCGAGCTGAAGATGCAGGAAGTGACACGCTTCCGCATGGCGACCCACCCGGTCGAGTTCGATATGTACTACTCGCTGTAAAGCGTGTGAGCCAGCTTCTTGCTGGTGAGAAGGGACGGCTTGGGCCGTCCCTTTTGCATTTCACTACAGCAGGACTGCATGGCCTTGGTTCACAATCGCTCCATGCAAAGACTCGTCGCCCCCCTGTTGCTGCTCGCCACCGCCGCCGCCGGCGCGCAAGCCCAGTCCACGGTCTATCGCTGCCCGGGGCCGCCGGTGCTCTACACCGACGGGCTCTCGGCCAAGGAAGCAGCCGAGAAGGGCTGCCGCACGGTCGAGGGCACGCCCATCACGATTGTGCAGATGCCCAAGAGGCCCAGCTCGGGCGCTTTGGAGGCGCAGCGTGAATCAAACAAGATCGAGGCGGGCCAGCAGAAGGCGCGCGACGACGAGCGCCGCAAGGTGCTCGAGGGCGAGTTGCGTGATTCCGAACGCAAGCTCGCCGAGGCGCAGGCCGAGTACAACGGCGGCAATGGCGAGCGCCGCGGCGACGAGGCTCGCAACTACCAGAAGTTCCTGGACCGCATGGCCGATCTCAAGGCCAGTATCAACCGGCAAGAAGCTGACATCCAGGCGCTCAAGCGCGAGATCTCCAAGCTGCCCTGACTTAAGCTCACCCGGCATTCATGACTGACGAAGCAACCGATAAAAACGGGGGCTTCGAGGCCCTCGACATGCTGGCCACCATGGTGGCCGTGGTCCGTGTGGACGGTGAATGCCTGTTCGCCAATGCCGCCTTCGAGAACGTGCTGGGCCTGCCGCGCCGCACGGTGCAAAAGCGCAATCTCTTCGACTGGTTTCTTGACACCGGGATTCTTCGCGAGACCGTGGCCGCCGTGGCCGGCAATGCCTACGCGAGCAGCCGCTTCGACGCGCAGCTGCGCTGGAGCGCCCGCGCACACGAGGAGCCGCTGCCCGTGCGCGTCATCGTCTCGCAGCGCTTCGCCGAGGAAGGGCGCGAGAACGATTCCGTCGTCGTCGAGCTGATCGAGAACGGCCAGCAGAGCAAGCAAGACCGCGAGGAGCGCAACCTCGATCAGGTCCAGGCCACCAAGGAGCTGACGCGCAATTTGGCCCACGAGATCAAGAACCCACTGGGCGGCATCCGCGGCGCGGCGCAACTGCTCGCCATGGAGTTGACCGAGCCCGAGCTGCTTGAATGCACACATGTCATCGTGCACGAGGTCGATCGGCTGCAGACCCTCGTCGATCGCCTGCTCGCCCCGCATCGCCGCGCCCAGCAGGTCGGCGACGTGAACATTCACGAGATCTGCGAACGCGTGCGTGCCGTGGTCCAGGCGGAGTACCCGCGCGGCCTGGTCGTCGAGCGCGACTACGACGCGTCCTTGCCCGACTTTCGCGGCGACCGGGAGCAACTGATCCAGGCCGTGCTCAACATCGTGCAGAACGCAGCGCAGGCGCTGGGACCGCAGATCGCCGAGGGCACGGCTGAGATTCTGCTGCGCACGCGGGTGGCGCGCCAGGTCACGATCGGCAAGCAGCGCTGGCGCCTGGCATTGGAATTGCTAGTTGAGGACAACGGCCCCGGCGTGCCGGCGGACATTCAAGACCGCATCTTCTATCCGCTTGTTTCGGGGAGAGAAGGAGGCACGGGACTGGGCCTGACGCTGTCGCAGACCATCGTGCAACAACACCAAGGCATGATCGACTGTGAAAGCGTGCCCGGGGCCACAAGCTTCCGCATCACATTACCTCTGCCATGAAATCCATCTGGGTTGTTGACGACGATCACTCGATTCGCTTTGTCCTTGAGAAGGCCTTGAGCCGCGAGGGGCTGCCGGTGCGCAGCTTCTCGCATCCGCGCGAGATGCTCGCCGCGCTGGAGTCCGACAGCCCGCAGGTGCTGGTCTCCGACATCCGCATGCCGGGGGGCTCTGGGTTGGAGCTGCTGGGCAAGGTCAAGGAGCGGCTGCCCAAGCTGCCCGTCATCATCATGACGGCTTACTCCGATCTGGACAGCGCCGTCGCGGCCTTCCAGGGCGGCGCTTTCGAATACCTGCCCAAGCCCTTCGACCTGCCGCGCGCCGTGGAGCTGATCCGCCGGGCGCAGGAGGAAAGCGAGCGCGAGGCGGTGGCCGAGGAGGCCGCCGCCGCGGTGCCCGAGATGCTCGGCCAAGCGCCGGCGATGCAGGACGTGTTCCGCGCCATCGGCCGCCTCTCGCAAAGCAACGTCACCGTGCTGATCACGGGCGAGTCGGGTTCGGGCAAGGAGCTCGTGGCGCGTGCCTTGCACAAACACAGCCCGCGTGCAGACGGGCCCTTCGTCGCGATCAACACCGCGGCGATCCCGAAGGATCTGCTGGAGAGCGAGCTCTTCGGCCACGAACGAGGCGCCTTCACCGGCGCGCAGGCCGCGCGACGCGGTCGCTTCGAGCAGGCCGACGGCGGCACACTCTTCCTCGACGAGATCGGCGACATGCCCTTCGACCTGCAGACGCGACTGTTGCGCGTGCTGTCAGACGGCCAGTTCTACCGCGTCGGCGGGCACGCGCCACAGCGTGCAAATGTGCGCGTGATCGCGGCCACGCATCAGAACCTCGAGGAACGCGTGCGGCAAGGAGCCTTCCGCGAAGACCTCTTCCACCGCCTCAACGTCATCCGCCTGCGCCTGCCCGCGCTGCGCGAACGCCGCGAGGATATTCCCGCGCTGGCGCGCCACTTCCTCTCGCGCAGCGCCACCGAGCTCGGCGTCGAGGCCAAGCGTCTGTCCGAGGCAGCGCAGGCCAGCCTCACGGCCTTCGATTTCCCGGGCAATGTGCGCCAGCTCGAGAACGTCTGCCACTGGCTGACCGTGATGGCCCCGGCCCAGGTCGTCGAGGCCAAGGACCTGCCGCGCGAACTGCTCGAAGCTGCGGCGCCCGCACCCGTGGTCGCCGCAGTGCCAAGCCATGGAGCGCAGGCCGCACCGCTTGCAATGAGCTTCGGCGGTAACGACGACTGGCTTGCGGAGATGGCCCGCGAGGCGCGCCGCATGCTCGAAGCTGGTCAGCCCGAGGTCTGGGACAACCTCACGCGCCGCATCGAGGCCAAGCTGGTCCTCACGGCCCTGGACGTCACGCGCGGCCGCCGCATCGAAGCGGCTCAGCGCCTGGGCATCGGGCGCAACACAATCACGCGCAAGATTCAGGAATTGGGACTGGAACCTTAGGTTTGGGGGCGATCCAGCCAGATCGCCAGGCCCTGGGCGTTGAGTTCCACGTCCATGTCCAGTAGCCGCATCGAGACCTCCGGCGCGAGCTGGCAGCCGTGGCGCTGAAGTCGCTCGAGGTAGAGCCCGCGCAGCGCAGCCATCATGCGTTCGTGGCGCTCATCGGCGTGACGCAGCGGCAGCACCTCGGCCACGGTGGCGTCGATCAGCTCGATCATCATCGCGGCCAACTGCGGTACCTCGCCAATGCGGCCGTAGTGGGTGAGGTAGAGCACCTCGGGCCCGAGGGCGAGAATGCGCCGCACCGACTCCTTCATGGCCTCGGGTTCGAACTGCACGGGCGAGCTGGTTGGAAAAATCCAGGGGCCTTGCGCGGTATCAAACTCGCGGTATGAAATGCCAAAGGTATCGCCCGTGAACACGCCGCGGCTCTTCTCGTCCCAGATGCAGACGTGATGGCGGGCGTGGCCCGGCGTGTCGAGGATGCGCAACGCGCGGCCTGCGAGTTGGACGATCTCGCCATCGGCCAGCGCTTGCGTGCGCTCGGCCGGCACGGCGACGATGCGCCCATAGGAGCGCTCCATCTCGGCCTCCCCATACACGGCCATGGCGCCGGCCCAGAGCTGGCTCGGGTCGATCAGATGGCGCAGGCCTCGCGGGTGTGTGGCCAGGCGTGCATTCGGCAGCGCTTGCATGAGCAAGCCCGCGCCGCCGGCGTGGTCGAGGTGCACGTGGGTGGGCAGGACCCAGTCCACGCAATCGACGCCCAGGTGCAGCCGTTCGAGCGCCTGCAGCAGTCGCGTCACGCCGTGGTTGACGCCGCAGTCGATAAACGCCGCGCGGCCCGCCTCGACGATGAGATAGGCCGCGTCGAAACGTGGGCGGACGTAGCCGGTGTCGATGGCGTGGACGCCATGGCCGAGGTCTTCGAGGAAGTCGCGCATACTGGCACAGCGTAATTCAGGAACAAGACGATGACCGTACGTGAAATTCTCAAGATGGGCGATGAGCGGCTGCTGCGCGTGGTCCAGCCCGTGCGCGAGTTCGGCACCCCGGCCTTGCGTGAGCTCGTGGCCGACATGTTCGATACCATGAAGGCCGCTAAGGGCGCGGGCCTGGCCGCTCCCCAGATCGGCGTGGACCTGCGCGTCGTGATCTTTGGCTTCGAATCGAACCCGCGCTATCCCGAAGCGGTACCCGTGCCGCCAACCGTGCTGCTGAACCCGGTGATCACGCCCCTGGCCGACGAGATGGAGGACGGCTGGGAGGGCTGTCTCTCCGTGCCTGGCCTGCGCGGCGTGGTGCCGCGCTACGCCCGCATCCGCTACCAGGGCTTCGACGCCGAGGGCACGCCCATCGACCGACAGGCCGAAGGCTTCCACGCCCGTGTGGTCCAGCACGAATGCGATCATCTGGAGGGCCGCCTCTACCCCTCGCGGATCGTTGACTTCAGCCGTTTCGGCTTCACCTCCGTCCTGTTTCCCGGCCTGGATGCCAGCGATGACTGAAAGGCTTTGTAACCCAGGTCAGCCTGCTGCAAGCCACACACGTTGAGGCGCCGAGGAGTACCCCATGACACGAGAAACCTCCACCCGCATGAGCCGCACTGCTTGGCTGCGCATGTCGCTCGCGCTGTTCGTCGGCCTCTCGCTGCCGGCCGCCCACGCCCAGCCCGACTGGCAGGGTCGCTCCGATCCGCCGGCGCGCGTGGCCCGGGTCACGGATGTCATCGGCGACGCCTGGCTCTTCGACGACGAGAACAAGGAATGGACGCGCCTGATGCGCAACCAGACCATCGCCGAGGGTGACCGACTGCGTACCGACGACCGCGCTCGCGTGGCCTTGCGGGCCGGGTCCACGGCCCTCTGGCTCGACGAAGGCAGCGACCTCGTGCTTGATCGCTTCGACGAGGGGGTGGTGCGCCTGCAACTCGACCGCGGCGACATGGTTGTGCAGCTGCGTTCGCGGGAGGCCGCCCGCGACCTGCTCGTGCAGACCCGCGAAGGCCAGCTTCAGCCCGAAAGCGATGGCCTCTACCGCGTCGAGCAGCTCGACCGCGGCACCCTGGCCCGCGCCTGGAGTGGCCGGCTGCGCTTCGACCCGTCCTCAAGCGGTCTGAGTACCTGGGTGGAGCAGGGCGAGCAGGTCGAGTTCTGGGTCGTGGACGGCAGCCCGCGCGCTGAGCGAATGGGCCTGCGAAGCGATGCCTTCGGCGACTGGGCCCTGGGCCAATCGCGCGAAGGCGAGTTCAGAGGCTCCAGCCAGCGCTACGTCTCGCCCGAGATGACGGGCGCTGAGGATCTGGACCGATATGGCGCCTGGGAGCGGACGCCCGATTATGGTGCCGTCTGGTTCCCCTCGATGGTGGCCGTGGACTGGGTCCCGTACCGCTACGGCCACTGGGTGTGGACGCGCTTTTGGGGCTGGTCTTGGGTTGACGACTCGCCGTGGGGCTTCGCGCCCTTCCACTACGGACGCTGGGTGCAATGGCGTGGCCGCTGGTGCTGGGCCCCGGGCACCTTCGTCGCCCGCCCCGTGTATGCACCTGCTCTCGTTGCCTTCGTGGGTGGCCCCTCGGTCAGCTTCGGCATCAGCTTCAACTTCGGCCAGCGCCGCCCGCCGCCGCCAAGCGGTGCTTGGGTGCCGCTGGCACCGCACGAGACCTATGTACCGGTCTATCGCCACAGCGATACGTACCTGTACCGGCTCAACGGCAACCGTGACCTGCGCCCGGTGCAGCAGCCGCGCAATGCCCAGGTGGTCGGCGCCGTCAGCCGCCCGATCGCCGACCGTCCCGTGCCTGCGGCGCGACCGGGCACGGACATGCAGTGGCGCGGCCCCAACCGTGGCGAGCGCGATCGCGACAACGCCTGGGGCAGGGAGCGCGGCAACAACGGCTGGCAGAACCCGCAGCAAGCACAGCGCCCTCAACCGGCCATGCAGCAGCCCGCGGTGCAGGCACAGCAAGCGCAGCCGCCTCAGCAGGTGCCGCGCGATGAGCGTGGCCAGGATCAGCGCCCTTGGCAGCGCAGCAACGATCGTCGCGAGCAGCCGCAGGCCCAGCAGCCGCCCCAGCTGCAAACGGTGCCGCAGTTCCAGCCGGCGAACCCACGACCGGAGCAACGCTTTGGCGGCGCCGATCGCCGCGAGCGCGAAGACCGCGATGACATCGACCGTCAGGATCGCCGTGGCAACTGGGGCCGTGGTCCTGAGCGGCAGGAGCAGCAGCCTCAGGTGCAGCAGCAACCGCAGCCTCAGGTCCAGCAGCAGCAACAGGTCTTCCAACCGCCGCTGCAGCACCCGCAGCCGCAGTTCCAGCCTCAGCCTCAACCGCAGTTCCAGCCTCAGCCTCAACCGCAGGCCCAGCCGCAGCAGCAAAGGGATGACCACAAGGACCGCGGCGACCCCGGCCGCGATCGCAAGCGCAAGGAGCCGGAGCAGCAACAGCAGCGTTAGGGTGCGTTAGAGCAGCTTCTTGAGTGCCGGCCAGACGTTGTCCAGGATGAGCGGATGCGCCTTGGCCAGCGGATGGATGCGGTCCTGCTGGAACCAATCGGCCGCATCGGCGCGATCGGCCACGCCGGCGAGCAAGAAGGGCACGAGGCTGACTTTCTCCTGGCGTGCCAGCTCGGCGTACATGGCGCCGAAGCTCTCCACGTATGCACGGCCGAAGTTGGGCGGCACCTGCATGCCAACCAGCAGCACCTTGGCGCCGGCGGCCTTGGCCGCGCGGACCATGGCGAGCAGGTTCTCGCGCGAGGACGCCACGGGCAGGCCGCGAAGCATGTCGTTGGCGCCCAGCTCGATGATGAGTACGGCGGGCTGCTGCTTCTCCAGGAGTGCTGCCAAGCGCGCGCGTCCGCCTGACGTGGTGTCGCCGCTGATGCTGGCGTTCACGACCTCATAAGGCTTCTTCTCTGCCGCCAGCCGTTGCCCCAGCAGGGCGGCCCAACCGGTCCCACGCGCCAGACCGTATTCGGCCGAGAGGCTGTCGCCGAGCACGGCAATGCGCCGCACATTCGCGGCCCGGGCCGTGCTGGCCGGCAACGCCAACAGGCTAAAGTGCCGCAGAACCTCTCTTCTGTTGAACCAACCCATGACGTCCCATCTGATCGAAGTCGATGCCGTGACCAAGCGCGTGCGAGATGCCACCGGCGAGCTGACGATTCTGCATGACATCAGCTTCACGCTCGCGAAACAGGAGTCGGTGGCCATCGTGGGCGCGTCGGGGTCGGGCAAGAGCACGCTGCTGTCCATTCTTGCCGGCCTGGATACGCCCTCGGCCGGCACAGTGCGTCTGCGCGGCCAGGATCTCTTCACGCTCGACGAGGACGGCCGCGCCGCCGTGCGAGGTGCCGAGCTCGGCTTCGTGTTCCAGAGCTTCCAGCTGCTGCCTAACCTGACAGCGCTGGAGAACGTGATGCTGCCGCTCGAGTTGCGCGGTGAGCGGGAGGCCAAGGCGCAGGCGACTGCCATGCTCGAACGTGTGGGCCTCGGGCAGCGGCTCGGCCACTATCCGCGCGTGCTCTCGGGAGGAGAGCAGCAGCGCGTAGCCCTGGCGCGCGCCTTCGTGCAACGGCCGGCCCTGCTGCTGGCCGATGAGCCCACGGGCAGCCTCGATCACGCCACGGGCGAGCAGGTCATGGCCCTGATGTTCGAGCTCAACCGCGAGGCGGGCACCACCCTGGTTCTGGTGACCCACGACGCCGAGATCGCTTCCCGCTGCCAACGCCAGCTCCACATCGAAGCCGGCAAACTCGTCGCATAGAACAAAAAAAGCCCGCCGCGTCAGCGGTCGGGCTTCTTGCAGAAGACACCGAGTGGATCTGGCTCCGCCAGTCCGCTCTGCGTCGCCCCCTTGAGGGGCAGGCGCGAAGCGCCTTCGGGGGCTCAATTACCTCGCGAACTTGTAGTCGGTCTTGGCCGACTCCTTCAGCTTGGTCTGGTACTCGGCGACCTTCTGCTGCTCAAGGCGTTGCATGATCTGGGCCTTCACGTCCTCGAAGGCGGGGAAGGTCGCCTGGCGCGTGTCTTCCAGCCTGATGATGTGATAGCCGAACTGGCTCTTCACCGGCGTGTCGGTCATCTCACCCTTCTTGAGCTTGGCCAGGGCGGCCGTGAACTCGGCCACATAGCTGTTGCCGTTGGCCCAGTCGAGGTCGCCGCCGTTGGCAGCCGAGCCGGGGTCCTTGGATTCGGTCTTGGCCAGGTCCTCGAACTTGGCGCCACCCTTGATCTTGGCGATCAGGGCCTTGGCCTGGTCTTCGGATTCCACCAGGATGTGGCGTGCCTTGTACTCGGTGCCGCTGCCGGCGGCCTTGAACTTCTCATACTCAGCCTTGGCAGCTTCCTCGGTGACCGGGTTCTTTTTGGCATAGTCCGTGAACAGGGCACGGATCATCAGGCTCTGGCGGGCCAGTTCCATCTGGGCCTTGTAGTCGGCGGTCTGCGGGATGCCGGCCTTCTCGGCGGCTTGCATGAAGATCTCGCGCAGGACGACTTCGTCCTTGACTTGCGCTTCCATCTCAGGCGTCACGGGCTGGCCACCCTTGCTGACCTGGCTCAGGAGTTGATCCATGCGGGCCTTGGGCACGGGCTTACCGTTGACGACGGCGACGTTTTGCGCGCTGGCTGCAGCGGACAGAGCCACGAGGGTGGCGGCGAGCACGAATTTCTTCATGGTGGAAGGGATCAACAGGTAAAAAAAAGGCGCCCGACCATCCGAGCGCACGGGTTCAGCTTTCGCCGGGAGCGCGGGCATCTAGCGCCAGGGCGTGGATGCCCGAGCGCATCAGCTCGGCGAGCGCATGATATACGAGCCGGTGGCGGGCCACCCTGTGAAGGCCTGTAAAGCGCTTGCTGACGATCAGCACGCTGAAATGCGCGCCTTCGCGGGCCCCGGCATGACCGGCGTGGAGGTGGCTGTCGTCCTGGATCTCCAGCGTCTCGGGTTCGAGGGCGGCGCGCAGGCGGGACTCGATCTCATCCCTGAGCATCGCCGTGCTCCTCGGTGTCCTCGAGATGTCGACTCAGGTACAGGCCCTGGGCGATGGTGAAGGCCACGATCAAGCCCGTCACGCCGAAAGCCTTGAAGTCAACCCAGGTCGAACGCGAGAAGCGGTAGGCCACAAAGAGGTTCAGGGCGCCCATGGCCGCGAAGAAGACGATCCACGCTCGGTTGAGCTTGATCCACACCGCCTCGGGCAGCTTCAGCTCCTCGCCGAGCATGGCCTGGATCAGGTTCTTGCCCCAGAAGGCGCTGGAGGCCCAGAAGACCAGGGCCGAGGCCCAGTACAGGCCGGTGGGCTTCCACTTGATGAAGGTGTCATCATGGAACCAGACCGTGGCGCCACCGAGCACGACGACGAGTGCCAGGCTGATCCACAGGATCAGGTCTACCTTCTGGCGGCGCAGCTTGAGCACCAACACTTGCAGCAGCGTGGCTGCCATCACGACCAAGGTGGCCAGCAGCACCGGTGCCTCCTCAGGGCCGACCTTGCCACCCGAGACCATGAAGCCGAAATGCTCGCTGGCGAAGAGGGCGGCCCAGTCATGATGGCCATCCGCATATTTGTAGCTGCCGAAGAAGAGCAGGAGAGGGAGGAAATCCAACAGCAGTTTCATGGGGCGGCAGTCTAGTTCAGGAGGAGCAGGAGACCTCGAGTTCCTGCGCCCAGTCCGGGGGAAGGGCGGCGTCCTGCGGGTTCTCGGGCTCGGCAAAGGGCGTGGAGAGTACGCGCAAGAGGCGCTCGACTTCGGAGAAGTCACCCTGCTGCGCGGCACGGATGGCATTCTCGGCCAGATGGTTGCGCAGCACCACGGCCGGATTGACCGCGCGCATGCGCTCCAGCGCGCCCGCGGGCTCGAAGCCCAGGCGGGTTTGGTGGCGGGCCGACCAGGCGTCGTAGGCAGCGCGGTCAATGAACAGGTCGCGGGCGGCGGGTGTGCCCAGGCGGCGATGGGCGAGGGTGAAGTCCACGCGCTCGCCAGCCAGCAGGCCCAGCCAGTCGTTGATGAGCTCGGCATCCTCGGCACGCTCGGTCGTGAGGCCCAGCTTGGCACGCCAGCGGGCGGCTTCGGCCGGAGCATAGACCTCGCGGTAGATGCCGATGGCGGCGAGCATCTTCTCGCTGGCGGCCTCGGGCTCGCCGGGGACCAGGGGCAGCAGGGCCTGGGCCAGCGCGTGCAGGTTCCAGAAGCCCACGTTGGGTTGGTTGGCGTAGGCATAACGCCCGCGCTCATCGGAGTGATTGCAGATGTGGCCCGGGTTGAATGAATCCATGAAGCCGAAGGGGCCGTAGTCCAACGTCAGTCCCAGCATGGACATGTTGTCGGTGTTCATCACGCCATGGCAGAAGCCCACCGCCTGCCAGGCGGCGATCAGCTCGGCGGTCTGGCGGGCCACCTTTTCGGCCAGCGCGAGGCTGGGGACGGCGGCGTCCGCGCATTCGGGCGCGTGGTGGCGAATGAGGAAGTCGGCCAGGGCACGTAGCTCGGCATGGCGTCCGTTGTGCGAGAAATGCTCGAAATGCCCGAAGCGCACAAAGCTCGGCGCCAGGCGGGTGACGATGGCTGCGGTCTCCATCATCTCGCGGCGAACGGGCAGGGCGGAGGCCGTGATGCACAGCGCCCGCGTCGTCGGGATGCCCAGTGCGGCCATGGCCTCGGAGCACAGAAATTCGCGGATCGACGAGCGCAGCACCGCTCGGCCGTCGCCCATGCGCGAGTAGGGCGTCCGCCCCGCGCCCTTGAGCTGCAGCTCGAAGCCGCCGGCCGTGCCGTGCAGCTCGCCGAGCCAGTGTGCGCGCCCGTCGCCCAACTGACCGGCCCAGACGCCGAACTGGTGGCCGCTGTACACGCTGGCCAGTGGCCGCATGCCGGGCCACAGCGCGTTGCCGGAGAAGACCTGCAGCGCCTCGTCGTCGGCCCAGTCCGGCGCCAACCCCAGCAGCGCCGCGCAGGCAGGGCTTGTCGCCACCCAGTGCGGTTGGGGCAGGCCTTGCGGCTGGAGCTCGGTATAGAAGGCGGGGCCCAGCGCCGCAAAGCGGTTCGGCCAAGGCAGGTGTGACGTCATCGCGTCAGTGTAGGTGGCAGGCCATGCCCCCTGCATGGCACTGATATTCCGCGTTATCCTGCATCGCAGAACGGTCCTTGGGGGTTGCATGGCCGACGATCTGGATCCCGTGGTCGACGTCGACCCGGGCGCCCTGAATCCGCATTTTCTGCTTCGCTTGCTCGCCAGTGCCGAGAAGCACCGGATCGAGGCCGCAGGCGACGTGGTGGCGACCAGCCGTGCTCGGCTGATCGTGACTGGCACCGGCATCGATGCCGAAGTCCTCGGGCGGCTGCGCGACGCGAGCCTGCAGCGGCCGCTTGAGGATTGCCTGCAGGCCCGAGACGGCGTGACGCCCGCCAAGGTGCTGCAGCTGGCCGAGAGCCTGCTGCTGAAGTACCCCTTGATCCAGCGCATCGACGCGCCCGATGGCGATCCCCGCCTGCTCGAGGTGATCCGGCAGATCCGCCTCACTCCCTCGATGCTGATGCTGCTGACGATTTATGCGGACGAGCGTGAGGGCCGGCTCGAGCACGCGGTTTGCGTGGCCCTGCTGACGCTGACGCTGGCGCGCCGGCTGATCTCGGGCAAGGCCTTGCTGCACCGGCAGTTTTGCTTGGCCGGCCTGCTGCATGACGTGGGCGAACTCTTCATGCCACCGATCACGCAGCAGCGCGATGTGCCACTGTCGCCCGAGCAGTGGCGCTCCATCGCCAGTCACCCTGTCATCGGCTCGCGTGTGCTTGCGCGCATGGAAGGCGCCGGCCCGGTGGTGGCCGAGGCCGTTCTGTGCCACCACGAGCGGCTCGACGGCTTCGGCTATCCCCGCGGTCTGGCGGACGAGAGTTTCACACTGGCCAACCAGCTGCTTGCCGTGGCCGAATGGCTGGCGGGATTGCTGGAGGCCGGCATGGACTCGCTGCTACGTGCCAGCGTCGCCTCGCGCCTGATTCCAGGCGAGTTCAGCCCGCAGGCGCTGGAGCCCATTCAGCGGGCGCTGCGCGGCACCTCGGAACTCGCGGACTGGCTGAAGGCGCAACAGGCAGACCTCGACGAGCGTGTGAAACCCATGGCCCAGTCGCTGAGCCGCTTCGGCGCGATCCAGCAGTGGATTGCCACGCGCGGCGTCACCGCAAGCCCGGCCCTGCGCGGCGTGATGCTCAAGGCCTATCAGCGCATGCACCGCTTGCAGCTGTCCTTCGCGTCTGCGGGCCTGAACCTCAAGAACCCCGAGCCGGTGCTCGCGGATCTCGAAGCCCCCGAGGTGCGCCAGGAACTCGGCGCCCTGCTCGGCGAGTTCGGCTGGCGCATGCGCGAAATGGAGCGCGCATGCCTGCTGCGTGCCAGCATGCTCGGTGGCGACGACCTGTCCGTTGTGAACGAGATGCTGGTGATGATCAGGGGTGGGTCGAGCTGATGCTTCTTTTTTGAAACGTGCCCGCGAAGCGGGGCGCTTTAATTCGGACCGCTTCGCAGACTCAGCGCTCAAATTGAGCTCAGCGCCGCCGGAATTGGAGGGAATGGATGAATGCGTTGATCGTCGAGGATTCGCCGGTGGTCAGGCAGATGGTGCAGCAGACGCTAGAGCAGCTGGGCTTCGAGACGGTGTGCGCGGGACTCGGTTCGCAAGGCATCGAGTGGCTGAATAAGCGCGACTTCGACCTGCTCATTCTGGACCTCCGCCTGCCTGATGAGAGCGGCCTCGAGGTAGCCCGCAGGATCCGCGCCCAGGCTAGGCATCGATTCCTTCCCATCCTCATGCTCACCTCCGACGACAACCGGCTGCTGATGCAGCGCGCGCTCGAGGCCGGCGTGACGGAGCTGTTGCGCAAGACCAAGATCGCCCAGCTGCTCGGATCGCTACGCGAATACGCTGCCCGCGTGCAGCGCCAGCTCAAGGGCCGCGTGATGCTCGTCGATGGCAGCCCCGCGACGGCCGAGCTGCTGATGGGCATGCTGCGCAAAATGAACCTGGAGGTGGACCGTTTCGAGTCCGGCGAGGCCGCGCTCGAAGCCGTGGACAAGAACCACTACGACCTCATCATCTGCGACATCCTCCTGAGTGGCCAGATGAACGGCCTGGGCGTCACGCGCGCCGTGCGCAACCTGCTGGGCGATGTCGCCCTCACGCCCGTCCTTGGCCTGTCGGCTCAAGACGATACGGCATGCAAGATCGAGATGCTCAAGTTGGGCGCCAACGATTGCATGCCCCGGCCGGTGATCGAGGAGGAGTTCATCGCGCGCGTGGGCAATCTCGTCACCAACAAACGGCTGTTCGACCAGGTCCAGCAGCAGCGCCGCGAGCTGAGCGAGCATTCCGTGCGCGATGCGCTCACCGGTCTGTTCAGCCGCCACTATCTGGCCGAAGTCGCCAACCAGCTCTTCGCCCGGGGTGATCGCATCCAGCGCCCGCTGGCGGTCATGATGGTGGACGTCGATGAATTCAGGCAGATCAACGACACCCACGGCCAGGACGTTGGCGACGAGGTCCTTGCCGGCGTGGGTGCGCTGCTCGCGCAGGACTGCCGCCAGGGCGACGTGGCGGCCCGCATCGGCGGCGAGGAATTCGTCATCTTGCTGCCTGACACCACGATGGCCGCGGCCTTGCGGCGCGCCGAACGCCTGCTCGCGGACTTGCGTGCGCTCAACCCAGCCGGTGTTGCCGTGACTGCCAGCATCGGCGTGAGCGCCCAGGGCAGCTCTCAGATCATCGGCTTCGACCAGCTGTTCAGGATGGCGGGTGAGGCCGTGCAGGAGGCGAAACAGGCGGGGCGCAACCAGGTCGTGAGCAGGCGACCCTGACAGAGGCCCTGCCTAGGCCTATTCTTCCAGCAGGCTGCGCAACATCCAGGCGGTCTGCTCGTGCACCGTGAGACGCTGGGTGAGCAGGTCGGCCGTCGGCTCATCGGCGGCCTTCTCCACGAAGGGGAAGAGTTCGCGGGCCGATCGGGCCACGGCCTCGTGCCCCTGCACCAGGATCTTCACCATCTGCATGGCCTTGGGAGGCGTCTCCGGTACGTCCTCCAACGAGCTCAGGCGACTCATCTGCGCGTACGAGCCCTGCGCGAAGTGCCCGAGCGCGCGAACGCGTTCGGCGATGGGGTCAACGGCGTTCCACAGCTCGGTGTACTGCAGCATGAACATCTGATGCAGCGTGTTGAACATGGGACCCGTCACGTTCCAGTGGAAATTGTGCGTCGTCAGATACAAGGTGTAGGTATTGGCCAGGAGCTTGTTCAGCCCGGCCGCGATCTGCGCTCGGTCCTTGTCGCTGATGCCGATATTGATGGCGGGTGAACTTGTCTTCTTGGCCACGAGTCGCTCCTTGGGTGTCGGCTGAAAGGCGCCGGTCGAGCGATCATAGGGTCAAGGGTTGCGTCCCGAATTGAGCCGACTCATCGATTCCACTGGGGATTGTGGAGGGGCTTGCCCCGGCGATCGACTCCCGGGTACGCTCTCTGCAAATGTCATCATTTCGACATACATTTTCGGTAGCGCTCGTCGCGGCGGACGCGAGGGTGCTGTCGTGGTGGCGTGCGCTTCGCGCGCTCGCTGCGCTGAACGTGGGCCTGTGGTTGGCTGTGCTGTATTTTGGCCCCGTCGGCGGTACTCACGGGGGGCTGCAGCTGGCCTTGTCGGGCGTCTACGTGCTGGTGTGCGCCTACCGCTCCGTGCTGCCCCGGGTCGATCTTGAGCGGCTGGTGGTCGTGGACACGCGCCTGTCCAGCATCTTCCTGGGGCGTTCCGCCGCCACCGTCGCCGAGATCTGCTTTGCGCTTCAGCTGGGTCTGCTGGTCCATCAGCTGGGCGTGCATGCCGGCCTGCCGTGGGTGCAGACGGCGGCGTGGGTGGTGCCGCTGTTCATGGTGCTGGCCCAAGGCTTCTGCTGGCACAGCGTGCTCACGTTGAACCACATCACCCAGGCCGTCGAATCGATGCTCTGGGCCGCCGGCTTTTCCTGGATGGCGGCCTTGCTGGGCATCATCGCCCTGGGCAGCCGGGGCTGGGTCAACTCCCTGGCCATCTTTGGCGTGCTGGGATCGCTCGCCTTCGTGGCTTATGTCCTGAGTGTGGACGTACCGATGTACTGGCGCCGCTACCAGCACGGCCGCGCCCGTGGGCTGGCCTACATGCCGTTGGACCAGGGGGCACGAGACGCCTTGCACCGCCGCGTGCAAAGTGGCAACTGGGCCGCATGGAAGGCCGACGCGCTCTGGCTGACGCCCTACTTCAGCTTCGGTGTCTGGGTCAGTATTGCCATGGTTTGTGTTCCCGGCGCCTGATGTCCGGTCGAGCGGTCTACCAGCCCAGCAGGAAAACGGGCAAGACAGCCGCGGCCAAGGCCAACGCCTGGGCGGCAAGAATCGTCAAGGCCTGCCGCGGGGCCTGGCGCAACCAGCGGTACGCGAAAGCCGCGATCAGTGGAAGCTGGGCGACCATCAACAGCTGCCACAAATGCGCGAATGCGCCTTCATCAGCTTCGCGCGCCGCCCCATAAAACGCGAGCTGCATTGCCACCATTCCAATGGCGGCAAGCGACATGAGCACAGGCAGCCAGGCAGCAGGCTGCTTACCGATCTCGATCTCGATCTCGATCTCGCTCTCCATGGGCGGACTCCAGTTTAGCCTTCCAAGCCGGCAACCGAATCTGTACCGGAGCCCGGCGGAAGGTGGCGTTAGACCGCCGCTATCGTAGGCTCGGCTGCGAGCGGCGACAACCACCGGCCCGAGGCGGGCGAGGATCGCCCTCAGGCAGCGCCTACTCGATCCGGGTCAATGTGATGGTGGCGGGGTTCGCGACCGGGCCCTTGGCGTTAGCGACGTCAGTGAGTGTCATCACGCTTCCCTGAATCTTGAACGTGTAGCTGTCGAATGCTTCTCCCACCTTCAGGTTGGGACTCTTTCCAACCAGGGGCCTGATCGTCAGCATGTCGCCGGAAATGACGTAGGTCCCCGAGTTGGCAACGAGCGGCTCATATGCTTGAAGCAATTCGGCCGCGCTGGCCTTCTCCAGCTCCGGAAGCAAGGGACGAGGATCGTCGGACTTGACGTGTACGGCGCTGTAATACCTGCCCGTGAAGATCACCAGTCCCGGTTGGGGGCTGGCATTGATGTGGGCCTTCGGACCGGTGGTCACGATCTTCGTGTACTTCCAAGTCCCGGTGACCGCAGTAGGCCTCAATTCGGCCGAGACAGTGTCTTGCGCTGCGCTTGGCGGCGCACCCGTCGCGGATCCGGCAAGGGCGACGATTGCCGTGACCGCGAAGGCTGGAAAGCAGGACCTGACGCTGATGTGCAGAGAAGAATCACCCATGATGGTCTCCCTCTTGGCCTGGCGCGCATACGCTGTTCGCTCCCACGGACTCACGCCTTTTCCCCGCGCGACTCGTGCTGCGCCGATTCTCCGTCACCGCGTCTGCCGATCCATCGGACAAACGCTTGGCACAGACGCCGTGTTGTGCCATATCCGGACGGCGACCTGCGGGCTCCGCGCAAAGGATGATCTCCGTGATGCTTCGCCCAACCCATGCGTGCCAAGTACGCTCTGCGCACGACGTGCCTATTCATGGTCTCCGCCATGGCCGGGCCGCGGCGCCACAGCGGAACTCTCGTCGATCAACAATTCGACGGGCGGCCTCTGGCATCAAGGCCCCATCGTGAAGGGCTGCATAGCAATGATCGAGACCGACTGCTTCGTGACCGGAACGGGTGGGCGGCAATGGCCTTCGTCGACACCTTGCTTCACCGAGTCGCTCGACGCGCGAATCGTGATGGTGGAGCGCCACCACCGCCCCGGGGGGCACTGGATCAACGCCTATCCGCACGTTCGCTTGCACCAGCCGTCTGCGTGGCACGGCGTGACTATCAGGCTTGCAGGTTGGCCAGCCCGACTTCTACGGTCGTATCGGCTTCGGCAACACCGCGCCGCCCCCAGTCATGCAGGCCGAGCCCATCAGGGTGCATGGTGCAGGGTGCAGGGTGCAGGGTGCAGGGGGCGGGGCGCGGGGTGCGGGGTACGGCGGTACGCCCCCAACGGCCGTTCTATTTGCGAGTTTCGCCGGGCCACCCGAAGCACTGGAACGAGCATTGCCCTGAGTCCAAGGCCTGCGTCAAGCCGGTCTACTTCGTGCGGCAGGAATGGTTCCCGGAGCACTACAGCCACCGAGATGAAGATTGGCAAGGCGATGACGACCGCGGCCACGACAGGGGCCACGGCACGGGTCACGGCAAAGACAAGGGCAGGGACCGCGACAAGGACCGCGACAAGGACTGCCACTGAGGTCTGCGCGGATGCCAATGCCGCTCGTTCCGCCGGTATATGTGGAGGGTCAGACGGCCTCGAATTCACACACCGTGTAGCCGTCGCGAATGAAGCGAAAGACCGTATCCAGCAAGAACGGCGGAGCCCACAGAGCGCCATGCAGAGACGCTCGCTCGACGATGGATTGGCGCGAGTGCTGGCGGTAGCCGGCACTCTCGATGTCCCGCCAGGGCCGAACCGAGAGCTCACCGAAGTGGGCACCAAAGCTTGCCAACTCTCGGCGCAGACGGCCGCCGAGCGCGTCGGCAAACATGCGCGTCTGCAAGTCGCAGATCAGACGGTGAGCGGGCAGGCTCGCGCGCAGCGCGCGCAGGCTATCGCGCAGCTGCTCGCCGCTGAGGTAGCAGATCACGCCCTCCATGACGACGGTGGCCTTGCGTCGGCCTTGCCAGGGCTTGAGCACGTCGGCGAGGCGTTCGTGCTGGAAGTCGATGGGCACGCGCTGCAAATGGTTGGGTGACTGCGTGGCGGGTAGCGCTGCTTCCTTGACCGCCATGATTTCGGGGTTGTCGATCTCGACCCACTTGCCCCCGTGGAGGCGAAAGGCCCGCGTGTCCAGGCCGGCACCCAGCAGGACGACCAGGTGCTTCGGGTCGGCGGCCAGGCGTTCGCGCAGCAGGTCGTCGATCATGCGATGGCGAGCCGCATTGCACACGGCCGGCTCGCTGAAACGCAGCAAGGGCGCGACGAAGGCCAGCGCCTCCTCGTCCATGAAGCGCTGTGCGAGCTGGTCGCCGCAGATCGGTTGCCGCCGCTCTGCATCGAGCGCGCGAACGGCGCAGCAGTAGTAAGCCGTTCGTGCCAAGGGATTCATGAGTCCTCCCTAGAGAGCTGGATTTTGCTGATTCTCCGCGGTCTATCGTGCCTGTCGCCGGCCAGCCGAGTGGGTTGGGCCGGCGCGGGGTTTCAGCGACCCTATCCAGGTTGCGCGTTGCAGCGAATCTCAAGCAGATGCGCCGTGCTCGGTGGCGTTGGTATTGTTGGCCTTGTTGGCCTTGTTGGCTTTACCGTGGATGATCCGGCTCAGCTCGGACAGCCTCAGACGAGTGCCCGTCGCTGACCAGTTCGCCACCGCTTGCCACAAGGAGATCCTTCATGAGAACACGAAACCGCAGGCTCGCCGTCGCTTTGGTGCTCGCTGCCACATGCTGCATGGCTGTCGCGCAGCCCGCATCGGCGACGGAGCCTGCGAAACCGATGGAGCTCGGCAACTTCTCTGTCAGCCTCACCGTCAAGGACATCAAGGCATCGATGGCCTTTTACGAGAAGCTGGATTTCAAGGTCGTCGGCGGCAAGCTCGAGAGGAATTGGATCGTCTTGCAGAACGGGACCGTAATCATCGGGCTGTTCCAGGGCATGTTTGACAAGAACATGATGACCTTCAACCCGGGGTGGGACAAGGATAAGCAAGCCTTGAAGAACTTCCAGGACGTGCGGGAGCTGCAGCACACCCTGAAGTCGCGCGGCCTCACGATGTCACCCGAGGCGGACGAAGCCACCGAAGGCCCGGCCTTCTTCATCGTGACCGACCCGGACGGCAACAAGCTCTTGTTCGATCAGCACGTGCAAAGCCCGAAGCGCTAGCGAGATTTTCTCTTGAGCTGGCTTGCGGCGGCTGCAGTGCTGTCGCGCTCTTCGGCGTGGGCATACTGCGGCTCATGACAAGCACAGGGAGAACCCATGGGATGGATGGACAGGATCTCCGCCGTGGCGGGCACAGTCATGCGGACTGCGCTGCCGGCCGTCGAAGTCGTGGGCGCGGCCAAGGACTTCATGTCCGATGCCGTCGCCAATCGCATCAGGGACGAAGCGCGAAATAAAGCCTTCGAGCTGCTCGCGCGATCGCACCGCAGCGTCGTCTACACGATCGTGGCGCAGAACGCTGGCCTGCTCCTGTCCCTGGTGCCGGTGTACTACCTTCATTCGCCGCTACCGTTCTACGTCGTGTACGCACTGGTGGCCGGCTACTCGGCCTACACCGTCGCCAAGGCCTGGCCGCTGGTCCTGCGCTTCCTGCGCACCATGAGCGTCGCCGAATCCATCTCACTGGAGGTGCTCGAAGCCATCAAGATCGAGCTGACCCAACGTGATTTCATCGAGAGAAAGGCCGTGGAATGGGTCGGCCCGGACCTCAAGACAGTGTCCGACCAGGTGGCGCGCCAGTTGAAGCCGGACATTGTGGCGGCCTTCTTCAACATGGGCTTGACGCTGGTGCTGGCCTTCATCGCCTTCCGGCTGTTTGCCATTCCAATGCTGGAGCATCGCGCGCTGTTGCAGTGCGGATGACGGACTACTTGGCGCTTGCGAATGGAGATCTGAGTCATGGCGAAACTTGTCTACGGAATGAATCAGTCCCTCGACGGCTATGTCGACCACATGAAGCTTGGTCCGCCGGCGCCCGCGACCTTTCGTCATTTTGTCGATTTGGTGCGTGGCCTGACGGGCTCAATATACGGTCGCGGCCTGTATGAGGTCATGCGCTATTGGGACGAAGATCTTCCCGATTGGGATGATGTGGATCGCGAGTTCGCGGTGGCGTGGCGCAACCAGCCGAAGTGGGTGGTGTCGCGCTCGCTCAAGTCAGTCGGCCCCAATGCCACGTTGATCGCGGATGACTTCGAGGCGGAGATACGCAGGCTGAAGAATGACATGGTCGGCGAGATTCGGGTGGGTGGGCCAGAGCTGGCGCAAAGCCTGACCGAAGCCGGATTGATCGACGAATACCACCTCTACATCCACCCCGTTGTGCTCGGCGGCGGCAAGCCATTCTTCGCCGGACCCCGGCCCGCGCTTCGACTTGTGGCGCACGATTTGATCGCCGAAGGCTTGATCCGGTTGATCTACGCGCCTGCTTGAGTGCGAGGCCGGCCTCTTGCTCAAGCCGGGCAGTTCAGGCAAATAGTGCGGCCAGCCGCTCGACGGCGGCCTCGGAGTGACCACGATCCAAGCTCTGGTCGGTGTTGCCGAAGTCATGCGCGCCCTGCGCCTGCACGAGCAGGCCGTCGTGGCGCGGCACCATGGCGAGGTTGTGCCCGCGATAGATCAGCACATAGTCCACCGCTGGCTGCGTCACCAGGCGTGCCGTCTGGCCGCGCACGGGAAGAACCGACGCGTCGCCGAACAGGGCGCGTGCACCGTAGCCCGTGCAGTTGACGACCGTGTGCTCCGTCAGTGCGCCGAGCTCACGTGCATGGTTGAACTCGGGGTGGACGATCTCGCCGCCTGCTGCGCAGGAAGTCCTCCATCAGCAGTCGTTGGTAGATTGCGATGTTGAACACCATCTGCGTGAAGCGTCGCACGGGCGCCGCGCGGAACGGGTGCTCGTCGGGCTGAGGCGTGGCACCTTTGGGCCGCAGATCGGCCACGCGTGCGTTGGGGTGCGGATAGTCGGGCTCTCCCGGCTCCGAGTGCGGGCCGTCCTCGAAGGGCGTGGCCGACAGCGCATATCCGTCACGCCACTGAACCGGCTCGCCGGTGACGCCCAGCAGGCTCTGATAGGTCTTGAATGAGCTGCGTGCCATGCACTCCCAACGTTGAGCGAAATCGGGCGTGGCGTGCTCCGCCGCGCAAATTCGCGAGTCTGGCGTCCACAGGCCCGTGGCACGTGAAGACGGCTTGTCGGGGGGCGCAGGAATTCCGGTCGCATGCTCAAATCATGGGAAAGAATCGTGTACGCCCCATACCCGACCCTAGGAAGTACCATGTCCATCACCACGCTGCGATCGCTGTTCTCTTACAAGGCTTGGGCCAATGCCGAACTGTTTGCGCTGCTGGAAACACTGCCAGCCAGCCAGGCTGAACAGCTGCACACCTGCGTCCGAACGTTGAACCACATTTATGTGGTTGACCGCATCTTCCAGGCGCATCTGAGCGGACAGCCTCGCCCATTCGATGCCACGAACACGAAGGCCTCCCCGTCGCTGGAGCAGCTTCGGGGTGACGTTGCGGCAGCGGACGCCTGGTATGTCGGCTACCTCGCCCAACTTGCCGAGCCGGCTCTCGCTGAATCCCTGGCCTTCACGTTTACTGACGGCGACGCGGGCCGGATGACGCGTGAGGAAATCCTGCTGCATATCATTGCGCACGGTGCGTATCACCGCGGCAACGTCGGTCAGGTGCTCAAGTCCATCTCGGTGGCGCCGCCTCGCGACCTGTTCACCAAGTTCTTGCATGTCAGCGAGCCCGCGCGTCGCGAGGTCTCCAGCGTCGAGCGCTGATTGCGGGACAGAGCACGGCGTCGCCCGTCAACCGCCTGCGCGCTCCGGCGTTCAAGTAAGACCGGCGACCTTGCCCCGCCGGTTCTTCGACGGGAATCCCGACCATGACCACGCTGACACTCACCTTCAATGGCCCTGCAAGCCAGGCGCGCCAAGCTCTCGGAGGCCTTCTGCAGCGCTTTCGCTCGGCCTATTTCGTGGAACGTAGCAGCAACGAATTCTCGGTGACGGCCGACGAGGCCACGGCCGCAGAACTGGCGCGGCAACCTCAGTGGTCGGCCCGCTTGCCTCAAACGCGGCGGTGAGCGCAGTTGGCGCGCAGCGCCGGAGACAATAGGTCTCCATGCCACGCCGACCGCGCCTCGACCATCATCACGTCTACGTCGTGCTGCTGTCCGAGCGCGTATGGAACGAGCCGGCGTTCCGCAAAGCCAATCCCGAACATGACATCCTCAAGCCCTGCCTCTATGTGGGCATGACCGGACTGGACCCTGACCTGCGTTTTGACAGGCATATGGCGGGCGTGCAAGCCAACCGTTTCGTGCAGAAGTACGGCGTGCAGCTGCTGCCCGAGCTGTACGAGGTCTACAACCCCATGCCATATGAGGCGGCTTGCGAGATGGAGGTCGAGCTCGCGATCGGGCTGCGTGAGGCCGGATACGGCGTGTGGCAGGCCTGAGGCTCAGTAGATGTCGATGGTGGTCACGCTCAGGGCCGGCAAGGACACGCTGAAGGACGAACCCGAGGTGGCCTGCGTGCCCACAGCCACCGGTGCGACCGGGCTCTGGCTCGTGCCCGACGAGGCGCTCATGCGGTAGAGGTGCGCCGTGCCGGACACGGCCAGTCCGGTGAACTCGGTCTGCTTCGCTGTGGTGGAACGGTTGATCGCGACGAGTACGGTGCGGCCGGCGTGTGTGCTGTCCGTGCTGGCGTATGCGGCCACGCTCTGGATGTCGCTGGAGACGGCCTGCACCGAGATATCGCCAAAGACTGCGTTCGCGCCGTCAAAGCCTCGGAATGCCCGGAACCCGGCCAGGCAGTAGGACTCCTTGCTGCCAAGCGGCCAGTAGGTCGCCGCGTAAACGCCTTGCACGCCGAAGATGCCCAGGTTGTCGGCCTGGGCCAGCGTGCCGGCGATGTGCTGGCAGCCGCCGTTGTTGTACTCGGTGACGGCCAGCTTCATGCCCGGATTGGATGCGGCGATCTTGGCCTGCAGGCGCGGCAGCAGGGCGATCGGCCCGCCCATGGTGTTGCTGACCCAGGAGGTCTCGGAATAGCTGCCGTCCCACAAGCTGCGCGGGCTCTGCGCCACGGCCTGCACTTGCGCGTCCGTGAGCGTGGTGCCGGTCAGCGTGGTGACGCGCGCGCCGGATCCATCGGTCGCCTCCGAGTACCAGTGAAAGTCGTAGACGTCGACCAGCGGCTTGCCGTAGCTGGCGCTGGCAGTCTTGATCGCAGCCAGGTACTTGTCGGCGAACCAGTTGGCGCCCGTCGGCGTGGGCGAGAGTTCGCCCTGCCAGGAGTACAGGCCGCCGAAGCCGTAGTGCGCGGGCCCGACGATGGTCATCGCGGGGAACAGGTCCTTCAGGGCCTTGCTGAGCGCCACGGTCTTTGCGATGTAGGCGTCCGAGGTGATGGCGGTGCGACCTTGCACTTCAAGGTGGGTGCTGTTCCAGAGCTCGGGCTCGTTGTCCAACTGGACGAAGGTGGGCAGGGCGGTGCCGGCGGCGAAGATGTCCATGCCGCTGAACTTCTGGTCGAGCGCCCAGGCGAACTCATCCATGTAGACAGCGTTGTCTGAAGTGATCGGCGAAATCGTGAACGGGCTTGCGCTCTGCGTACTCTTCTTGAATACCACGGGCTTGAAGCGGCTCGTGTCCGGCGGATTGTTGGTGCTGACGGGGCCGGCGGTGTCTGCGGCGACCCAGCCCTGCATCTGCAGCGTGACAAGGCTGGCCGCGCCGGCCGTGCGGTCAGCCGCGATGATGGCGCGCACCGCCTCGGCCGGCGTGGTGCTGGTACTGAGGTAGGTGTCGCTCTCGTACAGATAGTCGCTGCCCGCGTTGGAGGCATTGTTTTCCCAGTTGTAGGCCGTCCAGCGGTTGCCGCCGGTGCGGTCCAGCGTGGCCAGCGGTGGGGCGTCGGCGGTGCTGTTCAGGGAGTTCAGGCCGTAGATGTAGGGCGAGATGCTGCGCGTGGCAGCAGGCGTCATCGTCACGGTGACGTCGGGTGCGGGTGCTGGTGCTGGCGCGGGTGCTGGTGTCGACGCCGTGGCCGAGCCCGACCCGCCGCCGCATCCGGCGATCAGTGCCGCGGTGACGAGACTGGCGAAGAAAGGGGTGCGGGGGCAGGACGATTGCGTCATGGTCGGGTGCCGGCGATGAAATTTGGTTTCCCCATATCAGACATCGTGGTTTCATCGTCGGGGCCTCGGGAAAACCGGGATACGTGCATCGCAAAGTTGCTGACAGCCGCGGTACTTGGCTGTTGGAAGACTGTGGAACTGTCGCAAGCGGGACAGTGGCGCTGGCACTTCTGCCTCCTAGAATCGAACGCTCGTTCTATTTCAGGTTTCAGGCAGGAGTCTTCATGACAGCCCACTACGAAGTCCGCGGCCCGGTGGCCGTGATCACGCTGGACAATCCGCCGGTGAACGGCATGGGGATCGTGACGCGCAAAGCGATCGCGGACGGCGTGTCCAAGGCCGAGGCTGACGCGGCCGTGAAGGCCCTGGTCATCACCGGTGCCGGCAAGGCCTTCTCCGGTGGCGCTGACATCAAGGAGTTCGGCAGCCCGCGTGCGCTGGCCGAGCCCAATCTGCTCTCGCTGATCTTGATGGTCGAGAACTGCAGCAAGCCCGTAGTGGCGGCCCTGCACACGGTCTGCATGGGCGGCGGCCTGGAGCTCGCCCTGGGCTGCCATTACCGTGTGGCGCAGAAGGGCACCAAGATCGCGCTGCCCGAGGTAAAGCTGGGCCTGCTGCCCGGTGCCGGCGGCACGCAGCGCTTGCCGCGTGCTCTGGGCGTGGAGCCTTCGCTGAACATGATCGTCAGCGGCGAGGCCGTGCTGGCTGAAATGCTGGCCATGGTGCCGGGCCAGAAGCTCTTCGACCAGCTCGTCGATGCGGACGTGCTGGGGGCCGCAGTGGCCTTCGCAGAAGGCATTGCGGACAAGCGTCCGCTTCCGAAGGTCCGCGACCTCAAGGCTCTGCACGACAGCCCCGACGCCTACTTCCAGTTCGCCCGCAACATGGTCGGCGCCCAGGCCAAGAACTTCCCGGCGCCGCTGCGCTGCCTGGAGGCCGTAGCCGGCGCAGTGACCCTGAAATTCGAGGACGGCATCCGCGCCGAGCGCGCCGGCTTCGCCGAGCTGATGATGACGCCCGAGTCCAAGGCGTTGCGCCACGCCTTCTTCGCAGAGCGCGCCGCTGGCAAGATCGCTGACGTGCCCGAGGACACACCCCAGCGCAACATCGCTCAGGTGGCCGTGATTGGGGCCGGCACCATGGGCGGCGGCATCGCGATGAACTTCCTGAACGCCGGCATCCCGGTGACGATCCTGGAGATGAAGGCCGAGGCCCTCGAGCGCGGTGTGGCCACGATCCGCAAGAACTACGAAGCCCAGGTCAAAAAGGGCAAGCTGAAGGAAGACAAGTACGCCGCCCGCATGGCGTTGCTGAGCACCACGCTGGACTATGCCGACATCAGCAACGCCGACCTCGTGATCGAGGCCGTGTTCGAGGAGATGGGCGTCAAGCAGGCCGTGTTCACCAGGCTCGACGAGGTGATGAAGCCCGGTGCCATTCTCGCCTCCAACACCTCGACCCTGGACCTGGACCGGATCGCCGCTTTCACCCAGCGCCCGCAGGACGTGGTGGGCCTGCACTTCTTCAGCCCGGCCAATGTGATGAAGCTGCTGGAAGTCGTGCGTGGCAAGGCGACCGCTAAGGACGTGCTCGCCACCGCAATGGCCTTGGGCAAGAAGATCAAGAAGACGGCAGTGGTCTCCGGCGTGTGCGACGGCTTCATCGGTAACCGCATGATCGAGCAGTACTTCCGCCAGGCCGGCTTCCTGCTCGACGAGGGCTGCTCGCCTGAACAGGTAGACAAGGCGATCGAGGCCTTTGGCTTCCCCATGGGTCCGTTTCGCATGGGTGACCTCGCCGGCGGCGACATCTCCTGGGCGATCCGCAAGCGCCGTGCCGTCGAGAGGCCCGAGCTTCGCTACTCCAAGTCGGCCGACCTGCTCTGCGAGTTGGGTCGCTTCGGGCAGAAGACCGGCGCCGGCTGGTACGACTACGTGGCGGGCAAGCGCGATGCAATCCCTTCGCCCGTGGTGACCGAGCTGCTGGCGAAGCACCGCGCCACACTGGGCTACGAGGCCCGCAAGATCAGCGACGACGAGATCGTGCACCGCCTCGTCTACGCCCTCGTCAATGAGGCGGCCAAGCTGCTGGAGGAGGGCATCGCCCAGCGCGCCTCCGACGTGGACATGGTCTACCTGACCGGCTACGGCTTCCCGCTCTGGCGCGGCGGCCCCATGTGCTATGCCGATACCGTGGGCCTCTTCAATGTCGTGCAGGCCATGAAGCGCTTTGCGCGCAACCCGCATGACGACGCCGCAATGTGGGAACCCGCGCCCCTGCTCGTCCGCCTCGTGGCGGAAGGCAAGAGCTTCAGCTGAGGGCGCCGCGCGTGAAGACGCTCAAGAGGCTGTCGGTCGGCCTGCTGGTCCTCGTCGTCGTGCTGGCGGCGGTGCTGGTCCTCAACATGGTGCGCCAGGGTTCGCGCCAGGTGGCGGTGCAGCCGCTGCCGCGGCTCGCCGTCGACGAGGCCAGTGTGGCCGCGCGGCTGAGCGCCGCGGTGCGCCACGCCACCGTCTCGATGGACGGACAGCCGATGGCCACTGCCGATGCGATCGAAGCGCTCCAGGTACAGCTGCGTGAGGACTATCCGAAGCTGCATGCGGCGCTGAAGCTGGAGCGCTTCGGCGCCAGCCTGCTCTACACCTGGCCCGGCAGCGATTCCAAGGCCGAGCCCATCTTGCTGATGGCCCATCAGGACGTGGTGCCCATTGCGCCCGGCACCGAGAAGGACTGGACCGAGCCGCCTTTCAGCGGCGCCATCAAGGACGGCTTTGTCTGGGGTCGCGGCTCCTGGGACGACAAGGGCAACCTGATCAGCCAAATGGAGGCCATCGAAATGCTCGTGGCCAGCGGCTACCGGCCGCGCCGCACGGTCTACCTGGCCTACGGCGCCGACGAGGAAGCCGGCGGCACCGGCGCGATGGCCATCGCCAAGGCCTTGAAGGAACGCGGTGTGCAACTGGAGTTCGTGCTCGACGAGGGCCTGCTCATCACCGATGGTCTGGTGCCTGGCCTGAAGTCCCCGGCGGCGCTGATCGGCGTGGCGGAGAAGGGCTATCTCTCGCTGCGACTGAGTGTGTCGACGGCGCCGGGTCATTCCAGCATGCCACCGGCCAAGGGCCAGAGCGCCATCTCACTGCTGGCCGGCGCCGTGCGCCGCGTGGACGAGCAACAGATGCCTGGCGGCCTGCGCGGTGTGGCGGGCGATCTGTTCGCCACTCTCGCGCCCGAGATGAGCGGCGGGGCGCACCTGGCCCTGACCAATCTGTGGCTGTTCGGTCCGCTGTTGGAGCGCCAGCTCGAGGCCGGCGCCAGCACCAATGCCATGCTGCGCACGACCACGGCGCCCACCATCTTCAACGCCGGCAACAAGGAGAACGTGCTGCCAGGACGCGCCGAGGCGACGATCAACTTCCGCTTGCTGCCCGGCGACAGCGTGGCCGCCGTCGTCGCGCACGTGAAAGAGGTCGTCGCCGACGAGCGCATCGAAGTCACCGTGCTGCCCGGCGCGCAAGAGGCCAGCCCCGTCTCGCCGCAGGAGGTGCTGGGCTACCGCGTCATCGAGCGCACGGTGCGCGAAGTCTTCCCCGGCACCCTGGTCGCGCCGGGCCTGATGATCGGCGCCGCCGATGCTCGCCATTACGTGGGCGTGAGCGAGCGGATCTACCGCTTCTCACCCGTGCTCGCCAAGCCCGAGGACCTGCCGCGCTTCCACGGCACGAACGAACGCCTCTCCACGGCCAACCTGGCCGACATGGTGCGCTTTTATCACCGCCTGGTGAGCGAAGCGGCCGCCCATTAATCAACATCACATCACCGGGACACCTGCATCATGAGCAATGCCCTGATCGTCTCCACCGCCCGCACCCCGCTCGCCAAGAGCTGGAAGGGCGCCTTCAACATGACGCATGGCGCCAGCCTCGGCGGCTTCGCCGTGCATGCCGCGGTCGAGCGCGCGGGTATCGCCGCCGCCGACATTGAGGACGTCATCATGGGCTGCGCCCTGCCCGAGGGCACGACCGGCGGCAACGTGGCGCGCCAGATCGCCTTGCGCGCCGGACTGCCGGTGAGCGTCTCGGGCGTGACCGTCAACCGCTTCTGTTCCAGCGGCCTGCAGTCCATCGCCATGGCCGCGCAGCGCATCATGGCCGGCGAGGGCGAGGTTTTCGTGGCCGGCGGCGTGGAGAGCATCTCATGCGTGCAGCAAGAGGCCAATCGCCACATGGGCCACGACCCCTGGCTTAGCCAGCACAAGCCCGAGATCTACTGGAGCATGCTGCAGACGGCCGAGAACGTGGCGCAACGCTACAAGATCGGCCGGGACCGCATGGACGAATACGGCGCGGCCAGCCAGCAAAAGGCCTGCGCGGCCCAGGCGGCAGGCAAATTCGCCGAGGAGATGATCACGGTCACGACGACCATGGGCCATGTGGACAAGACCACCGGCCTGGTGAGTAAGCAGGTCACGATCAAGGCCGACGAGGGCCTGCGCGAGGGCACGACGGTCGATGCCATCAGCGGCTTGCGCACAGCCCTGCCCGGCGGCCTGATCACGGCCGGCAACGCGAGCCAGTTCTCCGACGGCGCCGGCGCCTGCGTGCTGACGAGCGAGGCCTATGCCGAGCAGCATGGACTCAAGCCCCTGGGTCGCTTCCTCGGCTTCGCCGTGGCCGGCTGTGAGCCCGACGAGATGGGCATCGGCCCGGTTTACGCCGTGCCCAAAGTGCTCAAGAAGCTCGGCCTCAAGGTCCAGGACATCGACCTGTGGGAGCTCAACGAGGCATTCGCCGTGCAGGTGCTTTATTGCGCCGACACGCTGGGCATCCCAATGGACCGCCTCAATGTCAACGGCGGCGCGATTGCGGTCGGCCATCCCTACGGCGTCTCGGGCCAGCGCCTGACGGGCCATGCGCTGATCGAAGGCCGCCGCCGTGGCGCTAAGAAGGTGTGCGTGACCATGTGCATCGGCGGCGGCATGGGCGCGGCCGGCGTGTTCGAGGTTCTGTAACTCGGTCCCAACCGGGCTGTCACCCACCCGTCCAGGGCTGGTGATTGCCCGGAGCCGCGAATCGCGTCTTCCGTTGCACACTCGAGCCTAGGGAGCAGTCGGGCAGTGAGTGGAGGTGGCGGATGAAGGTCTCTGAAAAATCGGTGCTGTGGCTGGATCGGGCGATCTGGCTGTTCATTTACGGCGGCCTCGCGGCCGTGAGCGCGGGCGTGTATGCCAAGCACGAGTTCCAGGCCGTATGGTCAGGCTTGGCCGTGGGCAGCGGCACGATGCTGGCCATGCTGGGCTTCTTGTTGATCTGGCTGCGTTCGACACTCGAAGTCCAGCACTGAGGGGACGACCGGTTACAAGGGCGTTTCAAGAGCCCGTGATAGTCTTGGCGAACAGTTTCTCTTGAACTTCTTGCAGGGCGCCTTCAGGCGCCCTTTGTCATTCATGTCGCCGCGCCAACTCGCTCTTCCTCTGCTCCTCGCGCTCGCCCTGACGCCCGTGGCCCGGGCCGACGATGTGCCCAAGCCAGCTGACGTCGCCGCGGCCAAGCCCGCTGACGCCGCCGCGTCCAAGCCTGCGGCCGCAGCAGACGCGCCCAAGGCTCCTGATGGCCTCTGGCATGGCAGCGTGGCCCTGGGTGGCGCGCTGGCCACCAGCAATTCCGCCACGGGCACCGTCAACGCCAACGTCAACGCGGCGCGGGAAACCGTGGTCGGCAAGTGGAGCCTCTGGGGCATCGGCAACTATTCGGCCTATTACTCCAGAGGTGTGGATACCACCACCGCCAACACGCTGCGCCTGGGCAGCCGCTACGACAAGTACTTCAACGAGCAACTCTTCATCTTCGGCGCCATCGAGGCTGAGACCAACCGGCCTGCGGGCCTGTCGCACCGTGTCAGCACCGACGTGGGCACCGGCTACAAGCTATTGCGCAGCGAGACCAGCAGCTTCGACCTGTTCGCCGGCGTGGGAGACACCGCCAACCGCTACACCAGCGGCGTTCTTGCCGAAGGCGTGCAGATGCTGTTCGGCGAGGAGTCCAGCCACAAGCTCACCCCGACCACCAGCCTGCGCCAGCGCCTGAGCGTGCGCACGGGCGACGGCAACGTCGGCTCGCTCACCACCTTCGACGCCAACCTCGCCACCAAGCTGGTGGGCGACTGGACGCTGACTACGGCCTTCCAGGCGCGTCGCTCCGGCCGCCCGCCGGTCGGGGCCAAGTCCACGACCAGCTTGCTCACGATTGGCATCGGCTACAAGTTCTAGGCGCCTAAACTTCTCCGCTGCGGCCTCACGGCCGCTCTGACGGGCGCCCCTACCATTGGCGTCCGATCGCCGTTCATCCCGGAGAGCATTTGCCATGAGCCTCAACAACCGCCAGGTCCTCCTCGCCTCGCGCCCCCAGACCGAGCCCAGTACCGAGAACTTCCGCCTCGTCGACACCCCCGTGCCTGCGCTACAGGACGGCGAGGTGCTCGTGCGCCACAAGTTCCTGAGCCTCGATCCCTATATGCGCGGCCGCATGAACGACAGCAAGAGCTACGCCGCGCCGCAGCCGCTGGATGCCGTCATGATCGGCGGCACCGTGGGCGAGGTCGTCGATTCGCGCAGCCCGCGCTTCAAGGCCGGCGACGCCGTCGTGGGCATGGGCGGATGGCAGCAGTACTCCGTCGTCGACGCGAACGTGCCGGGCCTGCTGCGCAAGGTCGACACCACGCACATTCCGCTCTCAGCCTACCTGGGCGCCGTGGGCATGCCGGGCGTGACGGCCTGGTACGGCCTCACGCAGATCATCGAGCCCAAGGCCGGCGAGACCGTGCTCGTCAGCGCCGCCAGCGGCGCCGTCGGTTCGGCCGTGGGGCAACTGGCCAAGCTGCGTGGCGCGCGTGCCGTGGGCCTGGCCGGTGGCGCCGAGAAGTGCCGATATGTCACTGAGACCCTGGGCTTTGACGCCTGTATCGACTATCGCCAGCACCCGGACCTGAAGAGCCTCTCGGCCGCGCTCAAGCAAGCGTGCCCGGACGGTGTCGATGGTCATTTCGAGAACGTCGGCGGCTTGGTGCTCGACGCCATGATGTTGCGCGCCAATGCCTTCGCCCGCGTGGCCCTGTGCGGCATGATCGCCGGCTACAACGGCGAGCCCATCCCGCTGCAGCATCCGCAGCTGATGCTGACCAACCGCATGAAGGTGCAGGGCTTTATCGTCTCCGAGCACATGGACAAATGGCCCGAGGCCCTGGCCGAGCTCGGCGGCCTGGTGGCCACAGGCCGGCTCAAATACCACGAGACCGTGGCGCAGGGCATTGACGCAGCGCCAGAGGCCTTTATTGGCCTGCTCAAGGGCCGCAATTTCGGCAAGCAGCTGGTGGCCCTGTGAAGCGTTTCGACGGGCGGGTCGCCGTTATCACCGGTGCGGCTTCAGGCTTCGGGCTTGAGGTGGCGCGTATCGCCGCGCGCGAGGGCATGAAGCTCGTGCTCTGCGACGTGCAGGCCGATGCCCTGGAGCGCGCCAGCGCCGAGTTCGCCGGGAACGAGGTGCTGGCGCGTCGGGTCGACGTGTCCAAGGCCGAGCAGATGGAGGCCCTGGCCGAGGCGGTGCAGGAACGCTTCGGGGCACCGCACTTCGTCTTCAACAACGCCGGTGTCGGCGCGGGCGGACTCGTGTGGGAGAACTCACTGGCCGACTGGGAATGGGTGCTGGGCGTGAACCTCATGGGCGTGGTGCATGGGGTGCGCCTGTTCACGCCGATGATGCTCGCGGCCGCGCAGGCGGATCCGGGCTTCGAGGGTCATCTCGTCAACACCGCTTCGATGGCCGGCCTGCTCGCGCCGCCCAACATGGGCGTGTATAACGTCAGCAAGCATGCGGTGGTGGCCCTCAGCGAGACCCTGCACCAGGATCTGGCGCTGGTGACGGAACAGGTCCGCTGCTCGGTGCTGTGCCCTTACTTCGTGCCCACGGGGATTGCGCAAAGCCATCGCAACCGGCCGCAGGCAGAGGCCGGCAAGCCCACGCGCAGCCAGCGCATCGGCGCGGCCATGATCGAACAGGCAGTGAGCCACGGCAAGGTCACGGCGGCCGAGGTCGCGGCCCTGGTGTTCGAAGCCTTGCGAGATGAGCGCTTCTATATCCTCAGCCACCCGCAGGCAGTGGGCGGCGTGCAGGACCGGCTGACCGACATCGTGCAGGGCCGCAATCCCGGCGACCCCTTTGCCGCGCGGCCCGAGATTGGCGCACAGCTGCGCCAGGCGCTCCGTGGCTGAAGGCGTCGTCATCATCGGCGGCGGCCCGGCTGGCCTGATGGCGGCCGAGGTGCTGTCGCAAAGCGGGGTGCAGGTCGATCTGTTTGACGCCAAGCCCTCGATCGGTCGCAAGTTCTTGCTCGCCGGCAAGGGCGGGCTCAACCTCACGCATTCAGAAGACTTCGCGTCGTTTGTCTCGCGCTTCGGGGCGCGTGCGCCACAGATCGAGCCGCTGCTGCGCGCCTTCGACGGACCGGCGCTGCGCGAATGGGCCGCGGCCCTGGGCATTTCGACGTTCGTCGGCACTTCGGGCCGCGTCTTTCCCACGGACATGAAGGCCGCGCCGCTGCTGCGCGCCTGGCTGCACCGCCTGCGTGAGGCCGGCATGCACTTCCACATGCGCAGCCGCTGGCTCGGCTGGACGGAGACGGGCGCCTTGCGGCTCGAGGGTCCTGACGGGCAATTCGCGCTGACACCGCGTGCCACCGTGCTGGCCCTTGGCGGGGCCTCGTGGCCGCAACTGGGTTCGGACGGTGCCTGGCAGCCCTGGCTCGAAGCGGTCGGCGCCGAAGTCGCACCATTGCGCAGCGCCAACTGCGGCTTCGACGTGGCTGGCTGGACGCCGCTGTTCGCGCAGAAATTCGCTGGCCTGCCGGTTAAGCCTGTGGCGCTCACCGTTGAGGACACGACCTTTCATCGTCAAGGCGAATTCGTGATCACGGCCACGGGCATCGAAGGCTCACTGGTCTACGCAGCATCGAGCCTGATCCGCGATCGCATCGAGCGCGACGGCCAGTGCCGCATCCTGCTCGACCTGCTGCCAGGCCATGCGGCCGAGAAGGTCGCGGCCGAGGTCGCACGCGGCCGGGGTTCGCGCTCAATGTCTACTCACCTGAAGTCGCGCCTGGGCATCGAGGGCCTGAAGTCGGGCCTGCTGCACGAGCTGCTCAGCAAGGAGGACTACCACGACGCCGCCGTGCTCGCCCGCACGCTCAAGGCGCTGCCCATCACGCTCGTGGGCACGCGGCCCGTCGCCGAAGTCATCAGCACGGCCGGTGGCGTGCGTTTCGAATCGCTTGACGAGTGGCTGATGCTGCGGTCACGCCCGGGCGTGTTCTGCGCCGGCGAGATGCTCGACTGGGAAGCGCCGACCGGTGGTTACCTGCTCACGGCCAGTATCGCCAGCGGGCGCGTGGCGGGGCAGGGAGCTCTGCAGTTCCTGGCCTAGGAGGCTGCCGGCTGCCGGCTGCCGGCTGCTGCTGGCCATGCGCTACGGTTGGCATTCGCAGGGCGGTGAGGCGCCAGGTGACGAAGCCGGAGCGCTCGAGTACGAGGCCGACACGCAAGTCATCATGATCGCCCGGCTTCACGCCATGCACGATCAGACGGTCCAAGCCTTCCCGCTCCGAGGTCCATTCGACGTCTTCAAACGCTTCTCGAAAGGACGGCAAGCCGCCTTCCAGCATGCCGCTGCGCATCGCCTGCATGAGCACCTCAGGCTTGAGTTGGGTGTCCGCGATGACGTCGCTCCAGTAGCTGATCTGCCCAACCTTCTGCGTGCTGTGATCCGGACCGGCGAAGCCTCGCTCCATCAACTGGTCCTTCAAGCTTGCTCTCACCCTCGAGTAGTCTACATATGTGTTGAAGGCGGCGACGTCGCCGGACCGGGCCAAGGACCGCATTCGGTGTGCTGCCCAATGCGGTGACTCGCACCAGAATGCCGCCATCGTGAGTGGCAGCGCGACGGCGCAGCAGATGACCAATCTGGATATTGCTTTCATCACCGACCTGTTCTGCTGGCGTCAATGCGTCCGCGCCGTCCTTCGCGATCAATACAGCCGCACCGCAGTATCAAAGTGCCAAGTCCTGCGGATCTCCACCACGTCGTAATCGCGCTTCAGCGCCGGCGGGAAGGTCAGGTAGTTCTCCTGGCTGTGGATGATGCGGGTCACGGCCTCGTCGATGGCCGGCACACCGCTGGAGCGCACGAAGGCAATGGATTCGACCGAACCATCGCTGCGCACGGCGACGATCACGAGCGGATCGTCGTGCGGCTGCTTGGCGGCCTCTCGCACCATCTCGAAGGTCTGATTCAGCTGGATCTTGCGCGCCCAGGCCTCGCCGTAGGCCACGAGCTCGGCATTCGTGTCGAGATGGCCGAACAGGCGGCCGCGGCGCGGGCTGCTGTAGGACAAGGGCAGCGGCGAGGTCGATGAGGGCCGCGTCGCGGCATCGCGCTTGGCCGCTTCCTCGTCGAGCTGGCGGCCGATGGCCCGCTTGCGTTCTTCGCGCTCGGCGTCTGCCCGCGCAGATTCCTGTCGGGCAGCTTCGAGGCGCGCTGTCTCTTGACGGGCCGCGGCTTGACGGGCGGCCTCCTGGCGGGCGGCTTCGGTGCGAGCCGCTTCCTGCCGAGCCGCTTCCTGCCTGGCGGCTTCGCGTCGAGCTGCTTCCTGTCGAGCTGCTTCCTGTCGTGCTGCTTCCTGCCGCGCGGCCTCTTGCCGAGCAGCATCCTGCCGCGCAGCCTCAGCGCGCGCCGCTTCGGCTCGGGCGGCTTCTTGGCGCAGGGCCTCCTGGCGCAGGGCCTCCTGCCGCGCCGCGGTCTGCCTCGCGGCGTCCTGGCGCTCGGCTTCGAGCTTTGCGGCCTCGGCCCGGGCGGCTTCCACGCGGGCCGCTTCCTTGCGATCGGCCTCCTGTCGTGCCAGAGCCTGGCGCTGGGCCTCCTGGCGTTCGGCCTCCAGCCGGGCTGCGTCTTCGCGCGCCGCTTGCTGCTGAGCGGCAGCCTGGCGCGCCGTCTCCTGGCGCTCGGCCTCGACGCGCATAGCCTCGCGCCGGGCGGCTTCCTGTCTCTCGGTCTCCTGCGGCGAGGTCTCAGGGCTGGATGCACTGGGCATCATGGCCACGGCGGGTGCCGGCGGCGCGGGGGTGTCGGGGACGGTCCACTTGGGCGTCTCGGTTTGGGGCAGGGACAGCACGGGCGCGGCCGGGATCATGGGTGGCGCGATATCGGCCGGTAACTGGGCGCGCGGCAGCAGCTTGACCGGCGTTGTCGCGGCAATGGACTCCGCCTTCAACACGGCCGTGGCCCTGGGCTGCGCATCGGGCACGGTCTCGGCGGCAGCCGGCGCGGGCTCAACGGCGGCGATCTGCTCCACGGGCTCTTGCTGCACCACTTCCGCGGCGGGTACGGGCTGCGGCGCGAGCACCACGCGAAGGTCTGGCTCCTCCAGCTTGCGTGCCTGCCAAGACACGCCGAAGCCCGGCAGGCCGTACTCCTCGCCGTCGAGAGCCAGACACAGCAGCAGCGCGTGGGCCAGCACCGAAACGAGCACCGCCAGCCGGATGCGATGAGGCTGCGCCAGCACGCGGCGCTGCAGCCTCCGCGCCAGCGCCCGGATGTGCGGGGACGCCAGCGGAGTGCCACCGGCGGGCCGCGATGCCGCGAAATCGGTGCCCTGCGGACTCAAGCCTGCCCCACCGTTACTCGGACAAGGTGGCTGTCGCGGAGAGGAGATGTCATCGTCAAGGTTTCTTCGCAGCGGCGGCAGATGGATCGGACTCGGAGCGCAGCCTACCAACATTCCTGCAACCGCGGCAGCCGGAGACCACCGGACGAAACCACAGCGTCCCGAGGAACTTGCCCTTGGCCGGACAAGTCTTTACATGTTTGACCAGAATGCGCGGCATGAAGATCGATTTCGTTTCGGATGTTTCCTGCCCCTGGTGTGCCATCGGGCTCAAGTCCTTGGAGCAGGCGCTCGAGCGGCTGCCTGAGCTGAAGGTGGAGCTGCATTTCCAACCGTTTGAACTGAACCCGGGCATGGCGCCCGAGGGCGAGGACATCGACGAGCACCTGGGGCGCAAGTACGGTCTGCCGCCTGCGCAGCTGGAGGTCAACCGCGCTGCGTTGCGCCAGCGGGGTGCCGCGGTGGGCTTTGACTTCGTGCAAGGGGCGCGCAGCCGCATCTACAACACGTTCGACGCGCATCGGCTGTTGCATTGGGCGGGCCTGCAAGGCGCCAACTTCCAGCGCGATCTGAAGATGGCCCTGTTCGGTGCCTACTTCACCGAGGGCCTGGACCCGAGCGATCACGCCCTGCTGCTGGACCGCGCCGTGTTCGTGGGCCTGGACCGTGAGGCGGTGCGCGCCGTGCTCGAAAGCGCCCAGTACGCCGAAGAGGTGCGCGAGGCCGAGGCCTACTATCAAGCGCACGGCATCCACTCCGTGCCGGCGGTCATCATCAACGACCGCCACCTGATCTCGGGCGGCCAGCCGCCCGAGGTTTTCGAGCAGGCATTGAGGCAGCTGGCTATTTCACAAACCGGCTGAGCAGCCGGATGTAGGCGACCTGATAGCCGCCCGAGTTCTCGGTCACCTCCCAGGAGTTCAGCGGCCAGGCCTGGTTGAAGTCTGCGTAGGATTTCTGCGGCGGCTGGCCCGCAGGCGGCGAGGGCAGGGCCGCGCCGCATTGCGTCGACACGCCCGGGCAGCGCGAATCCCAGGCGTAGGAGGGATTGGCGCCGCCGACCAAGAAGCCCGGCGGCGGCCCCCAGCGAGATGCCTTGACGCTGCCCCACTGCGCGCTGCCGGCGGCGAACCAGGAGTGGTAGAAGCGGTCGACCGAGTTGGTCGCGCCGTAGCGGCCCATGTTCGACAGGTAGACTTTGCCGAGCGGATTCACGCCGTGCAGATAGTGCAAATAGGCCGCGGCGGCGTCCAGTGCCTGCTCAGCGCTGTGCGTGCCCAGCCCATACCGCGCCTCGTCTGCGAACATATTGCCGGCGTTGGACTTGATCGCGTTGCTGCCCCACGTGTAGTTGGCCAGATAGGCGCCATACGGATCGCGCTGCGCCCGGATCGCGCCCCAGCCGCCGTTGTCGTCGCGATTCCAGAGCTCGGCATAGCGACTCCTGATGGCGGAGGCCGTGGCCGGCGTGGCGTTGGCGAGCGAGGCGTAGTGCAGCAGCGGCCCCGTGCTGCTCACGGTGAAGGGCGACAGCCAGCCCGACTTGAACATCGGGGCGGAGGTGTAGCCCGCGTCCACCACGGCGCGATAGGCTGGGTCGGTCGTCAGGTCAAAGAGGTAGACGGCCGCGCCCAGGCGCAGCTCGGCGCGGCCGGCGTCGTCCACCTCCTGCTGACCGGCGGCCAGGCCGCCGGTGCCCTCGGCAGCGTCGTTGTTCCGGAAGATCACATGGGGGTGAGCGGCGGCCCAGACCCACGCACGCCGGGCACGCTGCGCCAGTTCGGCCGCGTAGGTCCTGAACGCCGGTGAATCCTGCGCGCCGAAGACCTTGGCGCCGAATGCATAGGCCCGGGCCGCCGCCAGCGTGGCCGAGGTGCTGGCGGGGCCGTAGAGGCTGGGCCCCTTGGCAGCAGAGGGCGGACTGGCGTGCGAGAGGCCCACGACGGACAGCGCTGAGCCGTTGGGTTCCTGCAGGCGCACGAGGTAGTCCAGCCCCCACTTCACCTCGTCGAGCAGGTCGGGCAGGCCGTTGCCCGATTCGGGGATGTTGAAGTCGTCGGTCCAGAGGAATTTGTTCTGCAGGTAGGCCTGCAGCATCTCGACGATGTAGCTGGCAGTCCAGCTGGTGTACTTGTTGTAGTCGCCCGCATCGAACCAGCCACCGCGCAGGTCGCGCTCGGTGGAGGCGTCGTTTGGCGCGTCGTAGCGGCGCGCGTTGGCATCCTGAAGCGGACCGAGGTGGCTGGGTCCGTCGGCCCAGCCGGCGCCCGCGAATTGCGCCAGTTTGGCCTGGCCCGCGCGCTGGTAGTAGAAGCTGCGCACGGCTTGCATGAGCACGGTGCGGTAGACGTTCTCGCCGATTTCGAACGGGGTCGAGCGCACTTGGCGCTCGACGTCGAGGATCTCGTAGCGGCCCGGCGCGTCCAGGGCGCTGAAGTCGAAGGTCCAGACACGGTCGCCGGAGGAGGCGTCCACCTGCCCCTGTTTCCACGCCACCGGCGTGCCGGTGAACACGGGCTTCCCGGTGGCGGTGGCGATCACCTGGAGCGTGGCACCCGGCGTGTACCGCTCCTCGCGGTCGAAGCCGTGGACCGGGCTGCGAAGCACTGCTACCTTGGCGCCGGCGGGGAGATAGCCGAACTGATCGATCACGATGAACGGGCCCTTGCCGACGACGGGGGGCTCCTCGGGCGCTGGAGCGGCCAAGGAGGCCTGGGCGAAGACGCCGGTGTTGCCGAACGCGCATAGCGCGAGGAGCGCCAGCGTGGCAGGAACGCTTCGGATCATGCGACCTCCTCGCTGCTTTTTTTGTGGGTGGCCGGACTGTAGTCCAGCCATGCAGGGTGCTTGACTCCGTAGTAACTCCAGAGATTCCAATGCCGATCATGAAGAATCCCCATGTGACCGCCGACGGCTGCTGCAGCCACGATCAGCACGTCCACGATCACCACGGCCATGATCACCACGGCCATGAGCACCACCGCCACAGTCACCACGATCACGGTAACGGTCATGGACGCGACCACTCCGACCATGACCATGACCATGACCATGACCATGGCGTCGCGGCGGAAGCCGTGGAATCCATGCAAGGCCTTCTCCTGCGCATCCCCACGATGGACTGCCCGGTGGAAGAGGGCGAGATCCGCCGCGCGTTGGAACGCTTCCCCGCCGTGCATCGCTTGCAGTTCAACCTGCCGGCCCGCACGCTCGGCGTCGATGCACCACAAAGTATTTGGACTGACATCGTCGCGGCCGTTGCCGCCGCCGGGTTTCAGGCCGAGGTGATCAGGGCCGCACCGAAGGCCGAGGACACGGCTCGCGCCCGGCGCGCGGAGCTGTTCCAGCTGATTGCGGCGCTGGTCGTCGCGGCGGGGGCGGAGACGATCGACTTTTTGGCTCCGGCCACGACGGTGTGGAAAGGGCTGGGAATGGCCGTGGCCGCCGTGGCCATCGGCCTGTCGGGCCTGGCCGTGCTCCGCAAGGGCCTTGCCGCCCTGCTGCGCGGGCGGCTGAACATCAATGCGCTGATGAGCGTGGCCGTGATCGGCGCCTTCGTGATCGGCCAGTGGCCCGAGGCGGCCATGGTCATGGCCCTGTACTCGCTGGCCGAGCTGATTGAGGCGCGCTCGGTCGTGCGCGCTCGCCACGCCATCACGGGCCTGCTGGCGCTGTCGCCGCCGCAGGCCGAGGTCCGGCAGCCCGATGGATCCTGGCGCTTGCAAGATGCCCAGTCCGTGGCGGTGGGCGCCACGCTGCGCGTCAAGCCGGGCGAACGCTTTGCGTTGGACGGGCGGGTGACCTCAGGCCGCAGCGCCGTTGATCAATCACCTGTCACGGGCGAGAGTGTGCCCGTGGACAAGGCTGCGGGCGACGAGGTCTTTGCCGGCACCATCAACCAGGGCGGCGCGCTGGAGTTCGAGGTCAGCAAGCCGGCCTCGGACACAGTGCTCGCCCGCATCATCCACGCCGTGGAGGAGGCGCAAGGCCAGCGCGCGCCGACGCAGCGATTCGTGGACCGCTTCGCTGCGGTCTACACGCCGGCCATCTTCGTGCTGGCGCTGGGCGTGGCGCTCGGCGCCCCGCTGCTGCTGGGCTGGCCCTGGCTCGCGGCCGTCTACAAGGCTCTCGTGCTGCTCGTGATCGCCTGCCCCTGCGCCCTCGTCATCTCCACGCCGGTGACCGTGGTCAGCGGCTTGGCGGCGGCGGCGCGGCAGGGCATCCTCATCAAGGGTGGCGTCCATCTGGAAGAGGCCCGAAAGCTCAAGCTCGTCGCCCTGGACAAGACCGGCACGCTGACGGAGGGCCGCCCCAAGCTCGTCGCCCACCAGCTCCTGGCAGCTGATGCCGGCGTGCTCGCCGATGCGCTGAGTCTGGCACTGCGCTCCGACCATCCGGTCTCCGCGGCCATCGTCGCCGGCCTGGGCGGCGAGGCCCTGGAAGTCCAGGACTTTCGAGCTGAGCCGGGCCGAGGCGTGCAGGGCCTGATCGACGGCCGGCGCTTGGTGCTCGGCAACCATCGCTGGATCCATGAGCGCGGCCAATGCTCGGCGCGGCTCGAAGCGCAGATGGCCGAGCACGAGGCCCTGGGCCGAACGGTTTCTGTGCTCGCCAGCGAGGACGCGGTGCTGGCCCTCTTCGCGGTGGCCGACACGGTCAGGCCCAGCAGCCGCGAGGCGGTGGCCGAGCTGCATGCACTCGGCGTGAAGACGGCCATGCTGACCGGTGACAACGAGGCCACGGCACGGGCCATCGCTGAGCAGCTTGGTGTGGACGAGGTGCACTCGGGCTTGCTGCCCGAGGATAAGCAGCGACTCGTCAAGGCCTGGGGCGCGAAGCAGGCCGTCGGTATGGTGGGCGACGGGGTCAATGACTCGCCGAGCCTGGCCGCGGCCCGGGTGGGTTTCTCCCTGGGTGGCGTGGGCACCGACATCGCCAAGGAAGCGGCCGACGTGCTCATCATGAATGATGATCTGCGCAAGCTGCCGCAGATGCTGCGCCTGTCGCGCCGCACCTTCGCCGTCTTGGTCCAGAACGTGACGCTGGCCCTGGGCATTAAGGCGGTGTTCTTCGTGCTCGCGGTGCTCGGTGGCGCTACCATGTGGATGGCGGTCTTTGCCGACATGGGGGCGAGTCTGCTGGTGGTGTTCAACGGCCTGCGGCTGCTGCGGCGCTAGACACTTTGCTTCAACGGCGCCGAGAAACACGGACAAACCCTGAGTTGTTCCACGGGGCAAACCCCGCCCGCCCGGGGGCATAGCCTTTGCTACATTGCCAGCGGCCCGCCTCCAGAGGCCACGGAGACAAGCAATGAAGAGCATCGGCATCCTCGCAATGATGGGACTCGCGCTGGCCCTGGTCGGCTGCGGCAAGACGCAGAGTGGCGGCCCGGCCCCGATCAGCACCGAGCTGCAGAAGCAGTTGCAGGAGCAACTGCTGGATGCCAAACCCGGCACGGTGGTCGAGATCCCGGCCGGCAACTATCACTTCGACCGCGGCCTGTCCCTGCGCGCCAATGGCGTGACCATCAAGGGCGCGGGCATGGACAAGACCATCATCTCGTTCAAGGATCAGCAGAGCGGCCCCGAGGGCCTGATCGTCTACGGCAATGATTTCCACCTCGAAGGCCTGACGATCGAGGACACCAAGGGCGACGCCATCAAGATCAACGACGGCGAGAACATCGTCGTGCGCGGCGTGCGCGTGCGCTGGACCGATGGTCCCAAGACCACCAACGGCGCCTACGGCATCTACCCCGTCAAGACGCGCAATGTGCTGATCGAGGATTCCGAGGCCTGGGGTGCGTCGGATGCCGGCATCTATGTGGGCCAGTCCAAGAACGTGGTCGTGCGCCGCTGCCATGCCGAGCAGAACGTGGCCGGCATCGAGATCGAGAACACCGTAGGCGCCGACGTCTACGAGAACACGGCCACCGGCAACACCGGCGGAATTCTCGTGTTCAACATGCCCAACCTCTCGCAGCCTGGCCACAGCACGCGCGTCTACAAGAACAAGTCTTTCAAGAACAACATCGCCAACTTCGGCGCCAAGGGCACGGCCGTGGCCAGCGTGCCTGCCGGCTCTGGCATGGTGATCAATTCGAACAGCAAGGTCGAGATCTTCGACAACGACATCTCGGACAACCAGACGGCGAACGTGATCTTGTCGAGCTACTACTCGACCGGCTACGCCACGACCAAGGGCGTGGAGCCCACCTACGATCCCTATCCGAAGGCCATTCTGGTCGTGGACAACCGATTCAGCGGCGGCGGCGACGCGCCCGACGGCATGGACCTGAAGACGCTCAAGACCGTGCTTTTCGGCATCAACGGTCATTTTCCCGACGTGCTGTGGGACGGCTATGCCGACCCCAAGGCCAACGGCGCCGACGACAAGATCTGCGTGAAGAACGGCGGCAAGAGCGAGGTGCTCAACGCCGACGGGCCGAATAAGTACAAGAACCCCACGGTGGACAGCAAGAGCTTCGATTGCACGCTGCCACGCCTGCCCGCCGTGGAGCTCAAGCTCGCGAGCTGAAGACGTGATGTTGAAGTTTTTCTGCCGGCTGGCCGCCGTGGCGCTGGCCTTCTCCCTCGCGGCTTGCGACAAGCCCATGGGCCCCGTGGCCTGGCACGAGACGGGCAAGCCCGCCTCGCTGAGCGAATGGGCGCTCATGCGAGCCGACGGCAAGCAGCTCGTGCTCAACAAGGGCGTAGAGCCCTACGAGCTGAACTCGCCACTGTTCTCCGACTACGCGCACAAGCTGCGCACCGTCTGGATGCCGGCCGGCAAGAGCGGCCACTACTCAGAGAAGGACGTGTTTGACCTGCCGGTGGGCACGGTCATCAGCAAGACCTTCTACTACCCCAAGGGCGAGAACGGCCAGGTGCTGAAGTCCATCTCGGATACCGGCGCCGAGTTTGTCAATGGCGCGCTGGACTTGAAGCAGAACCGGCTCGTCGAGACCCGCCTGCTCGTGCATCGCGCCGAGGGCTGGGTGGCCATGCCCTATGTGTGGAACGCCGAACAGACCGAGGCCACGCTGGCCCGCGTCGGCGACCAGATGCCCATGGACCTCGAGGGGCAGAAGTTCACCTACGTCGTGCCCAACGAGAACCAGTGCGCGAGTTGCCACATGACGCACTACAACGCGAGCAAGACGCTGGAACCCATCGGCCTGAAGACGCGCCACATCAACCGTGATCTCTTCGGCGAGAACCAGCTGGCGCGCCTGGTGCGCGTGGGCTATCTGCAAGGCGTGCCGGGCCTGGGCGCGCAGGAGTTGGCCGCGCTGCCGCGTGCTCCAGACTGGCACGATGCCAAGCTGCCCGTGGAAGCCCGCGCACGCGCCTACCTTGACATCAACTGCGCGCATTGCCACAACCCCAAAGGCCCGGCCAGCACCACGGCGCTGAACCTCGAACCCTTCCTCGCGCCCAATCTGCACCTGGGCCTGTGCAAGCCGCCCGTGGCCGCCGGTAAGGGCACGGGCAACCGGCTCTTTGGCATCGTGCCCGGGGAGCCCGACGCGTCCATCATGCTGTACCGTCTCGCCTCCACAGAAGGTGGCGAGATGATGCCCGAGCTCGGACGCAGCACCGCCCATGCTGAGGGCGTGGCCCTGATCAAAGAGTGGGTCGCCTCCATGAGCGGCGGCTGCCAGGCAGCGCAACCCCAATAAAACAATCCAACAAGGAGTGAGACGATGAACAAGATCTACCGCCCGACCGCGCTGGCCCTGGCCGCCGCTCTTGCTGCCGCGAGTGCGGCCCAGGCGCAGGACGTGCAGAACCTCGGCGTGGTCCAGGTCACCGGCCAGAGCCGCGTTCAGCAGTTGCAGGAAGTGCCCATCACGATGAGCGTGGTCGGCGCCGACACCATCAAGTCGGTGGGCGCCACCAACATTGCCGGCCTCGATGGCCTGATGCCGGGCCTGACTGTCGACGGCACCCAGGCCACCCAGCCGCAGTTCACAATCCGTGGCCTGGGCAGCGGCGACTTCGGCATCGGCACCGACGCGCCCGTGGGCATTTACATGAACGGCGTCTACGCTGGCAAGACCGGCGGCGCGCTGCTGAACTTCAACGACGTCAAGCGCATCGAGCTGCTCAAGGGACCGCAGGGCACGCTGTTTGGCCGCAATGCCGCTGCCGGCGCCATCTCCATCATCACCAACGAACCATCGGCCCAAAACGAGGCCAGCGTGATGGCACGCCTGGGCAACCAGGGCCAGTACCACGGCGAGTTCCTGGTGAACCAGCCGCTCAACGACAGCACCTCGGTGCGCTTCACCGGCGTTCGCGAGCACAAGGACGGCTGGCAGAAGAACCTGTACGACGGCAGCATGTACGGCGGCGACAACGCCTGGGGCACGCGTGCCGCCGTCAAGTGGAACGGCGGTGACACCACCGCGCTGCTGACGTGGGAACACGAGAACATCAACCAGAAGCCCCGCTCTTTTCTGGCCCTGCCCACCGATGCCAAGTTGCAGGGCAAGCCCTTCCCGGAGGACCCGAGCACCTGGCGCAACCCGCTCACCGCCACGCTGGACGACAACTACGCCAACCAGCTCGAGGCCCGCAAGTTCGACGGCGTGACGCTGCGCGTTACGCATGACGTCGAGTTCGCGACGCTCACCAGCACCACGGCCTATCGCAAGTTCACGGCCCAGAACGTGCAGGACAACGACGGCAACAGCGTCTACAAGACCACGCTGTCCACCGGCAACTTCGAGAAGAGCCGCAGCTGGCAGCAGGAGTTCCGTCTCAACGGCAGCACGGACATCATTGACTGGGTGGCCGGTGCCAGCGGCTACTACGAGGATGCCTCGCAGCAGACGGCGCTGTACTCCAACACCTCGACGGTGGACACAGTCGTCGGCAACGCCAGCGGCGGCCTGCTCACGCCCTTTGCCATCACCAACCAGCTGACCCAGCTCTTCGGCATCCCGAACATTGACGTGTTGCACGACACGTGGACCGAGTCCATATACAACACGGGCAAGTACAAGTCCGCCGCCGTCTTCGGCGACGTGATCTGGAAGCTCAGCAGCAGCACCAACCTCACAGGCGGTATCCGCTTTACGCACGATTCCAAGAGCTTCACTTGGTACAACCCCCAGCGCATCGCCACCTCGCTGGACGCCAAGCTCGCCGGCCTGGCCCAGGGCGGCTTCTTCACGACCGTCAACGCGCAGCAGGCCTTGATCGCCGCATCGCAAGGCCTGACGAACGCGCAGCTGCAGGGCGCCCTCGTTGGCGCAGGCCTGTCTCCGAAGCTCGGCGACGACCTGTACTACGTGATGAGTTCGAACATCAATTTCAACGCCCCGCAGGCGACGAACCAGGTGCTGGGCAACAGTGCGGCGTGGAACAACACCAGCCCGCGTCTGGTGATCGACCACAAGATCGACAAGGACACCATGCTGTTCGCGTCGGTCACGCGCGGCTATCAGGCTGGCGGTTTTAACGCCATCTACAAGGAAGGCATCTCCACCTTCAGCCCCGAGACCATCACCAACTACGAGGCCGGCGTGAAGGGCTCGGTAAAGAGCGCGGGCCTGTTCTACACGGCCTCGCTGTTCAGCTACAACTTCAACAACCTGCAATCCATCGGCACCACGACGGGCTCCAACGGCATCCTGACCTACATCGTTCAGGTGTCGGATCAGAAGGCCACCGGTGCCGATCTTGAAGGCTATTGGCAGCTCAGCCCGAACTGGCGCCTCAACGCTGCCACCGAGCTGATTGACCAGACCTACAAGCACTACAACTTCCAGCCCAGCCCGACGGTGTCGATCAACATGGCCGGCCAGCCCGTGGGCACGCCGCGCACGACGGCCACCATGGGTCTGAACTACAGCGCGGCGATGCTGGGAGGCCTTGGCAGTGCCACGCTGAACTGGGCCTACTCGGGCCCGCAACGCTGCAATTCGGAAAGCATCGCCAAATACTCCTGCGGACCGCTGCCCACATTCAGCGTCGGCGACGCCACCAGCCGCTTCGACCTGCGCCTGGGCTGGGACTCGCCTGACAAGAAGTGGGGCGTGGCCGGCATCGTCAACAACCTGACCGACAAGCAGTACGTCGGCTATGTCAGCTCCACCGGCTCGGCCGTGGGCTCGCGCACGGCCAACGTGACCGCACCGCGCTCGCTCGCGCTGGAAGTGTCGATGAAGATGTGATCGCGCAGCGCTCGGGGTGCTCCAGCGGGCGCCCCGGGGCCAGCCGTTCGAAGGCCGCGCCCGCGGCCTTCTTTTATTTCGGCGCGGGCAGCTCCTTGTGCTCGTAGCTGACGACGCGGGTCAGCTGCCACTGCGTGCCGTCGAACTTCCAGAGCATGAAGAAGCGGCCCTGCTGCACGCAGTTCGACTCGCCCACCCGGAAGAAGCATTGCCGCCCCTGCTCGATGGCGCCATAGCCGGCCAGCGGTGAGACCTCCAGCGAGCCTTCGATCAGGCGTCGCTGCACCTTGCCGCAGATGTTCTTGCGGATCGCCGCCATCAGCTGCGCACGGTCAAGGACGCGGCCCGAGAGGTCGTGATAGAACTCCGTGTCCGGGGCGTACAAGGCCTCGATCGTCGGGACGTCGCAGCTGTTGAAGGCGCCGAAATGGCGTCGGTCCAGCTCGGTGACGATGCGCGTCAGCTCGGGCTCCGGGGGAATCGTGACCGCCGATGTCGATGCCGATGCCGATGCCGATGCCGGTGCCGGTGCCGGTGCCGACGCCGACGCCGGTGCAGGCGTCGTGGCGGCGCTGGCGCCCGGCTGGCTGCACACGAGCGTCAGGAGGGATGCGGCGAGGCGAAGCTTCATGGAATTTTCCTAGCAGAAATGCGCTGTCCGACGATGTTAGGTGCTGTGGCAGACTGCCAGCTGTTTCCTTCCCTGATGCCAGACGTTTTGGACAAGATCCTCCTGCAAATCGCCGCCGAGCTGAAGGTTCGGCCGGTGCAAGTCAAGGCCGCCGTTGAGCTGCTTGACGGCGGGGCCACCGTGCCCTTCATCGCCCGTTACCGCAAGGAGGCCACCGACGGCCTCGACGATATCCAGTTGCGCGAGCTGGAAGCGCGGCTCTCCTACCTGCGCGAGCTCGAGGAGCGCCGCACCGCCGTGCTCAAGAGCATCGACGAGCAGGGCAAGCTCACGGCCGAATTGCGCGCCGCCATCGAGGCCGCGCCGACCAAGCAGGAGCTTGAGGACCTGTACCTGCCCTACAAGCCCAAGCGCCGCACCAAGGGCATGATCGCCCGAGAGGCCGGGCTAGAGCCGCTGGCGGACAAACTCTTCGCAGATCCCTCGCTCGACCCGATGAACGAGGCGGTGCACTTCATCAATGCCGACGCCGGTTTTGCCGATGCCTTCGCCGTGCTCGACGGCGTGCGCGATCTGCTCTCCGAGCGTTGGGCCGAGGACGCGGTGCTGATCGGCAAGCTGCGCGAGTGGCTGTGGGCCGAAGGACTGTTCAAGTCCAAGCTGATGGACGGCAAGAACGAGCTGGACCCTGAGGTCGCCAAGTTCCGCGACTACTTCGACTACGCGGAGCCGATCCGCACCGTGCCCTCGCACCGGGCGCTGGCCGTGTTCCGAGGCCGCACGCAGGAGATCCTCGACGCCAAGCTCGTGCTTGATGAGGAAGTGCAGGCGGGCAAGCCGGGCCTTGCCGAAGGCCGCATCGCCGTGCACCTTGGCTGGAGCCACGCCAATCGCGCGGGTGACGCGCTGATCCGTAAGTGCGTGGCCTGGACCTGGAAGGTCAAGCTCAGTATGAGCCTGGAGCGAGACCTCTTCGCGCGGCTGCGCGAAGACGCCGAGGCCGTGGCCATCAAGGTCTTCGCCGAGAACCTGCGCGACCTGCTGCTGGCCGCACCGGCCGGCAAGCGCGTGGTGATGGGCCTGGACCCGGGCATCCGCACGGGCGTGAAGGTCGCCGTCGTCGCCGACACGGGCCGCGTGCTCGACACCGCCACTGTCTACCCGCACGAGCCGCGCCGCGACTGGGAAGGCTCCCTGGGCACGCTGGGCGCACTGTGCGCCAAGCATGGCGTCAACCTGATCGCCATCGGCAACGGCACGGCCAGCCGCGAGACCGACAAGCTCGCCGCTGACCTGGTCAAGCTGCTGCAGACCGACATTCAGCGCGTGGTCGTCAGCGAAGCTGGCGCCTCGGTCTACTCGGCCTCGGAATTCGCCTCCAAGGAGCTGCCGGACCTGGACGTCTCCCTGCGCGGCGCCGTGTCCATCGCGCGCCGCCTGCAAGACCCGCTGGCCGAGCTCGTCAAGATCGACCCCAAGAGCATCGGCGTGGGCCAGTACCAGCACGACGTGAATCAGAGCGAGCTTGCGAGGACGCTGGATGCCGTGGTGGAGGACTGCGTGAACAAGGTGGGCGTGGATCTCAACACCGCCTCGAGCGCGCTGCTGGCACGCGTGGCCGGCCTGAGCGCAACCGTGGCCTCGAGCATCGTGCGCTGGCGCGATGCCAACGGCCGTTTCGCCAACCGCCGCCAACTGCTCGACGTCACGGGCCTTGGCCCCAAGACCTTTGAGCAAGCGGCCGGCTTCCTGCGCGTGCCCGGCGGCGACAACCCGCTCGACGCCTCAGGGGTGCACCCCGAGACTTACCCCGTGGTCCAGCGTATCCTCGACGCGCTCGAGCGGCCTCTGTCTGAAGTGATGGGTCGCAGCGACGTGCTCAAGGCGTTGAAGCCTGAGCTCTTCGCCGACGCACGCTTCGGGGCAATCACGGTCAAGGACATCGTCACCGAGCTCGACAAGCCCGGCCGCGACCCACGCCCCGACTTCAAGGTGGCGCGCTTCAACGAGGGCGTCGAGGACATCAAGGACCTGCGCGAAGGCATGCTGCTGGAGGGCACGGTGTCCAACGTCGCCCAGTTCGGGGCCTTTGTCGATCTGGGCGTGCATCAGGACGGCCTTGTTCACGTCAGCCAGCTCGCCAACAAGTTCGTCAACGACGCGCGCGAGGTCGTGAAGACCGGCGACATCGTGAAGGTGCGCGTGCTCGAAGTCGACCTGGCGCGCGGCCGCATCTCGTTGTCGATGAAGCTCGAAGCGGCACCGCGCCCGGCGGGCAGCAAGAACAGCGACAACGCCTATCGGCCCGCTGGACGTGGCGAGCAGCAGCAGCGGGGAAGGGCGCCGGAGCCGCAGGCCGGCGGGGCGATGGCGGCGGCCTTCGCGAAGCTCAAGCGCTGAGCCCTAGCGCGACTCTGCGTCGCCCAGACGATCGAGCTCTCCGCTTTGCGCGAGCTTGCGCAGGGCCTCGTCGAGGCGCGCGGCTACACCTGGGGCCAGGTGCGGTGAGTAGGCCAGGTGGTAGCCGAGCCTGCCCGGGCTCCAGGCCAGCACGCGGACCTTGCCTTCAAGGTGAAAGGCCTTGAGCTTGCTGTCCAGCCCCGGCTGCTGGTAGACGAAGATGCGCCCATGCCCGGCCAGCAGCTTGGCGATGTTCTGTTCGGTGTGGGCGCCGGTGTCGTCGAGGGCGCGAACGCCTAGTTTCTCCAGCAGCGGGCGGAATAGGGAGCCGCGGTTCAGCAGCAGCGGTGACTGCTCGCTTTGGCGGCGCAACTCCTGTTGTCCCTTGATCTCGAGCGGGTCGTCCGCACGCAAGACCAGGACCAGGTGGACCTGGTAGACCGGCAGCTGCGAATAGCGCAGGCCCGTGGCGCGCGGGGCGGGGATCGTGCCGCAGTCGGCATCCAGGCTGCCATCGAGCAACATGCGATCACGACGGGCCGCCGTCATGGGATCGCCGAACCGGCGCAGGCTCAGATCGGGCATTTGAATGGCCAGGCGCTGCCACAAGCGTTCGCAGGCCGGATGGGCGCCCGGGTGGACCGGGATGCGCAGCTCGACGGCCTGCGCTGCCGAGCCCAAAAGCAGGCTCGCGAGCACGAAGGCGTGTTGCCATCGCGGCGCGGAGGAACGGCCAGGCCAGAGGCTTGCGAGCATGGATCCGGGAGCGGCGGCAGAGGTGACGGACTCCCAACGAGTGTAGGTGCGCGCGGCTGCGAATTCAGCCACCGCGCAGCCTGTCAGTCCAACGGCCAGACCGGTCTTCGCAAGTGGCGATACGGCAGGCCGCTCATGTCGGCCTGCAGCGTGCTCGGCGTGTCGGCATAGATCGTCGCAGCCGCAATCCGATCGAAGCCCGCACGGAAATGTTGCGTGGACTTCACGACCACGAGCCGATGCGCTGTCGGATCCACGCCAAGCTCTGTGAAACAGTCGGGCGAGAAGACCTGCTGGCGCAGGCTGTTGAGCACGATCGTGATGCCAGCGCCGCGCAGTGCCACGGCCGCGCCGAGCGGCTCGAAGGCGCCCGGAGTGAAGCCGCGCTGGCGCGCGTCGCTGCGGCAGGCCAGGACCTCGACATCGAGATCCACCGGATCGCCCGACATAGGGCCGACCTTGCCTCCGATGCGCAGGCTCAACTGCGCGCCCACGCCGGCGGCCGTGGCCAGGCCGACGGCCTGCGGGTCCCAAATCATGCCCAGGGCCGCGTCGCGAATGCCGCGGTCCAGAAGGGCGCGCAGCACGAAGGTGCTGTCGCAGGCGGCGCCGCCGCCGGGGTTGTCCGCGGTGTCGGCCAGCACGACCGGGCCGCGGTTGTTGCGCATCGCGGTCTCGGCCTCGTCGAGCGCCAGGGCGAGCGGCAGGCGTTTGGCGCTGGCCATCTCGCGCAGGCCGTAGAAGGCCGGTGCCAGCTCGTCAAGCACGGACCTGGCTGCGGCATCGGCCGAGGGCTTGTCTTCGGCATAGGCCAGCAATGCCGCACTCGTGTGCTCGGTGTCCGACCATGGGAAGCCGTGCAGCGCCGAGATGGACAGCAGGCCCGGCCGTGTCTCACTGGTCTGCAGGCGCTGCACGAACTCGCGCATGGGAGACTGCGAGGTCCCGAAGATGCCCAGCATGGGCACGCGGCGCCAATGTGCGCGCCAGGCCAGCTCGCCGCACACGCGCCGCGACAACAGGCTGTAGAGCTCTGCGCCACGCGCTGCGTAGTCGATGTGCGGATATTCCTTGCAGGCGATCAGCAGGGCGCCCGAGTCGACCATGGCGGCGCTCAGATTGCCGTGCAGGTCCAGCAGGGCGGCGATGGGCACCCCGGGGCCAACGACTTCGCGCAGCCGCGTGAGCAGGTCGCCCTCGCAGTCGGGATAGCCCTCGGCCAGCATTGCGCCGTGAAGCATCAGAACGACCGCGTCGACTGGCCCCGAGGCTTTGAGATCCGCCAGCAGAGCGTCGCGCAGTTCCTCGTAGCCGGGCCGGGCCAGCGGCCCCGAGGGCTCGGCCACCGCGAACAGCCCCGGCAGCAGTGTGTCGCCCTTGCTCCGGGCCGCGGCCAGCACGCCGCCGAGCATGGCCTGGGCCTCGATGCGGCGCAGCGCATCGGGGTCGGCGCGCCGCACGAGCAGTCCTTCCTCGAAGGAGGCCACGCCCGTGGGGATCGGCGAGAAGCTGTTGGTCTCGTGGATCAGGCCGGCAAGGAAGATGCGCATTCGCTCAATACCACTGGTTGAAGCTGATCATGTGATGGGCAATGCCTAGCACGACGAGCACGGCGAAAGTTGCGAGCCACGCCAGCGCCAGGCCGCGGGAGGCGAGACCGCCTTCTCGCAGCGCCGTCTTGGCATGCCACAGCGCTGCCAGCAGGCCGCCGACGAAGGCGACGAGCGTCACGATCTGCGCAAGCGGCAGGCTCAGGGTCGTGTCCTTGAGATCGTCAAGGCCGGCCACGACCACGCCCCAGAGCACCAAGGCCACGAGGCTCAGCACGCTGGCCCAGCGGACGGCGCTGACGGGCATGGGCGGCTTGGCGGTGATGCCATGGCGGCGGCGCAGCACGGCGGCCACGGGCCACAGCAGGCTGGTCAGCACCACCGTGGCCAGCGACGCGCAGAACAGCACGAGGGCAGTGGTGCCGGCCAGCGCGGGCACAGGCTCGAAGATAAAGGCGAACTCATAGGGCTCGAGTCCGAAGTTCAACACGCGGCCGTTCTCGACCTTGGCCTGAAGGCGACGCTTTCCATGTTCCTCTTCCCAGAAGAATGGCTTCACCTCGTGGAACACGCCGCGCGAGCCGGCAAGGTCGATGGCCACCTTGCCGTCTTCGGTCGCCTGCACGCGCAGCGGGCTCAGCAGGGCCAGCAGCGACAGGAAGGTGGAATCCTCGCGCCGCGTCGTGCGGTAGGCGCCTGCGAGCATCTGCGCATGCTGCTTGGCCGTGGTTTCGTCGACCTCGGGCTTGGTGGCCGGGCGCTGGTCGGGCAGGTAGCGGTCGGCGAAGGACTCGAACACACGGTCGCGCAGCCACTTGCCGCGGCCTTCGGTGCCGCCCGAGTTGACGGAGACGTAGAGGCCCACGCCGTCGTCCGGGAAGATCAGCAAGTCGGTGTGAAAGAGTACGGTGTCGCCACCGTGGCCCACGACGCGGTGGCCGTTGATGTCTTGCTGGTAGAAGCCCAGGCCGATGCCGAGCAGGTCGGGCAGGGGCTTGGTCAGCTTGGTGTGCATAAGCTGTACGGTCTCGGGCTTGAGGATCTGGTTCTCGCCGTACTTGCCTTGCTGCAGGAACGCGATCATGAAATGCCCCATGTCGGCGCCCGTGGCCGAGAGGCTGCCGGCCGGCGGCATGGAGATGACCTCGAAGCCCTTGGGCTTCTCGCCCACGGCCGGGTAGCCCTGCGACATCTGCGCCTCCAGCGCTTTGGGCAGCGGCTGGCGGAAGGTGGCATTCTTCATGTCCAGTGGCTTGAAGATGTGTTGCTCGATGTAGTCGTCGAAGGGCTGTCCGCTGACGCGCTGGACGATGTAGCCAGCCAGTGAGGTCGCGTAGTTCGAGTAGCCGGGCGTGGTGCCGGGCTCGTAGAGGTAGGGCGGGATGTAGCGCTTGAGCACGCTGCCCAGGTCGGGCCCGGGTGTGTCGTAGGTCAGCAGGTCGCGCGCCACTTCCTCGAATCCCGTCGTGTGCGTCATCACGTGGCGCAGGGTCAACGCCTTGCCGTTGTAGGACGGGATCTTGAAGTCGATGTACTGGTTCAGATCGGCATCCAGGTCGAGCTTGCCTTGCTCGACCAGTTGCATGACCGCGGTCCAGGTGAAGAGCTTGGACGTCGAGCCCGGGCGGAACAGGGTGCGCTCGGGATTCACGGGCGTGAGCTTGGCCCAGTCCGAATAGCCATAGCCCTTCTGGACGAGCGGCTTGCCGTCTTTGACGAGCACGACTACCGCGCCGGGCACGCCGGCCTGGTGCAGGGCGCTGGGCATGAGGCCGTCGAGCCATGCTTCGGCGTCGGTGGCGTTGAGCTCGTGCGCAGCGGCGGTCGGGCTCGCGGCCCAGGCCGGCCGCTGCAAGAGCGTGCCGGCGCACAGGGCCAGCGCCAGCACGCACAAGGGTTTGAAAAGCGTCTTCATGCGGATTCCACTTTAGAAGTTGAAGCTCAGATTGGCACCGACGGTGCGCGGCGTGACTACCGTGACGTTCACGGGCCCGCCGAGTGTCGTCAGCCCGGTGTCGCCGTTCACCAGCCCGCGGCGGTCGGTCAGGTTGCGCACATAGGCGGCGAGTTGCCAACGGCCGAAATCGATGCCCCAGTTCGCGTCCAGCAGGGTGTATGCGGGCAGGTCGAAGTTGTGCACCGTCGTGCTTGGCGAGTCGTAGCCGGCATTGCGCTGGCCGACATAGCGCAGGTTCAAGCCGGCATGAGTCGGCTTGCCGGCCAGGCTGTACGCATAGTTCGCCCCGAAAGACGCGGAGAAGCGGGAGACGTTGGGAATGCGCGAACCCGCGGCGCCGAGGTTGGGGGCGTTCTCGGTGAGCTTGGCGTCGTTGAGGGTCAGCGCGGTGTTCAGGCTCCAGTTTGTGTCCACCTGGTAGCCGGCAGACAGTTCCAAGCCCTTCGATTCCGCATTGCCGGCATTGGTGAGCATGCTGATGCCGTCGAAGGCGATTGATTGCTGCAGCTTGTTCCAATGGATGTCGAACACGGCGGCTTCGAGCGACAGGCGCTTGTCCAGAAGATCCGATTTGTAGCCCGCCTCATAGCTCCACAGACTGTCGGAGTGGAAGGACTTTGGTGCCGCCGGATCGATCTGGTTTGTGCCAGCCAGGACAGCCGGCGGGTTGGGGCCGCCCGGACGGTAGCCGCTGGCGGCGCGCACGTAGACGCTGCTCGTGGGATCCAGCGAGTAGCGCGCCGTGGTCAGATAGGTGTTGGAGCTATCGTCGCCGCCCGCAGCCTGGGCCAGCTTGCCGTTGATCGCCGCGCTGTAGGTCTGATGGTTGCGCGCCACGCGAGCCCCCACAGTCAAAGACAAGGCTCGTGTCGCGTTGTAGGTCAGGTCACCGTAGAACGCGTTCTCGGAGAAGGTTGACGGCTGGGTCGCCGATTGCGCTGTGATGTTGGTGCCCCCAGGCAGCCCGAAAACGATGGCTTGGTCGTAGGCCGTGCTTTCCTTGTTGTGATAGGCCCCGAGAATCCATTCGACCGTGCCGGGCGCGGAGGTCAGACGCAGCTCCTCGGTCTGCTTGTGCAGGTCGGTCAGGTCGTTCAGGACAACGAAATTGGAGCCCGGCACCAAGCCGAGGTAGACGGTGGAGGACAAGTCCTGCGCGGTGCTGCTCTTCAGGCGCTGATCCGAGGCAATGAGGTTCAGGCGTGCCCCTCCGAAGTCATATTCGACATCGCCTGAGGCGATGGTGTTCTTGACGCTGTAAGGCTCGGCCGTCCAGAGCTTTTTCGACAAATCGCGGTACAGCGGCTGGCCAGTTGCACCGACGGCGACGGCGTTTGTGCCGTTGCGCTCGATGTTCTGCTCCGTGGCGGTCAGGCGAATCTTCAGCCTGGAGGTGGGCTCCAGCAGAAGCGATACCCGACCACCGTGCGTGTTGCCGTCGTTGACATGATTGCCGGCCGTCAGGCCCACGGCGTCGACGTAGCCGCCGTCATGCTCGTTGAACAATGCCACCCGCATGCCGGCTGCGCCCTCGCTCAGCGGCACGTTGATCACCGCGTTCTCCGTGTGCCCCAGGGCGCCGTTATGCGTCTCGCGCACGCCCAGACCCACCTTGCCAGACAAGTTGTAGGTGTCGGGCTCGTTGGTCACGTACTTGAGCAGCCCCCCCATGGCACCTGCACCGTACAAGGTGCCCTGAGGGCCGCGCAGCAGTTCGATGTGATTCAGGTCCAGCAGTGACATGTCCAGTGCCGACGAGCCGATGGTTCCTGTGAAGACGGTGCTCGAGCCCAGGGCCACGTCGTCGATGTACGTGCCCACGGTAGCACCTCCAAAGGTGCCCACACCGACCCCGCGGACGTTCAGCTGCCCACGCCCGGGGCCGCCATCGGCTTGAAATTCCACGCCCGGCAGGTTGGCGATGTAGTCACTCAGAGTTGCTGCACCGGATTGCTGCAGGTTCTCCGTGCTCAGTACCTCAACGCGTAGCGGCACGTCTCGAACGGGCTCTCGGCGGCGCGTGGCCATGACGGTCACGCGGTCGAGCTTCTCCGACTTGGCATCGGCGGTCGGCGTGTTGGTGGCGTCTGCTTTTGGAGCATCCTGAGCCCAGGCAGCGGGCGCGAGCAGCGCGGCCATGCAGGGAAGGATCAGGGCCGCAAGCTTGTGGCGTTTCTGCGGCACGGTGGCGTGGGAGGGGCGGGTCGGCCTGCGCATGTGCATCTCTCCATTCGTGGTGGGCTTGGAAACAATGCAAGAGTTTTCCAAAATGGAAAAATATTTCCCATCAGTGTAAACCTTGAATGACTTTTCTGGGACACGCAGGGAGCCTCCGCCCATTGCCACCTGCCCTATGATCGGCGCGCATACACCCTCCAGCGTCATGGCCAATCCCAATCCCGGTGACCACATCCGCAATGTCCGTAAGCGCCTCGGGCTGACCCTGAGCGAGCTTGGTAGCCGCACGGGCCTGGCGGTATCCACTCTTTCCAAACTGGAAAAGGGCAATGTCTCGCTGTCCTACGACAAGCTGATGCTGCTCAGCCGCGGCCTCGGCGTGGACATGGCCGAGCTGCTTAGCGACGGGCCCGGCGCGCGGCCCGCGCCCGGAGGCGCCGGCCGGCGCGTGGTCCATCGGGCCGGTGAGGGGCAGGCGGTGGAGACGAAGAGCTACCAGCAGGTTTACCTCGCCTCCGAGCTGCTCAATAAGCGCTTCACGCCCATCGTCGTGGAGGTGCTGGCGCGCACAGTCGAGGCCTTCAAGGCTGAGTTCGGCGACCTGATCCGCCACCCAGGCGAGGAGTTCGCATACGTGCTCGAGGGCGAGGTCGCCTTCCACTCCGATCTCTACGCGCCGGTGCTTCTGAAGGCGGGTGACTCCATCTATTTCGACAGCGAGATGGGCCACGCCTACCTGAAGGCCGCCGATGGCCCGTGCCGCCTCGTGGCTACCTGCGCGCCACGCCACGGCCAGGGCGAGACCCTGGCCCATCAGTTTCTCGAGGTCTCGCAGCGCCAGGCCGTGGAGCCGGCCAAGCCACGGCGTCCGGCCGTCAAGAGCAAGGCCAAGACGACCCGGCGCTGAACCGCTTCAAGGCTCGATCCGGCGCACCAGCGGAGCCAGGGCCAATAGCGCGGCGGCCGATGCGCCTGCAATGGCTGCAAGCAGGCCGAAGAAGCCGGTCGGCCCCATCGATTCGTAGCCGCGCCCCACCACTCCCGACAGCAGATTGCCGCCGAAGGACGCCAGGAACCAGGCTGCGATCACCGTCGCGCCCATGCCCACTGGTGCCAGCCGCGCGAACAGGCCCAGACCGACCGGCAGGATGTGGAGCTCGCCCAGCGTGTAGAGCACGAAGAAGAGCAGCGCCCAGCCCATGTGCACGGGCTCCGAACCGGCCGACTCGGCCACCAGGGCCAGCATTGCATAGGACACGGCGACGATGGCGGCGCCCATCGCCATCCTGGCGATGGCCGAAGGCTCCCGCCCGCGCGCGGCCGTGCGGCGCCAGGCCGCGACGAGGCTGGGCGTGAAGGCAATGACGAACAAGGGGTTCAGCGACTGCATCCACGTCGCCGGTACCAGCCTGCCGAGCAGGTGCCGATCCACCCGCGCCTCGACCCACAAGGCGACGGTGTTGCCGCTTTGCTCATAGGCGCTGCGAAACACGATGACGGCCAGGGCTACGAGCAGCAGCGGCAGGACGCTCCCCTTCGCCTGGTGCTTGGGCGCTTCGGCCTTCACGGTGCTGCGCTGATTGTCCAGCGGCCGGTCCGGCGGCAGATGGCGGCCGTTCAGTGCGTAGATCGCGAGGCCCACGCACATGCCCACGCCGGCAGCGCCGAAGCCGACGTGCCAGCCGTAGATCTCGCCCAGCGCCCCGCAGCCCAGTGCCCCGAGCAGGCCCCCCAGGTTCACGCCCATGTAGTAGAGGTTGTAGGCGCCGCTGCGGCGCGGATCGTGCTCGTCGTAGAGATCGCCGACCTGGCTGGGCAGGTTGGGGAGGAACAGGCCGTTGCCCAAGGCAATCAGTACGAGGGAGGGGAAGAACAGGTCCTCTGACGCGAGAGCGAAATGCCCCAGCGCCATCAGCGCCCCGCCGCCGAGGATGGCGCGCCGCCGGCCCAGCCAGCGGTCGGCCGCATAGCCGCCGAAGATGGGCGTCAGGTAAACGCCGCCCGCGTACAGGCCGAAGATCATCGAAGCATCGGCCTGCGAGAAATGCAACTGCTTGGTCATGTAGTAGACCTGCAGCGCGCGCATGCCGAAGAAGGAAAACTTCTCCCACATCTCCGTCATGAAAAGCACCACCAGGCCGCGCGGCTGGCCGAATAAGGCGCTGCCGCGCGCGAGCGTCGTCGAAGGGATCACGGGTTCTCCACAGGATTGCTCTATGTTTGTCAGGATGGTACATTGATTTTCCAAAATGGAAAATTTAGTAAAACGAGCCCGGTGAACAACGTGAGCGACAAGACGACCCATGCCGTGGACTGCCTCATCATCGGTGCCGGCATGGCCGGCGCCTCGGCGGCGGCTTCGATGTCCGGGCATTGCAAGGTGGCGATCCTCGAGCGCGAGGCGCAGGCTGGCTACCACTCAACCGGCCGTTCAGCGGCCCTGTATTCGGCGCTCTATGGCAACGCCGTGGTGCGCGCACTCACCAGAGCGAGCCTCGGCTTCTTCCAGCAGGCGACCGAGCCGCCGCTGCTCAGGCCGCGCGACACGCTCTTTCTCATCGGCGCTGGCCAGGAGGCCGCGGCCGAGGCCTTTGCCGCCGATGCCGACATCCGCGCCCACACTCGCGCCCTGAGCGCCGACCAGGTCATCGCCCGCGTACCCATCCTGCAGCGCGGGCAGGTGAGCGGTGCCCTGCTCGATGCGGCTTCCGCCGACATCGAGGTGGACCTGCTTCACCAAGGCTTCCTGCGCCAAGCCCGCGCCAATGGCGCGCAAGTCCATCTGGGCGCGCCGCTGCTTGGCCTGGAACGCGAAAGTGGCGACTGGCTCGTGCGCACGCCGCAGGCCGTCTTCCGCGCTCCTGTCGTCGTCAATGCGGCTGGCGCCTGGGCCGACGAAGTGGCCACGGTGGCCGGCATCGCGCCGCTGGGCCTGCAGCCGATGCGTCGCACCGCCGTTCTCATCGACGTCCCGCAAGGTCTCGACGCGTCAAGCTGGCCCGCCGTGATCGCCGTCGACGAGAGCCAGTACTTCAAGCCTGACGCCGGCGTTTTGCTGATCTCGCCGGCCGACGAGACACCGAGTCCGCCCTGTGATGCCCAGCCCGACGAATACGACGTCGCCGTTGCCGTGGACCGATTCGAAACCCTCACCGGCCAGACCGTGCGGCGCGTGCGCCATCAATGGGCCGGGCTGCGCGTGTTCAGCCCCGACCGCACGCCCGTGCTCGGCTTCGAGCCCACTGCGCCCGGCTTCTTCTGGTGCGCAGGGCAAGGCGGTTATGGCATCCAGACCGCGCCGGCCATGGGCTGGGCGGCCGCCGCATTGGTGCTGGGCCGGACACTGCCGGCCGATCTGCTTGCATTGGGGGTAGAGCAGCGGCAGCTTTCGCCGGCGCGCTTTCGCAATTGAGTGGCCGGAGCGTTTCGGGGACGAATCTGGGGGCGGCGCCCAAAGGGGGCGGGCAGCCCTCGGACGCCACCTCGTTGGACGGCGGCCGCAGGGCGGGTGATGGCCAAGGATTCAACTTTCGCTTGGCGGTTTCTGCCGTTCGCGATCGAATCGGTGGGTCAACATCGATGGCCGAGGTGGAAGAAAGCATGTCGAAGGAAATGAACAGAGTTCATCGCCGAGCCGCCCTGGCTCGCATGGTGGCCATCGGTGCGGCAGGACTGGCCGCGACATTGTCGGCAGCGGAGTCCGCTCCAATGAATATGCTGACGAAGCCGGCGGTGGGACGAATCAAGCAATCCCTGTGTCGCTGGACGTCGAAGATGCCCTTGCCCGGTCTGTGCCAGCGCTTGCGGTCGATGGGATTTGCCGGCATCGATCTGCTTTATCCGGACGAGTGGAGCGTCGCCAACGACAACGGACTGGCCGTGTCGATGGGCTACGCAAGCCGACGCGACAAGTTCATCCAGAACGGATTCAACGATCGGGCCAATCACGCGATGTTGCTCGAGGAATTGGAAACTGCGATTCCACTTGCCAAGCGAGCGGGGGTAAAGAATCTGATCGCGATGTTTGGCAACCGCAATCCGGCGATCGACGAGGGCAGGACGATCGACAACTGCGTGGCCGGGCTGTCCAAGATCGCTCCCCTCGCGGCTGAGAATGGCGTCACGATCTGCGTGGAGTTGCTCAACAGCAAAGTCGACCATCCAGGTTATCAGGGCGACCATACTGCGTTCGGCACCGCGGTGATGAAGGGCATCGGTTCGCCAAACATCAAATTGCTCTACGACATCTACCACATGCAGATCATGGAGGGTGACGTGATCCGCACGATCCGCGACAACATCCAGTGGATCGGCCATTTCCATACGGGCGGCGTTCCAGGCCGCCACGAAATCAATGCAACGCAGGGCTGAACTATCGTGCCATCGCGACCGCAATCGCCGATTTGAACTTCGCGGGCTTCCTCGCGCACGAATTCATTGCGACGCAGGCCGATCCGTTCGTTTCGTTCGCTGAGGCATTTGAGATTTGCACGGTCTGACGCGCGGGCGAGCGACTGGTTCGCAAGGGCGGAAGAGATCGGTCGCCGCCTCCGGTATTCACTTAGCATCCTCTGTCAGCACCAAGTTGTTGCGAATCGCCGACGGCCGGTCCGCGACCGTGCGGCCCGGGATCCGCGCCGTTGGAGGCGGATCATCGCCCGCGCGCGACTTGAGACTTGAAGCGGAAGAATCGGAAGAACGACGAATCGAACCGGGGCCGCCGCACGAATGTGCGCTTGCCCTGGCTGCGCGTCAGTACTCTTTCCGTTAGTACTCCTTCGGCTGTCAGCAGGTCGATCGCCTTGCTTTTCCGTCGAGATGCCATAGGCCAGCGTGTGTTCGGCCTCGCTGTGCATTGCGTGTTCGGTCCGCATCGAAGTCCAAGACTGCGTCGGTTGCGCACTGCATGTCAATAACGCGCTCTGGAGCCTGCTGGCGCTGGACTCTCTTCATGCTCGCAGCTTCACCTGACCGAGTCTGGACCTGCTCATGGTCTTCGACGGTCTGGCCTCTTCCAGGGCGAGCGCAGCACAGAGGATCGAGCGACTCGAGCGGTTCGCGGCGAACGAGCATCAGCAAGGCGAGCGATTTCGCCGTGCGTGAGGTCAGCCGTAGCGAGGGCCCATCGACCAGAACGCCGCGATCTGACAGCTCTAGCGGGAAATTGAACGCGTCGGTACGAGCGAGCTGACCATGCTCGTCGCCGGCGAGACCGGCGTCGGCAAGGTATTGGACGCACAGGCAATCCCCCCGCCCGATCCAAGCGCGCTGAGTGCGCTGGGCTGCCATGCGCAACGCCCGCGCACCCTCGCGCTGGCCTGCGGCGGCGCGCGGACCCGAGATGGGTCGCGCAAACCTTGCACGTCTTGGCGTGTGCCTCGCTGTCTCCGAAAGCATGTCGCCACACGTGTAAGGCGTGGGTGTCACCACGCTGTCACCGAGGGCAGCAAGCATTGGCGCCTCCCGACATGCAGTTCGTTTTCGACCCGCCGCGTCGGCGTTTCTGCCGGTGCCCTCACATCAGGAGAACCTCCATGAAGCTCACTCTTGCCTCCGCCGGCATTGCGCTGGCTTGCCTTGCGTCAAGTGCCCACGCCGGAGAAGGCCAGACACCGTCAGGCGTTCCGCATCTCGACCATGTCTTCGTCATCATGATGGAGAACCATGGCTACAGCCAGATCGCGAACAACCCGAATGCCCCGTTCATCAACAGCCTGGCGCGCTCGGCCAACCTCTCGACGAACTACTTCGCGATCGCACACCCGAGCCTGAACAACTATCTCGAGGTCGTCGGCGGCTCGAATTTCGGCGTCCTCAGCGACAACTACCCGGATTGGCACAACGCTGCATGCTCGCCCAACCTTGCCACCGGCGTGCCGAACACGGACAACCCGGCGAGCCCCCTGATCTGCCCCATCTACGGCACCGGCACCGATGCGGCCGTGGTTGCGATCGACATGACCAACGAGGCCAGCGGCGCGCCCGGCACGATCAACATCGACGGCGTGCAGTCGATCCCGGCCACGGCCGGCATCAGCGGCATCACGATCGCCGACCAGCTCGCCCGTGTCGGCAAAAGCTGGAAGTCCTACCAGGAAAACCTGCCCGTTGACGGCCCCGATCGCGTCAACTACAGCGATGGCGTCTTCAGCAACCTCACCGACTTCAGCAAGATCACGCCGACACTGACGCCGCCCCTGACGAGCTCCAGCATCGTCATGCAGTACGCTGCCAAGCACAACCCGTTCGTCTACTTCCGCAGCATCCAAACAGGCAGCGATGGCCTCAGCTATCGAAACATCGCCGGTTTCGACGGCGAGCGAGGCCTCTACGCGGACCTGGGCTCCGGCAAGCTGCCGCACTTCGCGTTCATCGTGCCGAACCAGTGCAATGACCAGCACGGCCGCGGCAACGCCGGCGCCTTCTGCAACTACGACCCGTCGGACAACGGCAGCCAGGCGGGACTGAACCCGGCGCTGATTCAGGCCGGCGACGTGGCCGTGCGCAAGATCGTGCAGGCCATCCACGCGTCCAAGGCATGGAGGGGCGAGGGCCGCCGCAGCGCCATCGTTGTGCTGTGGGATGAAAACGACTACAGCACCGCGCCCAATACGAACCAGGTCATGCTGATCGTCGACACCAACTACGGCGCGCACGGTGTCGTCAGCAGCCAGCGCTACAACCACTTCTCGCTGCTGAAGACCATCGAAGGCGCGCTGGGCCTGCCGTGCCTGAATCACGCCTGCGACGCGAACGTCAACGTCATGTCGGATCTTTTCGCGGAAGGCCGCTAGGACCCCGCTGCACGAGCGACCGGGCCGATGCGCCCGGCGCTCGAGTCCGGTCAACTGCGAGGGCCTGCAATGCTCCGCGGCATTCCAAATGCTGCTCCCTGACTTTCACAGGCTCGCCCCGACATCGTCAGAGCACAGACATGATCTACGGTCGCGGCGACGCGAACCGTGTTCTCGTCAATCAGTCAATGCTTGCCTAGTGCCAAGCTCAACGCATAGACGGCGATGGCAAAGGCAATCAAACCGCAGCCCAAGCGGGCAAGAAAGACCAAGAAGCCACCGACTCCAGGCTGCTGATCGTCGGCTGGTTCAATGCGCAGCGCCATCGATGCCGCCGGAATTGAATCGTAACGGTCATCGAACTGGCTGGGCATGGTGTCTGCAAATCGCTCTTGCAGGTTTTTTTGAGGTTGATTCATTCGACTACCAAGCAAATGGAGTTTGGGGCCGGCGACCGTAGACGCCCCTCATGCACGCGCAGTCACATGGGAGCCCGTGTTGCAAGGTCTTGAAGATTCCTCGAATTCAATGACAGTTTCGCTAAATGATTCAAAGTTCTACCCCCTCGCGCAAGGGGGGCCTGCGGCGCACTCGGCCCTCCGATCTGTCGGGGTACGCCGCCAGCAGACTTCAATCGAACACCATCGCTTGTGGGGGCCGAGGAATCCAGCGGACCCAGGGCGGCCGGCGTCGCCAGCTACGAGCCTGCGCAGCCGACCGGGGTGCAGATCGACGACACGCACGCCCGGCCACAGGCGGCTGAGCGTTGCCAGCGCAGTGCGACGGGCGCCGGTGTCCCTGGCTCGAGTAGAAGGCGAAAAGCCGAGGCGTCCTAGGCACCCAGCATCCAGCCCATGACTCCGCAGGCCACCACCACGAACCAAGGCGGGAGCTTCCATTGCGTCAGCGCCACGAAGGCCACGACGGCCAGGCCGAAGTCGCGAGGCTGAAGGACC
>Ga0213872_10000035_pt1 | contig 133053 bp, 120 predicted proteins | sample VelepicomBERX_R2_FD_160071 | JGI IMG/M metagenome (GOLD analysis project Ga0213872, IMG submission 160071) | Rhizosphere microbial communities from Vellozia epidendroides in rupestrian grasslands, the National Park of Serra do Cipo, Brazil - RX_R2 | ecosystem: Host-associated > Plants > Roots...
CCTTCCCAATTATCTGGGATGGCGATGGGCATTGGATGCCCATCGGATCAATGCGCCATTGGACTTACTCAAGGCTTCGGTCGGAGTCTTTCCACACCTAGCCGCTACATAGCCTTTTTTTTCGCCCAAATAGAACGGTGGCTTAACGCTTGCAACCATTTCGCCGTTCGCCACAGATTACACCAAAAGTTAGTAAATTCTCACCAAAAATCAACCGAGTGTTGCTAAAAATTTTAATTTAACCAACTGTATTAAATGTAGGTTGATCGCTAACTTGTATATAACTATTATCAAATTCCTTAATTTAATAATAAGAAAGGATGGGAAGATGATAATGAAATACAAGCTCTCGCAATTTGGCCGCTCGCTGGCGCTGGGGTGCTCCCTGGCGGCCGGCCTGCTGGCCGCAGGAAGTGCCCAAGCCGACGTACAGACGCTTTCGGTGCTGCAGGGATGGGTGGACAGCAATGGCATCAACGACGAGGCCGCCCCTCTCACCAACACCTTCACCGGCAGCGAATTCGGGCACCGTTTCAACAGCTGGGTGGCGTTCTACATTCCGGCGGGGAATTACACCTCCGCCACGCTGAACGTCAATCCCAGCACCTACGGCAATCCCGGCCCGACCAAGATTGCCCTGTACGACGTCACCACGCCGTTCACCAGCTTCCTTAACACTCAGAACGCCGGGGTCGACATCTATAACGACCTGGGCAGCGGACGCGAGTACGCGGCGGCCATGTTCAACAACGATTCGCTGAGCATCAAGCTGAACGGACGCGCCCTGGCCGACATCAACGCCTCCGGCGGCCACTACTTCCTGATCGGCTTCACCGACGAAACGCTGAACAACCAGCCCGTGCTGTGGAACGGCCAGGGCGTCTACATCAGCGGCGTGGGCCGCCGCGCCACGCAGATGGAACTGGATCTGGGCCAGATGGCGCCCGTGCCCGAGCCTTCGCAGTGGGGCATGCTGCTGGCCGGGATGCTGCTGCTGGGCGTGACGGCCGTGCGCCGCACGGGCGGCCGCAAGCTGAAGTCCCTGCTGGCCGCCATGGCGGGCGCCGGCATGCTGGCCGCCTTGCCAGCGGCCCAGGCGACCACCATCAACCAGACCTTCGACTTCGAGAACGTGGAGTCGGGCCTGATGTTTGACGGCGACTGGTTCGAGATGAACGGCGTACGCTTCACCAGCGTGTTCCAGGGCGATCCCGCCGACGGCGGCGGCTTCACCGGCGCTGTTGTCGACGGCCGCGACCAGGGCCTGTGCACGGGCATGGTCTGCCCCTCCGACAACCTGAGCAAGTACTACGCGGGTGTGAACGACGGCGTGCTGTTCATGAACACCACCAAGGCGGGCGACACGCTGCACCTGGCCAGCTTCGACGCCAGCTTCATCGCCAGCGACGGCAACAACCGCCCCATCCAGGCGGGCGTGCTGCAGATCCAGGGCATGAAGGCGGACGGCAGCTATGTCAACGAGTACTACACGCTGTACACGCCGGAACTGGGCTTCGCCCACTACAGCACCTCGTCGGCCTTCGCCAACACCGACTTCGTCCAGCTGGGCATCTTCGCCTATAGCTGCGACCTGAACGGCATGTGCAACGCCTTCAACTCGGACAAGGGCCAGTTCGCGCTGGACAACGTCACCGTGGTGCCGGAACCGTCGGCCTACCTGATGCTGGTGCTGGGCTTCGGCATGCTGGCTGTGCTGCGCCGCCGCGCCGCCTGAACCTTTTAAGGACAATCATATGAAACGAGCTCCTCTCTCCATCGCGGCCGCGCTGCTGTGCGCGAGCCTGGGCCAGGCGCATGCGGACGACGTGCGCCGCCCCTACGTGGTGCGGCTGGCGGACAAGCCGGTGGCCGGCTACACGGGCGGCGTCAGCGGCCTGCGCGCCACCCAGCCCGCCGCCGGCCTGCACCTGGACCTGAACAATCCGGACGTGCAGATCTACGGCGCCTACCTGACGCAGAAGCAGGCCAAGGTGCTGGCCACCATCGCCAGCGCCCAGGTGCACTACAACTACAGCGTGGTCTTCAACGGCTTTGCCGCCATGCTGACCGACGCCGAAGTGCGCAGCCTGAAGGCCAACAGCGAAGTGGCGGCCATCGTGCCGGACGCCGTGCGCCACATGGTCACCAGCTACACCCCGTCCTTCCTCGGCCTGGACCAGCCCAACGGCTTGTGGAACCAGCTGGGCGGCAAGGAACACGCGGGCGAAGACGTGGTCGTCGGCGTCATCGACGGCGGCATCTGGCCAGAGCATCCATCGTATGCGGACAAGGTCGACGCCCAGGGCGTGCCCACCTGGGGCGCAGGCACCCAGGTCTACGGCCCGCCGCCCGCCAGCTGGAAAGGCATCTGCCAGACGGGCGAAGGCTTCACCGCCGCCAACTGCAACAACAAGCTGATCGGCGCGCGCTACTTCGACGCCGACTTCCAGGCCAGCGGCAATACGATGCACTGGAGCGACTTCGAATCGCCGCGCGACTCGCTGGGCGGCAGCATGGGCCACGGCGGCCACGGCACCCACACCTCCAGCACGGCTGCCGGCAACAACGGCGTGCCGGCCCAGGTGAGCGGCGTGCCGATGGGCGCCATCTCCGGCATGGCCCCGCGCGCGCGGGTGGCCATGTACAAGATCTGCTGGTCGTATAACGACGACACCGACGTCACCGGCGCCAGCAACGGCTGCTTCACGGGCGACAGCGTGGCGGCCATCGAGCAGGCGGTGAAGGACGGCGTGAATGTCCTCAACTACTCGATCAGCGGCGGCGAAGACATCGAAGATCCGGTGGAGCAGGCCTTCCTGCACGCCGTCAACGCCGGCGTGTTCGTGGCGGCGGCGGCGGGCAATGAAGGTCCGGCCGACACGGTCAATCACATCAGCCCCTGGCTGACCACGGTGGCCGCGTCGACCCACGACCGCCAGCTGGACGCGACCCTGACCCTGGGCACGGGCACGCAGTACCTGGGCGCTTCGCTGAACCTGAATCCGCTGCCTGCGACGGCCCTGATCCGCGCGGAAGACGCCGCGCTGCCGGGCGCCGATCCGCTTTCCGTCTAGCTCTGCTACCCGGAAGGCGACACCACCAACCACATGGCCGTGCTGGACCCGGTCAAGGTGAAGGACAAGGTGGTGATCTGCACCCGCGGCACCATCGCCCGCGTGGACAAGAGCCTGGCCGTGATGCAGGCCGGCGGCGCCGGCATGGTGTTGGTGGACGACGGCACCGGTCCCGTGGCCGACATCCACTCCGTGCCTTCGATTCACGTCAGCGTGGACGACGGCCATGCGATCCAGGCCTATGCCGTGGCCAAGGGCGCGGCGGCCAATGCGGCGCTGTCCAAGTTCACCGTGGTGACGGGCCATGTGCCGGCGCCGGTGGTGGCGGCCTTCTCCTCGCGCGGCCCGAACCAGTTCGACCCCAACCTGCTCAAGCCCGATATGACGGCGCCCGGCGTCGACATCCTGGCCGGTGTTACGCCAGGCCTGACGCCGGACCAGAAGCAGCAGGTGATCGACGGCACCGCCACGCCGCCGGTGGCCTGGGCCTTCTACCAGGGCACGTCGATGGCGACGCCGCACGTGGCCGGCCTAGCCGCGCTGCTGCACCAGCAGCATCCGGGCTGGAGCCCGGCCGCCATCAAGTCCTCGCTGATGACGACCGGCAGCGACACCAAGCCGGACGCGCAGGCCGGCATGGCGGCGGGCACGCTGCCGTGGGGCCAGGGCGCGGGACATGTGACGCCGAATTCGGCGGCCGATCCGGGCCTGGTGTATGACCTGGGCCAGGACGACTATCAGAAGTACATGTGCGGCGCCGGCGCGGTGGAAGCCTGCGGCATCGGCACCATGGCCGGCTACAACCTGAACCTGCCGTCCATCACCCTGGACAACGCGATGAACACCACCACGGTGACGCGCCGCGTGACCAATGTGGGCAGCAGCCGCGCCACCTACAGCGCCAGCAGCGACATCACCGGCTACCAGATGGTGGTGTCGCCCGCCACGCTGACCCTGGGGCCGGGCGAGAGCGCAAGCTTCAGCGTGACCCTGAACCGCACCTCGGCGCCGGACAACACCTGGCAGTACGGCCACCTGGTGTGGAACGACGGCACCCACAATGTGCGCATTCCGGTGCAGGCCCGCTCCGGCCGCGCGCTGGTGGCGCCGCCGCTGCTGCAGGCCTCGACGGCCAGCGGCGTGCGCATGTTCAGCGTCGCCACTGGCTTCAGCGGCAAGATGACGGGCATGCTGGCGGGACTGAAGGAAATGTCGCGCACCAGCCTGACCGTGGGCCAGGCCGTTCCCGGCACGGCGGACACGGTGGCCCAGGCGGTCGCCCTGTGCAATGCGCACGGCGCGGGCACGACGCTGGTTCCGGTGGATATCCCCGCCGGCACGCTGGCGGCACGCTTCGAAACCTGGGATCGCGACGTCAGCGGCGGCGCCTCCGGCATGCAGGACGTGGACCTGGTGCTGCTTAGCAGCGGCAGCCTGGTCAACTACAGCATGCACCTGGGCGCCAATGAAGCGCTGATGCTGGCCAGTCCGCCGGCCGGCAGCTACCAGCTGTGCGTGATCGGCTATGACCTGGAAGCGGGCGCACCGGCCGATGTGGTGCTGTCGTCGGCGACGGTGGCGCGCAATACCGCGGGCGGCAATCTGAAGCTGGCGCTGCCAGGCAAGGTGTATGGCGGCAGCAATGCCACCGTGGGCCTGAGCTGGTCCGGCCTGACGGCGGGCAAGCGCTACCTGGGCGGCGTCGAGTTGTACGATGCGAGCGGCGCGCTGGGCGGCACCACGGCCATCGCCGTGGGTACGGACGACGCCCTGCCGGTGGCGGCCTCCGTGCAGCGCGTGAAGAAGCCGAACGGCAGCCTGTAAGTTAGTTTGATCAGGCTGGGCCGCATAGGCGAAAAGGGTTGTGGACTTCGGTCCGCAACCCTTTTTATTTTTTCTTGAACCTTTCCGCACGATACGGGGATTAACGCTCAGGTACTTACGTTTTTGACTACAATGGATTGGAACTGAGGAGACATCGACCATGACCACCAGGCACCTCGTGACAAGCGCATGCATACTGCTGGCACTGGCCGGCTGCGGCGCGGGCAGCCAGGATTCCGCGCCGCCTCCCGCCAGGCTGCTGCGCCAGAGTGCCGCCGTGGTGCAGGCCGCCGCACCGGCGCCCGTCGTCTTCAGCGGCAACCTGAGCCAGTACACTGTCTCCGGCGCCAATCTCACCGTCACCGACAATATCAGCCTCGCCGTGCGCCAGGTGGCCGCCACCGACCGCCTGCTGTTTGCCGACACGGGCTTGTCGCTGGACCTGGACGGCGTCCCCGGCCAGGCTTACCGCATTTACCAGGCCGCCTTCAACCGCCAGCCCGATATTGGCGGCCTGAGCTTCTGGATCGGCGTGCTGGACAGCGGCGGCACCGACCTGACGGGCGTGGCGCAGGGCTTTATCGACAGCCCCGAGTTCGCCAACAATTACGGTAGCTTGAGCAATGTCGATTTCGTGGTGCTGCTGTATAACCACGTCCTGCATCGCGAACCCGATGCGGGCGGAGAGACGTTCTGGCTCAACAACCTGAACGGCAACAATGACCAGCATGTGGCGGCCACCCGCGCCCAGGTGCTGGCCGCGTTCTCCGAGTCGAACGAGAACAAGGGCAATGTGCTGGCCGCGATCAGGAATGGCGTGTTGTACTATCCGTCCGGCTTTACGCCGCCGTCCAATCCAGTGAGCGATTATGCGGGTACTTACAGCGGCAGCTTCAGCGGTACAGATGGCGGCAGCGTGGCCGTGAATGTCGACCAGGCGGGCGGTCTGACCTTCTCCATGCACTTGAATAACGCCAATCTCAACCTGGCTGGCGCGGGGACCATCGGCGTGGGCGGCAAGTTCAACGTCGCCCTGAGCGGCGCCAATACCACGGGCACCTTCTTCGGCAGCATCAACGCTTCCACCCACCTGGCGACGGGCGGCTGGAATATCAGCAGCGGCAGCGGCGGTGGCGGCGCCTTCAATGCCAGCCTGCCCGTTACCGCACCGCCTCCGCCACCACCGCCAACGGGGCCGACCTTTTCCACTGTGCAGGCCATCATCCAGCAGCGCTGCGTGCCATGCCACTCCGCGCATCCGACCATGGCCGGCTTCAATCCCGCGCCGCTGGGCATTGTTTTTGATACGGAAGCTCAGATCCGCGCCAACGTGGGCCTGATCCAGCAGTACGCCGTGAACTCGCAGGTTATGCCCTACGGAAACCTGACCAATATGACGGCCGCAGAACGCTCCACCATCGGCGCCTGGATCGCGGCGGGGACGCCATGAGCGCGCGTGTGCGTAGCGGCCTGCTGCCGCGTCGGCAGCTGCTGGCCTGTGCGTTCTGCCTGAGCCTCGGCCTGTCCGCCGGGGCGGCGCAGGCCGCGTCTGCGGTGGCGGCAGGCAGCCCGGCGCCCGGCTTCGAGCTGCCCGGCGTGGACGGCGCCGTGAAGCTGGAAAGCTATCGCGGCAAGCTGGTCTACCTGGACTTCTGGGCCTCATGGTGCGGCCCCTGCAAGCGCTCCTTCCCCTGGATGACGGCGCTGCAGCAGCAGTACGGCGGGGCCGGCCTGCAAGTCATCGCCGTCAATCTCGACGCCAAACGCGAAGACGCCAACGTCTTCCTCAACAATGTGCCGGCCGGCTTCACTGTCGCCTTCGACGCTGCGGGAGCGACCGCGCAAAAATACGGCATCAAGGGCATGCCCAGCAGCGCCCTGATCGGCCGCGACGGCCGCGTGCTGTTCACGCACACAGGTTTCAACGACGCCGACAAGGCCGCGCTGGAAGCGCAGGTCCAGGCGGGACTCAAACAGTAACAGGAGAAGCAGATGTCAGGATGGGGAAGCAGGGCGGCGCTGCTGGCGCTGGCGGGCGCGTGCGTCAGCGGCTGCGGCATGATGGAACCGGTCGCACCGTGGCAGAAGGGCATGCTGGCGCAGCCGGCGATGCGTTTTGACGGCAACCGGCAAGAGGCGCGCTTCGCCTCGCACATCTACGACAGCAAGGAAGCCGCTTCCGGCTCCGGCAGCGTGGGCGGCGGCGGCTGCGGGTGCAACTGAACATGGACAAGCTCAATCCCGGAAACGCTCTTCTGCTGGCGGCGCTGGCCTTGCCCGGCCTGGAGGCGCAGGCCGACACCATCCCCGACACCAGCCAGATCAGCGTCGACTATCTGCACTACCAGGACTCGCAGCCTGGCCTGGACCGCATCGGCGTCCATTCGCCCGCCGTGCATCTGCTGCTGCCCATTGCCGGCGAATGGCTGCTGGAGGCGGGGCTGGTGTCGGACCACGTCTCGGGCGCGTCGCCGCGCTACCACACGGTGATTTCCGGCGCCTCGCACATGGCCGACACGCGCCTGGGTTCGGACGTGCGCCTCACGCGCTACCTGGGCAACGCCACCATCAGCGCCGGCGCCGCGCACTCGGGCGAGAACGACTACCACTCGCGCGCCTGGTCGCTGGCGGGCAGTTTGTCGACGGAAGACCACAACACGACGGGCAACCTGTCCTTCGGCACCTCCAGCGACACCATCGATCCGGTGAACGGCATCGTGGTCAACGAGAAGCGCCACACGGCCGAATTCCTGGTCGGCGTCGAGCAGGTCCTGAGCCCGCGCGACATCGTCAAGCTGGACTTCAGCCACACGAGGGAGCGCGGCTACCTGTCCGATCCCTACAAGTATGTAGATAACCGTCCCCGCGAGCGTGACCAGAACAGCGTGCTGCTGCGCTGGAATCACCACGCGGCGGAAGGCGACTGGGTGGTGCGCTCCACGTACCGCTACTATCGCGACACATTCGGCATCCGTGCTCACACGTTGGGCGGGGAGTTTGAACAGCCGTTGGCCAGCGGCTGGTCTGTAACGCCGTCCTTGCGCTTGTACTCGCAGTCGGCTGCCGTTTTTTATTATGACCCGGTCTATGATCCGACCTTCGGTCCTCCGTTCCCGGTGGGGTATGACTTTGCGGGACACGCCTACACCTCGGCCGACCAGCGCCTGTCCGCCTTCGGCGCCGTCACGCTGGGCATCAAGGTGGAAAAGCAGCTGGGACATGGCTGGTCGGTGCACACCAAGGTGGAGCGCTACCGGCAGGAGTCGGGCTGGCGCCTGTTCGGCGACGGCAGTCCGGGCCTGGCGCGCTTCGACGCCAGCATCTGGCAGCTAGGCCTGGTCAAGCAATGGTAAATACGTCCGGCGTGTTCGACCTCCGTTTCAACGCCATGGCGTGCAGCTGCACCATCATGCTGGCGGCGGACGACGAACGCGCCGCCGCCGCGCTGGTGCAGCCGGCCATCGACGAAGTGCACCGCATCGAGCGCAAATACTCGCGCTATCTGGCAGACAGCGTGGTGGGCCGCATCAACGCCGGCGCCGGCATGGACTGGGTGGAACTGGACCTGGAGACGCTGGGCCTGCTGGGCTATGCCAGCGAGTTGTACGCGATCAGCGGAGGCCTGTTCGACCTCACCACCGGCGTGCTGCGGCGCGGCTGGAATTTTTCCGCCGGCGGCGAGCGCCGCGTGCCCGCGCAGGACGAGCTGGAGCCGCTGCTGGCGCTGACGGGATGGCCTTCCGTGCAGCGCGAAGGCGCGCGCCTGCGCCTGCCGCGCGCGGGCATGGAGCTGGACTTCGGCGGCTTCGGCAAGGAATATGCGGCGGACCGCGCGGCGGCGCTGCTGCTGCTGGCGCAGGGCGTGCGCTCGGGCTACGTCAATCTGGGCGGCGACCTGCGCGTGCTGGGACCGCGGCCAGACGGCAGTCCCTGGCCCATCGGCATCCAGGACCCGCGCGACATGCAGGCGACCATCGCCAGCATAGACGTCGCCTCGGGCGCGCTGGCCACCTCGGGCGACTACGAGCGCTTCTTCATCGTTGACGGACAGCGCTACTGCCATGTCCTCGATCCCCGCAACGGCTATCCCGTGCGCCACTGGCGCTCGGTGAGCGTGCTGGCGCCGCTGGCCGTGGCGGCGGGAAGCTGCTCTACCATCGCCATGCTAAAAGGTGAAGAAGGATTAAACTTCCTGAACAACAGCGGCTTCGCCTTCCTCGCCGTCGATGCGGAAGGCGTCGTTCACAGCCGCGGCGTTTCGTGAGAAGATGCGTCGCACCTGATCACGAAAGGGAATCACCGATGGCACTTCCTACCCGCCTGCTGCTGGCCGGCCTTGTCGCAAGCACTTTCAACGCATCGGCCGCCGAGCCGAACGTGAACGCCCATCAGAAGCAGATCGACCAGATCGTGAAGGAGATTTCTCCCCAGCGCATCGAGGGCTATATCCACAAGCTGGTGAGCTTCAAGACCCGCCACACGATGTCCGACACAGAGTCTGAGACGGAAGGCATCGGCGCCGCGCGGCGCTGGATCAAGGGCGAGCTGGAACGCTGCGGCGCGGCGTCGGGCGGACGCCTGCAGGTGGAATTCGACAGCCATATCCAGCCCATCTCGGCGCGCATCAGCCGTCCGACGGAGATCGTGAACGTGGTGGCCACATTGCCCGGCACGCAGGATGAATCGAAGGAACGCATGTATGTGGTCAGCGGCCACTATGATTCGCGCAACACGGACATCATGGACGCGAAGGGCGAAGCGCCCGGCGCCAACGACGACGCCTCCGGCACAGCGGCCGTGATGGAGATGGCCTGCGTTATGTCGAAGTACAAATTCGACGCGACGCTGGTCTTCATGACGGTGGCGGCGGAGGAGCAGGGCTTGTTCGGCGCCGCCCACTGGGCCGAGCAGGCGAAGCTGCGCAACCTGAACATCGCCGGCATGATCACCAATGACATCATCGGCAGCTCGCGCGACGAGCATGGCAAGGTGGACGACAAGCAGGTGCGCCTGTTCGCGGAAGGCCTGCCGGTGCAGAAGGAAAACAGCGACGTGGTGCGCACGCTGATCCAGACAGGCGGCGAAAACGATTCGCTGTCGCGCCAGCTGGCGCGCGCGGTGAAGCAGGCGGGCGAGCGCTACGTGCCCAACTTCAAGGTGAACGTCATCCAGCGGCGCGACCGCTATCTGCGCGGCGGCGACCACATGCCCTTCCTCGAGCGCGGCTATGCGGCCCTGCGCTTCACCGAGCCGAACGAAGACTTCAACCACCAGCACCAGAACATCCGTAAGGAAAACGGCGTGATGATCGGCGACCTGCCGGAGTACGACGATTTCAACTACATCGCCAAGGTCACGCGCGTGAACGCGGCGGCGCTGGCGTCCCTGTCGCTGGCCCCGGCCGCGCCGCAGAAGGTGCAGGTCCGCACGGCGCAGCTGGAGAACGACACCTCGCTGCTATGGCAGGCGAACACCGAGCCCGACCTGGCCGGCTACCGCATCGTCTGGCGCGACACCTCGGCGGCGGACTGGCAGGGTTCCAAATTCGTCGGCAAAGTCACCGAATACAAAGTGCCGCTGTCGAAGGACAACTACTACTTCGGCGTGCAGGCTGTGGATAAAGACGGCAACGTCAGCCCGGCGAGCTATCCGACCCCGCTGCGCTGATCTGGCGTAAAAGCTGCTGGCAGACTTCGCCATACAGTGAGCTCCTGGAGCTCGTCAAATGGCGAAGAACACCTCGACTTGCGTATTCCATTGGTGCTCTCCATAGTTATGCTTTGGCGGGCACGTTTCGGCGCGGCCGGCTCGGTGAATTTCTTACTGACGAACACAGCGGGCATTTTGGGAAGAAATGGAGCGATTTTTATCGCCGATCCTTTCCTCTTTGGCTAACAGCAATGACGGGTATCGTTGTTCGCCATCAGTTTTGGGCGGGGCCATGATTACTTTATCTCCTGTTTTAAGAGAATCCGTTCCTTATTGCTGGCTGCTGGAGTGGGAAGGGCTCACGCTAGGCGTGCACCGCGAAGACGGCTGGTATGCGCAGTTCGGGGAGCAATGGGTGCACTTTAACGCTGAATACAAGTGCGTACATCTTTGGCCTTTGCTGGAGCTAGGCCACGACGAATTCTTTGCATTTCTTAGCCGGGCTGAAGAACTGTTTCCTGCGTATGTACCTGTCATTCGGGACTTTCCCAAGTTGCTACTTCTACAGTGCGCCTTTCGCCAATCTTGCCCTGGCTACTGGCCGGAACTGGCCATGAACTGGCTGGAGCGCGATATTGATTTGCAGCCGTCCCTGAAAGTAGATCTTGAAGCTCTGATAGTCAATAAACACATGCAGCAGCATCTGCGGCATCGGGCCAGGCGGATCGTGCGCAGGTTGTTGTCCATAGCTGCCTGAGGGGCTCGCATGGAAAGCGCGTGTCTCTGATCACCAGGCAATGCTTCGCGCTTTAGCGAAGACATGTTCTGCCGTGATGCCTTTGATCTCGCCTCGGTCATACTCCACTAGACGACGTTCAACCTCAAGGCTCCATGTCTGGTCGATCTCTGCAAGAGTGGGTTCATGGAGCGACTCCAGCAAAAGGTCAATGAGGCGGGTGCGCTCGTCTGGTGTCAATGCCAATCCAAGCCGGGCGAGATCGTTAGCTGAGTCACTCATGGTAACCTCGAAGGAGTAGACACTGAGAGTTTATACTGATTTTACAAGCAGCTTTGTGCGAGAGACAGGATGTCGGCTAAGCTAGGAAAGCCAAAGGCCTGCTATCACGGACTCCACGCCTAATATCCTTCCGCCTTACTCATCGCGGATTTCGTCATTTGACTTAGCCTTGCTTATAAATGCCTCGTTCATGTCGAATTGCTTTTCGCGGACTAATGATGCTCATACCACCACTCCACGCCGCTGATATCACGGCGGGGATTTTCTGGCTGTCACGCTGAGGCGACAGTTTTACCGACTCTAGGGAATGAGTGCGAATGCATTGAGATATTGCACGATTGATTTGCGAATCCCACCGGATCCAGCAGGCTCTAGCTCATTGGTATTCGAGAAAATGGTGAAGTTCGGAACCTGTTTTTGACCACCTAGACTGGCTCCAACTAGGAGCTGTTTGAGGTCCACGGTTGGGAATACGTATACGGTTGACGGTGTACCACAAGCAAAGATAAAGAAATGCACCGATGAATAGAATGAAGGTGTGACATCAAACCAGTATTTGGAGCCTGCCTTCTGGTTGGCCGTTCTGATGTTTACTATCGAGTTGTTGACGCGCGCCAGAGACCGTGCGACCTGATTTACAGGCGTACCTTTTGCATTGGTCAAAGTTTGGATAACGGCAGCTTTCATGCTATTCCTTAGATATAAAGCCTAGGTTAAACCGCAGCCCCGCCGGAGGCGGGGCCGTTGGTTTGCACTGTTGATTGGAGCTCAGCGAGAGGCAATAGCTTCGACTTTTGGCGCGCAATTCGTGCACCAAGAAAGGAGCAGGTTACAAAAGGTAGCCAGAATACCGCGAGCCACAAGCTTGACTGTCCCGAACTAAACAAAATTTTCAGCAAGGATGTATCTTCGACAGCCACATCGGCGATTTGAAGCAAATCAGGAAGCGCGATAGCAATAAATGCTGCGATAACAAGCTCGCTGTACAAAGAAACTCTATCGGTACGTCGAATTAAATACCCCACGAGGAAAAACGCCACTAGTTTTAACCCTATTACTACCGAAAATACTTTCCAGTTCGAGAGAAGTTCGAAAATGTCCTGTATACGGGAGATGTCTGGCATAGATTTGGTCATGACCAGAACTGTGCTGGCCATCATGCCGAGTAGGACTTGCGCCCCAAAAAAGGAAAAGCAAAGAAGTAACAACCTCAAAATCGAGAGCTTTGGTATTACGATGGTATGAGTTTCATCGGTTTCCGCCAGCTCTCGGAATCGAAGTGTTTCAAATTGCTTAAAAATGGCAGTTGCCAATGCGGTCAATGCGACGCCTGCCACTTCTTTTCCAGCGAATGAGGAAAGAGCGGCTATAACTGCGGCATAAATAAGGCCAATTAGGCTTGCCGCTCCCACAAACTTTCTATCAAAAAAATTCTTGCTAGATTCTTGCATCATAAATCTCCTTGCCCTCAATTTATGAGATCTAATGAAAGTTGACATTAGTGCCAGTCGTGCGCCGGGTAGCGCGACCAACGAGCGGAGCAGTACGGCTAAGGCATAGTCGGCGCTGACACATCGCAAATTAGCTACGACCGGAGCCGTAGCACAAAATGTGTATGCGTAACGCTCCGTTGTGGAAATTCGAACAGCAAAGAATGAAACCAAGAGTGCAGCGATGGTCCGAGAAGCAATGGGCCTGAACTCAATACGCAGCAACAGCACTTGAGTCGAGGCACCAACCGGCAAGCATGACTGATGATTCAATGTCGCTCCCATATCAACGTCAGCGCGTTTTAGTTCCTTGAATTGTCGAAGTCTTCTGACATTAGTTGGAGACTTCTGATATGAAAGCAAATGTTATTAATAAGATATGTAAATTTAGCATGCCCCAAAGGCCGAGGCAAACACACCGAAGGAGATTCAGTGACCCGCTGCGGCTGCGCCAATGCACTACCATCAGGACATGTCATTCCAAATCTCCCGAATACTGCCCGCTGGTTATGTGTTTGAATGCGACACAGTGAGCAAATCGTGTTCGGCCCAATCGTCGAGAGTACATTCAGCCGCAGTTACCCCCCCCTTTCTGAGCGTGCGCTTCGAACTGGAGGCGGTTCGCAAGCTGAAACCGGCTGCGGTGTTTATCTAACATTTTCATGATGATCACGGTTCGCTGGAGAGCCTGGGTCTGCTGCCGGGCGAGACGCCGATTTATCTTTACTGCCTGCTCGCTGAACTGTTCGACATAATCCGCGCGGGCGCAGCTGTCAGCCTTTGCGCCGTGGGATATGGTGCTGTAGCCATTTTAGATCATGCGCGAGGCTGACGTCATCGCGCCATCGCGCGCGCAGGGGGGAAGGGGTACCACCGGAGGATAATTGCTACTTCGGCGCCTAGGCGGTCGACAAGGACGGCAACGTCAGCCCGGCGAGCTATCCGACGCCACTGCGCTGATCTGCCGTCAAAGCTGCTGAACCAACACCGGGAGGAGTAGTGATGTGGAAGCGACTTGGCTGGATGGTACTGCTCTGGTCCGCAGGCGTCGCGGCGCTTGGAGTTGTTGCGCTGTTGATCAGGGTTCTCATGCATGCCGCAGGGATGAGAAGCTAACAGGAGCGGCCTAGGTGAGTTGATAAGGTCCTGTTGGTTTGACCTCGTCCGGCACAGGACGGTCGCATAGTTCAAGTACAGAACGTTCGATGGTGCGTGCGATTGCGTCGAGTGGCAAGGCGTTGTGCGCCATGCCAAATGGCTCGGCGACTTCGTTGGCGATGGCCTCCAGCGCGATCAGGGTGTAAGAGATAAAGAGGCACAAGAGCGGAGTGAAAAGTTCGGTCGAGTCAACCAGGCCGAAGGGCAGCAACAGGCAGTAGGAATAAACAGAACGATGCAGAAGGACGCTGTAGGCAAACGGGATGGGAGTTGATGCGATGCGTTCGCATCCCCCAATACAGCGTTCGAGTTCATGCAGTTGAGCGTCCAGCATCCAGCGTGTCGCTTCGGATGTGGCGGCAAATTCCCTTCTTATCTCGTTCAGGATCACCACGGGACGATACAGCTTGTGATGTAACTCAGCAGCGCGTTCAGGGCCAAGCAGGCGCACGAAATCGGGATTCGGGTCGGTACTGCGCAATTGGTGTTTCAGCGCATAGGTCGCGGCAATCAGCTTGTCCACCAGATGCGCTTGCGCCGGACAATAGCAAAGCAGCTGCGACGTCAGCGTTCGCGCCGCAATCAGGAAGTTTCCCCATAACTGGCGCGCTTCAACAAAACGGGCATAGCTTGCGTTGTTGCGAAATACGAGGAAGACCGCCAGGGTCAGTCCGAACAGCGTGAATGGGGCGGGGCTTAAAGGGATCTTTTCGCCAAAGATCCGGCCATGCGTAAACACGGCAAGGATACTGAGGGCGCCCAGGACGACCAGCTGCGGAATAATAGTTTGAAGAACGGAGCCGTTCCATATGAAGAGCATGCGGAACCAGCTTTGCATGGGCCGGACGATCATGCCAATTTTCCTCTTTTAATGATGGTAGCCCGCATCGCCTTCTCTTACCTTTCCTTTGAACACCCGGTACTGCATAAAATGGTAGACGAAAATAATCGGCAGGATGATGAGCGTGCCGATAAGGGAAAACTGCTGGCTTTCGCGGCTTGAGGACGCGTCCCAGATGGTCAGTGATGGCGGGATGATATTTGGCCAGATGCTGATCACCAGGCCGCTAAAGCCGAGGAAGCAAATCGCCATAGTCAAATAGAATGGCAGGGTATCGTGCTCTTCGCGCACCGCCTTGAATACGCCCCACACGCAAGCCACGACCAGGATGGGGACGGGAAGGAAGTACACCAGGTTGCCGCTGCCAAACCAGCGATGGGCCACGGCAGGCAGTCCCAGCACGGTCCACAGGCTGATGATCGCGATGATCAGCAATAAGACACCGACCAATGGCCGCATGACCATGCGCATTTTCCTTTGCAGCTCGCCGTCGGTCTTCATGATGAGCCAGCCACATCCCAGCGTCGTGTAGGTCACCAGCACGCCAATGCCGCAGAAGACGCTGAAGGGCGAGAGCCAGTCGAATGCGCCGCCAACGAATTTGCCATCGGCGATCTGGATGCCTTGCAGAAGAGCGCCCAGCGTAATGCCCTGGCAGAACGAGGCCACCCCGGAGCCGCAGATGAAGGCCAGGTCCCACAGAGTTTGGGTGCGGTGAGCCTTGGCGCGCAATTCAAAAGCCGCCCCACGGAAGATCAAGCCCACCACCATGATGATGAGCGGCAGGTAGCAGGCCGGCAGGAGCGTGGAGTACACGATGGGAAAAGCGCCGAACAGCCCGGCGCCACCCAGAACCAGAAAAGTTTCGTTGCCGTCCCAAACGGGCGCCACGGTGTTGAGCATCACCTGGCGCTCCGCTTTGCTGTCAACAAAGGGAAAGAGCAGGCCGATGCCCAAGTCGAAGCCGTCCAGCAGAACATAGATCAGAACGCCCAGAGCGATGATTGCTGCCCAGATGACTGCAAGGTCGAGTTGCATGGCATTACCCTTTCTTCAGAACTTCCAGCGGCCGATTGTGAAGTATCGGATTCGGGCGAGAGAACTCGTCGGGTGTCTGCTCGACTGGTCCGTTTTTCATCAGCTTGAGCATGTAGTAGACGCCGGCGCCAAAAACGAGAAAGTACACGACCACAAAGATCAGCAACGATACGCCGGCTTGCTGCGCACTGATGGGCGATACCGAGTTGACCGTGCGCAGAACTCCATAGACTGTCCAGGGCTGCCGGCCGACTTCCGTCGTGACCCACCCGGCAATCAGCGCGATAACGCCCGATGGTCCCATGCACAAGGCAAACCACTGGAACCAGCGCGTCTCATAAATACGGCCGCCCTTGCGCAGGACGAGCGCCAGCACTGACAGCAGCAACATCAGCATGCCCAGCCCCGCCATGATCCGGAACGACCAGAACACGATGTAGGAAGGGGGACGGTCTTCTTTCGGAAACTCCTTCATGCCACGGATTTCGCCGTCCCAGCTGTGAGTGAGGATGAGGCTACCCAGGTGGGGAATCTGAACGGCATAACGGGTTTTTTCGGCTTCCATATCCGGCCAGCCGAATGCGTTCAGCGCGGTGCCGCCTTTTTCCGTTTCCCACAGCCCTTCGATGGCGGCGATCTTGACTGGCTGGTATTCCCGCGTGTTCAGGCCATGCGCATCGCCGATCAGGATCTGGATTGGCGTGAGCAGCAGCAAAAGCCAGAGGGCCATGGAAAAGCCGCGTTTGACCGGTTTGTCGCGCCGTCCCTTGAGCAGGTGATAGGCGCTGCATCCCGCAATAATAAAGGCGGCGACGATGAATGCGGCGGTGGTCATGTGCGCCAGCCGGTAGGGGAAGGATGGATTGAAAATGACCTTGAACCAGTCCGCCGGTACGATCCTGCCATTGACAATGGCGTAGCCTTGCGGCGTTTGCATGAAGCTGTTCGACGAAAGAATCCAGAAGGTGGAGATCAAGGTTCCCAGCGCGACCATCAGGGTGGCAAAGAAGTGCCCTTTGGGACCCACGCGTTCCCAGCCAAAAATCATCACGCCCAGGAATCCCGCTTCGAGGAAGAAGGCCGTCAGCACCTCATAGGTGAGCAAGGGGCCGGTGATACTGCCGGCGACGCGGGAAAATTCGCTCCAGTTGGTGCCAAACTCATAGGCCATGACCACGCCGGAGACGACCCCCATGCCAAACGAGACCGCGAATACCTTGGACCAGAACAGGAACATGTCCTTGTAGGTACGGTCTCCCGTCCGCAAGTGCCGCCATTCGAGCACGGCGAGAAAGCTGGCCATGCCGATACTGATGGCGGGGAAAATAATGTGCACCGCCACGGTGAACGCGAACTGAAGCCGCGCAAGCAGGAGGGCGTCAGGCTGTTCCATCGCGCACCACCCGTACCGGTACCGATTTATCGCGCTCGCGTCTGGTCGCCATGGCCTTCTCCTTGGTTTTTGGCAAATTACCGGTTAAGAATACTCCTTTTGCTATCATTCGCGCATGTCACTTCAAATCTCCCGAATACTGCACGCTGGCTATGCGTTTGAATGCGACGGCGCGCAGGTCGTCTTCGATCCCATCTTCGAGAATCCGTTCAGCCGCAATTGCCACGCCTTTCCGGGCGTGCGCTTCGATCTGGATGCGGTCCGCAAGCTGAAACCGGCGGCGGTGTTCATCTCGCACTTCCACGATGACCACTGCTCGCTGGAGAGCCTGGACCTGCTGCCGCGCGAAACGCCGATTTATCTTTACTGCCTGTTCGACGAACTGTTCGACATGATCCGCGAACTGGGTTTCGCCAATGTGCAGGCGCTGCATGTGGACCAGCCGGTGCATATCGGCCCGTTCGAGATCATCCCGCGCAGGGCGCTGGAGTCGGATGTCGATTCCATGTTCCATATCCGCGCGGCGGGACTGAACGTGCTGAACGTGGTTGATGCGTGGATGGACCCGGAAGTGCTGCCGCAGCTGGCGGCGTTTGCGCCGTGGGATATGGTTCTGTGGCCTTTCCAGACCATGCAGGAGGTCAGCGTCATCGCGCCTTCGCGCGCACCGGAAGGCGAGGTGCCGTTGCCGGAGGAATGGCCGGAGCAGCTGCAGGCGCTTAATCCGCGCTATGTGGTGCCCAGTTCCTGCCAGTTCGTGCAGGAACCATGGTCCTGGTATAACCATGCGATGTTCCCGATTACGTATCGCCGCTTTGCGCAGGAGGTGGGCGAGTGGCTGCCGCAGGCGCGCGTGGTGCGCCTGGGTCCCGGCGTCTCGGTCACGCTGACACGCGATGCGCTGACGCCTGCCGCGCCGCTGCCATGGGTAATTCCGGTTGGTGAGCAGAACGCCGATTTCGATTACCGTCCCGGCATGACGCCGCCGGCGACGGCGGAAATCGCGCGCCATTTCGCGCCGCTCGCCGAAGAACACGCCGCGCTGGCGCTGGACTTCTGCCGCAGCGGCCTGCTGGAAAAATATGAGGAAATGGAGCTGCCGGAAGAGAGCTACTTCGCCGCGCCGTGCATCTGGCAGCTCTCGGTCTACGATCACGAAGGCACGGTGCAGATCTTCCGCTATCGCATCCACGGCGACCATATCGCGCTGGCGGACGACGAGGAAGCGCCCAACTGGCTCACCGAAATCCCCCTCGCCAAACTATACGCCGCGCTGGCGCAGGGCGAATCGCTGACGTCCCTGTACATGCGCATCAGCGGCGCGCCGGAAGACGCTGACATCGTCGACGATCCGCTGATCCGCTGCCTGTTCGACGATGTTCCCGCCGGCGCCTACCAGGCCGCGCAGCTCAAGCGCATCAAGGAGAGAAGCGCTTAAACCAGCGCCTTATCCGCCGGCACATTGGCGAGGAAGTTGTGAATCTGCGCCACCACGCCCGCGCCTTCGCCCACGGCGGCGGCCACGCGCTTGGTGGAGTTGGCGCGCACGTCACCGATGGCGAACACGCCCGGCACGCTGGTCTCCAGCGCGGCGCGCGGCGGCAGGGAAGTGGGGTACACGTTCTTGTCGAAATTGGCGCGGCACTGGGCGCGCGTCACGTCGAAGCCAGTGCGGATAAAGCCCTTGCCGTCCAGGTCCACGCCGCAGTCGCTCAGCCAGCTCGTGTTGGGATCAGCGCCGATGAAGAGGAATACGCGGCAGATGTCGTAATCCTTTTCGTAAGCCTCGCCCTCCGGCCCTTTGCGGTGACGGATGCGCACCTGCTTCAGGCCATCGTCATCGCCTTCCAGCGCCACGATCTCCGTGTGGATATGTAGCTCGATATTCGGCGTGGCCTGAATCCGTTCGATCAGGTAGTTGGACATGGTGGCCGCCAGCCCGTCGCCGCGGATCACCATATGCACCTTGGACGCATGCCCCGACAGGAACACGGCCGCCTGTCCGGCCGAATTGCCGCCGCCGACCAGCACGATTTCTTCCGTCTTGCACAGATTGGCCTCGATCGGCGACGCCCAGTAGTAGACGCCTTTGCCTTCAAACTGCTTCAGATTGGCCAGCGATGGACGGCGGTAGCGCGCGCCGCAGGACAGCACCACCGTGCGCGCCTTCAGCCGCTGGTGGCTGCCGCACAGTTCCACCTGCAGTGGATAGGTGCTGCAGATCAGGCGGGCCGTCGGCGCGGGGATGGCGATCTCCACGCCGAATTTCTGCGCCTGCACGAAGGCCCGTCCGGCCAGCGCGCGGCCGGAGACGCCGGTGGGGAAGCCCAGGTAATTCTCGATGCGGGCGCTGGCGGCCGCCTGTCCACCGTAGGCGCGCGTGTCGAGCGCCAGCACGGACAAGCCTTCCGAGGCCGCGTACACGGCCGTCGCCAGTCCTGCGGGACCGGCGCCGACGACGATCACGTCCCATACTTTTTCGCTGTCCAGTTCCGGCAGCATGCCCAGGCAGCGGCCCAGGTCGACCACGGTGGGATTCTTCTTCACCACGCCATCCGGACACACCACCAGCGGCCAGTCTTCCGCGCGCGGCTTGAAGTGCTCGACCAGTGCCGCCGCCTGCTCGTCTCCCATGGGATCAAGCACCACATGCGGATAGCCGTTGGCGGCGAGGAAGCTTTGCAGGGTGTGGATGCGTCCATGCCCGCGCGGGCCGACGATCACGGGGCCGCCGGAAGCTTGTTCGATCAGCCCCACGCGGCGCAGGATCAGGGCGCGCACGATGCGCTCGCCCAGTTCCGCGTGCGCGATCACCAGCGCGCGCAGCTGCTCGGACGGCACCACCAGCACTTCCACCTCGCCCATGGCCTGGCCGTTGCCCAGAGAGGGGCGGCCCGACAGTTGGGCCACTTCGCCGCTGAACTGGCCGGGGCCGTGCTCGGTAATCGGTGACGTATTGCCCATGCCATCGTAGCGGCTGACGGCGATGCGGCCGGACTTCACCAGCATCAGGCCGAAGGTGGAGCGGCCCGCCTCGAACACCACTTCACCGTCGCTGAAGCGGCGGCAGTGGCCGAAGCGCTGCATGCGTTTCATGTCCAGGTCGGACAGGGTAGGGAACATCTGGTGCCGCCGCGATTCCAGATTGGGCGAAAGGGCGGGCAGGGCGGGATCTTCCTGCTCTTCGGTGGCGCTGTTGAAATCGACGGAAGGGGAGGCCATGGCGTTACGTTTCAGCGGTTGCAAAGATATAGGAAGTCTAACCCATGCGGCGGGACTGCGGGAAAAACTTCGCCGCCCGCCCTTCCAATGAGGGAGCCTGGCGGGGCCGATACGCATAAATCGAAGTGGGATTAAAATGGACGCTTTGGCGATTTCTTAACGATACACATGGCTTACAAGACTCTGGAAGATACGATCGGCAACACGCCGCTGGTGCGCCTGCAGCGCCTGCCCGGCGCCGAGGCCGAAGCCCGCGGCAACATCATTCTCGGCAAGCTGGAGGGCGACAATCCGGCCGGCTCGGTCAAGGATCGCGCCGCCATGTCCATGCTGCGCCGCGCCGAGGAGCGGGGCGATATCAAGCCGGGCGACACCCTGATCGAGGCCACCAGCGGCAACACGGGCATCGCCCTGGCCATGGTGGCCGCCCTGCGCGGCTACAAGATGCTGCTGCTGATGCCGGAAAACCTGAGCGTGGAACGGCGCCAGAGCATGGCCGCCTATGGCGCCCAGATCTTGCTGACGCCGAAGACGGGCGGCATGGAATACGCGCGCGACCTGGCGCTGCAGATGCAGCGGGAAGGCAAGGGCGTGATCCTCGACCAGTTCGCCAACTTCGACAATTCGCGCGCCCACTACGAGGGCACGGGACCGGAAATCTGGCGCGACACGGAAGGCCGCGTGACCCATTTCGTCTCCGCCATGGGCACCACGGGCACCATCATGGGCGTGTCGCAATACCTGAAGGAGCAGAATCCTGCGGTGCAGATCATCGGCGCCCAGCCGGAGGAAGGTTCGCAGATTCCTGGTATCCGCAAGTGGCCGGAAGCTTATCTGCCGAAGATCTTCGACAAGGCGCGGGTGGATCAGATCGAGTCCGTGTCGCAGGCGGCGGCGGAACGCATGGCGCGCCGGCTGGCGGCGGAAGAGGGAATTTTCTGCGGGATTTCTGCGGCGGGCGCGTGCGAGATCGCGCTGCGCATTTCCCAAACGGTGGAGAACGCCACCATCGTGTTCATTGTCTGCGACCGCGGCGACCGCTATCTCTCTACGGGTGTCTTCCCGGCCTGAGGCATTCAGGCCAGGGACGCACAGACTATCGCCCTCTCCCCCAAGCAAGGGGAGGGCGTCTTACGGCAGACGGTGCAACAATAAAGACAATCAGGATTGATTGTTGTTATTGTTGCCGCCGCCCGTTTCGCCTTCTTTAGGCTTGAACTGCTTGTCGCTGATGCGGAACTTGTTGCGGCGGTCGCCCATCAGGTAACGCAGGTCGCGAATGCTCAGGTCGCTCACTTCGTGCATGCGGATCAGCAGCGAGGCGCCGACCGGCAGACGGTGGTGACGGATTTTACTGATCACCGGCGGCGCCACTTCCAGCGCGCGCGACAGGGCCGCATCGTTCTTCAGACGCAGGTTTTCGATCAGGGTATCGAGCAGGCGGTTCGGGTTGTACTGCAGCAGGTCGTCGCCTTCCGAATCGTTGTTCATATCAATGCCGACTTGGTTTGTCATGATTTCGTCTGTTCCTTAAATGTAAAGTTTATCCTGCAAAGTAAAAAACACTCGGAGCTCGCTCTTGCTGCGTTCATGTTCATCCTTTACCAAGGAACGAATTCACACACGGACGGATTCCGGTTAACACAAGTTTCATAATATATACACAATTGTACAACATCATGCAATATCGTACTCAAGAGCAATAAAAAAAATCGCTTGCTTGCAGGTTATTGTTGTCCGACTGCAACATTGTGTGAGAATTATACACCGTTCTATGTGCTAAGCTGCATGTGCGCGCTTTTCTGAACTGACAAAGTTGATTATAAGATAAGTTTGCAGGATTTGCTGCTGTTTCCTATCTTATAGCCACCTCGCTGCTTTGCGTTCCCTCCTTTGGCACTATTGGCAAGTGTTGCAAATTCGTTTCCAAATGTCAACTAAACGATACTTGGGGCAACTTGCCGCTTCAAGTGTCTTTACGCTTCCTTACATTCCCTACATTCCAGTGCGTGCCAGACGCACAGCGCGGCCCAGTTCCACCACCGACATGGCGTAGAAGTAGCTGCGGTTGTATTGCGTGATGGCGTAGAAGTTGTTCGTCGCCAGCCAGTATTCGGTCGGGTCGGCGCCGTTCTGCAAGTCGATCAGACCGTATTTCTCGTTGCTGGGCAGGGGCGTGGCGGACGTGACGCCGGCGGCGCTCAGCTGCGGCGCGTCGAAGGTGGCGCTGAGGCCGGCGCTGATCATCGGTTCCCAGGCGCGGCTGGGCGAGACATTGGCCGCCACCACGACGGGGCTGGTGTCGTTGCGGTTCCAGCCGTGGGCGGTGAGGAAGGCGGCCACGCTGCCGATGGCGTCCGTGCTGGAGCCCTGCAAGTCCACCTGGCCGCTGCCGTCGAAGTCTACCGCGTATTTCATGATGCTGCTGGGCATGAACTGGGGCATGCCGACGGCGCCCGCGTAGGAGCCGCGCAGGGACAGGGGATCAATGCCGTTCTGCCGCGCAAACAGCAGGGTCGCTTCCAGCTCGCCGCGGAAGAAGGTCATGCGCTCGGCCCGCTGCGGCGCTTCCGGATAGGAGAAGGCGAGCGAGGTCAGCGCGTCCATGATGCGGAAGCGGCCCGTGTTGCGGCCGTAGACCGTTTCCACGCCGATGATGCCGACCAGGATTTCCGGCGGCACGCCGTACAGCGATTCGGCGCGGGCCAGGGCTTCGCTGTTTTCATTCCAGAACTTGACGCCGGCGTCCACGCGCACGGGGTCGATGAACAGCTTGCTATACGCTTGCCAGTTCTTCGGCTTGCCCGGCGGGCCGGGCTTGACCAGCTGGATGGCGGCGTCGACGTAGCGCACCTGGCCCATCAGGGTGTCGAGGGCGGCGCGGTCAAAGCCGTCGCGGGCGGCGATGTCGTCGAGGAAGAGCTTGACCTCTTTCCACTGGCCGAAGTTGACGAACTCGCCCACGTAGTCCACGGGCGGCGGGCCTTTTTTCTTGGGCGCCTTTTTCTTGTGGGCTTTCTGCATGCTGGGCGGCAGCTTGTAGCCATAAGGGTCCACGGCTGCCTGGCTCAGCGGCGCGGCCGCCAGCAGCAGGGCCAGCATCCAGCCGGCGCGGAGGGAGGAGGGGAAATGCAAGGCGTTCATCGGCATAAAGGTAACAATGTTTTCAGCTTCTGCAAGCCGGCTCGTCTGGCCTGGCTGGCGCTTCCGGCGCTGCCGTATTTCAGCGCGCCGTACAAATTCAGAAATTCCTCCATCGCAGCCCGTTTTTCCCCGCTGGCCGGCAGGGCGCGCAGACGGTCCGCATAAGCGAGCGGTCCCTCGTGCGGCGCCCGTTCCGCGCCGAGGCGCGCCTGCTGGCGGCAAAAGGCGTGGTACAGAGTGTCCAGCGGATCGGGCTGGACCTGACCGCGCCGGCGCTGCCACCACCAGCCCAGCAGGGCCGCCGTCGCCAATCCTGCCAGGCTGGCGGGATGGCCGAAGGCGGCGCCTAGTTCTTCGAGGAAACTTCGCTGCCTATCTGGATTGTAATCCAGTACCCATTGATTCCAAGCATTATTTAACGCGGAAACACGAAATCTGAGTTGCGCCAGCCACGAGTGGGGATCGTTTTGCAGTTCCAGCAGGGGCGTGAGGCCGAACGGGGCCGTTTGCGGCAGGGCGCGGGCGAGGTTGCTGCGCACGCGTTCGGGCGCGACGGCGGCCGTGGGATCGACGCGGCGCCAGCCTTCGCCGGGCAGCCAGATCTCGGCCCAGGCGTGGGCGTCGGACTGGCGCACGGTGAGGTAGCCGTCGACGGGATTCAGTTCGCCGCCCTGGTAGCCGGTGACGACGCGGGCGGGGATCTGCATGGCGCGCATCAGCACCACGTAGGCGCCCGCGTAGTGCTCGCAGAAGCCGGCCTTGCTGTGGAAGAGGAAGTCGTCGACGGCGTCGCGGCCCAGCAGGGGCGGCTCCAATGTATAGCTGAAGGGCTGCTGGCGGAACATGTTCAGCACGGCCTGCGACGAGGCTTGGGCCGTAGGCCGGCGTAGCTGCTGGGCCAGGGCCAGAGTGCGCGGATTGTAGTTTTCCGGCAGGGCCAGCCAGGGCTGGAGTTCCTCCGGCGTGGCGTTGGCGTGGATGCGGTAGTTGAGCCAGGCGTGCGTCTGGTAGCGCAGGCGTTCGGTGATGTTGGCGTAGGTGGAGAATTCCAGCTCGTAGGAACTGCTCACGTTCTGGCCGGGGATTTCCAGATCGGGGCCGCTCAGTTCGAGGGCGAACAGCCAGCGCTTGCTGGTCGGCTCCAGCGTGATCTCGTGCCGCACGGGCGTGCCGCTGGCCTGGATGGCGATGTGCGGACGCGGCTCGCCGTGACGGCGGGCGAGGCGGGTCCAGGTGCGGCCGTCGTAGTCGCTCAGCACGATGCCGCGCCAATAGAGCTGGCTCTGGTCTGGCACGGGGCCGGTGAAGCGCACGCGGAAGGCCAGTTCGTCGGAGGTCGCGAGGGAGGAGACGGAGCCGGGCGCCATGGTGTCGCTCAGGCCCGTGTGGGCGCCGTGGGCGTCGCCGGGCAGGCCCCACAGCGGGCCTTGCAGACGGGGGAAGCCGATGAACAGGATCAGCGCGAGAGGCGCGGCCAGCAGCAGGATGGAGCTTGCCGTGCGCAGGCGGCGTTTCAGCGGCGGCACGATGCCGGTGTATTGGAAGGACATCTGGGCCGTCAGCAGGACGGTCAAGGTGAGCAGCATCCAGGCTGCTGTCGGTAGGGACTGCGAGTAGAAGAAGTTCGTCAGCAGCAGGAAGAGGCTAAGGAAGATCACCACGAACAGGTCGCGCCGGGCGTGCATCTCCAGCAGCTTGAAAGTGAGCAGGAGGGCGAGCATGGCGACGCCGGCGTCGCGTCCCAGCAGGGTGTGATAGCTACGGAAGACGCCGCCCATGGCCGCGATGGAGATGGGCAGCAGCAGCCAGATGGGCGGCATGCGCTTGCCGCGGAAGGTGATGGCGGCCCGCCACAGCAGCGTCGCGCAGGAGGTCAGCGCGACCCACGGCGGCAGATGGCCGAAGTGCGGCGCCAGCACCATCAAGGCGGCGGCCAGCAGGAGCAGGGTGTCCGACTTGTCGCGCGACAGGCCAGCCAGCACGCGCGCCCGCAGGCTTGGCGCCGCGTCCGCGCCGATGGCGGGAGGCAGCGGCGCGTTCATGCGATGCACCTTGCGCGGCGCGCTCATGCGCCCTCCTGGCCGTAGAGCGCTAGCGCGCGGAGGCAGGCGGCGCGGTGGGCGTCGCCGAGCGCGGGGCCGAGGTCGTGCTGGCCGAGGCGGAAGCTGTAGGGCAGGGCGCGCTGCTCCGCCTCCAGCACCCAGCGCGTCATGCGCGATAGTTTCTGCTCCAGGTCCATATTCCACGGCAGCTCGGCGAAATCCAGCCGCAGCTCGGCCACCGCGCCACCGTCGAAATGCTTGGTCACGAGCTGCCCGCCCAGCGCCGGATCGTGTCGCGCGATCTGCCGCCACGCCAGATGCCGCATCGGATCGCCCGGCTGATAGTTACGGATACCGGCGAAATTATCCAGCCCGACGGTGCCATGCCCGTCTTCGCTGGCGGCGCCGCTCATGGGCAGCGGCGGCGCATCCTGTTCGGGAAAGGGATAGACCAGCACCTTCAAATCCGGCCGCCAGTAGCTCCACGCGCGGAACAGACCGAGGGGAAAGCGCGTCACCAGCCGCACGCGCGGCGCCGTCAGCCATCCCCGTTCGCCGGTGGCAAGCGATAGCACGACGGCCGAGCTGCCGCCAATCGCCACATCCGTCACCTGGCGCGGCTCGCCCAGCTCCTGAAAGCCCAGCCAGATGCCGTACCGGTCACGCTTGCTGCGATTGATGACATGCAGCTCGAACAGCGCCTCTTCGCCAGCAAACACAGGCTGCGCGCGTCCCGGCGACAGTGCCAGCAGGGCCAGATTCTTCGCCGTCAGCAGCATGTCGGCCACGGCGCAGGAGGCGGTGAAAAAGGTCAGCGCAAAGCCCAGTCCCAGGTTGTAGTTGAGGGAGCCGATCAGCATCAACAGCAGCAGGCCCGCAAACGCGATGCCCGGCTTGGTGGGCAGGATGAACACGCGCCGCATCACCAGCACCACCACGCCCGGCTCGCTGTCGCGCAGCTGGAACAGCCACCGGTTGGTGACGCCCTGAACACGGCGTTGCAGCGCGGCGAACATGATGGCTTAAACGGGCACGGATTTCTGCAGCTGCAGCACCAGGTCGCGGCTGGCCAGCGCCACGCCATGCGCCGATTTGACGGGCCGCAGCCGGTGCGCGCACACGGGCACCAGCACCGCCTGCACATCCTCCGGCATCACATGATCGCGTCCCTCCAGCGCGGCCCACGCCCGCGCCGCCTGCAGCAGGGCGATGGCCGCGCGCGGGCTCATGCCCTCGGCAAAGGAGCCGCTCTGGCGCGAGGCGGCGGCCAGTGCCTGCACATAGTCGATCAGCGCCGGCGACGCGTGGATGGAACGCAGCCCGCGCTGGGCCTGCGCCAGTTCTTCCGGCGTCATCACGGCGGGCAGGGACTTGAGCAGGACGCGGCGGTCTTCGCCCATCAGCAGCGCGCGCTCCGCCGCCACGTCCGGATAGCCGAGCGAAAGGCACATCAGGAAGCGGTCCAGCTGCGATTCCGGCAGGGGGAAGGTGCCGATCTGGTGGGTCGGATTCTGCGTGGCGATGACGAAGAAGGGCTCGGGCAGGGCGCGCGTGACGCCGTCCGCCGTCACCTGGCGCTCCTCCATCGCTTCCAGCAGGCCTGATTGCGTCTTCGGCGTGGCGCGGTTGATTTCGTCGGCCAGCAGCACCTGGGTGAAGATGGGACCGGGATGGAAGACGAAGCCGTTCTTCTCCCGCTCGTAGATCGAGATGCCCGCCACGTCGGCCGGCAGCAGGTCGCTGGTGAACTGGATGCGGTTGAAGCGCAGGCCCAGCGAGATCGCCAGCGCATGCGCCAGCGTGGTCTTGCCCACTCCCGGCACGTCCTCCACCAGCAGGTGGCCGCCGGCCAGCAGGCAGGTCAGCGCCTGCCGCACCTGCAAGTCCTTGCCGACGATGATCTGGCCCACTTGGGCGGCAACGGCGTGCAATTTTGTGTACATGGTATCGTGTCACCCTGAACAGGTTGGTGCCCGCGTGGTAGATTAGCGGTAATTCAGCGATTCTATGCGAGAAAGCCGCCACTGAGGCGGAAACGAGCACCATGACCACAGCAATTTACAGCCATCCCGACTGCCAGCGCCACGACATGGGCGACTGGCATCCCGAAGCGCCTGCGCGCCTGCAAGCCATCGCCGACCACCTGATCCAGTCGCACATCAACGACCTGCTGGAGCACCGCGAAGCGCCGCTGGTGGCGCCGGGGGAGCTGGAGCGCATCCACAGCAGGAACGCCATCGGCATCGTGCGCGACAACGTGCCCGCGCCGGGCGATACTTATCCCATCGACGGCGACACTTCGCTCAATGAATTCAGCTGGCAGGCGGCCCAGCGCGCGGCCGGCGCCGCCGTCGCCGCCACCGACGCCGTGATCGACGGCGAGATCGACAACGCCTTCTGCGCCATCCGTCCGCCTGGCCACCACGCGCGGCCGACGGAGCCCATGGGCTTCTGCCTGTTTAATAACATCGCCATCGCGGCCAAGCATGCGCTGGACGCGCGCGGGCTGTCGCGCGTGGCCATCGTGGACTTCGACGTCCACCATGGTAACGGCACGGAAGAAGCGTTCATGGATGAGCAGCGCGTGCTGATGGTGAGCTTCTTCCAGCATCCGTTCTATCCCTATACCCAGCCCAAGCCGGTCACGCCGAACCGGGTCAACGTGCCGGTGCCCGCGTATTCCAAGGGCGACGTGGTGCGGCAGCTGGTGATGGAGCAGTGGCTGCCCGCGCTGCACGCCTTCAAGCCGGAGATGATCTTCATTTCGGCCGGCTTCGACGCCCATCGCGAAGATGAAATCGGCGGCATGGGCCTGGTCGAGGCGGATTATGCGTGGATGACGGAGCAGGTGATGGAAGTGGCCCGGCTGTACGCCAAGGGCCGCATCGTGAGCTGCCTGGAGGGCGGCTACAACCTGTCGGCGCTTGGCCGCAGCGTTGTAGCCCATGTGAAGGCGCTGGCCGAGATCTGAGCCTTACAGGTTCTTGGCCAGGAAGGCTTCCACCTTCTTCCAGAAGTCGATGCTGCTTTCCTCTTCGCGCCAGCCGTGGCCTTCGTCCAGGTAGTTCACCCATTCGACGTGCGAGTTGGTCTTGCTGACGGCGTCGTGGAATTTGGTGGCGTGGATGATTGGCACCCGCAAGTCTTCCAGGCCGTGCGCCATCAGCAGCGGCTGTTTCAGGCGAGCGGCTTGTTCCAGCGGCGAATTCTCGCGGAACATGGCCGCGTCCTTCTCCGGATCGCCGATCATGGCGCGCATGCCGTACTTCATGTACTCCTCCGAGGCGTCGCTGTTATCCTTGAACATCAGCGCCAGGTCGGTGACGCCCGCCCACTCCACGCCGCAGCGGAAGATTTCCGGATTTTTGATAAGGCCCATCAGCGTGGCATAGCCGCCGTAGCTGGCGCCCATGATGGCGACGCGCTTGGGGTCAGTCCAACCCTGGGATGCCGACCATAAGGCCGCATCGGCCAGATCGTCCTGCATGCTCTGGCCCCACTGCTTGAAGCCTGCCTTCATGTGATCGGCGCCGAAGCCGGCGCTGCCGCGGAATTCCGGCTGCAGCACCACATAGCCGCGCGTGGCCAGGAACTGGGCTTCATTGTCCCATTCCCACGAGGCGCCGCGCAAGAACGGGCCGCCATGCACCAGCACCACGGTGGGATGCGGGCCGGGAGCGGCATCCGGTGGCATGGTGACGTAGATGGGAATGGCCCGGCCGTCACGCGCTTTGTAATGGTAGAAGTCGCGCAACCCCATCTGCGATGCGACGATGGCCGGATGAGCAGCGCCCAGCATCGTCATATTGCCGGTAGCCGGCTTGTACAGATAGTACTGGAGCGGCTGCCGGTCCGATCGCGCCCACACCAGCACCACGGGGGCGTTGAAGCAGTCGGCGGCGCAGCTGATTTCGTTGTTGGTCTGCGGGAGAATGGCGTCAACCTTGGCCTGGATGGCTTTCATACGGGGATCGAACCAAACGGTGGTCACAGCATCCGTTTGCAGGTGAATGCCTACCACCTTGCCCGTGGTGTGGTCTATTTCCGTCGAGCCGTTGAAGTCGAAATCGGCCGCTGACAGCACGGGTTCCTTGGCCAGTTTCATGGCCTTCAGATCGTAGCGGAACAGGGCGCTCTTGCCCTTGTAGTCCGAGGTGACAAACAGGGTATCCTCGCCATCGAGGAAGCGGGGCGAGAAACTCACGCCTTCGTAGCAGTCGTCGTTGGCGATTTCGGTCCAGGTGGCGGCATCGGGCGCGCGGACGGAGACGGCGCAGCGGCCGTCGGCCATGGTGGAGGCAACGCGCGGCGAATCTTTGGCGTCCGTCAGCCATTTCACACCGTGGGGCGCCTTGGTGGTGAACAGCAGGTCGTCCATTTTGAAGGTACGCGTGTTAAGGCGGTACAGGCGCACATGGTCGGGATGAATGTCGGTCTTATTCCATATCGCCTTGGAGATCAGAATATCGTCCGAGCCGTCATACGTGAAGTCATGGAAAGCATAATCGGCGGTGAGCATCTTGTCCTTGATGTGGGAGTCGGTGCGTTCCTGCTGATGCTCCCAGTTGCCGGTGATGAGATGCGTGCGGTTGCTGCCATCGCGGTCAACGGCGAATTCGTCAACGTTGCCGCGGAAGTTCAGGCGCTGGTCCTTTACGGCCAGATGGAGGCGGTTCTCGTTCACCCAGCCCATGGAGATGATGCGGGCGTTGCCGCCGCCTCCTGTCGGCACGGTGAATTTCTTCAGGTCCGAGGTGTCGCGCACGGCGAGTACCTGCTTGCCGCCTTCCATATTCAACAGCAGGGCGACGTAATGGCCTTGGGGCGACAGCGCGACGGACTGTATTTCGGGGTCATTGAAAAAGTCCTCGACCTTGGGCTTGGCGGCGGCATGGGCGGGGAGGCAAGCGGAAGCCAGCAGTGCGCCGGCAGAGATCAGGAATGGCAGCACGCGCTTGCTCATGGTGACTCCTTGTAGTTGTAAAAAACGCCATTTTAACAATAAAAAAAGCTGCCCGGCTTGCGCGCGGACAGCTTTTCAAGGATGAGCGGCGGATCAGGCTGCGACTTGCTTGCCGTTGCGGGCCGACCAGCGGTACAGACCGCCTACAAATACGATACCAACAATCAGCGCCACCACCATGGTCTGCGCCTCGCTCAGGCCGTTGGCGATGGCCATCGGCTCGCCATTGCCGGAGACGACAATCAGGGCCGCCAGCGCCACGTTGAACAGGCTCTCGCCCACGATAAAGCCGGACATCACCAGCACGCTCAGGCGCTTGGCCACTTCGCCGCCCGCCTTGCGCTCCATGGCGCGGTCAAACAGATAGCCGGCCACCGCGCCCACCACTACGGGCGAGGTCACGGCGCTGGGCAGATAAATCGCCAGTCCCACACCCAGCGGAGGGCAGCTGTATTTGCCGTCGCTGAATTTCTTCAGCAGGAAGTCGATCACGACCAGGCCCAGGCCGATCTCCGCGCCCCATTGCAGCAGCTGCCAGTTCAGCTCACCGCCGATGACGCCCTTGGCCAGGGTGGAGATCAGGATCGCCTGCGGCGCCGCCAGCGGCGTGGCGGAGATCGCGTCCAGGTTGGGCGCGCCCTGGAAGCCGTAGGCGTGGTTCAGCAGCTCCACCACGGGCGGAATGACGAAGGAACCGGCGATCACGCCGATGATCAGGCCCACCTGCTGCTTCCATGGCGTAGCGTCGACCAGCTGGCCCGTCTTCAGGTCCTGCAGATTATCGTTGCCGATCACGGCGACCGCCATCACGACGGTGGTGACAAACAGGGCAAAGGCGATGAGGGCCGTTTGCGCGTCCGCGCCGATGACGTGGCGGCCGACAGCGCCCACGCTGAGCGCCGCGCCGAGGATGGTGAGGATGGCGATGCCCGACACCGGCGAATTCGATGCGCCGATCAGACCCGCCATGTAGCCGCAGACGGCGGCGGCGAACATGCCCGCGATCAGAATATAGGCGATGCCGATGACCACCAGTGGCGTGGACAGCGACGCCAGCTGGCCGCCCTGCAGGAAGCTGGCCAGCAGCCAGCCCGCCGGCACCATGGACAGCAGCGTGACCAGGCCAACGACGAAGATCGGCAGATCCTGCTCGGAGCGGTCGATGACGGCGCCGGCCTGCTTGGCGCGGCGCGAGGCTTCCAGCGCCGATTTCAGGCCGCCGATCACCGGCTTGGCCAGGCCGGCCAGGGTCACCACGGCGGCGGCGGCGATGACGCCGGCGCCCATCATGCGCACGTCGGACGACCAGATGCCCAGCGCGTGGTCCGCCACCGAAACGCCGGCGGCGGCGGGATGCGACATCGTCATCAGCGGCACCAGCACGGCCCAGGCGATCAGCAGGCCGACCAGCATGGCGATACCAACGGTGATGCCCATCAGGTGGCCGGCGCCGATCAGGGCCAGCGAGCTGGCGGCGCCCATGCCGGTGGCGCCGGCGCCGACGCGGAAGTAGATCGACACTTCACCTGCCATCACCTTGACGGCGCTGCCGGCGGCGAAGAGGGCGGAAGCCACGCTGCCCCACACCACGGCGCGCAGGCCGGCCTTGCCTTCTTCCGCGCCGCTGCGGGTGGCCATGCCGACCTTCAGCACTTCGGCCGCCGCCACGCCTTCCGGGTAGGGCAGGTCGGACTGCGACACCAGCGCGCGGCGCAGCGGCATGGTGTACATCACGCCCAGGATGCCGCCGATGGCGCAGGCGCCGAAGGTGGGCCAGAACGGCACATGCGCCCACCAGCCGATCATCAGCAGGCCAGGCAGGACGAAAATCACGGAGGACAGCGTGCCGGCCGAGGAGGCGATGGTCTGGACGATATTGTTTTCCTGGATTGAGGCGTCCTTGAAGGCGCTCAGCAGGGCCATCGAGATCACGGCGGCGGGAATCGAGGTGGCGAAGGTCAGGCCCACTTTCAGGCCCAGGTAGACCTGGGCGGCGGTAAACACCAGCGTTATCAGGATGCCCAGGATGACACCGCGCAGGGTGATCTCCTTGGGATTGGACGGTGCAGCTATGCTCATCTTTTCGGCACTCCAGGATTTAAAGCGACCAATCATATCCGACTCTGGGCGGCTCAGGAGGTAAAATAGCGGATTACGAGTGTGATTTTTAAGGCAAGACGATGGCAATTCAATGGTTCCCGGGGCATATGAACGCCGCCAAAAAGAAGGCGGCGGAACAGATGGAGAACACCGATCTGGTGATCGAGGTGGTCGACGCGCGCCTGCCGGAAGCCAGCACCAATCCCATGGTGGAGGAATTGCGCAAGTTCCGCCAGCGTCCCTGCCTGAAGATCCTGAACAAGATCGACCTGGCTGATCCCGCCGCCACCGCCGCCTGGGAAGCCTATTACAACGCGCAGGAAGGCGTGACGGCCTACGCCATGACCACCAAGAAGCCGGGCGACGTGGCGCGTATTCCGGACCTGGCCAAGGCGCTGGCGCCGCATCGCGGCGTGCCGACCAAGCCGCTGCGCATCATGATCATGGGGATTCCCAACGTGGGCAAGTCCACCCTGATGAACGCGCTGCTGAAAAAGCGTGTGGCGAAAGTGGGCGACGAGCCGGCGGTGACCAAGCAGCAGCAGAAGATCTATCTGGATAAGAATACGGTGCTGGTCGATACGCCGGGTATGCTGTGGCCGAAGATCGCGCTGCCCAGCGATGGCTTGATGCTGGCCGCCAGCCATGCCGTCGGCACCAATGCGGTGATCGAGGAGGAGGTGGCGACATTCCTCGCCGACGAGCTGCTGAAGTTCTATCCGCAGCTGCTGGTGGCGCGCTACGGCTTCAAGGACCTGGAGAAGATGGACGGCATCGCCGTGGTGGAAGGCATCGCGGCCAAGCGCGGCTTCCGCATCAAGGGTGGCGACTACGACTTCGAAAAGGCGTCGCATACCTTCCTGGTCGATTACCGCAGCGGCGCGCTGGGACGCATCTCGCTGGAGACGCCAGACACGCGCGCGGTGCGTCTGGTGGAATTCGCCGCAGATGAAGAAGCTCGCCTGGCGGAGAAAGCCGCCAAGGCTGCGGCCAAGGCCGAAGAAGCCGCGCGCGGCAAGCGCGGCACCTGAAGTTACGCCGCCGCCGTCTGGCCGAAGCGGAAGCTGCTGACGGCCAGCGCGCCCATGAAGGCGTCTTCGTGATAAGGCACGGCTGCCGCTTCTTCCTCGGCTGCGCCCACCACCACCATCAACGGCAGCAAGTGTTCCTCGCGTGGATGGGCGGCGCGGGCAGCTGGCGCGCTTTCCCATTCCATCAATTGCGCCGAACGCTCGGCCGGAGGGAGCGCCATCGTCTCACGCAGCCAGGCATCGAAGGCGTGCGAAGCCGCCGCGCCGTTGGCGTTGAAGGCGCGCAGATTGTGGTAACTGAGGCCGCTGCCGATAATCAGCACACCTTCCTTGCGCAGCGGCGCCAGCAAACGTCCCACTTCCAGGTGCGTCTTAGGATCGAGTCCGTGCTTGAGCGAGAGCTGCACGATGGGCACGTCCGCCTGCGGATAAATGGGTACCATGGCGCTGAAGGTGCCGTGATCGAAGCCGCGCTGCGGATCGAGCAGCGCCGGATGGCCGCCCGCGTCGAGCAGCGCTTTCACCCGCGCCGCCAGCTCCGGCGAGCCGGGCGCCGGATACTGCACCTCATAGGTATGCGGCGGGAAGCCGCCGTAGTCGTAGATCATCGGCGGCTTTGGGCTGGCCGACAGCATGAAGTCGCGGCCTTCCCAGTGCGCCGTCACCACCAGCACAGCCTTGGGCTTGACGCCGATCTGGCGTGGAATGTCTTTCAGCGAGGCGTCCAGTTCGGCGTACCGGTCGCCTACCTGGTCCATCATGAAAGGCCAGGGCCCGCCGCCGTGCGACAGAAAATAGGTTGGCAAGGTGCTCATACGCTGCTCCGATAGTGAATGTGGTCTGCCACCTACTATAGGGACGCCCGCCGTCGCAATCAACCCATGAAAGCTGCAGACATCCTTACCCATTTATTAATGATGGCGCTTGAAAGGCGTATAATGCCCGCGTTTGGTGCCCGCGCGCGTGACCACGCGCGCAGTTAAACGGGAAGCACAAGGCAGCTTTGTAGACGTCAAAGCAGCCAAAGTGCGCTGCCCCCGCAACGGTAATGCAGGCGTCGTCCCTCAGCAAAATGAAGGGATGGCCGGCTGGATCAAGTGCCACTGTGCATATGCGCAGGAAGGCGAGCCAGTTTGCCCTGCAAGCCCGGATACCGGCCAGACAGGTGGAAGCGCATGCGTCACGCTGCGACTTCCGTTCACTTCCAGCCTGCGGGGACGCAGGGGGATGCACTTTTCAAAAATAGACATCATGAATTTCAACGTCAATCGTTCGCCGATGGCTGCCGCCGTCGCCCTGTGTTGCGCCGCCTTTGCCTCCGCACCCGCCTTCGCCCAGGTTACCGAAGTGCTGGCGCCCGTCGTTATTACCGGCGCCCGTTTCGACAGCAATGCCGCGCTGACTCCGATCGGCGCCACTGTGATCACGGCCGACGATATCCGCCGCGCCGGCGTCAGCGACGTCAACTCCGCTATCCGTAAGATCGGTGGTGTGTATGGCCGCCAGAGCCTGGACGGCAGCCCAGACTTCACGCTCGATATCCGCGGCTTCGGCACCAACAGCGCGCAGAACGTGGTGGTGGTGGTGGACGGCGTGCGCTTGTCGGAGAACGAGCTGGCCAACCCCATCCTGTCCTCGATTCCAATCGACTCGGTGGAGCGCATCGAAATCTCGCGCGGCGGCGCCAGCGTGCTGTATGGCGAAGGCGCGACCGGTGGCGTGATCAACATCATCACCAAGCGTCCGGCCAAGAACTCCAGCCACGGCAGCGTGTTTGTCGAGGGCGGCCAGTTCCACGAGGGCGAAGTGCGCGGCTCCTACTCGCAGGCCTGGGACGGTTTTGCCGCCGATGCCACGGCCGGCCACCAGCGCACCGACAACTACCGCGACAACAACGATTTCAAGCTGTCCAACTTCAGCGGCGGCCTGCAGTGGTTCGACCGCGACTCGCGCATGGGCGTGCGTTACGATGGTTCGCGCTCGGATTCGCGCTTTGCCGGCTCGCTGACGGAAGCGCAGTTCCAGGCCAATCCGCGTCAGACCTTGACGCCGAACGACAATGGCTCGACCGATACAGACCGCGTGACGGCCTTCTACAACCGTCATATCGGCAGCTGGGATATCGCGACCGAACTGTCGCATCGCGAAAAGACTGCGCGCGCCGACTACTTCTCGTCCTTCGGTGAATCGGCGGCCGAATACAAGAGCAAGCAGACGCAATTCTCGCCGCGCGTGCGCCAGACCAGCGACGTGGCGGGCATGCTGAACGAAGTGGTGGCAGGTATTGACCTGATTCACTGGGACCGCCAGACGGAATCCTCGTTCTCCCAGGCCGACGCCACCCAGCGCTCCAAGGCCTTCTATCTGCGCGATGAACTGCGTTTCGACGCCGCGCATGAAGGACGCGTGGCTGTGGGCGTGCGCCGCGAGCTGTTCGACAAGGATTCCTTCGATCCAGCTCCCTACAGCACGGCCACCTACCACACTAACCAGGGCCTGAACGCCTGGGATCTGCTGGCCAGCTACAAGTTCGTGCCGCAGCTGGACGTCTTTGCCAAGGCGGGCCAGAGCTACCGCGTGGCCAACGCGGACGAAAACGGCTACACGCCGCAAGTCGACGTGCCGCTGCAGCCGCAGATTTCGCATGACCTGGAACTGGGCGCGACTTACGGCGCGGCAGGCCAACAGGTGACGGCGCGCGTGTTCCGTCACAAGCTGACCAACGAGATCTTCTACGATCCGACCCTGAACGGCGGTTACGGCGCCAACACCAACCTCGATCCGACCCGCCGCCAGGGCTTTGAGCTGGATGGCGAATTCAAGCTGGCCGCCGACTGGAACCTGAGCGCCCATTACCAGCACGTGAAGGCCGAATTCATCGATGGTCCGAACAGCGGCAAGGAGATGACGCTGGTGCCGAAGAACGTGCTGACCGCCCGCGTGAGCTGGACTCCGGCCAACGGCCAGACGGCCGACGTCGGCGCGCAGTGGGTGGACAGCCAGCGCTATGGCGGCGATTTCGACAACAGCTGCAATGCCGATATGCCGGGCTTTACCACTTTCGACGCGCGCTATGCCCGCAAGTTCGGCCAGTGGGAAGTGGCGATCAGCGGCTTGAACCTGGCGGACAAGCATTACTACTCGCAGGCGTTCAGCTGCAAGGCCGGCATCTATCCTAACGATGGCCGCCAGCTGAAACTGTCGGCGCGCTACGACTTCTGATGAAGACGGGCCGCTTCCTTATCGCTGTAAGCGCTGCGGGCGTGCTGGCGCTGGCCTGCGCGCCGGCGTCCGCCGTCACCGTGCGCGATGACGCTGGCAACAGCGTCACGCTGGCGCATCCCGCCCAGCGCGTGATCTCGATGGCGCCGCATATCACCGAGCTGCTGTTCGCGGCCGGTGGCGGAGCGCGCGTGGCGGGCGCCATGAACTACAGCGACTACCCGGAAGCGGCCAAGCGTATTCCCCTGATCGGCAGCGACCAGCAGATCGACATGGAGCGCGTACTGGCGCTCAAGCCTGATCTGCTGGTCGTGTGGAAGAGCGGGAACACGGCGCGCCAGCTGGAGCAGCTGAAAAGCCTGGGCGTGCCCATGTTTTTCAGCGAGCCGCAAAAGCTGGACGACGTGGCCAGCAGCCTGACCCGCCTGGGCCAGCTGATGGGTACCGAAGCCGCCGCGCAGTCAGCGGCGGCGGACTACCGGCAGAAGATCGCCGGGCTGACGGCGCGCTACGCCCAGCGTCCGCCGGTGAAGGTGTTCTACCAGATATGGGAAAAGCCCATCTTCACGCTCAACGGTGACCATATCATCAGCGACGCCTTGCGCGTGTGCGGCGGCGTTAACGTGTTTGCGGGGCTGAAGGTGGTGGCGCCGTCCGTCAGCGCGGAGGCAGTGGTGCAGGCCAATCCGGAAGCCATCCTGGGCGGCGAGCGGCACGACGCCGAGGCGGGCATCAATATCTGGAAGCCTTACAAGACCATGCTGGCAGTCCAGCGCAATAACCTCTTCATGCTCGACAGCGAACTGCTGACCCGCGCCTCGCCCCGCATCGCCGACGGCGCCGCCGTCCTGTGCGAAAAGCTGGAGCTGGCGCGCCGTCACAGGCCTTAAATCAGTCCTAAGTAGGGTCTTAAACCCCGCTTAATTTGCTGTCAAAGAAAAAAGTGGTAATCTCCCGGCGTTTGCCACTCATCTTGAAGAAGGATCACTATGCGTTTCCTGAGTTTCCTGCGCCCCGTGCTGGCCACGCTGGCCTTTGTTGCCGCCGCCAGCGGTGCTTCCGCCGCCGAGTTCAAGAACGGCGTCGATTTCAATACGCTGGACCTGCCCAACCGCCCGGATACCGGCAAAAAAGTGGAAGTGACGGAAGTGTTCATGTACCACTGCCCGCACTGCAACGCGCTCGATCCTTCGCTGAGCGACTGGGTCAAAAAGCAGGGCGACAAGATCGTCTTCCGCCGCCTGCACCTGGGCGACGACGCGCAGGCCAAGGCCTTCTTCACCCTGGAGGCGATGAACGCGCTGGGCAATGGCATGCATGAGAAGATCTTCCACGCTATCCACGTCGAGCACAATCGCCTGAACACGGACCAGAGCCTGCTGGACTTCGTGGTCAAGAACGGCGTCGACAAGAACAAGTACCTGGAAACCTTCAATTCCTTCGCCGTGCAGACGAAACTAAAGCGCGGCGTCCAACTGACAAACCAGTATAAACTGGATAGTGCGCCCAGCATTGTCATCGACGGCCATTACACCACGTCGCCGGCGCAGGCCGGCCACGGCCTGTCGACCGAGCAGGCGGCGTTTGGCGTAATGTTCAATGTGATGGATTCGCTGGTCGCCAAGTCCGCTGCGGAGCGCGCGGCGAAAAAGTAAGCGAGGTTAGTATCATGAACGAGAAACAAGCCGAAGCCGAAGGCGACGTGATGAAGATGTACAGCGACTCCACGCCCGACGTGAAGACGCTGTACAACAAGAGCTATGTCAACCATGTGGCCTGGAGTCTGTTCCTGGTCGCGCTGGCCGTGATCTTCTGGCTGGTGCTGGCGCTGGCCAATGCCGAAAACCAGCGCCAGGCGCTGGCGACCAAACAGTGCGCGGACCGCGTCTTCAAAGAGGAAATCGACTTCAAGTGCCTGCGCACGGTGAAGGCGCGCGAGCACTGGTGGGACAACGTGGCCTACGCCATGGCCCACATCACGCCTGAGCGGTAACAGCGTGGCGGCGCAGCAGGTTCTCCTGGTGACGGGCAGCGGCCGCGGCATCGGCGCCGCCACCGCGCTGCTGGCCAGCCGCCAGGGCTACGCCGTCTGTATCAACTACCGCAGCGACGCGGCGGCGGCCGAGGCGCTGCGCGCCCGCATCGAGGCCGAAGGCGGGCGCGCCATCGCCGTGCAGGCCGACGTTGGCGTGGAAGCCGATGTGCTGCGCCTGTTCTCCGCCATCGACGCGCAACTGGGGCCGCTCACGGCCCTGGTCAACAATGTGGGCGTGGTGGCGCCCCAGAGCCGGCTGGTGGATATGCCGCTCGAGCGCTTGCAGCGCATCTTCACCACCAATGTCATCAGCTATTTCCTCTGCTGCCGCGAGGCGGTGCGGCGCATGTCCACCGCGCGCGGCGGTCAGGGCGGCGCCATCGTCAATGTGTCGTCCGGCGCTTCGCGCGTGGGTTCGCCCAATATGTACGTGGATTATGCGGCGTCCAAGGGCGCCGTCGATGTGCTGACCCTGGGCTTGTCGAAGGAAGTGGCGGGCGAGGGCATACGCGTCAATTGCGTGCGCCCCGGCCTGATCTTCACCGAGATCCACGCCGACAGCGGCGATGCGCAGCGCGTATCGAAAATGGAGGCCAGCGTGCCGATGGGACGCGGCGGCCAGCCGGAGGAGATTGCGGAAACCATCCTGTGGCTGCTGGGGCCACAGTCTTCCTACGTCAGCGGCGCCATCGTGGACGCCGCCGGCGCGCGCTGATCAGCGCCTTATTTCTGCGTTTGCGGCGCTTGCTGCGATTGTTGCGACTGACGTAAGCGGCTCTGCGCGGCGGGGATCACCACCGAGCAGGTGGTGCCCGATACCAGTTCCAAGCCTTTTGGCACCTCATCAATATGAATGCGCACGGGCACGCGCTGCGCCAGACGCACCCAATTGAAGGTGGGGTTGACGTCGGCCAGCAGTTCGCGGCCGGTCGGCGCGTCGCGGTCGGTGATGCCGTGGGCGATGCTTTCGATATGGCCCTTCACCAGCGTATCGCCGCTCATCAGGCGCAGTTCCACGGCGTCGTTCAGTTTCAGCAGCGGCAGCTTGGTTTCCTCGAAATAGCCGACGGCGTAGTAGGAGTCGCGGTTGATCAGGGCCAGCTTGGCCGCGCCCACGGCGGCAAAGTCGCCGACGAAGACATTCAGGTTGGTGACATAGCCGGTGACGGGCGCGCGCACCACCGTGCGTTCCAGGTTCAGCTGCGCCAGATTGCGCGCCGTGACGGCCGCCTGGTACTGCGCCGACGCCGTGCCGACGGCGAATTCCGCCGTCTCGCGGCTTTCGGCGGAGACGATGGCGTTGTCCAGGCCCGCGCGGCGGCTTGCCTCGCTGCTGCGGCGTCCTTTTTCCACTTGCATGGCGGCCAGCTGGGCGGAAGCGTGGGCCAGCGCGTTTTCATAGCGGTCCTTGTCGACCACGAACAGGATATCGCCCTTTTGCACCAGCTGGTTATCATGCACCAGCACTTCCGTCACCGTGCCCGCCACGTCGGCGGTGATGTTGATGACGTCGGCCTTGATGCGGCCGTCGCGGGTCCAGGCCGATTCCATGTAGTTGTCCCAGGCGCCGCGGCCCATCCACAGGGCGACGCCGACGAGGACGAGGGTGATCAGGATACGGAAAATTTTAGATAGCAGGCTCACGATAGCTTCCCATGACTAGTTATGGTTATTGGTGTTATTGATCTTATTTGTAATAGACGCCGATCAGCGCGGCGAAAATGCAGACCAGCAGGCAGAGACGCAGCAGCGCCGGGTGCCACACGCGGCGATAGACGCCGGCCAGTCCCAGCACCCAGTCCAGCGCTCCCTGGATCAGCAGGCTGGCCAGGAACAGGGGCAGGATGGTGGGCAGCAGGACGCCGAAGACGGCGATTTCACGGGGCATGATCGGGTTCTCCTTGTGGGTTGGCGGGCAGCTGGTCCAGCAGCGAGGTGTAGATGGAATGCAGATCGGTCAGCGCCGTTTGCAGGCGCTGGCGGCGCGGCTCGGAAGTCTCTTCGGCCAGCGCGTTGCGCACGTGGGGACCGGCGCGCAGGATGGCGTCCAGCACGGCCTCGCCCTTGTCGCGCGAGTGGTCGCGGAAGTAGTCGGTCAGGCGGTCGACGCACAGGGTCAGGGCGTTGCGCACGGGGCTGGGGCCGGAGGCGGCGATCAGCTGGCGCATCTCGATCACCGAGTGGCCCAGTTCCAGCAGGGTCAGGCCCTGGCGCACGACGGCGCGCGTTTCCTCGCCTGGCACGGGGCCGGCGGTGGCGTTCAGCTGATTCAGCATGTCGCGCACGCGGTTATCGAAGCGGAGTTTGAGGCGGAACAGGGGCGACCTGGCCGCACCCAGCGCCTCGCGCCACAGGGCGGACGTCACCTGGCCCTTGTGGCCCATGGTGTGTTCGGGCAGGACGATGGCGAAGACGGCCCAGGCCAGCATCACGCCCAGGTTCAGCGACAGTTCGGCGCTGAGGAAGGTTTGCGGGTCGTAGTGGATCTGGTTGACGGGCGCCACCACCTGCGCGGCGAACAGGCTCAAACCGATGCCCATGCCGCCGCGCTTGGGATCGGCGATCAGATAGCAGCCAAGGCCGAAGATGGGCAGGGCGGCCAGCACCAGCAGGGGATAGTCTGTTGCATGGATGACCAGGCAGTATTCGGTGAACAGGGCCAGCGGGGCGCCGAGGACGAAGCCGGCCATCACGCCCTTGATCAGGGCCAGCGGGCGGGGCGAGGACGAGGCGAGGGCGCTGAACACGGCCGTCATCGCCAGCGAGGTGGCGAGGTAGGGCCACTCCAGCCAGTACCAGATGACGGCGCCCAGCAGCAAGGCGACGGCGGCGCGCAGGCCACTGGTCAGCACCAGGCCGGTGGGCGTCTTGGGGCTGTAGGCGACGGGATCGCTGACCTGCATTTTGCGCTGCTGGGCCAGGCCGTGGTAGAGGGCGACGAAGGCCGTCATGTCGCGGGCGAAGCGCTGCAGCAGCTCGACGGCGGTGTCGAAGTCGATCTGCACCGGACGCTCGACGGTGCCCAGGGCGGTGCGCGCGGCGGCCACGCCCTGCGCCAGTTCGGCTTGCACGCGCTGCCAGTCGGGCGAGGGTTGGCCCGCCTTCAGATCGGCGCGCAGGGCCGCCGCCAGCATGGCGTGCAGCGGCTCGATCAGCGCGATGACAGGCGACGCGGCGGAGCCTGCGCCGTGCAGGCGGTGCGTCAGGCGGTGCAGGGTGTAGAAGGTGGTCAGCGCCGTCATGAAGGCATTGTTGAAGGCGTGCAGCTGGCGCGTGTGCCAGCGGGTGTGGGCGGCCTCGAAGAAGGCGGCGGCGCGGCCCGACTCCAGCGCGGCGATGTCGGCGGCAAAGCGCAGGTGAGTCAGCTCCACTTCGGCCGGTGACAGGCGCTCCTCCAGCACTTCGCTGCAGAAGGTGATGAAGCGCTGGTAGCGCGCCTGCACCGTGTTCATCACCTGGCGGTTGGAGTGGCGCGGCAGCAGCACGTCGTGCACGACGGAGGCGACGATGATGCCCAGTCCCACCTCGGTCAGACGGGTGACGGCCAGGGTGAAGATGACGGTGGGGTGGTCCAGCGCGGGCAGGCCGACCAGCACAGTGGTATACCCCGCCAGAACAAAGCTGTAGGACTGCTGGTTGCGGTACATGGCCGCGCCGCAGGTGCACAGGCCGACCCACAGGGCCAGCGCCACGAACATCAGGGGAATCTGTTGCGGGAACAGGGCCACGATGGTCACCGTGGCAGTGACGCCCACCACGGTGCCCAGCAGGCGGTAGAAGGCCTTCTCCAGCACCATGCCGCTGCTGGGCAGGGCCAGGATGAAGGTGGTGGTCATCGCCGTGTTGGGGGAGTCGAGGCCCAGGCGGAAGGCCAGCCACAGCGCGGTGAATGCCGCCACCATGCATTTGAAGACGAAGATCCAGCGTCCGCCCTCGGTGTTCGTCCAGCCTTGCCATTCCTGGCGCAGCCAGACGGCGCCCGCTTTGACCGCTCTCTGGGCCGGGTTGTCGGGGCGGGCGGGAGCGGGAGCAGGCGTCATGATGTCAGCGTGTGTTTATGTAAGAGCTTCGAAATTGTCCAACTGTCGTTTAAACAGGCCTTCCAGCTGCTTGATGTCCTCGGCGCTGTAGCCGTCGTAGGCGCGCGTGGTGGCGTTCCATACTTCGGGCAGTACCTGGGCGATCAGATCGCGGCCGGCGTCGGTCAGCGTGATCATCACGCAGCGGCGGTCGCCGGGACGGTTGCCACGGGCGATCAAGCCCTGGGATTCCAGGTCGTTGCAGACCCGCGTCAGGTTGGCCGGCTTTTCCATGCAGGCCTCGCCCAGCGTGGTCGCGGTCGAGGTCTCGTCGTCCGAACCGTACAGCACCGCCAGCACCATGTAGCTGGCGTCCACCAGGTCATACTTGCGCAAGGCGGCATTGCTTAAATCCTTCATCCTTTTCTGGATGTGGTACGTCATGCGCAGCAAGCGCATCAAATCTTCCGGAAAATCCGGAATGCGGGCATGGATGTTTTTCAGGCGCTTCTTGGTCGCTTCAAAACTACTCATTGCCTACTCTCCTCTATATTTCGATAGACCAGATTGTACTATCTACGTTGTACGAGTCATGGCAAATCCAGTTTCATGCCGCCGCCCAGCGCCGCCATCAGCGTGGCAAAGTTATCCAGCTGGCGGCTGGCCACCAGGGTCATTTGCTCCTCTTCGTTGAGCAGCGTCAGATTGCTGTGGACGACATTCACCGAATCCGTGAGGCCGGCGCGGTAAGCCTTTTCCGCCAGCTCCTGCGAGCGGCGCGCCGTGGCCAGGGCGCGCTGCGCCAGCTGCTCCTGTTCATGCACCGAATTGATGCGGGTGATGGCGTTGGCCACGTCGGAGAAGGCCTGGATTACGGTCGCGTTATATTGCTCCACGGCGCCGTCGTAGGCGGCGGTTTGCGCGCCCAGCTGGCTGCGCAGGCGGCCGCCGTCGAAGATCGGCAGGCTGATGGCCGGCTGCACGCCGCGGAACATGGACTCGGAGCGCAGGAAGTGGTCGAAGCCGAAGGACTGCAGGCCGGCGAAGGCGCTCAGATTGATATTCGGGTAGAACTCGGCCTTGGCCACGCCGATGCCGGCGGCGGCTGATTCGACGCGCCAGCGCTGGGCGGCGATGTCGGGACGGTGGCCCACCAGTTCGGCCGGCATCTCGCGCGGCACCGACTGGCCTTCGCCCTTCGCCAGGTTCAGCGTTGGCCGGGCGATCGATTCGCCGTCGCCCGGTCCCTTGCCGATCAGGGCTGCCAGCTGGTTGCGCAGCAGAGCGATCGTTTCATCGATCTGCTCGTGCTGGCGGCGGCTGGCCGGCAGCGTCGTTTCAATATTCTGCACATCGATTTCGCTCGACAGGCCGGCCTGGCGGCGGCGTTTGGTGATGTCCAGCAGGCGCTGGCGCTGTGCCAGTTTTTCTTCGACATGGTCCTGCAGCGCGTATTCCAGCGACAGCTGGATGTAGCTGCGCACGACCGCCGTAGCCAGGGTCAGGCGCGCCATCTGCTCCTCGGCGGAGGCGACGGGGGCCTGGTCCAGCGCGGCGGTCAGGGCATCGCGGTTGCGGCCCCACAGGTCGAGGTCGTAGGAGGCGGAGATGGTGGCCGTATTCAGCCAGGCGTAGCTGCCCGCGATCGGCGGCGGCGTGGCGCCTTCGGCCGGATACAGCGAGCGGTTGGTGCTGGCGGAGGCGTCCACGGTGGGCAGGGTCGCGGCCTTGGCAATGCCGGCCTGCGCGGCGGCCTGGCGCACGCGGGCCTGGGCCACGTGCAGGCTGGGGTTGTCGGCCAGGGCGGCGCTCACCAGCTTGTCGAGCTGCTCGTCATGCAGGGCCTCCCACCAGTGTTCCTGGGGCCACTGCACGTCGGCGCTCGCGGCGGCGATGGCTTTACCGGCATTGAGCTCGGTGGCCTTCATCTGCTGCGCTTGCGGCTTGATGTTGCCCATGTCGGCGCATCCGGCCAAAAACAGGACGGCGGCGGCGGCAACGGCGGTGGTGGAACGGACCAGCTTCATGCTGTTCTCCGGAATAAAAAGCCGTCCGAGGCGTGAACCAGCGGACGGAAGGGGATGTTCTGTTAGCGAAGCGCTTCCTGGGTCACGCTTAAAGCAGTCGTCGCGATGGTGAAGGCAACGGTAGCGACAGCGGCGATTAAAACCTTGGCAGTCATTTCAGTTCTCCTCAATTAAAACTTCATTGATGAGTACTATAGATCTGAATATTACATTTGTAAAGTAAAAAATTGCGATAAGCACGATAGAGTGATGCGTGCGCGGGTTGGGTGATGAAGCGCCGGCTAGCGGGCCGCCGACATCACATCCGTGATCCAGTCGACGAACACGCGCACGCGCGGCGAGAGCTGGCGCTGGTAGGGATAGAGCACGGACACCGGCATCGGCGCCGGACGCCAGTCGGGCAGCACTTCGCGGAAGGCGCCGCTCTCCAGCTGTGCGGCGACGTGATAGCGCGGCAGCTGGATCAGTCCCAGGTCGTTGCCGCAGCAGGCGACATAAGCCTCGGCGTTGCTGACCGAGACCACGCCGGCCAGCGTGACGCTGCGCTCTTCGCCATCCACCAGGAAGTCGAAGGGGAACTGTTTGCCGCTGGAGGGCGAGAAGAAGTTGATGGCGCGGTGCCGCTGCAGGTCGTCCAGCGTCTGCGGCGTGCCGTGCTGGTCCAGATAGGCCGCGCTGGCGCAGGTGACCTGCTGCAGGGTGGCGACGCGGCGTCCCACCATGCTTGAGTCGCGCAGTTCGCCCACGCGCAGAACGCAGTCGATGCCGTCGCGGACCAGGTCGACCAGGCGGTCGCCCATGCCGATTTCCAGTTCCAGCTCGGGATAGCGGGCGAAGAATTCGGACAGCCGTGGCAGCACGTAATGCTGCGCCAGCGTCCCTTGCAGGTCGACCCGCAGCTTGCCGCGCGGAGCGACGCCGCTGGCGCCGAAGCCCGCTTCCGTTTCCTCCACGTCGGCCAGGATGCGCACGCAGCGCTGGTAGTAGGCCTGTCCGTCCAGCGTGGTGCTGACGTGGCGCGTGGTCCGCTGCAGCAGTTGCACGCCCAGCCGCGCCTCCAGCTGCTTGATGGTGTAGGTGGCCGTGGCGGCCGGCATGTTCAGATCATCGGCCGCCTTGCTGAAACTGCCCAGCTCGACGATCCGGGTGAAGATGCGCATGGCGTTGAAGCGGTCCATAGCTCTACCTGATGATTATTTAAAAAATCTGCATAGAGCTAACAATTTTAGCGTCTTTATTGGTGATGGCCTACAAGTGATACTGCTTTCTATTGAATGAACAGGAATACCGCCATGACCATCGCCCGCTATTTTCTCTGCGTGGTTGCCGCCTGCGCCGCCACGGTCGCGCTGGCGCTGAATCTGCCCGCCAACGATCAACAGGAGAACCATATGAAAAAGTCCGTCACCTATCTGAATCTGCTGCGCCACACGCCGTTCTTCACGCGTCTTAGCACGCCACAGCTGAAGTGGGTGATCGCCCATTCGACCGAGTGGGAGGCGGAGGCGGGGATGGAGGTCAGTAACCGCGCTGGCGCGGACGAGTATCTGTGGGTGCTGCTGGATGGCGGCTGGCAGGTGGAGCAGGGCGGCCATGTCTTCAAGGCGGGCCACGCCGATGCGGCGAAATGGTATGGCGGCACCAAGGCGGCGCTGCTGCCGCCGGACAGCCGGCTGGTCGCCAATCAGCACAGCTTCGTCATGCGCATCAGGACTGCGGACTTTGAAGAGATGCTGCGTCAGCGCTTCGACTTCGATGAGCATCTGCGCGCCGGCGAAGCCTTCTATGAGGCGGAGCTTACTTCCATGTGACGATGCCCGCGCGCGCCAGGCGCTCGAAGTAGGCGCTCAGGAACGCTTGCGGGACGGGCGCGTAGCGGCCGGTGAGAATGTCGCGGATATCGGATACCGAGCGGCGGCCGTCGGCCAGATTCATGGCTTCATACTGCATCAGCTCCGCATCGCCTTTGAATTCGGGCGGCGCGGACAGGTCGCTGACGCCGCGTTCCGTCAGCATGGCTTCGACGTGATCGTAGTAGTACACGCTGAGCGGGCCGCGCACAACGGCGGCGGGGTGCGGCACGCGCAGATCACGCTTCTCTGATGCTGCGGGCAGCTTGGGTTGCCGGGCTGCGAGCTGCTCGGTCAGCGGGTGTGCCGCTGCCGCTGTCGATGGCCAGCGCTGCGCCAGTGATTGCAGGCGGGCCGCGCTCATATTCAGCGCTTCTCGCACGGTCAGGGCGCCATCGCGGGAATTGTCATCCAGCGCGGCGCGCAGGCGGGCTTGCGCCAGTTCCTGTTCGCCGTTGTAGCGCGCTACGGACAGCAGGCGAGGCGCCTCGGTCTCGGGCAGCGCGGCCAGCGTGTAGGCGATGCCGGCACCGAGATAGGTCACGCGTCCCAGCTTGGTGGCATCGAGATTTTCCGGCTGGTCCTTGTTGGTGTGGATGGTCACGTCCGGCCAGTCGTGGAAGTAGAGCATGGGCACGTTCCAGCCGCCGGCCTGGAAGACTTCGTGATCGCTGCCCAGTTCCATATTGCGCATATCGCCGAGGAAGACGTCGCGCGAGCCGCCGGGCGTGGCGAAACCGGCGTAGGCGTCGCCGCCCCGCTCAGCATAGTGCGCCGAGGCGTCCGTCACCTCGTTGAAGAAGGCTTGCCCGATATCGTTCAGCACATGCGGCAGCGTCTGCGCCGTGCGCGAAAGGTGGAAGGTGCCGTGCGTGGTGCCCAGCAGCGCGCCCACCATGTCCATGTGGATGCCGCCGACGATGCGGCCCTTCAGTTCCGGATGGCGTGCCAGCCAGGCTTGCGAGCCCGCGATCTCTGGCGTCCACAGGAAGCGGATCGTCAGACGCGGACGGGGGATGGCGCCGGACTGGATCGCCTGGTTCAGCGTGCGCGCCACCTGCAGGATGGCGGCGCTGCCCGACGCATTGTCGTTGGCGCCCGCCGATTCGTGGCACAGATGGGCCGTCAGCACCACTTCGCCGGCGGCGGGATCGGCGCCGGGAATGGTGGCGGAGACGATGTCGAACGAAGCGGGCTGCATATGGGCGTGCACCACGGCGTGCAGCGACACGGCCTCACCGGCGGCCAGGCGCATGCGGTAGGCGTTGGCCTGGCGTTTGGACAGCATGAAGGCGAAGGTGTTCTTCATCTGGTAAGGCGAAAGATGGCCCCAGCGCACCAGGTCCGTATCGTCGCCCGACCAGGCGGTCATCTGGTTGGGATAGTCGGACAGGATGCCCAGCGCACCCCGTTCTTCGACCGCCAGCTTGTGCACCAGCGGCAGCGGGCCGCTGGCCAGTACCAGCTTGCCTTTGACGTCGCGGCCTTCGTAATCCTTGGCGTCGGCGCCTGCGCCCACGCTGACCAGCGGCGCGGTGACGTTGGCGTCCTGGCTGTAGTCGGCCAGCGCGACGGGCAGCTCGGGGAAGCGCGCCACGGGGCGGGCCTGCGGCGCCACTTCATCGAGCTGCGCGTCCGTGGGCGTCCAGCCGTAGTAGCTGCGGAAGTGGGCGTATTGCGTGCTGCCGTCGGCGGGGAAGTGCTCGACCGTGGCATCCGTCATGCCCGCTGCACGTGCCTGTTCCTGCATCCACTGCGCGGCCGCCGCGTAACCGGGCGAGCCGTGGACGCGATGGAAGCGGCCCAGCGTGCGCACGCTTTCCAGAGCGGCCTGGCCGTCGACGGCGGCGTGGATTGTGTCCGGCACGGCATCCGGCCAGAAGGGAATGTGGCGTTCCGTCGCGTTGGCGGAGACGGCGGCGATCAGGACAGCGAGCAGCGGCAGCTTGGTCAAGTGCGACTCCTTGGCGGTGCGATGAAGTGACCGCCACATACTGTCACAGCATTGCTTTTTGCGCAATGACATCAATGCACGGCGCGCAATTTACCCGGCGCTTTATCGTCGTCCCTGCCCCAAACTGCAATCACAATTGCCATCGCCGTGGCAAAAAGACCTCCTGCGACCATTGCGCTCGCGATGCCCAGATGATCGACGAACAAGCCACCCACCAAGGCTCCGGCCGCCAGCGCCATTTGCAGTGTGGCGACAAAGACCGCACCGCCGGTTTCCATCGCGTCCGGCGCCGCGGCGAACATCCAGGTTTGCACAGAAATCGGCATCATGCCGAAGGCAACGCCCCAGGCGATGATCAACGCGGTCGCGCCCCACAGGCTCGTACCCATCACAGGCATCAAGCTGGCGGAAATCCCCATCAGCACGCCTGTCGCAATCACGGCATAGCGCACGCTGCGTGCAACCGCCCAGCCGCCGATCATATTGCCGACAAATCCTGCTGCGCCGTAGGTAAGCAGCAATGCGCTAATCGTCCTGGCGTTCAAGCCTGTGATTTGCGTCAGAAACGGGGTGATGTATGTGTAGCCGGCAAACTGACCCAGGAAGACCAGCCACGTCGCCAGCATGCCCAGCCGTGCCTTCTTCACGCGCAGCAGTGCGGGGAGCTGGCTGAAGGTCACCGCTTGATCTGTCGGCAAGCGTGGCAGGAGCACTGCCTGCATGCACACGACGAGTAAGGTAACGGCGCCGGCAGCGCCGAAGGCGAGCCGCCATCCAAGCAGCTCTCCGATGAGCGCTCCGGCCGGCACCCCGGCGACCGTGCCAAGCGAGATACCGGCAAAGATGATAGCTGTCGCGCGCGTGGCCGATGCTGGAGGAACCAGCCGGTTCCCCAATGCGCCGCCGATGGTCCAGAAACCGCCGACAGCGACACCAAGAAGCGCGCGTCCAAGCAGCACCAGCGGGAATGAATGTGCCAGCGCGACGGTAAGATTCGAAAAAGTCAGCAGGGCGCTTAGACCCAGCATCACGTAACGCCGGTCAAGCTTGCCGATGCCAATCGTCACAAGAATTGCAGCGAATGCCGCGACAAGACCGGGAATGGTCACCATCATGCCGGCAATCCCTTCGGAGACACCCAGATCAGTTGCGATTGTCGGCAGGAGACCAACGGGCAAGAACTCGGTCGTCACCAGCGCGAAGGACCCTACTGCGACGGACAGCACCGCGAGCCAGGCGGCGCGGCCTGGTGGTTCGTTTGCGTCCGGACGCTGGTCATCATCAGGGAAGGTGGGTAGTACATTTGTTTGAGTCTGCATTGGTATCCTTAAAAGCAATGATCGGGTGTCTGTCGCCGCGCCCTGCTTATGCCAGCGGCGGCAGATTCAGGTATGCAGGATTGTCGCTGCTCAGACTTGCTTTAATTTCGGCGGTTCCTGCGTCACCGAATACCTCATCCTTGCCTGCCTCCAGCGCGTCCAGCGTGCGGGCAGCCACGACATTCGGATCGGTTTTTTTCATGTCGAGACCTGCAGTCATGTCCGTATCCATCATGCCGACGTGCAGGCCGAGCACCTGCACGCCGGCGGGCTTCAGGGTAAGGCGCAGGGCGTTGGTATAGCTCCAGGCCGCTGCCTTGGACGCGCCGTATGCGGTGAGCATGGGAATGCCAAGCCAGGTAGCATCGGACAGGATGTTGACCACCGCGCCACGGGCGGCTTTCAGGGCAGGGCTGAAGGCCGCAGATGCGCGAATGACGCCTGCGTAGTTGGTGTCGAAAATTTGCTGTGACATGGAGATGATTTCGTCGCCAAGCGCATCTGCATTCAGTGCAACGATGCCTGCGTTGTTGATCAGCACTGTGGTGTCGGAACACTCAGCCGCAGCACGATGCACACTGTCGGCGTCCGTCACATCAATGCGCACGGCCGTTATGCCCGGTTCATTGAAGTTCTGCGGGTCACGCACGCCTGCGTACACTTTCCTGGCGCCGCGGCGCAGCGCTTCACGGGCCAGCGCCAGTCCCAGGCCGCGGGATGCGCCGGTAACGAATACAACTGCATTTTTGATTTCCATGATTGTCTTTCTAACGAAATTGGGCGGTTGCTCCGCCCGGAAAAGCAGAACTCTGCTCGGATACGGTTACTGGCTACACGTTGAAAACGTCGCGGTGGGCAGTCACAAATTCTTCGATGGTCTGGGGCGCTTTCCCGGTCACCCGTTCGATGACATCGTCGGCGCCCTTGAAGATTCCGTTCTGATAATCGCCTGCAATCGCGATGAAGTGCTGCACGAGGAACTCGTCCAGGCCGTAGGTGTTCAGGTGCTGCCGGTACTGCTCGATGCTCGAAGGCGCGTAGATGATTTTTCGTCCCAGGACACGGGACATCTCTGCCGCAATCTCGTCCTGGCTCATTTCGACTGGACCGCACAGCGTGTAGGTCCGGCCGATATGCTCCGCCGGATTTGCCAGGAGCGCGGCGATGAAGCGGCCCTGGTCGTCTGCGCTAATGGCAGCGTGCCTCCCCTGGCCGTAAGGCAGGGTAATTTTTCCCTCCTGATTGATCTTGTCCCGCACCCAGGGGAAAGTCAGCCATTCCGAGAAGAACGTCGGACGTAGATGAACAGTTGGCACGCCCGACCAATCCAGCACGCGTTCAGCGATCCAGTGATCGCGGGCAGCGTGGCTGCCGGAGTCTTCGCGCGCCGAGATCTGCGACATCTCCACGACAATCGCCAGGCCGGCGCGTCGGGCGGCATCGGCAAAGTAGGCCGTCGCCTGGATGTAGCCAGGATGTACCGGGTAGCAAAGGTAGGCGCCGGTCATGCCGCTGGTAGCGCGAATGACGTCGTCGTGCTCAAGAAGATCGCCCACCACAATCTCGACGCCTTTTGCGCGCAAGGCCTCGCTGCGATGGTCTTCCCTGCGCACCAGGGCGCGAACGAAATGCCCTTGCCGCAGCAGGTAATCAATGGTGTAGACACCGGTTTTTCCGGTGGCGGCGGTAACAAGAAATTTTTTAGCTTCCAAAATATATCTCCATATGTGCTGTCATTTAGATTGTATACGAACTCTAAATAAAATCAAGAAAATCCAGGATTGCGCCAATTTTGGCGGATTTTCATCGGATTCGGCGGTCATGCAATGATGGAGATGCAATTATAGATTTCAAGTAAACTCTATATTGGTGCCTGCATTTAGATTGCTATAATCCTCTTAATAGGGATCAGAGGAGATGACATGCGTAAGTCAAAAGCCGACACCGCAGAAACACGGAAGCGCATCCTGGCGACGGCTGCGAATGTTTTTTTGCAACAGGGAATTTCCGGCACGGCGATCTCGGACGTCATGGTTGCCGCCGGCCTCACGCAGGGGGCCTTTTATCGCCACTTCGAATCGAAAGACCATCTGGTTGCTGAGTCGATGCGGGCTGCGTTTGAAGAGGTCTTTGCGGCGCTTGAGCAAGCCACAGTCGGCCATCCGTCCAAAGATGCGATCGGCATCGTCGTCAACAGATATCTGAATCAGCACTTTGCATCGGGCCAGGGAGCGCTTTGCCCCTTGGCCCATTTATCCAGTGAATTACGTCTGGCAGCCGATCAGGTGAAACTTGCCGCAGTAGAGGGGCACGCGCGTTTCGTACGGTTTATTGCGTCTTATTTGATGCGTCTGGACTATGCAGACTATCTGGGGCTGGCGGAGTCGATCGTTTCTGTCCTGGTGGGGGCCGTTGCCATCGCCAGTTTGTCCCAGGCTCCGAAGGCTTCCGAAGCGGTTCTGGTGAATGCGCGAAAAACCGTTGCCGAGATGCTCGATGATGCTGCTGCAAGCGCCAGCAGGGCAGCACCGCACTGAAAGCGACGCCGGACTTCAATTGGATTAAGCAAAAAAAATCCCGGCGCGCGGCCGGGATTTTCATGACGGGCGCAGCGCCCTTCGCTATGAATTAAGCGAAGTTGGCGGCTGCGAATTCCCAGTTCGCCAGGGCGAAGAAGTTCTCGACGTACTTAGGACGCAGGTTGCGGTAGTCGATGTAGTAAGCGTGTTCCCACAGGTCGCAGGTGATCAGGGCCTTGTCGGCGGTGGTCAGCGGGGTGGCGGCGTTGGAGGTGTTGACGATGTCCAGCGAACCGTCGGCCTTCTTCACCAGCCAGGTCCAGCTCGAACCGAAGTTACCCACGCACATCTTGGTGAATTCTGCCTTGAAGTTGTCGAAGGAACCCCATTTGGCGTTGATCGCATCGGCCAGCTTGCCGCTTGGCGCGCCGCTGCCGCCTGGTTTCAGGCCGTTCCAGTAGAAGGTGTGGTTCCACACCTGGGCGGAGTTGTTGAAGATGCCGCCGGACGACTTCTTGATGATCTCTTCCAGGGACAGGTTCTCGAACTCGGTGCCCTTGATCAGGTTGTTCAGGTTGGTGACATACGCTTGATGGTGCTTGCTGTAGTGGTATTCCAGCGTTTCTTGCGAGATATGCGGAGCCAGGGCGTCCATGGCATACGGCAGTGGTGGCAGGGTATGTTCCATTGTTATTCCTTTGTGGGTGGTTTGAGACAGAAAGTGATTTTTGCCGAAACGGCCCTCATTGTAAAGCGGAAGCGGGAAGGCTGCAGAAACGCCCTTGCTTGCTGCGCCCCAAGGAAAATGGCTTTACCGCACCATGCGCGTCGTTTCGCGCACGATCAGTTCCAGCGGCGGCACTTCGCCATGCGCCGCCTCGCCGTTGATGATGCGCAGCAGGGAATTGGTGGCGATGCGGCCGATGTCGTACAGCGGCTGGCGGATCGTGGTCAGCGGCGGCGTCGTGTAGGACGAGCCGGGCAGATCGTCGAAGCCGACCAGCGAGATATCGTCCGGCACGCGCACTCCCTTACGGTAGAGGGCCAGGCGCGCGCCGTAGGCCGTCAGGTCGTTGGCGGCGAAGACGGCGGAGAACTGCTGGTGCGTATCGAACAGGTGATTGATGGCCAGCATGCCGCTCGCCTCGTGGTAGTTACCTTCCACGATCAGCTGCGGGTTGAGCGGAATGCCCGCCTCCTTCAGCGCGCGCTGGTAGCCCGCCAGACGTTCGCCGGCGTCGATATTGTTGGCGGGGCCGGAGATGAAGGCGATGTTGCGGTGGCCCAGGTCGATCAGGTGATGCACGGCCAGGTAGGCGCCGTATTCGTTATCGAGCTTGAAGCCCAGCGCGGACGCCGTCGACAGCGCGCGTCCGGTGGAGACGATGGGACGCTGGCGCGAAAAGCTCAGCACCGTCTCGTCCGACATGCGGCCCGAGAGCAGGATGATGCCGTCCACCTTGCGCGCGAGGAGCAGGCGGATACGGTCGGCCTCCTCCTCCGCGTTCCAGTGGCCGCTGACGATGACGGAGGCATAGCCGGTGCCTTTCAAGCCATCGTCGACGCCGCGCAGGGTCTCGTCGAAGAAAGGGGAGGAAATATCCTGCACCACGATGCCGATGGTCATGGAGCGGCCTTTTTTCAGGCCCTGCGCCATCTGGTTGGGCGCGAAATTGGTCTTGGCGATGGCGGCGAGGACGGCCTGGCGCTTGTCGTCGGAGACGCGGGCGGTGCCGTTGAGGATGCGCGACACGGTGCTCGGCGACACTCCTGCTTCGCGCGCGACGTCCAGCAAGGTCGAAGGAGAGGAAGTGAGTTGTTTGTCTGCCAAAGCTTTATCCCGTGAATGCGAAGCCTGAAATCCTTTTCGCCCGAAGATTACCATAAATTGCAACTTTGCCAGCACATTTTCAGGCTGTAGCAGCATTGACAACGGAAGCCGGAGGGTATTTAATCAAGCTAGTTATGAAAACGTTTTCAAGATCCGCAAGCGCTTCCTGGAAACGTTATCATCAACCCGGGGTCAGGTCTGCCTTTCGGCCAAAAATTGCCTGATTGCAGAATTTGGCCGAAAGGCAGACCTGACCCCGGTTTTACGGAGCGAGAACATGAAACGCGAATCCTTTTCGCATTACGCAAACGGGCCACGTCTGCTGGCCGATATCGGCGGCGCCAGCGCCAGCTTCGGGCTGGAGACGGCGCCCGGACAGATCGAGGCGGTGTGGGTGGCCGAGTGCGCCGCCTATCCCACCTTGGGCGCGGCGATCGTGCATTATCTGTCGCAGTCGGCCAGTGTGGCGGCGGGGGGGTATCAGGCGCGCTACGCCGGCATCGCCATCGCCAATCCCATCGACGGCGACTGGGTGACGATGACCAATCATCACTGGTCGTTTTCCATCGAGGCGGTGTGCTCTCAGTTCAGCCTGAAATCGCTGGTGGTGGTGAACGACTTCACCGCCCTGGCCAGCGCCTTGCCTTATCTGCCGCCCGAACACCGGCGCCAGATCGGCGGCGGCCAGGCGCGCGAGGGCGCCACTATCGGCCTCGTTGGCGCGGACGCGGGACTGGGCGTGTCGGCCCTGGTGCCTGCCGGCGACCGCTGGATCGCCATCGACAGCGAGGGAGGGCACAGCACCTTCGCGCCCATGAACGAGCGCGAGATCGACATCCTGGGCTTCGCCCGCCGCCATCATGAGCATGTGTCGAGCGAGCGTCTCGTGTCGGGCATCGGCATCATGCTGGTGTACCGCGCGCTGGCGGAACGGGCGCGTCTCGACGGTCCCGCTTTGACGACGCCGGAGATCATGGAGCGCGGTCTGCGCGGAAGCTGTCCTGTATGCGTGGAGACGCTGGAAGCCTTCTGTGACATGCTGGGCACCGTGGCCGGCAATGTGGCGCTGACGCTGGGCGCCAAGGGCGGCATCTATATCGGCGGCCGCATCGTGCCGCAGATGAGCGAGTTCTTCGAGCGCTCGGGCTTCCGCGCGCGCTTCGAGCAGAAGGGACGCTTCTCCGACTACCTGTCCCACATCCCTACTTACGTTATCACGGAAAAATATCCGACCCTGGTCGGCATGTCGGCCATGCTGTCGGCGACGGCGCGCTGATTATTCGAGCGCCGGCTGCACGGATTCGATGCCCACTTGCGCGCTGCCTTCCGCCAGGCGCAGCGTGACGGCGCTGCGCGGCTTGAGCTGCGACGGCGAACGCAGGATCGCGCCCTTGGCGTCGGTGACGATGGCGTAGCCCCGCTCCAGCGTGCGCTGGGGATTGAGCAGCTCCAGCTGCGCCGCCAGTGCGGACAAGGCGTCGCGCCGCTGTGCGACCTGGTTGGCGATGTTGACCGCGCCGCGATGGCGCAGCCCGTCCAGCGCGGAACGCGCCGCCGAGACGTCGGGCTTGCGCGCGGCAAGGCGTCCGGCCAGACGGTCCAGCTCAAAGCGTGCCTGCGCCAGCGGCGTGCGGTGGGCGTGTCCCAAGGCCGTGGACAGGGCCTGCAGCTTCATGCGCTGCTGCGCGATCTGCGCGGCGGGACTGAGCAGGCGGCGCGTGTAGCTGTCCAGCGTTTGCGACGCTTCGCCCAGCATGCGTTTCATGGAGCGGCGCAGGTCGACGGCGTCCGCTCGCAGTGAGCCCAGCCAGTCCGCGCGCGGCGTGACGGCCAGTTCCGCCGCCGCCGTCGGCGTGGCGGCGCGCAGGTCGGCGGCGAAGTCGCTGATGGTGAAATCCGTCTCGTGGCCGACGCCGGAGATCACCGGCATGCGCGCGTTGGAGATGGCGTAGGCCACCACTTCCTCGTTGAACGACCACAGGTCCTCGATGCTGCCGCCGCCCCGGCAGACGATCAGCACTTCGCATTCGTCGCGGCGCGAGGCGGTGTCGATGGCGGCGGCGATGCGTTCTCCGGCGCCCTGTCCCTGCACGGGAGTGGGGTAGAGCACCACGTTGACGTGCGGCGCTCGGCGGCGCAGGGCCGTCAGCACGTCGCGCAGCGCGGCCGCCTGCGGGCTGGTGACGATGCCCACGGTGCGCGGGAACATGGGCAGGGCGCGTTTGCGCTCCTGGTCGAACAGGCCGGCGGCGGTGAGCTTTTCCTTCAGCCGCATGAAGGCTTCAAACAGCGAGCCCACGCCGGAGCGGCGGATCGCTTCCACATTGATCTGGTAGTCGCCGCGCGCGCCGTATAAGGTGACTAGCGCGCGCACTTCCACCTTGTCGCCTTCGCGCGGGATGAAGCCGGCGTACTGGGCGCGGCCGCGGAACATCACGGCGCGCACCTGGGCCGCGTCGTCCTTGAGCGTGAAGTACCAGTGGCCGGAGGCGGCGCGGGTGAAGTTGGACACTTCGCCGCTGATCCAAGTCAGGGGAAAGGAGCGCTCCAGCAAGCGGGCCACGGCCTGGTTGAGGGCGCTCACAGTCATCACTGGCTGTGATGGTGGGCTGGATTCGGGGCTGTCGTCGAAGATCATCGGAAAATAAAAAAATGATAACTATCCACATGAACGCCGCATGGTCATGCCGCAGTCATATATCAAGCCAAAGGCCAAGTATATGGAGTAAACAATTGATTTTAAAGCGTAAACTTTTCTGCCGTATTTGCATGCAGAAAGAAAAAATCCTTATGGATCAAGTACTTTGCGTTTGCCACCGCTGGTTACGCACAAAGTTATCCACAAAAGATGTGTGGAACTTTTGTGAGCGATAGCTTTTTTCTTTTTATAAAATTTATAATGCGTAAAATTTGTGCAGAGAAAGTAAAATATTACAGATCAATGACTTAGTCATCAATTCTGTCCTTTGCGCACACTTTTATCCACATAAAATGTGCAGAACTCAAAACTTCTCCCCTGATAGCCGATTTGGACAGGGAACTTGTCTGACGTCTTGGCAAGCCTCCTGGCCTGCGGTTTGTGTATAAAAAGCGCTTGCTTGATTTTTACGCATGGAAATAAATTCCTTACAAATCAAAGGCTTTATGACACAAAGCCTGCCTTGCTCACAATCTTATCCACATAAAATGTGCAGAAGTGGCTGGTTTTCCACCATAGGATTCAGTAATCGCTCGCGGGCGGTGGAAAACCCCTGTTTTCGGCCGCAAAGCGTGGAAAACCGGTGGTATGCTGAGTTTTTACGCATGGCAAAAATGTCCTTCAAAATCAAGCACATCCTGTCTTAACCGGTTCCTTGCCAACAATCTTATCCACATTTAATGTGAAGAAGTGAGGACGGTTTTCCACCTTCGGAAGCATGTTTTTTCCTGCGTTTTTTTTGCGCATGGGAAAAATGTTCTTACAAATCAATGACTTTTGCCTCTACCCTGGTCCTTGCGCACAATCTTATCCACAAAATTTGTGCAGAAGTCCCCACTCGGCCACTTTTGGTGGCAAAAGTTTCCTTGGAGTTATCTGTTTGGGCGTATGAGCAGGGTAAGGAGGGTGCGTGCCGGAATTTTGCGCAGGAAAACAAACTTCTTATGAATCAATGACTTTGCATCACAGAACGGTCCTTGCTCACAATCTTATCAACAGAATATGTGCAGAAGTAGGCACGGCTTTTGCTGAGTATATTCGCGGACCGTAGCTCAATCTTGCAACTTTTTTGAGCTAGAAAATTTTCTCGTTCATAATCAGTGACTTATATGGCCAAGGCCGCCATTGCGCACACAATTGTCCACAGATTTTGTGAAGAACTCACAGGCTGGGGATTTGTCCTGTGGGGAAGCCGTCTGTCCGAATGGAACACGCCTCTTGCCGTCGGCGGCCCAACAAGATACATTGCGCATCACATTCAAGTTTTACTTTCAATTTGGACAGGAGTTTCTTTTGCTCGCCATCTTACAAGCCGCAGGCTGGCCTATCTGGCTATTGTTAATCGCTTCCATCGTGGCTACGGCCCTGATCATCGAGCGCTTGATGTATCTGCGCCGCAGCAAGATCCTGCCCAAGCAGCTGCTGAACGAGGTGGTGACGGTCTACCGTAGCGGCAATATCACGCCCGACATCCTCGACAAGCTGGAAAAGTCGTCGCCGCTGGGTGTGGTGCTGTCCGCCGCGCTGCGCAATATCGAATCGCCGCGCGAGGTGATGAAGGAATCCATCGAAGAGGCGGGCAGCGGCGTGGCGCATATGCTGGAGCGCTTCCTTACCACGCTGGGCACCATCGCCACACTGGCGCCGCTGATGGGATTATTCGGCACCGTGGTCGGCATGATTGAGATCTTCGGCGCGCAGAACGCGACGGGGTCGAATCCGGCGCAGCTGGCGCATGGCATTTCGGTGGCGCTGTATAACACGGGCTTCGGCCTGGCGATCGCCATGCCGACGCTGGTGTTCTACCGCCATTTCCGCGCGCTGGTGGACAGCTTCATCATCGAGATGGAGCAGCAGGCGGTGAAGTTCGTCGACGTTGTGCACCTCAAGCGCAAGTAAGCGGGAGCCTGCATGAACTTCCGCAAAGGACAGCGCCGCGAAGACCCTGAGATCAATCTGATCCCGTTTATCGACGTGCTGCTGGTGGTGCTGATCTTCCTGATGGTGACCACGACCTACAGCAAATTCACCGAGCTGCAGATCACGCTGCCGACGGCCGACGCGCAGAAGGCGGTGGAGAAGCCGTTCGAGCTGAATGTGACGGTGGATGCCAAGGGCAATTACACCATCAATGGCGAGCCGGTTTCGTTCCGCGACGTGAACGGTCTGGCCGAGGCGATGCGGACGGCGGCCGACAAGGCGGGGCAACCGGGCAAGACGCCGGTGGTGATCGTCAATGCCGACCAGTTCGCGATGCATCAGATGGTGATCAACGTGATGGAAGCGGCACGCATCGCAGGCTACGACAAGCTGACTTTCGCCGCGCAGACTGGCAGTGCGAAGTAAGGCTGTCGGCTGCTGGTGTCTACTTCAAATCCCAATGGCGCGCAGGACGGGGCGCACGATGGCGCCCCCGGCGGCGCTGACGGACGCGCGCAAGGTCACGTTGCGGGGCACGTTCAAGGCCATGCCCAAGGGCGTGGGCAGAGCGGTGGCCTGGAAGCGGCGCTGACGCGGGCCTGGCTGCGGCGCGGGCCGCTGGCTTGCGCTTTGTGGCCGGTGTCGCTGGTGTTCCGCGCGCTGAGCGGCGTGCGGGTGGCGCTGTATCGGGCGGGCGTGCTGAAGTCTTCGCGGCTGCCGGTGCCGGTGGTCGTGGTGGGGAATATCTTCATCGGCGGCACGGGGAAGACGCCGCTGACCATATGGCTGGTGCAGGCTTTGCAGCAGGCGGGGTTCAAGCCTGGCGTGGTCTCGCGCGGGCATGGCGCGGAAGCGAGCGTTGCGCGCGCGGTGACGCCGCAATCTACGCCACAGCAGGTCGGCGATGAGCCGCTGCTGATCGCGCAACGCACCGGCGTGCCGGTGATGGTTGGCCGCGACCGCGCCGCCACAGGACGCGCGCTGCTGGCGGCGCATCCGGAAATTAATATCATCGTTACCGACGACGGTTTGCAGCACTACGCCTTGCAGCGCGATGTGGAAATCGTCCTGTTCGATGCGCGCGGTGCTGGCAATGGCTGGCTGCTGCCTGCCGGTCCTTTGCGCGAGCCCCGTTCGCGACGCCGCGATGTCACGGTGGTAAATGCGCCGGAGATCACGCCAGCGCTGGCGGCATCCGTTGGTGCGGGCGACGGGCCGCTGGGGCGCATGTCCCTTGTTGGCGATATGGCCGAACAACTGATCGACCGCAGCAAGCGTGTCCCGCTGGCGAATCTGAACCAGCCAGGTTTGCGCCTGGCCGCCGCCGCCGGCATTGGCAATCCATCGCGCTTCTTCGGTATGCTGAAGGCGGCGGGCTTGACGATCGTGGAGCTGCCGCTGCCCGATCACCACGACTTCCTCGACAATCCTTTCGCCGCGCTGGAAGCCGACATCATCCTGATCACCGAAAAAGACGCGGTGAAATGCGCGCAAAACGCCGCCTTGAAATCCGATCCCCGCCTCTGGATTGTTCCCGTCACCGCCCGCCTTGACGCCGAGGTGGCTCAGCAAATCCTCCAAAAAATCGCCTCCCGTTCCGTTTGAAATAGATCAAACTTCGGCAGCGAACGTGCTATACCATCCATAGGTTAGGCCGACTTTTGGAGGTGAAAATGCCAACCAAAAAGATGTCGAAATTCGACTATGTGCGCTTTTGTCTTCACGGCGTTATTCTGGGCGGAGTGATGGCGGGAATAGTTTCCTCGTTGCTTGGGTTTGATCCAACGCATCCCAGAGAAATAGGCGGCGTAATCGGTGCAATTACGGTTGCCGTTGGCTTTAAACTAGCCCATTGGGCGTGAAATGCTGCAGATCGACGGCAATCCTTTCGACATGGCGACATTTATTGTCGCCGTGGCGGCGTGTTTTATCCGGCCTATCCGGCGTATTCGGAGAGGCGCGAAACCATACGGTGCTTGCGAACGTATGGCGCTGGATATGCTGGAGGGCACAATTATCATCCCCTTTTTGCTGCTGGTCGGCTCCGTCTTTTCCAGCGTCCTTTTGGCGGAAGCGCTGAGAACCAGCAAGCTCTTCATGGGTGTGGGTGGTCTGATTGGTCTTCTATTTGTCTTGAGGGATTACTTTGTGGGCGACTAGCCGTTTCAGGTAAAATCCCGGCCTGTACCTGATTTGTGGAGAACTGTCGTGGATGCTCGACTGCTTGATATCCTGGTGTGCCCCATCTGCAAGGGCCCCCTGGAATACGATAAAAAAGCCCAGGAAATGATTTGCAAAGGCGACCGCCTGGCCTATCCGATCCGTGACGGCATCCCCATCATGTGGGCCGACGAGGCGCGTACCCTGCAAGATCCGGCGGAATAAGCCTGTGTCGTTCATCGTCATCATCCCGGCCCGCCTGGCCTCGACCCGGCTGCCGAACAAGCCGCTGGCCGATCTGGGCGGCAAGCCCATGGTGGTCCGCGTGGCCGAGCGCGCGCAGGAGGCGGGCGCGTCCCGCATCATCGTCGCCACCGACCATGAGGATATCCGCGCCGCCTGCGAGCAGCACGGCGTGGAAGTGTGCATGACCCGCGCCGACCATCCCTCCGGCACCGACCGCATCGCCGAAGTGGCGCGCGCCCTGAACCTGGCGCCGGACGCCGTGGTGGTCAACCTGCAGGGCGACGAGCCGCTGATCGAGCCATCCCTGCTGCAGGCGGCCGCCGCCCGCATCAACGCCGACGTGCCCATGTCCACCTGCGCCCACCCGCTGCACGACGCGGCGGACGCCTTCAATCCCAACGTGGTGAAGGTGGTGCTGGACAAGGCCGGCCGCGCCCTGTACTTCTCGCGCGCCACGATTCCATGGAACCGTGACGCTTTTGCCAGGTCGAAGGACGAACTGCCCGCCGGCTATGTCCCGCTGCGCCACATCGGCCTCTACGCCTACCGCAACGACTTCCTGCAAGCCTATCCGCAGCTGGAAGTGTCGCCGCTGGAGGGCATCGAGGCGCTGGAGCAGCTGCGCGTGCTGTGGCACGGCTATCCGATCGCCGTCCACGTGACGGACGCGGCACCCGCCGCCGGAGTCGACACGCCGGAAGACCTGGAGCGCGTGCGCCGCTTCTATCCGGTCAGCCCGATGTAAGCCTGGAGTGATATAAACGAAGCAACAACGTGGTATTCATACAAAATATCGCGCTCCAAACCCGCTTTCAGCCACGAATCCTCTGACGGATGCCATAAAGCTGTCACAAATTGGCGTTATAGCGGGGTTTTGTGGTAAGTTGCGTACGAAGATAGTAGGACTTGCAGTATTTTTACTGTTTCCAAAAATTAACTAACCAAAATATTTAAATCTGCTTTAGGAATTTTTCATGCGTCTGATTCTTTTAGGGGCACCCGGGGCCGGCAAGGGCACCCAGGCTAATTTCATCAAAGAGAAGTACAACATTCCCCAGATTTCCACCGGCGATATGCTGCGTGCCGCCATCAAGGCCGGCACGGAACTGGGCATGGCCGCGAAAAAGGTAATGGACGCGGGCGGACTGGTGTCCGATGACCTGATCATCGGCCTGGTCAAGGAACGCCTGAAGCAGGCCGACTGCGCCAACGGCTACCTGTTCGACGGCTTCCCGCGCACCATTCCGCAAGCGGACGCCATGAAGGACGCCGGCATCAACGTGGACTACGTGCTGGAAATCGCCGTGCCCGACGAGCAGATCATCGAGCGCATGGACGGCCGCCGTTGCCATCCCGCGTCGGGCCGCGTCTACCACGTCAAGTTCAATCCACCCAAGGTGGAAGGCAAGGACGACGTCACCGGCGAAGACCTGGTGCAGCGCGAGGACGACAAGGCGGAAACCGTGAAGAAGCGCCTGGACGTCTACCACAACCAGACCGAAGTCCTGCTGGGCTACTACAACGACTGGGCGCAGTCGGGCCAGTCCGGCTCGCCGAAGTACCGCCGCATCGAGGGCGTCGGTCCGGTCGAAGAGATCCGCGACCGTGCCTTTGGCGCGCTGTCGAATTAAATAAAAAGCGGACCGTGTGTCCGCTTTTTTTGCGCCCGCCGCCGCAGCAACGGCGTAGCGCCATCCCAGGTTTATAGAGTTTTGCAGTTCGCAGGTTGGTTGGCTGCGCGTACCTACCCGGTGCGTTGGCAGTTTTCTGGTGTGTGGTTTGTAAGATAAAAACAAGGGGACAATATGGCAGCTAGTCTTTGGTTTGCAGTGGCGTGCGGCGTTCTGGCCGTGATTTACGGGTTGTGGGCTCGAAATTGGATTCTCGGCCAGGATGCAGGTAATCCCCGGATGCAGGAAATCGCGCTGGCCATCCAGCAGGGCGCGGCCGCCTATCTGGCGCGCCAGTACCGCACCATCGCCATCGTCGGCGCGGTGCTGCTGGTGCTGATTTTCTTCGGCCTCGGCATGCAGACGGCGCTCGGCTTCCTGATCGGCTCCGTGCTGTCGGGCGCCTGCGGCTTCATCGGCATGAACGTCTCCGTGCGCGCCAATGTGCGCACCGCGCAGGCGGCCACCAAGGGCATGAACCAGGCGCTGGAAGTAGCCTTCAAGGGCGGCGCCATCACCGGCATGCTGGTGGTGGGCCTGGGCCTGCTGGGCGTGGCGCTGTTCTACATGATGCTGATTAACAGCGCGGAGGGCAGCAATCTCGATATGCACAAGATCATCGAGCCGCTGATCGGCCTGGCCTTTGGCGCTTCGCTGATTTCCATCTTCGCCCGCCTGGGCGGCGGTATCTTCACCAAGGGCGCCGACGTGGGCGCAGACCTGGTGGGCAAGGTCGAGGCGGGGATTCCGGAAGACGACCCGCGCAACCCCGCCGTGATTGCCGATAATGTGGGCGACAACGTGGGCGACTGCGCCGGCATGGCGGCCGACCTGTTCGAAACCTATGTGGTGACGCTGATCGCCACCATGCTGCTGGGCGCACTGCTGGTGTCCGCATCGCCGACGACGGCGGTGGTGTATCCGCTGCTGCTGGGCGCCGTGTCCATCATCGCTTCCATCGTCGGCTGCTCGATGGTCAAGGCCAAGCCGGGCAAGAAGATCATGTCGGCCCTGTACACGGGCTTGTGGTGGGCGGCCGGCCTGTCGCTGATCGGCTTCGCCGTCGTCACCTGGCAGCTGTGGGGCGATGACGCCATGCGCATCAAGATGATGGGCTGCACCGTGGTCGGCATCGTGCTGACCGGGCTGATGGTCTACATCACCGAGTACTACACGGGCACGGACTTCCATCCCGTGCGCCACATCGCCCAGGCTTCGACCACGGGCCACGGCACCAATATCATCGCCGGCCTGGGCGTGTCGATGAAATCCACCGCCTATCCCGTGCTGGCCGTGTGCGCGGCGATCCTGGTCGCCTACAAGCTGGACCAGCTGTACGGCGTGGCGATCGCCGCCACTTCCATGCTGTCGATGGCGGGCATCGTCGTGGCGCTGGACGCCTACGGTCCCGTGACCGACAACGCGGGCGGCATCGCGGAAATGTCCGGCATGCCGGAATCCGTGCGCGCCATTACCGATCCGCTGGACGCCGTGGGCAACACCACCAAGGCCGTCACCAAGGGCTATGCGATTGGCTCCGCCGGCCTGGCCTCGCTGGTGCTGTTCGCCGACTATACCCATGCGCTGGAATCGGCGGGCAAGAGCATCACCTTCGACCTGTCCAATCCGATGGTGATCGTGGGCCTGATCGTGGGCGGCCTGGTGCCGTATCTGTTCGGCGCGATGGCGATGGAAGCCGTGGGTCGCGCGGCGGGCGCCGTGGTGGTGGAAGTGCGCCGCCAGTTCCGCGACATCAAGGGCATCATGGAAGGCACGGGCAAGCCGGAATACGACAAGGCGGTGGACATGCTGACCGCGTCGGCCATCAAGGAAATGATCGCGCCTTCGCTGCTGCCGGTGGTGGTGCCGGTGCTGGTCGGCATGCTGCTGGGACCAGCGGCCCTGGGCGGCATGCTGATGGGGACCATCATCACGGGCCTGTTCGTGGCCATCTCCATGACCACGGGCGGCGGCGCCTGGGACAACGCCAAGAAGTATATCGAGGACGGCAATCACGGCGGTAAGGGTTCGGACGCGCACAAGGCGGCCGTCACCGGCGACACCGTGGGCGACCCGTACAAGGATACGGCCGGTCCCGCCGTGAACCCGCTGATCAAGATCATCAACATCGTGGCGCTGCTGCTGGTGCCGCTGCTGCCGGTGACGGGCTGGATCGCCGTCACCCTGGCCGAGCCGTCGCAAGCGGCCGCGCCGGCCCTGACGGCGCCGATGGCCGCAGGCTCCACCATCGCCGCGCCGGTTGCCGCGCCGACCACGGTCGCCACCAATGAGGCGGCCGCGGCCAAGCAGGAGGAGGCCAGCACGGCCAAGTAAGCATTAATCGCGGCAAGAAAAGGGGCTGGGCGCAAGCGTCCAGCCCCTTTTTCGTTTGTAGCGTACAATGATTATTTTGCTGATTCCCTAGGTTTGGGCCATCATGACAAAATCTGTCGCCTTTATCCTCTTTGACGGCTTCCAGCTGGTCGACATGGCCGCCGTCCCCGTGTTCGAGCTGGCCAATATGATGGCGGGCGGGCCGTATTATGAGCTGCACATGCTGTCCGAGCGCGGCGGCGCGGTGCGCAGCTCGGCCGGCGTCAGCGTGGACAGCAAGCCCTTCGACGGCGCCCGATACGATACGCTGATGGTGACGGGCGCGATGGAACCCATCGTATCTTCGGACACGTTCAAGGAGTTCCTGCGTACCTCGGCCGCCGCCTCGCGCCGCATGGCCAGCATCTGCACCGGCGCCTTTCTGCTGGCGGAGGCGGGCCTGCTGGACGGCCGGCGCGTCACCACCCACTGGTCCGGCGCGCGCGACCTGCAGCGCTCCTATCCGAAAACGAAGGTGGAGGAAGACCGCATCTTCATCAACGACGGCAATATCTGGAGCTCGGCCGGCATGACGGCCTGCATCGACCTCGCGCTGGCGCTGGTGGAGGAGGATATCGGCGCGGACGCGGCGCGGCAGATCGCGCGCAAGATGGTGGTGTATCACCGCCGCAGCGGCGGCCAGTCGCAGTTTTCGGCCCTGCTGGAGCTGGAGCCCAAGTCGGACCGCATCCAGAGCGCGCTCAATTACGCCAAGCGCAATCTGCGCAAGGAGCTGTCGGTGGACGAGCTGGCCGATGCGGCCAACCTGAGCCGGCGCCAGTTCAGCCGCAGCTTCCGCCTGGAGACGGGCCAGTCGCCCGCCAAGGCGGTGGAAACGCTGCGGGTGGAGGCGGCGCGCATCATGCTGGAGGAGGGCAACCACGCCATCGAGGCGGTGGCGCGGGAAGTGGGCTTTACCGATCCCGAACGCATGCGGCGGGCCTTTCTGCGCGCCTTCGGCCAGCCGCCGCAGGCGCTCAAGCGGGTGGCGCGGGCGGTCCAGGCATAGCGAAAATCAGGCGTTACCAATTGTTTCGGCCCCTATCATCTTGCCTTTGCAGCGCCGATAATGAAACGGTGGAGCATTGCGTGAGGTGGTGCCATGAAAACCCTGAAACCGGTATTGATGGTGCTGGCAATCCTGATGGGATTGCTGGTGTGCGAAACAGCCTGGGCCCGGCCGGGCGGCGGGCATTACGGCGGTGGCGGCCATGCCCACGGCAGCTGGCATGGCGGCGGTGGTGGTCATTACTACTATCACGGCCATGGCGGCGGCCGCGGCTACTGGCGCGGCGGCATCTTCATCGGCGCTCCGCTGGGCTGGTATGGCGATCCCTTCTACGATCCCTTCTACCGCTACTACGACGTGGAGCGTTCCGTGTGGTACTACTGCGATAATCCGCGCGGCTATTATCCGCAGGTGCTGGAATGCGCCGTGCCGTGGCGAGTGCTGACTTCGCCGCCTCTGCGATGAGACGCGCCGCCTTGCTTGCGTTCTTGCTCGCGGCGGTGGCTGCGCGGGCGGAACCGTCCGCCGACACCAGCAAAATGAGCCTGGATGCCTACGCCAAACTGCCCGTCTGCACGCTGAGCGCGGACGGCGAACATCTGGCCGTCGAACCCTGCCGCACGGCGCCCACCCGCAAGCTTCTGCCTCGCCGTCCCGTGCCGCAGATTGTGCAGCGCCAGCCGCCGCTGCCGGTGCCGCGCAGCGTGCCGATGCCTCCTGTACGGCCGCTGGCCATCCAGCCGCGTTCGCCCGCGCCCATCGTCAGCTGCGATGCGGGCGGCTGCTACGACCTCAACGGCGTCCGCCACAACAATGCGGCCGGCAACAGCACCATCACGCCAGCAGGAAAACTGTGCAACCGCAATGGCGTCTGGCTGCAATGCCAATAGCCTGTCCCCGATGCTACAATGGCTCTGGTTGACGTTAACGTAAACGTTAAAACACCAGAACACAGAATAGAGGACAGACATGCAAATTCAAAACAATGTATTCATCATCACGGGCGGCGCCTCCGGCCTGGGCGCGGCGACGGCGCGCATGATCGTGGAAGCGGGCGGCAAGGTGGTGCTGGCCGACGTGCAGGTGGAAGCGGGCCAGGCCCTGGCGGCCGAGCTGAAAGGCGTCTTCGTCAAGTGCGACGTGACCTCGGAAGCGGACGGCCAGGCCGTCGTGGCGGCGGCGCTGGCGCAGGGTACTCTGCGCGGCCTGGTCAACTGCGCCGGCGTGGCGCCCGCCATCAAGACCGTGGGCAAGGACGGCCCGCACCCGCTGGATTCCTTCGCCCGCGCCATCAACATCAACCTGATCGGCACCTTCAATATGTGCCGTCTGGCGGCTGACGCCATGGGCAAGACCGAGGCGATGGAATCGGGCGAGCGCGGCGTGATCATCAACACCGCTTCCGTGGCGGCCTTCGACGGCCAGATCGGCCAGGCGGCTTACGCCGCATCCAAGGCCGGCGTGGCGGGCATGACGCTGCCGATGGCGCGCGACCTGTCGCGCAGCGGCATCCGTGTGATGACCATCGCGCCTGGCATTTTCGAAACGCCGATGCTGATGGGTATGCCGGAAGAGGTACGCACGGCGCTGGGACAGATGGTGCCGTTCCCGCCGCGCCTGGGCCGTCCGGTGGAATACGCTCACCTGGCGCGGACCATCATCGAAAACGCCATGCTGAACGGCGAGACCATCCGTCTCGACGGCGCTATCCGCATGCAGCCGAAATAAATAATTTGGTGTAGGATGCCTGAGTCATCGGGCGCGCGGCCCTGGTCGCGCGCCCTTTTTATTTGGAGTGCTCATGATCCGTTTGAAGACTTTGGCCTTGACCCTGTGGCTTGGCGCCGCTTCCGTTCACGCCCAGGATGCGGCCACCCAAGCCGCGCCGGAAAGGGCCACCGGCTATGCCGACAAGACCGGCTGGTCGGCGAAAAAATACATGGTGGCGGCGGCCAATCCGCTGGCGGCCGACGCGGGCTATCAGATGCTGAAGCAGGGCGGGGCGGCCATCGACGCGGCCATCGCCACCCAATTGGTGCTGACGCTGGTGGAGCCGCAATCGTCCGGCATCGGCGGCGGCGCCTTCCTCATGTACTTCGACGGCAAGCATGTGCAGTCCTACGACGGCCGCGAAACGGCGCCCGCCGCAGCGGACGAACATCTGTTCCAGGACAAGGACGGCAAGCCCGTCTCGCGCGAGACAGGCGTGATCGGTGGCCGTTCCGTCGGCGCGCCCGGCGTGCTGCGCATGCTGGAGCTGGCGCACAAGGAGCACGGCAAGCTGCCGTGGAAAACCCTGTTCGGCCCCGCCATCAAGCTGGCGGAAGACGGCTTCGCCATCAGCCCGCGCCTGTACAGCCTTCTGAACTGGGACAAATACCTGGTGCGCGATCCCGTCGCCGCCGCCTACTTCTTCGACAAGGACAAGAAGCCCTGGCCCGTCGGCCATGTGCTGAAGAACCCGCAGCTGGCCAGGGCCCTGCACGAAATCGCCGACGGCGGCGCGGACGCCTTCTACAAGGGCCGCATCGCGCGCGACATCGCGGCCAAGGTGGCGGGCCATCCGACCAATCCGGGCAAGCTGACGGCGGCCGATATCGCCGGCTACCAGGCCAAGGAGCGTCCGCCCGTATGCAGCGATTACAAGCTGTGGACCGTGTGCGGCATGCCGCCGCCGTCCACCGGCGGCATCTCGATCGCGCAGATCCTGGGCATCCTGGAAGTGAAGAATATTCAGCCCTATGCGCCCGTGCAGGGCGTGCTGGGCGCCGACGCCATCCACCTGTTCAGCGAGGCGGGCCGCCTGGCCTACGCCGACCGCAACCGCTACATCGCCGACACGGACTTTGTGCCGCTGCCTGGCAAAGGCATCGCCTCGCTGATCGACAAGGGCTACCTGGCCAAGCGCGCGTCATTGATCGGCGACCGTTCCATGGGCCGCGCACCGTATGGCACGCCGCAGGACATGCAGGTGGCCTGGGGCGCCGACGACGCCATCGAGAAGCCATCCACTTCGCACCTGGTGGCGGTGGACCAGTATGGCGGCGGCCTGTCCATGACCACCTCCGTGGAAGACGCCTTCGGCTCGCGGCAGATGGTGGACGGCTTCATGCTGAATAATCAGCTGACCGACTTCTCCTTCGACTCGCAGGACGAGAACGGCCCCATCGCCAACCGCGTCCAGGCGGGCAAGCGTCCGCGCAGCGCCATGTCGCCCACGCTGGTGTTCGACAAGGCCACGGGCAAGCTGGTGCTGGCCACCGGTTCGCCCGGCGGCACGGCCATCATCAACTACGTGGCCAAGGTGCTGGTGGGGACGCTGGACTGGAACCTCAACGTGCAGCAGGCCATCAGCCTGCCCAACTTCGGCAGCCGCAACGGCCCCACCGAGCTGGAAACGGGCCGCGTCTCGCCCGCCGTGATCGAGCAGCTGCGCGCGCGCGGCCACCAGGTGCGCGAAATCGAGCAGAACTCCGGCCTGCAGGGCTTCATGCGCATGCGGATCAACGGCGAGGAAGTGTGGTTCGGCGGCGCCGATCCGCGCCGCGAAGGGGCCGTGCGCGGTGACTAAGTTTTCAAACCGGGCAGACCCTGTTACTCTTCTCGGATGGGAATTCAAAAGAAAACAGGCCTGATCCTGACCGGCGGCGGCGCCCGCGCCGCCTATCAGGTCGGCGTCCTGCAAGCGATTTCGGAGATCTTATGGGAAGCGGGCTGGCCGCCGGCGCGCAATCCCTTCGACATCATCTGCGGCACATCGGCCGGCGCCATCAACGCCACCGCGCTGGCCTGCCGCGCCGACAACTTCAGCGAAGGCGTGCAAAAGCTGCTCGACGTGTGGCAGCAGGTCGAAGTGGAGCAGGTCTACCGCGCCGACTCGCTGGGCGTGCTGCGTTCCGGCGCGCGCTGGCTCTCGCTGCTGTCCTTCGGCTGGCTGCTGCGCAAATGGCGCGCCGCGCCGCCCGCCTCGCTGCTCGACAATACGCCGCTGGTCAGCCTGCTGCACCGCATGCTGGACCTGCCACGGCTGGACGCCGTGCTGTCCGAAGGCCTGCTGCATGCGCTGGCCGTCACCGCCTCGTCCTACACGGGCGGCAACCACCTGACCTTCTACCAGACGGCGGCCGAAATCGCGCCCTGGGTGCGCACGCAGCGCGTGGCGCTGCAGGACCAGATCGGCATCGAGCACCTGCTGGCGTCGGCCGCGATTCCCTTCATCTTCCCCGCCACGCCGCTGTACATGGGCGGCCACCGCGAATACTTCGGCGACGGCTCCATGCGCCAGCTGGCGCCCATCTCGCCCGCCATCCATCTCGGCGCCAGCAAGGTGCTGGTGGTGGGGGCAGGACGGCTGACGGAACCGGCGCGCAGCGCGTCGGAGAAAAACGCGGCGCGCTATCCCAGCCTGGCGCAGATCGCGGGCCACGCCATGTCCTCCATCTTCCTCGACGGCCTGGCGGTCGACATCGAAAGGCTGGAGCGCATCAACCGCACGCTGTCGCTGATTCCAGAGGAACTGCTGGAGAAGACGCCGCTGAAAAAAGTGGAGCTGCTGGTGATCGCGCCGTCCGAGCGCCTGGACGATATCGCCAGCCGCCACATCGCCAGCCTGCCGGCGCCGATCCGCACCATGTTGTCCGGCATCGGCGCAACAGAAACACGGGGCGCGGCATTGGCCTCTTACCTTCTGTTCGAATCGACGTATACTTGTGAACTGATCCGGCTCGGCCAGCGCGACACGCAAGCGCGAAAAGCTGACGTGCTGGCCTTCTTCAATTCGTGACGCGGGGACGCCATTTCGCCGGCGTGCCGCGCGTTGTTTTCAAGCGGTTTTTTACTTAGGCGATCCTCACAAGTGCTGTCAAATCAAGGCCTACGCCGTCGACTCAGTTTTCGCAAGCTGTCCGCAGCGCTGCTGCTTTGGACCGCCGGCGCGGCCGCCGCATGGTCCGCCGAGCCGCCGCGCGCGCTGCGTTTCGATCATCTTAAGGTGGAGGAGGGACTGGCCCAGGAGTCGGTTTTGGCCATCACCCAGGACCGTCAGGGTTTCATCTGGATAGGCACTCCGACGGGCCTGACCCGCTTCGACGGCTACCGCACCGTCACCTATAAAAGCGTCGCCTCCGATTCGCGCAGCATGGCCGACAACTGGGTGCGCGTGCTGCACATCGACCCCGCCGGCCGCATGTGGGTGGGCACGGACAACGGCCTCGATCTGTTCGACCCGCTGAACAAGACCTTCAGCCACTATCTGCCCGACGATTCGTCCCAGCGCGGCAACGGCAACCGCCATGTGCGCGCGCTGCTGGACGACGGCGCGGGCGGGCTGTGGATGGCCAGCGCGGACGGCCTGCATCATCTCGATCCGGCCACGGGCCGCTTCATCAGCTGGCATCATCACGCGGACGCCGAAGGCAGCCTGGCGGACGACCATGTGATCTCGCTGGCGCGCGACGCGAAAGGCCGGCTGTGGGTCGGCACCGCCAAGGGACTGGATATGCTGGCGCCGGGCGCCTCCAGCTTCCGCCACTATGCGCTGGGCGGCGAGGCCAAGGCCAACACCGTCACCGCGCTGCATGTGGACAGCGAACAGACGCTGTGGGTCGCCACCATGACGGGCCTGGAGCGCTGGCGCCTGCAGGGCGAGGAGCCGCAGCGCCAGGCGCTGGGCGCGCGCGAGGGCCTGCGCCCCGGCGCCGTCATCAACGTGATCTACCGCGATGCGGAAGGCTATATGTGGCTGGGCAGCGACGCCGACGGCTTCTACCGCTGGGCGGCGCAGGAACAGCGGCTGCTGCCTTACCGCCACCAGTCCAGCGACAACCACAGCGTGGCGGAAAACCAGATATCGGCCCTGTACCGCGACCGCAGCGGCACCTTCTGGGTCGGCACCATGAACGAAGGCGTCAGCCGCGCCGACCTCGATGGCGGCGGCTTCGCGCGCATCATGCGCCAGGCCGACCTGCCGCGCTCCCTGTCGGACAACAAGGTGCGCTCGATGGTGGCCGATCCGCGCGGCCTGCTGTGGATGGCCAGCAGCGGCGGCCTCAATCTGTGCGACCTGACGGGCGCCGAATGCCGCGTCTACCGCCATGAGCCGGGCAATCCCGAGTCGTTGAATTCGGACACGCTGACGACGCTGTGGCGCGAGAAGGACGGCACGCTGTGGATAGGCGGCCTGGCGGGCGTCAACCGCCTAGATCCCGTCAGCGGCAAGATGAGCTCCATCTCCTTCGCGCGCGGCGACGCGGCGGCCGATTCGATCCGCAATATCGTGGGCGACCGCAGCGGCTTGCTGTGGATCGCCACGCGCGGCGGCTTGTACCGGCTCGATCCGAAGACCATGGCGGTGCAAAGCTATCTGCACGATCCGGCCGACAGCGGCAGCCTGGCCGACAACGTCACGCGCTCGATCCTGGAGGACAGCGAGGGCCGCATGTGGATCGGCACCTTCCACGGCGTCGACCTGCTGGACCGCAAAACGGGGCGCTTCCGCCACTTCCAGCGCGACCCGAACGACGCCGGCAGCCTCAGTCACGACGTGGTGCATTATCTGTACGAGGACCCGCACGGCACCATCTGGGTCGGCACGGCGGCGGGCCTGAACCGGATGGAAATTGAGCCCGACGGCAAAATCCGCTTCCGCCATTACATGCGCAAGGACGGCATCGCCGACGACGGCATCTCGTCCATCCTGCCCGACGACGCGGGCAATCTCTGGCTGAGCACCAACAGCGGCCTGTCGCGCCTGAACGTGGAGACGGGACAGGTGCGCAACTACTGGGGCGCGGACGGCACCATCGACGGCGCCTATTTCGACGGCTCGGCCATGCGCGCGGCCGACGGCAGGCTGTATTTCGGCGGCTTCAATGGCGTCACCAGCTTCCTGCCGCAGGAGGTGCACGCGAACCGTCTGCCGCCGGCGGTGGCCATCACCGATCTGCAGATCTTCAACAAGTCGCTGGCGCCGGGGCAGGGCGAGCATGGCGACGTGCTGCACACGGCGGTCGAATACGCCAAGGCGGTCACGCTGAAGGAGCGCGACTCCGTGTTCTCGCTGGAGTTCGCCGCCCTGCATTACGCGGCCCCTCTGTACAACCGCTTCGCCTATCAGCTGGAAGGCTTCGACCGAGACTGGGTGACGGTGACCGATCCCGGCAAGCGCTTCGCCACCTACACCAATCTCGACGCGGGCAAGTACCGCTTCAAGGTCAAGGCGGCCAACAAGGACGGCGTGTGGAGCGACGCGGCGGCCACCCTGGACATCACCATCCAGCCGCCGTTCTGGAAGACCTGGTGGTTCCGCCTGCTGATCGCGGCGGCCCTGCTGGGCGCGGGCGGCATGATGTTCCGCGTCCGCATGCGGCGCATGCGTTCGCAGCAGGCCACGCTGGAACGGCTGGTCGGCTTGCGCACGCGGGAGGTGGAAAGCCAGCGGGCCGAGGCCGAGCAGCGCCGCATCGACGCCGAGCGGCAGAAGGAGGAAGTGGAGCGGCAGAAGGAAGCGGTGGAGCAGGCGCACCGCAACATCTCCGTGCTGAGCGCCCTGGGGCGCGAGGTGACTTCTTCGCTGGACATGGAAACCACCATCGGCACCCTGTACCGCCACGTGAAGAACCTGATGGACGCGCAGATGTTCGGCATCGGCTTCGTGCACGAGGACCAGAACGTGATCGAGTTCCCCTTCGCGCTGGAGGGCGGTGTGCGCACCTTGCCTTATCGCCGCCGGCTGGACGACCCGAACCAGCTGGCCGTGTGGTGCGTGCGCCAGCGGAAGGAAGTCTTCATCAACGATTTCTACAACGAGTACAAGCCCTACATGGACGACTCGGGCCTGGACAAGCTGGCGCCGTCCCCGCGCGAGGATGGCGTGGCGGCCGAGATCCCGCACTCCATGATGTATGTGCCGCTGGTGGTCAACGACAGGGTGGTCGGCCTGCTGGCCGTGCAGAGCATGGAGAAGAACGCCTACCAGCCGGTGCATCTGGACATTCTGCAGACGCTGGCCGCCTATGCCGCCGCCGGCCTGGAAAACGCGCGCGCCTTCCAGCGCCTGGAAGAAGCCCTGCAGGCGCTGCGCACGACGCAGGCGCAGCTGCTGTTGCAGGAAAAGCAGGTGCGCCTGCACACCGACGAGCTGGCGCTGGCCAACCGCGCTTTGCAGGAGAACGAGGAACGCCTGCGCCTGGCCAAGCAGAAGGCGGAAGACGCCACGCGGCAGAAGTCCGAATTCCTGGCCAATATGAGCCACGAGATGCGCACCCCGCTGGCCGGGGTGATCGGCATGCTCGGCTTCGCCCTGCGCGACATGCAACTGCAGGAAAGCACGCGCGAGCAGATCCTGCGCGGCCAGGCCAACGCCCAGTCGCTGCTGGCCATCATCAACGACCTGCTGGACTTCTCCAAGATCGAGGCGGGCAAGCTGAGTATCGAGAACATCGACTTCGCGCTGGCGGCCGGCGTGGAAAACGTGGTCAGCCTGTTCGAGGAGCAGGCCGCCGCGCATAGCGTGGACTTCAGCCTGGAGTTCAGCGACGGCCTGCCGCAATACGTGGTGGGCGATCCGACCCGCCTGCGCCAGGTGCTGGTCAACCTGGTCGGCAACGCCTTCAAGTTCACCCAGCGCGGCTCCGTGCGCATGCGGGTGGAGAAGGTGGACGACGCCCAGCGCGCGCTGCCGGGCGTGAACCTGATCCGCTTCACCGTGTCCGACTCCGGCATCGGCATTCCGCCGGAAGCCATGCCGCGCCTGTTCCAGAAGTTCGAGCAGGCCGACGCCACCACCACCCGCCGCTACGGCGGCACGGGCCTGGGCCTGGCCATCTGCCGCCAGCTGGTGGAGCTGATGGGCGGCGAGATCCGCGTCAGCAGCCTGCCGGGCCAGGGCAGCACCTTCTGGTTCGAGCTGCCGCTGGCGAACGGCGTGGCGCCGCCGCTGGTGCCGCATGTGCCGCGCGAGCCGCATACGCACCAGCTGCGCGTGCTGTGCGCGGAAGACTTCCCCACCAACCAGATCATTATCCGCATGATGCTGGAAGACCTGGGACACAAGGTGGACATCGCGGCCAACGGCTCGCTGGCCGTCAAGGCTTGCACGCTGACGCGCTATGACCTGATCCTGATGGACGGCCGCATGCCGGAAATGGACGGCGCCAGCGCCACGCGCCTGATCCGCGCCGGTGGTCCGGACGGCACGCCCGTGCGCGACCAGGAACTGATGATCATCGCGCTCACCGCCAACGCCAGCGACGAGGACCGCAGCCGCTACCTGGCGGCCGGCATGGACGACTTCCTCACCAAGCCGATCGACGAGGGCGCGCTGCACTTCCAGCTCAGCCGCGCCATCGAACGCCAGCTGCAGCGCGGCGTGGCGCTGCCGCGCATGGAAGCGCGCCGCAGCGGCCCGGCGCTCAGCACGGCGGACCTGGACGCCATGTTCGGCGTGGCGCCGGCGCCGGTGGCGCTGGAACCGGCCCGTATCGCTCAGCACAGCGGCAATGCGGACCTCAAATCGCGCCTGCGCAGCGCCTTCCGCCAAGACGTGCCGGCCCGCTTGGCGGAGCTGGAGCGGGCGCTGGCCGCGCGCGATGGCGACGCGGCGGGCCGTCTGCTGCATGGCATGAAGGGTAGCGCCGGCTATCTCGAAGAGCAGGAGCTGCAGGCCCTGTGCGGGGAGCTGGAACAGGACGCGGACTGCGGCCGCTTCCAGCTCATCGACGACGCTCTGCCGCGCCTGCGCGCGCTGCTGGCGCAGGCCAGCGCCACTAGCACCCAGTAAGTGATGAAGGCCGCCCGCAGCGGCGGTTTATCGGGTAAGATTGACAACAAGACGACCAAACGGCGGTGGAGACCCGAATGAAAGTTTTGGTAGTAGATGATGATGTCGTCTCGCGCATGGTGCTGATGCACCTGATCGACAGCTGCGGCAAATTCGATATCGTCGAAGCGGAAGACGGCGCACACGCTTGGGAGCAGCTGGAGCAGGGGCTGCGGCCAGCGATCTGCTTTTGCGACCTGCGCATGCCGCGCCTGTCCGGCATGGAGCTGCTGCAGCGGGTGAAAGGCCATTCCGAAGTCAACGCCATGCCCTTCGTGCTGGTGACATCGGCCTCCGACAAGGATACCGTTCTGGAAGCCTCCAAGTCCGGCGCGTCCGGCTACATCGTCAAACCCTTCCAGGCCGACCAGGTGCGTGTGCATCTGAGCTCCTTCCTCGACAAGGCGGCCAACGGCCACTCCCATCTGGCGGAGGAGCCGTCGGCCACCCTGCGCCGGCTGGGCATCAATGCCGAGCGCCTGCTGGTCTACCTGAGCGGTTTCCAGAACCAGCTGACGGCCGCCAGCAGCGAGCTGGAACAGCTGCTGGCCGACGGCGGACAGCAGGAAGCGCAGCTGCGCATCGACCGTCTGCATGCGGGCTGCGTGACCCTGGGCCTGAGCGGCGCGGCGTCCGCGCTGAAGGGCTTCGCGCCCGGCTTCCTGTCCGGCGACGAGGTGCAGGCGGTGCTGGCGGACGTGATCCGCTCCGTCATCCACCAGTCAGGCCTGGTGCGCCAGCTGGCCCAGGAAAGTGCGCTGGGCGGCCGGGCTTATCAATAAGAACTCAAAATTTTCTGCTGGGAATCTTGCGCCCATCGGTGCTTGAAACTCTGATAGTTTAGGTTTAAAGTATCTGCTGCAGGCTGATACGACCTAACACTTCAGGGCGACCATGACCAGACCGAATGCCAGCAGCACCCCTTCCGCACATAGCGATACTTTCGCGCGCGAGCATTTGCCGCCGCCGGAGCAGTGGCCGGAGCTGCGCTTCGACCTGCCGGAACTGCAGTATCCCGCGCGCCTGAACTGCGTGGCCGAGCTGCTCGATGCGGCGCTGGCGCGCGGCGCGGGGGAGCGTATCGCCGTGCGCGGCGAGCAGGGAGGGGAAGCCATCTGCTGGACTTATGCCCAGCTGCTGGAAAAGGTGGACCGCATCGCCCATGTGCTGCGCGGCCCCATGGGGCTGGCGGCGGGCAACCGCGTGCTGCTGCGGGGCGCGAACAATCCCATGATGGCGGCCTGCATTCTGGGCGTGCTCAAGGCGGGCTGCGTGGCCGTGCCGACCATGCCGCTGCTGCGTGCGCGCGAGCTGTCCGCCATCGCGGAAAAGGCGCAGGTGAACGCCGTGCTGTGCGCGGCCGGGCTGCGGGCGGAAATGGAACAGGTGGACATGGTGCGCGAGCAGTCCATTCAGGCCGTCTGGTTTGGTCCTGCGGAAGAGGGCGGGCACGGTCCGGTGCTGGAAGAGCTGATGGCTTCCCAGCCCGCGCATTTTGCGCCCGTGGATACGGCGGCGGACGACGTCTGCCTGATCAGCTTCACCTCGGGCACCACCGGCATCCCCAAGGGCACCATGCACTTCCACCGCGACGTGATGGCGATCTGCGACTGCTTTCCCCGTTCCGTGCTGCAGACGCAGGCCACCGACATTTTCCTCGGCACGCCGCCGCTGGCCTTTACCTTCGGCCTGGGCGGGCTGCTGCTGTTCCCGCTGCGCGTCGGTGCCAGCGCCGTGCTGCTGGAAAAGCTGACGCCGGAAACTCTGCTCAAGGCGATTGAAACCTATCGCGCCACGATCTGTTTTACGGCGCCCACCTTTTACCGCCAGATGGCGCAGCTGGCGGACCGCTTCGACCTGTCCAGCCTGAAGAAGACCGTCTCCGCCGGCGAGGCGCTGCCGCTGGCCACGCGCGAAAGCTGGCGCCAGGCCACGGGCCTGGCCATGATCGACGGCATCGGCGCGACGGAGATGCTGCATATCTTTATCTCCGCCGCCGGCGAGCAGATTCGTCCCGGCGCCACGGGCAAGCCGGTGCCGGGCTACCAGGCCTGCATCCTGGACCGCGACGGCAATCCCGTCGGCCCCGGCGTAATCGGACGGCTGGCCGTCAAAGGCCCCACCGGCTGCCGCTATCTGGCGGACGAGCGTCAGCATGACTACGTGCTGAATGGCTGGAACCTGACCGGCGACGCCTACGAAATGGACGCCGACGGCTACTTCTACTACCGTTCGCGCACGGACGACATGATCATCTCCGCCGGCTACAACATCGCCGGGCCGGAGGTGGAGGACGCGTTGCTGCGCCATCCGGCGGTGGCCGAATGCGGCGTGGTCGGCAAGCCGGACGAGGAGCGGGGCCAGATCGTGGAGGCGCATGTCGTGCTCAAGCCAGGCCACGAAGCGTCGAACACGCTGACGGCGGAGCTGCAGGAATTTGTGAAGGAGCAGATCGCGCCGTACAAGTATCCGCGCTCGATCCGCTTCCTGCCCGCGCTGCCGCGCACGGAAACCGGCAAGCTGCAGCGCTTTAAACTGCGCAGCGATGAATAAACCAGCGAGTACCAAGTCATGAATATTGTTTGCATAGGCGGCGGCCCGGCCGGCCTGTATTTCGGCCTGCTGATGAAGAAGCAGAATCCTGCCCACCAGATCACCGTGGTGGAGCGCAACCGGCCCTACGACACCTTCGGCTGGGGCGTGGTGTTTTCCGACCAGACGCTGGGCAATCTGGCCAACGCCGACGAGCAGACGGCGCGCGCCATCCTCGAATCGTTCAACCACTGGGACGATATCGACATCTTCTTCAAGGGAGAGAAGGTCACTTCGGGCGGCCATGGTTTCTGCGGCATCGGCCGCAAGCACCTGCTCAACATCCTGCAGCACCGCTGCGAAGAGCTGGGCGTGAAGCTGGTGTTTGAAACGGAAGTGACGGACGACCAGGAGCTGGCGGCGCGCTACAAGGCCGATCTGGTGATCGCCTCGGACGGCTTGAACAGCCGAACCCGCACGCGCTATGCGGACACCTACCAGCCGCAGATCGAGGCGCGCCAGTGCCGCTTCGTCTGGCTGGGCACGTACAAGAAATTCGACGCCTTCACCTTTGCCTTCAAGGAGACGCAGCACGGCTGGTTCCAGGCCCACATTTACCAGTACGACGCCGATACGTCGACCTTCATCGTGGAGACGCCGGAAAGCGTGTGGCGGGCGGCCGGGCTGGATCAGATGACGCAGGAAGAGAGCATCGCCTTCTGCGAAAAGCTGTTTGCCGACCAGCTGGATGGGCATAAGCTGATGTCGAATGCCACCCACCTGCGCGGATCGGCAATGTGGATCACTTTCCCGCGCATCGTCTGCGGACAGTGGGTGCACTGGAATGGCGACGTGCCCGTGGTGCTGATGGGCGATGCGGCGCACTCGGCGCATTATTCGATCGGCTCCGGCACCAAGCTGGCGCTGGAGGACGCGATCGAACTGGCGCGCTGCTTTGCCGCGCATGGCGCCGATGGAGATGTGCGGGCGGCGCTGGCTGCGTATCAGGAAGTGCGCGCGGTGGAGGTGCTGAAGATCCAGAGCGCGGCGCGCAATTCGATGGAATGGTTCGAGAACGTGTCGCGCTACACGGCAATGGAGGCGCCGCAGTTCGCATACTCCATGCTGACGCGCAGCCAGCGCCTGTCGCACGAAAACCTGCGCCTGCGCGACGCCGCCTACGTGGCAGGCTACGAAGCCTGGCTGGCGGCGCGCGCGAACGCGCAAGCGGCGGACCTGCCTGCGTCCACCGCCACGCCGCCGATGTTCACGCCGTACAAGGTGCGTGGCCTCACGCTGAAGAACCGCATTCTCGTCTCGCCAATGGCGCAGTACAGCGCCGTCGATGGCGCCGTGGGCGACTACCATCTTGCCCACCTCGGCGCGCGTGCGATGGGCGGCGCGGCCATGGTGTTCGCGGAGATGACCTGCGTCTCCGCCGATGCCCGCATCACGCCATACTGCCCCGGCATGTACACGCCCGAGCACACGCAAGCCTGGAAGCGCATCGTCGACTTCGTCCACCAGAACACGGACGCGAAGATCGCCCTGCAGCTGGGCCATGCGGGCGCCAAAGGCTCCACCCGCGCCATGTGGGACGGCATCGACCAGCCGCTGGACAAGGATAACTGGCCGCTGGTTTCCGCCTCGCCCCAGCAATACCTGGCGGGCGTATCGCAGACGGCGCATGAAATGACGCAAGCTGACATGGACCGCATCGAAGCCGACTTCGTGCGCGCCACGCAAGCGGCCGAGCAGGCGGGCTTTGACTGGCTGGAGCTGCACTGCGCCCACGGCTACCTGCTGTCGTCCTTCATCTCGCCGTTGACCAACCGGCGCAGCGACGAATACGGCGGCAGTCTTGAAAACTGTTGCCGTTATCCGCTGCGCGTGTTCGCCGCCATGCGCGCCGTCTGGCCCGCGCACAAGCCGATGAGCGTGCGCATTTCCGCCCACGACTGGGTCGAAGGCGGCATCACGCCGGACGACGCGGTGCAGATCGCCCGCCTGTTCAAGCAGGCCGGCGCCGACATGATTGACTGCTCCTCGGGCCAGGTCAGCAAGCAGGAAAAGCCCATCTACGGCCGCATGTTCCAGACCCCGTTCGCCGACCGTATCCGCAACGAGGCCGGTATCGGCGCCATCGCCGTCGGCTCCATCTTTGAGGCCGACCACGCCAACGGCATCATCGCCGCCGGCCGCGCCGATTTGTGCGCCGTGGGCCGTCCGCACCTGGCCAATCCCGCATGGACGCTGGCGGAAGCGGCAAAGCTGGGCTACACGGCGGTGAACTGGCCGAAGCAATACCTGCCCGGCAAGCAGCAGCTGGAGCGCAATCTGGAGCGCGAACGCCAGATGGCCGCCGCCAACAGCGGCCTCACGCCGCAGCAGGTCGCGGCCAAACTGCTGGAGGGCTGAATGATGAATCCCATCGCCATGACTCTGGAAGGCAAGCACGCGCTGGTAACGGGCGGCGCGCGCGGCATCGGCGCGGCCTGCGCGCGGGCCTTGCTGCTGCACGGCGCCCGCGTTACCATCGCCGGCCGCGACGCGCAGGCGCTGGCCCACGCCGTCGAAGAAATGACCACGCTGGGCGACATCGACGCGCAGATCATCGACGTCACCGACGAAGCCTCCGTGCGCGACGGCTTTGCGGCGGCGGTGAAACGCGCGGGCCGCATCGACATCCTGGTCAACAACGCGGGCCAGGCCGCGCCCGCACCCTTCGCCAAGACCGACGCCGCGCACTGGCAGCGCATGCTGGACGTGAACCTGACCGGCACCTTCCACTGCACCCAGGCCGCGCTGCCCGGCATGCTGGAGGCGCAGTGGGGCCGCATCGTCAACGTCGCCTCGACGGCGGGGCTGGTCGGCTACCGCTATGTGTCGGCCTATGTCGCGGCCAAGCATGGCGTGATCGGCCTGACGCGCGCGCTGGCGCTGGAGGTGGCGGCCAAGGGCGTGACGGTGAACGCCGTCTGTCCCGGCTATACCGAAACGGATATTGTGCGCGAGGCCGTGGCCAATATCATGGCCAAGACCGGACGCAGCGAAGAGCAGGCGCGGGCCGAACTCGCGGCGGGCAATCCGCAAAAGCGCCTGGTGCAGCCGGAAGAAGTGGCCAACGCCGTGGCCTGGTTGTGCCAGCCCGACGCCGCCGCCATGAACGGACAATCCATCGCCGTCGCCGGCGGTGAGGTCATGTAAAACAAGGGATGACGATGTCACACTCAGACAATAACGACGCGGAACTGGAGCAGGACGAGCAGCTGGACCTGGCCAGCCGGCTGACCAGCGACCACCATCAGTCGCTCAAGCTGTGGCTGCGCATGTTGTCCTGCACGACCAAGATCGAGAACGAAATCCGCAGCCGCCTGCGCGCCACCTTCGGCATCACCTTGCCGCGCTTCGACCTGATGGCGCAGCTGGAACGCCACCCGCAAGGCCTGCGCATGGGCGAGCTGTCCAGGCGCATGATGGTCACGGGCGGGAACATCACCGGCATCACTGACCAGCTGGAGCAGGAAAAGCTGGTGGTGCGCGTGCCTGATCCCAAGGACGGCCGCGCCTACAGCGTCAAGCTGACCACCGCCGGCCGCCGCGCCTTCGCCGCCATGGCCAAAGTGCACGAAGGCTGGATCGCCGAACTGCTGCAGGACATGAGCGGCGGCGACAAAACCCAACTGATCGAGCTGCTGTCGCAAATGAAGCAGCACCTGAACGCCCTCGACGAAAAATAAGGACTACTTTATGCGATACCTCCCCGGCGAAGCGCAAAACCTGCCCGGCAACCGCGCTTCCCTGGCCAATTACCAGGCCAGCCATTTTCTGTTCGAGACAGCCAACGGCGTCGCCACGCTGACGCTGAACCGCCCCGAGCGCAAGAACCCGCTCACCTTTGATTCCTACGCCGAGCTGCGCGACCTGTTCCGCGCGCTGGCCTATGCGGACGACATCAAGGCCATTGTCATCACCGGCGCGGGCGAGAACTTCTGCTCCGGCGGCGACGTGCACGACATCATCGGCCCGCTGACCAAGCTGGATATGCCAGGCCTGCTGGCCTTCACCCGCATGACGGGCGACCTGGTGAAGGCGATGCGCGCCTGCCCGCAGCCCATCGTGGCCGCCATCGACGGCATCTGCGCCGGCGCCGGTTCCATCCTGGCGCTGGCGTCGGATATCCGCCTCGGCACGGCGCGCAGCAAGACGGCTTTCCTGTTCACCCGCGTCGGCCTGGCTGGCTGCGACATGGGCGCCTGCTCGCTGCTGCCGCGCGTGATCGGGCAGGGCAGGGCGGCCGAGCTGCTGTACACGGGCCGCTCCATGTCCGGCACGGAGGCGGAGCGCTGGGGCTTCTTCAACAGCCTGCAGGAGCCGGAAGCGCTGCTGGATGCGGCGCGCGCCTTCGCCCAAGGCCTGGCCGACGGCCCGACCTTCGCCCACGGCATGACCAAGAAGATGCTGCAGCAGGAGTGGAATATGGGCGTGGACGAAGCCATTGAGGCGGAAGCGCAGGCGCAGGCCATCTGCATGGCGACCAATGACTTTCACCGCGCCTACCACGCCTTCGTGGCGAAACAAAAACCTGAATTCGAGGGCGATTGATGAAGTCCGATAAAAGCTATCTGGAGTGGCCGTTTTTTGAAGCGCGCCACGCGCAGCTGGAACGCGAGCTGGACGCCTGGGCCGCGCAGAATATCGCGCAGGAGCATGGCCATGACGTGGACGCCGCCTGCCGCCATCTGGTGCGTCAACTTGGCGATGCGGGCTGGCTCCGCCACGCCATCGGCGGCACGGAGCATGGCGGCGCGGGCGAGACCATCGACACGCGCGCCATCTGCCTGATCCGCGAAACGCTGGGCCGCTATTCCGGCCTGGCCGATTTCGCCTTCGCCATGCAGGGACTGGGCTCGGGCGCCATCAGCCTGCACGGCAGCGCGGCCCAGCGGGCGCTGTATCTGCCGCGCGTGGCGCGGGGCGAGGCCATCGCCGCCTTCGCCCTGTCCGAGCCGGAAGCGGGTTCCGACGTCGCCGCCATGCGGTGCGCGGCGGTGCAGGAGGGTGACCATTACGTGTTGAATGGCGAGAAGACGTGGATCTCCAACGGCGGCATCGCCGACTTCTACGTGGTGTTTGCCCGCACGGGCGAGCAGCCCGGCGCGCGCGGCATCAGCGCCTTCGTCGTGGACGCGGGCACGCCGGGCTTCGAAATCGCGGAGCGCATCAATGTGATGGCGCCCCATCCCCTGGCGCGGCTATCGTTCAGGGATTGCAGCATTCCGGCCACGCAGCGCATCGGCGAGGCGGGGCAGGGCTTCAAGGTGGCGATGGCGACGCTGGACGTGTTCCGCACCTCGGTGGCGGCGGCGTCGCTGGGCTTCGCCCGCCGCGCGCTGGCGGAGGCGCTGGAGCGCGCCACCTCGCGCAAGATGTTCGGTCAGACCCTGGCCGACTTCCAGCTCACGCAGGCCAAGCTGGCGCAGATGGCGACCGGCATCGACGCCGCCGCGCTGCTGACCTATCGCGCCGCCTGGCAGCGCGACCAGGGACGCAAGGTGACGAAGGAAGCGGCCATGGCCAAGATGACGGCGACGGAAACGGCGCAGCAGGTGATCGACGCCGCCGTGCAGATGTTAGGCGGCCTGGGCGTGGTCAGCGAGCAGCCGGTGGAAAAGCTGTACCGCGAAATCCGCGCCCTGCGCATCTACGAAGGCGCGACCGAAGTTCAACAGTTAATCATCGCGCGCGAACTGCTGCGCGAAGCACAGTAAAAGGGACGCAAGATGGAAATTCTTCAACCGCCGGAATGGGCCAAGCCGCGCGGCTATTCGAACGGTATCGCCGCCAGCGGCAAGATGGTGTTCGTCAGCGGGATGATCGGCTGGGACGGGCAGGGCGTGTTCCATAGCGACGATTTCGCCGAGCAGGCGGCGCAGGCGCTGCGCAACGTGGTGGCCGTGCTGGCCGAGGCGGGCGGGCGTCCCGAGCATATCGTGCGCATGACCTGGTATGTGACGGACCGGAAGGAATACGTGGGCGCTTACCGGGAAATCGGCGTAGCCTATCGGGAGATCATCGGCCGCCATTTCCCCGCCATGACGGCGGTGCAGGTGGCCGGGCTGGTGGAGGACCGCGCCAAGGTGGAGATCGAGGTGACTGCCGTCGTGCCGGAAGTGTAAAAGTTGTGTCCGCGCGATACAAAAAAGAAAATCAATTAAGGCAATGTGTTATATTTGATAACGTGATTTATCGTTTCATTGCTGAGGTTGAACATGAGTATCCTTTTGAAGAAAAGCGCTGCTGTGTTACTGGCTCTGTCAGCGCTGACGGCCGCTTCTGCGGCACGGGCCGATTCCCTGCTGAGTGATGGAGATCGGGCGCAACTAGCCGCCTGGCTGGGCGGTGGTGAGCTAACCCTGACCAATATCTACACCAAGGTGGTCGGTGATACGGCTGCCAGCTTCCACGCGGCTGTCGATGGTAAAGGCCCAACTTTTTCCGTCATGCAGGCAATGGATGACCAGGGTAAAACTTGGTTGGTGGGCGGCTACAATCCACAGAGCTGGTCCTCCAAGGGGGGCTATAACATGACGCCGGAGCAACAGGATCGCACGGCGTTCATCTTCAATCTAACCTCGGGCGTCATGCGCTTGCAGGCGCCTACGAGCTTCGCGGTTGATTCGGCTGGTGCCTACCAGACCTTCAACGATCCTGCCTACGGCCCGACCTTTGGCATCGGCCATGACCTGTATGTGGGGCAAGATCTAACGCAGGGCCTGTCGGTTCTGTATTCCTATGCCGGTACCGATCCGGTCAGTGGTGGTTTTCACACCAGTCTGCTCGATGGCAGCCCCTATCCCTCCAAACCGAATGCCATAATCGGTCAGATGGAAATCTTCACCTTCAGCCTGACTCCCGTACCAGAACCGTCGGCCGCGCTGATGCTGGTCGGCGGCTTGGCAGCGCTGGTGCTGGCCACCCGCCGCCGGCGCCACTGTTCTCGCCTCTGATTAGCCTGTACAATGGCGACGCTTTCAGCGTGTGTCGCCATAGTTCAATGGATAGAACGGGTTCCTCCTAAGAATCAGATACAGGTTCGATTCCTGTTGGCGGCACCATAGACCCCTACATACTATGGCCGTCATTTCCCTCTCCTCTGCGCAACTGGCATTCGGCCATGTGGCGCTTCTTGATCATGCAGAATTTTCCCTGGAAACGGGCGAACGCGTCGGCCTGATCGGCCGCAACGGCACCGGCAAGTCCTCTCTGCTGAAAATCATTTCCGGCCGCTTCAAGCTGGACGACGGTCTGCTGGTCATGCAGCAGGGCCTGAAGATCGCCTATGTCGAGCAGGAACCCGTGTTCGATCCGGAGATGAGCGTGTTCGACGCCGTCGCCTCCGGCATGGGCGATCTGCAGGCGCTGCTGAAGGAATACGACGCGCTGACCGGCCAGTTCGGCCAGGGCGATGACGACGCCGTGATGGAGCGCATGCACGACATCCAGGTCAAGCTGGACGCGGCCGACGCCTGGAACCTCAAAAACAAAGTGGAGACGACGCTGGACCGCCTGAACCTGGGCCCCGACGCGCAGATGAAGACGCTCTCGGGCGGCATGCAGAAGCGCGTGGCGCTGGCCCGCGCGCTCGTGTCGGCGCCGGACGTGCTGCTGCTGGACGAGCCCACCAACCACCTGGACTTCAGCTCCATCATGTGGCTGGAAGGCTTGCTGCGTGACTTCAAGGGCTCTGTGCTGTTCATCACCCACGACCGCTCCTTCCTCGATAATGTAGCTACCCGCATCATCGAGCTGGACCGCGGCAAGCTGCTGTCCTATCCGGGCAACTTCTCCGCCTATCAGGTGCGCAAGAGCGAACAGCTGGAAATCGAGGAAGTGGAAAACGCCAAGTTCGACAAATTCCTGGCGCAGGAAGAAGTATGGATCCGCAAGGGCGTCAAGGCTCGCCGTGTGCGCGACGAAGGCCGCGTGCGCCGGTTGGAAGCGCTGCGCGTGCAGCGCGCCGCCCGCCGCGAGCAGCAGGGCCAGGTGCGCCTGGAAGTGAGCTCCGGCGAGCGCTCCGGCAAGATCGTGGCTGACCTGGAAAACATCAGCAAGCGCTTTGGCGACAAGGTGATCGTGCGCGACTTCAGCGCCACCATCCTGCGCGGCGACAAGGTGGGCCTGATCGGCTCCAACGGCGCGGGCAAGACTACCCTGCTGAAAATGATCCTGGGCGAGCTGGAGCCGGACGGCGGCGTGGCGCGCATGGGCACCAAGCTGCAGGTGGCGTATTTCGACCAGATGCGGGCCCAGCTCAATGAAGAGGCGAGCCTGATGGACACCATTTCCCCCGGCAGCGACTGGGTCGAGATCAACGGCCAGAAAAAGCATGTGATGAGCTATCTGGGCGACTTCCTGTTCGCGCCCGAGCGCGCCCGTTCGCCCGTCAAGTCGCTGTCGGGCGGCGAGCGCAACCGCCTGCTGCTGGCGCGCCTGTTCGCCAAGCCAGCCAACTGCCTGGTGCTGGACGAACCAACCAACGACCTCGACATCGACACCCTGGAACTGCTGGAAGAGCTGCTGGAAGACTACACCGGCACCGTCTTCCTCGTCAGCCACGACCGTACCTTCCTCGACAACGTGGTGACCCAGGTCATCGTGGCTGAAGGGGCAGGGCAGTGGCGCGAATTCGTCGGTGGTTATACCGACTGGGAGCGCGTGCGCACTGTGACGCCTGCTGCCGCAGCGGCCAAACCCGCCGCCAAGCCGGCAGCCCCGGCTCCGGCCGCAGCTCCGGCCCCGACCGCGGCGCCCGCCGTGGCCGCCAAGGCCAAAAAGCTCAGCTTCAAGGAGCAGCGCGAGCTGGAGGAGCTGCCCAAGCGCATAGCCGCCCTGGAAGACGAGCAGACGGCGCTGAATCTGCAGCTGTCCGATCCCGACTTCTACAAGAAGAATGCGGCCGAGGCGCGCCGTGTGTCCGAGAGGGTGGAGGCGATCGAAGCCGAGCTGCTGGCAGCGCTGGAACGCTGGGAACAAATCGAAAGCAGCAAGGCGGGCTGACAGTCCGGCACGATTGCATTTTCATCTACAACACCCAACTGATTTATTGTAGTATGTGCACTGTTTCGAGCGCCCTTGGGCGCTCGATGCGTTCTCAATCAGACGCGCTAACAGGACATTGCATGACTGTAATAGATTTCCTTCTGATTTCTCGCGACACCTATTTGCTGCCGTTCGTTAGCTGGAAGCGGCATGTCTGAGCGCGGCGCCCTGCCGCGCGTACTGCCGTTTATCGTCTATCTCGCCTTCCTGCTGCTTACCGACGGGCTGGAACGACTGGGCTTTCCCTCTTCCGAACTGCGTTGGCTTTATGTAGTCAAAATCGGCGCCGTCGTCGCCGTTTTGTGGGCGTTTCGGCGCAGCTACACCGAGCTGGCCGAATGGCGCCTGAGCGCTGCGAGCGCCGCGCTGGCGGTCGTCAGCGGCGCGGTCGTGCTGGTGTTGTGGATTAACCTCAATGCAAGTTGGATGGCGGTTGGTAGCTCAGCAGGATTTGATCCCCGCACAAATGGAGCGCTAGACTGGTTGTTGGTTATGCCACGGATTGCCGGCGCGGCGCTGGTAGTGCCGGTGATGGAGGAATTGTTTTGGCGCTCGTTTTTGATGCGCTGGATGGAGTCGGCCGATTTTGTCCGCGTCCGGCCGGCGGCGGTCGGGGCGAAAGCCTTTCTCGTTACCGCCGTGTTGTTCGGCATAGAACACAGTCTGTGGCTGGCGGGCATCGTAGCTGGCGTGGTCTACGGACTGTTGTATATGCGCAGCACCAACCTGTGGACGGCCGTCCTGTCCCATGGAGTAACGAATGGTTTGCTAGGGGTATGGATTATTTCTACTGGTCAGTGGACTTACTGGTAATATTGACAAATTGCTGTTTCATATTTCACAAAAGACGACCCACGATGCTGCGTTCCTCGCCTAAACAATCCGTCATCTTCACGCGCAGTGCCTGGGCTTTGCTGGCGGGCGCCGCCATCGCTCTGCCGGCCGCCGCCGCCATTAGCGACACCGTCCATCCTTTCGTCTCGGTGGGCTACAGCTACGAGGACAACCTGCTGCGCTTGCCCGACGATACGCCGGGATTTACAGGCTCGCGCTCGGATACTATCCGCCAGGAGCAGGCCGGCGTGGATTTTGAGCGGCCCTTCGGCCGCCAGGTATTGACGGCGGAAGCCAAGGTTTCACGCGTCAATTTCGACCATTACGATCAGCTTAATTACAACGGTAAGGATTATTCGGCCGCCTGGCAGTGGCATCTGGTCGAAAACTTCGATGGCCATCTCGGGGGCGCCTATTCGCAAACCCTGACACCGTTCACCGACTTTCACGTGAGCGAACTGAACTTGCGTACCACTCGGCACGAATATGCTGACGGCACTTGGCGCTTTTTCCCTAGCTGGCAGGTGCATACAGGCTTTACTCGTGACAAGTTCAACTACGATCTTGATATACAACAGTTCAACAACCGTACTGAGGACGCTGCTGAAGCCGGCTTTGACTTCCTGGCGTCGAGCGGTAGTCGCTTCGGCTTTGTGGCGCGCCGATTGCGCGGGAGCTACCAGAACCAGCAGAGCATAGGCAATATTGTGCTCGACAACGGTTACGTACAGGACGAGTATAAGGCCAATGTGTTTTGGACCGTGTCCGGTGTGACCCAAGTGCAGGCCTTGGTCGGCTGGGCCAAACGTAAGCACAACTTCTTTACCGACCGTGATAGCAGCGGCGCCAATGGCCGCGCCACCGTGATCTGGCGCCCGCTGGGGCTGGTCAAATTCACCGGCATTGTCTGGCGCGAATTTGCCGCGGTTGAAAGCGTATTGGTGAACAACAGCTTGAACAAGGGACAAAGCCTGGAGGCCAGTTGGGATGCCAGCGCCAAGCTGCGGGTCGACGCAAGCTTGCGCCACGAAAAACGGGATTTCAGCAAACTCAGCGGGATTGTTATTCCGGGCAGCTCTACCGACGTCAGTCGCAATGTGACGGCTGGCGTGACGTATCTGCCTCAGCAGTTTGTGCAATTCGGAATCAGCGTATTTCATGAAAAGCGCAACGGCAGCCCCTACATCGGTACCGGCGACTACACCGCCAACGGGGTTTCGCTGACGGCGACGGGGCAATTTTAAGACGTAACACGTAACACATGACGGTCAACGACATCCCCTTAATCTCATTCTTTCAGCGCGTCCTCGACCCCCTGATCATCATGGGAACCCTGTACCTGTTGTCGCAGGTCTATGCTGAGCCGTTCACTGGCTATTCGCTGGTGTTGATGGTGCTTGCTTTCTTCATTTCCTCTTCGGTCTACCAGCACATCGACCCCTATCGGACCTGGCGCAGTGGCCGCATGCTGGCCTATTCGCGCGATGTCTTTGTGGGCTGGATAGTAACAGTGACGATTCTGGTGTTTCTGGGCAATGTTAGTGCTCTGGCCTACCACTACGACGAGACGGTGGTGCTGACCTGGTTCATTGTCACGCCGTTCGCGCTACTGGCCAGCCATCTTGCGGCCAGTAAGCTTGGTGCCGATCCGGCCAAGCCAAGCGAGATCCGCTCGGCCGTGATCATTGGCGCCAATGACGTGGGCCTGAAATTTGCCCGCACCATCGAAAAGAATCCTAATTTGTTCATGCGCGTGATTGGCTTCTTTGACGATCGCACGGAAGACCGCTGGCCTAACGATATGGCACGGCCCATGCTGGGGAGAATGCCCGACATCGCAGCCTATGTGCGCGAGCATCAGGTCAAAATGATCTTCATCAGTCAGCCGATCTCGGCGCAGCCCCGCATACGCAAGCTTTTGGACGAGCTGCAGGATACGACGGCTTCAGTATACTTCCTGCCCGACATCTATGTGTTCGACCTGATGCAAGCCCGCTTTGATAATGTGGGCGGCATGCCTGTGATCGCTATCTGCGAAACCCCGTTCACTGGACTGAATAGCACCATCAAACGCGCCAGCGACATTTTGTTGGCGGTCGTCATCCAGGTACTGCTGCTGCCACTGATGTTGCTCATTGCGCTGGCGGTCAAGTTGACTTCGCCCGGCCCTGTTATTTTCCGCCAGCGCCGCTACGGCCTGTATGGCGAGGAGATCATCGTTTATAAATTCCGCACGATGACGGTAGCCGAGGATGGCGCGAAAGTGATCCAGGCAACCAAAAATGACCAGCGCGTCACCAGGGTGGGCGCCTTCCTGCGCCGCAGCTCGCTTGATGAGTTGCCGCAATTTATAAATGTGTTGCAGGGAAGAATGAGTGTCGTGGGGCCGCGCCCGCATGCCGTGGCGCACAATGAGCAATACCGCAAATTGATCAAGGGCTATATGTTGCGCCACAAGGCCAAACCGGGCATCACGGGCTGGGCCCAGGTGAACGGTTTGCGTGGCGAAACGGAGACACTGGACAAAATGGAAGCGCGCATCCGTTACGATCTGGATTATCTACGTAGCTGGTCGCTGTGGCTCGATTTGTGGATTATTTTGCGCACCGTCAAAGTGGTGCTGCAGCGGGATAACGCCCATTGACTGCAACCCGGATTCTTAGCATTCGCTGAAACAGGGCGCACGCTAGGGTATTGTTAGTGACTAATCAAGATAGTTGCTTTAGAATCCATTTCGTAGGTTTTTTTACAAATACGTTTATTAAGTTTATTAACTTATTTGGATCCATAGAGAGATTTGACCGTGATGAAAAATAAAGAGAATGCAGTTAGCACGCGCCTGATCTGTTCTGGCCTGGTACTCTGTGCGGCCGTGGCGCTCAGCGCTTGCAGCAACAAGGAAAAAAAGCCTGGCCAGGCCTTGGCCAGCGTCAATGGCGAGGAAATCACGGTCCTGCAGCTGAACGAGGAAATGCAGCGCAACGGCGTGCCTGCCGCGCAGCAGGATGCCGCCCGCAAGCAAATACTGGAATCGCTGATCGACCGTCAGTTGCTGCAGAATGAAGCGGCCAAGGACAAATTGGACCGCGATCCCAAAGTGGTGCAGGCCATTGAGCGCGCCAAGGCACTGATCATCGCCCAGGCGTATATGCAGAAGAGGATCGGCAACCCGGCGCGGCCGACCAAGGCCGAAGTGGAAGCTTATTTCGACCAGCATCCAGACTTCTTTACCCGTCGCAAACAGCTCGATATGCGTGAGCTGATGGTCGCCACCAAGGATCTGAACGACGACCTGAAAAAGGCCGCCGACAACGCCAAGTCGCTCGACGAACTGGTCACTTGGCTGGATGCCCATCAAGTGAAGTACGCCCGTACCCAGCTGTCGCGCACGACGGCTGATCTGCCGGCGGAGTTGGCCAACAAGCTGCTAACCATGCCAAAGGGGCAGTTGTTCATCGTCAAAGAAGGTGATCGCAGTATGCTGATCACCATTGCCGACATCAAGGACACCCCAGTCACGCTGGAAAACGCGGCGCCCCAGATCGAGCAGTTCCTGATCAATAAGAAGAACAAGGACGCGGCCGACGCTGAACTGGCCCGTCTGCGTGCGAGTGCCAAGATCGAGTATCTGGGCGATAACGCACCGGCCAAGCCAGCCCCGGCTGCTGCTGCGCCCGCCAAGCCGGCCGATCAGGCGTCGGCCAATGAGCGTGGCGTCGCTGGATTGAAATAAAGCGGTCTTAGCAAAGCAGTAAAAATTCTGAACTATAACTATTTGATGGGACTGGCAAATCATGAAAAGACTTGCAAACTGGATGATCATGGCGCTGCTGTGCTTGACGATGGCTTGGGCTTCGGCAGCCGATATTACGCTGGGACCGGGCGACGTTGTTAAGGTTTCGGTGTACGGCAGCCCCGACTTGGGTATCGAGACTCGCGTGGCCGACGACGGCACCATCACCTTCCCACTACTCGGTCCTGTTCAGATCGGCGGCTTAGTGGTCAGCGCTGCGGAGAAGAAACTGGCTGGCCTGCTGCAATCGGGCGGGTATCTGCGCAAGGCCGAAGTCAACATCATCGTTACCGGGCAGCAGAGCCAGCAGGTGTCCGTGCTGGGCCAGGTAAACCGCCCGGGGCGCTATCCGCTGGACGCCAAGCGCAGCGTAATGGATCTGCTGGCGCTGGCTGGCGGTATCAATCCTGATGGCGGCGATACTATCAGCCTGATCCGCAAACGCAACGGTCAAACCACCAAAGACGTGCTGGACATCGTGGAAATGGTGCGCAGCGGTGACATGTCGCGTGACAGCGAGCTGGCCGCCAATGACGTCATCTATGTCGAACGCGCACCGCGCTTCTACATCTATGGCGAAGTGCAGCGTCCTGGTGTGTTCCGCCTGGAGCGCTCCATGACGGTGATCCAGGCGCTGGCGGTGGGGGGCGGCCTGACCCCGCGCGGCACCGAGCGCGGCATACGCGTCAAGCGCCGCGATGCCAACGGCAAGCTGCAGATCCTCGACGTGAAACACGACGACCTGCTGCAGACGGACGACGTGATTTACGTGCGCGAGAGCTGGTTCTGAGCCCGGTTGACGCCGGACCCTGAACCGCATTTTTCATCAAACGGCCAGAGAGTACAGTCATGAGTTTCTCCCAATTCCTATTGATTCTGCGCGCACGCCGCTGGATTCTGATCGTCACCATGCTGCTGACGGTTTCCATCACCGTCGTGGTGAGCCTGCTGCTGCCCAAAACCTACAAGGGCACCAGCTCGCTGCTGCTCAATTACAAGGGCATCGACCCGGTGACGGGCCTGACCATGCCGGGCCAGCTGCTGCCGGGCTATATGGCGACCCAGGTCGACATCATCACCAGCAAGAATGTGGCGCTGCGCGTGGTGGACCGTCTGCATCTGGCCGAGAGCCCGGCGGTGATCGCCCAGTTCCAGGACGCCACCGACGGCAAGGGCACCGTGCGCGACTGGCTGGCCGACCTGCTGCTGCAGAAGGTGGACGTGGTGCCCTCGCGGGAAAGCAGCGTGGTCGACGTCAGCTTCAAGGGCAGCGACCCGGACTTCGTGGCAGCAGTGGCCAACGCCTTTGCCGACGAATACCAGAAGATCAGCATCCAGCTCAAGGTCGAGCCGATGAAAAAGGCTTCGGCCTACTTCAATGAGCAGACCAAGCTTTTGCGCGACAATCTGGAAGCGGCGCAGAGCCGCCTTTCCAAATACCAGCAGGAACACGGCATCGTTAGCGTGGACAACCGCTTGGACGTCGAATCGAATCGCCTGAACGACCTGTCGGCCCAGCTCGTGGCCGCCCAGGGCCAGATGATGGAAGCGGCCTCGCGCCAGCGCATGGCCCAGGGGTCGGCGGCGACTGAATCGCCCGACGTGGCGCAGAATCCCCTGATCCAGAACCTGAAGATCAATCTGGGCAGCGCGGAATCGAAATTTGCCGAAGTGTCGCAGCGCCTGAGCCCGAATCACCCCCAATACCAGAGTGCCAAGGCGGAGGTGGACAAGCTGCGCGCCGATCTGCAGGAACAGCTGAAGATCACGTCCAACAGCGTGAGTCACAATGCCCAGATTCTGCAACAGCGTGAAAGCTCGGTCAGCGCTGCCTTGGCTGCCCAGAAGGCCAAGGTGCTGGAGCTGAACCGCACTCGTGACGAAATGAATGTGCTGAGCAAGGACGTCGAAAGCGCCCAGCGCGCCTACGACGCGGTCACCCAGCGCTTCGCCCAGACCAATATCGAAGGCCAGGCCGACCAGTCCGATATCTCGGTACTGAATCCGGCCGTGGCGCCGATCAAGCCATCCAGCCCCAAGATTCTCCTGAACACTGCGCTGTCCATCGTGCTGGGCCTGATGCTGGGCGTGGGCTTCAGCGTATTGGCGGAAATGCTGAATCGCCGCGTGCGTTCCGAAGGTGATGTGGTGGATGCGCTCGATGTGCCGATTCTCGGCGTGATCAACTGGAGTACCAGCGGCTCGGCGCCCAAGCGCACCAGCTTTATGAACACTCTCTCCCTGCGCCGTCTGCGCGCCAATTAAGAATCATGGAGACTAGTATGACTCAACCAGCTCTGGCGAGCGCAGCAGCGCAGCCCTTGACCCGTGGCGGTGATTCCAGCATTGGCGGTTTGCTGCTGGAGTCCGGCAAAATTACCCCGGAAAATGCCGAGCGCGTGCTGCGCATGCAGAAGGAACTCGGAATCCGTTTTGGCGAGGCGGCACAGCGCCTGGGGCTGATCACGGAAGCCGACATCCAGCAAGTCCTGGCACGCCAATTCGACTACCCGTATCTGCAGGCAGGGCAAGGTAATTATTCGCCGCGCCTGCTGGCGGCCTATCAACCCTTCAGCCCGCAAGTGGAGGCCTTGCGCGCGGTACGTAGCCAGCTGATGCTGCGCTGGTTCGCGCGCGGCCACAAATCGCTGGTGGTGCTGGGCGTTGATTCCGGTGATGGTGCCAGCCTGTTCGCCGCAAACCTCGCGGTGGTATTCTCACAGCTGGGTGAACATACTTTGCTGGTGGACGCTAACCTGCGCAAGCCCAGCCAGCAGGAAATCTTCGACCTGAAGAACAGCAAGCAGGGCTTGTCCGATGTACTGGCTGGCCGCGCTAATCTGAGCACCATCTCCAAGGTGGACGCTTTTGTCGACCTGTCCGTGCTGCCGGCCGGCACTCTGCCGCCTAACCCGCATGAACTGCTAAGCCGTGCGGCCTTCGGCGAGCTGAATGGCCAACTGGCGGCCAACTTCGATGTGGTGCTGTACGATGTGGCCGCCTCGTCCATGGGTACGGACGCCGCGTCGATTGCGGCGCGCACGGGTGGCGTACTGCTGCTGACCCGCCGCAACCACACGATGCTGGCCGATGTACAGGAACTGAAGCAACAGCTGACGCAAAGTGGCGCACAGGTGGTCGGTTCGGTGATGGTGGAGTTCTAATGAACATGGCAGCCAAGCCTCTGTCCGGCACACGCTCGGTCGAGCTGAGGGCTTTGGCGCCAGAATGGTTACCCATCCTGGTCGGCTTTCTGGCCATGTTTGTGCCAACCTTCTATGGACTGTTGACGGGTATCTGGTCCACGGAAGAGCAGGCCCATGGCCCCATCATCTTGGGCCTTTCGCTGTGGCTCATCAGCCGCAGCTGGTCCGAGGTACTGGCCGGCGCGCGCACGACGGCCGGCGCCACTGTGGTTGGCTGGCTGCTGTTTTTGCTGTCGTTACTGCTGTACCTGCTGGGGCGCACCCAGCAAATCGTTTCATTCGACATCAGTTCTTTTATCGTCTTGTTGGCGGCCCTGCTGTTACTGAAATTCGGCGCGGGCGCCATGAGAGTCCTATGGTTCCCTTTCTTCTTCATGCTGTTCATGGTGCCGCTGCCGGGCACTCTGGTTAGCATGCTGACCTTGCCGATGAAGACGGCGGTGTCTTATGTGACTGAGCATATGCTGTTCTGGGCAGGCTATCCCATTGCGCGCACTGGCGTGATCCTGCAGATCGGCCAGTACCAACTGCTGGTGGCCGATGCCTGCGCCGGTCTGCAGACCTTGTTGACGCTGGAGTCGCTGGGGCTGTTCTATCTAAACGTCGTGCGTCATACGTCGGCCTTCCGTAATATCAGCCTGGCATTGCTGATCATTCCAATTTCCTTCACGGCTAATGTGATCCGCGTCTGCGCACTGACTTTGATCACTTACTACTTCGGCGACGCTGTAGGACAGGGCTTCCTGCACGGTTTTGCCGGCATGGTGCTGTTCATTAGTGCGCTGCTGCTGATCCTCAGCCTCGATTCGCTACTGCGCTGGGTGTCGCGGAAAAAAGGCGACCCGGCTGTTGCGGAGGGGGTATGAACAAGAACATCGTTACAAGCATAGTGCTCGGTGTGCTGATGGTGACCTCGGCCGGTGCGGCCAAGGTGCTGCTGCCTACTCATTACATGGCCGACAGCCGTAGTGAAGGCACGCTCGAGACTATGATTCCGTCCCAATTCGGCGAGTGGAAAGAAGAGAAGGACCGGGTGGCGACTGTGGTCAATCCCAACGTGGAGCAGGCGCTCAAGCGGATTTACACAGAGACCCTGGCGCGCACCTATGTCAACCGCGAGGGTTACCGCATCATGCTGTCGGTGGCCTATGGCGCCAATCAGAGTGATGGCTTACAGGTGCACTATCCGGAGATCTGCTACCCGGCTCAGGGCTTCGAGGTGACCTCCAACCAGCGCGGCGTGCTGAATACCGCGGAGGGATCGATTGCGGTGAAGCGGCTGGAGACCAATCTGTCGCGCGAGCGTTTCGAACCGGTGACCTACTGGACCACGGTCGGCAATATGGTCGCGATGGGCAATATCGACAAGAAGATGGCCGAGATGCATTACCGCATGCAGGGTGAGATTCCCGACGGTCTGCTGTTCCGCGTGTCGTCGATCGACACCGATTCACAGCGTTCCTTCGAGGAGCATGCCGTCTTTGTCAGTCAACTGCTGCAAGCCTTACCGGCCAGCGCCAAGCCAAGACTGACAGGGCTATCGAATTAAGCAGGGCTGTCAGGGTGTCCATCAAGGAGTGGTGAGATTTTGAGTAAGTTGAGGAAGAAACTGGACACGCTGTTGGGCCGTTGCCGTGATGTCTGGCGCTCGCATGCCGACCTGGGCTGGGCCGCGCGCCGCGACTTCCGCGCCGTGCGTCGTTCGGCCGCCTATCAAGCGGTGTACGCGCTGGAACAGCCACTGGTCACTATCTGCGTGGCGACCTATAACCGCGCCCAGTTGTTGACCGAGCGGTGTTTGCCATCCCTGCTGCGCCAGGATTACCGCAATCTGCAGATCGTGGTGGTGGGCGATTGCTGCACCGACGACACTGAACAGCGCGTGGCGGCGCTGGACGACGCGCGCATCGAATTCGTCAACTTGCGCGAGCGGGGTAAATATCCGGAAGAGCCGCGCCACCGGTGGATGGTGGCTGGCACAGTGGCCATCAACCATGCCATGTCGCTGGCCCGGGGCGATTTCGTGACTCATCTGGACGACGACGACGAGCATAGTCCGGACCGTGTCAGCAAGCTGCTGCAGCTGATGCGCAGCACCCGCGCCGACATAGTCTGGCATCCATTCGACTTCGAGCGCGTGCCTGACGAGTGGCACGTGAACCATGCGCCGCGGTTCGCCGTCAACAATGTGTCCACCTCCTCGGTGTTTTACCACCGCTGGCTGAAGTCGGTTGAGTGGGATATCAACGCCTGGCGTTACAACGAGCCGGGCGACTGGAACCGCTTCAGGAAGATCCGCTTCCTGGGCGTCCGCGCAGTACGGGCGCCGGAGCGGCTGCTCAAGCACTACCGCGAACGCAACCAGAAAAGTAAATGACGCTACGACAGGATACTGAGAAATGACCAAGAAAATCTTTGTGACCCAGCCGGCCATGCCGCCCCTGGATGAGTTCCTGCCCTATCTGGAAAAAATCTGGGACAGCAAGTGGCTGACCAATGGCGGCCAGTTTCACCAGCAGCTGGAGCATGAGCTGGCCGAATATCTCGGTGTCAAACATCTGGCCCTCTTTGCCAATGCAACCCTGGCTTTGGTAACGGCTCTGCAGGCGCTGCGCATTTCCGGCGAAGTCATCACCACTCCTTACTCTTTCGTGGCTACTGCCCACTCGCTGCTGTGGAATGGAATCAAGCCCGTGTTCGTGGATATTGACCCGGAAACCTTCAATCTCGATCCGAAAAAAATCGAGGCAGCTATCACTCCTCAGACGACAGCCATCTACCCGGTGCATGTCTACGGCACGCCCTGCAATGTGGAAGAAATCCAGCGCATCGCCGATACCTATGGCCTGAAAGTGATTTACGACGCTGCGCATGCCTTTGGTGTGCAGCACAAGGGTACCAGCGTGCTGAACTGGGGAGACCTGTCCATTCTGAGCTTCCACGCCACCAAGGTCTTTAATACCTTCGAGGGTGGCGCCATCATTTGTCCGGACGCTAAGACCAAGCAGCGTATCGACTATCTTAAAAACTTTGGCATTGCCGACGAAGTGACCGTGGTCGGCCCCGGTATCAATGGCAAGATGAATGAAGTGCAGGCCGCGTTCGGCCTGCTGCAGCTCAGGCATATTGATGATTTCATGGCGCGGCGTGCCAGGATTGCCAGCCACTACCGTGAGAAGCTGGCCAGCATCAGGGGTATCACCGTGCCTGACGTACGTACCTGCGGGCTGCAGAATAATTCCTACTTCCCTATTTTTGTCGAGCCGGAATACCCTCTGACGCGCGATGCCCTGTATTCCCAGCTGCAGACGGTCGACGTGATGACGCGGCGCTATTTCTACCCACTGATCAGCGAATTCCCTATGTATCGCGGCCTATCGTCGGCGCGGGCGGACAACCTGCCGACCGCGCATCGCATCGCGGACCGCGTATTGTGCTTGCCAATCTATCCTGATCTGCCACTGGATGACGTAGACCGGATTAGTGACCTGATGCGCAAGTGGTCGGTGGGCTGAGGGGAGGAGGCTGGAGTCATGTCTTCTTTCTTGAATGCTGAAGAAGTCGCTTCCCTGGGGCTGGCATCGGTCGGGCGCGAAGTCAGGATTTCGCGCCACGCCTCGCTGCACAACCCGGGCAATATTCGCCTTGGTGACCACGTAAGGATTGACGACTTCTGTGTGCTATCGGCCGGCCTTGGTGGGATCGAGATCGGACGCAATGTGCATCTGGCCGTATACAGCTGCCTGATCGGCAAGGGCAAGATCACGCTCGGTGATTTCGCCAATATTTCCTCGCGCGTGGCGATCTACAGCAGCAACGACGACTATGGCGGCGCCTTCATGACCGGACCGACCTTGCCGGCGGAATTCACCAACATCAGCTTCGCTCCGGTGAGCGTGGGCCGCCACGCCATCATCGGTAGCGGCAGCGTGGTGCTGCCTGGCGTGACGATAGGAGAGGGCGCGGCCATCGGCGCGCTGTCGCTGCTGCGCAGCGATTGCCAAGCCTTCGGCATCTACGCGGGCGCGCCGGCGCGCAAGATCAAGGAGCGGCAGCGTGGCCTGCTGGCGCTGGAGCAGATTTATCTGGAACAGCAAGCGACGTTTGGCCAACCATGACAGGCGCGCCGCTTCCCAGGAATAATTTCGGCCTAATCCGTCTGCTGGCGGCTTGGCTGGTCTTGTTTTCCCATAGCTATCACCTGACGGGCGCCGGCGCGGCCGAACCGCTGATGCTGCTCACGGGCGGGAAAATGACTTTCGGTACGCTGGCGGTCGGGGTCTTCTTTTCCATCAGCGGCTATCTGATCACGGCCAGCGCCTATGCGCGGCCGGGGCTGCCCGTCTTTCTGCAGGCGCGTGTGCGGCGCATCTTCCCCGCGTTGATCCTGGTCGTCGTTCTCAGCGCACTAGTGCTGGGCGCCGCTATGAGCACGCTGGCGCCGGACCGGTATTTTGCGCGACCAAAGGTGTGGACCTATATCGCGCGTAATATCAGCTTGCTGCGCCTGCAGTACGACCTGCCGGGCGTGTTTGCCGCTACCCCATACGGACCGGCGGTGAATGGCTCGCTGTGGACCTTGCCGATTGAATTCGCCCTGTATCTGGCAGTAGGTGGCACGGTCTGGATGCTGCGCCAACTGCGGCGGCAGGATGCGTTGTGGTTGCCGCTGCTGTTGGCTGCCGTGGTCTGTCTCGTTTGCTGGAGCCTGGTGCTGCGCGGTAGCCAGTCAGGCGCAGCCTTATTGGTGCCGTACTTTATGCTGGGCGCCGCCTGCCGTATCGTGCGCCGCCATTTGCTCATGCACGGGGCCATCGCGGCCGTGCTGGCGCTGGTTTTGGCGGTGGCCGTGTATGCCGACTCCAGCTTGTTCCCTGTGGCTGCCAGTCTTGCCATCAGTTACGGCACACTGTGGATAGCCCGCCATGAGCGCTGGATCGCGCCGCTGGACCTGAGCCGCGTTGGTGATCTGTCGTATGGAATTTATCTGTTTGCGTTTCCCCTGCAACAAACGGTGATGGCGCTCGGCTTGGCTGCCGGTCCGCTGGCGCTGTGCTTGGAAGCTTCGGTGCTGACCTTGCCTGCCGCATGGCTGTGCTGGCATGGGCTGGAGCAGCATTTTGTCGATGCCGCCCCCGCGTCCTCGCCGCTGCATCCTGAACTGGCGGAGGGGCGATGAGCGAGTTGCGGCGCATCGGCGCGATGAGCATGGCGCGCGGCTATGGCGTGGTCCTGTCGCTGGCTACCTTGTTTATATCTGCCCGTCTGCTGGGACCGGCTGGACGAGGCGAGTTTGCTGCCGCCATGGCTTGGGCCACCTTGTTCGCCACGCTATGCAATCTCAGTCTGGGCCAGGCCCTGCAGCACCGTCTGCAGAGCGCAGAGCGTAAGCCCACGCTGCCGGAGCAGCTGGGGACGCTGGGCGGACTGGCGGCCGGACTGTCGATGCTGGCCATCGCCGCTGGTGTTGTGCTCTACCTGGGCAGCGGTGGCTCTGTGTTCAAGGGCGTGCGGCCGCTACCTATGCTGCTGGCGGCTGCCTTCGTGCCCTTCCTTGTGTGGGAGCAGTATGCCTCGAATATCCTGGCTGCCTCGTCGCAGACAGGCTTACTGAACCGGGCGCAATACTGGGGACGCAGCTTGGGCCTGCTGGTATTTTTCCTCCTAGTCATGGCTTGGCAGTGGGGCGTGGCCGGCGCGCTGGCCTCGCAGCTGATCGGCCAGTTTGCTGTGGCGGCCATGGTGGCTTGGCCTCTGTGGCGCGTCGCTGGCCGTTCGCTGCGCTGGGCCTCGCGCGAAGTGGCGCCGCTGTTTAAGTCAGGCCTGCTGATCCACCTGACCACGGTGAGCGCCTTCCTGCTTGATCAGGTCAGTATTCTGTTGATTAATAACTACCTGAGCAAACAAGAAGTGGGCTATTACCAGCTGGCGCAGCAGATGGTCAGTTTGCTGCTGATTGTGCCACAAAGCGCTCTGATGATTATTTATGGAGGCCTCGCCGGCAGCACGCCGGATGCTTTCTGGCCGCGTCAGCGCACCCTGGCCAAGCGCGTGCTGGGCGGGCTAGCGCTGGCGTCGCTGTTGGCCTATCTGTTGGCCACGCCAGCGGTACGGCTGGTGGCCGGCCCGGCCTTTGCGCCCAGTGTGGACATGTTCCGCTACCTGCTGCCGACAGTGCTGGGCATCAGCCTGTCCTTGCTGATGACGCCGCAGTGGATCAGCCGGGGCTTGCTGAAATTGAATACCACGCTCACCATCGTCACCAGTGTGGTGGTGGTGGCGTGCAGCGCCGTTGCCATCCCGCGCCTGGGTGTTGACGGGGCGATATACGTGCGCCTGGGTGTCTATGCGGTGTGGGTGCCGCTGGCGCAACTGACTTTCTGGGTTTGGTGTAACCGACGTGCTGCCGGGCGAAATAGAGAAGGAGTCATGGAATGAAAACACGTATGCAAGCGCCATCCTTGGGCAAGTATGTCGTCAGTGGCATGCTCGGCTTGGGGGCGCTCCTGTTCTGTCTGATCGTCGGCCTGCTGGCGGCCATCGTGCCGCCGGGCCTGCTGGTGCGCGTGCTGGCGATCCCGATGGCGCTGATGGGCATGATGCTGTTGTGGATTATCCCCAAGCGCCGCCACGCTCCGGAGTGGCTGATGAATGTGCTGCTGTTCGGCCTGCTGGCCCTGATCAATCTATGGCCTGCCTATATCGTCTACCGCTTCGGCGGCATGCCGTCGGTGAATCCCACGAAGCTGGCCTGGCTGATGTTCCTTGCTGTAGCCAGTATCGGCATCCTGTCCTGTGAGCAGCCGATGCTGCGCCTGGCGCATCGCTGCCGCCGCCACCCCCTGCTGATTACCTGCGTGCTGTTCCTGTTCGCCTGGCGCATCATCAGCGCCGCCTCCGGCGTGCAACCGATTCCCCAGGTACTGTCGCTGGGTGCGGAGATCGTCAGCTGCTATATCGCCTTTTTCCTCGCCCTTGGCGTGCTGCGTGACGAGCGTGATGTGCTGCATCTGATCATTGTGCTGGTGGGCGTCGCACTGTTACAGGCCATGCTCGCCTCCTTTGAATCGGTGGTCAAGCACACCCTGTTCGACCGCTTCATTTCTGTTAGCTCGGAAGATTCCGCCGTGATGGCGGACATGCTGCGCGAGAAGTTCCGCGATGGACATTACCGCGCGCAGGGAACCTTCGAGCATCCCATGGTGCTGGCCGAATTCATGGCGATGATGGTGCCGCTGGCGGCCGCCTTGTTCCTGACGAGTAAAAATTTCTGGCTGCGCTGGGGGAGCGCCGCTCTGGTGCCGCTGGCCATCCTCATCATCCTGGCTTCGCGCAGCCGTGCGGGCGTGGCGGTGTTGGTGGGCGCGGTGCTGTTGGTGCTGCTACTGTTGATGACGCCGCGCGATCCGCAGGGCAAGAAGGGCTCTGGCAAATTATTGGTCGCCGTAACCCTGGTCTTCCCGCTGGTGCTGCTTGGCATCTATTTCGGCATGCAGGAGTTTTCCTCCTTGGTGATCGGCCGCAGCCACACCGAAGTGGGCAGTACCATGGTGCGTGTGCTGATGCTGCAGCGAGGGCTCCCTTTGCTGTATTCCAGCCCGCTGGTCGGCTATGGCAACGGGATGGGCGTGGTCAAGCTGGGCTTCTTTGACGGTGTGCGCTTCAATATCGACAATTACTGGCTGGGCGTGGCCCTCGACTCGGGCTTCCCCGGACTGCTGGCCTTCCTCGGCATCTTCGGCGGCGCCGCTTTGATGGGTGCCCATGTCTATCGCAAGCGCGTGGACAGCGCTGGCACGATGGCGGGACTGATCGGTGTGTCGCTGCTGATGCTGCTGGTGACCAAGACCGTGCTGTCGATTTCCTCTGGCCTTACCCTGGGTTATGTGCTGATCGCAGCTGTGGTAGTGCTGGGCGAGAAGAGTAGGGCGCCACTGGCTGTGGTGGAGAAAAATCCTCTGGCGTATGCATAAAAAGATGGCTGATCCCGCGCGCGCTCGCGCCGTGCGGATCGTTCTGGTGAACTGGAACGGCTGGCGCGATACCGTTGAATGTCTGGAAAGCGTCTTCCGCCTGTGCTATGCGCCTGAAGCCTTGCAGGTAATCGTCTGCGACAACGATTCTTCAGACAGCTCGCTCGAACGCATCGCGCGGTGGGCAGATGGCGTTGCCGTTGCTGAGCCGGTAGAAGGGCCGTTGCATCATCTAAGCGCGCCACCGGTGACCAAACCAATCGCTTACGCTTTCGTCGATGCGGATATGCAGCAAGCGCCCGCTGTGCCTTTGCTACTGGTGCGGACGGGCGGCAACCTGGGCTTTGCCGGGGGGAATAATGTCGGCATTCGCCTGGCCATGCGTGACCGCGCGACAGACTTTATTTGGCTGCTGAATAACGATACGGTGGTGCAATCCGACAGCTTGGCGCTGATGGTGGAGAAGGCCTGTTCGGCGCCCGGTATCGGCGTGGTGGGCTCGGTCAACTGCTTCTATTCGTCGCCGGAGATCGTGCAGGCGCTGGGCGGCGGCATGTTCTCGCGCTGGCGGGGAACGGGGCGGCTTTATGGCAGCCGGATTCGGCTTGACCAGATAGCGCCCGCCGCCAGGGCTGAAGCGGAGAACGAGCTGCAATGGGTCAGTGGCGCGTCGATGCTGGTGTCGCGCGCCTTCATCGAGCAGGTCGGCTTGATGGAAGAGAGCTACTTCCTCTATTTCGAAGAGATCGACTGGGCGATCCGTTCCCGGCGCCGCTTCTCGAATGCACTGGCCTATGAAGCGCGCATTTACCACAAGGGTGGCAGCTCCACCGGCGAGCAGCAGGACAGTCATTTTGCCAGCTATACGCAATGCCGCTCGCGCATCAAGCTGTACCGCAACCACATGCCGATGTTACTGGGCTTTTGCTATTTTTCGATTTTGAAGGCCACCTTGTCGGCCTTGCTGAAAGGGCGCATGGTACTGGCCAAGGCCCTGGCGTTTGCCGCCAGGGACGAACTGCTTGGCCGCTAGGAAGACGCGATGATGAATGATTCGACAGCCGCCGCACCCGTGCTGGTGTCGGTGATCGTAAAGGCCCTCAATGAAGAGGCGTTGATTGACGCCTGCCTGCGATCCATTATCGCCGAGCTGGAGGGCCTGCCCGGCGAAATCATCCTGGCCGATTCCGTCTCCACCGATCGCACGGTGGACATCGCCATGCGATATCCAGTGGAGATCGTGCAGTTCTGCTCCGCTGCCGACCGGGGCTGCGGCGCCGCGCTGCAACTGGGTTATCAGTTTGCCCGCGGCCGCTATCTCTATGTGATTGACGGCGACATGGTTTTGCTGCCGGGCTTTCTGCGCCATGCCCTCGATTACCTCGAGCGCCATCCGGGCGCGGCAGGGGTCGGCGGCCTGCTGCAGGACGCGCGCCTGAACACCGCCGCCGACCACGCGCGCGCGGCCCACTATGGCGCGATTCGTCGTGAGCACGAAGTCGCTTCGCTCGGCGGCGGCGGCCTGTACCGGCGCGATGCGATCGAAGGCGTGGGCTATCTGGCCAACCGCTGGCTGCCCGCCTGCGAGGAGGCGGAATTGGGCGCGCGCTTGCTGGCGGCCGGTTGGAAGCTGGTGCGTTCGCCCATGCCAGCCGTCAGCCATACCGGGCATGAGGAAAGTACGCCGCAGATGCTCAAGCGATTGTGGCGCAACGGGCGCATGCAGGCCTATGGCATGTTTCTGCGTGGTGCGCTGGGACGACCGTGGTTTGGCCACGCGGCACGGACCTGCTGGTTTGTGTTCGTTGCGCCATTGCTACACCTTGGCATACTCGCAGCGGCCCTTATTGCCAGTCAGTTTGTATCAAACGTTATCGCAGTATTTCCGTTGCTGGAATTTGCCGCATGGTCAAGTGTTTTGCTGTTTCTTACATGGCGTAAACACAGCGCCGGACTTGCGTTTACCTCAGTGGTAGCGTGGCATATGTATGCGCTGGCGGCGGCCCGTGGATTTGTACGCGCGCCAGCCGATCCCACACAACGTATCGCGGCGCGAGTGCTGAGAGCGCTGTAAAGCTATGGTGTCTCATCAATGCCTTGGACAAGGCTATCAAAGCCTTAAGGAATGGGCAATATTGACAGTTGATTTGCGGCAATTTTTGATTGAGGATGCTTTAGCGTAAGGTATAATTCATTGAAGCCACAGGTCATGCATACGGCGGCTACTCACTGCGTTGACGACGCAACTCAAAATCATCTAAGAGGTGTTCAATGAAGCTCACAACAGTTTCCGCCTTGCGTTCGACTTTTTTACTCGGCCTGTTGGTAGCCAATTACAGCTATGCTGACTGGGCCAATAATGTCGACCCGACCGTGGTGCGTCCGCTGCCTACCGATGCGCGTATCCAGCCGCAGAATCCACCGGGCTTCTCGTGGTCGCAGCACCCTACGAATCCCGCCGCCTATGTGCTGGAGTTGAATCTGTTGTCGAGCACTGGTACCGTGGTCAGCACGCAGACCTTCACCGTCACTCGCAACTGGCTGCTACCCTCGGCCACGCTCGCGGCAGGCCACTATAACTGGCGTGTGCGTCCTTCAACGTCGACCGACTGGTCGACTCCGCGCGAGTTTTATATCGACGCTACCTCAAAGAACTATGTGGTGCCGGAAAACGCGGCCCTGCAGAACTACATCCTGAGCCGTGCTCGTCCTCGCGGCCTGAGCAACGAGAACCTGTCGCAAAGCGGCTGGAGCGCCGGCATGGCGGCCGATCGTTCGCCGCTGCTGGCGCGCCTGAGTGCGGAAGTGCTGGGCAAGGTGACTTCGCTGGCGGTGCCGAGCGATGCCTTGTGGCCGCTGCCGAATGCCACGGTAGTGACGGCTGCGCTGTCGGCCCAGCAGACCAGCATTCGCTGGACGATCAACGATGTCAGCCGTCAGGTGGAAGCTGCCGCGCTGGTCTACCGCCTGACCAAGGATCCGCGCTTTAAGACGGAGGCCATTGTGCGCGGTAATCAGCTCGCGGCACTGAGCCCGACCGGCCCGACCAGCTTTGCCAATCAGGATCAGGGTTCGCGCCAGATCACGCTGGGCCTGGTGAAGGCCATCGACTTCCTGGGCAGCGACCTCGACGACACCACGCGCAAAGCCTGGCTGAGCGTGATCACCGTTCGTGCTAACGACATATTCAAGGACATCGCCGGCGTCAGCGGTCGCCTCGACCAGCAACCTTTCGATTCGCACGGCGCTACCAACCTCGGCATTATGACGGTGGTGGCCACGCTGACCTTGGGCGACATTCCCGCGGCCAGCGACTGGTTCAACTACTGCTTCCGCGCCTACGTCAATTCGGTGTCGCCATGGAGCGGTCCGGAAGGCGGTTTCGGCAACGGTACCGCTTATGCGCAGTACACGGCCGATACCTCGTCCCAGCTTTGGCCCGTATTGCGCGCGGCGACGGGCGTGGACCTGTTTGCCAAGCCCTGGTCGGCTGGCTTTGTCCAGTTTATGGCGCACTTCGTGCCGCCCGGTTCGCCGACCCACGTGTTTGGCGACCAGCATGAAGTGGTGCCCGATGTGCCGACTCTCAAATCGTTTGCCAAACGCGTCGCGACGCCGGTCGCCGCCTGGTATGTGAATAACATGGTGGGCACGGAAGACACTCTGCGCGAACTGGAGTCGCCGTGGCCGATGGCTGTCAGCACGGCTGTTGCGGCGCCGCCTGCCAATGGCGCTGTTTATCCAAGCGTGGGCTGGGCGGCGATGCACAGCGATATCACCGATCGCGCGCGTACCTCGATTTACTTCAAGTCCAGCCCATATGGTTCGTACAGCCACAGCCATGGCGACCAAAATTCCATCGTTATCAATAGCGGCGGCCGTCAGTTGTTGATGGAAGCTGGTTATGAAGATTGGTACGCCTCGCCGATGTGGAACAACTGGTACCACCAGACCAAGTCGCACAACGCCATCACCTACGATGGCGGCATCGGCCAGAAGGTGGACGGCGTCGGTTCGGCGCTGTCGTGGAACGGCAAGGTACTGAGCTTCTCCACGTCGGCATCCAGCGACTTCGTTTCCGGCGACGCCACGGCGGCTTATGGCGGTGTGTTGAATTCCGCCATACGTCAGGTCTGGTACTTCCGCGCTTCGAATGTGGTCGTGGTGCAGGACAAGCTGATCGCGCCCATTGCCCACTCCTTTGAATGGAATGTTCATGCTCCGGTGGTGATGAGCGTCGGCACCGACGGCTGGGTCGCCATCAACAATGTGGACCGCAGCCTGTGCATCCGTTCGGTTACGCCGGATGCCGTGTTCAGCAAGTGGGTTGGCGGTCCGGTATTGGCGGGCAAGGTGGAGGACCACGGCGCCTTCATCAAGCCGGCCGCTACCACGGCGGAATTCTTGATGGTGCTGGATGTCGGCTGCAAGAAGCCGGTCATAACCTACGACACCTCAGGCACTAGCCGTGTGTTGAACGTGGGCGGCAACACGATCACGCTGCCGAAATAACTTAGACCGCGCCACGATGAAAGCCCTCTCGCACGAGAGGGCTTTTTTTTAGTCAAGCGGGGCTGGCTGGGCTACGTCGGGCGTGCAGCCGCTGCGTACCACCACGGCTGGATTGCCCGATACCATGGAGTGTGGCGGTACGCTGTGCGTGACGAAGGCGCCGGCCGCAATGCGCGAACCCTGGCCGATGGTGACATCGCCGACGATCACGGCATGCGGACCAATCCAGACGTCGTTCTCGATCACGGGATAGCCGCTCGTGCGTTGTCCGTCGGCGGAGATGCGGTCGCGCCGCCCCAGCGTGGCGCCATGGAACATGGTGACATTGCTGCCGATGCGGACGCCTGCGTTGACTACCAGGCCCCAGCCGTGGGTAATGGCAAAGCCGCCGTCGATGGGCGTGCGCCATGGCAGGTCGAGACCGGCGGCGCCGCAGGTCCAGCGATGCCACAGTTTGCACAACGGCAGGGCCACGCGCAGCACACCGCCGGACTGCGCCGCAGCTTGGCATAGGCGTAGGCTGACGACAGGGCGGAATGTACGCGATAGCAGCGCCCCTTTGCAGGTCAGGGCTGCGCTACTGCGGCCGTACAGGCGATGGGTGTCTGCCCGCAGCGCGGCCCATGGGCTGCGCGGGAATTTTGCCGCAGCGTTGCTCATACCTGGGGCCGCCGCATGACAAAGCGATGCTTGCCGTTCTGCTGGGTCAGAAAGGGCTCGTTGAAGACAAAGACCGTTTGCGGGAAGTGCAGCGATTGCCGGATGCGCGCGGCGTAAGGGGCCACCAGCGCATCCTGTTCCGTCGCCTGCATTGGTGCGCTATGCAGATTGATGCGCAGTTCCATAGCGTCGAACACCACCTGGAAAGAATGGATGCGGCCGTCTTCGCGGAACAGGTGGGTGAAGAATTCGGAATGCACGGCGGCGCCGTCCGGATCAACCACCACGTCGTTCTGGCGGCCGATGACTTCGTCGATCAGCGGCAGGCCACGTCCGCAAGGGCAATGGCGGCCGGACATACGCACCAGGTCGCCCGTATCGTAGCGCGGCATGAACATAGCGCGGTTGCTGACGTCGGTGGCCACCAGCCGGCCGCCGTCAAGCACCTCGGCATGGCAGCGTTCCGACAGCAGGTGAAAGCCATTGCGTTCCTCGCACTCGAAGGCGGAGACGCCAGCGTCGTTGCAACCGTACTGGCTGAAGCAGGGGACACCGAAAGCCGCTTCGATGTCGGCCCGCATGGCCGGAGTCAGCGTTTCCGCCGTGCAGACGATGCCGCGCAGCGCGGTGGTAGGCTGGCGGCCCTGGTCGAGAAAGTGGCGCGCCATGCGGTGGATGGCGGACGCATAGCCGTACAGCAGGCGATGCTGTCCGCGCTGAAGCTTCTCCGCATAGCTGTCCATGCGCGTGGCCGACATGTCGAAGGCGGACAGGATGGTCACCTTCAGCAGGGAGTAGTAGATACGTTGCTTGTAGCCAGTCGCAAACAGCGAGGACCCGGCAAGGAAAGCTACCTTGTCGCCCAGCTGATAGCCAGCCGCTTCCCACGAGAGGAACAGTCCGGCCCACAGATAGGATTGGGCGTCGGTGCCGGTGTAATACACCAGCGGTTCGCCGGTGGAGCCGCCCGTCTTTTTACGCACTAGTTTGCCTTTATAGTGCGGACTCATCAGTGATTCGCGATGGGTGTTGATGAAGCGCTTGTCCAGCACCGGCAAGTCGTTGAAGTGCTGCGCGTTGCGGAACAGCGGCACACTGGCGCGAAGTTCGTTGAAATAGGCCAGGAGTCGGTTAGCGTCGCGCGCGGCAAGCGCTTGCGGACTGTCATACTGGCTGCGGCGCAGCGCATTCAGCAGGGAGATGGCGCGGGTGCCGCGCGCAAGGTCGATCAATCTGTAGCGCAGGGCCAGGCTCATGGCTGGTCGGGCGGACTTCGCTGCCGGATGGTAGGTAAATGTCAACATTGTACAGGATATTTAAGCATGAATCCGCCAGCTGTGGCGAATAATCTGCCTTTGGTGCGGAGGGGCGCACGATTTGCCGCGCCGCCTAGATGAGTCGATGATAATGTTGTACTATCGCTATGTCGCTGGTTTTTCTAGCAATTCGGAAAGAAGGGGCAGGTAGAAGTCATGCACATGCGGGCCACACGCCGGCAAGATAGTGAGGGTAGGCGATGGCGCTGAAAGTGTTAATGGTCGGGACCAGTCCCGAAGGGAAAGGCGGGATTGCCACCGTAGTTTCCGTGCTACAGCAGGCGGGTTTTTTTGAGCGTAATAGCGCGCGCTACGTCGTGACGCACGCCGAGGGTTCGGCCTGGCAGAAATTGCGTGCGGCGCTGAGTTCGTGTTGGAAAGTCCTTACCATCTGCCTGCTGGAGCGGCCAGCCGTGGTGCATGTCCACTCCGCTTCGCGCGCCAGCTTTTTCCGCAAATCCCTACTATTGCTGATCGCCCGCTTGTGTGGGCGCAGCACAGTCTTTCATCTGCACGGAGCGGAGTTCCGTCAGTTCGCCTTGCAAGAATCGGGGACGCTCGTGCGCTGGTGGATACGCCACACGCTGAACCAAAGTTCGGTCGTCATTACCCTGTCAGAAAGCTGGGCTAGATTCCTGCGGGAGTTCGCACCTTCCGCCAATGTGCGTGTAGTAGCCAACTCCGTGCCTGTGCCACCGTTGTCGGACGCGGCGCAAGAGCAGCCGGCGCGCATCCTGTTCCTTGGCCGGGCAGAGCAGCGTAAAGGCATCTTCGACCTGCTGGCGGCGGTAGCCGAATTGCAGCCGCGTTTTCCGGGCATTCGTCTGGTGATTGGCGGTGACGGCGACTTGGCCGAAGTGGCGCGGGTGGCAGAACAGAAGGGCGTGGCGCAGTCGGTTTCCATCCTGGGCTGGGTCGGTGCCGCCCAGCGCGAGACGGAATTGGCTCAGGCCACTGTGTTCTGCTTGCCGTCCTATGATGAAGGCTTGCCGATGGCGATGCTGGAAGCTATGGCGGCTGGCAAGGCTGTGGTAGTGACGCCGGTTGGAGGCATCCCGGAAGCCATCGTCGACCGCGACAATGGCCTGCTGGTCCCCCCTGGCAACGCAGGGGCTTTGGCTGCCGCACTGCGTACGGTATTTGAAGACGCCGCGCTACGTGCGCAAGTGGCCGCACATGCGCGCGAGACCATCGTGCGCCGCTTCGGCACAGCGGTGGTGATGGAACAACTGGCGGCCATTTACCAGGAACTGGCTGGCGGGCGTACACAGTAAGTTAAAGGGTATTCATGCGCATCTGGTTCGAGCTTACCAATTCTCCCCACATCAATATGTTCGCGGCCATGATCCGCGACCTGGAGCGGGAGCATGAAGTCATCATCACCTGCCGTCCGCTGGCCAATACCGTCGATCTGCTGGAGCTGCACGGCTTCAAGTACGAGGTCGTGGGCCAGCACTACGGCGGCAAGTTCTCGGCCAAGGTGCTGGGCTTTCCCGTGCGCGTGGCGCAGCTGTGCAAATACCTGGCGGGACGCAAGGTCGACGTGGCGATCTCGCAAAGCTCCTTCCATTCGCCGGTGGCGGCCAAGCTGCTGGGCCTGCGCTCGATCTACCTGAACGATAACGAGCATGCGATGGGCAATATCCCATCCTTCCTCTGCGCCAGCAAAATCATGGTGCCGGAGTTCCTCGGCATGGACAAGCTGCGCAAGCAGTGGGCCAATCCGCGCAAGGTGCTGCACTATCCGGGCGTGAAAGAAGGCATGTACCTGTGGGAGCTGGATGAGCGCCTGCAGCAGAAGGCGCAGCCGGCCCGTGCCCACCGCGCGCGGCGCGCCGTCTATATCCGCCCCGAACCGTGGACGGCCCAGTACTACAAGGGCAGCCGCAACTTCCTCGACGCCCTGGTGCTGGGCTTGAAGGACCATGTGGACGTCACCCTTCTGCCGCGCGGCAAGGAGCAGGGCGTGCACTACCAGGATGCGCGCTTCGCCGGCGTGCGCGTGGTGACGACGGCGCTCGACATCGCCGACATCGCGCCCGACTGCGACCTGTTCATCGGCGCCGGCGGCACCATGACGCGGGAGATGGCCGTGCTGGGCATCCCCACCATTTCCGTCTACCAGGACGCCTTGCTCGACGTGGACCAGCATCTGCTGCAGGTGGGCGCTTTCCGCCACCTGCCCGAGCTGACGGCGGAGCAAGCCCTGGCTTACCTGAACGAGGCCACGCAGCAGCCGCCCAACCGGGTCTTGCTGGACAAGGGCCGCCAGGCATACGACCTCATCAAACGACAGATCTTGAACGGCTAATTTTAGGAGCAACTATGATACGCCTTGCAGTGGTAGGCCTGGGCAAGATGGGCTTGTCCCATCACTCGATGATCAATGCGCATCCACGCGTGACGGTGGCGGCTGTCTGCGACGCGGCCGGCTATGTGCTGGACGTGCTGAACAAGTACACGGGCATCAATACCTATACCGACTTCGACGCCATGCTGGCCGAGGTGGAGCTGGACGCCGTCATCATCGCCACGCCATCGAGCATGCACGGCAAGATGGTGCGCGCGGCGCTGGAAAAGAATCTCCATGTGTTCTGCGAAAAGCCCTTCGTGCTGGATACGGCCGAGGGCGAGGAGCTGACCCGGCTGGCGCAGCAAAAAGGCCTGGTCAACCAGGTCGGCTACCACTGCCGCTTCGTCGGCGCCTTCCAGGAAGTCAAGCGCCTGATGGACGCCAATGCGCTGGGCGAAGTCACCCATATGCTGGCCGAAACCTATGGTCCCGTCGTGCTCAAGCCGAAAGGTTCCACCTGGCGCACCCAGCGCTCGGAAGGCGGCGGCTGCCTGTACGACTATGCGGCTCACCCGCTCAATCTGCTGACCTGGTATTTCGGCGCGCCGCGCGGCGTGGGCGGCTCGGTGCTGAACAAGATCTACTCGGCCGACACGGATGACGAAGTGTTCTCCACCCTGTACTTCGAAGGCGGCAAGAGCGCCCAGCTGTCCGTCAACTGGAGCGACGAGTCCTACCGCAAGATGAGCACCAAGATCACCATCTGGGGCAAGAACGGCCGTATCTACGCCGACCGGCAGGAAGTGCAGGTCTATCTGCGCGACGCGGAGGGTGCGCCGCCGGGTTATCAGACCGGCTGGAACGTGCGCTACACGACCGAGCTGACCGAGCCGGTGGACTTCTACCTGCGCGGCGAGGAATACTCGTCCCAGCTCGACTACTTCGTGCGCTGCATCGAGGCGGGCAGCGGCAGCGACAACGTCAACTCCTTCGCGGCGTCGGTGGAAACCGACCGCACCATTTCCATGCTGATCGCCGACGCGGAAAAAGGCCCGTCGGTGCTGGCGAGCGATGCCTTGCCGGTGGCGCAGAAACGGAAAAAAGGCTTCTTCTTTGGCGGCCGCTAAGCAGCGCGGCACTTGGCGTAAGAATTCATTCGGAGCGGCACATGGATCGTTTGTTATTTGGTGATAATCAGTTTTTCGGCGTGAACCACATGTCGGAGGAAAAGGCGCGGGCCCAGGCCATGCGCTTCCAGGACATCAAGGCCATCATCGGCGTGCTGGACAATGCTTATGACGAAGGCGTGCGCAGCTTCATGTGCACCACGCACGACCGCATCGCCCAGGTGTGCGAGCACATGCGCGCCAACCCGGAGCGCTACAAGGACTTCCAGTTCATGCCCTGCATGCCGTACGCGCACAAGTACGCCAACGCCGTGACGGAAGACGGCATGCTGGGCGCGCTGCGCCGCTTCATGCCGGACGAGGGCTTCCTCAACGCGGCCATGCGCGGCGGCATGTCGCTGGCGCGCAAGGACATCGAGGGCATCACCACCCTGCTGATCGACGCCGAGATGAAGATGTTCGCCGGCCTCAACACGCCCGTGATCTTCCTGCAGAACGTGGTGGTCGACCTGCTGCTGGGCCTGGGCTTCAAGGAAGCCTTCCGCATCTTCGCCGACCATGTGAAGAAGCGCTATAACGCCGAGCCGGGCTTCATCACCATGAACCTGCCGCGCCTGCTGGACGTGCTGGAAGAGCAGGGCATCGAAAATCCCATCGTCTGCTCCAACATCAACAAGATCGGCTTCCGCATGTCGGGCGGCTTTGAGGCTTACGAGCGCGCCCTGCGCGAGCGCAAGTTCCGCGCCATCGCCATGTCGGTGTTCGCCTCGGGCGCCATCGCGCCGAAGGAAGCGATTGAATGGGTATGCAAACAGCCGAACATCGAGTCCATCGTGTTCGGCGCCTCCAGCCGCGGCAATATCCGCAGTACGCGCGAGCTGGTCGATCAACACTGGCCTGTAGCGGAGAACGCATAATGAAGACCATCTACCTGGTAGCGGGCGCCCGGCCCAATTTCATGAAGATCGCGCCCATCGTGCGCGCCCTGCAGGGCCACCCGCGCCTGGCGTACAAGATCATCCACACGGGCCAGCATTACGACCGCGAGATGAACGACGTCTTCTTCGAGGAACTGGGCATCCCCCAGCCGGACCTGTTCATGGCGGCGGGCGGCGGCAGCCACGCCGAGCAGACGGCCAAGATCATGCTGGCCTTCGAGCAGCTGTGCCAGAACGAGCGGCCGGACGCGGTGCTGGTGGTGGGCGACGTCAACTCCACCCTGGCTTGCTCCATCGTGGCCAAGAAGCTGCACATTCCCGTGGCCCACGTCGAGGCCGGCCTGCGCAGCGGCGACATGGCCATGCCGGAGGAAATCAACCGCCTGGTCACGGACAGCATCACCGACTGGTTCTTCGTCACCGAGCCCAGCGCCGAGCAGCACCTGCGCCGCGAAGGCAAGCCCGATTCGGCCGTCCACTACGTGGGCCATGTGATGGTCGATAACGTGCTGTACCAGGCCGACAAGCTGGCCCAGTCCGACAGCAGCGGCCTGGAGACGAGCGAGTACAAGAAATCGCACCCGCGCTACGGTGTGCTGACCCTGCACCGTCCCAGCAACGTGGACGATCCGGCCATGATGGAAAAGCTGGCCTCGGCCTTGCGCGAGATCGCGCGCGACCTGCCGCTGGTCTTCCCCGTGCACCCGCGCACCCGCGCCAATCTGCAGCGCTTCGGCATCGACCTGGGACCGAACGTGAGCCTGATCGGCCCGCAGGGCTATATGGCTTTCCTCCACCTGTGGAAGGACGCCGTGGTGGTGCTGACCGACAGCGGCGGCCTGCAGGAAGAAACGACGGCCCTGGGCGTGCCCTGCATTACGATCCGCGAAAACACGGAACGCCCGATCACGGTGGACGAGGGCAGCAATGTGCTGGCCGGCACCGATCCGGCCCGCATCATCGAGGAAGCACGCAAGGTGCTGGCGGGGCAGGGCAAGCAGGGCCGCCGTCCCCACCTGTGGGATGGCCAGGCGGCACAGCGCATCGTGGCGGTGCTGGACAAGGAACTGGCGGGCGCGGAGGCGGCATGACCATCCTCGTCACCGGCGGCGCAGGCTATATCGGATCGCATACCTGCGTGGAACTGATGCAGGCCGGCCACGAGGTGGTCGTGCTGGACAATCTGAGCAACGCCGACCGCGGCGTGCTGGAGCGCGTCGCCCGCATCGCGGGCAAGGCGCCGCAGTTCGTCGAGGGCGATGTGCGCGACCGCGCCACGCTGCGCAAGGTGTTTTCGCAGCACGCCATCGCCTCGGTGATCCACTTCGCCGGCCTGAAGGCGGTAGGCGAATCGGTGGCCCAGCCCCTGCGCTACTACGACAACAATGTCAGCGGCAGCGTGGCCCTGTTCGAGACGATGGCCGAGTTCGGCGTCAAGTCGCTGGTGTTCAGTTCCTCGGCCACGGTGTACGGCGATCCGGCCTCGGTACCCATCTTCGAGCACTTCCCCCTGTCGGCCACCAATGCCTATGGCCGCAGCAAGCTGATGATCGAGGAGATCCTGCGCGACCTGCACCGGGCCGATCCCTCCTGGCGCATCGCGCTGCTGCGCTATTTCAACCCCGTGGGCGCGCATGAAAGCGGCTTGATCGGCGAACAGCCGAATGGCATCCCCAACAATCTGCTGCCCTATGTGTCGCAGGTGGCGGCGGGCGAGCGCGAATGCCTGTCGGTTTTCGGCAACGATTATCCGACGCCGGACGGCACCGGCTTGCGCGATTATATCCACGTGGTGGATCTGGCCCTGGGCCACCTGAAGACGCTGTCCAGGCTGGCGACCGGTCCCGGCATTTATACCTATAATCTGGGCACCGGACGGGGCTATAGCGTGCTGGAAATGGTGCGCGCCTTCGAGGCGGCCAGCGGCCGGCCCGTCCCCTATAAGATCGTGGACCGCCGCCCCGGCGACATCGCCGCCTGCTACGCTGACGCCAGCCTCGCCGAGCGCGAACTGGGCTGGAAGGCCGAGCGCAATGTCGAGCAGATGTGCGTCGACGCCTGGCGCTGGCAGTCCACGCCAACCGAATAGGAAGCGCCGACATGAAAGCGATGATTCTTGCTGCGGGCAAGGGCACGCGGGTCCGTCCATTGACCTACGACTTGCCCAAGCCCATGATCCCCATCCTGGGCAAGCCAGTGATGGCCTACCTGATCGAGCACCTGCATAAGTACGGGGTGACTGAGATCATGGTCAACGTCAGCTATCTGCACGAAAAGATCGAGGAATACTTTGGCGAAGGCCACCAGTTCAACGTGCAGATCGGCTATTCCTTCGAGGGCTATACCAACGACGAGGGCGAGGTGGTGCCGCAGCCCCTGGGTTCGGCCGGCGGGATGAAGAAGATCCAGGAATTCGGCGGCTTCTTCGACGACACCACCATCGTCCTCTGCGGCGACGCGCTGATCGACCTCGACCTGAAGTCGGCCCTGTTCGAGCACCGGCGCAAGGGCGCGCTGGCCTCCGTCATCACCAAGGAAGTGCCATGGGATAAGGTGGAAAGCTATGGCGTGGTGGTCACCGACGCCGACGGCCGCATCACCCAGTTCCAGGAAAAGCCGCGCCAGCAGGATGCGCTGTCCAATTTCGTCAGCACCGGCATCTATATTTTTGAGCCGGAAGTGATCGACCTGATTCCGTCCGACCGTCCCTTCGACATCGGCTCCGAGCTGTTCCCCCTGCTGGCGGAAAAAGGCTTGCCCTTCTACGCCCAGACGCGCGGCTTCAACTGGATCGACATCGGCAGCGTCAAGGACTACTGGGAAGTGTGCCAGAGCGTGCTGATGGGCGAGGTGGAAAATCTGCACATGCCCGGCATCCAGATCGACGACGGCCTGTGGGTGGGCCTGAACACCAGCATAGACTGGGACGGCACGGTGATCGAGGGCCCCGTCTACATCGGCTCCGGCGCCCGCATCGAGGCGGGCGTGCACATCGTGGGGCCGACCTGGATAGGGCATGGCAGCCACATTTGCAGCGACGCAAAGATCGTCCGCAGCGTACTGTTCGAATATACTCGCGTGTTACCGAATGTTTCTTTGGACGAAATGATCGTCTTCAAGGATTATAGTGTCGACCGCGCCGGAGAAATGAAGCATGCTTCGGATTACGATTCGGAAGCATGGGCCAACGCCCGCGACCGCCGCAGCAAGCGGCGCACCGACAATAGCAATGAATTAATCGACAAAATAGGCGATAAGAGAACGAGAGCATGAAAATTTATCCAGTCATTCTGTCCGGCGGTTCCGGCACCCGTTTGTGGCCTCTGTCGCGCGCCGTGCTGCCCAAGCAGCTGCTGCCCCTGGTGACGGACAAGACCATGCTGCAGGACACCGTGCTGCGCCTGGATGGCCGCCCCGGCATCATGCAGCCGCTGATCGTCTGCGGCAACGACCACCGCTTCCTGGTGGCCGAACAGCTGCGCGAAATCGGCGTCACCCCGCTGGGTATCCTGCTGGAGCCGGTCGGCCGCAACACGGCGCCCGCCGTGGCCGCCGCCGCCCACTACCTGAAGGCGATCGACCCGGAAGCCGTGATGCTGGTGCTGCCGGCCGACCATGTGATCGAGAACGTGGACGCCTTCTACGCCGCCATCGGCCACGCTTCGGCCATGGTGGGTGAGGGCGCGCTGGCCACCTTCGGCATCGTGCCGACGGCGCCGGAAACGGGCTATGGCTACATCCAGAGCGGCGCTGCTGCCGGTGCAGAAGGTGGGGCAAAAGCGTGCTTCAAGGTCGACCGCTTCGTCGAAAAGCCGGACCGCGCCACGGCCCAGGGTTTTGTCGATGCCGGCAACTACTTCTGGAACAGCGGCATGTTCCTGTTCCGCGCCGAAAGCTATCTGAAGGAGCTGCAAGCCTTCGCGCCGGCCATCGCCGCCGCCGCCGAGACGGCCGTCAGCAAGGATTACCGCGACCTGGACTTCTGCCGCCTGGACGAAGCCTCGTTCACGGCCTGTCCGTCGGACTCCATCGACTATGCCGTGATGGAGCACACAAAACACGCCATCGTGGTGCCGGCCGATATCGGCTGGAGCGACGTCGGTTCCTGGTCGGCCCTGTGGGAAGTGCAGCAGCGCGACGGCCAGGGCAACGCCACCCGTGGCGACGTCTATCTGGATAACGTCAGCAACTCCCTGGTGCGCGCGGAAGGCCGCATCGTGGCCCTGGTGGGCGTGCAGGACCTGGTGGTGGTGGAGACGGCCGACGCCGTGCTGGTGGCGCACAAGGACCAGGTGCAGCGCGTGAAGCAGGTGGTCGACCATCTGAAGTCCAAGGACCGCACGGAACACCTGCACCACACCAAGGTCTATCGTCCATGGGGCTGCTACGAGGGCATCGACATGGGCGAGCGCTTCCAGGTCAAGCGCATCACCGTCAACCCGGGCGGCAAGCTGTCGCTGCAGATGCACCATCACCGCGCCGAGCACTGGGTGGTGGTCAGCGGCACGGCCCGCGTCACCTGCGGCGACAAGGTCAGCCTGCTGACGGAAAACGAGTCGACCTATATCCCTATCGGCATGAACCACCGCCTGGAAAATCCGGGCAAAGTGCCGCTGCATCTGATCGAAGTGCAGTCGGGCAGCTACTTGGGCGAGGACGATATCGTGCGTTTCGAGGACGTGTATTCGCGCGCCTGATCTAGGCAAGCTCAACAAAAAAGGAGGCCGAGGCCTCCTTTTTTTCTCCTCTTTTCGTCAGCGCATTCCTACGCGATTTAGAACATTTATGTCAGTCAATGTCCTACACGCAATCTCTCCTATGAAAAGTTCCGTTTTTTGAATTCCGGTTGGAAAAAATATCCTAACTGAAAATTTATTATTGGAAATGAAATAGTATAAAACTATTAAGCATTTCAAAAGTGCGTTGCTAAGATGGTTTTGCGCCCGCATGGTGCGGGCGCCTTGCCTTATTTAGGGAGGTTGATATGAAAAAAACCTTGACCGCACTGGCGGCTATTGCATTCGCAGGGACCGTGGGGATGGCGCAGGCAGCCGACATCAGTCTGGCGCCGCAGACCATTGATCTGACTGGCGGCAGCAACGTGTTTTCCCGCGTGATTGCCGCCATGAATGACGGAAATACCTTCACCGACCGCTACAACTTCACCGCGACGGCGGGTTCGTCGCTGTCGGGCTATGTCACCTCGTTCATCATGCCGCCCGCCACCCAGGGCCTGGCGCTGACGGACTTCAGCCTGTACACTAGCGGCGGCACGCTGACCCAAGCCGGCACCAAGGTGTTTGACGGTCCGCTCTATCTGCTGACCAATGCCGCCAACAATCTGCAGGCGGCCAACTACTACCTGCTGGTGAGCGGCAAGGTGACTGGCGACGGTTCGGTGCGCTATGACGGCGCCCTCAACCTTCAGCCGGCCGCGCCTGTGCCGGAACCTGAAACATATGGCATGCTGCTGGGCGGTCTGGCCGTCCTGGGCCTGGTGGCCCGGCGCCGCAAGGATCACAGCGCATAGTCACAGCACGTAATTAAGGCGCTATAATCAAAAACGGGAGCCAAGGCTTCCGTTTTTTTTGCCCTACCGGAGCGTGCCTCGTTTGCGTACCTTACTTCTCGTGATCGGCAGCCTGTGCTTGCCATTTTTGCTTCTTCTGCCGCTCAGCAGCGCCCAGGCGCAGATGGTGCCGTCCAGGGGCTTGCAGGCGGCCCAGCTGGCCGTGGTCGTCAACGATGACGAAGCCAATAGCGTCGAGGTCGCCGAGTACTACGTCAAGGCGCGCGCCATTCCGGCGCAGAACGTGATCCATGTGCGCATCCCCAACCGGCCGCGCCACCTCAATCCCGAGCAGTTCCGTGAACTCAAGGAGCAGATCGACGCCAGGCTGCGGCCCGAGATCCAGGCCGTGCTGATGGTGTGGACGGCGCCCTATGCCGTGGACTGCAACTCCATCACCAGCGCCTTCAGCCTGGGCTTCGATGCGGCCCAGTGCGCCAAGCCCTGCGGTCCGGGCAAGCCCAGCCCTTACTTCAACGCCGCCGCCGGCGCGCCGTCCGCTTACGGCCTGCGCCTGTCCATGCTGCTGCCGACGGAATCGGTGGAGGGCGCCAAGGCCCTGATCGACCGTGGCGTGCTGAGCGGCTTCCACGTGCCGGCCGCCTCGGCCTATTTCCTCGTCACCAGCGACACGGCCCGCAACAGCCGCGCGCGCTTCTTCCCCAAGTCGGTGGCCGTGCCTTCGCGCAAACTGGCCGTCAAGACGCTGGAGCAGGACAATCTGGAAAACGCGAAGGACATCATGATTTATGAAACGGGCCGGGTGCATGTGGACAAGCTCGACACCCTGCATTTCCTGCCGGGCGCGCTGGCCGACCACCTGACTTCGACGGGCGGCGACTTGCTGGGGGAAGTGCAGATGAGCAGCCTGCGCTGGCTGGAGGCGGGCGCGACGGCCAGCTATGGCACGGTATCCGAGCCCTGCAACTACTGGCAGAAATTTCCCAACTCCACCGTGCTGCTGCGCCACTATCTGAGCGGTGCCACGGCCATCGAGGCTTACTGGAAAAGCGTGAGCTGGCCCGCCCAGGGCGTGTTTATCGGCGAGCCGCTGGCCGCGCCTTACGCTCACTGACCCGGCGCCACAGCGCCAGCGCGGCCAGGCCGCCCAGCAGCATGGCCCAGGCCGACGGTTCCGGCACGGGCGACAGGGGAGTGCGCAGCTGACCCGCCTGGGCCTGATTCTGGCCGCCGCCGCGCGCTCGCAGCGGATCGTTGCGGCCTTCCCACGACGGCGTCTGCTCCTCGCCGGAGAGCGGGCCTAAATCCCTGCCGCCCATGCCGTCTTCGAGGAAGGCGTGCAACTGGTGATCAGCCTCGCTGAACTCCAGGCGCAGATGGGGATGCGGGTCGCGCTTCGCGTCGTCCTCGTCGTCCGCTTCCCTGGGCTGCTCTTCCATTTCCGCGATCTTTTTGAACACCCGGTCCCAGTCCACGCCGTAGTTGATGCGCGTGCCCGTGTCCTTGCCCGCGTCGTTCAGGCGGCAGCCGCCGGGATTATTGTCCAGCTCGGCCAGCTCATCGCCGCGCATACCCTCCACCCAATCCCCATTGGCTTGATTGCCCCAGGTATAGCCCAGGATCAGGCGCTGCTCGCCGCGCATTTCCAGCTCGACGGGAACGCGGGCCTGTCCGCAATGGGCGGTGAGAAGGGGAGGGCGGTTGTATTCCGTTTCGGGCGCCGTCAGCGGCGACTGGTAGGTGGGAACGGCCCATGCCGGTGCCAGCGCCAGCAAGAGAGGCAATAAGGTCAATTGCGGACGAATCATTGAGAGAACTTAATTATCTATTGGAAATAAATATAGCATGTTTTACATTATTTTGCACCTCCGCCGGCCGCACCGTTGGCCTGAAAAAAGATTGTCGAAACCGCAAACAGCATGGTAGCCTCTGCCTTTGGTAGAGCATGCCCCGGTTTTCGACATAAAGGAGTCGTTCGGATGGATGTTGTAAAGAATCACGGTAAAGCCGGAAGCCGCAAAATCACTGGCTTTACGCTGCTGGAATTGCTGGTTGTGATCGTCATCATCGGCCTGCTTGCCGCTTACGTGGGACCGAAATATTTCTCCCAGCTGGGCAAGTCGGAAGTGACCATTGCCAAGGCCCAGATTGAAGCGTTCGAGAAGTCACTGGATACCTATCGCCTCGATGTGGGCCGCTATCCGACCACGGACGAGGGACTGGCGGCGCTGATGGCGGCGCCGCCTACGGCTGGGGCCAAGTGGAACGGCCCGTACCTGAAGAAGGGCGTGCCACCCGATCCATGGGGCCATCCTTACCAGTACCGTTCGCCGGGCGCCAAGTCCGAATACGAGATCCTCTCCCTGGGCCGCGACGGCCAGCCGGGCGGCACGGGTGAAGACGCGGACATCAGCTCCGCGCAATAATCTTATCGACTGCGAGCGGCGCCATGCAGTTTGAGGTACGCACCCTGTCGGCCGATATGGCCATCGGCCAGCTGCTGATCGACGGCCGCGACGAGGCCGACGCGCGCCGCCAGGTGGAGGCGCGCGGCCTGTACGTCGCTTCCATCGCGCCGGCCCGTGGCGGACTGGGTTTGCGTGTCGGTGCGCGCAAGGGCAGGGCGCTTTCGCTGGTGCTGTTCAGCCAGGAGCTGCTGGCGCTGCTGACGGCGGGTCTGGGCGTGGTGGAGGCGCTGGAAGCCTTGCTGGAAAAGGAAGCCGGTCCCGCCACGCGCGGCGTGCTGGAACGTCTGCTGGCCGGGCTGCGTGAAGGCCAGCGCTTTTCCGCCGTGCTGGCCGAGCAGCCGGACCTGTTCCCGCCGCTGTATGTGGGCATCGTCAAGGCGGCTGAAGGCACCTCGGATTTGCCACGCTCCCTCGAACGTTTCATCGACTATCAGCAGCGCATTGATCTGGTGCGCGGCAAGCTGATTTCCGCCGCCATCTATCCCTGCATCCTGCTGCTGGTGGGCGGCGGCGTGAGCCTGTTCCTGATTGGTTATGTGGTGCCGCGTTTCGCCGAGGTGTACCAGGGTGCGGGACGCAGCCTGCCATGGCTGTCGCAGCAGATGCTGAACTGGGGCCAGTTCGCCAGCCAGCACACGGCGCTGCTGCTGGGCGGGATAGGCGCGGTGATCGCCGGCGTGGCGCTGGCGGTGCGGCATCTGGTGCGTAGCGGCGGCATCGCGCGGCTGCTGGGCAGGCTGCCCGGCATCGGCGAACGGGTGCGCATCTATGAATTGTCGCGGCTTTATCTGACCCTGGGCATGCTGACGGAAGGCGGCATCACCATCGTGCATGCGATTGAAACGGTGCAGGGCATGGTGTCGGCCGGTGTGCGCAACGGACTGTCCGGCGCGCAGCGCGCCATCGAATCGGGCTTGCCGCTATCGACGGCCTTCGAGGCCAACGGACTGACGACGCCAATCTCGCTGCGCATGCTGCGCGTGGGGGAACGCACGGGCGATATGGGACCCATGCTGACGCAGTCGGCGGCTTTCTACGACGGCGAAATCAGCCGCTGGATCGACCGTTTCACGCGGACTTTTGAGCCGCTGCTGATGGCCGCTATCGGCCTCGTGGTGGGCGCTATCGTGGTGCTGCTGTATATGCCGATCTTTGATCTGGCGGGAGACATGTCTTGAACGCCCATACCCAGCCCACCGTCGCCACCATTGACGCTGCACTGCTGACGCGGGCGCGCCATCTGCATCAGCAGTCCAAGCGCTCGGTGGTTGAAGAGCTGGAGGCGCTGACGGGCATGGAGCCGCGCCTCGTCGTGCGCGCGCTGGCACAGCCTTTCGGACTGGCGGTGATGGAGACGGCCGACATGCTGTCGCTGACGCCCGCCTTCGATCTGCTGCCGCTGTCGCAGGCGCTGGCCCGCTATTGCGTGCTGCTGCGCGCGCTGGACGGGCAGGTAGTGGGCGTGATCGCCGATCCATTCGATCTCGATCTGCAAACCTGGCTGGGCACGCACGCGCGGGCCAAGCCGAATGCGCCGCTGTCCTTCCGTCTGGCGCTGCAGGCCGATATCGCGGCCTATCTGTCCAAGCAGGAGGAGTCCGCGCGCGCCACCGATTCGCTGCTGCCCGGCGCCAGCGAGGGGCGGCGCGACGGCAAGACGGCGGCGGTGCTGTCGTTCGCCTCGGTGTCGGAGGAGGCCAGTCCGGCCGTGCGGCTGGTGAACTCGACGCTGTACGATGCGCTGAAGGCTGGCGCCTCCGACATCCACCTGGAAAGCACTGCCGGCGGCCTGGCCGTCAAATACCGCGTGGACGGCGTGCTCGATCATGCCACCGCCGTCAACGGCATCGAAGTGGCGGAGCAGATCATCTCGCGCCTGAAGGTGCTGGCCGAACTCGATATCGCCGAGCGCCGCGTGCCGCAGGACGGCAGCTTCCGCGTGGAGACCAATGGCCGCGAGATCGACCTGCGCGTCTCCATCATGCCCAGCATTCACGGCGAAGACGCGGTAATCCGTATCCTCGACAAGCGCGCCATGATCGAGGCTTATGGTTCGCTGACCCTGGAAGCGCTGGGCTTCGACGCGCCATCGCTGGCCACCTTGCGTACCCTGGCGCAGGAAGCTTACGGCATGCTGCTGGTGACGGGGCCTACCGGCTCGGGCAAGACCACCACGCTTTACGCGGCGCTGACCGAGATCCACAACGGCCGCGAGAAGATCATCACCATCGAAGACCCGGTGGAATACCAGCTGCCCGGCATCCTGCAGATCCCCGTCAATGAGAAGAAGGGCCTGACCTTTGCCAAGGGCCTGCGCTCCATCCTGCGCCACGACCCGGACAAGATCATGGTGGGCGAGATCCGCGACCGCGAGACGGCGGAAATCGCCGTGCAGTCGGCGCTGACGGGCCACCTGGTGCTGACCACGGTGCACGCCAATAACGTGTTTGACGTGTTCGGTCGCTTCACCCACATGGGCATCGACCCTTATGCCTTTGTATCGGCGCTGAACGGCATCTGGGCTCAGCGCCTGGTGCGCATCAACTGTCCGCACTGCGCGGTGGAATACACGCCGGACGATATGGAGCTGGCCAGCGTGGGCCTGCTGCGCGGCGACGTGCAGGACTACCGCTTCATGCAGGGCAAGGGCTGCGGCGACTGCCGTGGCACCGGCTACAAGGGCCGCCGTTCGATCGCGGAGATTCTGACCTTGAATGACGAGATCCGCGAGCTGATCGTCGACAAGCGGCCGATCCGCCAGATCAAGCAGGCGGCCTACGAGAACGGCACGCGCAGCCTGCGGGCGGCGGCGCTGGAAGTTGTCAAGCGGGGCGGCACCACGCTGACGGAAATTAAGCGGGTCACATTACATGCGTAGAGCACTGGGACAAGCATTGTGCATTGGCGTGTCGGCGCACGCGGTCAGCCTGCTGCGCACCAGCCGCTGGCGCATGGGGCGCGCAACCCCGCCGGTCACGGTTCTGGCGGAACACGCCTTCGCGCCGTCGGCCGACCATCTGTTCGACGCCATCGCCCAGGCCTTGCGCGCCTTGCTGGGCGAGCTGGAACTAGCCGGCTGGCCGGTGAGTTTTGTGCTGGCCGATGAATTGACGCGCATGTGGCAGGTCACGCCGCCTCCGGCCGCTTCGCGCATGGCCGATATCGAGGCGGCGGCGGGGCTGCGCTTCCAGGCGCTGTACGGCGAAACGCCGGCGGGCTGGCAGATCAGCGCCGACTGGGATACGCAGAAGCCTTTCTTTGCCGCCGCCGTGCCGCGCGCGTTGCTGGCCGAGCTGGCGCTGGTGGCGAAGGAATACGAGTTGTCCGTGGTCGGCATCGCGCCGCATTTCGTCACGGCGTGGAACCGCTGGCATCGCGCCATCAAGCCGGGCGCGTGGTTCGGGCTGGTGCATGATCAGGTGCTGACACTGGCCGTCATCGACCAGCCGGAGCAGGGCGGCGCCTTGCGCGCGCTGCGCGCCGTGCCGGTGCCGCAAGGCGCGGACCAGCATTGGCTTACGCAGACGCTGAAGCGCGAGGCGCTGCTGCAGAACGTGGAAGCGCCGTCGCTGTTGCAGGTGTGTGGATCTGCGCCCGCCGCGTGGATGCGTACGGCAGGAGCGGCAGGAGCGGCGGTCGGCGTGGCTGGTACGGCGCGCACGACTGCGGCCGGCGCGCGCGATGCGCTTGGGGCGGGCGCCGCCGGAGGCAGTGCTATAACTGCTGCAACTGCTGCCGCTGCTACGCTGATCCCTTGCAGCGCGCTCGATCAGGCGCAGCAAGCCGCAGCTGGCGACGCGTCTGCCGTCGTGCTGCTGGCGCGGGGAGGGGCGGCCGTATGAAGTCCATGCACATCGACTTTGCGCCGCGCAGCCTGCGCCGCACTTTGCACCATCTGCATCCGGCACTGCTGGCCGCCGGTGTGATCGGCGCGCTGCTCTGCGCTGGCGCCGCGCTGACGGGCTGGAAGATGCTGGAGCGTCAGCATGAACGCGAACTCCAGATCCAGCACATGCTGGAACGGCAGGCCGCCTTGTCGGCCGCGCCGGTGGTGGTCGCCAAGACCGCGATTCCCGAAGCGCAGGCCGCGTTCGTGAACGCCGCCATCATGCAGCTCAACCTGCCGTGGCGCGCCTTGCAGGACGCGGTGGCATCGGCCACGCCGCGCACGGTGGCGCTGGTGGCGCTGGAGCCGGACCCGCGCAAGCAGATTCTGAAGATCACAGCCGAAACCAAGAGCAGCGACGAGATGGTCGGCTATGTGGAAGAACTCAAGCAGCAGGAACTGTTCAGCAGTGTCGTGCTGACGCGCCATGAAATCAACGAGCAGGATCCGAACCGTCCGCTGCGTTTCCAGCTGGAGGCCGTATGGGTGGCGCGATGAAGTCCGTCGACGCCGCGGCCGTGCTGCTGCGCGCGCGATTGGCCCTGGCGCGCGCCGGAGCCGCAGCCTGCGTGGCCGTGGGTTTCTGCGTGGCCGGCGTCGCGGCATGGGCCTGGGTTCTGCCACATCAGGCCGCGCTGGCGAAGAAACTGGCGCAACCTTTGCCCGCGCCGTCCACGCTGGTCTCCGCGCCACCGCCGCCATCGGCCAACCAGAACCTGGCGGGCTTCTACGATGTGCTGGGCGAGAAGCGCTACACGGAGCAGCAGGTAAAGGTCCTGTTCGATCTGGCCGCGCGCCACAATCTGACGCTGACGCAGGGCGAGTACAAAACGGCCTGGGACAAGGCCAGCAATGTCAGCACCTATCAAATCGTGCTGCCGGTGAAGGGGCCGTATGGCGCCATCTGGCAGTTCTCCATGGACGCCTTGCGCGCCTTGCCGTTTGCCGCGCTGGACGAAGTTGGCTTCCGCCGCGATAACGTCTCCGACACCACGGTGGAAGCGCGCCTGCGTCTGACGCTGTACCTCAAGGACGCCGAGCCGGCGCTGCATCCATGAAGCCCTACCAGATCGCGATGGGCATCGTCCTGATAGCGTCCGCCGGACTGGTACTGTTTGGCGACAGGACGCCGTCCTCTGACGTGGCCGAACCGGCAGATCGCAAGCCCGCCACCGCCACGCACGCGGCCACATCGCCCGCACCCGCGCCAGCGTCTGCGCCGGGCGCGCGCTCCGGATCTTCCGTCGCGAAGGAAGAAGTGGAAATCCTGCGCCTGCAACCGCGCGCGCTGCTGATCGGCGAGCCGGGCGACGGTTTCGGCTCGAACGAAGGCATGTTCGGCGGCCAGAACTGGAATCCGCCGCCGCCACCGCCGCCGCCCGCGCCCAAGCTGCCACCGCCTGCGCCGATGGCGCCGCCGCTGCCGTTCACCTATCTCGGCAAGGCCGCCGCCGACGGCGAGTGGGAAGTGTATCTGGCGCGCGCCGACAAGGTGTTCGTGGTGCGCCTGAAGACCGTTATTGATGGCGTCTATCGCGTGGACGCGATTGCGCCGCCCATGATGTCGCTGACCTATCTGCCTTTGAATCAGGTCCAACAGCTTAACATTGGAGTTATCGACTGATGTCTCGTCACTCGCACAAGCGCGCCGCAGGGCGCATGCTGAATCTGGGCCGCCGCGCCGCCGCGCCCGCACTGGTGGCCGTGCTGCTGACCGGCTGCGCCGCGCAGATGGCTTTCCGCGACGGCCGCGACCTGGTGGCCAAGGACCAGATCGAAGCGGGCCTGGCCAAGTACCAGCAGGCGATTGCCGCCGATCCGGGCAACGCCGAGTACCATTCCACCTATCTGCAAGTGCGCGACCGTGCCACGCAACGCTATCTGGAACAGGCGGAGCGCCAGATGGCCGAGGCTCAGTATGATGCGGCGGAACAGAACTACCAGCGCGTGCTGCGCCTGGACCCGGCCGACGAGCGCGCCCGCGCTGGCCTGCGCGCGATCGACACGGCGCGCCGTCACGACAAGCTGATGGCGGCGGCCAGGGAGCATATCGCCAAAGGCGAGTACGAACAGGCCAAACAGAAGCTGAATGCCGTGCTGACGGAGCGTCCCCAGTACGAGGCGGCGCAAAAGCTGCTGCGCGAAGCGCAGGAAAAGAGCGTACCGCCCGTCGTCGAATCGGGCCTGGCCAAGGCCTACAAGCAGCCCATCACCATCGAGTTCCGCGACGCACCGCTAAAGCAGGTGTTTGAGGTGATCGCGCGCCGCTCCGGCCTGAACTTCGTGTTCGACAAGGATGTGAAGACCGACCAGCGCGCGTCCATCTTCCTCAAGAACAGCACGGTGGAATCGGCCATCTACTTTCTGCTGATGACCAATCAGCTGGAGCAGCAAGTCATGGACGGCAATACGGTCCTGATCTATCCGAACGTGGCGGCCAAGCTGAAGGAATACCAGGAGATGACGGTGAAGACCTTCTTCCTGGCGAATGCGGACGCCAAGAACGTGGCCAATACGCTCAAGACCATTCTCAAATCGCGCGATGTGGTGGTGGATGAAAAGCTCAATCTGCTGATCGTGCGCGATAGCCCGGAAGCGATCCGCCTGGCCGAGCGTCTGGTGGCGCTGCAGGATGCGCCGGAAGCGGAGGTGATGCTGGACGTGGAGATTCTGGAAGTGAAGCGCACGCGCCTGCTGGCGCTGGGCGTGCAGTGGCCTTCCAGCCTGGGACTGTCGCCTCTGTCCAGCTCCAACGGTACGGGCATTACCGTCTACGATCTGAATAACCTGAACCAGCGCACCATTGGCGTGACGGGCGTGAGCGCGACCATCAACGCCAATCAGACGGATACGGATTCCAATCTGCTGGCCAATCCGCGTATCCGCGTGCGCAACAAGGAAAAGGCCAAAGTGGTCATCGGTGACAAGGTGCCGGTGATTACCACGACGATCTCGCCGGGCGCGGGTGGTTTCGCCAGCGAGTCGGTCAGCTATGTGGATGTGGGCCTGACGCTGAACGCGGAGCCGACCATCTATCTCAATAACGAGGTGGGGATTCGCATCCAGCTGGAGGTCAGCAATCTGGTGAACACGATTACCACCAAGTCCGGCACCACGGCTTATCAGATCGGCACGCGGCAGGCGCAGACCATGCTGCAGCTGAAGGATGGCGAGAACCAGGTGCTGGCTGGTTTGATCAACAGCGAGGATCGCGGTTCAGCCAACAAGCTGCCCGGCTTGAGCGAGATGCCGCTGCTGGATCGTCTGTTTGGTAGCAAGACGGATGACAATCAGAAAACGGAGATCGTGCTGTCGATTACGCCGCACCTGATCCGCAATCTGCAGCGGCCGGAGGCGGGGGCTTCCGAATTCTCGGCGGGTACGGAGGCCAACTTCCGCCGCCGTCCGGATACCAGCCCGCGTCCGGCGGTGCAGCTGCCCTTAGCGCCTGGTGCGCGGCCGGTGAATGCGCAGGGCGCGCTGTCTGCGGCGTCTGCTGGAGCCGCGCAGCCGCAGGCATCGCAGTCCGGCCAACAGCCAGAGCCACAGGTGGCCCCGCAGTCAGCGCAGCAGGCGACCCCGCAGCCGGCCGCTCAGCCGCAGCAGCAAGCGCCGTTGCAGGCATCGCCGCCGCCCGCGTCGCAAGTGCAGCCAGCGCCGTTGCCTCCGTCGTCCGTGCAGCCTATGCCTGTCGCGCCGCCACCGGCGCCCGAACCCACGCCAACGCCGGAACCCGCTCCTGCATCGGATACGCCGCCGCATGAAACGACTCCGGCGCCTGCACCCGCATCGGCACCGGCGTCCGCTCCGGTGCGATAACCACGGACCGTCCATGCGCAACAAGGGTTTCACGCTGATCGAACTGCTGGTGACGCTGGCCATCCTGGCGCTGCTCGCCACGCTGGTGATCCCCGTGGCGCAGGTGACGATCCAGCGCCGCCAGGAGCAGGAGCTGCGCGATGGCCTGTACCAGATCCGCAAAGGCCTGGACGCCTACAAGCAAGCCTACGAAGATGGCCGCATCACCAAGGTCCTGGGCGGCAGCGGCTATCCCAAGTCGCTGGAGCTGCTGGCCGACGGCGTGCCCGATCAGCGCGACCCCAAACACGCCAAGATCCGCTTCCTGCGCCGCCTGCCGCGCGATCCCTTCAACGCCGATCCCGCGCTGAACGACGCGCAAACCTGGGGCAAGCGCAGTTACGCCAGCGAGGCCGACGAACCGAGGGAGGGCGACGATGTCTACGATGTCTACAGCACTTCCGAGAAGGTCGGCCTGAACGGCATCCCTTATCGCAAATGGTAACGCCGATGCAAACCTCGAACCGTAAAGGCTTCACGCTGATCGAACTGCTGGTGGTACTGGGCATCATCGCGCTGATGCTCACGCTGGCCGTGCCGCGCTACTTCCCCAGCATCGACAGGTCGAAGGAAGTGATCCTGGCTGACAATCTGCGCAATATGCGCTCCGTGATCGACCAGTATTATGGCGACACGGGCCGCTATCCCGACTCGCTCGATCAGCTGGTGGAGAAAAAATATCTGCGCCAGCTGCCTATCGACCCGATCACGGAAAGCTCGACCACCTGGATCACCGTCCCGCCCGAAGACAGCAGCAAGGGCAACGTCTACAACATCAAGAGCGGGGCGCCCGGCAATGACCGCAGCGGCAAGCCATATCTTGACTGGTAAGGCCGCGCGCGGTTTCACCTACATCAGCCTGATGATCTTTGTGGCGATCATCGGCCTGGTGACGGCGACGGCGATCAAGGTGGGCGCCGTGGTGCAGCGCGCGAAGGCCGAGCAGGAGCTGCTGCGCATCGGCGCCGAATTCAGCGACGCGCTGCAGAGCTATGCCGACGCCACGCCGGCGGGCAAACCATCGCAGCCGCCATCGCTCAAGGATTTGCTCAAGGATCCGCGCTTCCCGACCACGCGCCGCCATCTGCGCAAGCTGTACATTGACCCGATGACGGGCAAGGCGGAGTGGGGCATCGTCTATCTGGGTGACAAGGCGGGGATTGTGGCGGTGTACAGTTTGTCCGATGCCAAGCCGGTGAAGATCGGCAATTTCCCGGCACGTTTCCAGGGATTTGATGGCAAGGAGCACATTTCCGACTGGAAGTTCACCATGACGGGGAAAACGGCGACCAACAATCAAGCGGCGCCGACAGCTCCTGTTGTAACGCCACAACCGAAACCGGAGGCAACGCCTGCGGCATTGCCTCCAGGGCAACAAGAACCAGCCCCAGCCGCCCCGGTCGAGCCGGCTCAACCGGCGTCTCCCTCTGTAAACCCGCCCGCCGAAGCGCCGCCACCGCCGGCAAATGAGCAGTCAGCAGCTACTGAAAATTAATCGGACGCAACTAATGTTTCCGCCGGATTAGGCATAACTAGCAAAAACGATGTGGTTCGGAAATTATTCCATTGTTGTAAATAAATAATTTCTAAAAAGAAATTTAAAATGGAAAATTTACAATGCAACGTAATATAAATATGCTACTATTCTTTCAGCAGTAGGTGATTTCTGCCTTTTATTTCAGCGGCCCAAGGCCCAGTTACGGTTTATTTATTAAGGATAATTCCATGAAAAAAATCTTCGCTGCAGGCCTGCTGGCCGCCGCTTCGCTCAGCGCATATGCCGCTCCGACCACCATTTACGCGCCAGGCCTGATCTCCGGCTCTTCCTTTACCGATGCTACGATCGGCACCATCACGGTTGGCAGCCTGTCTGACATCGTCGGTAATGTGTTCGCAGCTGACTCCGTGACTTTCATGGGCATGCCTGTGTCGCTGGATCATGTCACCTTCACCAGTGCCACCGTAGGCTCGCTGACGGATCTGGATCCAAGCGCCGCGGGCTTCAGCTTCCACAACGTGGCAGCCGGCACCTATACCATCAAAGCTTCGGGCATGCTGGATAACAGTGGCATGATTCATGGTACGGCCCTGGGCGCCAGCTACTCGGTGACCGCTGTTCCAGAACCAGAAACCTACGGCATGCTGCTGGCCGGTCTGGGCGTAATGGGCCTGATCGCCCGCCGCAAAGCGAAGAAAGCCGCTTGATTTTCAAGCCGCTGAAAAACAAACCCCGCCGAGGCGGTAATGCCGTTCAGTTAAGGTCTCGTTTGAGAACGCGAACGGTATAGCGCTGAGGTCTGGCTTTGACGGCCCGGTCGAATTTTCGACCGGGCCGTTGTTCATTCAGGAGCGTTACCAGGCGGGTGCGG